>Ga0222634_1000027_pt1 | contig 133477 bp, 131 predicted proteins | sample AntAcemetageno50_FD_179807 | JGI IMG/M metagenome (GOLD analysis project Ga0222634, IMG submission 179807) | Saline water microbial communities from Ace Lake, Antarctica - #50 | ecosystem: Environmental > Aquatic > Non-marine Saline and Alkaline > Saline | place: Antarctica: Ace Lake... | reverse complement strand
AAACCCATTCTTGACTAGGCTGGTAATCACAAATGACCGACACTGGTCTGCCTTGAACAGGGGCTGTCCGATCATTACCTCCGGCAAGACGTACGTTGAAAACGTAGTACCGCCGTCCTGGGCAGCCACCAGCTGGATACGCTTGTGGACTCGTTCCAGGATGGTGTCGTACACTGCGAGACGCATCTCTTCGCGCTCAACCTTTTTCTGGAATAGTTCTTGAATATCAATCTGACGGTCCATCTATGATAGTTCCAGCAGATTGCGAATGTATCTTATCTTAGCCTGACGAGGAACGCCGTTTCGTAGAACTCCCGCGTCGGTTTCCACGCAGACGTCTTCTCGTTTGATTAGATTTATGGGGACGTATCCGGGATCTTCCGGCTGAGCCAGTGGCACCAGCCCCCCTTACTCCTGACTCTGCCGCTGCGAGAGCAACCGCGATAATCATCTCATCGTCATCACCGGGTCCAACCGGATCAGCAGGCTCAACTGGATCAGCAGGCTCAACTGGATCAGTGGGCTTAATCTCCAAGTACGATACCGCCTTACTACCCATTACAGTACCAACGACCTCGGGAATATTTGATAACAGAGTCATAGCAGATAGAATATAACAGGCATTACCTGGGTTTTTGACGACAGATGGGTTACTGTTTTTAAACTGAAATGTTGGTTTGGATGCGCCTATCTTACGGTACAGAACGACATATGGGACCGCATTATCCTTGTGTTCTACTGGGTTCCATTTACCATCTTTGGATACCGCATTTCCGCCGTATTTTAGTTCACCTTCAGATTTTACCATATCCACATCGTCTCCAGACGAAATAGTATCTGTGATGGCCCACCATTTACCGTTCCGTTTCACATTGGACGTGTAATGTTTTTTACCGTATAATATATACCCAATCAGTTCATAGTTGCCCTTCGTGGTATTGACATCGTCATGAAACGAGTCATATTCGTCCAGTGTCTTGATTTCACCAGTTTCGGATGTCCCAGCCAATTGAGTTATTAGTATATATTGTTTTGGCGTAGGCTCGTTTTCTATTAAATCACTAACGATAGTTTTGTATACACGATTGTTAAGGAAGTTTGGTGTAGCGTCTATAACCTGTAGAATATTTGAGTTTATCTTGTATTTTTCAAGGACTCTACCGGCAGGACATTCCATAGTACCTGTATACCCAAAGTTTGCAAGGACATGAGAATCACCTGACATACCAGGAATCGCACCTCCACTCGGTATGTGTGTTGTTAGAAGATGTACAAACTGGTGTGACCCAAGTTCAACCTTATTCAAAGGCTTTACCCTTGTTTTAGATATATCGTCTTCCATATGTACCATATTTGTCTCACCGCGTATATCCGGCTTGGGGGTATCATATAGATGATACGAGTTATCATTGTCTTTTCGTATGGCATAATAAATGTTATACGAAAAACCCTCCATCTACTATAAAAACAAGGTATGTTATTATGATTCATACTAAGGAGGACTATCACCTGCGACAGGAGCGACAGTAAACACCCCCTTTAGCGCCGCAACCACACCATCACTAGTTTCGGATCCGGTTACATCAGACAGTTTACCACCATCATTGAATAAAGCATCTTCTAGCTTGTACTTCTTCGCCTCATATGTCGGGCTTCCTCCCACTGTTGATGTAGTTGTAGTTGTTTTCACGATCACGATATGATAGTCGGATGATGATGCCATTTCTCTAACAACTTACAAGATTCTTTCGTTTAACCCCTATAACGCATCCCACGCATAACGATAGAGAATGCCAAGAAATACACTGGTTCTTACCGGAGGAGGGGTTCTTGGAGTAACCTACGCAGGGGCATTTCGGGCACTAGAAGAACAGGGTATCCAGTTGCGCGAGTTCGAGGTGGTTTACGGTACAAGCGTCGGGGGTCTCGTTGGTCTACTGGTTGTCCTTGGAATCCACCATACGTCTATCCACCAGCTGTTAATGTCCATACCCATCGCGTCTTTCTTCAGGATACATACGAATGGAATCCTGACGATGGCGGATACGGGAGGTATTGATTCCGGAAACGGTCTGCGGCGGCTGATTCGTTCGGTCCTGAGACGTGTAACTGGCAGAAGTACGCTGACGCTTGGTGAGTTGTATCAGAGATATCCTGTTCGGTTTGCCGTAAACGCGCTAGACGTAAGGTCCGGTAAGCAGGTTATTTTAGGGACACAAGAGACGCCAGATATCCGTGTCGAAGATGCGCTGTGTGCTACTTCGGCAATCCCCGGACTATTTGTACCCGTTCGTATCAACAACATGGTGCTCGTAGACGGTGGTGTCTGGGATGCGCTTATGATTGGTCAGGTCCCACCCGAAGACATCCCGTACACCATCGCGCTATCCCCGATCGTACAACCAGACCCACCATCCACGAACCCAGATCTCCTGTTCATCCTGCGCGCGTCGTTCAACGCTCTCACGACAAGGGGCATCTTACGATGCTGCGAAGACCCACGATACAAGAACCAGATTATTCGCATACTTACACCAATTAGCCCCACCACGATGCTATCTGAACAGGCGGATTCTACGTCCGTCCGTGAAACACTTGATTTTATTGGGTACACCGAAGTCTCTAGGTCCACGGTCACCAAGGATTTCCTAGACCGCATTAACCAGCCCACCCAACCATCCACATCACCACCCACCTCGAGTATCCCCCCGGTCACACAGTCTCAACAGACCCAACCACCCCCGCTGACCCAAGTAACCCAGCTAGCTAGCGGGTCGCCCGAGACACCGTACGAAGGTGACGATACATCGCGTCCGGGTCCTGACGGTCAACACTCGCAGGGAGAGGGGTTGCAACCAGCTGACCAGGGCGACTCACTAGGATCGTTGGATAGGACTTTACTCCAGCATCCCGACACCCCTTCGGGTCCTTCTCACAGTCTACCACCTCCAATCGACACCCGGGAACTGGGCGGTCCGCGAGTAGCCCCTGTAGCGTATCAATCGCGGGTTTAAGCCGCTTACAGTGCGGGCACCAGTCAACCTTGTACACTGTCATCAGCACGCGCGTATCCGGTGGGGACCTTGAGGTCACGAACGACTCAAATGGTGTTGGTGTTCTGTACCGGATGATGGAAGACCACCTGATAACCGTGTAAATCAGTATCGCGGACAGAATAAGGATGCCAATCGTTTGTGTGTCAAGGGCCTTCATCTGTAGGTTGCAGCGAAGAATTGAGCAGTTCTAAGGTATTCATAAGTGAATACTCATACTATGAGTAACCACCCCAATATGGACCGTGAGTACAATGATGATGTCGCGGTATACGGTAAAGAGGCCGCGATAGAAAAACTATACTTGGAAACGGGGCTGCGCGAAGAGGGTTGCTTGACAAAAGAACGATGTGCCGCCGTGTCAAATGTGTGGTTTGCAGTCGTCTTTCTCCGGTGCGATTATCCAGATGATGTTCTAGAATCCACGGCGCGAGACCTTCTTCGTGTACCTGAACGTGATTTCCGGTTCTCTGTGTGCCGACGTTTTGTAGATGCCCTGTGTGAACGGGATGTGACTACCCGCATCCGCGAGATGCTTCCTTGACCCGGAATGTTTGATATCTTCATCTCGCGCAGCATCTTTAAAACAGCACTACGAAGGTGTGTCTGGCGAGTATGCTCTCGTGTATGGACTAGTATCGGTCCAAACGCACCCGAGCGAAGTTTTGAGAGTGACGCAATTGCGTTATCGTATGTTTTACCAGGAACACTCTTGAGCAATGTTTCTGTTTCTTTCAACCACTTGTGTATTGGTCCTGTTTTCCTGCGCGTTTTATTGCTGGAAACGGCTAGCCAAAATGTTGGTTTGAAGATATTCGCAACAGACGGTGATGGTAAATCCTGCGCGGTGTATGTTTTAGATGTCCGTTTCTTTAGGTCTAGGGAGACTTCGCGGTGTAAGCATATGCCGAGCATCGGTGGGGTTGTTGCGTGATCGCATTTTTTAGACCGTATGTGGCGTCGGAAGTTACTGCGGCATTTGCGACAGGGTAATATTGCGGCGGTTGACCAGAGCCAGTTGCGGAATGTATGTAGACGCATACCCGGGATGCGTGACACCGCGTGAATCATTTTCCATCCATATGGGCCCCATAAATCTGGATCCATGTCAAGTACGTTCCTTCTACCTTGTAATCCGTAGTGTTCGTGAATATCACGAGCGGTACGACCCAGTTGTTTACTAACGGTTTGAATATCCTCCAAAGATACCGTACAATGAACTCATTGATGGGCGCACGTTATCCATATTTCCTCTCGGACGCCGTATCTCTTTGATCACGACTTCTGGCTCGGGGCATCTACAAGGACGAGGTTCCGGGCACGCTGGGCAGGGAGCACACACGGCCTGTCGCTGTGGTGGGCATCTGGGTCTAGGGCACGGGGGGCATTTTCCAACGCGGCACGGTTTGCGGCACGAGCATATACAGGGCGGGCACTTGGGTACTTCTGACTTTTTTACGTACTGACTCATATCTGGATGCGCGGGACATTCCGTTTTCAGCATGTACTTGCTCATATCCACGTATTCGCGGCATTTATACCGGCGACCAGAACTAAACCCCTCACTCACACCATACCCACACGCACATCCAAGGGTGATTGCAGCGATCACAACGACCGCAAGCAGTGTCACGCTAATCTTCATCTATCTAGTTTGGGCGGAAAGTTCTTTTGGTGGCACGTATGATTGCTTCTACGGTGGCGTGTGGTACACAACGACCTTCTTCCTCAAGCGCCCTATCAATCTCTGCTATCATGCGCTCTAATCCCACGCGGATACCCGCCTTTGTTGGATTCTCGGGGTCACCGTGGGTTTCTTGCTGGACCTCCGTCAGGCGATGCAGGAGTTTATCACGTTCTTCCCGTAGGTCGGTGGTATCTCCGGGGCATTTCCCGGCGGAACGAGCGTCTCTTGCATACTGGATCGCCTGGGCATCGGTGACGTCATTACCGTCTACATCTCGTAATGACACAAACGCCTCAAGTCCAGTGTTTTCAGGGGATTGTCTTCTAAACCCACCATAACCAGCGTACAGAGACGCAATCAATAATAATACGACAAGAAATGCGACCTCTAATATCATGTGTTATCTACTTGAGTACCTAGGAATCCATTCGTAGGTGCGGCGCGATAGGCGCTGCGTGATTTCCTCCACGAAGCTCTCGTATCCCCATCTTGTCAAGGTCGGATACATCATTTGTTTGTGTTGGGAGCGTATGTCGTCTTCCGTTCAGGATGTTGTCTTCTGTCTCGTTGTATGGGTCGCGTTGTCCAAGTGAAATCCCGAGTATGTCATCAACAGAACGCTGGTTGTGATGTTCGCGGTCATAGAACGCAATAAGGGGCTGGAGATATTCTCGGGCGCGACGATACGAGTACCGGATGGTCGGGTCAACCTCCATTTGTAGGATGATATCATGTAGGATGGAACGTTCTTCGCACAACTGACGGAATCCTCGTATGGCAGTGTTCACGTTCGCGTCCATAGAAGCCTTTGTATCCGTGTCCGTATTCGTTAGGTACGTGTTTGCAATCCTCTGGATGTACAGCTGTATCATCTTGTGTGATGGCTCCCAATGGGGGACATTCCGTCTCTGGCTTGTTCCGCATCGGATGCCGTGTGGTGGATTTAATCGGAATGTCCTCCTGCGAAGCCTGTCGAGGAGCTCACGTCGGGTGATTACCCAGTCTGTTATTCCAGGGTCTGATGGCGGAGACACCAAGAAAGCCTCTGACGTGGCGCTGTCGGGAAGACGTTTGCCAGTAATCGTCAACCACAGCCAGCGAGATGTTGCCCATACATACGGGGAATAATAAGGATATCCTGCTACAAGCACGACTAGAACCAGTATGGATACGGGATGTGGTGTGATAACGGTACTTATTTCATCAGAAAGAGATTTGGGTACTGATGAAGATGACATTACCTTGTGGAACAACTGGATAAGACCCGGTGTATCAAACGTACCAATCATCGTCTCCCATAAGATATAATATACGGCATATGCGATACATACCAAAACACCAAGCACGAGAACCAGTGCTATGAACGGGGGAGGTGGAAGAGAGGCTGCGTCTGAAGGGTACTCATCCCGTGTATCGGCTTGGTACATTGTTGTCCTGTCTGTTGTATGGCTGGAACATCTTTATGGTATATAAGGCTTAACCCGTGATACCACATCTCGCCGGTGAATGTCCTCTTCTTCTTTTTGACCATTGCGTATCAAGTCTGGTGGGGGCGTGCTCTGTATGCCGTCGTAAGTACTAAACGGTTCGGGGAAGACCGTTACTGGCGTAAGTAATACGATCAAAAATATAGATACGACCAATAATACCCACCACATCTAAAGAAACGATGTAAGAATATTTTATTCATTTCGTTTTCGCAAGCGAGGTCTCAATACCTTGTATGCGCTCTTCTAGGTCTTCGAATCGGGTCTCAATGCGATTCATCACGTGCTGTAGGTCAATCTTAAACGCGTGTAGTGCGCGTGCTATATCGTGGACCGTTGCCTGGTCCGCATAAGACGCCCCGCTTCGCAATCTCGTGTGGCCACATTCACGAATATCAAACGCAACCTTTGGGGGCGGGGGCGTTGGTGGAAGAGGGCGGCGCACGTGCTTCGGCATTCGGCTTGGTGTATGCGTATAAATTGATGGTATCTGATACATCTATCACACGAACTACCAAATCAATTCACAGATGGAACCACACCGTATAAAGCGCGTAGTGATTGGCGTGGATGAAGCAGGGCGTGGCTGCGCGTGGGGGAGTGTATTTGCCGGGGCGGCAGTCCTCCCTGAACGACTCCGAGATGATGCCACCATGACACCCGAAGAGGCATTTCTCATTCGGGACAGCAAGAAACTCTCCGAAAAGCGACGTGAAGATGCGGTGGCGCTGATTCGTGAGCATTCCATCGCGTACGCAGTGGGCGAATCCACGGCACAAGAGATTGACAGGAAGAATATCCTAAACGCAACCTTTGCTGCGATGCACCGAGCGATTCGTGACTGTATACGTATTGTTCACGCAAAACGCGATAGGGACCCGATTTCTGGGCTGGAGATTCGCTACGAAGTGAGTGAAATCCTCGTAGACGGCAACCGGTTCCCGGTGTACCTAGATGAAGAGGGTATCCCTATTGACCACCGGTGTATCGTGGGTGGTGATGCGAACGACCGTAGTATTGCGGCAGCATCCATCCTCGCGAAAACGTCGCGTGATAACCACGTCAAAACACACGCCGATGCCGACCCATCGCTGGATGCGAAGTGGGGGATGACAAAACACAAGGGATACTGTACAAAGCAGCACCGGGACGCGTTGCTACAGCACGGTGTACACCGGCTTCACAGAAAATCATACGCACCAGTGAAGGCTGCACTTACGACATAACCGCCTGGAGGTCTCTGACTAGGAACAGGGAGGGACAATGAACCCGCACGAGCCTTACATATTTTTGCATAATCACATCCAGTATCTCAACGGTAGCCCTGCAGTCTTCGGATGCGTCGTGGAGCCTTCCACAGAATGACCTCTCGAAGATGTGCTCGTACAACTCTGATAACCGAGGTGGCTTGAGCTTACGAAATACTCCGTGCTTCCCACTGTATTCACGAATTATACAACATATCTGCTTTCCAATCTCCATCGTACAAATCGTGGGCTTCTTAGGAATCATCTGGTCGGGTGGGGGTATACCCGCGCGGATACCCGCAGATATGAGAACGGGGATATCAAAGGCCGTATTGTGACAGCATACCGCATCCGCACGTGCAACGTGTTTCTGAACGTCTTGCATCGCATCACGCAGGGAAATACCCTCCGAATATGCCCTATCGTGCGTAATCCCGTGAATCGCGCTAGACTCTGCTGGGACGGTCCATCCATCGGGACGAATCAGGTGTGACTTTCGCGTAAGAATCCTCCCTGGTCGGCCTGCGTGTGAACACTTAAAGAGAACCCATGCAATCTGTACGGGATATGGCCAGTTATCTACGTCGGTTGCTGGTGCACCACGCTTCTTGGGAAGGCCGGTTGTTTCTACGTCAATCACAAGGATTCGGAACGCCATGGGGATTTCGTTTGGTATCTTAACCATACTAGCCTCTATATGCGATCAATTCCATAGTATGTGTAGATAGAACGCGTTTCAAATGGTTCGCAAAGACGTATGGTTTCTCGTTGACAAGGTATTTCTCTCAAGGGTACATGTTGAACTCGAGCACCTGTACAGAAAACTAAAGGAATCCTACAAGGCACCACCGGAAAAGACGATTCGAATAATGCGGTCCTTCACAAAGAGCCATCCTCTCAACGGAAGCGTTGACCAGTTTTTTACGAACTATTACCGAACAAATCTTATCGCAAAACACAAAGATGACCCATCCAAGGTGATGATGTTTGGATTCCTCCGAACAATCTTACTCGGCATCCTTCGGAACTCACCGCGAACACGGGTTTTTACAAAGAGGGTGAGGCGTTACCAAGAAACATACCGTATCGCGAAATCACTCGAAGATTTTCTATCGTTGTATCGGAGACGCGTCGGGTTCCACAAGAAGACGCTATCCAGCATAGTCTTCCAAGAAGCGGGTACACAGAGTGAGTGCAAAGACCTCCCCGAATACGCGTGCTTGCCCCCAAGGTGTCGGTTTGTCCAAACCGTCAGGAATGGAAGGCCCATTTCCTACTGCTCGCGACATGAGTCGCGCAGGAGGAAGAGGCACACGCGTCGAAAGAGTCGTGGTCATCGATGAGTTCCTGGAGCATATTTATCGATACTACGAGTAACAACCCCTGATTTATGTATGGTGTCCAATGCACCATTGATATGTCGTGTCATAGATGGATGTAATCCATCCCGTATCATAAATACGGTCCCCGCGTTACCGAACACGTATGGAGAAACCTCAAACTCTTGCCGCAACCCAGACCTATCTTCGTGAAGGGCCTTGTAGATATCTTTACGGGTCGCAATCACACCACGTGTCTCTTGGGGATATTCAACTCCAACCAGTATCGTCCGTAATATCTCATCTAAACTACCCGAATCAGTTTCGTGGCGGATTCCTAGGTCGCGAGTGATGACCTCTGCGACAGACCCTTTTTGTACGATGTACACATCGCCCTCGGTATCCGCAAGGGACCGTAGCATACCACTATGCGATGATAAGAGCGCCTGGACGGTTGATGCGGTCATCGTCGCGAGGGTAACAATCCCTATCGCCGACACGAACAGCAGCCGTAGTCTATCTGCCGTATGTTTCGGATACGAGACAAACTCTCCGTTTAAAAAGACAAAGATATCCCGAAATACAGTATCAACGTATCCGCGAATCCCCTTGTTAGAACCCATCCCGACTAACACCAAGACTGCTTCGAATATCGCAATCACAAGTATGAATCCCGCGAGTAACATCACGGACAACACGAACTGCCAGAGAATCTTATACCACATTGAGTGTTTTCGGGTTACCGCTTGTATAGGATTGTTTAGGTATATGTGACTGGGATGATACCCTTCTGATTCCTTAATCCCCCGATAATACTTTCCAATCAGAATATCTGCGTCTGTTTTCCCCGGGTGGATTGTGTATGGAATACCCGCGCGTTGTGCAGCTTGTTTCCACGCATCAATACCAGCCCCCGATGTACCGTTCTTTGAGACGATCCCGTCATAATGGAAAGTCCCAACCGTCAGAGAAGGAGTATTCATCTAGCCTATCTACTTTGTAAATCGTACGTTTCTCAGCCTGTTATGTTGTTTTTTAGAGCGCGAATCTTGGCGAGAAACCACGGGAGGACTGCGATATCCAGTAATCGGCCCCGCCGGAACGTACTCATCTCTTGCCGCATCGTATCTCCGTGAGTCGCGTATATGCTGGATGCGCAGGGTGAAACTCAGGTGAGAACCGAGAAGGTCAACAATCTCTCCCGTGGGACTAAGAAGGCGAACGTCAATGCGCGAAATGTTTTCCGGCTGGTCAAATACCTTCGGGTATGATACCGCGTCTGTCGAATGATTGAACGCATACCCCCCCCCAAACTCACGCCCGTTATCATTCCCACGCTCATCCAATGATAGTTTTGCTAGGCTTTTGATGATGCTTCCCCCGGTGATGTGATCGATCGCGTCGTAATCGTTTATCTGGAGGAGGACATATGGGTATCCGTATAGCCCGAAATGGTCGGTTGTGGTGTACTTGGGTAGGCCATAGAGAATAAAGTCAGCAAATCCGAGTAAATCTCGTAGCGTTGTGGTTCCCCGCGGGAGTGAAGTGGACCACGACCGTATTGCCGCAGCGTAGACTCTGATTTCATCAAGGTAAGCCGACGACGTACCTGGTATGATTTCACCCTGCGCACCCCCATAAGCATATGCCGCATTGAGGTCTATTGGTGTAAACTGGATGTCGTACGATGATATGTCATTCCCCCCAGATCCCGTAGTGGTTCCCCATTCTGCAGACGAGAAGTTAATCCCCATCTGGATGCGCCCGGTTTCAGGGTCACCACTGATTACAAATCCCTGGTCCTCTGGGTTTGTTGCTGCCTGAGCAAACCCAAGTGATGTTCCGATCCGTTCTTGGAGTTCGCGTATAAGACCGCTTAGCGTGTAGTTTCCGGTGGATAGAATAACAGTGTCCCAGAGATAATGTGACCACAATCCAGACGCATTGGGTCCGCGACGAACTTGAAGGACCGTCGTTTGGTCAGTTGAAAACGCGTAAGAATATATCGGTATCTCTGCGGATACTACTTCAATCCGAGTCACGTTCCTATAGGGCTCCGGGAGTGTCATTACAAACTCTGAATCAGTAGTGGTATCGGGACTATCCCTGAAACGACTATCAATGCTTATGCTCAGGGATTCGGTTGCCATCTACAGCCTATCGCGGAGGTTCTTGTAAAAATAGAACCCGGATAGCGAATAGAGAACAACATGTCCGGTCTTCCCGAATATCCATTATCCGCCGTAGTTATCAATACAAATGACACGACTCCCGAAAGGAGACACGCTAGGGAACTGAGAAACTTCCCAACCGGAACCACGATAGGCACAAATAACACGATTGCGGTTGTCCGCACAAACTGGGAGGTGGGCATCCAGCGAACCACGAGAGCCAGCAGCGCGCTGATCGAAGATTCCCAGGCACTCGAGATTATCGCCCGTTTCTATGATATCAGCGCACCCGGCTTTCAGTTATCCAGTGTACGTCTCGTCCAGATGCCCGGATTAACCCACAACGAGCGCGTTATTGTGACGGAGTATTTACTACGACATCAGTAGAAATGCCCCGAAATACAACGCAAAAACGACACCCCCGAAAACAACGTCCGTTAAAAAAACAAAACAAAACACAGCGGAAGAAAACGAAGGTATACTACACACACAACAATGGTGCTAAACCATTCGAGGTCACTTTTTCTGGTGATGTGGTCGATATTTACACAACATCATTACCCCCATATGCTGAGCAACCAAAACACGCCGAGTATACGATTCACGTCAAGAGATACACGAACGTGAAAAGACTACTTGTTGGTAAAAGCGTACCCGGAGATGACGCGTACGCAAGTTTTCCAGGAAACAAACGAAAGGCATCGCGATTTGGATTGGGAAACTCGGTGTTAGTTGACCTGGGAAAGAAACGATATGTGTTCGTCGGCCATACTGTTCAGGAGTTTACCACAGACGAACCAATCCAAGAGTTTCACTCTATGGTTGGAAACAATGATGTACCATACCCGCTTGCGGTTGGTAAAGAGAATGTGTATTTTCTCCTGGATAACAAATATGTCTCAAGAAAGTACTTTGATGGTTTTCCAGAGAAACATTCGTGGGCACTGGATGCGTATTCCAGGTTTTGGGGTATCAGCCAGTTTAAAGATGAGAAGAATCTAAAGAAACACGGGGTAAACATAAAGGGTGTAAAAGTAATCCATAAGCGAAACATCTAACTCTACATCACGTCATCACGCAGACGTTTCCGTACAACCACAACCGCTGGGTCTGGTCTTGCGGAAGACTTTACGGGAACCGTATACAGCATATATAAGATTGGATATATCGTAAATACGGCAGAAATAAGCAACGATGGTGTTGTGAACCGATTTCCAACAAGGAGCATCGCAACAGGCACGGCAACCAGATACATAAACGAGTCCCCGAGGATAGCATTATAACTTACATCCTTCGCATAGTGGCGCATGAGGTCCATTACAAGATTATGACCCTTGGGGGTACCCAGTATCGCGAAGATATAGAATAATATGTCGTGAGTAATCTGTATCCCGAGAATCAAGAGGAGATAGTACAAGGGATTCCATTTCGAGAACAGCATCGGGTATGCCCAAGATGCAAGGAAGAATCCAATCATCAGGATCCCCGAGTCCATAAGAAACGCATCTAGTCGGAATGTGTCATACCAGCGATTGATTGCCTTTGCCGCAAACGCGGTGTTCGTGAGCCGCACCAAGAAAATAATAACGAGTTCTGCCACAAGAACCGCAACCGCATACGACAATATTGTTTCAGTGTTGGACATATTTGTAATGTCTCCAAGAATGAACCGAAGCATCTATCTACTTGAAATAATGCATTATGTATCCCGTTTCTGTAGTTCGGTTTCCATCGCAATCCATCCTTTATGGTCTGGAAAATCAACCTGATAACATTGCTTGTTTTCAATATAGTTATCAACCGTATCTACAATCATACCAACGTCACCCATCCGCACCCCACCCCATCCCAACAGGGGTGCTTCTTGGTCTGGTGATAGGGAAACGATTACGGCGTCCCCACGCTGAAACATTGGCATATCCGCTGCGTTCGATACATCAGATTCAATATCACAGTCAGATTCATCGTCTGGTTCACGGTCTGGTTCACGGTCTGGTTCACGGTCTGGTTCACGGTCTGGTTCATCGCGGGGTAGATACATCGGATATGGCCGTTGTTTACGTCGAGTAGTACATACATTGTTCATAATAACTCCTGTGAGTATCCCCGTAAAGAACCACCCAAACACAAATGAGTTGTAATAGCCACAGTCCATTCTATCCTAAACGGTGTTGTATTAATGGTTCAACCATATAAACGTCAGATGATTCACGACATACTACCATATACGTGTGCGGCAACGCTAGAGGCATTTGTGACGCACCCGCTTGAGATTACGCGTATCCGATATGTAAACCGTACGACGCTGTGGAGAGGTATTCGTGGGTTGTATCCGGGTTTTGGGATCCAGTTACTGGGGATGATACCCAGTCGAACAGCGTTTATCGGCACAAAAGACTATGCGGTTACAAAAGGTCTTCGGTGGTGGGAATATTCTCCTCTCTCTGCTGCATTACAGACGCTTGTAGAAGGACCATTTCAGTCGTGGAAGACCGCAAGAGCAGAACAGATACCTATACGTGCTCGCCCATCTGGAATCACACCCATGTATGCTCGCAATCTAATCTTTGCCTGTGGATTATTTGGAGTCTCCGAGGGACGATTGGTGTGTAATAAACGTCATCCGATTGTAACCACGGCGATTGGGGTAAGCATCGGTGTGATTGCGTCACATCCTTTTGATGTGGTTCGTATCGCAAAACAGTCTATCCACAGAGACCTGTCATATCATCAAATCATTTGCAACCTATATGAAACGGGTAGGCACAAGGGGCACGGTAAAACATTGTGGAGAGGATGTGCTGGACGGCTCGTGGTCACGTGTGTTGGAATTACCACGATGATTGAGTCTATGCGATTTTTTAAACTACGACTCGGTTGAGACCCCGTACTTACCAAGATTGGCTTACGCCGGATATCCTAGTTAACAGCGTGTGATACGGAACCGGGGATGGTGCGCTTGGATTCTCATAACATTGAAGCACTCTTGCGCTCGGGTCGGTAATCTTATCAGAAACCCATTTGGGCATCCAGTAGTATGGGAGTATGCTGGTAGCATGTTTACCATAACATTCAATAAAGATTGATTTATAGAGTTCCTTCTCTGCATCGTCAGGTGTCATACCCCGCGATGGATGAACCAGCTCGTGGGCATATTGTTTTGTAATATCTCCCCAGCTGCGCCCCACCGAACTCACCCCATCACTAAAAGCCTCCTTCTGTCGCCATAAGATAGTAAGATGCAGATTTTTATAAAGACACTCACTGGAAAGACGATTACGATTGATGTAGAGAGTAGTGATACGATAACGGATGTAAAGACAAAGATACAGGACAAGGAAGGGATTCCTCCTGACCAGCAGCGACTGATTTTTGCAGGAAAACAGTTGGAAGATGGTCGGACACTGAACGACTACAATATTCAAAAAGAGAGCACGATCCATCTCGTGTTGTAACTTGCGTTGTAACTCCGTTCAATGTTAATATACCAAGGAATCCTTGGTTGTATTAACGTAGCCCGAAATTGAGACCAAGTATCCGTTACTTACCGATTCACATACTATACGAATCGTTACTACCAATGGTAAACGGTCTTACCCGATGTGTTGAAATGTGTGGAAAGAAGGTAGACAGACCCGCGGGCAAATATCACGGCGCGGTTCTCCTAGGCCGAGGTGGAAGGGTTGTAGAGAGTGGGTACAATCACTACCGTACTCGCTGTGCGTCTTTCCAACACGGCTCACCTTGTTCGTTTCACGCAGAGATGGATGTTCTGTTCCGGTATACCCGACGTCTGAAATGTGTAGAAGGAGAGAAGCATCCGCAAACGACTTAAACACCTGACACTGCTTGTTATCCGAATGGGAACCGATGGTATCTTAAAGGAATCACTGCCGTGTAAACACTGTACAAATGCAATGAAAACGTTTGGGATCCGCAAGGTTGCATATAGTGATAAATCGGGACAAATTGTGGAAATGCGCACAAAAGACCTCCATAACACACGCCCAAGTTCTGGGTATCGAACATTTCTAAGGGAGGTAGTAATAGATGGGGAATCAGATATCGCGCCGACACTTGCTTCTATTCATAGAAGATAACACAATCGGGAATGGTGCTCGGATGACATCAGACGACGATACCACACGGAGTGTATCGTGGCTATCGTATCTGTGTGCCTTCTGGGTGTGGGAAGATGATGCGAATGGAATCTTAAAGTATCTACGAGACGCTCAGCGTGTGCGTTCGTTGAACGACGAGTGTCTGTCTGAGAAATCAGTGATTGATATTGTATATGCCGCTAAACAATACCGGTCACTCCAAAACAAACCACACATGACCGATGAAGAGCTCGTGCGGTTTAGAATCTTTTCAAAGTTTCGTAATACGAGAGGGTCTCGTCGGTATCCAGTGTTTACACTCCGAAACGAAACGACCGGTCACATCATGGAATATATAAAGGGTAGGCAGTTTGTAAAGAGGTATGATTCTTAAACCAGTACACGCAGAGGAATTGAGTCCAGCACTTGCACAATAACGGTATGTACATTCAGTGACATTGCTAAGATGAACAACACACAGGTGAATATCCTACTGGTTGGGGTTGGCTGTGGCGTTTGTTTCGTAGTTCTGGTTCTATCGTGCGCGTATTGTATAAGACGAAATCTTATCCGAAGGGGTGCTATCAGCCCAGTAGATAGACCGGTTCTCACCGAGGACCAACATCGGGTATATATGATGCGGTTGCAGAAGAAACACCTCCAAAGAAAGAAGAGACAGAAGAAGGTGTTTGCAATGATTATCCCTTCACAAAATCCGCTCGTTTACAACAATATACGCCAGGGAGATTTAGTAATACCAGGACCAGCCGCGAAAAGAGAACCACCGGTACAAGATACTCTGTAAATGTTTGCTAGGAGTCTATCGTGTCGAATACACACGATTGTTTTATATTTTCGCATATGTTTGAAAACATGTGCGAAAATGGTGGCAAAGGATTCCGGATGACGCGGGCGGAGTAAACAGACCGGGTTAAACCAGGTAAAGATGGAGTGTTTTCTGTAGATGATTATGTATACGTTCAATATGTGTAACAAACTGTTTCAAAGTGAGGTTGTTTTTTGCAACATTACAGGTTTCACAACAAGATACCACATTCCCAAGCGTATGTGCACCGATAGGGTCTACCCTATCAAGACCAATTTTACCAGGTTCATAAAACCCACAATATGTACAAGGTACACTCATCAAATGATATGCGATTTTTCGTGGTAGTAAATATTCAAACTCTTCTTTGGATTCGCAAAAGTGTTTACGCATATCTGCCGCACGGTAAGCACAGTATTTGCTTGAAAGGTAGTGTGAGGCTGAACGAGATACCTGTCGTAGACGACGTTCACGAGTATCTGGTCCTCGTCTATATTCTATAATGTGTTGATATTGACGGCATTCGTAACAATGTGATGTAATTTTACGAGTATGGCTTCTAAAGGAATCAATCGGTTTATGTTCCTTACATTTAGTACATACAACCGTATCACACCCCGACGATACCATTTCTCTGTGTTTTTGAATTACTTCTTGGCGTTTTTTCTTGCGACGTTCTTCATAAAAGCGTGAGTTTGTAGCAAACTTTTCAGCGTGAGTTTTACGGTATTTAATGCTCGCAGCAGTTTCTTTCTCTGAACACGTTTTACATTTTAGACGATATCCCTTTGATTTCGTTAAGAACGTGTCTTTAGGATAGTTAATATTACAACGTATACGGAGCCACTCTGTTTTACCATCTGTGATTTGTTGTAAACGAATCAGTTTGCGTGCATTCAGTATTTCTTTGGTTGGCATTTTAGTGTGATAGTGTATTCAAGCAAGCCCTCCTTAGTCCGAAGTATGAATGGGATGGGTGTGTAAAGTGGGGGTAACTATGGCGTTATTCAACTTATATGTGGAATGGTGTAATGTACATAACGGTATCAATTTATAATGAACAAGATGGGTGTGTGAAGAGCAGGTTGTAATGTGTATGTGATACACATGACAAGACCATATATGACAGGAATGTAACTAGTTAGAATATGCCAGCCCGCCCATACCGGACATAACCCGGAGGACGTTGTAGTTCACGGCATAGATACGCACCTTGGCAGACGTGCATGTGTCGCAGTTCACCGTGCGGGGAGTGAGGTGGAGCTGAAGGGTGGCGTTATCAATGCGCGAGAAGTTGCACGTGCCAGACGGCTGGTGGTCCTCGGGGGCGACGGCGAAGGAGTACGTGTTGACACCAATAGCGGGCACGTTGGTGAAGTGCTGGTAAGGCTGTACCCAGTTGAAGTAGTTACCGCGGCGCTCCTGGAAGCGGTCGTGGCCGTTGAGCTTCATGAGAGCAGACACGACAGGGTTGTTACCGGCGAGGCCCTCCACGAGGGTGTGGGAGTAGCCAGACTCAAGGACGGCGCGGTCCCACGAATCGGAGTAGTTGAAGGGCTGCTTGCCGTGGTACGAGTTCACGGCGTCATCGTTGCAGCCGACGAAATCGTCACGCTGGACAACCCAGGTGAGGAACTTCACGGGGTGGTTGAAGTTCATGCGGATCTGGTTGGCGGTGGCCGTGACAGACTCCTCGCCGGTGAACTGGAGCTGCTCGATGAGGTACTCGTGCGAGTGCTGGGCGAACTTGCGGCGCTCATCGGTGTCGAGGTAGATGTAGTCAACAAAGAGCGAGCAAGCCTGGAGACCCTGCTGGCGCACGTAGTTTGTGATGGACGCGTTATTGGACCAGCACATATCCTCTACGGGGGCAAAGTCGACCTGGATCTTAACCTCGTGGTACTGGAGGGCGATGAGGGGGAGAGCAAGTCCGGGGTTGCGGCAGTAGAAGAACTCAAGGGGGATGTACAGGGTGTAGGCAGGGGCACACTTGCGAGTGGCGGTAGACTCAACGGGGAAAGAGTCACCATCCGCGGCACAGGTGTCGTCACAGCCCTCACCACCGGCCTCAAGAAGGTTCACGAGCTCGGGCACGTTACCGATCATACGGGCGTAACCACGCTGCTTGCCGGAGGGGAGAGACAGCTCGTTCCAGATGTGCATCCAGTCACCGTACTGCTCGTCGATCTTCTGACCACCAATCTCCAGCTTTACCTTCTGGATGAGATTGTGGCCGGGCCAGTTGAGCCAGCGGAAGTTGGCCTCCGAGAGGTCCGCCGCCGCCAGACCCATGTTTGTGATATCAACCTGGGGAAGAGTCGCCTGCACGTACGTCTTCCAGATAAGGTCACCGTTGCGCGAGACCTGGCACGTCACGTTCTGGCGACCAAACGTGGGGGCGCCATTGAAGGTCTGCTCGATAGACTCGATGGCAAAGTTGGTGTGACGACGGTAGATTACCTTGAAGAAGGTGATCTCCGGGTTACCCGTGAGATACATATCCTGAGCACCATAAGCTACAAGCTGCATAAGACCACCACCCATTTTAAACTATACCATACGTGTAATATTTTTTTCAGAAACGTGCTTTTCAGGTACTTTTCAGGTACTTTTCAGGTATTTTTGACTTAAGTTCTGATAGAGTAAATACACAAAGAATCATGCGGCGGTCAAAAGGGTTTCAGATCCGGCAGGTTCGGAAGGCAAACGTCTCCCAGAATCGTGAAACAATGGTAAGCATTCATCAAAAGCAAAAGGATACATTGGATGAGTCCGGGTTGACTAAATATTATCTAGATAACGGAGAACTGCTGATGCGATACTTTGATATCACAGACAGGCCAGATTCAGACCACCCAGAGAGAAGTGCAAATCACACCGACCGTATTGTACCCGATAAGGATTCTATTCTAGGGATGCTGTACAGTCCTTCTAAAAACACCGGGGAAACCCCAAATGTGATTGACAAGTCGTTTCATAATATGGAGGTGAATGATATGAAAAAGAGCGATTTGTATGAAAGATATAAATCAAATATACAAAAAGATTATATTCCTGAGTTTTATCGTCAACAAAATCATAAATTCAGAGAATGTCCGGAGTGTGGGAAAAATACGACAATTGTCCCGAGTGATGCGATTATATTCTGTGAACACTGTGGATGGGAAGACCGTGTTCTTGTAGACGTTGACCTACCGGGTATTAAGGACCAGAACAAGGATACGTCATACTTCAACTACAGGAAGATTAACCATTTCAACGAGTGGCTGGCTCAGTTCCAGGCGAAGGAAACCACTGATATCCCAAGCGAGGTATATGATAAGATTATCCTGGAGTTCCGCAAGGAAAGACGGCGGAATATCTCCAACCTGAAACCGACAAAACTGCGGGAGATTCTCAAGCGTCTGGGGCTGAATAAATACTACGAACACATCCCTCACATCATTAACCGCCTCAATGGAATCCCGCCGCCTAGGCTCACCCCGGAAACAGAAGAAAAACTGCGAGAAATGTTCAGGGCCATTCAGACGCCGTTTATGAAACACTGTCCGTCCTGGAGGAAGAACTTTTTGAGTTATTCATACGTTCTGAACAAGTTTTGTCGTATCCTGGGTAAAACAGAGTTTCTCGCAAGTTTTACGCTCTTAAAATCCCGTGAGAAACTCTACGAGATGGACAAAGTCTGGCAGAAGATATGCGTAGACCTTGACTGGCCATTCCATAGGTCGATCTGAAGCAGAACATATCTCTCATAAATAGATGGCATCGGCTAGGCGTACAAGAGAAATCGCGTATCCCAACCCGATCATACAGCGTCTATACAGCCAAAAAATAGATAAACACACCTTCTTGGTGGATGGGACGGGCGAGGTCCAGCGCGTGGAAGCAAACATCAATCCCCACGAAGGGAATCTTCTTTATCGTCTGGTTACGGATGAAAAGGACCCAATGTATCGTACGCTAGAAGTTGGTTGTGCGGGTGGTACTTCTGCACTGTATCTTACACAGGGTGTGCTTGATCGTTATTCAAAACGCGACGACTCCGAGTTGAAAGGCACACCACCCGCAGACCCACGTGATTTTACAGAACTTGACCCAGCATCATTCCCTTCGTCCGGGAAAACGCATACCATTGGGAGCAAGTCCTTGGCCCTTAAGGTATCCTCTCCTGATGAAGCCACCGTTAGAAGAGCAGAAGACCTTCGTGCAAAGGGGGCAATCCATGTGGCGATTGACCCATACCAGATGGGTCCCCATACGGGGGTTGCTGAAAACGAAAAAGGGTGGCAGGGGCTTGGTGTTTTTAACGTACACCAGGCGGGGACGCTTCCGATGGTCCGTCTTGTACAAAAAAAGAGTCACGTGGCACTTCCCCAGGCACTCGAAACATACGGCGAGGGGTCGTTTGACCTTATATTTGTGGACGGCATGCACCTGTACGATTATACGCTGGTTGATGTGTTTTATGGTGCTATGCTCCTTCGAGAGGGAGGTCTTCTTGTAGTAGACGATATTCAGCATCCGTCTGTCAAAGAAGTTGCTTGGTACCTTGATGACAACTATACCAACTTTAAGCGCATTGAGACAAAGGGCGTTCATACAATGGGTGTCTGGAGGAAGCTTCGGGACGATGACCGCAAGTGGTCGTTTCATTGCTCGGTATGTAAGGTCCCCGGTCGCATCGAAAAAGGAATGCGGACCTATACCCGTAAAAATAGCACCGCGAGGGACAGAGACAGGGACGAGAGACCAGGGCGCAAACAAGGACGTCAACAAGGGCGCACACAGGGACGCACACAGCGGCGCAAACAAGGAGGTAAAAACCAATAGACCACCAACTAGTTCGAGGAAGAATCAATCGTGGATTGGATACCGATGATTGTCTGGATCAGCTGTTTTTGTATCTCTACATAGGATTTCTGGACTGGGTCGGTCGGTGATTCCCACTCTCGGATTCCCTTTAGTTTTTGTACTACCTTTCGCAGCGAGACGTCCGTTATATCATCGGCATTTTTATACATGAGCATGTTCTTATGGTATATTCTCGCAAGAGCCAATGGTGTAATTGTAAAACTCATAATTGTCTATTTACGTCGTGAAATACACGACAAAAACAGGCGATTGGTTCGTGCTTACGCGGGGAACCCGACAAGGTTCGCGCCAAGACCGAACCCAGCACCCTGACGAGCGGTGTATCCAACCGAGGGAGCAAACAGGTCCAGAACCGCAAACGCGGCCGCCGCAACAAGGCCAATAAGGATGATCTCCTCCATATCCAGACGCCCCTTGCGGGGAATCAAGACAGCCGCGAAACCAACCGCAAGACCCTCTACGAGATACTTCACGAGGCGTGTAATAATTTCATTCAGGTCAAATGACATCATATTTAGGTACTCTATACAATGTCTCACAGAAAAATCACAAAGACAAAACACTGGGCGGTAGCCTAAGACAACGATACGTTTATATCGCATACGAAAATATTAATGTCTGAGAAGATGTCCAGTCAGCGTGTCCGCGAGTTGAACGAGAAGGAAGAGGATTTTTTGAACGTAGATGCCACGATTCGTGGTCAGGAGTTTGTGTGCCTGTCGTTCTTGAGCCCGGAGAAGGTTATCGAGAAGAAGGAGCTGTACTTTTTCCAGAGGTTTATGAAGTTCTATGATGCGAAGATTCGGTATGATATGCTTGAAAAGTTCCTCGCAAGGTTCGGGGACCGTCAGAACACGGCTCTTGATTTGTCCGTGAAGTACGCTGCAGAGTGTGTTGTGAATGAGGTCGAGTCGGCACTAGCAGACGTGTCTGGCACAGTGGATACCGCAGATTTGAAAACGCATCTTACAGAGGTCCTTACCGAAAAGATGTCCGAGTCCAAGGTCAACCTTACAAACGTATTCGAGTCATTCCGCGAGTACGTCGAGAAGAACCGAGCGGATGTCGCGAGCAAGGAAAACATCGAGGATGCGTACAAGGAGTTTATGTTTAACAAGGAGCAAGAACTCGAGGATGAGTTCCACGCAAAGAACGAGTTCCGAACCAGCATCCGGGGTGTCAAGGTGCGCGGAACATACAGCACTCATAAGGAAGCGTGCGCTCGTGCAAAGAAGCTTCAGAAGGAGGATTCGGCACACGATGTGTTTGTTGGACAGGTTGGGTACTGGCTGCCGTGGGACCCGAACCCGCACAGCATCGAGGACCAGGAGTATGCGGAGAAGGAGCTCAACGAGCTGATGAAGAGCCACAAGGAGAAGCAGGAGCTTAAGAACGAGCTGTTCGATGCCGAGAAGAAGCGCAAGATTGATGCAGCACGGGCTGCTGTCGCAGACACGGGTGATGTTCGTACAGAGGCATCAGATGCCGCATCATCACAGAATGTTCGTGACATCACGGAGGCGCGCGAGATCATGGCCGAGATGGACGCAGACCGCATTCCCGTGAACCCGTCCAAGGTCACTGAGGAACTAAACGATCGCAATACGTCCGATGAGTAGAATCACTTAATATATCGCGCATTCTTTATTAAAGAATGTCCGACGTCCATATTACACTCGTTGATAGGCTTGCAAAGATGCCAGCGAAGGGCAGTGCTGGTGCTGCTGGGTATGACTTGTATTTACACGAAGAGGAAGTACACATTCCACCGAAGGAGAGGCGGCTTGTAGGAACAGGTGTTCGCATGCGTATTCCGCGCGGTATATATGGGCGAATCGCACCCCGTTCTGGATTGGCGGTTCGTGACAGCATTGATATCGGGGCGGGGGTTATCGATCAGGATTATCGGGGTGAGTTAAAGGTCCTGCTCATTAACAATGGAACGGATACTGCAATATTCCACTATGGGATGCGTGTTGCTCAGATTGTATTTGAACGCATCGAGACACCTGCATTTACACAGATGAGCACGAGAGAGTTTGATGAGTATGATACTACGAACCGGGGCGTGGGTGGATTCGGGTCAACCGGTTCGGGGATTCTTAAAAGTTTGTAACCCCACGGTTTACGGTCACGCGTCCTCCTGATCCCTTTGGTCTAGACTCTCGTATGTTTGATGACTGGTCGTCACCAAGCCACCCAGCAGAATGAATCTTGTTTCCGGCAGCAGCGGCTTGACGCCATACCTCTGGTGTACACAGTTTGAACGGTGGGTGAAGGTCCGCCTTGTACCAGAATACCTGGTCTTCAATCTTATTACTCTTTGCGCCATTGTGGATCACCAGGCACTCGTAGTTCTCGGTACACTGGTCCATAATCTGACAGAACATATCAAACGAAGGAAACATCCCCGCGTACTGCTCAAAAATACGCTTACGGTTTGAGAGGACGTTTTCGCGAAGAATAAACACATAGTCAATATTGGTACGAAGTGTGGGGGGTACTCCCAGCGGGTACTGCATCGTAATGATTGATAAAATCTTAAGATGTCTGCCATTCATAAATACATACCGCATCTCCTTTGTTCTAGACCAGGTGTTATCGAACAGACAATCGTCTAGGATCAGGAATGCCTTGGGGTCAATCTTTGATCGACCCTTTCCGGTACGTGTTTCGTCTTCTCCCATTTTACCCACGATCTTTTTTTGCCTCGCTAAGAATCCCCGGATGAGGTCGGGTGAAAACTCTTCGTGAATCAGTGTGGGTGGTACGTGGTCTTGGTAAAACTTGTTCGCGCTTTCCGTAGCAGAGATAACCGTACCAACCGGCATATACTTCTTGTAAAATAACAGGTCACGCACCAAAACGGATTTACCCGTATTTCTCTTTCCCAACATTACCACTGTGCTATCATCCGCGATACGACGCATATCAAACTTTTTGAGATGCAGGCTCATTGTCTATTTTTAAAACCAACAATCTATTCCTATGTCACAACGCGTTGATTCTTTACACAGGAAACCCTGTGAAACACCAGGAAATACAATGTCTCATTTGATAACAGAACTCCAAGACCTCCCACGTGAGAGCACGTTCTGGGAAGACTTACGGTTGCTTGGATACATGAATGGCCAGTTCTTTTTCCCCGGTATGGATGTGAAGAATACCCCACTGACATTTGATTTGTTGCGGAAGCGATACTCTATGCGGACAAACCATAGTATACTCTCTGTCTCTGGGGGCGGTATGTTGCCGGGTGACGACGATACAGCCAACACAGAAACACAATCAAACACCCCGTGTCATCAAAAGGTACATCTTACTATCGCAAACGGGGATTCAGGACAAGACACCGTTAGGGCCCACATTAAATCGGTGCCGGTTCTTGATGTAATCGGGATGATGAAGGGTACATACGTCCCAACGGGGATGGATGCGTGCCTCCCATCTCGTGACCTGGAGAATACAAACACCGCGAGCAAGGTATCCAATCCTAACAACCAGGGGTACGTAGACTGTATAACCGGGTACGCGATGTCTCGCCTGGTTGACGCTGGCAAGTGCCCGGGGTTTTCAAAGATGTATGGTCATTTCACATCCATTGCCCCCGCTCTGCGAGTAGATATCACCGATGATTTTTATAGCATCCGAAACATGGCGTGGTTTCACCGGGGGATGGGTGAGCGTTTCCAGGTGGAGACCATACGTGATTCCATTGTTGACGGAGCAAAGAGCGGTAAGAAGAGTCATAAGATAACGATTGGTGACGACATCTTTGGGTTTACGGAAGACATGAAGGATATTGCCGAGACACCCGAGGTATTGTGTGAAGAGTTCAAACAGAATACCGAACCACCGAAAACTACGCATCCAGGCGACGATGAACTTGTGGAAGTGACCGTTCTACCGGGGATTGGTGCCATAAAGAACCTGAGCGATGATGCACAGAGCGAACCATTTGAGGACGACGAGGAAGAAATGACAGATGAAGAAGACGCCTCGAATGAGAACGATTCTGGTAGCGACAATCAGGCGTCTCGACCTGTTTCTATCGGAGACGAGAGCGAAGATAACGACAGCGAAGATAACGACAGCGAAGACAGTGAGAGTGAAGACGATGAAAGCGGCTACGATACGGATGAATCAGACGAGACCGACGATGACGGTGGGAGGTTTTACGCAATTATACCCAATATGCCCATACAGTCATCTATCTATGAAAACCTAGAAGGACCGGTTGATACACTCCTAGATAATCCTGAAATCACGGAAGAACACTGGAAATCCATCTTGTATCAGGTCGTGTTTAGCCTTGCCGTCGCGCAGAAGGAGGCCCGATTTGTACACAACGACCTTCATACAAACAACATTATGTGGGTGTCTACGGAAGATGAGTTCCTGTGGTATCGTGTCGATGGTGCGGTATTCCGAGTTCCTACGTATGGAAGGGTGATTAAGATTATTGATTTTGGAAGATCGTTCGTGGAACACCAGGGGAGAGAGTTTTTGTCAGATGCGTTTGATTTCAAAAACGACGCGGGTGGACAATATAACTACCCCCCGTATTATCACGCGGACCAACCAGTCGTCGCTCCGAATCCGTCGTTTGACCTGCCCCGCCTGGCGTGCAGTATCGTGGAGGGTTCCTGTGACCCCCTCGATGAGCCCGAGACGGATGTACAGAAGATGCTCTACCGATGGCTGATGGACAACCGTGGGAAGAATATTCTATGGAATCGCAACGGGGAAGACCGCTTTCAGGGGTTTGGTCTTTACAAGCACATCGCGAAATACTGCGATAACGCGGTACCATCAAAGGAACTCACAAATGATGTGTTTGCCGTGTTTAAAACAGCCGAGTTACCCAGTAGAAATACCAAAGTGTATGAGTTCGTATCTCCGTCAGAAGAGGAGCCTATACTCCTCAAAAAGAAGGCTGTCCGGTCTTGATTGTGTCAATCACATCTTGGATTGTGTCGCTTCCGGGTGTAGCAGCCGCTGCTACGTTTGCGGTCCCGTGAGATCCCATCACTGTGATTGTTGCGTACGCAACCGCAGCACCACCACAGAAGAGTTTTCCGAGCGTCTTCTGACAAATCGGTTCTGTCTTCGTTTCTGGGTTGACCATCGTATGGTCTATCCAGTACGCGACACATGCTAGAATTCCCGCGGCTATAGAAATCACAAAGTTATACATCCTGTTCATTGCTACCATCATAGTTCCTCTGCTTCAATCGTAACATCCGTATCCTCGTCTAGGGATATCGCGTCACTCACAGAGTTCAGTAGGATATCGTCATCTGGTGGACCCTTGATTTCTATCGTATATGACTCCGGTGCACTATCCACCTTGGGTATGTCAGCGTCCTCGTATGTTGGTATATCCGGTACACCAGTGCTGGATTGAATGGAACTGAGTATATCGTCCAGTGGGGAATCGGTTGATTGCTTGTCTTCTATTGGCGTATCCTCGGTGGTGTCTTCTACTGGCTTGTCTTCACCAGGCGTGTCCTCTGCTGTTGGCTTATCTTCTGTTGGCTTATCTTCTGTTGGCTTATCTTCTGTTGGCTTATCTTTTGTTGGCTTATCTTCTGTTGGCGTATCCTCTTCTGGCTTATCCTCTTCTGGCTTATCTTCTTCTGGCTTATCTTCTGTTGGCCTATCTTCTACTGGATGGGTGTCAATGGTATCACTCGGCAAGGATAGAACGGTATCATCTTCCACAACAATATCTCCAAGGTCGCTGCGCTCGATCGCTGCATCCAGCACGTCCTTCAATGGGAGCAACCCCCGTATCGTAGACCGAATCGCCCCCTGAATGATCGTTTCTGCTTCTCGTAGATTCTTTTGTACCTGAATCTTGGTGATCTTATTATCGTGTTCGTTCTGGTAAAATAGATACGGTGACTTCCAAAACTCCCTCGCACAACATACTACGCACGCGCGGAGGAACCGATTCGGAGTAGGTACCTGTAACCGATATCCGTCAGCAACCATCTCCTTGCGGACCGACAGCAGGACCCGCGTGTGCGCGACAAAGATAGCAGTGACCAGGTCACCAAAATAGGCGCACCCAGACTTTTCTATGCACCTGTCCGTGATGAATAGCATATCCTTCTCGCTGAGTTCTGCGATGTTCTCTAGAAGGTCCTGAAAGTGACGCATCGGTGATTTCCCGTTCTCATCCAGAGATTTCTGCCAGATCGCATATATCTCATCGTATAAAGGGCGCGTAATCTTTGAGACTACTTGCTCTGTATATTCACGCTTTGCTTCCAAGAGTACCCCTTCCATATCTACGTATTTTAAAAAACGCGCATTACCCATTCAATCGCAGTGATGCTCTTGGATTGCGGCGAGTATGGGGCGGAGCGACCCGGGCCGATGAAGCGCGAGCGCTAGACCCAGATAGACGCGATTCTCTTCTGCCCCCCCATCCTGGTGACATTTCTCGTGGAGATGTTGATACACACCCGAGGGTGTCTTGTCACGAACCGACACAGAGGTCCATCGTTTCCATTCTGGAATAAATCCCTCACCCATATGGTTCACCCCCTGGGATGCGTTCAGGATGCGCCGCAGATCCCCACTGTAGACATCCATGAGTGTTGATATGTGTTTCTTAGGAATCTTCCTTCCCAGTTTCGCGTTACGTATGGTGCTTTCCACAATGGGTTGGATTTCCTTTAGGGGAAGAAACGGAATATGCACACATTCGTTCCATACTCGCTCACCCATACGAGACGGGTAGTTCATCACCAGAGTGAAAATCCATCGCTCTCGGTACTTCCGCATGCAGTATACCAGTACTTCTTGAGACTCTGCTGTTAAAGAATCTGCTTCATCACATATGATAATACCACGAGATGCCTTTGACCTAGACGTATCGTGTATATACTGGCAGGTCTCGTGGATCCGATTCAACACGTCTTTTACACTCCGTAGAGCGCTCATATTGAGCATCCTGACGGGATAACTGTTGCCCACTGACCTTCCTATATCAGAATGTTTAGGGCCGTACACGTATCGTGACCAGGCAAGGATTGTAGATGTTTTACCACACCCCGGGGGACCTGATAATATCATATGCGGCGTCTCATCGGGAGCATCGAGATACCCACGAAGTTTCAGGATGGCTTCTTCTTGACCGACTACGTCATCAAGTGTTCGTGGCCGTGAGAGCTCCGAAAGAGGTGTCGTGTTCATTACCTTAGTATACACACGGGTGTTTTAAGTGGCTGTGGTCCTCATACGGTGTCATACCGACACTTTCGGCTGGTTTACGCTGGGTGGACGACCGGCAACACTTAGCACGTACGGGTTGCTCCGCAGGGGGTGGAGATAGGATGGGTCTGCTCTTTCCAGGTGGACTTCTTCGCCCTGGCGGGGGCGTATCTGGGTTTTCCCAAGAACGGAACGGTTCGTGGTCACCCGGTGGAGGTCTGTTGGTGCCCGTTCGTACTGGTTGAAATAGTCGCTCTCGATCTTTCTAGACTTGATGCGCACCGACTGCTTCCCCGAAGAGATTTTCACCCCCTGTGGCGCTGGCTTACGCCCCCTGGATACACGCTCTTTAGACTTGTTCTGTCGCATATTGCGTTCTGCGTCTTGGTTGCGCTCCCACGATACATCCGCCTTGCCGGGGGCAACCCAGTTGGTCTCGCCCGTCTGCTCGCGGGTGGTCATCGTGTCAGCAGCCTCGTAGTCTGTGCGCAGGCGCGTTGCGTCAACCGTATTCGCTGGGGCGGCGATGCCGATGTAATCATTATCCTCCGTCTGCTCGCGTATCGTACCCCTCGCGATATCATTCGGGTCCTTAGACGGGAGACCCTTCGGGTATGTGCTCTGCATATTACCAAACTCCCGAGCCGCACCCTCAAAGTACATCTTGCGGCTGAACCGTGCTTCATCTGGGTAATGATTGGGTCCTGCCTGAACCGTCACACCCGAACCACCTGCTGGACCCAGTTTTGAACGCGAACCCGTAATCGTCCGCTGGTTTGGTAGTGCCTGGTATCCATCCCGACCAAAGTCCCCTCCTGCTGGATTACCACCCGCTCCGCTTCCGGCCGCACCACCCGCGTGCGCGTAGACCGATGGGCCTGGTGGGAGAGTCTGGGACGGCATGCGGTGCGACTCCTTGATTGCTGGTCGGACGTACGAATGGTGCGTATCTGCCGACTTCTGGGTCCCGAAGTATTCGCGGGTTGTGGTCGGGCGGTTTACGGCGCGGTCCACGGGCTGTGGGTATACCCTCGTCTTGTATACCTGTCCAGTTGTGACCAGGTTGCGCTCGCCGTTCTTGTTGATGTAAAAGCGGTCTGGGTTGCGATGCTTTACCTCTCCGATATTACCTCGTGACTTGATATGGGCTGCTGGGTTCATCGTAACACCCGCGTACTGGACCTTGGGGTCGTTTCCGGGTCGGAGCTCGTCTACGGTCTTGTACCTGCGAAGGGCGACTTCACGTGAGGATGCCTGCTGGACGCCCCCGCTGGGTATGTTCGTATATCCGTCGTTTAGGCCAGGGCCCGACCGGATCTGCTCAAATGGGAGTTCGTTCTGTCGGAGACGCGACCCCGAAAAATGAGACCGCTGTTCTTCCAGCTGGTTTGGCGCCCCAAACGGTGTGCCGATCGTTTCCTGCTCACGGTTGAACATCTGGGGAACCTCGCGCTTTCCGATGTCCAAACTCCCCGCGCCGACCATAAAATCAAGAATCTGCTTGTTCGCATCGGGGTCTGTATTTTGCTTGATGGTTGACCCAAAGAAGGGAAACATATTGGTGTGATACCCAGCGGCATCCGGGCGGCCGCGTGCCGATTTCTTAGACCGTGTAATCCGTGACCCGCTTACGGGGGTCGTATGAAACGTTGATGGGTAAGAATCTCCCGAATCTGGTCCCATCGTGCTTCTTCCCCTCGCTAGGGCGCTCCCACCACCCTTTGCCTCTGAACCAACGCCTGGCCCAGCGCGCTTGGTAGTTGATTTACCCTTTGACTTTTTGGTTTGTTCGTTATGGGACAAAAGATATCCCGAACCGAGCACAAGTCCAATCACAACCGCTTCCATCTGTTGTGATGTTCCTATTTTTCAGCCACAAGAAGGCACGGGGTCCCGTGTAACAATCTGCTGGGCGTAGTGTCTTGACATTTGTGATTGCGTTGACCCCCCGTAGCACCCATTCCCGTCCATCGGCAAGAAAGCACGGGGTGTCTTGTTGCACGGGGGTGATGCGACGTGGTCGGCCGCCTTGGAGGTGTACCTCGCTACCGCCTCAGCCCTCTGCTTGACACATGTAGAAGTATCGCCGGGTATTTTAGGGTGCGTGTACACCGGCCGAGAAATGTTATCCGAACCGGTGGTATGCGACATCAGCTTCAATCGGTGGAGAGAGCACGCAGGAAGGCGCCACTGGTCCTTGCTCACGAGGCGCGTGCTAACGACACGGTCAAAGGGCGTAAACGCCTTTTCTGCTGGGTTATGAAGCAGCACGGGATCAAAACGATTCAGGCCAACACCTTTTAGGGCCATCGCTGGGTGTGTGAGACGACCGTGGGTTGTCCTGAGATGGGGTACGTCTATGTGGTCTACAACTCCTACCACGGCACCTTGGAGGTATCCAGCCCACCGTGTTCCACCATCCGCAACATCCACATCCACCGGATTCTTTCCTGGTAGGTGATGCCCACCGTGACCCACCGCGGAACCAGTTGCCACACGGGTGTCCGCAGCAAGCGTAGTCGCCTCACTGGGTGCTCGGTTGGATGGCCGTCCGATGCCCCGCATATCGCTCTCAACATCCACCGGCTGAAAACGCCGGCTGAGGGGTGCTCCCGATGTCTGTGGGCGGATCCAGGAATCCATCGGGAACGCTGTTGGCTGGGTTGGATACGGGGACTCGTACTGGTAAGACCCCGGGCCTCGCTGGCGCTGATATTTGTCTGCGTATGCCGCTTCGTCGGTAGTTTTCCTTCCTGGATTGAATGACATGCGTATCCTCTATTTACACCACTACGATTAACCACAGTGATACGTACAACCAATACGTGCACATCGGAATGTCTTACCTATCATATCAGGGTTGTGCGTAGAAAAATCATACGGATATGTACAATATACATTGGTATATTCAGAGTCATTATATACTATATATTTATCATCATACACCATAACCCACTTGCGAATATACGCTTCTTCCGATACATCTACCATCATAGGTGTTCCGTCTTCGTTCATAATGGGTTCTTCATTTGATATAGTTATGGTTTCCATTTCATATTCTGTAATATCCTGAAATGTAAGAAACGTACCATCTTCATTTACCAGAGGGATTTTTTTATGTATTGGTATCACCTTTTTGATTTCCTTATTTCTATATTTTGTGACCTTTTTATTTATGTTACTAAACCACTGCGTTTTAAATATAGGATTACCGGAAGAATCTCTCAACGGATTTCCCGAGGAATCCGTGACCGGAATCTCTAGATTTCCACTCGTATCAACCATCTCCTCATAGGACTCACTTATCGTTGTCGTAATTATCTTTTTACGCGTTTCAGTGGTTATAATCTCCTCCGTTTTTGGAACGGAATATACCTCTATGAGTAGATTAAAGTCACAGTCTGTATATGCTTTTGCGACGGTATAGTTGTGTAACTGTGAACTATCTTGACGCATACCAATGCCTGGTATTGATGACGTTGTGATGTAGTCTCCGTTTGAAATAGAGCCATTTTCTTCACATACCCATATTGTACCCTCGCCAATAGAGATACACCGCCCATTGATATCGGGACGCTTCACTATCTTCTTGTTTGTAATTTGCGTATATCTACTCCTCTCATACACTCCATTCATATCGATGTCTTCCACGTATTCGGAGTTTACATCAGGATCCGTGGAGTAACTTGACGGATCCAGATAATAATACACACCAGCACACGCGGTATCTTCTTTACACGTAGATAAGGTTGTAAACATCAAATATTCATAGTTGCGGGTATACCGTAATGATTTACCGGTAGACGATATTATAAATCCATCAAACTGTTCCATTGGAACATCATCTACAAGGTATGTGTCGTGACCTGCTGTAAAGTTGTACAGGCTCTGACTGCCAGTACCCTCAACTACACCGTCGATCGGCCCATATCCTTCATCATCGTCAAAAGCCAACACACTCCCTAGACCGTTTCCAAAACGACACTCGCCATTTAATCGCACTGTTCCTGAAACAGACAGTACAAAATCTGTACTAAAATTGTCTGCACCGGGACCGAGTGCTAATACAGGATAGCCAGTGGTTCCGTATATTTTATTATGACACATCATTACCCGGTCATAACGAACTGACACCATATCCCGTTCAGTGTTGAGCTGGTCATAATATTCACCCCCACGAACACTCAAATCAAGTTCACCACGGGCGTTACCTAAGGCTCCTCGCATTTCTATTCCAGCATAATAACCATCTATACCAGCATCACTTTTTTTTACTAAAGATCCTACGTGACGATTGTCAGACGAGGACTGCCAAAAATCTATTATGTCACCATTCGATGTCAAAGTCCCGCGAACAGTCACGTTTTGTGTGGCATTTAGTGGACCATTCGATGTCAAAGTCCCGCCAACAGTCACGTTTTGTGTGGCATTTAGTGAACCATTCGATGTCAAAGTCCCGCCAACAGTCACGTTTTGTGTGGCATTTAGTGAACCATTCGATGTCAAAGTCCCGCCAACAGTCACGTTTTGTGTGGCATTTATTTGTGTGGCATTTAGTGGGATTCGACTCGTAAACGTATCATCAATCACGATATTTGAATCATCCCAATCGGATCCGAGTTGATTCCCCGATTTATTACCTGCCCAGATGAAACACCGTTTATCAGCGTGAAATCCTATCCCACCCGGAGAATTAGCATCCCCTCCCTGTATTAACACAGTCCCAGAAATCCCAACACCACCCATGTCAAGGACCGACTTAAACCCAGAGGGAAGGCCTCGCCCCATCACAGACAGTGATTTCGTTTCAAGTAAATCATTTACGACAAGTGAGTTTTCCATACTAATATCACCGTTTACGCCAATGGTCATCCGTGTAGTACCTCCATTATTTGGGTCTGTTCGGAATTGTAGGTCTCTGTTACAGTCAATCATACAAGTAGTTCCATTTGAAGTTGAATGAGCCCGAATACCTCCGAGATCACCGCTTAATGTTGTATCCCCCCCTACAAATAATGACCCACCTACATCAACATTAATATCCCCTGCCTCAAGTAAATCATTCACCTTAAGACCGTGTCTACCACTTGGAAAATTACCCGCGGAAATGCTAAAAAAGGTAGCAATGTGTATATTTGCACCGATATTAATGCCATCGCGCCCCTTTATATATAGCCCCAAATCATCATCAGGACCCACGTTTGCGGTTAGTGTATATCCATAAAGGTCTTGGGTTCCACCGTTTACACCCATGTATATATCTGGTTGTCCATATGTAAGCGTGTTTATAGCCGCTTCACTCTGACTCTGTGAGAAATCTCTGTAGTTCGCAACTATTTTTCCCCCCACAGTTGCATCTTTACGAACATTTAAACTCTGTGGAATCGTGGTGTCTCCGTTCCCATTTGTAACTGTAAAACGGTCCAGCACCCACCCATATGTCGTAGATACACATTCACACTTCCATATATTTTTTGTATTGCCTTCTGAAAAACCCGGAACTCTACCCGGGGAATATCCATCGCCCGGGGCATATTCTGGATAGTTATTACTCTGAAACGAATCTGTATCTCTCATCCATGCCCGGATCTCTAGGTTTTTCATCGCTGGAATACTTGTTAGGTCGATCCATACGCTATTCGAATCTTTCGTACGTGACATTCCTCCCGTTGATGGCCCCGGGCTAGATTCATCTATATATCTCGCCAGACCATACGAAATATCGGTTGATATCTGGGGAATATTCAGATGGATTAACGCCTCGTCTCGTTTTGAGGCATACACATCAGAATTATATGATGGGACAATAATACGCAAAAATGTTCGCTGGCCATTTGGGCCACGCGGAAGGCCCTTTCCATAAATAGTAACCCGTGTCCCTTCTGGGAATGCGTAGTTATTACTACCATCTAGCCACGCCGGGAGAACTACATCAAATGATGCATATTTCTTTAAACCGGGAGCGACACTATAAGAAAATATTCCTCTATAAAAGTCACGCCCCGCAATCCCATAGCTCGCATTATTACCAGTATCTAGTGCACGTGTATCACACATCAGGTCGTAGTTCACGTGATGGAGTTTTGTTCCATACCACCCGTGGTTCGGAGGCAGACGCGCGTGGATGGTCGGGTGGAGTGTGCCGTGATTTATAACCGTGTGTTCTATGCCATTTTTCAGTCCTAACCATTCACTTCCGTCTAAAAACCCGTGCGTCAAGTCTACATCCAGACGGTCATATGTTTCATTAGAACCGTATGTATTTGTGAACGTAGCGAGCTTGACTACGGCAGCATCATCGTCTTCTTGATTGTACAAACGCAACTCACGAGTATTCACAAACTCAGTATCAACCCCACTCACACCAATCTCAGTATTGTGTATGAACAGTTTCCCATCAATCTCTACGTCGCCGCTCACATCAAGCGTCTTGTACTGTGAGGGATTTCCCTCGATGCGCTTCCCAATACCAACCTTACCCTCCTTGCTGATATGAATGGTGCTCCCCGCGACATCCTTGGGACCGATCACGATCCCCCGGGAGGACCCACCAGAGTCGAGGATTGTATCGCTTTCATCATATAGGTTGATATTCAAACCCGGAGTTCCCCCGGCGTTGGACGAGTGTGCCATCGTAAGATTTCCATTCACGTCTTCCCACATCGTAACCGTTTCGGGTCCAATATTAAAACTCCCGTCTACACGGAAATCACCACGAACACGACCATCCCCTGACACATCAAACACGTTCCCGTCGCTGGCAGCACGATTAATACCAAGAGACCCACTGACAGTCAGGTCCACTTCGATTTCCCCGGTTGTTATGTCCGGTTGACTAGCGAGTTCTCCGGTGTTCTTATTGTGCCACACGGTTCCCGGTGGAATCCATCCACTCAGGTTCTCCTGTTCACGAATCGGCTTAACAAAAAATCCACTCGTGGTTGTGTCCAACTCTGTATTTTGTGCGTTTAATATGATTGAATCACCAGGTTGATTTGTTTCGCCTGCTTTATGACCGATGGCAACTGCGTGTTGACCCTGTGATACTGCTCCCGCACGAAATCCTACGGCAACTGCTAAATCATTTTGTCCTGATAATCCTGCGCTGTTACCAACCGCAACGGTGTCTGCGCCCTGAAAAAAGGATCCTGCGCGGCTACCAACAGCCACTGACCTCGCACCCTGGGAATTCTCTCCCGCACGAAATCCTACGGCAACTGCTAAATCATTTTGTCCTGATAATCCTGCGCTGTTACCAACCGCAACGGTGTCTGCGCCCTGAAAAAGGGATCCTGCGCGGCTACCAACAGCCACTGACCTCGCACCCTGGGAATTCTCTCCCGCAAGCGTTCCCAATGCGATGCTCTCATTCCCCTGGCCCGAGATACCTGCCCACTTCCCGATCGCGATCACATCGGTCCCCTGGTTTACAAACGATGACGCATCTTCTGTAATGCGTATCTGTGAACTCGGAAACTGTATCCGGTCGTGACATATAATCGTATTGAACGATGCATCGCCGCTCACATCGAGCTGCCCACAAATCGTAACCTGTTTATAAAAAGTAGATGGTTCTTCTATGGTCTGTGCCACGGTGTAAAAAATATCATTGTGGATATACGTGGTCTCACTAAGAGTACTTTCTTGAACAACCGTAAGGTCTCCCTGGATAACCAGGTTGCCTAAAATATTAACGGATGCATCAAATGTAGCATCACCCCCCACACCGAGGTCACCCACAACGTCTAAAGCACCTCCAATGGTTCCTCCTCCCGATACATTCATACCACCCAATACATCAATAGAACCATCAATCTGAGTACTACCGGATATACCCACGCTTCCACCAATCGTTGTATCCCCATCAACGTATAAGTTCTCGCTGATACTCGTGCGGTTATTGACTTGTAGATTATCTACTTGTAAATCCTTGACAGTCTGGGTTGTTGCGGTAAGACTGTGTGTGCGGATAGTATCCGCAACAAGTGTATCATTTGCTCGCGTCCCTTTCCGCAGTGCGAACGACATCTGTAAGTCATATATGATATTTATCCGGAGAGTCCTATCTCACCAGTGGTAGGATTGTACACCAGAATTTTACTAAAGCCAGTGTTACCAGTTACATCCCGGATAGGCTTAGCGAAAAATGCATTTGGAATACCTGTGGGCGTATCCAATGGAATACCCGTAGCATTTATAACAATCGTATTACCATTCAGTGCGCCTGCGCTATTTCCAATGGCAATTGAGTTTACCCCCTGATTCATACTCCCCGCCGACGACCCAATCGCAATCGACCCAAATCCCTGTGAATTTGAACCCGCATTATGTCCAATCGCAATAGCATCTTGATTCTGGCCATTTTGTCCAGCGTTAAACCCAATCGCGATGGAGCCCTCACAGTTTCCCCCCGGTACAGTACCTGCACCATGTCCGATAACAACCCTCCCCGATTGTACTCCCAAAAAGGACCCAGTCGAGCCATTGCCGATGAGTATTGGTTTAGTCGCACTAACAGTTGGATCAAAAACAATACGACCACTTACCTCAACATTTCCAACCGATAAATCGTCATAAGGCGTAAACCCGCCGCCGCCACCACCACCATCTACGGTTAGAGTTCCTCCAACGTGTAAAGACCCACCGATATTCATCCCACCAGCAACCAACGCAGAACCGTTGAGTGTGGTGGTTCCGTTTACGCCCATGGGGCCTGTAATTGTCTGTGAACCGTTTACAACATTTGACCCTGTTGTCGTGATATTCTCCGCTAAAATGGAGTCGCTAACTTTTACGTTTTTCGCATAAAGAGTTCCTACGGCTTTTGTTGTTGACATTCGTTCTATTTCCAGTGTGGCATTTAAAAATGATTTACTTAATCACACAAGTACTAGTAAACCACAGTATGCCAAGTGGAGTTGTCATCCTTGCCGCATATAATGCGGAAGACCAGTTCCTGGTTGGGAATCCTCAGGTTAGTCATTTTCGTTCTGCGTACATTCACCACAGACCGTTCGCGACCGAGTTCCGAAAGATTTCATTTGACACAAAGACCACTCTCGGACAATATTCTATCTCTGTAGATTTTCCGCGAGACGGGGACCTTATCAAGAACATCTATGTCCGCGCAAAGTTCCCATCCCCACCGGATGGATATGGATGGACAAACAACCTAGGATACGCTTGTATGAAAGAGGTCCGCCTCCGAGCCGGGGAAATCATACTGGACCGCCAAACCGGTGAATGGATGAACACCTGGGGCACACTTACAACGCCCGCCTCCAAGCAACCTGGTTTCAACGACCTTATCGGACGTGACAATACAATCAACTCGCTTTCCGGACCACAAGACCTTATGATACCACTCCCATTTTGGTTCTGTAAGCATCCTGAAACAGCATTCCCATTAATCTCTCTGCAGAACCAGCGCCTGCGCCTTGAAATAGACACGCGTCCTGTAGAGAGTCTTATCATAGATTCACCGGGGTGTAATACGCGTGTTTCTCTGAGTGATTCCGTAGAGTTCAGCTTAATCGTGGAATACGTGTATCTTGACCGCGAAGAAGCACGCTGGTTTGTGAATCGCCCCCAGGTATACCTCATTGAACAGGTCCAGCAGGACCTCAATAATGAGTTCTGCGGTGGGTCCAGCCTGATACGACGTGAGCTCCCGTTCAATGGCCTGATGAAGGAACTTATATTCCTCACACGATACCGTGTTCGTTCCCGAGAAAACCTGTGGTTCTTCTATTCAAGCCAAGAACCGGGGATTGATGGTGGTGGTGAGTTTATGTCTGGAGCGAATCCTGCGACAGATGACGGGATTCGTCACGGAGATATCATCGATAGCGCGAAAATCCAGTACGACACATACGACATCGTCCCCGAGTATCCAGCAAGATTCTTCCGTGTATTACAGCCATACCAGCACCATACAGTTACACCGGATGACTATATCTATTGTTATTCGTGGGCAATCCGCCCAGAAGAATGGAACCCATCGGGTCATATCAACACGTTCCGCTCTACGAATATGACACTCGTGCTGCGTAAATCCGTTGCCGCGAGTTCGTATCCAACCGTTCTGCACACGTACGCGCTGATGTACAATATACTAAAAATAAATAAGGGAGTATGTGGCTTGGAGTTTATGTACGCATAGATGACGCCTGCGACGCGTAGCGGTGGCCATATTCAGAATCAGAACGCAGCGTGTCATCGTCGATGTACAGGTGGTAAGATACACACGTATTTGCCCCAGATAGGTTCTTCATAGAATGCGACCCGATCGTATCGTGTAGATAACTATAGAGTCCGATATTTACCGGAACAGTCGTCTCATTCCCATCGATAGAATGAATGGTTTGTTGTAATCCGGTATGGACACCTGTGAAGAAGCAGTGGGTGTTTTCGTGGAAGTGAGCACTCGACGATTCTAATGGATTCCACACGATCATCTTGGAATACACGCCGATATCCGGCGACTCGATGAGCTGTATGTGCTGAACAGATTTCTCACCGGTAAAAGGGACTGGTCTCGGGACTTGACAGACGTGATACGGAAGGGGGTTTAGCCATAGACCAAGACGGATCTGTGAGAACTGCTTCGTCGTATCACTCTGTAATACCGTTCGGACCATACCGTGTACCGTGGAAGAATACGCTTTCAAAGCTCTGTACATCTTCTCGGTTTCCATCGTTATGATATTTGTATCCTTCTTGAAGATTACGCATCAATTGTGTATAGGTGGACAGTGTAAAATATTCCTCGTGGTATCCTCGTTTTACGAGAATGTCACGTATTTGTGTATTGTGAACTACTGCTGGAATGAATCCTGCTCACAGAGCCTGTCGCGAACAATGTTTCTGGACATTGCCCCACCGCGTACCCACCCGGGGTCGTTCATCGCCTCGATGTAATGTGATGGGTTCTGAACATTCCTTGCGAGGTGCGGGATCATCGGGGTGTACTGCTGCCGGAAGAATGAATCCGTAACCGTCGCGCACGACTTCTTGTCCCGTATGTGCTCTGACTTCTGGAGAAGGCTCTCGATGTATGGATTTCCACGGCCACCGCCCATGTACGGAACCGTCTTGATAGGCCGCGACTGGGGGTGAATCGGGACGTTCGGATGTGTCTGGATCGACGAAATCTTGAGGTCACTCTCGGTGTCAACAACCCTCCCACCAGGCCCATATCCGTCCTGAGAAGTAACCTGGATTTCCGAGGCAGCCACGCGCTCAACGGCACGCGGGTTCTGAAGGTGGAAGTTCGTCAGCCGCCACGCCCCCTCATCCGTAGACTGGCGGGTCCTGTCCCGCACCGCAATCGCATCATCGTGAAGACGACCAAGTGTGTATAGGTTCATTTTCTGACCCGTAAACTCTCCATATCCATCTTTCATCGGTACCGGGTATGTGCTGCTCATGTTGATTCCTGCTCTTACACACGAGAATATTTCTTTCGTCCATTTGCTCGGAAGCGCTCTTCATCTCGTCGCATCATTTTTCTCGCAAACCCAGGAGCATCTCCTATTTTTGAATCAAGCTGTTTTCGCATGGTAGCCCTTTCGTTACGAAGGTTCTCTATGTTCGTGTCCAGGTCTTGATATACCCTCGACGATACCTTCGCCGGAGATGAATGTGCTCTTTTACTGCGCTTAACACGGTGACGATGCTCAATATCCCTTGTGTTTCCAGACACGATCTCTTTTACGAGAAACATAAAGTCACGTTCTCGCCTTGAGACGCGCCCAGGAGTATCCGACGAATCGCTGTACCCACCATCCCACGCCATTGTTATAACCCCGGCAACAATCGGCAACAAGACCCACGATACCGCCTTCTGTACGATTGCCAATCCAACCCCAACGAATGCTCCTAAGCGAACAATCGCATTCAGACGCTCAGACATCGTGAGCGATGATGATGGGAAAAAACGGTGGATATACCGGGTGTCTACAAGGACCGAGGGGTCTGTTTTCCAGAATGGTTCCGTTTTCATTCCCCGCTACAGAATTCAACGATGTTTCTTCCCCCGTTTCTTATCCGACTTCTTGGATGGCTTCTTCGTTGCTTTCTTCGTTTGTTCTGGAGAATCCCCTGTCTGCCACGATGTTTCCATCGGTTCGGTGGCAGTATCATCCTTTGCCTTCTCCCGCTCGACCAGTTTCTTACGGAGACGGTCGCGCACCGAAGAGTTGCGGGTGTTGTTTCCCATAGCCGCTGCAAGGTCTTTTCCACCCATCTTCTCCATCGCGCGTGATAGCTTACGAGCGCTTACGCCCTTTCCACCTCCCATCGCGGCGAGCATCTGCGCCGCCTGCGGTGACAGGCTCTTTAGCAGATCTTGGCTCTTTGCCAAAACGTCCTGGCCCTCTCTTGCAAGGACTTCCCGGTCTATCTCACCGCTCTCCATCCGCTTGTTCAGATTGTCACCGATCCGCCCAACGACATTCATAATCTTTTTCATCAGGTCTGGTTTTGCGAGGAGTCCGATAAGGTCCTGTGGGTTCATTGATTTCATGTCCATCTCAGACGGGAACCCCAGTGCTTCTGGGCTGATATCCCCCGACAGGTCAGAAGCGATTTCTTCAATAATCTTTCCTATCTGTGTCCCCTTGAGGTCCCCGATGATACCCTCAATCGCCTTTAGTTTCTCCATGGGATCAACTTCCTCATCTGTTTCATCGGGTATAGACGCCATTGTTTCACGGATGGTTTCCATTACCTTGTCCCGAACCTCTGGGTCCCTGAGGCGTTTAGCAATGTCAGAAGCGATATCTTCTCCCCGTGTATCATTGGCAGCGTCCTTGTCCCTGGCCCTTGTCTTATCCTCACGGCGGTCTAGGGAACGGATGTGTTTTGCTCCGGCAAGCAGGATTAGGTTCAAGTATTTCCAGACGGTATCCTTCGAGCTATCGCTGAGCTCTTCCCAGTATTCCGATATCTTAATCCCCGGGATGACCTCTGCACCATCCTTTACAAGAAACGAGTCATTGCGAGCAACGATGGCTTCGTCGTATGAACCAAGGTGCTTCACGATACCCCGGATGACCCCGTCGGCATCACGGATGAGCGCCTCACGAACGGCAATACACCCATCCGCCTGCTCGGGAATCACAAGTGTAATGTCTGACAGAAAGGATTCAACAAGTTGTTGAACTCTTACTGGCATTGTATTCTTTTCTGATATGCGCTATGAGTTATTAAGTCACCTTCAAACTACTCTCAGAGACGCTTTGAGATAACGACCAGGAGCTTGAAATAATCCCAGATGATATTCTTATCCTTGACGGCCATCGTTTCCCATCGTTCGTGGATCTTGTGGTGCAGATTTTCCAGTGGTCCCGCCGCAGCGGAAGTATCTGACTCCCCAAGCTTGGAATGAATCTCTCCCCGCAGGAATGACTCGTCACGGCTCAAAATTTCCTTCTCGTACGGAACGGCAATGTGCTTCTTAAAAAAAGCAACCACCAAATCGGGACTGATACCAATCATCGCGTCCAGAGTTGACAATATATGATATGCCTCAGCGTCCCCCTTCAGGACTACGCGCATATCCTGAGAAAAACTCTGAATCTTTGAGCAGAAAATCGCGTGTGCCTTGGAACTCATTTGTCTATACGAGATACAAGGATTCAACCCATTATACCAACGCACATTATCCGACACGTCGGATACCATTCGGGATCTCGTCGCGAGATGCCTGTAGTCGTTTCAGGTCGGATTCAAACATCTTCTGTTTCGCGGTAACACCCTTTGCGTCTCGTAGCGCATCACCGGGTTCTTTCGTAACCATCTGTCCGACCTTTCCAGGCGCGGTGTGTTCCCCCACGTAGCTATACCTGTGCGGCATCGCGCTGTCGCTGGTTAAGAAACTGTATTTATCCGAAAATCCCTTCCCTCCCATTTCAAAACTGGATGTTCCGATGAACTCTTTCATATCGGCTCCTCCGGCGCCACCGGGTCCACCCGAGCTGCCACTAATCACGACCGGGACGTGTCCGGTGGAATCCGCGACTGGTTCTTGTGAGCGGGGATTCTGCACCCCGTGCGGGTCAGGGTGCGACCGTATTGTCGGTGGACCACCACCAGTGTTTGCGCTTGATACAACACTCGTAACCCACTGGAAAGCGTGCTGGCCCTGTAGGAGTGCTGTTTCTGGTTGAAACGACGGTAGGATTGCCGGAACACCCTTGAGATTCGACGGTAGCCTCTTTGCGTTTAAGATATTGATGTACAGAAACTCATTCTGCAGGGGTGTTCCCCTGATGCGCCCGAGGAGTTCTTTACAATGTCCACATTCGGGGTGATAAAAGAATACGTGTTTACCACTCATCGCCTGCTGTCGTTAAATGACAACATTCCGACGCAGAATTGAACACATACGTTCGGTCCCCACTTTTCAATATACGATTAGACAACAGAATGTCACTGTTTCCCAACCCACGTGTTGAAATGGTAGAGCGATTCCCAGATGATGATACCAGTGTCAGTATTGGAATGACGGGTATCTCAACCTCAGTTGCGAACGGTATCCGACGGGAGATTCTCTCAAACGTCAATACGGTTGCGATGGTGGCGGAACCCCCCGAGAAGGCCACCATCAGGATCGCAGAGAATACGAGTCGGCTGAATAACCAGTTTCTTGCGCTCAGGATTAGCCTGCTTCCGGTGCATATCCCCCCGCCTACGCCATCCCAGGGAACACACGCGATTATTACAGACCGATACGAGGTCCGATTGGATGTAACCGCTACGGACGGGGATATTGAGGTCACAACCAGGGACCTCCGCATCTTTGACAAGAAGACCGCATCGTTCGTGTCTCCGGAGATGTCACGGGTGGTATTCCCGTACCGCCCCATCCCCATCGTGCCCCTGCGTGGTCCTCGTGGAGAGACTTCTGGTGAAACACTTCGCTTCGTAGCGGGTCTTGCTGTGGGAAGCGGAAAGGACCACGCGTGTTTCTCTCCTGCTTGCTGTGCCACCTATTCCATGAGTCTTGACAAGGATGCTGTCCGCGATGCAGAGAATGCCGCGGTTGCCGAAGAGGGTATCGCCGGGACAGACCGTGAAGAGGGCTTTCGGAAGGCGTTTCAGAGCACGGTTGCACTTCGCCACGTAAAGCGGAATCCCAATGGTGATCCCGAAGCATTCCGGTTTGTGATTGAAACCACGGGTCAGCTGGACTCGGTTGCAATCTTCCGCGAGGGTGCTATTTCGCTTGCAAAGCGGGTTCGTGCGATTCGTACGGAGATGTCAACACTGTATTCGCAGAAGGGTCTTCTTACCGAGGAAACAAAGACGATTCGTTCACCCCGGCTAGAGCTCATTGTTGAGGGAAATGCCCCCAATGATGAGTTCTTGATTCGGTTCCAAGACGAGGACCACACGCTTGGAAACCTTCTGCAAGATATGATCCTTCGCAGTGCCAAGGAGAATGACACCGACAACTATGAAAACTGGTTTGTGGGATATCGCATCCCACACCCGCTAACCCCGGTAATGGTAATGCGGTTTCATCGGAAGGATATTACGCTGGAAGAGTTGTTTGAGGGACACATTCTCCCGACCCTTGAGACGACGGAGCAGGCGCTTAAGGAAATCGCGAAGCAGGTATCGGATGCTGCGCGAATCCCACCTCACCCAAGCGCGTATCTGCTCGGTGAGCCTCAGCCAGGGGCTGCCGCGTCGGATGCTGCTGCGGCTGCTGCTGCACCCTGAGTTACCCTGCGGTTCTCCTTATCTCTGTTTTTTAGCATACGATTCACCACCGACGGAGAGATATCGCGGAAGTACGCAAACACCTCCGTGTCCCTGATTGGTACGCGCGTGCGAAGGTATCTACCGTGTAGGTCCCAGATGGGACGACGGGTCCAGTGTGGCAGGTCTCCGTGCTCCTTGGTTTTCTTTACGTGGCGATCAACGTAGTTCTGGATGAGCTCCTTGATAGCCGACTGAATAGATACGCTCAACTCCTGGATCGCGTCGGTTTCCTGTGGGTACCAAGCCGCATACTGCTGAATCGCATCGCCCTGTGGGTCAAGTGACATTAGCCGGAGGTAGTTTGTCGTGCGTGATGCCGTATCTCCACGAAGGGACGCGCACGTCTCAAACCCATCCGTAAGAATACGAACCCTCCCCCACGACCCAGACTTCTTCGTGATCATCCACCCGGACAGCGTGTGTGCAACATCATCACAAAGCGAGTAGTTCAATACATCGTTCGCGTCAACCAACTCGGTGATTTCTTTGGGAAGGATATCGGGTGCGATGCGGTTTGCCTCCGTCGTCATGTTCTCCCAAGATACCATTCGGGCACTCAGGCGTAAGTCTGATTCATCCGCGATACCGGTAATCTTAGGAACACACCCGACCATTGACACCAGAACAATACGAGGTGAATCATACGAAATGACGCGTCGGGTTTCGGGATGAACCAGCATAAACGTATAACTGAACTTCTGATTCAGAGACTCGTAAGACACGCCGCTCTTCTCCCGAGCCTCTTCAAATAGGTCTCGGAACAGCCTGTCGCTTGTGAACCTGCACGTGGCGTGAATCTTGCTCCTTGATGCGAGGGTCCACCCAAGTGGTTCCCCGGTTTCGGCATCCGTGTTGGGATTCCAGAACACGTGAATCATCGTCCCGTCAAGGTATTCCGTTACGACAAACGAATCTTCCTCATTCAAGTCAGAGTTTCCGATCAGGTCATTCGGAATCCTGCGAATCGGTGCGACAGAAAGAGGAAGCCCCGACTCTAGCGAGTACACCACTGAGCGGTGGTTTCTCACAACCGGGTCTGCCCGGTCACACTCACCGTGTGTTCGTGTTTTCCACGCGTTATCACCCTTATGGTACCGAACAATCGCCAGGCCAAGGTCATTGTGCTCGGTTACAATGAGACCTTTTCCGCGGAGAAACTCCGCGTTGTATGAACTGAACTCAACAAGATTATCAAACATATTTATACCACTTAGGTTACTACAGGATGGCATTCTTTAGGCCCCTTTAGCAGATGGAAGCCGAAGATACGGAAGTAGCATTCCTTCCATACGACATCGTACAGTTAACATCCACTAACGAGACACTCAACGAGGGGCTCGCGTATGTTACGCGGATTCCTCCGATGGGAAGCGGTGGACGTTCATACCTTTTGTGGTATCCCGGAGACCCTGATGAGCCAGATAACCAGCCTCCTCGCCTAATGACGTACCGAGCAGGGTCAGAGGAGGGAGAGATACAGCGTATCCGGCTCCAGAACCGCCCCGAAGACGCGTCAATCCAGAGAGCGATCCGCGCTGAGCAGGGAAGGTTTGTCATTGGTGTCCCGTCTACGGACTACCACGACCGCCACACGCTGCAAGTGGTGCGCACCGAGCCAAACGCGATATACTGTGTTCGCATATCCGACCTCGCGGAGACCGTGATACGGATTCCTCTGAACGAAGAAGGTATCGGTGAGACATCCCCCTATGTGTTCCTGATGCCCGCAGAAGGTCGCGACGCCGATGCTACAGAGGAGCCAGTAACACCCACAACACCAACGCGAGACAGGGAAATCCAGAGGCTTCGTGAATCCGAATCCGTTCGTATCATACGCGAAGACCTACCCGAGTATATTGTTCGCCAGGAAACCCTCCGCACGGGAGGCACAAGAGATACCGAACGACTCCGCGGACAGATTGTGGCGGCGGTGGGTGCGATAGGCAAGGGAACAACCACAGAACACGCGTCTGCTTCGGAGCGGATCAAGAATCTGATACTCCGTGAAACAAAACAGTCTATGGATGGTCGCGAAGAGATATTCCACGAAAAGGACCCCGTTTTACTACGAGAGATAAACCAGTCGTTTCCCGAATGGATAATCCCGATAGATGGAAGCCATAGAGAAGAGGTTGTTCCGGTAGACGAGGTTTCGGCAAAAAACGAAGGGGACCCACCCAAGTACGTAGGGATACCCCCATCCGACCCGTCTCCAGAAACCAAAAAACTGCCCCTGAGAGAAAACATAGCCACACTGCGGTCACCGTACGTGTTATCTAGGGGAGAGGGTCACGCGGTAGAGAAACGGACCCCTTACATCATGCCACCTAACACCAAGATATTTGCCAATGAAACAATTCAAGATTCCACAGATATCACTGGAGAACATCCAGTTGTTCGCATCGCAACCCCATCGATTAGCATTCTCAACGGCGGAGATAATGATGGCGAGGATTCACAGGTTGTGATCCCAGCAGACCACATCCAGCCAGATGGCGCAGTCATACTCCCACTCCGATACTACGTCCCCCCTGGAGCACCTCTGGTAGAGGGTGTGCGTGGTTGGACGAGAACGATACCCAGCAAGAAGGGGCGGTCTGGACTCGTGACCCTTGTATCTCCCCCTGATGACGTAGCCTTGTTATTGGATACACTGGTTGTGCTGGATAATCGTATGGCCCCCAACATACCGCTCCTGCGTGAAGTCGTGTCGCTCCCGCTACCCAATGTGCTCCGTGCGCTGGGTCCTGTCATTGCGGCTGGGTGGGATGAGACATCCTCTCTGTTAGAGACGTTTGGGTACACCCGACGTACGCTCACACATACTGAGATGAATATACTCTCGGCGATGAGTAATGATACGTGCAAACGGTCCCGCCAGCAGCGCAGAGAAATCACGATGGACGACTCGCCGATTCGCATTCCGAGACCTGACGCATTATTCCGAAACAAGAAGGACCTCCGGGCCGCGTACCCAGATACGCTCGGGCTGATTGGACCGTGGGAGGCATTTCACCGCATCACGACGACACCGGGGGATTATGGCTCTCTGCTGTATACAATTCGGTCAATCCACGAATATGCCACAATACAAGAGTATCTCAAAGCAGCAGCCGCGGAAGCCGCGGGGAAGCGAGAGCGTATCCGTGAGGAGATGGGACGCGTTCAAGAGAACCTTCAGGAGATTGATTCCAGGCTTCGTACTCTTCCAAATATCGCCAAACACTATGAATCACGGAAAGACATCGAGGTGGATAATCGTGGGGTTGCTGAAAAAGGAATCACGATCAAATGGGACGAATCACGCGACGACGACCCGATGAAGCACCTGTATACCGGTGAACGATTCCAGAAGATTACCGGTAGCATCCTGACGAAGATGCAAACAGAAGGCACCCTCCCCCTTGATGTCGGCGAAGATGACATTGACAGGACTGACGCGATATGCCCAACCGGAACAAGGGATTCGTTTGCGGGTATTTCTCCGGAGGTCTTGCTGGATGCGGTTAAAAGGGACATCGTGGCTTACAACGCGGCACTCCCCGTAGACACCCGTATGGATGACGACAGGGTTGATGAGATCGTAAAGAGGGTCATCCTCGGTGGAAGGCCTGTTGCGGATGGCGATGTTGCTCTAATCACCCGCCATCTACGAACCGCCGCGTACACGTGGAATGGCTCTAGCAAAAAATGGACCCGCATCAAAGATGAGGGTCTCAAGGTTCAGGGAGACGATGTTACAGTGGAAAACATCCAAAAGGTTGGGGTCGATAGTCTTCCTAAGGAAGCGCGTTCGGTGTACTCCCAAACGCTTGAGTTAAATCGGAAATACCGCGTTCTTTCCAAGACACGCGACGATCTTGCCCTCGCGGATTCTATCCCAGGGATGCATCTCCGGCGCGATGACATGGAAGATGCACTGGGTCGTTTGTTTGAGAGGGGGGAACCAGTATACCAGAAGCGCAGGAGATGTATTAAAAACAATCGTATCCTTGACGAAGCACCCTTCTTGTACGATATGCTGGATGTAATGCTCCGACGGAATGTCACATACGTGGATGGTGACGACGGTGATATCAAGCGGACCATCGCAAACGCATCCGATCTGCGTCGCGCGAGGCTGGCTGATACTCTGGTGGTTGACATCGAGCAGGCTGTTTATGAGACTGGATATGGTAAGCCAGAGGGTGACGAGATCCAGCGCGCGCCGGGGGCTGGGTTTATACCAGACGAGAGCCTTATCACCGACCCACGCATCCTAGAGGCAAATCGTCGCGGTTCCAAGGGTATGGCGGGTGCCAGTTTTATCACAGAGGTTAAGCCAGCATCAGACCGGGCACGACGCGCCTTTCTGCTGGGTGTTGGTCTTGTAGAAGCCCTTGTGCGCACCTCTCTCTTATCTGAAGAGGTCGCTGCGATGGTTACCGAAGCCAGTGTGATTACAGATATGATACGTGTACCCAGAGGCGGAGATACCCTCACGGAATCCATCATACGCGGTGCCGTCTTCTGTATGCTCTTGCTGATGACAAGACACGGTGAAAGCATTGAACTCCCAACCACAGAAGGGGTGGTTCCCCCCCCCGCACGAGATGTAACCCCATCGTACTTTTACCCACCAGCAAAGGGGGGTGATGACGAGAGAATGACAAGATTTTTGTATGAAATACTTCGCAAGGCAGCAAGAACAACATCCGATGCGAAAGACGCAAAGTACAGAACACCCGAGCAGATGCTTGGTGCGAGCACCATATTTATGAAAAAACGGGGTGACGATTCTGGGATCCGTGATTTGTTTGAAATCGCATCTCGGCTGTCACGCAGTTCTCCCGCTATCGTAGACCGTTCGTTCAGAGCCCAGCGGAGCGATGACATCCCGCGAACATACGGGGCGGTGATGACGAATCGGTCTCTTCGGCAGATAGGCATGTGGGAAACCATACCTGTCGGATACCGACCATCGGGGGGAGGGAAACTTATCCTAGACGGTAAAAGAGTGCTGAACGACGAGGTTCCACTCCGCACAGACCCTTTTGGGGTCCCCGTACGAGAAAATGCAGCAATCGCATCACCGGTCCACGCACCCGAGTTGCGCAACGCGCTGAAGCGGATGGGAAGAGAACGGTCTGAAGCACTCTACCGTGTCTTGTATGGCGACGATGCTAGCAGGAGTCGCCAGACACACCGGAATGTTACCATCTTGCGAGCACCAGCGTATGATTTCATCGGGATACCCAGAGAACGCATCCCAGAAATACCTCCCAATCGCGCCGAATCCGAGACTGCCCTATCAAAGAGTATACCCACTTCGTTAATACCGCTTGTCACAACCGGCGAGATCCTGTTTTCTGTAGAAGAGCCTAGTTCGGCACCATCAACACTCCAAGCATTTGTAACCGATACATTCCAGGTGATTGTCGACAGCTCACTCCTTGACAAACCAACCGGGAGCGAGGCCGAGAATGCGACGGAGACATTTTTACGTTTTGGTAGTGGTGAGGCTACGCTGGGTTCTGGTGACGCAAACGGAAGCACGCGTGCCGAGATGATTGCGGTTCATGATGCGCTTATTATGGCGGTTGAAGAAACCCATCGCGCGCTTACCGGCCAACCTCGGTACTCGGTAGAGCCTGTAAAGGGAGGTTCCTACGCGGGTGAAAGGGGGCCTCTTTATGGGATACACAACCGTGTGAAGCCACTGCTCAAGGGAGTGACACCCGAAAAGATTGAAACCGGTTCGGGTGGAGGGAGACTCGCAGTGTTGGTCGGAGAAAACTCGTATTACTCGCGCGTAAGCACGTTAGTTCATATGATGACCGGTGACTTGGGTATTCATACGCCAGAGCGCGCCGTTGCGCTGCGGATACTTGTTCGCGATTTCCTGACTACGATTACGGAGATGCCGGACCGCATCCCACGCGAGACCATCCTCAGAACATTTGTGGGTGTACTCCGCGATAGAGCGTCCTCGGGAAGCGATGACGTATTCGCGGCGATTGACGCATACGTCGCGCTCTTTGCGAATCGCTATATCATCCGTGGGGAGCGCACAGACCGCGGGGTTGTGGATGACCTCCGTGATATGGCCGCGGATTACACGGATGTAACACCGTCTATGATCGCCGAGGAGGCGAACAAGGACCGAGAGATGGAGCGCCAGCTGTTTATCTACCGGCTGGATGGGCTTGACAGGGAGCGTAAGAAGATCACAAAGGCACTCCAGAGCCTTGGGCTGACCCTAGAAGGCCGCGTCGCGGCAGACCCAACCAGGTTCAATGCCGAATATTACACCCAGCAGTCGGAGCTTGTTGCGGACCGAGAGATGCGGATGCGACGAAGCGCCGGAGATGACGAACCAGCACCCGAAGACGGACCGAGAGATAGGGCGTTTGGTGACGCGGCAGACGAGGCATTCATGGAGGCCGCAAGAGAAGGCGCGCCCGAAGAGGCAGCCCAACAAGAAGACCTTGATTATGATGCGTAGGTATAGAACACATCGGGTAAATGGGAAACACAAGTTCTGCCCTACCCAAGCGGAAGCCTGTCAAAGAATCAAAGGAAGATAAATACGCATGTCTTAGAAAAATCCGCGATGCCCTTGCGTCAACCACTGTGGCCGGGAGAGGTGCTAAATACTGCACGAGTCGTGGTGACCTGTACATATCATACCCATACGATGATGCGCGGACTTGTATGAAACTATCCATCCACCAACCAATCCCATTTGATTCTCGTAAACGACTCAACACGGTTCGTCATAGGATAGGCGGACCGCTCGGATTTAAATACCAGATTGGGAACGGGCCTGTGTGATTTGATAAGCTATAACATACCGTGTTCTTCCACTGGATTGTATAGTAGATAGATGTTCGCGGCCATTTTGCTATACCTCGTCATAATGATAACGTATGTCGTGATTCGGCCGGTCATAAGTTATAACGAAGATGGTACGCCTAAGGCATTTGGAGTTGGTGACGGGCACACTCTGTTTCCTCTCTGGATTGTAGCAATCTTAGCCGGAACGATGGTTGCGTTTTTACACACATACATTGTGATGTAATTGACCCATCAGAAGGAACGCAGTTGGGATAGTATCTAAAATAAAATGCCCGTCAAGAAATCGTGGGATATCCTCTCCAGGGTGAATCAGCACCCTAGAGATGATAGAGTAGAGTTCCAGGAAGAAGGGCATAAGTATCGGATTGATGGACACGTAGACGGGTGGGTTAGTGCGACATCGTTGCTTTCGTGCCTCCACCGCCCATTTGACAAGGATAAGGTTGTGAGCACGCTTATGAATGGAAGGCGATATAAGAACGGTGAGCATCCCCTCTCTGGGAAATCAAAGGATGAAATTCTATCACACTGGGAGAGTCAGAACAAGCGTGGTACGGCGCTGCACGCACGAATGGAGCTAAGTATGCAGGGCATTCATATTGGGTATGCCCCGGGGAATGGACCGTGTGGTGGTTCCGAAGCGGGAAGTCTCAGGCGTATTACCGGAATCTTCGCACCCGATGACGATAACAAGGACAAAGCGTCACGGCACCGTGTGTGGATTTGTGATATGACAAGCGAGGTATTTGTATGGTATCCTTTTGAAAAGACCCAAGACAAACATCAAAAACTTCTTCACATCGGATTCCGGTGGGAAGATGGTACGATACGGAGAAATCGCGCAGAAGACGCGGAGCTTGGGGACGAAGAGCCCGTGCTCGGATGGGGAGAGGCTGTCACGGAGGCGCTCCAGGTCAGAGAGTTCTGGGAATCACACGCGAACCCGAAGGGGATTGTTCCGTACAGGTCGGAGTGGGTGATATGGGACGAAACGTATAAGATCGCTGGGACGATTGACGCCCTGATGTACAACCCAGCAACCGGGGGATACCTGATTTACGACTGGAAGCGGGTCTCAAAGGGCCTGGAAGTTGACCTAGACGCCACGCGTTATGGATACAAGCCAGGTGAAGACGAGTGGCTGAACGATGTTCCCCGATGGACAAAGCGAATGCTCGCTCCGGTGGAAGTTCTGTATGATACAAAATACTGGCACTATTCTCTGCAACTCAATCTATACCGGTCTATCCTAGAGAGGTGTTATGGTTTGCGCATCGACGGGATGGTGCTGGTACAGATTCACCCAGACATCTCAGGCATACGTTGTCATCGTGTGATGCATCTCGAGGACCCGATTATGCGTGTCTTGGAGATGCGACAAAAGGAGCTCGCTACTCAGTAATCAGCTAGCGCACACGCCTCTTGCGTCTTCTAGTCTGACCACGGATTCTATGAGATCGTCCCGCGGATGGCGATTCTAGAACACCGTGTTTTTGAATCATATAAAATAGCTTGAATAACACATCAGAAATACTCTTATCACGATTGCTCACATCTAAAATCTTAACACCAGCGGTTGGAGCCGTAGTCTTTAACGTGAAGTCATCACCTGTATTGGTGATATACATCGTATAGGATGGGATACGATTGGTTGTTTCGGATGTGACGGGTTGTGGATTCGTATATGTGATTTGTATATAGTTATTGTCATTTATTTTTGAAAGATTCATATCCGTAATCCCGATACCCATTACGATATCTTTCATCGTAGATTGTAGAATCGGCTCCGAGATACCGATATCTGATGCAAACTGTTTGATATGCATTGTCGTCTTGTGATTGCTTGCGATTTCAAAGGCAATATCTCGTAATATTTTATGAGAATCTTTTGTGTTATATGATAGTGTCTTAAATAGCCTGTCTTTTGGTTCAGAAATGATATTCCAGTATACTACAATCTCATCATCGTCTTCCTTGTAGAAAAATAATCGTATCTTGCCCACAGATATTATCCCACCAGTGGGACTCTCAACCTGTATATAATGGTTTTTGGGCAACGCATCCAGTAGTGGGTCGGTAATACCCGTTCTGGTAATCATTTTACGTATCTTATCCGGATTATCCACACCGTACAAAAGCGCATCCAGGTACCCTTTTCCGCTTAGAATCCGTTCCACACGCGATTTCATATCAGAGAATATCTCCGGGTTTTGTTTCACAAGACCATCCATAATATTCTGTACACTTGATTTGACATCTCCCATAGGCAATGTGCTTGATGGAATATATGATGCCGGTGCCGGTGCCGGTGCCGGTGCTGGTGCCGGTGTGGCAGAAACCGGGGGCGTATCTTCCATCGCCGTTGCGGCAATCCCGATAAGTCTAACGGCGTCATCTGAGTCTACCATCGTTGTCCTCTACAAAAGGAATCAGAACTCTTCATCCGTTCCAAATGACATCTGGTGACTATCCTTTCCAACGCCCGCCTTTGCGTAGTTACTCACGCGCTTTTCGAAGAAGTTATCCTTGCCCTCAAGTGAGATGCGCTCCATAAAATCAAATGGGTTCGTCGCGTTGTATATCTTATCGTACCCAATCTGAACACAGAGGCGGTCCGCCACAAACTCTATATACTGCTTCATCAGGTCCGCATTCATACCCAGCAACCGACACGGGAGAGATTCACAGATAAACTCCTTCTCGATATCCACAGCCTCCATAATGATCTCCTTGAGGCGCGACTTGCGCACCCGGTTCTGAATATGACTATACAGCAGGCAGGCAAAATCTGTGTGCATTCCCTCGTCGCGAGCAATGAACTCGTTGCTGGTTGTCAGCCCCGGCATCAGTCCTTTTTGTTTCAGCCAGAATATCGCGCAGAAGGAACCGCTAAAGAAGATGCCCTCTACGCACGCAAACGCGATCAAGCGGGTTGCGAACGACGATTTTTTATCACCAATCCACTTCATCGCCCAATCGGCCTTCCGACCCACACACGGGATCGTCTGGATCGCATTCAGAAGGTGCGTCTTATCGGCTTCATCCTTTACAAACGTATCAATCATCAGCGAGTATGCTTCCGAATGAATGCCCTCCATCATCGCCTGGAATCCATATGCCATCTTTGCCTCGGTCCACGCGACTTCCCCGGTAAACCTAGATACCAGATTCTCCATCACAATCCCATCGCTACCAGCAAAGAACGCCAAGATATTCTTTACAAAGAATCTCTCGTCTTCGTTGAGCTTCTCGTTCCAGTCCTTGATATCTTGTGTAAAATCCAGTTCCTCAGCAGTCCAAAAATGAGCAACCTGTTTCTTGTACGCATCCCACACATCCTTGTGTTTGATCGGGAATACAACGTACCGGTTGTCTTCCTCTGTTAGGAGCGGTTCCTTGTCTTTTGTGCCACGAGACGTCCATTTTGTCGGTTTTTTTAGCAATCCGACATTCTTCAGAGCAGTTTCGCTCGTAACCTTTATGGACTCATGTGATACCGGTTTGGATAGAGACATTGTCCAGATGTAGTGACCTGTTCTTGGAGATGGTAAAAAATCAGAGATGGCCGTTATATAGAATCATGAAGCACGGATTAGATATACATCATCGTTCCCAGAAGCAGTGTGCAGCCAACCACGGAAATCGTTCCGTATACATAAAACGGGTTTGAAGCAGACCTCGCAAACAACATCACCAAGGCCGCACCCGTTGCAGAGGGTATAGCCAGTATAAAAAACAAAAGCATCGCAGTGATTACAGTACCTGGTACACCAAGGACAGATGCGACGCCTCCACTCGCCAGAACCGCCACTATAATCGGGATGAGCCCCGCGATCGTGTTTACAACCGTGGTTCCGCCCCCGAGTTTTCTCTCTGGGTCATCTGGGTGAATGTTTCGCCTGGCCGCGCCGGAAATACCGCCAATCGTTACGAATATTGCCACTACCAGTCCCACGATTACCCATTTTTTGTAGGGGATTCTTGCATTGGTCATTGTTTGTAGTGATATCACGACCGAGGTCATGACCAGGACAAACAACGTGCCCACCCACGTAGAAACTGCTGGGTCGTTTGTTGACGTTGTCTGATACTTTTTCATCGGAGTAATTCCAGCGATTACCACGTTCACCACACCAACGTACAGACTCAGTAAAAGCGTGGTGATCACAAACCCCACAATATAAAACACTATGGAATCATACATCTATTCTACTTGGTCACCAGTATCGCTGAACTAAACAACAACACCGAAATCGCGATTGGGAGTGTATATGTAACCAGTGTTGCTGCAAAAGACGGAGACACGTTGCCCAGTCCGACACCCACGACCACAAACAGGTTTGCGGCTATCAATATCGAAGCAAGCGTCACAAGGACGGTTTCCACGCTGGAATACACGCCCCCGTCTTTTGAAGAATCCTGTCTTGCGATAGACACGCTCCCGATCACAATCGGGTATAACATCGCTAGTGCGATTGCTCCAGACATATACTGTGTAAACGGCCCCGGTCGCCGGCTGGATGTGTATGCGAGCAGGGACCCCAATACGAGACTCACCAGACTAACAAACAGCATCAAGGGCGAGTTATACCACGCAACGACACCACTGGGTCTGGCTCTCTGTGTACCATACACCAGGGTGGTTATAAGGGCAATCAGGAGGATGATTGACTCCGTGACAGGTGCTTTTATTCTTACGACTGGGTTGTCTTCCATCTACTTTAGAGACCAATGCTGGAGTACTTTCAGATCCGCACCTGGGAAGCAACGCTTTTTGCCGTTGTTGTTTTTGTTGTGTGGGGTCTTTTAAGCGAAAGAGCACGGAAAAAGAAGATACGAAAAACGCGCGGAGATACACAGAGGCTCGCAAAAACACTCCTTCTAAAGTCATCCATCCAGCCATCATACGCCCCCACGCCCACGCATAGCCATACCCAGGGACACCCAATAGACCAGCCTGGCACGATATTGCCTTTATCGGGCGAACCAGCAGATACGAACGACCGCTACATGGCTGCCGCGATTGGGATGGCATCAAACCGTCAAGATTTCTACAGACAAGCGTGGGAGGCGTCCCGCAACAATGAATACATGACGATGAAACCTGGTAGTTGGTAGCATACAATGGCAGCAGAAGACAGAGAAGCCCGGGTCGCCACAAGGATACGTGAACTGACGCGCGGAGAACTGATCGAACGGTGGCACCAGTACAGGACGGAATACAACAACCTCGCGCTCAAATCAAAGACTGGGTCAAAGCCTCGGTGTGTCATGTGCAAGCAGCTGTACCGAAGGCAGCGTCTGGACGATAGGGGAAAGGGCGCGGTATTCTACAAGGGTAAGGACGGGTCGTACATTGGTGAGTGTGGTGGTGGTGGTTCAAAAGGACCATGCAAGGGCCTACGCATCCCCCCGGCAGATTATATCGACAGCGCAACGCTACGAAAAGAACTCCACGGAGCAAAAGACGAACTCATGCGAGAACTCAAACACGTACGAGACCGCGTATTCGGAACCGAAAAACTAACGAAAGAAGATGACGAGGCGTTCCGTGCTCTCACGAGGGAATACACCGCCATCCGTAAAATGGAAGAACAGTACAAGTCAAACCTTCCAGACATAGGGTTCACAGGTTCATCCTACGTGGTAGAAGACCGGCGACCCGAAACCAGCGGTGGGGCAAACCTGGATAGCATGGTCTTCCGGTCAAACAAGATACTGGTACCCAAGAAAGATAAGACCGTGGAGTTTGATTCCGGGGATATGGTTTTTGGGGTGGTGTGTAAGGAGGATCTTCCGGTCCAAGTATAGATTTAGAGATGTTACAAAACATTCTTAAGCATTTCACACATCGGGACCTCGTTGTGTTTTTTGTTTCATTCTGTGTTGGAGTATTGTTTGTGTGTCTCGTAGAGAATAAACCAGAGGTAATCGTACGATGGCCAACCCCTGACAACGCAGGTTTGGTAACTTACGTTGACCGTGCAAACAACTGTTACAAATATGAATCAAATAAGGTCGGGTGCACGGATGACGCAAAGCATATCCCCATACAGTCGGGGGAAGGGATGATATCGGCATCGGATGAACCGGACGAGCCAGGCATCCTTCAACAAGGAAACTCACAGATAAAACGGCACACCACAGATACAATCGTGGTTCCCAAGCAGTCTTGGGAGAAATCCTTCGTGTGAGAGACAGATGATACAGGAATATCTACGCAAACCGCTTATACGGACCCTTATTATGGTATTATTTGGGATTGGGCTTGCCGCGACGTTCCATTCTACGTGCAAGGGTGACAGGTGTGTTGTGGTTCGTGCCCCGGACCCGGATACCGTAGAGAAACAGACATTCCGGTACAACGATGGATGTTATAAGTTCCAAGCAAAGGTTGTATCCTGTGATTCATAGCGGATTCCGTTTGGTTTATACTATCAAATCCTTTTCACCGTGTAGGAACATATGGAACATTCAACATTCAATCCCCCTTCAGGAGGTCAGTCAGGAATGACTCCGATTTCAAGACTTATGCCACAGGATTCATCGTCATCGGGAAGTGGTATGCGGCACAGTGAACAGCCTCCGCGGATGACTTCTGGGCAGGGTTCGGGTAGTGTCCCTCCGATGAACCCACCAGAGCAAACGCGTGACCCGATGATGACACCGATTGGAACGGGTGGTAATCAGAACGGGGGTGACATCGTTGGTGATATCCTCCGAGACGTAGAAAGAGGGTCTAGTATCCAGCCTGCTGCTCCTTATGGAGAACCACAGAGGGAGGTACGATTTGAGGTACCACCCGAGCATTCCTATAACCAGGATGCGGAGGAACTACCACAGATGCTTCGTGAAACCGCAGAAAAACGGCATAACACACTGGACGACGATGACGATGATGATGATGACGGTGATTCTCCGGCCGAAAAGGATTCTGATGCTGGGTTCATGGGCAATCAGTTTCTTGGGATGATCCTGAAGGAAACGCGCCTTCCGATTATTGTCGCCGGGCTTATCTTCTTGGCTGGCCTCTCCAACGCGGACGATATATTGGGTAGACTGATACCGGCGATATTCCAGAGCGGGAAGGGTGAGTACGCGGGGTTGATTCTAAAGGCGGTGATTGGTGGCCTGCTGTTTTACGCGGTCCGAAAGATTTTTGTATAACCGGCAAATGGCTTCTTGGTATCTTTATAGGATACTATGAAGTACTATCGTTCTCTGGTGGAGTCTACAATCGTGATACTTGCTCTCATCATTTTCACAGAAGAACTACGCTTACCGCTCGTTTCGGCTGGGATATTACTTGCGATGGGTTCTGTACACGCGTACAACGCCCTAATCGACGATATACCCAGGATTGTTTCCGATTTTAGCATCGGACATCTGCTCCTGGTGGTTGAAGTGCTTGCCGGTATTCTACTCTTCTTTGTGACAGAGCATCTTCTCTTGTAAATAGAATAGAGTCAATGGTACGTGTTACAAACACAATGATCCGAGTAGCACTTATTCTTCTTGCTGTGATTGTTCTGGGTGGAATCTTGCGAACCGTATCGTTTCCTCGGATCCTCCCCGAGGGTTTTGAAGATGCGTCGTCTTCCGCATCAAAGGATGGGGTGGAAGATATGGAAGACTCCGACGATGGGGGTAAGAAGAAGGCTGGAGAAACATCTAAGAAGAGCGATGGCAAGGACGATGATGATAAGGACGACAAGGAGAAGCCCAAGAAGGGTGATGCCAAGGATGATGGTTCAAAGAAGGCCAAGAAATCCACAAAGAAATCCACAAAGAAATCCACAAAAGAACCCGTAGATACTCCCCCGGTTGACTTTGATAAAAATATGAAAAACTTCTTAAGCGAAAACTCCGATAACGATGAGCTGATGGGGTCCCTCCAGAAGGACGCGAAGGCGCTTATGAAAAACCAGGAACAACTGATGAATATGCTTCATACAACCGGGCCTATGCTGAAAAGCAGCATGGACATGGTGAAATCATTCAAGGGTATGTTTGGTTCTGCGTAATCACCACCTGGCCTATCAAAATGTAAAGCATACCTTGTCACCACCGGGTTCCCCACGGGTTGTGCCTCGCGACGTTCGCCGAGGATTTCCATCGCTGTGATTTGCGCGGGATACAGGGTTGCTTGGTCTGGGGAGACGATAGTTCGTTTGCTTGTGGAATGTCAGGACCGGCATCAGCCCATCTGGTGGGGTCATCGTGTCTGGAATGAAATCACTAGAGAGTATTTCATAGTTTGGACCAGCACCGTCGAACGCGCGTAAATCTGTAATATCCGGTGTCACACCTGGTACATGAATAAAACCGACGCGGGCGTGTCCACCCGGCATCGGCTGGTACAGCAAGTATGATTCCATCACACCATCGAAGAACTGGCTAAGTACCGACATATGGTGGCTGTTAAGGCGCGACATCTCGGTCTGAAGGCCCTGTGTGGTTGCCAGATTCTGTGTCTCGTTCACCAAGCCCGATTCACTTTCGGCACGCGATATGATGTTTGGATATGTCCGTATAAGATTCAGGATAATACCCGACTTTTCGTTCATAATTTTATCCACGGTTGTGCTCGCATTTTTACTCTCTGTTTCTTGTCGTGTTTGTACATCCAGGGAAGATTTTAGTATAGACAAGGGTGGGTACATCTTAAATCCTGGTCCAACGGTTTGTATGTTTTGTAATACGGAACACGCAACCCGACCACTCCCGTTTGTCGCATTCGCGTCGCAGTGTAGTAGATTATTCTCTGGGAAACTCTGACACCCAGTTGTGTTCCCCCCACTGTCTGTTGCGTGAGACATCCCAACCGGGCAGTATAGGCGTTTTGATTTTGGGTTCACGTACCTGTCACAATCCACAAATGGAACACACATCTTATGTCTAGAGGCGCGTGCGGCACGGTTCAAGACCACCTGTAGGTTCCCGACGCTTCCGGTGACTTCATTCTTATCGCTTGGAGGATATTTGCTCCTTACATACACCGGTACTTCGGGTATCTGTCCATCATCCCTTGCCTTCTGAATCATACCCCGTCGCATTTCTGTACACGTCGGGAGGCTCGCGTTCTCTTCTGAGGTATCATCGTCGCGCTTACAGTGGAAAAACCCACTGCCCTCTTCGGGTTCATCGCTGTAGCGTCCGGTAGGATTGTGTGTGGTGGGTGTTCTTGTTGCCCGGAGAACAAACGGTTCCGCTACGCCCTGATACGCACGCAGGGCGATGCTTATGACGACCGTAATCACGATGATTGCTACGACTACAAGAAAGCGTTCCATCTACTATCCAAGGGGTCATTTGCGATAACTAAACGCAACCCCGTTCACAACCATCGCTATCACTGGACCCAGCGAAAGAAGAATCATCTGGGTAGTATTCCCAGACCCCCAAAATGTATACAGTATACTCGCAAGAACCAGTATCGGGACCCCAAATCCGTACATAGAATCCAGCACAACTTCCGCGATGGTGGGCTTTTCACGCGGCTCCTCCGCAACCCGTTCGTCTGTCTTGAACGCGATTCCACCCGTAAATGCTGGGATCATCAGCGCTGCCGCGAAGAATACCATTAACGCGAGAGATATGCCGATGTGCCATCGTATCCCGTAACCCTCCTTCAGAAGAGAATCTCCTTTTCGGAGAAGGTGCTTTGGATTGACCGACTGGGGCACGCGATTGTTCGTGTCGGTCTCGATAAGAGATGGTGGCTTTGCCTGTGCGTTTACAACAAGTGTTTTCCCACGATGATTCACCGCCGCGACCACATCAGAAAGGTTTCCTTCACCGGTCGTTGCACCCTTTACCCTTGTAAGGGCTGACTGTACGTGTCCAACTGGATGCTGCGCAAAATCAACCGGGGCCATTGGTGTTTTTGAGTCATCATAAAACCACATCAGGGATGTAAGAAGGCTTGTGTCGGTACCGGGAAATGGTTTCGGCTTGACAGATACATCCGTGGTATATAGGTTCTCCGCATTGTATACCATATTCAGTATCGGATTCAGCCCAGTGCCTCCCCTTGGGGTCTTGGTGAAGAGTGACGTGAATATGTGCTGGATGGGCGATGAGAACATAATCACAATCGCCAAGGGAAGCGTGTATTTCAGGATCGTTAATATACGGTCATAATACATGGGATATGACTGGTAGGTTGCATTGTACGTTGATTTTGAACTCCGCGCGACATACGGGCCAATCGTTAGGATCATAACCGCCATCGCGAATATAAGAATATAAATGGAGATTGATATCCAATCACCCACGTCCCCATCTCTGAAAGTAGAGGTAACCATAACAACAATAAGAGCCACAAGGGTGACGAGTAGTTCTCCGAATATCAGGGTGGACGCGACCGGAGACAGGGAACTGTCAACCACTCTTGAACTCCCAATCACAGAAGATGTTCCCGATAATGTCAGCGCAAAGACAAATGCTACACCGATGGAAAGTACCGAGGATACATACGGAGAGCTATCTTCGTGAACAGAACCCAGCGGTAATCCCACAAAGGTCCCGAAGATACTCAGAGCCACGACGATAAACGCCATGACCTGCTTAAGGCTTACCATAACCCGAGCAGGCATATGTGCTGGGTTTGTGTCTGTGGTGCTGGATGTGGCGACTACCCTGACCGATTTACCGTTCTTGTCTTTGACGACAACCGGGATACCCTGTGTGGGGCTGATGGATTCTTTTGTACCCGGCGCCTGTGTCTTAAAGGGCTGGTTTGTGATGCTCATTGCTCTTGCTGTTCCGCCATTGTTTGGAAGGATGAGGAGGGATTTGTTGTCACTCATCGTAGACCGCATAATCACCGACTGGGTCTTGTCGCCCCTTGACTTGCTAAATCCCGGGGGTGTCGTCCCGCTTGCGATAACAAGCCCTTTTGTCGGAGCAAACACGCTGCCGATTACTGGGTCTCTGTAGTATACATATTGTGTCGTAGACGTAAGAATCTCCTGTAACTGTGGGGGTCCCGTTTTTCCACGGGATAGACCCCGTATGAGCGCCACGTGTTCTGTGGTGAGTTCCGGGATATGCAACGGGACATATTCCTGGTTTGACCCAGTGAGTCTTTTTGCGACATCTGTCTGTCGGTATACAGGGATACTGATTCGGATTGTCTGGGTTGCGGTTGTGATGTTGACCTGAGATTCGTCCGTTGTAGCAAGTTTCCCCGTATTTGTTGCTACGATATCAATGCTCCCATGGGGCATTGGCACATCCGGTGAGTCAGAGTCGGGCGAACATCCCGGGATATCACCTAGGTGGTTGTAAGCCACCGATGGTGGACCATATGAAACCTGTGTGATACGATATTTGTAGCCCGACCACACGATATTGGAATCCACCTGTGCTCCGTTTTCAAAACTGGTATGAATAGTCCCTCCATGTGAGGCAGACCCTCCCGTATCATCATACGACGATGCCCTTCCGGGTCCCTGGGGGTCTGTTATGCATCGTAGTGGTTTTGCCCCTGGTGGCTTTGGAAGATGAACTGTCCACATTGGATATTGTAGTTCAGCCGCCATAGTATCTTGGACTGTCCTCTATCAAAGAACGTACAAGAATGGATAATTATTTACAAGATGTATACAGGATCCGCAGACGGATACACGTCCGCCTGGAAATCAATGTCGTGGCCCTTTACACGAACGAGGTTCCCGCTGAAAATCTCATCGCACCCGGTACCATCATTACAAGTGCGCTTTTTATGTTCCACCGGAAGTTTCATCGGATGATACCCATTGGTACTTGTGTAATAATGAAACCTGGATGAGCCGGGGTGTGTTTGTCTTCCGATGAGAGGAAGTATCATCTGTTCCCCGCGCCCACCACGCTCTTCCCCCATCAGGATACCCAGCTGCTGATACGGCTGGGGTTCTCCTCTGGTTGGGAGATAGAACGGTTTCACGGGAGGCCGCTGCAAATCTTGCGTGTTCTCGTACAAGAACGGGGACCGTGGTTGACTGGCTGGTTGTGTGATGACAACGGTCTCGCGTATCGGGGCAGCCTGCGTAGTAACGGGTCGTGTGTTGTAAGACTGCTGTTGTGCTGGCTGAGAAGACGTCAGCATCGTAAGTCCGACAATGACACCCACCGCAAGAGCCGCTATAGTCATCATCACCAGGACTGTTCCATTGCGCTTGCTATACTTTACCATCTATCTATCGTATGCGGTAAGAAACATCATTATCCATGATTGATTTCCGATTAGCAAGAGAAACCAGGCCCAGGCGACGCGCGACATCACCCGTATATGTCGGAGACAGGTCCTTTAGTATCCCCGATGAGTGTGTCACGGGTGATTCCGTGGTAGAAGACCCAGTCATGCCCGCGAGATTCATATCGTGAGACCTATCAATACACAGCCCGACGATCGTCCCCATCAGGATTGCCTCTGGTACACCCAGCATAGCACCAACCACGGTAACTGATAAGAATCCGAGTGACCTACCCGGTATAGTATCTATGAATAAAAACACAGAAGGAGGAAGAATCTCAAGAAACAACCCCCCGACGAGCACCAAGAACACTAGAGTATATACGCGATGTGACCTCATCTAAACTACCCTCTATGAGTACTCATAAAGAGAGTCGTTTACATGCCCGTACCAACCAGCGACTCGCGTACTACCGAGTCTGCTCATCGACTGCCCAAGACGCTACTGACGAACCGTGGATATGGAATCCGCAAGGATGCCATCCCTCAAAAGCGACTGCGCCAGATACGAAAAGACCTCAACGTGCGCGCGTTTGTCCCACCAGGTACTCCCGTGAAACCCGACCCATTTCCCGTGTTCGCGGAAAGCCCCCAGCGGATATGGGTGCCTCGTGAATGGGGCAAGAAGGAGTTTGGTGAGGCAGAGAAGACGCGAATCAATCCTGGAGAAGACTGCTCAAAAGGACTGCTGTTCAAAGGTGACCTCCGTCCGTACCAAAAAGAACTCTTGGATGACTGGGTATCCACAGTGGTGCCATCTACGAAACCGGAGGGGCGTATCTTGACTGTACCGTGTGGATACGGTAAGACCGTGATGTCATTGTGGTGTGCCTCAAGGGTTGGGAAGAAGACGATGGTTGTTGTCCACAAGGAGTTCCTGATGAACCAGTTTCGCGATGAAATCAAGCGTTTTTTACCCGACGCATCCATCGGTCGCCTCCAGGGTGATACGATAGACGTAGAAGGAAGGGATATTGTTCTCGTGATGCTACAGAGTCTTGTGATGCGCGGGTATCCCGATAGCGTATTTTCTGGATTTGGAATGGCAATCTTTGACGAATGCCACCATCTGGCTGCGGAGGTATTTAGTCGCGCGCTTCTAATGCTTGGGTTCAATCGCATGCTGGGTCTATCGGCAACACCAAAGAGAAAGGATAATCTTAGCAAGGTATTTCATTGGCACATTGGTGATTTTTTGGCAAAGGTAGAATCCAGGAAAAAGGAGCACGTGAACGTGTGGGTTGTTCGGCACGCTGTTTCACGAACACAAGGGGGACAGGAGAATGAATACCTAGAAGAGCCCAGAACGATGACAGACCACGTAAGTCTGCCGCGTCTCATCACGCGGATATCCGAAAGAGATGACCGTTCTGCGATGATCGCTGAGGTCGTGGCTGATTTGGTGAAACGGGAGGGGCGTCAGATACTGGTTCTAGCGGATAGAAGGGCTCTGTTAAAATGGTTTTATGACAGATTTACATCCACGCGGTTTCACGACGGTTTTTTGGTGGATGATGTTGGATATTACGTGGGTGGAATGAAGGCCGAAGCATTGGAAATGTCTTCTACGAAGCGGATTGTGCTTGGTACGTTCGCGATGGCATCCGAGGGAATGAACCTACCCAGCCTAGATACATTGGTGATTGCAACACCCAAATCAGATGTTGTACAGTCAGTCGGGAGAATCCTCCGGAAAAAGGCGGAAGATAGACGGGTTGTCCCCCTCGTTGTAGATATCGTGGACCCCCACCCATCCTTACAACGTCAGTATCAAAAGCGCAGGCGCACGTATAACAAATATTCATACGATATCCACGAGATGAAATGGAGTAGTTCAAGGAAGTCACTCGTACTATTTAAGTCAACAACCACCGAGAACCAAAGGATTACGGAGGATATAACCAAATGTCTTCTCATAGAATGATGCGTACATCGGATGATTCATTGGTGAATAACGTACTGAAAAAATACGTGAAGCGGTCAGAACTAGGTATGAACAAGTACGGTACAAATCTTGAAAGAACGGATTTATCGCACGAGGAGTGGCTTGTACATCTCCAGGAAGAACTAATGGATGCGTCTTTGTATATTGAAAAACTATTGGAAGCTACTAAAACTATATATCTAAAATCCAAGGATACAGAAACAACGGAGACCCCATGTGATCAACAAAAACAATAAACACAACACAAATTTCATATCCCAAAAAACATTTTTGAAAACTGAGATACAAAATTTCGGAGGGTGGTATATGTTCGAACCGAATTAGCCGTTATCGCGCCAAATTAGCCGTTATCGCGCCAAATTAGCCGTTATCGCGCCATTTTTAAATCAAATTAGCCGTTATCGCGCCAAAAAAATAGCCGTTATCGCGCCAAAAAGTTACACTTGGACACGCAAAATGGAATTAGCCGTTATCGCGCCAAAAAGTTACATTTGGACACGCAAAATGGAATTAGCCGTTATCGCGCCAAAAAGTTACATTTGGACACAGTAAACCGCGAATTTACGGTTATCGCGCCAAAATTACGATTATCGCGCCAAAATTACGATTTAAGAAACCACAACCATTAGTAGTAGAGATGTCGTCAAGGTTTCAACTCCAACCAGATAATACATATACAAAGGTGGTTTGTATACACGACATATATTACAAGCTTACCGTACCCAAAGAGATGTGGAAACCAACAAAGGTATCCGCTCACGCAAAATACTGGATACACAAGATGAAAACTGGAAAAGACACAGAGTTTAAATATGGAACGGTTAGTCTCGTCGATGAGATACCCGATGAATACATCTATATGTGTACGTCGTGTAATAAGAAGTATAAGACGAGGTCTGGGATGCTGAAGCACATTCATCGGTACCACAAGATACCCGAAGAAACAACTGATATCGTACCAACAAACGAAAGACACACCGGGGTAACGATCACAAACAATACAATACAGAATATTACAAATAATATACAGATTAACGTACCAATACGAAACTTCTCAGAAGAAAATCCCAAGTGGTTAACGCGTGATGTGTTCATGGAGGCCATACGAAACATCCCGTCTGCGATCCCACGCCTAATCCAAGAGAAGCATTTTAACGAGAAGTTCCCCGAGAACAGGAACGTGAGGATTATAAACAAGAGAGACATACGCAAGCGCCTCCAGGTATACGATGCCGGTAGATGGAAACTAAAAGACAGGCCTGACATTGAATGTAAGATTATCATACAGATGTACGACACCCTGAATGACCTAATGGAGATTATCACAGATGATACAGATGGTGATGACGACGATGATGCCACGCCACTCGAAAGACGGATCGCACAGATTGCTCGCAAGATACGAGCATCACAGTTTCGTAGCCAAAGGGTGCGGCGTATGGTTCACGAATGGAAGGAGTTTGCGGATACACTAGAGGGTGATTTTGAAAAAACGATTTCACCACTCAGCGATAAACTAGACACACTCCTTCTTGACAACGAGTTCCGGATTAAACAACTAGAAGAACGCAGGGCGCTGTTGGAATCATAGTTACACAATACACTATAGTAGTCTATTCTGTAAATACTCAGGCAGTCTTTCCACAATCCGCAGTTGGGGTGATTGGTGCTCTTCCCGCGACGGGTCCTGTCCCGATTAGGTCATGGTTTACACCACCGCCACTCGTATGCGGCACACCAAGGGTGTGATATCCCCCGCTTCCGTTCTGCACTCGTACTCTCCGGGTGCGCCGTGTACGGCGTGCCTTCTTGGTGTGTTTCTTGGGGTGCTTCTTGTGAGAGGTCTTAGAGTGCTTCTTGGGGTGCTTACGACGATGCCGGCGACCGGTGCGTGACCGCGAAGAAGTCTTGTGTTTAGTACGGCGCTTTTTGCGCATCGTCTTGGGTCGCCGCTTGCCTGCAGTTTGTAGTCCGTTACCGTGCACATAACCAGCCGGGTCACCACCAGTGCTTACTGGGACATATGCCGGTCCAATCCGTGCCCCAGCGGTGCCTTCCACGTGATTTACGAGGTCAGTGCCAACGTAGAGTGACATATTAAGTATCTATGTATGTGTGTGAAAACAAACGCGGTGACGTACTAAACCATCAAGATCTCTACTTTCTGTCTTGGCTTGCTTGACTTGGTTCGGGTGTTCGTACCGCGCCCCGAGTATCCACGCTTCCCCCGCACGTCCATCTTATGTGATTCGTGTGCGCGAGATTCCACCATAGAACCAGTATCCGCATAGGGTTCATACCTGGAATATTCCGTCATCCACCGGCACCATACCTTTGAATCTGATTTGAGTGACCGGAGCCATAGCGAACAGTGCATCGTGCGTACACACGCGCGACCCTCTACCGTTCGTGTGCGTGGGTCAATGAGGTCATATTGGTCAGGGTCCGCCGTGTCTACGTTCTTACGAATCTGGAAGATTCTTCCCATCGGGGAGTGTGACTGGGGGCTGCTTGGTTCATCCTGCTGGATGCGCATAAAGAAGGGGTCCTTACTCAGTCCAGAATCTGGTCGGGTAGTTCCACCAGGGTTCTTCTGGAGGAATCGTACGATAAGATACGTAGGCTGTTTACGATACTTTTCTGCTAGAAGCATATCATACGTTTCGGTTGCGGGAACCCACGGTTTCATCGCAAACACACCGGGGTCGTGTGTGGGGTCAGCGCACCGCTGAAGCTGCGTGATAAGGTCAACCAGGATAGTGAGCCTCTTATGAAAGGGTGTTGTGTCCGCAAGAACAACACCTTCGTGAATCAACACATCTTCAAACGCGATTACCCATTGGTTGTCATCGCTACCAACGTGTTCGTCGTGGTACATCTCTCCTTGAAGAAGGGTTCCATCCGTAAAAGAACGGGGAAACACCGAACGTGAAATCCACACGTTTGTTTTGTCAACCCATACGCGCGTCTTGTTTTTTACCCATAGATATACGGTGCGCCCCCCAAAGCGGGGAGCAACGATTGCGGCGCCCTTGGCAATAAGACCAGGACTGCGCAGTTTTTGAGGGTGCCTGGCACGCTTAGAAACCGCATCTAGGATGGCGTCCTTTTTTGGATGGTGTTCTAGAGAGATTCGACCGAACATAACAGATAGAGTATCCTTTCTCCTAGACGTGTGTGTGGATTAGAACCTCACATCGTAACGGGGCTCAATTGCGATGACGGATTTCCCCCGTAGCGGCTTGAACCGAGTTCTTCCATAATTTGTCTCTGTATAACCTCTGGGTCCGATGTGCTACTCATATTAGGACCCTGCCAGGGTACATCAGAACGCTGTAATATATCTGCCCCGCGAATGTTACCTGGGACCGTGTTGGCCGGTATAAGTTTTTTTAATGGAGTCATATGTGAACTCATATTCTGTGACGGGTTTGTGTTTTGATTTACATGGTCAAAGACACTGTCATCGCTTCGGATACTGTCGTCACTCGTTACGCTGATATCGTCTTCATACTGCGGGGGAGGGGGTCTTCGCGATTTCTTACTACGAGACACGTGTCTGTATTTTTCACGGGAAGCATATGCCCTGTCATCGTTGTAGTAGTCGTTTGAAATCCCCCCCCTGCGAAAAAGTCGCATAATTGGCCGTATATTAATAATCCCCAACTGGATACACAGAACACTCAATATCCCAATCAAAATAGCGACCTGGATCATCTTTCCTGTTCATAAAAAGATTGCTTTACGCGGTCACGAAACTCGTATGTAGCTGCCTGTTGGAGAAAAGGGGGGGAAACAGAAAAAAAGAATGTGCCACTTACGCTATATACAATGAGGCCAAACACAAACAATATGAAAATCGCAATCCCAAGTATTACTATCGGTGTCATTCTTATCTGACTATAGAGATGTATTTTTGAATCGTCTTCCGGAGAGACACCCCGTCTGGGGTAGCCTGTTTCATCTCTACGGTCCATTGTGTTGGAATAGACGTATCATCAGAAATGCGCTTATGAACCTGGATCTCTCCGTCAGGAGTATGAACCCTCCAATAGGTTGTAGGCTGGATAGATAATATCCCGTCTGTTGTCCGCGATGCTACCTGGGTAATATGGTGAATCTGACAGTCGTATTCGGTTCCATTGCACTGAATCATACAGTCTTCACTGGTTACGGTGTGAGCGTATGTGACGCGATGTTCGCCCGTGCGCACATCACACGGCATATCCATGTGCGCGGTGGTCTTGTCCGTGTACTGCGTGATTCGCCGGAGGGAGGATACTACGCTTGCTTCAGGAAGTCGTAAGAGCTGAGACGCAACCCATCCGGGTACGTGAACGATAACCCACCATTCGATCATTATAGTGAATTGAACGGGATTGATGTGTATTACTTAAGTATTACACACATATCTGGGTCAATTATGTCTAGTCCCGTATGGAAATGGGTCCTGTACAACAAGGATGGTGAGGATGCAAACTCGGGGGAGTGCCATACACTCGCAGATATCAATACTGAATCCTTTTGGAAAGCATTGTGGCCGCGACACAAGAATCCCCCAAAGTGGCTGGTTGATTATTCGAGCGAAGGCGTTGTCCTTGCTGGATACAAGACCCGAAACGGTGCAAATGGTATCGCGTCTGACGTAATGAAAACTCTCGTACCGAATATTAAGCCACAGGAGATCCGTCGTATCCGGGGGAGCGTAATGATCCTACGGGGCAACCACGTTCACACAGCAGACGTCGGGGGATGCAGCGCTGACCATCCTGGTGAAAATATCAGGAAGTCCGACACAGAGCACCCCGGTATTCCAGAGCCACTCCGTGATACGCAAAGCATCCCATTGGAGTATCTTGTGCGCTGCGAGGGGGCGTCTGATGACAATGTGAATATGATAACACTGCTTGAGCGCGAAGGAATTATGTGTGGACCAGATGGGGAAGACACTCCTGGTCCACTAGCATTCGCGACCGTTCGCAATCACGCAAGGGAAAAACTGTGGAAGATTCTCGGAGACCCGGGCATTGCCAGAGACGCGGAGAGGGGTGTCCTAGAGGAGACCATTCGTGAGGCGTATCGCCTGAACCTCCCACGAGTATGGAAGAACAAGGTCGTGAAGGAAATCTACAAGACGCTGTATGCGAAAGTATGGAGGAATCTTCTCCCACCTGACCACCCACAGTCGGTTGGGAACCCCAAGCTCATTTCACATGTACAATCGGGCCTTATCAGCGCGACTGACCTTGCGGGTATGAGCCCGCAGAAACTATGGCCGGAGCGCTGGCGCAATCTGGAAGAGTCGAGAATCCTTAAACAGATCGCGACACTAGAGCGCAGCACAACAGCATCCACGAATATGTTTACGTGTGGCCGTTGTGGCGGTCAGGAGTGCACATACAGAGAGGTGCAGACTCGTTCGGCGGATGAGCCAATGACCGCATTCATCCTGTGCCTGGTATGTGGAAACCGGTGGAAGGAGTAAGGATGAAAACTAAGAATATCACTTCATACCATCATCCATAATACCGGAGTTCACTCAGTCTCCAGTACTCGGGTGTCCCGTCTGGGAGAATACGACGGACCACCACAGGAATAATTTTCGCGTGAAGCTCTGCCTGTGCGACCTCAATGGGGTCATCACTTGGGACATCCACCAGCGGCGCAGACCCCTGTACAATCTGTTGTGACCGCATGCCAACAATAGAGGTCGCCTCGTATTTACTAAGAATCGGACGAGAACGCCTACGAACAGGATTGTCATCGCGGGTGTATGATGCGATGATAGACTGCATCTCCGTTGAATCTGGGAAGATGACCTCTGGATGATACTGCTCTAGGTAATCCATCCGGTCAACGTTGTCTGCTGTCCGGATGACGTCATCATCGTCATCATCGTCGCTATCATCTACTACGATGTCGCCCCCCACATCGGCTGGCTTTCGTGCCCTTCTCTTCTGTCGAGGCTTGGGTTCCTTGGGGGCATCCTCCTCACCAACCTCCCCGTCATTCCGATTGACCCCATCGGTTTCATCCTCAGCGTCATCCTCGGCGTCGTCGGCGTCGTCTTCAGCGTCATCCTCGGCGTCATCCTCGGCGTCATCCACGACAATCTCGGCATCATCGTCTTCATCAAGGATCGCACCAAGTCGCCTAATCTCAGACTCAATCGAACTTTCCTCCGGAGTCTTCTTGGAATCTGCCATCTGTTATCTTCTACTGTGTGTGAAAACAAGCGATGAACGAAGGCGTTATCAATTCTTGTTCCGCCAGGTTGTTTCGCACAACGTACACCTATAAAGAATACTGTACGTGTCTGGGTTTAGAACAATAAACTTTGCAGATGGTTCTACATCACCCTTACGAGAAGGGCACTCTGTGTTTGTGCACGTGACTTCTTTGGTTGTGGGTACGGCGGGGTCTCCAAACACGACTTCGTCAATCGTTGGTTGGATGTATCCGCGCTCGTAGTTTTTCTCGTATACGATAATCTCCTTGTCTGCTGGTGAATCCGAGGAGTCAGGGTTACTGGGCACCCTCTCATATCCACACCTCTTGCAGAACTCAATGAGTCGGATGCTATCATCACCCGCGGATGTCTCCCGATAATACAGCATATTAGAGCAGTTGGGGCAAAACGTGAGATCTTTGGTAGCCATACTATGTTCTATTAAACTTTGTGTACATATCTACCACGGTTTAGAATCACGTCAATTTATCAATGCGCTCATTCGGGTGATTCAGCACAATTGACCCTCACGACCACGGCGTACTAACTAAGCACTCTATTGTATACCGTACGATGCCTGTTCCGACCGTTGGTGACGTTGAAGATGTTAGGCGGTACCTTGACCGTTACCGTATCTCTCGTGAGAAGCGCGGTGTTATCCAGCCCAATGTAACCGGGCTTAGTCCGGTTGCGGGGGGAATGGGTTCCTTCCATATTCCCGATGAAGAATACGAGAGGTTTCTCGAGAACATTGCATCATTTGTATTCATGAAGCACGTGCCACTTGGTCTTGTAGAGCGCCCGTATACGGATGATGAGGGCCAGGTGTACACTCCGATGAAGATTGACCTAGATTTCCGATTCCCTCCAGAATCTCCGTTCATCGGGGATGACGGGAAGCCAATCAGACAGTATGACGACAAAATGATCCAGGCGTTTGTGCACGCAGTATGGGATGAGATCGCAAAGGTGTCATCCTTTGCGGAATACACAAAGGAAGACATTACATTCTATGTGCTCCGCAAGCCGGGTCCGGAACTTGATATCAAGAAGGGTGAGACTGTCCCTCGCCGGGTCAAGGATGGTGTACACATCGTCGCAAAGGACCTGATGATTATCCCCCTGATGCAGTTCTACATCCGGAAGAAGGTTATCCGACGAATGAATGACATCTTCCCAGAAGTATTCTTCAAGGAGACTTCGCGGAATGACATCTATGACGAGTCCGTGATCTGTCGGACGGGGTGGATGATTCACGGGAGTCGGAAGGAGAACAAGCATCCTTACAGCCTGTGGTTCCGCCAGGTATACGTACCTCCCACAGAAGATGCGACCATTTCCCCCGCCACAATCATCAAGAATACGCGTGCGAATCACATCGATGACAGAGAGCTCGTAAAGACTCTCTCGGTGAGGCACGGTATCTGTGATATGGGCATTGTGCCCCTAGAGTCGGCGGAAAGTGAGCTCCAGAATTTCTTTGAGAGCAACAGCACCGCACGGAATAGCGCCCGACTCGGAGGCGCACACAATCCCCGAACAACTGCTGGCGCCGATACTGGTGATGATTCCCCATACGCAAACCTTGCGAGGGCGCTGACGTTCCCCGAGGATACCCTTACATCAGACCGCACCGATTCTCTGCGAAGCGCCGCTTGGCTGGTTGACATGCTGGGACCGAGCCGCGCAGAGCCCTACGATACATGGATCAGGGTAGGCATCTGTCTGCGAAACATGAGCAGGATCGAAGGGCTCCCGGATGTCCGCCGGGGAGCAACCGTCGAAACAATGGTCGACGGTTGTGATGTGATCGTAGACAACGGGATGTACAACCTCTGGGTGGCATTTGCCAGGAAGAGCCCCAAGTACATCGAGGGCATGGAGGACAAGGATGACTGGTACAACAAGTTCTGGCTGGGTTTCGCTTCCCGGGGGGCATCAGACTCAATGCTGAAGCGCCCGTCTCTTCGTCTCTGGGCCCGCCACGATTCACCAGAGCGTTATTCCAAGTTCCTCGAGAAGGACGAGCGTGTAGAGATTAATCGTGTTATCGCCGGAGGTGGAACCCACGTAGACCTCGCATCGCTCGCTCGTTTGATTTATGGCGATACGTTCATCTGCGCGGATATCAAGGCAAACGAATGGTATGAGTACCGCCAGACGTATCATCGGTTCATGAAGTCCGACTCGGCCACCACCCTTCGTTCCAAGCTATCCGGTGATGTCCGACTGAAGTTCGGGAAGAAGCTTCGTCAGCTCATCTATGAACTAACCGCTCCCAAAGAAGGAGAGCCCTCCGATACTACGAACCCAGAGACCGGTGAGATATCAGTAAACATAGAGTCGGCAGCGATAAAGAGCCCGATGGACGACGCGCGAGTCAAGACCGTGAATCGGATCATCAAGAATCTTGCGACGACAAAGTTTCTGAACGATATCATCGTAGAGTGCCGTCACAAGTTCTACGAGACGTACCGTGACGAGTTCCTCTTGAAGATCGATTCCAACGTCAACCTCATCGGGTTCACAAACGGTGTTCTAGACCTAACGACGTGCTCGTTCCGTCCGGGCAGGCCAGACGATATGATCAGCAAGACTGCTGGGTACGAGTACGTGGAGTTTGACGAGGACGAAGACAAGACTCGCAGGATTACCGAGATATTTGCTAAGATTTATACTAACCCTGGTGTCCGCGAGTACATGTGGGCGGTGATGGCCTCCAATCTAAAGGGAGAGAACTGGCTTCAGCAGATTTATTTCCTGAACGGGACGGGTGCAAATGGAAAGTCGCTTCTGACAAAGTGGCTCGCCAAGACATTTGGTGACTATGCCGTGAAGGGACACGTGAGCCTCCTGACGGAAAAGCGCGGGAGTTCGCAGAGTGCTTCTCCCGAGATTGCGAAGCTCAAGGGTGCAAGGTTTGTACATATGGAGGAGCCCGATGAGGTGGGTGGCACGCCAATCAACCACGCTCTCTTGAAGGAGTTGACTGGTGATAACAACCTAACGGGACGCCATCTCCACAAGGACCCGATTGAGTTTCCGATTACGTTTAAGATCTGGTTTGCGTGCAACGAGTTCCCGAAGATTACGTCAGAAGATGCCACGTGGCGCCGCCTGCGCGTAGTTGAGCACACGAGCAAGTTCTTGCCTAGGGGGCGTACATTGAATGACCCCGAGACAGAGTTCCACCGAGAGGAACGCCTGATGAGTGATGATTACGTGAAGGAGCATCGGTCCGCGATGATGTCCATCCTGGTGGACTACTACCGGCGCTACTGGGTCGAGCCGGGGGGCATCGGGCGGTCAGACCTCGGATTCAGAGAACCGGAGGAGGTGCTGGCGTTCTCAAGCCAGATCCGGATGGGTAACGACCGCGTTGCGCCATTCTTTGACCCCGAGAGCAACCTCTTTGATATCGTAGAACAGGACGAATACGAGACGGACTACAAGCCCGACCCAGCAAAGACAATGCACGATCTTCTTGATGAGGAAAAGATATGCAAGATTATCAAGAAGTCGGGTACCATGGGTCCTCAGTCGGGAGACCCGCGACAGTCTAGGGGTGGGGGGGGAAACCGGGGCATCGGGAGGATGAGCAAGACCGAGGTTCGGAACTATCTGGATAACATCCGGGGTGTCAGGAAGGTTCGGGTGCCCGGCGATAGGACACGGAAGTGGTATTACCTGGTTCGTAAGCGGGACATCAGGGCGGTGGCGATGGCCGAGGCAGCAGCGATTGGGTTTGGCGACGATATGGCATCGAGCGGGAATGGGTCGGTTACGAGCGTGTAGATGACTTCCTGGTTCATTGGTCGTCCCTTGTGATTGTATTGTTCTTTTTTATGAAAACTGATTCGCACTGGGTCCAGGCGACGGTAGCATCAGCCCATACCCGGGAATCATCATATATCCATACAACATCAATATCCCAATTCCAAGCGGGAGAATTCCGAAACTCGCGTATTTTACCATTGTTTGAACCGCAGAACCAACCCCGCCGCTGACCACCAGGTATACAATCGTGAAAATCCATAATGAAAACACGCCTGCCAAGAGAAACATAACCCAGGCGTTCACCGTCGACGCATAATCGCGCCGAATCATTCCATTCTCACGAAGGTCGTTTACGATAGCATTCTGCTTTTCCAAACCGTCGTCTTGTCCGGATACGATTTCGTATGCCTTTTCGCCGCGCAAGCGTATCATGCGATTCACTAGATGATTGATATGCACAACCTCATCCGTGAGCAGACGAACCAACTGGATTGTGTCTTGTGGGATATCTGTGTATGTTTTTGCGCTATACTGGATATTCCCCCTCCCCCCTTGTAGTGTTTTTGCGTTCTGGGTGTCAGGGGAGAACTGCTGCAGTGCCATCGTAGGAATCGCTGGTCCATATCGATTGGAGTGCTTCAGGATATCACTAATCGGGTTACCCTTTGGGTCAACCGGATTGGTTTTGTTGTGACGGCTTGCGCCAATCTGTTTCACGTATTCAGATATGAGTCCGAACGTGTCTGCCATCTGTGTTATCTAATTACAAGAATCACCATTGGGTTGTCCCATAGACCTACCCGCGACATAGTCATTGAATACGACTCCAGACCTGCGTTTCTCCTGGTACGCCATTGCTATCCACCAGTACACACAAATACCAAACGCGACAACCCCTCCGCCAATATACGCAACCAGAGGGGTGAGAATCTCCATGCGCAGAAGAAGCACGATGATAATCAACGCCAGGAATCCATTGCGCACCATTGCATAAAAATTTGCATTGTACTTGAAACGCGACAACTCATACGCGTTGTCTCCCATTTTTGCCTTTTCCGTAATGTAATCCTGGTGGTAGTCACTCCTTATATCATCAACAAGACTGTTGTATTTTTTGGTTGCCGTTTCCGCAACATATTTCTGTCGAAGCCTGTCCGCATTAACATCAACTAGGCGAGTCGTATGTTCTGTAAACGCGGTATCCATCTATCACTATTAGGTGGATTTCGGAAGAAGGGCAATCGTCGCAAACACACCCGCAGCAGCCACCATCCCCGCAAACTGCATCGTTGCCTCGGTATACGCCCCTGCCAGTTTTTCTACAACCGCCTCGTTCTGCTCAAGGGCATTCAGGAGTTTCGCACGCGGGCGCGTTGTTACGGTATCCAGGCTATCTGTGTTTTCAAATCCACGCGTATTACGCTTGTATGGTGCTGGTTGACCAGACATAAATCCCTCTACCGAACCGTGGGGTTTATGAGAAGCGTCACGGCGGACCTTATCCGCAACCGCGGAATCAACTGACTTTACAACCGCGCTCATTATCTGCGAATATTTCCACATCACGGGGGCACTGTTCCCATCTACGAGGCGGTCGTCGTGACCCATTGCAATACCAATGCTTCGGATAAGAGTATTCTCTCCCGGGTTTAGGCGCTGGAATGCTACCATCATCGCGAGCGTAGATATGTACGCACTCCGAACCTCGCGTATTTTGTCAGGGCTAAACCGAGCATTCTTTTCAAGCATCGATTTATAGGCGGTTGTCTGAACCCCTTCCATCTCGCGCACCTGGTCCTCCACAAGTTTCATCCCCTCGGCACCCCGTACGGTTCCCGATACACTCTTCGGCGCACGACGGGATGTGTTCGTCGGGAAAACACGCCTGAAAAACACGGTTTCCACGACATCACCACTGCGTCTTGTTTGAGTCCAGCCATCTATGCTGTTTCCAGCCAGTTCTAGCTGGCGGATGCGTCCAAGCAGTGTCTTAAAGGCCTTGTCGCGGATGTTCTTGACGGGTGGTATGTTTGTATCGGGGGTATCCAGCACGACGTCTCCCCTGAAACTAACTCCTGGCATAACCGCCTCGTCACCGTGTTTCGCCACAACATCCTCCCAATATGCTTCCAGGCTGGATTGTAGATTGTTGTAATCACTTTCAAAATCCTTTTTTGCGTCTATTTCAACACCCACGTACTTTACACCCGTGGTACTACCCCGGGTGATTGATTTGAATGGTTTCTCAAGGAAATCTGTAGCGGTTGTTTCTGTCCGCACAACACCCGTTTGGTCGCGTGTCAGTAATACTACTTTGGGGTTCCCAATGAGCCGCCTGATGTTCTGCCGGATGTCTGCGAATGACTGGCGTATCTGTGTGTTGCTGGTGTATGACTCCGATTTCTTTACGATAGCGTCATAAAAGGGATGTGAGGGGGTTACGACCGAGAGGGATTGTGTGGCATAATCATTCATCAGCTTGTAAATCTGGGCTGGCTTGAGATCGCCAACATCCCCGTCAAGGCGGAATCCTGGCGTAGACTGCGTGTTCATCACGACGGGGACCAGGTTTCCGTTTGGTCCATCGGTGATGGTAGGCGGAGACCTGTAGCCGTCCTCGTTGGTACTCCGTGACTGTAGATAGGTGTTCATCCACGCATCAGATTGTGTCGGGCTGGGTGCCCATGTTGGCTTCCCGGTCTTGTCCCCGAGTTTGTCTGTTGCTGTCACCGAAGAGAATACGTACGTAAATACCCCCGATTGGACCTCCTTATCAAGCCTACCACTGAAGATGAGATGCTGAAACACCCCCTCGGGTGTTATCATAAAGGGGGCAAATCGTTCACCAACGGGTGTTCCATTCTTGGTTTCCCAGGAATTCATTACGTTTGCGATTGTAAACGTGAATGTGTCACCTGGTTTTCCAACTAAAAACTCGTTGTTGCTATTCTGGGAACTCTGCGTCTGACCCATCGTGTATTATCTATTAATCGTGGATGAGTATTTTGAAAGAATGTATCGGTTCACACAGGGCGCGTTGGTACCATCTATGAAACCACATTCACGCCTGCACCCATTCCACGTATTGCCGAACCGAACAATACATCCGAATGTGCGTACCAGAGGTATCCTAGGATACACACGGATGCCAAGAGCAGTATTGCGTTGTGGGACGCAACCTTTTCAAATGCGTCTGCCGCTTGACGCGTGGCCATAACCGCGGGCTCCTCACCCGCGGCATTCACTGCCTGGATCGGTGTCTGAAACATCTGCTGGGGCTGTTCTTCTGCGCGCCGGAACATATCGTTCAAATATTGACGCCTCCCAATGCTCTGGATCTTGGAAGGCGATAACTTGGATACCAAGGGTATTACGCTGTGTGATTGCGTGATGACGGTTATCATCAGATTGATGAGCGCCGTGATTGAATGTTTTGCAACTGAAAAGAAACCATCCAAGCCCCTTCCAGGGACTGAAATCGGTGGTGAATCTATCATACTCGTCATACCTCTACCATTCTCGTATGGTTTATCCATCAAGGCAGACCCGTACAAATCGGTTCGTACCACTGGGGCCACGATTGTTTACAATGACGAGTTGTTCTTTTTGAAGACCAAGTAGTCTCGCGATAATGTCCGAACTATGAATCACGGGGAGCTGTCTCTTCTTCCGGATGGACACAGACTCCAAGATTTCACGCTCTTCTTCCGTATCAATCCCAATCGGCGTATACTCTGGTACGAGTTCGTGATGAAACGGATTGAACAAGATGTTCTGAATCTGTACGGCATCGGCCTGAATCTTATTCTTCCTCGACCAGCGGATTACATTCCGGATGGCGGTGTCACTCAGGGGTCCAAAGATCACAAAGAGGAGCTCGTCTGTTCCCGGAATCAGCACCTCTGGGTGAGCTTCGTCTAGATGAGCATCGGCCTCCGCCATGGCCTTCTGTGGTGATTTTGCTAGGAAGATTCTACACTTTCTTCCTTCACGGCGTGTGTCACCTTCTTCGTAGACTGTCATATAATACTTCGTAAGGTCCTCTGACATTGACCCAATCTCCTCAGGGGATTCCGCCGTAAGAGGTGAAACGTCAAATCCCCTCATCTCTAGAATCTCCATCAGTGTGTTGCGAGCACGGAGATACATGTGTGCGTCGTGGGACATGGTAAGGGAACGCTCTCTTGCTACCGCCATGATATTGCTATTGGTATCTGTACGAAAAGTACGACACTCCAGGCGATCAATTCTACCACCGCATCCAATCAAGCAGGCTTGAAGAGCGCACTGGTTTCGTGGATGGTACTCTTGGAGGTGTTATATACCGCATAATATCCTCATCTTCCAGGGAACTGTCTGCGTCAGAATCCAGGGAGGTGTGTTCTTGTGAAACGGGATGACGCGTTCGTATAAGCGACCATACCGTGTTTCGGAGTGCGTGTGTAATAGTCCTGATTTTTGAATCATTCCATATAAATGCCCACGCGATACCCCGTTCTGTAATTTCTTGTTTCCACAACATCTTATTCATACTAGTAATGTGTAGTTAGACCATCTGGTCCATTCCTAGGTTCGCGAGAGCATCCGCGTCCTTGTTATCTTCACGATAGATGTGCTCCATCAAGAACCCGTCCCTTGCGTGTTGCTTAATCGTATCGATGAGGCCTCGTTCTTCGTCTACGAACTCACGAAGGTGGTCCTTCTTACACTCCCATTTCCCCGTTGCCTGATGAATCACGAGCTTACTATCTCCGCGAATCTCTACTCGCAGCATTCCTGGTCCGGTTTGCTTGGTTGCGACGCGATTCATAATTTCGTATTTTGCCATCCGTAGCGCTGCGACACAGCCACGGTGTTCTGCTTCGTTGTTTGTCCCTCGTTTCCATCCACCACAATCCGTCCCCAGGATCGTGCCGTCTCCCCTGCGTATCAACGCCCCGTGTCCACAGACGCCTGGGTTTCCACGACTACCACCATCAAACCACCCGCGTATGGTTCCGTCTGTTTTTGCACGTGTTGCGTCTGCCCCCACAACGTTCTCTGAGAGGTTCACAACTCGTTCGTTTGCTTCACGCGGGGGCGTACCACCCCATCGTGCTATCACGCCAGCATCGGTGCTTTCCATTGGGAACCACCACTTCTTGCGGCGCGGATCCCATTTCGCTCCGAGTGATTTAGCTTCGTCTTTTTCTTCAAAAGGAACCCTTACGTAGATGCGCGTGCTTCGTGTACTCATTGTGCTACCTCATCAGTCTTTGTTACCTTAACTACCTTTACGTCTGTACCATATGGATTGGAGGATGTGGGCTGTACCGGCTGTTTTGGTATGCCTGTCTGTATAGTTGTGGAAGTCGGCATCGTACCCTGTGTTATATCTGGGGTTGCAGAGTCTTCCTTTTCAGCTGGTTGTGCCACGGATAGAGAACCCAAGAGGCCATTCTGTATACCTCTACCAATCATCCCCTCTGCGACTCTAGATGCAGCAGACCCTTCACTACCCGCTCCCCCCATCGCAATCGCACTTGTAAGAGTTCCCTCGGTCATTGCGTTGATTGCTCCGTGTCGATCGTTGATATGTTTGGATAAGGCATCTGCGAGGGATACCTCACCTGCATTTCTTTCGCCTCCCGTCTGTTCAATCGGGGAATCATCATCAACGGAAGAATCGGGAGAATCGCCCGCTCCCCCTCCAGTCCCTGTCGCACCATACTGTTCCGGAGACGGCTGTTCCGTAACGGGTGCCATGACGGGTAAAATGGGGTCTCCTCCAACCATATTTGACCGAAGCCGGCGCCCCCCACCGTCTGTAAATATGCGCGTGTCAATACCCATTGCCTCTAGTTCCTGTGTTAGCACCCGCATGCCACGGGGGAAGGATATCTCGCTGTATCGGGTAACATTGGTGGTATGCGTCGTGTTCTCAAGCGTATCCTCTGTGCTTCCTCTGTACTGGAATGGTCCGTCGCGCTCTACGCTTCGGAGACCCGGGTATGCGGTCTTGCCATCACCTTGAATCGCCTGTTTACCACTCTCTGCGCATAACAAGGAGTGTTCACCGTCTGCACGCGTAGTCAGGCTCTCCTGTAAGAAACGAGACGCGCCGTGTGAAATCACGGCGTCCCGTTCCATTTCTCCGATGCGAAGACCACCCTCTCTTGCTCTCCCACCGATCGGCTGACGCGTTCTCGCGTCTACTGGACCACGATCAACCAGTCCACCACCACGGTAGTTAATCTTATCCGCAGCCATGTGCTTTAGTCGCATATAGTACGTCGGGCCTATGAAAATCTTACTGTGAAGAACCTCCCCGGTAACCCCGCTATACATCATCTCATCCCCGTGGGGGTCATACCCGTTGCCCATCAGGAGACTCATAATATTATCACCGAACACACCGTTCTGAGTAAACGCCGTCGCATCAACCTCGCATCCCAAGATTGAAGCCAGCTTGGATACAACAACCTCCTGAATCTGTCCGATTGTCATCCGGCTAGGAATCGCGTGAGGGTTTACGATCATATCAGGAACGATTCCCTCTGCGGTTCTCGGCATATCTTGCTCTGGAATAAGCATTCCACATGTTCCCTTTTGACCTGCCCGTGAGCTGAACTTATCTCCAAACTCGGGTGAGCGCAACACAGCAATCCGGTACTTGACAAGGCGATGCCCACCGGGGAGTCGTATTACGATTTTAGACTCGACGATACCCTTTGCGAATCGGCCGGCTACAACAGATACATCCCTCGGGAGAGACCCCTCGGTCTCGCTAACCCTTCCAAAGATTACCATCCCGGGGCGGATGGGTGTTCCTTCCGCAAGCGTACCGTCTTCAAGGAGGCTTCCATAGTCTGCGGTTTGTTTTTGGCCAGTTGTTCCCTGTACCGTTCGGGTGTCTACGATACGAATTGTTGTCTTTGTGCGTGCGTTTACTTCTTCGTACGAAGATGCTTCCGTCGTTTTAATTACCCTGAAAAGACCCCTCTGGAGTGATGTCTTGTTGATAAGAAGACTGTCTTCCTGATTGTACCCACCGAAGCACGCGATCGCCACGACGAGGTTCGTACCATACGCCAGAGCGCTGTCACCCAGACGTCTTCCCCACCACGTATTCGCAATCGGTCTTTGTGGTGACATGAGTACCATCGCGGAGTGGTCGTATCTTGACCGGAATGCCTTGGAATACACCGAGGTTGCCTGTTTGGTCTGTGCGCACGAATATAGGTTTCGTGGGCCCTGGTTGTGCGGGGCATACGGGATGAGCGTTCCCATAACCCCAAAAATGGTAGATGGGTGGACTTCCACGTGCGTGTGGTCTGGCTTGATCTGCTCTGGTGTCATCGCGACAAACAGGGTTTCCATCTCCCACGGGTCGATCAGCTCGAGCGCAACCCCTGGGTCTGATGAATCCTTGGATGATCTTGTATATGTAGACATTGTTACCCGGGAATCAACACCCGAGCGTATGGCCGCATCTGGGTCATCGGTTACGAACGGTGTAAATGAGAACACGGCATCTGGGTCGTCGTGTTTTGCCGCATCAGCCAGCTGAGCAATCGCCTCTCGTATCATCGGCCGACCATCCTTGACTCGTATAAGGGGGCGCATCAGCCGACCAGACCCAGTAGATATCCAGAGATAGCGTTCCAGCCGCATCAGAGCAACGCTCACCGTGGGGTGAAGCATACCCTTCCTGCGCAATCTAACCAACACATCGTGTGTGTGTAGTCCGTTCGGGGAATACCCAGCGAGGACACCGTTTACATAGATGGAATACACACGGCTGCGTTTCTCGGCGACTACGTCCTGTACGGGGACAACACCGATGCTCGGAAGAATATTGTAAATAGACGTGTCTGTTACACCGGCACTAATCCGGGTTAGGATCGCAAGATTCTTCACGACGCCGATCTTTGGTCCCCCTGATGGTGTTTCGGATGGACAAATGTACCCAAAGGAGGACATGTGCTGCCGCCTCGCGCCCAGCGCCCGCCCATCTGGCACGCGCTCCAGGGCCACCCGCCGAAGGTGCGACAACGACGCAAGATACGTGAGCCGGTCCATCGCCTGGCTAACACCCTCCACCTGCGCACCGATTCCCCTCTCTGGGTCTGCACCCCACTGGCCACGGATAGACCGCATAATAAGCGACGTATTGTCTCCGGCACCGAATATATAATCCTTCCGCGTCTTGATCGTGGAAAGCATCTGGAATACCTTGTCGTCACGGTATGTCTGGTTGTTGTAGTTGTATTCGGAAGATACACGCTTCCTGATTTCTTCTTCGCGAGTCGTAAACACATTCGCAAGGAGTTCAGCCATCAGGGACCCCGTGATTGCAAGTTTTTTACTACGGAAGTTGTCTCGGTCTGTATCGTGGATACGGTTCAGACGGCGGTGAACGAGTAGTTTCGTAAGGTGTCCTAGAATGGCCGTTTTCTCAGGGAGACCCCCTGTTTGCTGAGGAAAGAGGAGCTGATGAAGAATCGTTCTGGAAGACATCACGGTTAGTCCACGACTCAGGTGTGCTAGGAAGCGTATCGCGGAGTGTTGGTCGTAGATGCCGTGACCGGATGCGAGCGTATCACGTATGATCTCGGCTTCCTCCGTATCTGGAAGGGAGGTTCCAAAAATGTGACGGAGGATATCCAGGTCGCTAACCACTCCAAGGGCTCGGAAAAGGATTGTTACCGGGATCATTCCCTTTACACCGGGGATAGAGACAACGATACCTCGCGTGACCGTGTCAAACGAGATTCGGAAGACTCTCACTCGCGTAGAGTTGGGAGATGAACACGCCATCATGACCTCTGGAACCGAGGTTACATACGGGAGATTCGGGATCACGCGCTCCTGTGATACCAGGAGTCGTTCTGAGCCTCCGACTATAAAATACCCACCAGGATCATCAGGGTCTTCCCCCGCATCCGCGAGGGCATCCGGTGCCATATCGTGTAACCAGCAGGCCTTGGAACGGACCAAGATGGGTATATCAAATAGGGGGACATCGGCCATCATATCGTCCATTGCCCTTCCCGTTCGTATGTTGAGAATGCGCATACGAACATCGGCGGTTACGGGGGCTGTGTATGTCATATTACGAAGCCGCGCCTCGTTGGGGTACATAGGTGAGGCGACCTTTTCACCAGTATTTGTCTCCTCGTAGATAACCGGCTTGCGCACGCGTATACCATCCGCGGTATCATTGCCGATATAAATGGTAACCACCGCGTCAAATCCTCTGTATACCATCATATCCTGGCGGTCCTCTTCAGTGAGGTCAGCCTCGTCTACTTCGTCATCACCACCAGCGCCACCACCGTCATCCAGTTCGGGTCGGCTACCTCTTTCAAGAAGCCCGGCGCGGTCCTTTTGTACGAGTGGGATCTTGATAGGTGTAATTTCATCTAGCAGAAGCGGAATCTGGGATGTCAGCAGGCGGTTGTAGCTATCGTGGTGATGCCGCGTGAGGTCACTGGGTCCCCGGAATAAATGATGAAGCACACGAAGACGCTCGTCTGCATACCGTTCCATCTGTCAGTTATACTACCAGATAGAGAGGAACATTGGGCTTACATACTCGCAACTATCCCGAGAAGAACCGCGCCGATAATCAGCGAAATCGTGACAACCGTATGGATGGATATCCTCCGGATATAGGAATGAATTTTTCGGTATATCTCCTCAAACTCAGCCCCGATGTTTAGGCTGACCGCAACTGAAAATATAAGAATGCACACAACAACGATGAGCGCAACGAGTGTCCCTATGTCCATATCTATAGTAATGCTCGATACAATCACACGTGCTTGATGATATCCACGTGTGTCAGCAGCATACGCCGGCAACAATACCGCCGGAGCTGAAGCCGGTCCATAGCCGCACCCTCTGGTGTACGGTGCTCTGACCGGGTAATGGATCCGGACTGGATCGCGAACTCACCACCGTCTACGACGACGTCCTTGTCTGGCTTTGCGCGGAACTCTTTTACGAGGCGCTTATACTCTGAGTACTGGTTTCCGACAACCTTTCCACACGTATAGCAACGAACAGGAATGATCATACTGCTTCTGTAATAGTACAATACTATTGCGTCTTAGATGATGAGTTCAATTTGAGAAGACAAGTAGAAATATGGCAAAAGAGAATACGCTCACGAAGGAAGTCTCTGTGAAAGGGATACGGTCTACGAACGCATTCCGACAGAATCTCCGAAGAGCAAAAAAGAAGGCACAGACGGCACGTGAGAAGCGAACCCACTCAAAAACCGTCCGTCGGAAAAGAACAAAGATATGTTTATTGCAGAGCAAACAACCTAAGAAAGTCACAGATAAGCAATCTGAAAAAAACGCTACGCGAAAGCCCACCCGTACTCTCAAACAGAATGGTCGTAATCGTAACAGTGGGCGCGGTGGGCTGTCAAAAAAAAGCAACAAGACACAAAAGAAGCCCCGACGTGTCCGGTGGAGAGACCAGGAGACGGGCACGTCCCTTGTGTCGTATTCAGAAAGTGGCGACAAGAGTTCTATGGTAGTTCGGGATTCTCCACTGTTTCGTGCGCAAAAACCACTCAGGATGCGGTTTACTCAGAAGCGCCATCGTAAACAAAAGACCCCGGTGCATGCAGGTCAGGAAACAAATATCGTTGTGAAATGGAGGATACATGAAGACGCCGAGAAGGAGACCAAGGATGCATTCAAGGATGTGGTCGTTATTTCAGATATCACGCCCGACGAAGCCAGCAAACGCCTAAGTGATGTCGGGATAGAGACAAGCAGGAGAACACCACCAGACCTCATCACACGCCTAGCAATCCTATCCAGCGGACTCGGAAATGACTCCGTCCAAACACGAGGATGACTCTGGTAATACACGCACAGAAGGACGAACAAACCTATCCCCGGTGCTTCTTGAATACTGTAAGGCTCAAGAACGGTCGGTAGAGTTGTACGGGGATAATACCCTGGTGATGATGCAAATTGGAAGTTTTTTAGAGATGTATGAACTGCGACTCGCAGACGGTTCGTACATTGGTAATGCTACCGCGATGGGAGTCTCGCTAAATAAGATGAAAGAGACCCCACTTTCTACGACGGGAAAGGATGTGAAGTGGTACGGAGGGAGGCGCGTTGACCGGATCATTAAATACGGTTTTAATCTTATCGGAGACACGAAGCGGACGTACATCAACAACGCGATTTCTCTCGGATATACGGTGCCGGTGTATTACCAGGTAGGAAATAAGGACCACTCTCGGGGGATTGAGCATCGCGAATGCCTTGAGGTATGGTCTCCGCTTGTCAGACCGGATGACTCACAGAGCAGTTCTCGGTGGTTTGTCGCGCTTTTACTACCCTCTTACGATTCGTCTACCGCAGAACTGGGCTTTATCAACCCGGTTACGCGAAAATATACAACGCACGTTGTCACGCGTGATGGTGCGGTCAGTACAAGGTCACACGACCTGTTTACGACGATGAGCGCATCAGAAGTTGTTGTATGGGTGAACGAGGTGGCTGGGTCAGGTGGAGGTTCGTGTGACGGTTCACGCGATGAGATTCGCCGTACTTGGGGTGTCCCCCGCGAGTGTCCTGTCCGTGTGATTCCTATACGTGGGAACGTGCTGGATGTGGATGATATGATACGGAGCGACTTGATGCGATACATCGGCGACCGTACCGTGAGCATCGGAGATGGGAGCGTATCCGCATCAGTGGCCAGGGGGATTGATTATCTTAGGAATATCGTACCACAGGCGGTCGAAGGTGTCCGTCTGATTGAAGAGCATAGTCATACACAGAATCTAATCCTTGAAAACCAGCCACTTCGTCAGTTGAATATACTCGCGGGTGGCCAGGATGTAACCCACGTGCGAAAGCAGGTCTCGTCGGTGGCGAATCTACTGGATAAGACGCAGACCAAAATGGGAAGAAGAATACACGTTCAGAGAATCTCAACCCCGACCACGTCCGTAGACGACATACATGCCCGACAGTCGATCGGTAAATGGTTCGTTGACAATGAATTACAGATGGATACCTGGAATACGATTCTTTCGGATATGCCAGATATCGGTGCTCTGTTTTCGGCAAGAGTGTATGGTGGGTTATCGTACGCCCTTCTTTGGAAATGTACAGTTGCTATAAAGACATTTGTAGACGGAATTCGGGGAACAGATATTCCGATTTCATTCCCACAAGAAGACTGTATTCGTTTCTATGAAAAGATTACGAATGAGATTGTATCCCCAGATACGCTTCCCGAAGGGGGTAATGCGATTGGAGGAGTGTTTTCACACGAATACGGGTCTGTGGCGGCTGTTCGGCCCGACGTGCCGTTTCAAGACTCGTTTCCATCCTCAGGCATTCACGAAAAGCACGCGCGTCTGCTGGTCAATCTCAAACGACTAGAGGATCTCGTACGATCACTGAACAATGGTGGTTCAACATCAAAGAAGGGTAATATGGCAAAGAACGCACTGTTTCGTGTAGCAATGATTGGGAATACGTATTACATACTTGGTACAAAATCTACTGGACCGCGTCTTGCGAGAACCCGGGTGTATGATGGGGTGGCGTGGGATGGTGCTGAGATGGTCAAGGTTGATTATATTGCGAGCCGAGGAGATAGCTATATCTTGTCTGATAATACCCGGATACGAGCCAGCAGGGGCAGGGGAAGTGCTGAGATGGTCGCCCTGCGAACGGTCATCCAAGAAGCGTCACGCCTCCGGCGTGAGATTGACGAAGAGATATCTGTGCTATGGATGGATTGGGCCCTTGGAATCCGGAAAGAGTTTGAAGAACTGGTTCGGGAGATGGCAGACGTGGTTGGTGCGGTAGATGTTGCTCGGTCTTCCGCGGTGGTTGTAAAGTCGTTTGGGTACACGTGGCCCGATGTATCTGGGAATGGTGATGGTGATGGAGATTCCTCGTGGGTTGTATGTGATAAACTCCGTCACCCGTTGATCGAGAGGATGCGCCAGGATGTATCCTATGTGCCACATTCGTTTGCGGTGGGGAATACAGGAGATTCAGAAAGTCCAATTGGGAGGCTTGTATTCGGAGTAAACTCTTCGGGTAAAAGTTCACTTATGAAGGCACTGGGTATTTCCGTAATACTCGCCCAAACAGGTCTGCCTGTTCCAGCAAGGGAGATGCGCCTTGGTATATTTAGGTCTCTTTTCACACGGATTCTTGGTAATGATGACCTGTTCCGCGGGTTGTCTACGTTTCGTGTAGAAGCAGATGAACTGGTGCGTATTCTCCGGAATGCGAACCAGAACTCCCTTGTGCTAGGCGACGAGTTGTGCTCGGGTACAGAACAGATCGGGGCTGAATCTCTGGTTGCCGCGTCTATCCTTGGTCTCCTCCGTCGGAGGTGCGCTTTCCTGTTTGCGACGCACCTACATCGGATTCGGGATATCCCTGACCTAGTTCACCATCCACGACTGGCTTGGAATCACATACGGGTAGACGTGGATGCGGATGGTACGATGCGGATGGACCGCCGACTACAAGAGGGTGCTGGACCACGGGGGTATGCGATTGACTACGTGGAACGCATGGGGGGTGATGGGGCGACGATGATGGAGGCTAGGCGTATCCGGGATATGATTACGTCGGAGGAGTTTTCAGTAATGTCTGCGAGGGCGTGGAACGAATCAAACCGACGTGGGTTCGCAGATTCGGATGATATACGAACCGCGTGGAACTCCCGTGCAGCAATACAGTCTGTTTGTCAGGTATGTAAGTCCCGTCCGTCAGAAGAGACAGACCACATTATACCTAGACAACTGGCAGATTCACGAGGGGGGATTCCTGGGATAGGCGATGTACATAACGGTGGGAATCTTGTCGGCCTTTGTTCGGTATGTCACGAGAAAAAAACAAGGGGCGAAATTATAGTTCACGGGTATCAAGAATATTTTGATGTGGAATCCGGTGGAACTCGGCGAGTCCTCCGCTGGGAGGAGGCGTGTCCTTGTGACCAGGACACATCAGAACAGGGCAGTGTGGATACAGATACTGGTGATGATTTTGTAAACACCACAACGATACGAATGTCAAGGGTCGGAAAGACACCAAGACAGATACAGGGTTTTTTGCGCAGGAATGGTCATCGGATTCGGCTTTTACAGATAACAGGTATTCTTGATAGATGAACCGGCGGATAAATCGGCTGCTCCCACAGACACACACGCGGAAAGGTAAACCAGAACAATCAGCACTAGACTCACTGAATACAGAAGATGATGTACAAGAACCATTAACAAGCCTATCAACGGTTGTTCGTGTGAAACAGTTTGCTAAAAAGTTTGCATCTTCAAAACAGTCTCGCTCGATACCCATACAGAGCACGTCAGACATACGTTCACAACGTGGGAGAAGTTCGGCCCCACCTCGTTCAAGTGCGCTGGCGTCGGATTCTTCAAAAATAGTTCATACGACTGTTCAGAAGCCTCCATCAGTATCCACCAAGACCCCAGCCAAAACCACGGCGGTTCAGAAGGAGACTTATCGCGACGATGACCTTGTATCTCCAGCCGTCTCAAAGGAACTATGGGTTGTGCGAGACCAGGTGTCGATCCTCAAGAACCAGCTTGAAGAACAGATTCGCGCCCAATCGTTAACTATACAGACGACAATACAAGAAATTACGGACTCAGTGATGAAGAATATCAAGATACCAGCTCAGCAGACAATCGACGAAGACAAGATAAAGCAGGAGATTGCCGCGTTGGTGATGAAGAATATCAAGATACCAGTTCAGCAGACAATCGACGAAGACAAGATAAAGCAGGAGATTGCCGCGTCGGTGATGAAGAACATCAAGATACCAGCTCAGCAGACAATCGACGAAGACAAGATAAAGCGGGAGATTGCCGCGTCGGTGATTGAGAATATCAAGATACCAGCTCAGCAGACAATCGACGAAGACAAGATGAAGCAGGAGATTGCCGCGTCGGTGATTGAGAATATCAAGATACCAGTTCAGCAGACAATCGACGAAGACAAGATGAAGCAGGAGATTGCCGCGTCGGTGATTGAGAATATCAAGCCTTCGAATTCACACACCAGTGTAAACCCTGATATATCAGATATTATTGAACAGGTATCTCTGCGTACAAAACACCAGATCACAAGCGATATGAATATATTCAGGGAAGAACTCGCAGAGAGAATCAAACATCTAACAACCACTATTTATGAGTTATCACAAAAAGATGCCGACGGTATTGGGAATGGGAAACAATCTACGATCGACAGACTGATTACTACTGAAAAAGAGATTCGTGCGCTACGGATGAAACTGGATGAATTTAGTACCCCCCGTCAGCAACCAGGAGAACAACTCCGAATGTCCCGTTCGGGGTCAAGAAGCCGCAGCCGACCAAACATGGATACACATCGTCTATCAAGCCTCCCAGTCTTCTGTGCGGACCTGATTGAAGATCTCGTGATTGAAGGTGGTAAGGACGTGTTCCCTCTTATATGTTATCCGGAATGGTCTATCCTAAAAGACTCCGAAAAATCGTTTTCGGTATCTGGTGGATACTATACCGCACCATTTTTAGGAAACTACAACATTATGTTATTATTAAAAACCATATCGACGAGTGTTACCGCACATATATCGGTTGAGCACCAGGACAGTACCGGAAAAATTCGCCGCGTGTATTCTATAGACCAGAGCGCGCTTACGGATGAGAGTACCGGTCAAATTATGCTAGTAGGCGTTGAAGCAAACGATAGAATCGGTATTATGATTCAAACACGCTTCAATATGAAACTCATCGGGAGAGAAATGATCACACAGGAATCTTATGGTACAGAGTATCCAGAAATATACAACTCCTTACAAATTACGTATTATCCACATCGTGGATTTTGCGAGTTTCCGGAGAACACAAGGGCTTAACCGGAACCAATAGTCTAATTGAACAAGGAGTTGGTGTATCGTACGTCTCGCACGAAACATCCATCTTGGAAGATGGACATCCAAGACTATACATCTGCCGATGCGTGGGCACTGATCGATACGTACATGCGCAGGCAGCAATCGCGCGTCAGCCCACTTATCAACCATCAGATCACGTCGTACAATCTGTTTCTGGAGTCTGGCATCGACAATGTAATCCAGGGTTCATCACCGATTGTGTGTGAGACCACAGAGGTTCAGGAAGACCACGAGGACAGCACGACCACTCATGTCGAGGTTTCTTTCGGAAGGGTTCGTATCCGCAAGCCGACGATTACGGAGAAGAACGGGTTCGCCCGCCAGATGTATCCTAACGATGCCCGCCTGAGGAATGAAACATATGCCGCCAAGATGGAAACCGAGGTCCTCGTAAAGACAACCGTCACGCATCCTGATACCGGTGTGTCGGTGTACGAGAACCGTGTGCCTCGTGTGATTCTTGGGTCTGTGCCGATTATGCTAAAGTCGGCTCCTTGTGCGCTCACGGATGTTTCGCCGGAGAAGGCGAGGGAGATGGGTGAGTGTGTGTTTGAGGAGGGCGGGTACTTTATCATCAACGGCGGAGAGCGCGTGATTGTGAGCCAGGAGATGATCACCGAGAACTGGCTATACGTATTCCAGGGAGGGAGGGGCAGCAAGTATCTATTCCTAGGAGAACTCAAGTCTGCCCCGGCGGAAAAGCAGGGGTTTGTGCGGGGATACTGCATCAAGATGATGCGCACGCGAGACCATGGCGACGTGATGCGTGTGAATATCCCCAAGGTTCGGATGGATATTCCTCTTGGAGTGCTCTTCAAGGCAATCGGTATCACGACGGACGAGGCAATCGCGCGACGTGTGATTGGTGATTTCAAGGGGGAACACGCGTCAAAGTACTGGAAACTCCTAACGCCTACCCTGCGAGAGGCGGAGCCATATGAAACCCAGGAGCAGGCACTTGAGCTTCTGGCAAAGAACACGAGCCTGTCTGCTCGGATTCAGATAGAGGACCGCGTACGATTCGTGAAGAAGATCCTGATGGAGGACTTTCTTCCTCATATTGGGCGCACTGCTGATGGAGACCACGAGAAGGGGTGGTTTATGGGACATAGCGCCAGGCGTATTATTCGCTGCATGACCGGTGAGGTTGGATACGATGACCGGGATGGCTATCACAATAAGCGTGTAGAACTGGCTGGTTCGCTGATGACACGACTCCTATACCAGTACTGGACATCCAAGGTGGTGCGCGACATCCGTTCCGGAATTCAGAAGGAGCTTCAGTCTGGTGCGTGGCGGGCGACGCGGGTGTACGACGACATCATCAACGGGACAAACATCTTCAAGATCATTCGTACTACCACACTGGATGCTGGTCTGAAGTATGCCCTGGCAACTGGTAACTTTGGAATGAAGAATAGCGTCGGGAAGGTTGGTGTCTCGCAGGTCCTTGCGCGTCTGAACCGGAATGGTACGATTTCTCATCTCCGCCGACTGACAACACCCGTGGAAAAGAGCGGAAAACTCGTTGCCCCACGGAAGCTGCATTCCACGGCGTGGGGAGTTGTGTGTCCGTCTGAGACACCGGAGGGCGAATCCGTTGGTGTGGTAAAGAATCTCTCCATCACGACGGTCGTAACCAATGGCACCTCGCCAGAAATGGTAAAGGCGCTACTTCGCGATAGGGTTCTGCTCTTGGAAGATATCACGGACGAGATGAGCCACCGGATGGTACAGAACACCCGCGTCTGGATAAACGGTCGCCTGTTTGGCCTCGTAGACGACAGCGTCGCAACCCTGAAGTTCTTGCGAGGTAAGCGTACGGCCGGTGCGATTAACCCAATGACCTCGCTGTATCTAAAGGGTAAGGATATCATCGTGTGGACCGATATGGGGCGCATCCTCCGTCCCCTCCTGAAGGTTGACCGCCAGGGGAAACTCCGGATTTCACGCGACATCCTGCGAAAGATTCGTGATTCGGAACTTAACTGGACAAAGCTCGTGTGCTATCCAGGTATTGTTTCAGATGTAACGACTGGTTCCCCGGGTGCGTTTATAGAGTACGTAGACGTGAATGAGATGAACTCGTCTATGATTCTGATGTCTCCCAGATATCGCAACCCGAGCATCCGTTACACTCATATGGAGATTCACCCGTGCACGATTCTAGGGACAATGGCGAGCATGATCCCCTTTCCCGACCACAACCAGGCACCGAGAAATACGTACCAGTCTGCGATGGGAAAGCAGGCGATGGGTATGTACGCCACAAACTATCTAGACCGAATGGATACCGCAAGCAACGTGCTGTGCTACCCACAGAAGCCACTTGTATACACCAAGATGGACACGTATTTCCGCAATACAGACCTTCCCAACGGAATGAACGTTGTTGTTGCGATTATGTGCTTCACGGGGTACAACCAGGAGGACTCGGTTCTTCTGAACAAGGCGTCTGTCGACAGGGGACTCTTCCGCTCATTCTTCTACCGGACATATCGCGACGAGGAGAAGAAGAACGCAACGACGGGAGAAGAGGAGAAGTTCTGTCGCCCCGACCCAACAAAGACGGAGGGGATGCGACACGGCACGTACGATAAGTTGTCATCTGATGGGTATGCTCCCGTGAACACGTGGGTAGAGAGCAATGACATCATCCTCGGGAAGGTCTCACCGGTTAGGCACGGGAAGACCGGGGGACGGAAATCAGGCGGGGCCTCGCGGATGCGAGACGTGATCGCCGAAAAGGTAACCTACCGTGACCTCAGCAAGACCCTCCGCTCTAATGAGAATGGATACGTAGATAAGGTATATCGCTCTATCAACGGTGATGGATACTGTGTGATGAAGCTGCGTGTTCGTTCTGAGCGTGTTCCCACGGTTGGAGACAAGTTCAGTTCGCGTCACGGACAGAAGGGTACGTGTGGGATGATTATCCCGGAAGAGGATATGCCCGTCACGCCCAATGGGATCCGCCCAGATATTATCATCAATCCGCACGCTGTACCTAGTCGTATGACGATTGCTCAGATTGTAGAGTGTGTGCTTGGCAAGGCTGGATGTATGACGGGGTCGTTTGGAAACGGTACGCCGTTTGAGGAGTTTGATACACACGATATCGGGGATGCTCTGGAGAAGCACGGTATGGAGCGATGGGGGAACGAGATCATGATGAGTGGTGTTACCGGAGAGATGCTATCGTGTCCCATCTTTATCGGCCCCACATTCTACCAGAGGCTGAAGCACATGGTGAATGACAAGATCCATTCTAGGTCATCTGGTCCGGTTGTGATGCTTACACGACAGCCAGCAGAGGGCAGGTCAAGGGATGGTGGCCACCGGTTTGGAGAGATGGAGCGCGACTGCATGATCTCACACGGAACGAGCGTGTTCCTGAAGGAGCGGATGATGGATGTTAGCGACAAGTTCCCATTGACGGTCGGCAAGGCAACCGGTCGTGTTGCGGTGACTGACCCGGGGAAGGGTATTTACCGCGGATTGGGTGGTTCTGGGGGGATTCGTACCGGCAACGGTGCAGAGTCAGACGATGCGGATGGGTTTGCGCATCTTGAGATTCCCGCGGCGATGAAGCTCCTGATGCAAGAGATTGAGAGCATCGGTATCACGACTCGTATGCTAACCGCATAGGTGCAGTGGGTTGGACTGGTTCGTAGGGTAGGTTCTATACATTTTCATTCTGGACGACGGGTAGATAGGATGTCTTCGTCTGGGTATATTATAGTGAATACACACCCTTCACCCAGCGAAACAACAGATGCTGCGAATACGGTGATATACGATTCCGTAGAGATGACACAGTTTGCGTCTGGGAATGAGAATGATGTATTTCGGGTGTATAACAACCTGCCCGTAACCGAGAGACTCTACATGATGAACCGCCGAGACCCGAACATTCACCATATCGTGCTGATGCGGAAACCGGCGGTGGAACTGGCTACACTTCCTCCGCCAAGAAACAATATACTTTATCTTGTCAGTGATTACGAGAAGATCCACGACCCATTTGTAAGCGCGTTTGTAAAGGGTGAGGTCTCTGTTTCTACAAAATCCGGAACCCGATTTGGAGATATCAAGAAGACGCTGAAGGGATTTACAAAAAGAATACATACGATGCTAATATCGGATAAGGATGCGCTTATGTCTGATTCTTCGCCGATACAGGTGTATGATGCGAGTGGTGAGGATATTTCAGGAGACTCGCTTCCGAGTAGCCTGCGGAATATTTCATCAAAAACACCGGAAGGTCTTTACAAAGATATATACAAGGATATCAACAGAGGATGGAAGATGATTCTCAATATGAATCCAGAAAGACTTGCTACTGAAAAAATATTGAATCCAGAAAGTACTCGCTTGATGCTAAACACGCTAGAAGCACCACAGGCAGAAACACCAGCAGCAGAAACGCCACAGGCAGAAACACCAGCAGCAGAAACGCCACAGACAGAAACACCAGCAACACCAGCAGCACCCAGTGCACCACAAGCAGAAACACCAACCACATTATAATCAGAAGCAGCAATGATGCCGACGATGGAACTCATGAATTGACGGACCGTATGTACGTGATGTCATATGTCACATACATACGCACGATGGCTGGTTCAATGACCCTTGAGAACGCCGTAAAGGAGAGTGTCGCGGACGCAAGCGCAAAGTACAACCTGAACGCATCAGATATCGTGATTCGGCATGGGACGCTCCAGTGGAAGTCAGAGTGCGGGGGACCAATCGGGAATCTTGTGTTCCGGGTCCCGATGACACGCTTTGAGAATAGCATCGTGAAGGGGGTATCAGATGTCTCCACTCTCATCTCATTTGCAACTCTGACCCTTTGTGAAGAGAACCGAGGACTCGCCGAGAACATTCGCCGTGGCGGCACATATGGTTCACCGCATTATTATGTGCTCGTGGATGGAACAAATCGTGTGCGCGTGTATATTGGACTACCACACACGCTCCGCTACACGACGATTGATGTGGAATATACCAACGACGAAGATACCGGAGAATACAACTGGGTAATCCCCCCGTCTGAGAATCTTTATGCGAGCATTTCTATGCTACCGGAAGACAGACCACTTGGTAGGCCGCCGCGTTCATTAGGACATGGGCTTCTCGGTGCTGAACGTGCTGCGTCGGATTACACCGCAATCGGTCTGTGTGCGACCCAAAGCGCGGGCCTACCCACCCGTGGGGTAAGTGCTTCGATCCGCGAGAGGAGTGGATACACATATGAGCCACCAATTGATGATGACGATGATGACGATGAATCTTCGAACTGGAACCGCTTCCAGATGAGTTGATTGCAGCTGTGGCGCAGACCGAGGCGTTGAAGGCGATGAACTCACGATTCGATGATGCTTGAGACAACCGTATTCTCCGAAACATCGTATCAACTTTTTCATAACACACATCAGATGGTAGACTTTGGAGCGGCTGTAAAGAAGATTGTACCTACCACAGGGGAATCCAAGGTTCTTCTGGGATGGGGACTCGCGTCCGCGATTATGTTTGCTCTCCAGTACGTTGTGTTTTCATTTGTGAGCGGCAGTGGTGTGTCGAGCAAGCGGCTGCCCGTGATGCGCATACTGGTCCTTGGAGGTATTGCATACGCGGTATTGATGATGCGTGACATCGTTGCGTATTATGCGGGTATCGGGGTGGATGAGATGTTCTCAATGTCACCCGTTGTTGTCTTTGGGATCATGTTCTTTATGTCGGCATTCTTGTTATACGGGATTCACGATATTCAAGACATAGGTTCATCAGTCGCTGTCTCGTCACAGAAGACGGGTGGGAATCTGTTTACGCTGTTCTTTGAATCCAAGGACGGGGAGGGGTTTGAAGAGATTGATGAAACAGAACTGACACATTCTCAGAATCAGCACGCCCAGAAGCCTCCACCAATGCCTCGCACGGACAGCATGGGGGTATCTCAGTATGGGTCGGGTACCGACCCGTTCGCAAACCCACCGGGCGGCGGGGGTGGACACGCGCTACCACACGGGACTCGCGATAAGGATGCAAATAAGACAATGTATGACCAGCGAGGCGGTGTTACACCACAACCACCAGCACAGGCACAGCAACCGACACAGCAGGCAGCGCCGCTTCAGGCAGCAGGGGGTATGATGGGAGGCGGCCTTGGGGGGGGGTCTGCGTTTGCTGCATTCTAAACGCGCGGTTTCATTTTATTTCTAATGATACGGATTCCGTATTCTTAGAAAATAAACAATCATCGTGTTTAACCGAGGATCAGACGAACAAATACGTACAGACCGATAATATCAAATACGCTCTTCGTGGGCTTGGCGATCGTCATCATCTTTGTAACGTGAGTGTTCCAGAGATACTCACCAAACATTGCGATGAGAAGAACCGCAACAACCATCGCGACAATCCGCCCAATAAGACTCATCATGCTCTCGTTCATCATCAGGGGATATCCTCTGACCGAAGAAAATCCTTCCTTTTCGTCCTTCTCACTGTGTTCCTTCATCACGCTGTGGTTGTGGCTTTCAGCGAATGCTCTGGCGCAATCTGAAAAGGCTTCTGTAAACACCATATCGTTCTATACTGTATCTGATGATTTTTGATGAAGATTTCTCAGGCGTTCAATCTCACCCGAATGAAGCGCGTCCAGGGCACCTTCCATAAAACAAACGCTGTGTTTCTCCTTATCCCACATACCCACTTGGATTGGTTCTTCTGGGTTGTAGCAGTATACAACCTGGGTGTCTTTGTGGAGCATATATACAACCCCCTTGTGTCTAAACAAGCGTAGATTGAGCGTAGAACTCATAAAGATGGTGGTGTGGTATCTTCCTCGGATTTAAATATAGCGGTCAATTACGCCCCGAGAACAATCTTCTTTGCCTTGGAGTCCCATGTTCCAACAATGGTTTCCTCGGCATCATCTGCCTCAGATACCTCGTTCGTATCTAGGAATACCACGTAACGAACACCGTCCTGCTCCACCTCAATGGCATCTTCGTCCTCTGCTTCCGCCTTGGTCTCCACCTTGGGCTCCGCCTTGGGCTCCGCCTTGGTCTCCGCCTTGGGCTCCGCCTTGGTCTCCACCTTGGTCTCCGCCTTGGGCTCCGCCTTGGTCTCCACCTTGGTCTCCGCCTTGGGCTCCGCCTTGGTCTCCGCCTTGGTCTCCACATTGGTCTCCACATTGGGCTCCGCCTTGGTCTCCACCTTGGTCTCCGCCTTGGTCTTGCCTGACTTCTTGGTCCTCGTATTCTTTGGAACCGTACTCGTAGGCTCGCCAAGACCCCACTGGTTTGCGATGGATGCCATCATCGTCTCCAGCTGGTTCACCGCGCAAATGGCTTGCTCGCGCGTATCCTCTGCCTCCTCCACCTGTCGACGCAGGTCTTCGATCTTATCGGTAAGCACGGTCACCTTGTCTTTCATCATCACAAGCATATCTCCGGGGTTCATTGCCATTCTGTTGTATGAACATATCTCACATCGTTTAGGCCCATATCAGTTTATCCAATGAACCACCGGATACTCGAAATGATACCGTGAACTGGTACCCGGAACAGCGCAACACATTCACTATTTAGACGGACTCGGTATGCCCATCCCCGTGGTATAACAAGCACATCTCCACCCTGGAGTGTAAACTCTTCCCCCTTCACCTTCTGTATAGTTTTACGACACACCATATCTCCGTGCTCACTCGCTTTAAAATTCGGAAAGGTTGGCTGGTTTGGGTGGAACACTCGTATGGTAACCTCTCCCCCGACGCAACGCAGGATGTCTTCTTCCGATGTGACCAGCGTGAGGGGTGACTCCGGATGATGTCCGGCTGGGTTTGGTATCATGCTGGGTGAACCAAACATACACGGCCATTTGGGGTCGCGAAGGCCCGAACGGACCATCTCCCACCAGTTTCCGTCCCGAAATGGCTTATACGACCACGCGATAAGACGCCCCCTTGCTTTGGAAATCTTTACGCGTTGCTTGCTTGTCCGAACTGTCCCACTCAGCCTTTTCAGGAAGTCCTTCATATCATGTATTTCCTCCGTTACGTACATACCAACAGATTCTCCACGCATAATCATTGGTCTTCCTGAGCGGGTTGTAATAGGGAATATCCGTGAACGATTGGAATACCTCGGTGTCCCCTTGCTGCTCTTCGGAGGGTCCCAAATATCGCGGGTCTTAGAAGTGGTAAGAATCACCAACAATACCATAGCAAAAAAACCAGCAAGAATACTAAGGATGTCCATCTGGATACTATGGGAAGTTATATGGGTCAAACTGTTCACGCAACCATATCCATTTTGATAGTCGGATGAGGGTCATACTCGAGAACACGGAACCCCCCTCCCATCTCCATGAGCTCATCCACGCTGTATGAACCGTACATCCCGTTCATAAAATCAATCGTTGGGAATGACCTGATATCCCGGGTACACTGCTCTCGGAGTGGATCTACGTGTCCCGCGTATACGTGACAGTCCCCGAAGGACATCACGAGTTCACACGGGGGAACACCCACCGCGTGGGCGATGACGTGCGTCAGCGTTGCGTAAGATGCGATATTGAACGGTACTCCGAGGCCTAGGTCTGCGCTCCGCTGGTACATGTGGCACGAAAGACCATTCTTACCAATCCAGAACTGTGCCATCACGTGACAGGGCGGCAGTGCCATCTTTTGGATGTCTACTGGATTCCAGGCGGACATCACCGCCCGACGACTCTCTGGGTGCTCCTTAAGTTCCTTGACGACCCATTCGATCTGGTCAACACCCATTCCATCATATTGAGACGTCTGGTACTCAAGCGGGGTATCTTCAACACCTCCATCGTCGTATGTCTTACATCCTGTGTATTTCGCACCAAAATGACGCCACTGGAATCCGTAGATAGGGCCAAGGTCTCCAACCGAAGGGTCTGACCCCGGCCAAAGAGGTCCGGTATCCGCGTTTGCCTGCCAGATACGCACCCGCTCGTCAGCAAGATGTTTGTTATCCGTGCGACCCGACACAAACCACTTGAGTTCTTCAAGGACAAGCCGGTATGGGACTTTCTTTGTCGTAAGAAGCGGCAGGACCCATTCCACACGACCGTCCTCTGTTGTTCGTGTGAGGTCAAAACGGAGCTGCCTCCCAAACACAGAACGCGTAATCCCGTTGCGTCCCTCGCGTTCCTCTCCGTCGTTCATAACCTCGGTCACGAGTGATATATATCCAGCCTCATTTCGCAGCATGTCTTCTAAGTCAGGGATAGTGGGTTTAGATAGCTGATATGGACGAATTACCATCCACGCGTCAATTTGCAAAAGATGTACTAGCCGAATATGTAAACGATGCGACTCTTCGGAAAGACTTTGCCACGAAACTCGGTGACTACATGCATGTATCGTGTGATGATGTAGATGACCCAGACATCGGTTCCTTTATCCGATATATTGACCGGCGAGATTTCCCTCCGGTACTCCGCAAGGGGGGGTATGTTGCAAACGTGTCCGGTGATATGATACAACTAAAAGCAGGTCCTAGAATCTGGAAAATATACAAGCGATATGTGGTCTGTTTCCAGAAAAAACGCCACCGTGACCATCTTATGGACGCGGTTACAAACCTTCTCCAGAACTACTGAAGTTTCTTAGTAGCGGAGAAATAGATGGGGATTTATGATACGCTGCGTGACATTCGTGTGTCGCTCGCAACGCTTGACATCATCATATCCGAGTTGACTGGGAAGCCAGAGTACAATACCCAGTTAGAGAACGCTCTTCGGGAGAAAACAAAACTCAAGCGGATGTCACGAGCACTTCGTGAGATTGAGACTTCTGTATCCAAGCACTTGCAAGAAAAACATCCAGATGTTGATATCACAACAACAGAGGGGAGGAAACTTCTTCGTGATAAAATATCGGATATGATTGGTGATTCAGGAAAATCTCTGTCTGAAGATGAAACCGAGAGCGCTATCAAGAATGCAAGCGACCTTGTTGAAAAGATAAAATCTTCTATGAGCGGAGATTTTACCAAGATATTGGATAAGATTGGTGCGGTCGAAAAAGACGTGTCGCGATTGCAGCTTCTAGTTAAGAATCTATCCGAAAAGGCAGATTTCGCAAGGAGTAAAGTGGGGACAGCAGGACTCTTTTCGCGTCTGCAAGATACGATCGGCGCAGCATCGCAGATTACGGGAACGGTTACCATCCGGGGTGTTCGGCATACGGTTGTTACATATGTTGCGGATGATCCAGTTCCTAAAATGTTTTCTTCGCGGTTCAAAAACCTGGAGCCTCGCAATATGATGATTGGGTTAGATCACAGATCAAAGGTGATTGACGATGCTATACGCACAACAAAAAGTTCCGATGGATTTTCTAAGAAAAATATTCTAAAGGCATCTGATCTAGGAACGGTATTTTCAAAGACAAATCCCGAAACTTTGTATGAAGGAGTCAACCGATTCATCGCTCTGGTACCAACCTCACCGTTTTCCATTGCGCTTCCTGCGGATAAGGCATTTTCAGTCGTCCTACAGAGCGTAGCAGATGCAGTTAGGAATAAGACATACACATTCCGTACACACGACCCGGTTACATACGTAGAAAAGGATACGGGACACGATATTCAGTATCAAACGAAACTGACAAAGCCATCATTCCTGGAACACGCAATATTACGACTCAGTCTGGAGTATCTGGATGTTATCTACAAGTATCTTATCAATACAAACGGAACTACACGTGGGTATACCGCTATATTACCATCGTCTGTATTTGGAATGCGACTACCGAGCAAGCTATTTCAGAAAAGGGCGCCTCTAAAAACAAAAGAGGGTTCCGAGAAACTATATACCGGAACACAGAATATGAAGGTGATTTGGGACCTTATTTCGGCATACGAAGAATCTGACCCCGGAAAACGTATTCCGTTTCTACTAAAGGTATCTGTAAAGGACATAAATGACCCCCAACTGGGTCTCCGCAATACATCTGAAAGGATACGTTCATCGAGGCTTCTGCCGAATACGATAAGCCAGTTATCACAGATATATGTTCGTTTTGCAAGACAAGCAACCCACGCTCCGATTGTAAAAGTTGGTCTCCAAGATTCTCTGGTTGGAATCGCAAGGGTTCACGATTTTCCGGTGTTTGTGGTTTCGAAGGATATCGTGGCGTGACCCCGTTCTGTATTAAATCTCCATTTCGTAGAGTAGATATAGAGAATGCCCGGAAGTCTTGTTGCTCTGGTCGCAAAATCGGATGAAGATAAATATCTGACCGGAAATCCACAGATTACATTCTGGAAGTCGTCCCACAAGCGCCACTCCAACTTTGCGCTCCAGAGATATCAGATCACCCGGCCGACGTCACGACTCATGTCGACCACGGTGGAGTTTAAGATTGAGCACGTGGGCGACCTCCTCCGTGGCCTGACACTTGAAATCGCGCTCCCGTCGCTTCAGGACTTGTCATTTGCAGATGTTTCATCGGGAGATATTATTTACACTGATAACGTTGGGTGCGCGGCTATTGAAAAGATAGAGTTCATCATCAACGGGCAGGTAATCCAGACCCTCTGGGGTGACTGGATCGCGGCGTACCAGCTGCTCGCAGAAAACTTTGGAAAACAGTATGCTCTGGACGAACTCCGGGGGGGTGACCTGGTATACAATGATGATATCGGAAAGGTGGTTGGTAGTGGAAACGGGATTGTTACGCGCATTCCCCTTCCATTCTGGTTTGCTCGTACAAGCGGGTGCGCGGTTCCTCTTGTAGGATTGAAGCATACCGATGTGAGAGTACGAACCTACCTGCGTCCTTACGACCAGCTCATATACAGCCCCATAGACGTGCGCTTGCCAGGGTCGTACGCGTACAGCTCGGTTCAGTTATTTGCGGACGTTGTCCATCTTGATCGGGAAGAGAGGACCACGTTTACATCCTCACCCCTTGAGTATCTTATCGAAACCGTTCAGCAGAACAACCGGGTGCTCACAGCGGCAAAGGCACAGCTTCGTGGGACCGACCCTGTGGCACTTGGTACGGTAGATGTTCCATCCGTTATGGAGACCGTGCCGCTCCAGCTAAGCCTCCCAACCAAAGAGCTCATCTGGGTCCTTGAACCGGAGCCAAAGTCATCGGTATACTGCGATATGGACAAGAACCGGTGGCTTCAGTTCCCCGTTGGAGAGCACGATGCGAGCGGCGACTTCTTTGCGGACCTCATCCAGGACGTTACACTACGCGTCGGAGGACAGTCGGTGTTTGAGACGGAGCACGCCGACTGGTTCCGCCTGGAGCAACCGGTTCGGTATCACACCAATGTCCCTGCTCAGCGCCTGAAGGGGGTGTACGTGCATTCCTTCGCGATTCGTCCAGAAGAATACCAGCCATCTGGGACGCTTAACTTTAGTGCGGTTGACAAGGCGGAACTCGTGGTGAGCATGTCACGACCTACCCAGAACTACAATCTGGTTGTATACGCGTGGGGATACAACATCCTGCGCATTAGCAACGGACTTGGTGGGCTCGCGTACACGTACTGATTGATTATCCTATCACATATGTTCACGTTGCTTAGGTAGTTAGAAACTACCAGAGCAAATGGCGTGTGACCCAAGTAATCCCATCAAAGGTGGGATGTGTTCCTTAAAAAATACTGGTCCTCCGGACGTAATCCTCCCGCTACGAGGGGCAATCAGCACTCCGGAGCAACTCGGTAGCAGCAAGGATGGAAACTATACAGCGATTGGAAAGAACCTCGGGGCACTGGATTATTACGCGACCTCGCTCGGTGAGGGGTCGCAGTTCAAGGGATACGGGATCCGAAAGGCATATAGCACGGGTATTGAATGTAAGAACATCAAGGGTCAGGATGCGTATCGGCTTGCGGACGGAACCGCGGTTGGGATTCCCGGTGAATACGGTGTGGTACCTCGTTTGATTGGTTCGCTCGCGGGCCTTGTTCCGGGTGACCTCGTCTCGTCGGCAAAAACAGGTACAACGTGCAAGATGATGTGGGTCCATGAGAATACGGATGCAGAGGCAAACAACATTCGCCATAAGGGAATGGGCGGTGTACCCAGTGGAAACAAGGTGATGGTATCTGATTCAAATGGTGTGGATTATATAGGAATGAATCAAAAGTGCGAAGCCGGTGAGTTTGGTCCCAATGCATGTAAGCAATATCCAGTCCAGGTGAGTGATATTGAACCTGGCGAGGAAGGATTCCGCGGCAGACGAGGTGGTAGCAGACGGGGCGGCGGGCGAAGGAGTGGCAGCAGGCGGAGAGGCAGGAGGCACGGGTCTTCTTGGAGAATGGGTCATTCGGGATATGGACCCACGTGGATACCCCACTGGAACCAGAGGTGGTACAATCGGTACCCAGTATACTATTCACCTCCCGTTGTGATCGATAGCCCTGTTTATGAGCGCACTTCCCCGGAGGTGGTAATCGTACGAGATGAACCACCGGCGAACCCAGCACCCAGCAACGACACCGCCCATCTTCTCCCGATGCTGCTTCTTGCGGGGGTAGTCCTTGCTGGTAGCGTTATCGCGCTTCGGAAATAGTCTATACCATTTTTGGGACAAACCTGGCGACCATCAACCCAGCAGCCACTTGGGCAACAGTGTACAGGAGGGTATCCATCGCACCAAGTGAACCCAGCGCATAACTCATCACCGAGACCGCTGGGTTAAGATTCCCACCCGATATTCCGGCTGTCAAGAACACTGCGGCAGCCAGCGCAGCCCCGATTGCGAGAGGATTTCCCGAGGTTGCACGTATCACACCCAAGAATAAGAACGTACCAAAAAACTCTGCAAAATAAGCACCCGAACGCATCTATTGGATGACGATAGTTTCATAGCGTGTCATCGTCTGAATTGACCATCGTCCGCAGGACAGATAGTGGTCTATACATTCGGATTCAACGATGGTTATGATCATCAGCATTGAGGGCAACATCGGGAGCGGCAAGAGCACCTTTGTTTCTTATCTGTCAAAGACTTCTGCACACACTGAAACTGTCACCGACACTGATATCACCGTGTATACAATTTGTGGTAAATCTATAACATTTGTTCCCGAGCCGGTATCCGACTGGAAAACGATCTGTGATGAAGATGGTACCCCGATGCTGAATCTATTCTATGCGGACCAAAAGCGAAACGCGTTTAGCTTTCAGATGATGGTCTATATCTCACGCCTGGTGGCCATCCGGCGGGCGGTGAGGAGTGGGGTCGATATTGTGATTACGGAGAGATGCCTGTACACAGACCGTGAGGTCTTTGTGAAGATGCTTCACGAAGACAAGATGATCCGACGTGTGGACTATGAGATTTACCGCAGGTGGTTTGAAGAGTTTGCGACCGAGGTCCAACCCGACAATTTCTTCTATATCGCGGCGGACCCTGTGGCCTGTCTTGGTAGGGTCCACAAGCGTTCCCGAGGTGGTGAGGATAGCATCCCTCTCAAATATCTTGAGCGGTGCCATATGTTCCACGAGGCGTGGTTGCAGGGGGATGGAATCCGTGCGAGGGTTCATACCCTCGATGGGAATGCCGAAAATACGGCCGTAGACCAGTTCGGCGATCCCCATATGTATGCCAAGTGGAAGGGTCTAATGGAACTGGTGATCCGAGAGGATGCGTGAGATAAGAACGCTCTTGTTTTCAGGACCTGACACGTAGATAGATACAATGAGTTCACGCGTTCTTGCAAATGGGCTGAGATTGCGGATGCTTCCGTCCAAGGATGATACGTGCCAGGCTTGCCTGATTGTTCCAGCAGGAGAAAACCAAGAAGGAGCAAATCGGCCGCAGGCAGCACACGCGTGTGAGCACATCTGCTGTGCGTTTAACGGTGGGTTTAAGGATGCGTATGGTTTTTTACGTCTCCGCGACGACCACGGCATTGTCATCGGGGCAACAACACACGCAAATTATACTCAATACTGTCTGCGGAATATACCATGTAAAAAGAGGTCCATCGCGGGTGTTGTGCGATTTCTCGCGGGGATATTTTCACCAGCAGGATACCGGGGCGAGGCGGGTGAAAAAGAGATGCGCGTGATTCGGAGCGAGATTGATAACGAAGACCCCACACAGTCCTTGATGTGGACGATGGCGTACTGGATCCGCCAGGGAACAGGCCGCCCAACCGAAGCCGCGATTCACCACGCCGGCTTACCAAGCATCACAATAGATACCGCGCTTGGGTTTCACAAGGAATACTATCAACCGAGTAAATGTGTGATGGTTGTTATGGCTCCTGAAAAAGGGGGCGCGTTTACCGAATGGGATACGATGCTTCTTCAGCATATGAGCAGCGCGGGCACGCGCGGGTGGGGGTCTATGGTACCCAATCGGTATACACCGGGGAAACTCACTCCGGACGGGTGCGCGGCGTGTTCGGTACCAAGAGGACTATGGGAGGTCCCGGTGCGGTCAAAAGAGGCGTGGTTTGTGTGCGCGGTTCCATTCTGGGTAAAAAGGGGAGAAGACCACTCGCTCTCGGAGATACGCGCAAGGTCTCTGATAGCATCGTGCTGCAGGCTGAGTGGTTCGCGTGACACGGATGCAATGACACTCCTTGATTATTTACGAACCGTACTCGGGATTACGTACAATGTGAATGGCACCACCATGTACGTTACGGATTCAGCAGGGCGCCGGGGATGTATTGCCACAATTGGCGCGATGCTCACAAGAGACCTTGCACACTCGGAAGTATCAAAGATACAGAGTGTATTACGCAGGGAATCATCCAGACTTCCAGGACGCGGGGGGCTCGGGGGGCTTACTGCGTGGTTTGTACAGAATCGGCCCGTAGATGTGGTCAGGGAAACGATGGCGATGTGCGGGATTCCCCTCGTATCATCTCTTGGGTGGGATGGTATCCGGAGGGCTCACAGCGCAGACAATGTGGAACGCGGAGACTATGCGATTATCTTCTCTTCTCGGACATCATAGTAAAACATGCCAGGCCACGCTTGCCCGCGATGTGGACAAGAGTTCCCGAGGTCTGAAAACCTGCAGAGACATCTTGCCAGGAAGAATCCGTGCGTGGATAACTCAGTATTCTGTAGTTTTAATCCAGTTACATCGGCATGTGATATTTCGTCAGACCCCTTGCCTTCAACGGTTCATATGTATACCGACCCAGTATGCCCGTTTTGTGGGAAACGATTTTCAAACATCACCAACCGGAACAAACACACGCGGTACGTATGCCGAGCATTTACGGATGCCCGCATCAAAACTTCAATCCGAAAAGCCGTGGCAGAACATCTCATCTTGATCGATACGAGGATTCAACACTCCGGATGTAAGACCGCAGAGGACGTTTGTAGGATTATTCACCAAGAAATAACCGCCCTTGGTTGTAAACGATAAGTCAAAATCAGCATTACCCAGTAGATGGAAAGACAAGGCCACACGTGGGTGAGGTACAGCATAGGGTCGTTTCTCCTTTTAGGAGCGCTATCACTCCTTACAACAATATACAAGATATCACCGGAGTTCCCCGAAACAATGCTGTTCGTAGGGACAATCCTGAATGCGGTTGTTGCTGGGTTGGTGCTGGTGTTTTATATATCGGGGGCGAATATGTTACCCGGTGGTGGGACAAACGTGTTATTCGCCCTGGTAACAACGCTGTTTATAACCACCGTCGTGAATACGACATCGTATTCGGCACAAAATATACCAGGGGTTTCTCTGTGGCTTCTCCCGTTTATGATCGCGGCGTTTACGATACCAATGTTTCTGATATTCGTGGGGTCTATGGAGTCACAGAGTAACATGTACTTTTACATTGGGTTGATTCTTCTGATAAGCATGTACGTTCTGTACGCAGCAACATCTTCTGGAGCAATCACGCTCAGGTCTCCTAAAAAACCACTCTCATTATCCAGTGCGTATTACGGGGGGGCGGAGGGGCGGAGCATCTATGATTTAGACAAAGATGCGGCGGAAACGGACCCCAACACCAGAACCCTTACAGACCTCACGTACCTGACCGTAGCATACCCAACGCTGAACGACGCGGATAAGATACCCGTTCCAAACTCATCTGACGTCTACGGTTCGCACAGCCTGGAAAACTACCAAAATGCCCTCAATGCGGGTGCCAGCGCGTTGTACATGGATATCTACTTCCAGGACCAGAATGTTGCGCTTGACGGCGGTACGAGTACTCCTTCAACCCTGAATACGTGGCGGGTAGGTACTCTCAACACGATGACTGGACTCGTACAAAACAAGCGAACCATCAGCCTTGCGTGCGTGCTTGCTGCCACACAGAACACACTTGGTATGAACCAGGGCGGCGTAGGTAAGACATATTTTGTGATACTGAATCCTCGGTACACGTCAGACCAGATTAAGAATGGAACAGAAAACGCAGAAAACATCCTGGCGAAAACAATACAGGATACCGTTACCGCGTGCGGTCTCCCCCCTATGTCACACACGCAGACCAGCAAATCTCAGGGTCTCTCGGAGACACGCCTCAATCAGGCACGTGACCAGGTCATATTCGTCCTAGGGGGGATACGTCAGCCGACCAGCCAGACGCTCCGTAATACAATACAGGGGACGATCGACCTCCAGGACACCTTCATCCAGACTACGGCATCCTCGCCCGGAACGCCCGAGTCTGCCCTCGCGTACACGCCTGGTGTTGCGAAGGTACCGTTTGATTCACCGACCGTGTTGTGTACGAACGCAGTCAATATGGATAGTGTTCTTGTATCGCAAAATCGCTCAAAGGAATCCGTTGGAAACGGAACAACCGATACGCCCAAGTTGTGCATGGTATTTCCGAACAGCCGCGACGGCACGAGCCAGCTGTATGAGGATTCCAATCTTCCACACATTCGGTTCGGAACGTCTTTTGTTGTAGTATTCCCGTCGTCTCTTGGAAGGGGGTATCTACAGAATAAGAATGTCCTCAACGGGTATTCGTTCGAAGCAACGAAGAATAGCTCACAAATCCGCTCTTATATATGGGATAATACACTAAATGCAGACAATGCTCCACAGGCAGATTCCTATTTGTCGGTAATCCAATACTGCGGTAACTCTAGTGCTAATCCAATCAATCCCCTTACCAAAGGTGGTGGTAGTGGGGGGGGTGCCTGGAATACAATACTCGGGACGCGCATCCAGCCCACGCAGTGGTGCGATAAACTAGAATCACACGTCACGATGACATACCTTGCGCGCCCCCTCGTGCTTTATCATCCAGCAACAGAGGTTGACCGGATGAATCGTGATATGTCTAAAGCAAAAATCGGAATCTCTTATGACATACGGGGCAAGACACCGGTTCCGGGATATGCCGTGAAACCATCCGTTATAGACCACTGGGGGGGCAGCGGACGCTATGGTATCTATTTTCTGCGGTCTGTGGTGACCCACGGCGATGTAAGGGCAACCAAACTGGATTAGAATGGTATCAGAAGTAGAATACATGACGAATCGTACACCAACGCGCCGTAGGATACGGCGTTCTAGTGGATATCCTGAACTGACCGATGCGATGATTGAACGGTTTACCGAGACTGCGAAACAGATTAGCGAGTCAATCGCGAAGGACCAGACGCGGGAGATGGTGCTTGACCCTAAAATTATAAATACCCTGAAATACGTGGAGAGGTTCGTATCAAAGAATCGGCTTATCGTATATGGTGGGACCGCGCTGAATGCCGTGTTGCCCCCTAAAGACCAGTTTTACAGCACCGAATATGACCTCCCGGATTGGGATTTCTTCTCTGATGACCCGGTAAAGCACGCAATCACAATCGCCGATGATGTGCATAAGAACACTGGGTCGGAGACGTTTGTGACCACTGCTGCACATCACGGCACATACAAGGTGTACGCCGACGGGGTATCGATTGCCGATATAACACACGTGGATAGCGAGTTACTGGATGTCCTCCGGAAACACGCCCTGACCCGCGATAACATACTGTATTCTGGACCAGACTACCTTCGTATGGCCGCGTATCTAGAACTAAGCCGCCCAAGAGGACAGGTGGAACGGTGGGAGAAGGTTATGAAGCGCCTGAGCCTTCTCAATCGTGCGCATCCGATTCAGATCCGCGACCACAAACCGACGCGACCAGAACTATCCAAGTCGGTCCGCACAGCGGTTTTGCGTGCACTGGTTAACTTACAAGATACACGTAAAAAGGAGGATGAGGAGTTTGCGTTCATCGGTCCGGAATGCGTAGACCTCCTGCGTCGTTCGATTGGACGAGATGGTCGCAAACGCGCGCCCGAGTTTTCTATTCCGAGATATGCGATGTATCCTATGCTCATTTCACCCAATCCGAAAAAAACACTACGTCGTATCACACGGACACTTGGTGAAGAAGACGGGGTCTTGTCGGATGGTACAAAGATACATACCGTCACGCGCCAGGGCAGAGGTGAGTTCCTTCCCGATTCATACGAGGTTCGCATCGGCAAAAAGGGGCCTATCGCGTGCTTTATCATAGGGACAAGCAACGGATGCCAGAGTGTCTACCGTATTGAATCACGTGTTCCTTCTTCGGATGGTAAGCGAACACAGAAGGTTCTGATCGCGTCGATCGAATCGTGCCTTTATATGTTCTTATCGATTCGGTTTGCGAAGGTGCTCCCGGTCTCTGCGTCTGCGATACTTAAGATATGTGACAAGCTCGTTCATTTACATTATAAAGCATTGCTTCTAGATGAAAAACCCATATTGCCGTTACCGACGGAATGCGTAGGAGACCAGGAGACACTGAATGATATGCGCAAGGAACGCCGGCGGGAGATTACAAACTTATCTAAACAACGGGGGTGGAAGACAAGCGCCGAATACTATCTCTGGAACATTCGGTACAACGGGGGAGATGATAAACTCCACAACACGATTTATCGTGCTCTGGAGACATACAAACGAGAAAACGCTGGTTCTGATACAAAGAAAACACGTACAAAGCAGAAAACACTCAGACGGAAGAAGACTCGTAATGTTTGAGTGGGCAGTCATTTTCGTGCTGGTTACGCCGTGACTCGTGTTCCATCATCCGCATCCATCCCGGGGGACGGCAACCCTCTGTTGCGTCAGCCATTCCCGTAGTTGGGTCAATCACTGGTTTAGACGCGCATCCGCACGCGGTTCCACCAGGAAGTATATCGTCTTTGCGGAGCTGGCGAATCGTGTTCGCCAGGACCTCGCGGAGTTCTTCGATGTGTTTTGTCTGCCTGTCGTCTACTGAGCGTTTGCTTCCAGGGGATGTGTTAGAAGACTGTGGTTTGTTATTCCTTGATTCGAGCTTCTGGAGACGCTTCACCGTATTCGCCAAGACCTTGCGGAGGTCTTCGATGTGTTCTTCGTCATCCGATACCTCTTCTTCTAGGGTTTTTATGCGCCGTGCTGGGTTAGCAGGGCGTATTTTTTCAGGCGAAGGCTCCTGGAATCCCTCCCTCGGAGTAAAAGACCCCAGGATCACTCCTAGAACAATCGCACTCACTAGAACGACTACGAGTGTCGTAATACGACCTGTCATATGTCCTTTCATCTACAATGTGTAAATGGAAAAACAGTTCCCCTTGTGTGATGAAGTGGTTCAATCGCGGTAGTTCTGGTAGTCGTCATCTTCAGTAGCCTCGTCATCTTCATCATCAATCCTTGGTGCAACATACAGTTCTGTGAATCCACTCGTGGGGGAATCATCGTACTTGCACATAAACTGAATCGGTAGGTCCTTGGTGAATGAGATACGAACATTTGTAGACATCTGTCCCGCAGCAAGGAGTCGCTTAGGATACGTTGCCGCAACGGATGTTTCCGATGGACTACCAACGTGTGTATCAGTGTGTAGCACCACATCAGCATCCACAGTATCGGTCTGATAGCGGAGACGCATCATATCCGGTGACCGCACAAAGTTAACAACCGATGCATCCAGTGATTCTGCTTGTCCGAATGCCTTTTGGAGAGTCTTGAATGGGACATCCGTGCAAACATCATACTCCATTTCCGGGATATCCATAGCATCCTCCTCGAGGTCCATCATCTTGACTACAAAGCGTGACGTGCCATCGCCAGTTACAACACGAAGGTCCATAGAGTCCTTGCTGGGGTCCACACCCATATGGATACTCTTGGCACCACTGAATGTTCCTAGGATGGTTGAGATCACCTTGTATGGAACCCCAACGATGGCATCTTCTCCCGAATATACATACTCACCCCCTCCTTCCCGAAGCATCTGTGCTGGCAGTGATGTGCGGAGAAGGCAAACGTGACTCTGGTCCATTCCTGTCATTGAGATACCATCCTCATCAAATGTCATGTTGCCCTCGCCGATCATATCGGTGTATAGCCTGGTGACGGACTGGAAGGTCTTGTACAGAGACTCTGGAATTACCACATTGATTGACATGACTGGGGTGATTGATATGACTGGGGTTGTGTCAGGTGCTGTGTGATAGAGGATTCACACCGTTCGTTACCGCCGTCAATTACGACCCCCTGCCGCCGCGGCCCGGAGTTTTTGATGGGTCTTCTTCCCCTGGTTATCCATTTCGTCTACCAGCTTGGCTGCCCGTGAGACATCATCTCGTGTTTTTTGTATGGTATTGGTCATAGTTTCCATGTGATTTATCGCACGGTTGACAAGGTGTGTCGCAGAGTAGTATGGGTATACCTGTATTGTTGTGGTGGTTGTGGCGAACCCCTCCTTTTTTTTTGCCTGCAGTTCTTTCTGCTTTTCATCTGAATCTTTTTTTAGGGTTTCTACCCGTGGTAGAAGTGACGCCTTCTTGTTTCCTGTAGTGCTCCACGCTAGTATATCCAGTTGTTTACCAGTACGACGAATCACATCTCCCAGGCTGTCCACATACTCCTTTGCATTTTGATAGAATGTCGCCTCGCCGTTGCTCTTGGGTTCCCACGCGAACGAGATTGCCTCATCGGGACCTAGTAGAGAGACCCGTGGAATCCCAAATGGGAGATTACCCTCATTATCTTTTAGCCCACCCAGTGGTAACCGTGACAGGGACGTAATGGGTGCGTAGTATGCTTGGATGGGGTCATCTATCATCCCAGCCCTCTCGCGGTCTGCTGGGGTCATCGTTAACCAGTGCGTATGCTTCTTTCTCGCGGCCTGTTCTAGCTTGCTTTCGACAGATAGATACTTGTTATATACGGCCTGTATATCATCTTGGAGATTCTGGTATTTGGTATGTGCGGTCATTAGTCTTGCTTTCCAGGATAGAACCTCTTGTTTATCCCACGGTTCACCTCGCTCATACTTTACAATAGTCTTCGTCTTCGTTCCCGTTTTTTCATTCTGAAAGCCCTCTGTGCGCGACCCTCTGTACAACGGGTATGCGATCACACTCATCGCGATAATGATACCACAGCCAACCAGGACACTCGTATATGCTGGGTTGTTCATCTGCTACTCACGCGGTTTTTGAGATACAACGTTAGATGTCAGAGGAAATATACACACCGCGCGATATTACAAACCCGCTTCGTACAGGGGCCGCGAATCCTTGCTGTGATTCGGGATGTGGTTCCAAAACGTGCGCATCAGGGATTCCTACGAAATGTTATAGTTCGTTTGTGTCATCACAGTCTTTTTTTCTCCAGATGAAAAAACAGAATCGGGCAGCAAGAGCGTGTTCCAACTATGCACCCGGGTGTGATCGTGGTGGGTGTGCCAGCAAGGGTTCACGTACGTGTTCTGTAAAAAATGGAAAACAGCGAATCACGACGTACACCAAGACGGGTATGAATGCGTCGCCACACCAGGGGGGTGGTTCCGCGAAGGAGATTCTGAAGCAAACAAAGCATCGTAGCGCAAAAACGGTTCGGGGCAAACAGGTGTCACAGGCAACACTCATCCGCGCCGCTCGCCCGGTACAGCGTCTTCCGATTTCTACACTAGGAAGGCCGCACACGTATGGTACTGGTGTAATGCTTGCCAGAACCCCTCATCGGCCCGCTGGGTGGAACAAGCCTCAGTCGAAGGAATGCTGTACGGACACCGAAGCCCGACCACAGCCCCCGAGCAGCACACCGAACCTCGTGCGTGGTGTCCCTCAGAACGTCATCGGACCAGGGAATCCGTGTAACGGACCGTGCACGTGTGGATTCTGTGGGACGTGTGGTGAAAATAATCAGATGGACTAGATAGACATGCCTAACTCACAGCCACTCCGTACGTTTGAATACTTGAATCGCGTAGCTGGTGCGAAGTCACTCGTAGCCGGAAAATGCACAACTACAGGGTGCCGCAAGAGTGCGCTTCTTACGTCAACTCGGTTGCCACAGACACAACGCCTCCTGAACGAAAATATTGGAAAACTCGCGTGCTGTGATTGTGGGGGTGCTTGTAAGGCATCTATGACAAAACTTCTTGGGCGCACGGCCGGGTGTGGTTGCTGCCGTCATAACTAGTTTTCCGATGTGATTATGTAGTTTGTTATACAAACCCCATAACTCAAGCGTGTAAATCCTTGATGCGAAGGACCTGGTCGTGTATCATCGCGGTTGTTCTCCGCAGGCCCCATAGAAGAAGCGTACAGTCTGGGGTGGAGTCGTGTAGATTCAGGCGGAGTTCCGTGCGCGGCATATGCTCCAAAAACGTGCCGCCGCTAGGAACCCTGGGGTCTGTGTCCCAGAATCTTCCGTATACAAATCGTGTCCGTGTGGGAGGTGTGCGTCCCGACTGAAGCCACGAGTCTTGGCGCCACCATAATGCCTCGCGCCGTTCTAGGACCATATTCCCAACAACCAGCTCCGCGTCCTTTAATAACTCCGCCGGAGGACAGTCTACGTTCCTATCTCCCACGACTAACTGGTCGGGCTCGGTATACAGTGTATCCAGTGTTGTTTCATCCAGGTCGCGCTGGTTTACGCTGTCAGTCCGGAATCCATCAAACCGTGTATTCCGACCAGCCCGCTGATGAAACAGAGGACGAAGTGCGAACACAAAACCAACCATCTCGTTCTGGAACGGAAGGATCACGGAATGGTGCTGGCGGCCCTGGAGTGGTATCTCCATAAATGTTCGGGTTACCACCGGAAGAGACCATCCTGGGTTTGGAATGCGCGATGATAATAGTGACCCAGCAAACCCACGAATCCCGTACCTGTCCCGCGAGGGGAGATCGCTTATTTCATAGACCATAGATGCCCGGATAATCCCACCGGCATTCCCCGTTCGACCGACCCACGTATCTTCCTTGGGAGCACCCGCGGATGGCAGGGTCGTATCAGGCTGCGTAAATGCACCGTCATTGCACCCTACCTGGGCACACGCGGTATCCTCTGCCAGGATACACGGATATCGGGTGCGTACGTGACATTCGTGCCGGTCTTCTTTGAGTAAAAACAAGGGAATACCTCGGGATACCGCGGCTTGGTCGCGATAAAAAAAAGGAAGGTCGATCATCACATCCAGTGTCTCGTCATCGTTTACACTCAAGACCGTCCCTGGGACATTATACCCCAAGATATCGCGACAGATATGCCGGTTACCGCCTCGGTCCGAGTCGTGCTGAATGGATATCCACTCGCCCTCCACCCGGTCAACCACATCGCCGTCGCAGCGCAGTGTTGCGTCGCGAATCAGATTGGGTCCAGCAGGAAGAGGTATATCTACACCACGGAGAGTCAGCACCAAATACGAAGCGTGTAGTAAATCCCCCTCACTCGGCAACACAAACCGGAGCGTTCCGTCGCGGGCCGTATCTGTCGCAGGGTATTCTTCCCAGCGAACGGTCCAAGGTACGTGGTCTTTTACCTCGCGCACATCCTTTGCTAGCCGCCTTGGGGTCAACCTAGATGTATTCTGTGTAAGGTATGCTACCTGGGGTCCTTCCCCTGCTTGTCGTATGATACGGGGGTCCATCTACTTGGTATTGCTTGGTATATAATATGCACCACGTATTAATAGATGTCTTCATCAATCATATTTAATGTTGAACACACTCCTGTACAGATAACGTCCCAGATATTTAATAATATCTACCAAACGAATCAGACCATACAACCCGGAGATTTGTCTATGAATACTCTGATTGTAGACTATATTCGGGATATACTCCATAGTTCATATATGGCATCCGCAAGTAAGCTCGTGGTTGATACGCCCAATGTGAACGTCGTAAATGTAAATACGGGCGTTGTTTCATATGGATCTATATTAGAATCTATACGTGCCAGCATCACGCCATCTTCGGTTCAGTCTATTGGGTCCTTTCTTTCTACAAACCACCAGCGAGACCCAAATGCACCATTTCTCGTTGGTGATACGTTTACATTCCATATGCAAATTAGACCAGGAAGTTTTACAGTATATAATGATGCACCACGTGAAACACGGGATGGAATACAGTTTTTTGATACGACAATGGGCGGTATCCCCGTTCAGATTGCAAACGGCGAGACTGTTGAAATATCTCAGTGGATATTCACGGATGATACCCTGAATGGACCATATTACGATGGAGATGCTACAACAGGGTTTATGATGAATATGGCAATCGAAGTTGTCGGACCTATAGTTTCGTATGATTACACGTTTGCTCCATCGTGGGTACTGCAGCCAGTGGAACTCAATAATATATATTCACAGTCTTCCACGTCCGTTGTTGTAGATAAAGATTCTAATATGTATATTACGTTTTATAGTCGTTCGTCATCGTCATCCAACTCATCTGATCTTGTAGTTGCCAAGTTTGATATGTATGGAAACCTAATATGGAATACAATGGGGGATTTTAATTTCCAAAATATCGCAAACTCGGCTTACCGAGAAGAAAATCCCAATATTATGATATCGGAATCTACAAATCAACTCATTATCGCGTACATGACAATGAATCCGATTCACGGAGGTAGTGATTCTAAAATAATCGCCGTTGATAAAAATACAATGTCTATAAACTGGTCATATCAGGGACCCGAGATTAACTCATCAAACGATGATAATGTACCGGAGTTATCACTTAGTGTACATGATAATACGTTTGTAGTCGTACATAATATACGTGGAAACACGAGTGAATCCGGTGGTGCATATCAGGGTACGAACCACTTTTATGATGATATCTTGTTTTCAAAGTTTGATTTAGCAGGTAATCACTTATGGACAACTCACGATATAAGCGTAAATACTTCATTTCAAGAGGTCCACCCGTCTATTGCGATAGATACAAGCGGTTATATTTATATAGTATATATGTCATCTGGAAATGTAAATAATCTAGGGAACGAGGGCTCGTTTGACATATTTTTCGCAAAAGCATCACCCGCGGGTGATATTGTATCCATTCAAAAACTAACAGGTGTAAATACTAGCGCGCCGGATGTTGTACCAACGATACGGTATTCTAGCTACGACAATACATTGTATATGAGCCATTATAGACAGGGTCCTTTTGAAATTATAATTACAAAAATAACGTTGAATGGTGATGTTATTTGGACAACAACTGACACAGTGAATGTTGACGTAATCAATGAATACATTAAAATAGATGTAGATCAGGAAAATGGTATGTGCGTGTTCTCATATAGCGCATCCCCAACGCGACCGGGTAACTATGATATCGTGATTGGCGCGGTAGACCCCGATGGGAATATTTGTTATCTAGAGAAACCGCCCATTCTTCAAAGTAGTTCCCCCGAGTATAACGCATCTGTTGTGGTTACCCAAGGTGGAAATCTTCGGATTGCGTATGAAACTGAGGGAAGTGTAAATGGAATGCCATACCAAGGTGGGCGCGATATTGTTGTGGCCTCGTTGGATAAGATATACCCTAATCTGAACTAATCTGAAAACAACGGGCCTATCTTTCCCCTCTGAATGCGGAAGGGTTCGTCGCTCACGGCCACCACAACGAGCCTTCCGGGTGTGGTCTGAAGCCGGAGCTCGTCAAACCGTGATGCGTTTATGAATCCAGGACGTAAATCTATGCTATATAGGGGGGCGTCTGCCGACCCAGTCCCCGCGGTAAGCCGCGTCCAGTCTTCAAAAAATCCGTCGGGGGGAATCCTCTGGTACCAGTGCGTGGAACCAGCGTAGACCTGGGAAAGACGTATGCGGGAATATGTGCGCTCTCCGCCCGAGAAGGATGCGTTTTGAGGCGATGCGTACAAGATGCGACGAATCCCGTGATTTGCCGGTATGCTCCGTAGAAGGCCTTCGGCATCATCAAACCGAAGCAGTCGTACCTGCCGCAGTATCATTGTTCTTGGGCGCGAGATTAGCTGGTTGCGGAGTTCCGCCGGGATGGTGTACCCGACGAGGTCTGCGACGGTCTCCGTGATGGTAAGACCCCCCTCCACCGAGGGCGGTAGCATTTCACCTGGTTTGGGAAGCGACTGTGAACACCCCGGTGGGGGTGACCCTGATATCTGAGGTGGCTCATATGGGTCAGTTGATATACCCACAATAAGCCGGTCCATGGGGGCCAGGGTGATTTCTAGACGGAGATGGCGGTGTCGGAGAGCCGCCGTGGGGAGGGGAGCATACCCCTGCTCCCCGAAGGACCACGGGATCCGAATTCGCATTCTTCCATCCGGTGACCCAGTTGACGGCAGCGTTGGGAATGCGATGGGGTCTAGGCCGCCTGGATGGATGTATCCATAGTTGTTTGCGTCTGTTCTTGCGCGGTCAGCGAGATTCTGGTCCTGCTGGTTCAATAAGAATAGGGCTTCCCCTGGGCAATCGTGGAGAATCGCGTCTTCGTGCCTGATAACAATCCGTCCTAGCGCATAATACCCGACACCGTTAATCCACCGGTATCCAATAGGGAGTTCGGGTAGGCGGAATCGGAGGGTTAGGTCACCAATCAGGTCTGCGGTGAGCGGGAGGTCTGCGACAATCGTCTCTCCGAACCGATGGGAGCCACGTAGCGCTACTGACCGGGTTGACCTTGAGAATGCCTCGTGTGTTGGTGAGCGTGTCAGATACCCCAGCACGTCATCGGGCCTGCCTTCCTTTAGAGACTCCGGTGTTCCATATGTTGAAGGGGATACACCGTGTTCCTGTGTACCAAGCGATGGGTTTGTGTGGCGCTGGTTACGGGTTGTCATATCTTCGTCATCGTGGAATGCGTCAATGGAATCCAGTAGCCCATCCTTGATGCGGAGACGTTGCCCTCGCTGTAGGACCACAGATATCTCAAAACGGTCACGGTCACCTGGTGCGCGGTCAATCGGGTCAAACCGGAGACGCAGGGAAATCTTTGCGCTGGAACGTGTCATCGCCCCTGGGGCCGAATATCCATCACGCGAGGCGCGATACACGGTGCTTATGGGGAAAAGATGAAGTCCGTCTTCGCCCTGTGTTGGGCTGGTTATAGATTGAGACCTGCTATCCGGTATCCTAGAACACCGACCCAGTCGGGAAACATATCTTACAACTTCAGGACGCAGGGGTCTGCTGGTTGGTTGCGACCCGATGTCTAGCCAGCATTCGCGGAGCGCGCGATATACGTCGGGGGCAGAGGGGTCTCTGTAATAATCACCCCGGTATCGCTGGAGAGTGGTGGTCGTTTCACCCAGGTCACCCATCACAAACGCAAGTGACCGAAGGTCACGGGTGTCTTCGAGGAGGAATGATTCCAGTGTTGCCGCGGATCCCTTTTCGTACACGCGGGTCTGGTTCGCAAACGTCGTAATCGGGAGAACCAGCGGGAGTGTTTCCATCTGAGATACCTGTGCTGGTGGGAGCGTAAGGCCCTGGAACCAGAATCGGGTTCCCCGGAGGTCAAGATTCTCTGGCATTGCCGCGGATGGCGCGTACGTTACGCGGATTAATAGACGCGTTTTTGAAAGTGACACGAGTGGAAACGGGGCACGATCCTTAAGAATACAAAACGGGATTGATAGCTGGGTCGTGTTCGTAGACCCAGCGGTATAGACATCCCCGTATGCGAGGTACTGGAGGATTCTATATTGGTCATCCGGCGTGGTTGTCTGGGTCCACGTGAGGATATCCAGGGGGGTGAGGGTCTCAATGAGTACCTTATCGGTCGTGAGGAGTTCAATCTTCCGAATCGCTCGCATGATCGCAGGGGCGGTTCTGGAATGTATATCTCCAGATGGGTCGTATCCCGGAGTGGTAGGTATTTCTAACCAGGCCGATTCAAGGTAGTGTATGTCGGTTTCACGTGAAGTGGGCACCGGGAACAGAATGGTTGCGTCGGGTTTCGCAGAGCCCTCGGCTTCGGTGTGTGATACCGCCCTGACAATGGGGTATTCGGGTGGGTGTGGGCGGACAATCCGCGGTTCTTCTGGTTGTAATGATGTGTGTTCGGAATGATGTTGCGATACGAGGACCTCGAGTATCGGGGTCGTCGCGTCATTGCCTGCCATCTAACTATCATCGGGCGGCAGTCTAAGGATGACGAACGGGAACATTCCCGATCCTACCCCTTGTCTGCGGCGTCCAATCCGAAGGAGGCTCTACTAGCGGGAGTACCAGGTTCTTTGTAGCAAGCCTTGTGGAGTTATTAAACCGAGCCGAGTTCATCCCGCGTGCCTCATCATACTTGCGCTCCATACCACACGGTGCACCTGGATTTGTAGAATGATACCCGGCCCTATTCAGCGAGCACGCATCCATCGGTGACACCCGCATCTGCGCGTGCGAACCGGGCTGAGACGACCGCGGCAGGATTACACGCTGTCCAAATGCACGGTCGCTGAGGGGCTGGTCTAGATTGCGGATGGACGACTCCTGGTCAATGGCACCCGCGTAATGAACAAACTCACCCTTATGGGGGAGAAACCCGCCCTGTTCCAGGGCCGGTCGGTCCCGGGATTTCGTCTGGATAAGAGTCGCAGGAGCCTGACGCGGTGTTGATTCGGCACCTCGCCAAGTCGGGCGATGGTCGAGAGGCGCGTGTGTGTTTGGGTGGTCGTTGGGGACATAGTATGCCGAATAATCCGTGGGGGTTTCCTTATAACAGAATGTCATTCGTGGGAGATTTCCAGTGATGGGACGGTCCCGACTGGGTGTATACTGCAAATGATTCATCGTCTATAACCAGGTGGAAGGATTTCATCCCGAAGATGTCTCGGTTGGAAGGCTGGGTTCCTGTGAAAATGTGGTGAACCCCTCGGTTGGTGCGGTTGGGATGGCGTTGCCTGGTGTCTTTATCCCGGGGATCATACTGCTAAGCCCGATTCCCATCCCGGTCTGGTCGATTGCCTGGCACACCCCGTAAAAGATGATCCGGAGTGTGTCCTTGTGGTACGATACAAGCGAGACTGCTACCATTGATATCCCCACGAGAGGAACCAGGAGTGTCCATACCGACACTGGTATGTCTTGGCTTAGCATCACGCTCTGAACCCAGTCTAATGGGATTAAACACACACCGATTCCAAGAATCAAAAGGGTTGCTTGTACGGAGTCCATCTATGTTGTCGTATGGTATTTAGATGAACAAACCAAACAGATGTCGTACGCGACCACATCCCTGGAATCCGTCGTGGATCAAATCCGGCCCATTTACGTCGCTTGCGGATGCGAAACGGGCGGAGACAAAATGGAGGAATGGGTCCTCTATCGGATTCACCGCGACAAGCAGCCTAAAATCAATGGGTCGTATCCCACGGACGCACGGTAAGTATGAACTAGGGGATAAGTACAGCACGCGAAGGTAGCATATGTCGCAATACAGGTCATCGGTGACCGATGTGTTTCAAAAAGCGGGTGTTGATATCACACCCTTATCGTGTATCTTAGCACCCGTTACACATTTTGCGGCGATAAAGAAAACCACGATAACATCGCGAGGAGGTAACTCGTACGATGCCGCTGTGCTTGTTGTTCCCCTCGATCGATTCGGGAAGATGGTTCAGGAAGTCCCGTTTGGAGAAGAATCGTTTTGTGACCCGCCGAGTACCCGAAACACCCTGGTTCGCGAGGACAACCCGCGCACCACGTGTGATAGATGCGAACTTACGTGGGAACAGCTTAGGTGTATGTATCGCAACACGGGTGGGAAGAAACGCCCCCGCAAAGAAGAGTTCGGAAGGGCATTTGCGGCTGTTGTGGGTACCAGAGACAATCACACGGTGGACCTTGCCAGGCGTCAATACTACGCGTATGCAGGTGGTCCGTTAGACGACGTAGAACTGGTTGGTCTCTATGATGCGGGGATGTACCCCGTGAACGAATCCACGATAGATGATATCGTGACATTCCTTCCAGATGATATCGCGAACGACCCAAAGTTGCTACGTCGCGCGTACAATCAGTGGGCGGCGGTTATGACGTCGCGCCAATAGTCTCACTTGCGGCTGCGGCGGCGGGTCTTGGAATGACCCTTGTGGCCTTTCTTGAAGAGAGGGGCGCGTACGCTCTTGGGGAGGTTCTTGGAAAAGTTCTTTTTCGCCGTCTGACTTGCCTTCTTTGAGACAATGTGTCCGTGCTTCATCATAAGGTCCTTCTTCTTCAGGCCACCGCTCGTGTGCTTGGCGTTGCCGTGCCATACCTCCGCGCGGCTACCGACAGCCTTCTTCGCGTGCGAGGACTCGCCGTGCGACTTCTTGTGCGTCTTTGAACGACGACGCTTGTGCCGGCCGCCAACTAGAGGTGTAGCATTATCTCTGGAAACAGAACCGGACATATCTTGACTATACTATCTATCAGAAATTAAACGCGCAGCGATTCCACCATCTCACGATAGACCCTATCGGTTACACTCGCGTCCGCCTTTTGTAGGATGTCTCCCGGGCTGACTACCAGCGGTCGGGATGTGTCCAGTGTCTCGCAGATTGCGATGCACGCGAGGAGAATGCAGTCGTCGCGGAATGTCTTCCGCGTGCCCTTTATTTCCCGACAGGACATCTGGTATAAGATATTTACAAGCCCAGGACATATCACATCATCGGACTGGATGTAGACCCACACCTTCCACCCAACCCAGCCCCGGATGGGAATAGGGCATTCTTCCGGGGCGTCCCCCATAGGGGTCGGCTGCCCCGTTTTCTCCCACATACGAAGCCATGATAACCAGTAGGTCGTGGAGTCCAGGTCCTTGCGCTGTATCGCACCAAACAACTCGTTGTAGACTCCTTTTAGACTAGTTGGGTCCTTTTCTTTATCCCATACTTTTTCAGTATGATTCTCGCTAAAACACTGGAGACGGCGCATGCATTCTTCACCACCAAGGTCCCTTTCTTTTAGTTTTTTTAGCTTGGGAAGCAATCGCTTCTGGGATGCCATCTGGATCATCGCGACTTCTAGCAGCACGTATCGCACCGTTGAATCATTCCGGGTTTCTAAAAATGAGTGCTTTCCCTGGATTGACTGTCGTATCACATTTCTCCGTTCTTGGATGTACGTGAGCATACGAGGATTACCAATGCCGATGTCTTTTACCGCGATATCTTCAAATACATTGAACATCTCGGATATCCAGCCACTCGCGTGGGCCTCGGCCACCCACCTAGCGGTCGTAGCAGGGTCACCCTTTAAAATTTCGCGACGGATTGCCACGAGGATATCACGCTTTGGAAACCCGCAGAAAGACACCTTTTTGAAAGAGTTGTCGTCTCTGTCGTCAGCGAGTAGATACATTTCTCTAACATCACATCAGATACAGAGATGCGCGCAGAAACAGCGGGTATCGCGATTTTATTGTTACTGGTCATCGCGATAATGGTGTATGTTATCGGTGACAGGGTTGTCCGGTATATCGAGGTACGTCGCGTGAATGCTTCCGAAGGATTTGAAAACCAGGAGCGATTCAACAAGACCGTCAAGGTGGTGGACACGCCCAAGGATTTCTATGATGATTTCTACGTGAACAGGATTCATCAATCCTATTATCCGGATAGTAAGAACATATGCAGGTGCTCAGATTTGTACAAGTCAGCATTCCTTCGTATATATCCCCGGGATAAGACGCGCACACTTTTGATCGGAGCAAACACCGGTCGTTTCTTGGATGCCCTGTGTGGGATTTCGCCGGATGTGACCGGTATAACCAGGTACCCCAAGCTACGTGACGTAGCGGACACAATGGCCCCAAAGGCAAGGGTCCGCCTCGGTGACGCCGCGCACGACCACGAGTTATTCCATAAGGACACGTTCACGCACGTGATATTTGAGGATAGGGCTCTGTACGAATATCACAGCCACGACGAGAGACGGGCTGCTATCAAGAATGCTATACGATGGCTCCAGCCCGGGGGTCGGCTGGTACTACGCGTGGTGGACCGCGACAGGTTTGACCCGATGATCCCGACTTCGGTACCGCTCCGCGGACTGAATATTCAGAACTATCTAAAGGACAGGAAGCGCGATAGTCGTGTACATTTTAAGGATGGGTCAAGGATTGAAACGAACTTCACCGCGATACCGAGCGAGGACAAGGCGGTATTCCGTGAAGACCTGTATGACAACGGGGGGGCATTTGTTCGCACACAGGTTCATCGCTGGTCAATGCCAAACAAGGACGCCATACTAGAAGAAGTCATCGCGATGGGCGTAGAGTACGACCAGAGCCTCTCTCTCGCACCCTGCACAACACCACACGAGGCGTACGAGATTTTCATCAAGCCCGAATACAAGAGAGGGAATCTTTAGTCAATCCCGTTTCCACTTGATTCTATTTTAGACCATACACCTCCTTCATATTTTCCTTGCTTAGTATCGTCCATAGATTATCATATGCCACCGCGATGGTATACGCTAGGACTGCCGCAGCGTTTGACAGCGTGGCTACTGGGTCCGCTGAGTTGACGATTTCAGGATGCAATGTTACGTATACCTTCTGTGTTTTTACTCCAGGTGAAGACACCGAAGAAGTATCTTTAATGTTCATATCAACGGGGATGTTGATAGTACCAGGTGGGGGCGGCGTGGGTGGAATCGTCACGGTGAACAACGACTCAAATGTCTTTGCCGCGACGGCGGCGACTGCTCTGTTCTCACGCTGGACCTGCGAATACAGGCGCTTTGCACCCGCGTTTGGCCGCGAAGGGGTTTTTACCGGGGTTCCTCGTGTAACGCCTTCACCCTTATCGCTCGTGTGTACGACTACACCATTCGGTTCGGGCTGGAACGTGACCTGTCCAAACTGTTTGGTAAACACGCTGCACGCGGTTTCGGTTGCCTTGTGTAGCGCATCACCCTGTTTCATAAAGAGTTGTCGCATCGTAGCACCCTCCACAATTTCATCTTCTTTGGAACCGTATGCGATTGCGCTTCGCAGCCGCATCCGTGCCCAGCGTATCATTGTGCTCATTACCGAAGAGACGTGCTTCTCACTCTCTAATAGCGATGCCATATCGGACACGATTACCATGAGAATATCAGGGTATCCCCCGCTTTTGGATAAATGACGCAAGAGTGTCTGGTTTCTACCATCACCGCATATCGTGAGAGTATTTACGTGGTGTAAGACGAGTTTGAAAAGGCTAAGGCTGTCTTGTGGTTTCCCGGACTGGATTCCTCTTTCCAAGGTGGAACGCCTCGGTGTGATATATTCCCCGAGTTTGCGGATCACCACGCGATTATCCGAAAACACCATGAACGCGTTGTATCCCCTCCGCCTCTGTATCTCATCCTCTAAGATTGTAACCGCGGTTGTCGCGTTTGACGTGATCTCGTCTATCATCTTCCGCCTGAGTGAATCACCGGTGGCTGGTTTTGGACCAGTGGTTCCTTGTGTGGGTCCCTTGTTATACAGAGTTGACAGTGTGTGTAACAGAGCGCGGTTTTGTTGCTCTTCTTGGGGACTGGGTGTTTCAGACCCGAGGACGACTGCACACACATTCAAAACGTGTATCAGCAATCGGTATGCGCTGGCGATTTTTCTGGATTCTTCATCCGTCAACGGGGCCGTAGGTATTGTCTGAAGGGTCTTTTCAGAGATGGTCCCAATTAAATGACTTGGCCCCTTTCTGCCGAGAAGAGTGGGCCGAGTCGCGTATGCGACATCCTTTGGAGTACGGATGGGTCGTAGTGATTTAGATTTATGTAGAACATCGCCCGTATACCTATGTAACACCGACATCTTGGTCGATTCACCGCCCTTGGAAACGATCTGCCGGATAATCTCGCGGTATCTGATGTGCGCATCTGGTTCTTGTGCTTGTATACTGGCTGCTGCTCCCATCTACAATAGGAAGATAGGTGATTTCGTTGAATTGATCGTCTATGACTACGAGTTGGGTGTAGATTACAACCCAACAGTATGGAATCAGATGATGATACAAATCCACGAACTACTATGACCGATTCTGAGAATGTCATACGCGCATGTCTCCTAGCGATTACGCCGTGGGCTTCTTCAGGTGAATGTGTCCCCGATGGTTCACATGCGGCTTCCGACGAAGAAATCGGGTGTGCGGCGTGTAGCGCCACGGCTGAAATGACGATTGTTGATGGTCGCAGGGTATGTCCTGAATGTGGCGTAGATGATGGGATCATTCTAGAATGTAACACCATGGGACGTACAACAGACCGGCACAACTCCAACATCGAGAGAGTTGGTGCACCGATTGACCCACACCTTCCTCAATCATCTATGGGAACAACCATCCGCTGGTCCAGGAGTTCTGATATGATGCGCCTTCGGAGGTTCCAACAGTGGGGAGTGATGCCGTCGCGCGAGAGGGGACTTTACCAGGTTTACAAGATGATCGCTACGCACTGCTCAAAGGAGCCGCGGTCAATCCCCAAGAAGATTCAACACACCGCGAAAACAATATATCAGATTATCGCGCAACACTATCGGACACGTGGTGCGAAGCGCATCGGTATGATTGCAGCGTGTGTGTATTACGCGTGTAAGATGGAAGGCAGTCCCCGCGACCCATCTGCGATCGCGGAACGCTTCTGTATCCGCAACAAGGATATCAGCTGTGGTATACGGACATATCAGACGGTTACCTCCGGTATCGACCACCCTATATTTAAGAAAAATGAGTCATCTACCGCCCCGGAAGACTTTATCGGAAGATACTGTACCGTGTTGGATATCTCTGACCCGCAGGTTATGCGGCTCGGTGAAGCGATGTGCCAGAAGATTACCAAGATTCGCGTATGTGAGGGGTATACGCCTACCACGGTTGCACTATCCGTGCTATCCTATATCCTAGACGCAACATCCAGCGCGCTCACGCATCGGGTGTTTTGTCGCATCGTGGATGTATCTCCGGGAACCATTAGTCGGTGTAAGCATACAATACAGGGGAACGAGGATAAGATCCTTCCCGAGAAGATACTTACCGCATTTCGTACATCTAGAACGCGCGTATGAAGACATCGTATATGAATAGGATGGTTGATATTATTTTTGTTTCGTTCTGCGTAAAGACAATTCAGGTATTAAGCACGGAATCTTCAGCCGCATGCAGCCAAATAACCAGTTGTTTACTCGCGTATTTGACAACACTCGGTGATAAAAAAATAGATACAACCCGGCCTCTCCGAGAGATTCTTCGCGGGTCAGTCCGGCGCGAAACGGGTGGGCGCATGCCATCGGGTATGTGGGATATGATATTGAACAAATCCCTCTCGTTGTTTACAAAGAGTGCGGTTGGTATGGTTGAGTCAAAGCCCATTGGGGAGCAACCCAGTAGTTTTACTACGGTGCTGCAGAATATTGTATCATACACAGTGTTTATAAAAGATGTTATGCAGCCAATGTTTCGTTCGGAAACACCATCTGGACCAGCGGGTGACGCAAAGTCAGAGTTATACCTTTCGGTTACCCCGCTCCTCCTGAGCATACTATTGTCATCGTTGGCACCTCCGCGGGGTGAGGTTATGGACCCTATGGTTCAGGTACGCAAGGTTATAGAAATCGCAGAACTCGGAAGGACTCAGCGTGTTGATATACAGATCAAGCGCCTCAAAGAAGATCACAAAGAGTTACAACTGAATATTCCTACGACCTCAAAAGTTCCCCCACCAGACATTCTTGGTGAGATGATACTGTCTGCCGAAAGAGACGCACGGACATCAAGCACTCCCGACGTAAACGTAAAGGTCCGACTCCTGAAGACGATGATGACTCTTATTGGGAAATAGTTGCGATGTACCCAGAAGACGCGGATACAACCGCAATCACGACCAAGACAATCCCCTCTTGGATTGTCACGCGGTATCTCTTTGTGTACCACGCATACAGTGCGACGAGTGGTATCGCCAGCGACCCAACGATTCGGGGGAGGGCTGGATTGGGTGCTAGTGAGATTGATAACACCTGTGTAATCACCCGGATGTAAAACACAACCACCATTGCTGCGAGCACAGTCCACCACCGTGTTTGGTCTACGGTGCCCTTGTCACGATACGCAGGGAATACAGAACCAGTCTTTACGTAGTTCATCACCAGGGGGAGGACCGACCCCGCCATCGCGAACCAAGACGTATCACCGAGTACCGTATCAAACGAACCAGAGTATTTTAAGATGATGTCCGATACGGAAAGAAGCGCCGCTGCGATACCCGCATACATATACCACGGCTCCGGCTCCGTTCGGGGGTTGTATTCTCTTGCAACCAGTATCAGTATCACGCTCATTGCTGCCTGTATCACGTACGACGACCCCAATACGAACGATGTTGTAGAGCCCAGAACAACGAATGCGAGGGTGGCTGTTAGGAACGCCCGTGTAGATGGTATCGCGACGGCGAGGGCTGGCTCTGGTGACCGCTCCGTTGCCTTTTGGACGCTCAGCACACCGGCACCGAACAAGAATCCCGACAGGAGGACCCACGGGTCCGGCGACTGGATGTGTCCGGTGGATAATATGGTTATCATTGCTGCGATTACCGCAGACCCAGCGAAGTATGCTCCGATGATACCGGAGCCTACCACGTGTTGATTCAACCACGGCGTGACCATCGGACCAACCACGACGGTTAGTGTATTTATAAGCGATGCGACCAGCCAGCCCGACATTGCAAATCTACTTAAGCACTGGATTACTTACACAATCAGTTAAGACAACCACAAACAGGTAACCTGCGAGATGGCATTCAACAGCCTTGATATGATGATGAGTCAGATGAGCACGATGGTGATGATGGGGAATACATCTAAGATAACCAGTGTTATCTGGGCATTTATGGTGATGTTCTTCGTAAAGCAGGCTGCGACTTGGGTTCCCCACGTCGCAAACTGGGCAAAGGGCCTCTTTGAAACACACGTGGCCAAGAAATATTCACACATTATTCCTATGCATCCTACCGATACGCGAACAGCATCTATTATCTACAATCGTTCCTACAAGACCGAGTCATCACAGTCTGACGTCGAGAGGGAGGAGCACCGCATCACAGATGCGATCCTAAACTATGCCGCGAAACGGGACTCGGCGAAGTTCCTCCGTTCAAGCGGGAGATATTATATGGCCCATACCGACGAGGTAAAACTAGAAGATGGTGTGTTTTTCAAGCAGATGGATGCGAGTCTTGGAAAAGAAGAAACACTGGAAAAGATTACGATTGAGGTATATTCATACACCCTCACCCTTACGTATCTCCGCCGTAGGATTCAGAAACTATATGATGATTACATGTCTGATATGCGGAATGAACTGGGTGAGCGGCTTTACTACTTTGAAGATTTACCCATCACACTCCCGAAGGACACCAATGGAAATATCCGATACGAAGTGGCACCAAAGGTTCTTACGTACCGGTTCACTCCATTTTATACGTCTAAAAACCTCGCCAATGTATATGGTGATGCGATGAGGGTTGTGCGGAAGCGTGTGCGGTTCTTTATGGAAAACCGTGAATGGTATGACAGAAACGGTATTCCGTACACGCTTGGGTTTCTTCTGTATGGTCAGCCGGGGTGCGGCAAGACGTCTCTAATCAAGGCGATCGCGAACGAATGTGACCGACACGTGTTTTCGGTGAAGATGGGTGTAAACACAACGCGTGACCAGATGACAAATCTATTCTTTTCGGAGGATGTTCACGTAAACCAGCGCGGTGAGAATCGGACCTTGAGTATTCCGATGAAGAAGCGCCTTCTCGTATTTGAGGACATTGATACGATGGGGGATGTTGTCGGGAAACGCGAGGGAATCGACGATGAGGGGAATATTATTGAGCCTGCTTCTAAAACAAGCAACCCGAGAGATGCGGGGATTGGTATGAGCAGCGACGGATTCTCAACGATGATGCCGACGATGGGAGGGGGTGGTGGTATGCCTGGGAATATGTACACGGCACTTCCGATTACAGGGGGAGACCCAATGGCGAACGCTCACCCATCAGAAGGGGGTTCTTCTATGGAAAAGCTTGACTTGGGCACGATGCTGAACCTGATGGATGGTGTTCTTGAAACACCCGGGCGTATCCTGATTATGACGACGAACAAATCATCTGCGCTTGACCCGGCACTCATCCGCCCAGGAAGGATTGATATGATTGTACATTTCAAGAAATGTTCCCGCAGTGAAATCAATGAGATTTACGAGGGTATCACCGGGGATGCGATTGAGACGTCTCTATTGTCTAAACTCCCGGATAATCGGTTTTCTCCTGCCAAGATCACGCAGAAGATATTCGAGTACCACGATGACCCTGTCAAGGGAATCAGGGAACTCATTTCGGAAATCTAGTCAAATCCCTGCTCGATACCGAGTTGTTTATCCAGGAGAAGGGTTTTTAAATCTTCCCAGTATTCATCCATCAACACCTTATCATAATCTTCCATCTTATCCTGGAACGATTTCCAAACGGGTCGGATCTGTCTCATCTTGTGTATGAATCTCTGAGACCGTTGAAACTCTTTGATTTCACCGGGTACGTCATCGTCATCTTCATCTACTTCCTCCGATAGAGCATCCGACATAATCTCGTATATATTCACAAGGGCCTTGTAGAATGTCTGTTTGCTATTTTTATAATGCCACCTTCCATTACTGAATACCTGAATGCGCTTGTTTAAATCTTTAGATGTTGACATTTTTAGATTTTTATTTTCTGGAAACGCATCGTTAAAATGCTTTTTTTCCATCATCGTTGGTATCGCGCGATAAATATTGTCCATCATCTGATGCAGCAGATTCTTAGTAAGCCATTTGGGGTTTTCGTTACCGAACTCTCGTAGTTCTATGTTCGTTTGTACATATACATTGTTTTGGGTTTGTATGTTATGATTGTTTGTGATCGTTTTATCTGCTGTAGTACGTGGATTATCAAGCTCCCCCGAGTCTTGTTTCAACAAGGAACCCTGTTTGGATGCGCACGTATTCATATGTTTTGATTTTGTTTTTAAGGATGTTAATATTTTACCGCACTTTTCACACGTATGGTTTATGAGCATATCTTTTGTGACTTCTGATTCGTGCACCAGGGTTCCGTGTGGGAATGGGCTATGGATACACTGATTGTGTGATGTTAACCAGCGCAGCACTTTTTTGTTAGTATTTTTATCCCAGTGATTTGCTGGTATAATGACTCTGTAAACATTATTAGATATTACATACCGTTTTTGGTACGTATCCGTGTTGTGGTCCCTCATAAACCGAGTGTGTGATGGGATGAACATGTCTATTCATAGCATATACTAGTTTAAGAGCCACTTGTAGGCGCTGAGAGCCACTTATAGGCGGTCTGGAGAACCACTTGTAGGCGCTGAGAGCCACTTGTAGGCGCTGAGAGCCACTTGTAGGCGTTTTTGAGCATTTTTACTGAATCAGCCAAATTTTGATCCACCAGGCTTGAAAACGTTGTTTGGAGTTTGGAGTTTGGTGTTTGGTTATATCCGTAATACATTTGAAATATCGTCGTGTGTCATTTATGTACCGTATACATCCATTTGTAGGCGGTCTGGAGAGCCACTTGTAGGCGCTGAGAGCCACTTGTAGGCGCTGAGAGCCACTTGTAGGCGCTGAGAGCCACTTGTAGGCGCTGAGAGCCACTTGTAGGCGCTGAGAGCCACTTGTAGGCGTTTTTGAGCATTTTTACTGAATCAGCCAAATTTTGATCCGCCAGGATTGAAAACGTTATTTGGAGTTTGGTGTTTGGATGTATTTGAACAATCATCATTCCGATATAATAATCTTACCAGTTTCGATACCTGAGATCTTCCCCTCTTTTACAGCAATGAGCAAGGGTGCATCCGGGTGGTTCATGTACAGTGCGATAGCAAGTTCTTTCCATGGAAATTGTAAATGGAGTGATTCAAGCCCATCATACTCTATAATCGTTGCACACAGATACGGTGGTATCGAGCGTATGGTCAGTTCGGAGTACTCTCCAGATGCTTTTTCTAGCCCAAACTCTTTCAACGAGGAGATGATTGTTGGATCGGTACGTTCATCCGTAAGTTGATAGAATGCCTTTCCGTGTTTTTGTTTGATGAACTCTGCAAAATCATCTGAGAACCCAAAACCACCATATGAGTCGTTCAATATAATTTCTCGTGCATATGGCTTGTAATCATAACACATTGTTGTACAATGTACAATGAAAACATTGAGTGGGTCAATTTATACGAGTTAGAAATGAATGTTCTTATAGGCTTAAAAGCCACGTTTTGACGTGTTTGGGTAATCGTGGCGTGTTTTTCAGTTGACTAACGTTTTATAAAGTCGTTTTATAACCTAAGTCTACACACACAGTAAATGTTATGTCACTTGGTTCTTTATATTTTTCAACAAGGTTGGACATTCGTGGTAGTTTACGCTCTTTTATTCGTAAAATGGTACTAGATCCACTTATTTATAAGAATAAGAATCTGAAATTTGAGATTGGTATTACCGATGATTTAAACAAGCGAATGAAAGAGTGTAACATTGATACATCCGATGTGGTTTTTAAAGGATGTTTACACTCGCCAAGATACAAACACAACCACCATACCCTTATCAAAGACGTTGTGTTTCTTAGGAATATGTACAAAAAATACTGTGTGAATCATAACAAACAAATCGTCTATTCTAGAGAACATTCGCTAGTGGTCTATATATTTGTTACTTGTACGTTACGTGAATGGAATACAAGGTAACTACTCTGAATCTGAATCTGAGTCAGTTGCGAATAACCCAGCCACAGATGGTTCATCGTAATCGCAATATTCATTTCGGTACTTACTCATGAGATGGGTGACCTCCGTTTGCTTCCCATTGAATACATACTGTCCCTCTTCATTGAGGTAGGTGTAGTATGCCAACCAGTCTGTTGTTGAAATCTCGTCGTATCCTTCGCACATCGATTCGGTTGCCGACCATGAACCATCAGGCATTAGTACATAGTTGTTGTCCCAATCCCCACATGGAATCGTGGTATACTCTTCGGGTACGTATACGGTGGTGTTCCCTATGGTTATGGTGTTCATATTGAACAGGTGTCTACAAAATAGTAACCATGTGGTGTCCGTCAATTGTCGCGTGGTTTTTCAATAAAAAAAGTAGACCCAGCGGGATTTGAACCCGCGACCTCCGGTTTATGAGTCCGGCGCTCTAACCAACTAAGCTACGGATCTGGTTTGGTACACAGAGTGGGATTCGAACCCACGAGGCTTTCGCCAGCCGGGCTTAAACCGGCCTCCTTAACCACTCGGACATCCGTGTTCCGATCGTCTAGTAGTGTGGTGTGTGTCTGTCGTCAATTTCAGCGCGGCACTGGTCAGGTGGTAAAAAAAATGGGGTATAAACCAAACCCCGTTGTTGTTGTGCTCAATCAATCTTCATCAAGTCGTGGATCCTCGCAAGAAACTCCTTGGT
>Ga0222634_1000026_pt1 | contig 137267 bp, 186 predicted proteins | sample AntAcemetageno50_FD_179807 | JGI IMG/M metagenome (GOLD analysis project Ga0222634, IMG submission 179807) | Saline water microbial communities from Ace Lake, Antarctica - #50 | ecosystem: Environmental > Aquatic > Non-marine Saline and Alkaline > Saline | place: Antarctica: Ace Lake... | reverse complement strand
CTGTAGATAACCCGAATCCAAAGCGATGATAGCTATACGGAAGCTTCGCCCCTTTTGTTCATTTTCCATACTTGGAAGCTAGGGCAAAAGGGAGCTCTTCAACCAACGGAAACATGCTGGTTTCGAGATTGGTGTTATTAGAACATTTAAAAAAGAGTTAAACCAATGATAAGCCTTTAGGCTTAACATTAGATCTCTAGATCTTCAAATGTTTACATTCATTATTACTTTTGAATATTACGTTCATTTATTACTTTTGAATATTATATTCATTATAACATTCATTATTGTTAAGAGTTCATCACCTTCTTCATTTTTCTTTGATGATCACTGAATCTTCAAATGTTTACATTCAAATGTTTACCTTTGAATATTACATTCATTATAACATTCATTATTGTTAAGAGTTCATCACCTTCTTCATTTTTCTTTGATGATCACTGAATGATTCTAATATATTCAGTCTGTCTTCACGGCTCATATTCCAACATTCTGTCCAAGATACACAACCATCTAATGTCATTATCATATCAGATATTTCTTTCCGGATGGCTTTTGAACCGTCTTCGAGTTGCATGAGATGACCGGCGATCCCCTCATCATCTAGGACCAAAAGCCTCATTCGAAAAAATGGGAAGGATCAAATTGAATACCTTCTTCTCTCCATTCATGTGCACAATCTTCTTCTGAACATTTACAATCATGATGAGTTGGAACACCGGTTTCATTCATTTTTTGGATTTTTTTCTTGATTATTTCTATTTCTTTTGAACCCATTTCTCGTAAGAATTCGCTGATGAATTTCTTATCATTTACTTCTTTTCCATCTGGAGTGACTATCTTTGTGATGGAATCACTAACTAATTCGAAATTAATTTTCACCATCATTTTGAATGAATTACCAAACGAACGAAGTTTTTCATCATCGGCTACGTCTTCTTTTTCAACTAATTGCATAATTTTTGATTGTTCGAATTGAACCAGATTATTCTTAGTATAAGTCTTGAAATTATGTGGATGTAGATAAATCTTTAACCCTTCAATTTCTACGATATATTCATCTTCTAGAAAGGTAGTGAAATCAAGAGAAGAACGGATAGATCGTGAAAATTCGGTTTCTTTTGTGCATTCTGGGCAAGTAGCCTTAAAGGTTAGTTCATCACCATAAGTGGCATTTCGGATAGCTAGCATGATAACCGAAACGTCAGGAATTAAGAGTTGTTCTGGTTTTCCTTTAATTCCTGGGACACAGCTTTTCATAATGTCAACCATAGCTTGTCCATTTAGAAGAGCATCTGGATTTTTAAGACGGAGTTCATCTTCTGATGTCATAGCCTTGATATCTAATTCATCTCCATTATTCAGTTCTAAAAATCCATCAGGATAGAATTTTCCTTCAGATGGTATTTTGATTGAAATTTTAGTCTGACGAAAAAAACCGGACAGTGGATTTTGATTCTGTGACATGGGGTTCTCCAATTCTTGTAAATACTCGTAAGTCAATATTATTTATGCGGTGGAATATGTCCGAAGTTGAAGATCTTCTAAATCAAATGACAGCACAAGATAAAGGTTGGGCAACCGAAAGGACGGCCAAAGATATTCTTAATGCGTTGGATAATAGATCCAAGAACAATGCTACGTCAGAAAAACAAGAAGAAAAAGTCAGGAAAGAAAGAGATTCTGCGTTTAAAGATTTGAAAAAATCCGCAAATGCGCTTGGTGGAAAAGGATCCAAGACTATCAATATGTTCGAAAATGTCTCAGAAAAAGCAGGAAATGTCAAAACAGCTTTTTCGAGTCTTGAAACTGGATCAATAGCAGCATTAGCTATATCATTTACAGCAGCCGCAATCATCGTTGATCAATTTACTGAATATCTATCAACTTCCGTTAGTGTCATGAATGATTTCTATAATACTGGTATAACTTTTGCTGGTGGAATGGCTGATATGCGAATGTCTGCTGCACTTGCTTCGATTTCAATGGATGAATTCGCTAAAATTATGGTTGATCGTTCTGCAGTTTTTACAAAAATGGGATCCAGAGGTGTTCGTGATTTTGGCAATATGAGCATGCAAGTAAGAAATAGTCTACAAGGTCTTGGTCAATTAGGGATGAAGACAGAAGAATTGAACGATTATCTTGGTGAATATTTAGAACAACAGAGATTAGCACAGACACTCGATACGTTATCTAGAAGTCAACAAGCAAGCGCAGCCACAGAATATATGAAGAGTTTAGATATGTGGTCAGTTGCATTAGGTAAGTCAAGAAAAGAATTAGAAGAATCATCAAAGTCAATGGTGGACAGTACGCAGGTCCAAGCCGCATTAAGATCCATGCCGGAAGATATTCGACAGACTGTAATGGATAATCTGAAGCGAGCGGGTCCGGCATTTAACGCGCTTGGACCAGAATTTGGACAGATGTTAGAAGAGATGGTTGCAACTGGTGGTCGACCAATGTCTGAATTCGGGAAAAGATTTATTGCAGCATCTGGTCCACTAAGTGGACAAATATTGGAACTCGTTAACAAGATGAGAACTGGTACGGTTACGAATGCAGAATTCTCTAATGAAATTAATGAGATGAAATCTAATGTAGGGCCTGTAGCTGATCAATTATCTAAATTGGTTGCTCAGCTTGGAGATACAGATCCGGCGTTTTCTTCTTTAATTTCATCGTTGCTTGGACTTGAACGATCTGCTAGTCTGGTTGGAAAACCAATGGATCCGTTTCAAGCAGTATTGCATGATTTAGGGGAAGCAGGAAAAGATTTGATGGGATCTTTTAGTTCAATCGCTGCTGCTCTTCTAGGATCAGATGGCTTGCAATCAGCATTATCGTCATTAACCGAATTTATTAGAGATCCTCTAATCATAATGATGAAGGGTTTTGCTGATTGGCTAAAAAAGAACAATGAAATATTAGCACCTATTGCAGTAACTCTAGGTTCTTTCCTTGGAATTTTGACGGTTCTTACTGCAATGAAAACCGCTATTGTTGGTATTTCAGCAGCATTTTCATTAATAACTGGATCAGGATTAGCGGTTGGAGCGGGTTTAGCTGGAATTGGAGCGGCACTAGCTCCAGTCCTAATACCAATTGCCGCTGTAGCACTTGGATTAACTGCGGTCGGCACTGGTTTGTACCTATTATGGGATAATTTTGATTTTATCACAGAAAAACTTGGTGATTTTGGTGATTTTATAAGTGGTCTTGTTGACAGACTTTCCAATTTCTTTACTAATTTCTTTAGTATACTTGAAGCAATTAATCCATTTGATGGTATGATGGATGGAGTTAAAGATATGCTTGGATTTGCTTCTGGAGGAATGGGTGATTTCGGTTCAGGGACTCCGACGATGCTTCATGGGCACGAAGCTATCATCCCAACTGTTGGGAAGAAAGTGCCAGTTGATGTAACGGTTAAACATGATCCAATCAAATTCAATAAAGAATTTCAATCTGGGACAGGAAATTCAAGTGAACAGTTGGCTGTTCTTCTGAAAGAATCAAATAATCTAGCGAAAGAATTGATTGAAGTAGGTAAACACCAGATAAATGAAACCGGAAGAAACTCGAAAGACCTCGGAAATCAGATAAGATCTGGCCTTCAGGGATTAGAGGGTTCTTTTGCAGCATAAATAAATAGAAACCAAAATTAAGGATTAAAATGGCAGTTTGGAAAAGACATTATCGGCTGGCAAACAAGACAGCTCGGATGAACCTTTACAGAGGGAAAGAAGATAGTTATGAGCCTGCAGGATCATCAAAAAATTATCGGTCATTTCTTCCTGAGGTATATGCTGGTTTTCCGAACAGATTAGATCGTTTTCGACAATATGACATGATGGAAAACGATCCAGAGATTCATGCGGCACTTGATATTCTGGCTGATTTTTGCACTCAAAATAACGAAGACAACGACGGTAATCCATTCACGATTAACTTTAGTGATGAAACTCCTGACACAATCATAGAAACTATTCAATCCTTATTAAAAGACTGGATCAAATTGAATAATTTGGATAGGCGGATCTTTGATGTAGTGCGAGCGTCTTTAAAATACGGTGACTATTTCTTCGTTAGGGATCCTGAAACATTTGAACTCTATCCAGCTAATCCATTCAAAATTGAAAAGGTAATAGTCGATGAGTCCAAAGGTAAAGAAATTGAACAATATTTTATTAAAGACTTAGAGTTAAATCTTCAGGCTCAGGTTGCTACCGCATCCGTTGAGACTACTAATAACTATTCTATTCCCGGCACCGCAGCTATCTCAAATATTTCAGGCTCACAAGGAATGCCGGGAACACAGACGAACTCTCAGATGGGTGGATCCCAAAGTAGTCGATTTATAAACAGTGCACAGTCATTTGCAGTGAATGCTGAAAATGTAATACATATGAGTATGAATTCGGGAGACGATCCGAATTGGCCTTTTGGAACTTCTGTTCTAGAATCTATATATAAGACATACAAACAAAAAGAATTATTAGAAGATGCGATCATTATCTATAGAATCCAAAGAGCTCCAGAACGTAGAGTTTTTAAGATCGATGTTGGAAATCTTCCTCATCATAAAGCAATGCAATTTGTTGAGCGTATGAAGAACGAAATGCATCAACGAAGAATTCCAACCAGAGATGGATCAGGATCAGAAAGTTTCTCCTTGATGGACACTGCTTACAATCCAATGTCCATCTTGGAAGATTTCTACCTACCGGTCACAGCAGATGGTAGAGGATCTGATATTACCACCTTGCCTGGAGGTGAGTCCCTCGGACAAATTGATGATTTACGATTTTGGAATAATAAACTGATTAGAGGGCTGAAAATTCCATCTTCTTACTTACCATTTGGTCCAGATGATGGGACACAAACTCACAATGATGGAAGAATGGGACAGGTTCTTGTTCAGGAAATCCGTTTTGCTAAATATTGTCAAAGATTACAAAATAATTTCTGCACAACGTTTGACGCAGAATTTAAGCGGTATTTGGATTATAAAGGATACAACATTAACGTTTCTGATTTTGATCTGAGATTCAATCCACCAATGAATTTCGCCGAGTGGACCAAAATTGAAATGCTTAATAGTAGCATTAGCTTATTCACTCAGATGAATGATGTTCCATTCATCTCGAAGAGAATAGCAATGGAAGAATTTTTACAGTGGGATGAAGAGAAAATAGCGCGGAATGCTAGAATGTGGCGCGAAGAAAATCCATCGAAATTAAGTGGTCTATCGGCTTTGATGGCTGATGAGGAATTGGCGACCGGAGCACCTGGCCTGCAATCTGTAGGCGTAGGTTTACCTGAAGACGACTTTGGCCCTGAAGAAGATACAGAAAACTCCGAAGGTGGAGATGATTTTGGAAACGAGGAAGGTTTAGATAGCCCACTCGGAGGAGCCGACGAACTATGAAGCATATTGAAATTTTAGAAGCTGAAATTTATGAGCCAGAATTAGATCAGTCATATAAGAAAATGACTGATACCCGCAAGCCGAAGATCACTCTGCGCAATCTAAATAGATTACGGAAGATGAGAGAAGTCAAAAAAGCTGAACAAGCTAAACAGTCAGTGACATTAGAAATAATGTATGGCGATGGCGGATCTGACGACGAATAATTCCAAAAATTAAAAAATATCAATTCTGACATTGTTTGAAGAGGTAAAGTACCTATTTCTTCTAAATAACATTGAAAAACTTCTGTTTTATCAATCTTACGTAGGAGAAAAACACAATGTCAACAAAGAACATCGCAAAGCTATACGAAGCTTTTGATGCCTTCACTAATAAAGATTTCGATCTTGCTGATAGCTTTCTGCATGAATTCTTTGTTACGAATGCAAAAGAACAATTGAAAGAATCATGGGATCAATTTTCTGAAGACGGACCAGAAGACGATTATTACGCTGACGAAGTCGGTGGTGATATGGGAGATGACTTCGAATCTGACGTCGTTGATCCAGACGAAGATCTTGAAGATGAAATGGACGTCGACGACGATATGGACGTTGATTATGATGACGGCATGGACGAAGATGAGCCAGCTACCAAACAAGACTTCGAAGACCTTGAAGACAAAATCGATCAACTAGTCGCAGAATTTTCTGATGAATCTGATCTCGATGATGAAGATCTCGATGATGAAGATCTCGATGATGAAGATCTCGATGATGAAGATCTCGATGATGAAGATTTAGAATTTGATGATGAAGACGATGAAGACGATGAAGACGATGAAGATGATGAAGACGATGAAGACGACGCTATTGAAGAAGCCGTCAATTGGAAAGAAAACATCAAAGGTGCCGATAAGAAAAGTGACAGCGAAAAGTCTCCTCATCCAAAGCAAAATCAAGGTGGTAAAGCAGAAGGAAAAATGGGCAAGTCACAAAAAGAAGAAAGCGGCCGTACATCTCCTTCAGTAAAAGACGAACAATTATCCAAAGACGGAAACCAAGGTTCTGGAAAAGAACGCCAGAAGAAAGTCTCTCAAAAGGCTGATTCAGGTCGATCCGGCGATGGTGCTAAATCCCCGGCTAATAAGGTTTAATTACTATGACGAAGCCGCTACTCCAAGAAGTTCTCTCCTCAGTACAGGCAGGTATTATCGTTGAAGAAGACGATAGTTCCACTGATGGAAAGAAATATCGAATGGAGGGAATTTTTATTCAGGGAGAAAAACAAAACCATAATGGTAGAGTTTATCCAGGACAAGAAATTGGTTCGGCGGTTAAAGACATCCAATCTAAGATTGATGGTGGTTTTTCGGTTACTGGTGAGTTGGATCATCCGGATTCGCTCACCATTAATCTTGAACGCATAAGCCATATAATTGATAAGATGTGGATGAATGGACCAAACGGTATGGGTCGTTTGACTATTCTACCAACGCCATGTGGAAATATTGCAACAGCATTATTGAAGAGTGGTGTTAAATTGGGTGTCAGTTCCAGGGGATCAGGAAATGTTAACGAAGCAACGGGTGATGTATCTGAGTTTGAAATTATCACAGTTGATCTAGTAATGCAACCATCTGCTCCGGACGCCTACCCGACACCAATTTACGAAAGTATTTTTGGAAGTCTCACGGGGCAGAATACCTTAGATGTCTTTTCAGCTAGACACGACGGAGACGTCAAAGCTGAAAAATACATCGAGTCAACCATGACTGAATTTATTAAATCACTCAAATGGTAGGAGACCTTAAATGGCAGATCTAAAACAAAAACTAAAAGAGGGTGGACTTCCAAAAGAAGTACAAGAAACCATCCTTGAAACATGGGAGTCACAACTTAGTGAAGCCCGTGAAGAAATTGCTGCCGATCTTCGCGAAGAACTTGCGGCCAAATACGAAAATGACCGCGATCAAACCGTAACTGCAATGAACGAAATGATGAATGACGTCATTGCTGAAGAAGTTGAGTCACTTCAGGTAGAGCGTAAAGCTCTTGCTAAAGACCGAGTAAAGATGAAAGAGACCGTTCAGAAGTTTACTGAATTTGCTCTAAGAAAACTAGGCACAGAAATGACTGAATTGAATGAAGATCGTAAGGCTCTTGAAAAGAACATGAAACTTTTCAAAGAGTTTTTCTTACGTCAGACAGACAAAGAACTTACAGAGTTTCGAGATGAGACCAAAGCACTTGCTGAAGCACGTGTTAAAATCCTATCCGAAGGTCGTAAGAAAATTGCAGAAGCAAAAACCGATTTCGTTAAAATGGCATCCATTAAGGCTGCAAATTGGATCGGTGAAGCAACCAAACGTGAATTCAGAGAGTTCCACAAGGAAATTAATGAAGCACGACAGATTAGGTTCGGTCAGAAGCTGTTCGAAGCAATGGCTGAAGAGTTCCGCGCCTATCACTATAACGAAGATGCAAACATGAAGCAATTACACGAGGCAATTGCTGAGCGCGAGCAAAGACTCGAGGAAGCCCAGGCAGCTCTTGAGAAAAAGGAAACGGAAATCACTGTTGCTAAAAAGGCAACAAAGATTGCTCGTGACCGTGTCATCCGAGAGAGCAAGATCAATTCTTCTCTCGGTCATCTACCGCGTGAAAAAAGAAGCGTTATGATAGAACTTCTTGAGGACGTCCAAACTGAAAAGTTAGATGAATCAATCAAGAAATATTTGCCAATGGTTTTGAAAGAAGATAACGTTACTAGACAGAAGAAGACTATTAACGAATCAAAATCGAAGGCAGCACGAAAGGTTGTCACTGGCGACCGAACCGAGAAAATTATTAGTGAAAACACATCAAATGACGTTGCAGAAGCTGATGATGAAATTGATCGCATTGTATTATTGGGAACTCGTTCCTAAGCTAAAAGGAGAAAAAAAATGAGTATGCTACTAGAAAATAAGAAGTGGAGCGTAGTCAAAGAAAAGCTAACCGAGGGTCTAACTGGCCAGCGTAAAGATTCTCTTGGACTTGTTCTTGAAAACCAACGCAAATGGCTTGCAGAAGCTGCATCCGCTGGTGCAACTACTGCGGGTAATGTTGCAGCGCTTAATAAGGTTATCTTGCCTGTTATCCGTCGTGTGATGCCAACAGTTATCGCTAACGAAATTATTGGTGTTCAACCAATGACTGGACCAGTTGGTCAGATTCATACTATTCGTATGCAATATTCTGATACTGTTCCAGCAGCAGGAACCGGCGCGGTTGCTGGTGATGAAGCACTAAGCCCATTCAACATCGAACGTCATTATTCCGGTAATGAAAATCCAGCAGCGGCCAGTTCTGCAAATACATCTGCTCTTGAAGGTCGTATGGGTAACAAGATGAACATTCGTGTTCTAAAGGAAACTGTTGAGGCAGAATCCCGTAGACTATCAGCTACCTGGACCGTCGAAGCAATGCAAGACGCACAGGCACAGCATGGTATCGACATCGAAGCAGAATTGATGGCCGTTCTGGCACAGGAAATCACTGCAGAGATCGATCAAGAGATCCTTGACAATCTACGTACGCTAGCTGGTACAGCAACGGTTACATTTGACCAGTCCGCTGTCTCAGGTGTTGCTACTTCAGTGGTTGATGAACACGCAGCATTAGCTGTCCAGATCAACCAACAGGCTAACCGTATCTCCCAGCGTACACGTCGTGGCGCAGGTAACTGGTGCGTTGTCAATCCACTAGTCGTTACTGTTCTACAGTCCGCAGGTGCTTCCGCTTTCGCACGTACAACAGAAGGCACGTTTGAAGCTCCAACCAACACCAAGTTCATTGGTACTCTTAATGGTACCATGCGCGTTTACACCGACACTTATGCTGGTGACAACGTTGACGTTCTTATTGGTTACAAAGGACCATCAGAGTCAGATGCAGCTGCATTCTACTGTCCTTATATCCCTCTAATGAGTTCAGGTTCAGTTATGGATCCGAATACTGGTGAGATGGTTACGACCTTCTTAACACGTTACGGTTATTTGGAACTAAAGGATCAGGCTTCATCGCTTGGTAATGCGGCTGACTACCTAGGTAAGGTTGCGGTTTCTAATCTACGCTTCTTCTAAGAAGAAACAGAAGGAAACAATTTGAAAAACCGGGGCTTGTCCCCGGTTTTTCTTTATTAATAATATTGATATAAACACTGGATTAATAGTATCATTATTAATGAGAAATTTCGAGAAAATTTTGATCGGTCCAGAGAAGCTTATTGGACAGAGATTAAAGAAACCAGAAAATGCAGAATTGTTATTGTTTCTTCACGAACATTTCCCACACGCTAAATCAATAACCGAAGCATTTTGGTGCCATCTTAACACATTCGATCCAATATGTGAAATATCGAATCGTAAGAAGAGATTTATATCTTGGTCTAAAGGATTTTCTAATTCTTGTGGTAAAGGGAAGATATGTGAATGTAACATGCAAAGACAGTCGATTCTTCGTAGTGAAAGAAACAAAGATCCAGTTTTACGGGAGAAAATATCTGAAGGAACTCGTGCTAGATTTGAAAAAATGTCCGAGGCTGAAAAAGATGAATTAAGAAAAGCTCAGTCGGCCGGACATTCTGAAGAATCAATCATTCAACGCTCTAAAACATACGAAAAAAGGACAGGTTTTAAAAATCCATCAAATAATCCAGTCGTCGTGAAAAAGAGAAAACAGACTAATCAAAAGAAATATGGAGTAGATTTTCCTTCACAGAATGATGATATACTTGAAAAGATGTTACACACAAATCGAAAAAATCATGATGGAATATTGGGGTTTAATACTGAAAAAGCAAGACTAGCTCACAAAAAAGCTATGAATGAAAAATATGGAGTAGATTTTGCTTTACAGAATGAAGATATTCGAAAAAGCACGAGAGATTCATTAGAAGAATCAACTGGAGTTAGATATCCGTTTCAATCTAAAGAAATATTAATCAAAGCCAAGAAGGCTATTTTTAAAAAATATGGAGTAGAATCTTATTTTCAATCAGAAGAGTTTAAAGAATTTTTAAAAGAAAATGAGGTTAGAAGTGCTAATGAATTAGTGATTGAAAAAAAAACTAGATTGATTTTAAGAGATAAAGATCTATTCAATAATTTTTTGTTAAAAAAGACATTAGGAGAAGCAGCGCTTGATCTAAATATTCATCATGAAACAGTAAGAAGATATGCGATTGACTATGATTCACAATATATGCCCGGTTTTAGATCAGTACCAGAAATTTTAATTTCTAGATTCCTTGAAGAAAATCAAATTCAAGCATTATTCAATAAGAGAAATATTATCCCTCCGTTAGAAATAGATATCTTTATGCCCGAATATAATCTAGCAATTGAATTCTGTGGTTTATATTGGCATTCTGATGCTCGAATACAAGCAAAAGATTATCATCGAAAGAAATATGATCTTTGTAAAAACAAAGGAATTCGATTACTTACTATTTTTGAAGATGAATTTACAAAAAATCCTGATATCGTTTTTGGGATAATTGGAAATTTTTTAAGATTATCTACAGAAACAATCGGTGCAAGAAAAACAATATTAAATGAGATTCCGTTCGAGACTGTTAGAAATTTCCTGAATAATTATCATATCCAGGGAAGTTCCCCTTTTGGAGGAACTAATATTGGAGCTTATCTTAATAATGAATTAATAGGAGTGATGATTTTTGGTAAGTCAATTAGACAGAATGGTGCAAAATGTGAATTGAAGAGATTCTGTACTGATGGTAGAAATTTTCCAGGACTTGCCGATAAGATGTTCAAATTTTTTATTAGATCCCATTGTCCAGAACAAATAGTTTCATATTCAGATAATCGATGGTTCTCTGGTGAAATGTATGAAAAATTAGGATTTAAATTACAGTCTGAAAGTGATTTTGGACATTATTATGTTTCTCCTAATTTCCTAGATCGGTTTCATCCAATGCGCTTTTCGAAAAAAGAGATCAAGAAAAAGTTTGGAATTGATGAGGGAACTGAGAAAGAGATGATGGTTAAATTAGGTTATCATAGGATATATGATTGTGGAAAGAAAAAATGGCTCTGGAAACAGTAAACAAGAAGAACACTCTAGAAGTGATTGCTAAAATATCCGCCGCACAGAAGAAAAGATACGTTTTCAAAAGAATCACCAATTCTTTTTTGAACAACATTGTAACCTTCACCGATCAAAACAAACATTTACTTACTCCTTACTGTTAAGTGTAGTATAACATAAAAAGATAAAATGTCAAGCGAAAATGGATAGAAATAATGAACAGACAACAGCGCAGAGCTCAAGCTAGAATAAACAAGACCGATAAGAACCTACGTTGGGTTTGTAATGATGTATCAGATCCAACCCTGGAAATGGTACAACCTAATGCAGGTGAATCCCCTGAACAAGCTCTTAACAAACACATTAAATGGCGTCGTCGGTTTATAGTTGGTGAACCAATGCCATCTAAAGAATTATCAGTAAATCAGCTTAAAAAAATTGGTGTCATTGGTTTGTATGTGAAAGACCTTTTGAAATTTATCTGACGATCTTCGAGTCTTTGAGTCTATGGTGAAATCCATAAATAGTATGAACAAAGACAAAAGGAGTTATTATGGCTGAATTTCCAAGAGATGATAGATTAGTCCCAATCAGTGTTCTAACACCAGGAACAACAATGATCGTAGCAATTGGTGCAACTACTACAGCTAGTGCTGGAGTTGATAGCTCTGGTGTTTTTCGATTAGTAGCAACTTCTGACTGTCATATCAATATTGATGGAGATCCTCCCCATCCAAAGAACTAGCTGTTGAAGAATTGAAAAGGCTGATGTGGTTGGTCTCTATGTGGTTGATCTTTCAAAATTCTTTTAATTTTCTTTTTGATTTCTTTTCTGGTTGTTGTATATTAAATTCAACAGACAAACAAAGAAACAAAGAAACAAAGAAAGAAATGTAAAAATGGGACAACACACAACAATCGAAATTAATCAAGTAGCGTACCTTATCTCTTACCTATCAGAAATATTTTCTCCGTATGAGGTGGAATCTCTCAAAAAGTTTACGTCGCGCGGATTAGTTGACACGTCAACATTATTTGAATACATCTATTCCAAAATTCATGATCTGGAAATGGTCAAAGCACCAACACATGATCTGATCTGTCGGAAGACTGGTAGAAAAATAGAAGCAAAACTTAGAACACCAAGATTTAATTCTTATGGGAAGTCTTACGGTGTAAACATCGAACCGCGAAGTAAAGCCGGAAGTCACCGAAAAGAAGGTGATATTGTATCTTTGGTATTAGAGCCAATGACTAGAGAAAACTATTTCTTTTATATTCCTGAAAAGGAACACCAGAAAGTCGCCTTGACTTCAAATATCGAAATCCCATTCAATATTGACGGCACTCCAAGGCGAATTCCATTAAAAATGAAGAGGCTTCCAAATTGGTGGGAATTTGAAAAAACAGAAGATGAGTTCTGGGGCAGAGCAAAGCCAAAAGCTCTTTTCTACTAATATCCTCTATGCTGGAATAATAAATATATCTATTAAGGAGGTGTATCATTCCAGCAGTAGTCAGACTAGGAGATATTTGCAGCGGCCACGATTGTTGGCCACCACGCCCAAACGACCAAGGATCTTCGAATGTTTTTGTCAATGGAATCCCAGCACACCGACTAGGAGATCACTGGGTGACCCATTGCTGTCCACCTCCGTGTCATGACTCAAATCTGGCGGCAGGATCGCCTATCGTTATGGTAAACGGTCTTCAATTAGCTAGAATAGGCGATCCTATTGCATGCGGGTCATTCTGCGCAACAGGATCAGGAAACGTCTTCGCGGGGTAAAATGTCAATCAATCCATCTTGTTCATCGACATCATATACTGGAAATATTCCAGTAGGAGTTATCAATAGTTACTCTCCACAAGCAGCAGCAAAGCTGATTTCCGTCGCAGGAAGAGAAGCACCATTTGATGAAGAGGTTACCAAAGACCAGATTCCTGAATCGTATCCATTGAATAACCCACCAACTACGAGTTCTGGCCCGACGGATCTAACTGAGCCTACATCTTCAATCTCACCAGAGATTACTTCTTGTGGTGATTTTACGGAAGTTGATTATAGTTTTTCGTTATCTCGAAATTTCACTGTCAGAGATCTATCACTTGGGGCATTCTTCTCTCATTCAATTCAAGCACAGCATGGTTTCACCGATCTTGAAATGATATGTAATCTAAAGTCTTTATGTGAAAATTGCTTAGAGCCATTGTGGTCTGCTTTTCCAGGATTCAGGATTAACTCTGGATTCAGAACTGGAACAGGTGGTAAAAGTCAACATGAAAGAGGAATGGCAGCGGACGTTCAATGGCCTGGGATCTCAAATCAAGAATATTTGAGAAGAGCAAATTTTTGTCGAGATAACCTCCTGTTTGATCAGTTTATTCTTGAACACGGAAATAACATCTGGCTTCATGTCAGTTTCAACGGAGCTAGCGGATCACAACGAAGACAAGTCTTGACGATGATCAATAACGATTATAGTGGCGGTCTTACATTACATTATGCCTGAGGTAGAAAATGGTTGCAATTACATCACCGAGTAACATTCCTGATATTCACAATGTTCTTCATTCTCAAGGTTTCCAACCTATAGGAATGAAAACGTTGGCAGACTCGATGTCGAGCTTAACTTTAGCAAAAGATTACTTTGCCAGTTGGAATAATCCCGATGACGTGTTACATGATCCACAGGAATTGATTGACGTAGGTGTAGATCCAGAATTTTTTAGTGACACTGCTCAACAATTAGATGACGCTCAAGGTGGTTTGTTATCGTTACAGACTCATATGGTTGGTATCCAAGGCGCAGATTCTGGAAAAGCAGGATCGATGGGTTCCGCCAATTTAGTGAAGAACATGAGCTTTTCATCAATGGAAAAGACAAGGCAAGAGACTTTAGGTATAGCGCCGACAAATCCATGTGATGCGATAAGTGGATTATTTGGTTCAGTGACTGGTGCATTAGAGCCAATAGTGACAACAGTTTTCGATGCAGTGGCACTTATCATTGAAAAAATAGGAGAAGGAATCACTGCTGTTGTTGCTGCGATTGCTTCAGTCATCGGACCAGCGGTCGCCGCTATCGCTAACGCGGTTAATGAAATAACTGAGACGATAGCCAGAGAATTATCTGAACTTTCTAAAATCGTAGCAGAAACTTTGAAATTCGCACAAACTCTCGCACTCCCAAATCTTTTTCAAGATCCTTGTCTGAAACAAGTGATTAATATTGTGGCACCACAAGAATTGAAATCGGCCCTTTCTTTTACAGAAGGATTTAATTCCTAATAAATAAAAGAAAGGATGGGGGATTGAAATGCGATTATATGAACTCTTCAAAATTGAACCGAAAAAAGAAAAGATGTTTGAAGGTGGCAACTCCAGAGCAATTGATAGTGATGGAAATATTATGCTCTGGAAAGGTGAGCCAGCATACGCGCAAAAAATGGACTTGACGAAGCATGGCCGCTCTAACGTCCGTGACGCTTTCGTAGCGGCGTTTGATAATTTAAACAAAGCCTTTGAAAAGCAGACAGGTACACCAATTTGGGCGGACTTCAGAGTTATCACTTCTGGACATGCTTTCAACGGCTCATCTGAAAGCTTCTTTGATCCTGACATAGAAGATAAACTTTATGTTAAACACAAGCCTAAGGTAGGCGACATTGATGTTTCTGTACCAAAAGATGTTATTAACGATCTTTGGGATTTTCTAAAAGGAATTGAAGGAAAAAACATAACTGATAAAGTGATCTATGTAGGTAACAATAAGAAAGCAGCCTCTGCTATTGGTGAACAAATCAATGCAGTATTTGATTACACTGACGAAAGAGGAACTGTCCTTGGACAGGTTGATTTTGAGGCAAGTGAATTCGAAGACAATAAACCGAGTGAATGGGCAAAATTTAGTCACTCAAGTGATTGGGCAGATATTGAATCAGGTATTAAAGGAGTATTTCATAAATTCCTATTACAGTCGGTTGCTAATGTTCTAGGAAAGGTGAAAGACTCGGTAGAATTAACTCCAGCTTCAACCGTTGTCGATCCAAAGAAAGTAGAAGCATTAGCCAAAGAGCTTGAAGAAATTTCGACTGACTTTGAAGAAAAAGAGAAATTTGTTATTGATAACAAGATAAAACCCGAACCAGAAATTAAAGGTAAGGTAAAAGAGATAAGCAAAGAATTGAAGGATCTTAAAAAGAAAAAGACCGAGTTAGAGAAAGAAATCAAAAAATCAATTCCAAAAATTCCAAAAGCAGCAGAAGGGAAAGACGTCAGCGAATTAACCTTCTCTGTTCTTTATGGCTTACGTAACAAAATGCAAGCACAAAAACTTCCTGATGGGTCACATTTTACAGTAGGTGGCAAAAAGACCTACAAAGCAATGGATCCTGCTACTTCTGGATATATCAATCGTCCAGTAGAAATGTTCGAAAAATTATTTGGATCCCAACCATCTACTCAGGAGATAAAACAATTCAGATCTTTTGTTGGTCTGTTGGATTTGGTTGAAGAATATCGAGACGATCCTCAGTCTGTTAAAGATTTAAGAGATGAATTTATTCGCAGACTCTGGGGATTCCGACCAGAAGAAGCTTTGCAGCTTTCAAGTCCAGATGAAATAAACAAATATAAAGTAGCACAAGCTCTAGAAAGAGATCGTTGGGAAATTGACAAAGACATCAAAGTCGCCGCGCTAGACAGATTCAGTCAGAAGTTTCCAGAGACGAAACTTCCAGAAAAAGTTCTTCAAAAAATCCTCTTTATCTATTATGGTAAAGAAGGTGAAGCATATCAACGCCTGCGTTCTGCCGGAACCGATTCAGACGAAATTAAGGGATAAGAATGAAGATTAGAGAATTAACAGAGAGCCTGCAGCTTAGAGAAGCCGGCGGCGACATGTTGGACATAAGTATCACCAATGTCGACAAGGCAGTTGCTGACTCTAAGAAAAATCCTGTTCCTGCAAAAATCCAAAAATTATTGTCATTAGACGTCACCGTCACACAAAAATTCGATGGCGTAAAATTAACACTTTGGAGAAACAATCAACCTTATGATCCAAATGACTACAGTAAAAACTGGGTAGTAGCTTATAAGAACCGGATCATGTTCCCAGAGGATTTTGAAACCATTGATCGAGAAAAGATCAAGACAAAATCGACTTCTGTTAGCCAATACGCTTTGGTTCATGATCATCTGGAAGAAAATCATAAAAATCTCAAGATGATTCCAGAAGAGACAGAGATGTTCGTTGAGTTTATTATGAACAAGCCGACGACCACTAGAGACTATGAAAAATATCATGCAATGGTCCTTCTGGCTTACGCTCCTTCGAAAGCAGTGATAGAAGGTGGGATGATCCGAACCGCTCCACAAGGATTCAATCAAGACCGGGTTGATGAATACGCAGCAGCGCTATCTATGATGACACCACCTCAAATATTCAAAGGAAAGCTTAATAGTCATTCTGAGATTAGAAAAGGAATTGAATCAGAAGAACTATTAAATGCTTATGAACAACATAAGGATCAAATGGACTTCCAGGATTGGCTTCAAACATTTGAGGCTATCAAAGAAATGTTCCGATCTGTTCAATCCCCATTCGGCGGTAAAGAAGAAGGAGTAGTCTTATTAAGCGATGATGGAAACTTCTTCAAGATCCTACAGACTGATCAGCATGATAAAGAAGTTCGCATGCAGAAGAAGATGAAGTGGAAAGCGGATGATGAAGAACAAGAAAATCAATATTGGGCAGAAGTAAATTCTCTCGCTAAGAAAATAGCTGGAAAACTTAAAGATGGATCAATAAACCAAAAACTTAAACAATTTAGTGCGGTAGTTTATAAAGCTGATGAGGACATTCTTCCTGACCATCCAAAAAAAGATCAACATCAAATCCAAGACGATGTTTATTTGACTGGTCGAGAATTGGTGGTCAGATCGATGCCGGAAAATAAGAATGCTCTGTTTATTGGAAAAATGAGAGTATTGACAACAGCACACGCTGGTGCCATTCAACAAGGATTAGATGTAGCAAATAATGTTGTGGTAGCATTGGTCACTGGAAAAGATACTAAAGTACCATTTGAATTGAGAAAAAAGATGGTACAATCAGTTTTTCCTGGAGTTGATGTTATGGAAGTCAGCACTGGAAATATTTTGACAGCTCTTAACAAATCAAAAAGAATGATCAACGCAGTCATTGCTGGATCTGATCGAGTAGATGCTTATAAGGATCAATTGAAGAGATCACCGAACGTAGAGGTCATCGAAGTTAAGCGAGATATGGATTCGGCAGAAAATGTTTCTGCCACTAGGACATTCCAAGCAATAGAATCTGAAAATGAAGAGGAGTTTAAGAAATTGACCCCGCCGGGTGTTCATAAATTCTTCAAGGAGCTTCAGAAATATGTTGATTAAAGAGTTGCTTGTAGAATCAAAGAAAATTTCTCCACATGAAATAAAAAAGATTGAAGGGCCTGTTTTTATTATGATGGCGGGACCAATAGGAGCCGGTAAATCATGGGTACAAGATCAATTTCTTGGGAAATTAAAATCAATTGATACTGATCTAATCAATCAAGAATTATCACTAGGTGAATTTGATTCTAAATTGACTGGAAAATCTCGTGCAGAAGCAGAACGAAGACAAGCAGAATTTATTCTGAGAGGTCAATCATTTGTCCGACATCAAGTGGGACAGAATCCAGGACCTATCCTGAAAGGATTTGAAGCAGCAAAGAAACGTGGATTTACCACTGTTCTTTTTTATGTTGATGTCTCATTAGAACAAGCTCTAAAACAAAATGCAGATCGAATTTCTTCGGGTGGGAGAGGAATTCCACCTGAACAAGAATACAAAATAGAAAGAACAGTAGAAAAATCAAAAGAAACAGTAAATCAGATCAAAGATGACGCAACAGTAGATTATTTTATCTATTTTGAAAACAAAAGAGACCTCAACGAAGGTGGCATGGCCTTCCCTGGAACGACTGGAATCAAGAAAGAAAATATTGTACCTACGTTGAAGAATGTGGCAAAATTCAGCGGGATCCCGTTTGAATGGTTAAAGAATCACATGCTTGGATCTGCAGGATTAAAACCAGTTTCGGGTGATATTGATGTCATTGTCCCTCCAGACACCAATCTAGACGATCTCTACAATAATCTGATGAAATCTCTAGGCGAAGATAACGTTCAGTTCCAGCACGTAAAGAAGTTAGCAAAAGCAGCTATCCCTATCGTTGGTGAAGAACCTAATAGAGTACAGGTCGATTTCATCACTGGAGATGCTAAATGGTTGAAATGGGCGATGGGCGGAGTTCCTTCCAAGGTTTCTGGTGCCCATAGAGGAAATTTGATACAAGCTATCATCCAAAACACAGGAAATCTGAAACTCGATGATAACGGTGATATCGTAGCAAGAGTAGGTTACGAGTATGGTAGGGGCCGGGGGATGATCAAGCAATTCCAGCAGAAAAAGAAAGGAAAGAAAGTTCCATACACTGGAAACCTCACTGGTGTCAGAGATATGGAAAAATGGGAACATCCAGACCTTAATGATCAAGAATATGAAACCATTCAAGATCCCAAACAAGCGGCTGAATTAATGTTCGGTAAAGGAACAAACCCAGATGATCTCAAGCACTTCGATAAGATCTGGGAATTGGTAAAGAAACATCCAAGGGCGAAATTCATCATTAAAGAGTTTTACAAAATCGTCAAAAGAAATGGATTAGAGATGTATCCATTTATTCAGAAAGAATTTGACCATCATTGGAGTTGATGTTATAATTTATTATGAAAATACATTTTACCTCAGACAATCATTTCGGTCATCGATCGATTATACGATTCTGCACCCGTCCTTTTGATTCTGTCACGGACATGGATATGGCAATGATAGAAAATTGGAACAAGGTGGTGAGTCCCAAAGATACGATTTATCATATCGGTGACTTTGCATTCTACCGTGATATAAATGTAACGAAAGAAATCCTTCGAGCCCTTAATGGAAGAAAGATTTTAATTGCAGGAAACCATGATCGCAATAACGTTCGCTCATTGTCCGAATGGAACCAAGTTCATCAATATTTTGAGTTAAAGCACCAAGGATATGATTTGATTCTTTTTCATTATCCGATAGGTTCGTGGAATAAAAGTTTCCATAATTCGTTTCATCTACACGGCCATTCACATGGAAAATATACTGAAGAAACATGGGACAACGGAAACAGAAAACTCCGTTTAGATGTAGGGGTTGACACTCATAATTTTACTCCATGGGAGTTTGATGAAATCGTCGAGTATATGAACGCCATCAAGAAAACTAACGTAAAAGTTAATTCCTAGATGTTGGAGTGATACTAATCTGAGGATAATTGAGTCTTGGATCTTTCACGTTTGATAGATAGATTGTCTTCGCGTGCAGTCTTAATCCACCCTTAGTTAAGTCAACAGTGTTTCTAAAGAACGTGAATTCCATCGGGCTTTTTCGTAAATTGATATAAAGAATTCCATAATCATCTTTCTTTTGATTAAAGTAATAATTGAATGAAGATTGTGCATACGCTTGCTTTGCCCTACCCGAATCACCTGAACGAATAGCTTGAACAATAGGATTGATGTCGGTTCCATGAAAAATTAAGGAAATCACTTTTTCAATATGTTCAAAATATTCTTTTTCTATTTCACCTTCCAAAGATTGACCAAGTCGTATTGAATCATTTAGGTTCAATCCAGACGGTGAAAATTTAAATCCATTTTCTCTAACAAAAGTTTCAAGATCTCGAGCGGCTTGTTCAAATCCTGGCCCAGGACGAACTTCTTGATCAGTAAATCTCCCGGCTCCGCCATCCTCAGTTTTAACCTCAATTCCCTTTCCATCAATATTGAGGTCACCTTTTCCTGCTTGTTTGTTGATTTTTGAACTAAGGACACTGAGACCAAACTCACCTTTCCCTTGTCCCAAAGCCGAGACGTTCATCACATCTTCGATAAATTCTCTAGCAGCAGGGTTGGTATCATAAAGATTAAAAATATCACTGAAGTTAGAGGTTTTGCCAGGTTTCAGCAAAATCTCTCTTCTCACGATGTTATCGTTCTTCCATTCGGTGAAAAGTTCTTTCCGATCTGTTTGGGTCATTTCAATTGAAAGAAGGTACCTAGCCAATTCTTTCTGAGCCTTCTGAACTTCAGGATCATCGAGCGTACGAAGGTGTCCTTTGATGATCCCAATCTTTCCACCAGCGTTGACGTGCTGCAGAATATCCTCGATCTCCTGTAGAGCCTTGACAGAAGAGTTATCATCAGGCAGAGCCTTGATTGCTTTGGCGAGCTTGCTTTTCAAGCTCGCCGCCGTTTCTTCTGAAATAATTTCCTTAATTCTCATAAAGTAATTCCTTCCTGTTTTCTTTTATTTATAAATAACGGTATGACAGAGAAAGAACCAATTTGGAAAGGAGCTTGGAGACCAGCTTCTGCGGCGATATATCTTACAATCTGCCTAGCCGATTTTGTCATCATGCCTATTATTTTTGCAGAGAAGAGCTCACCAGCTGAAGTTATCGAACAAGTGATGAAGCTTGACGACACTTCTGTTCAGATTGCCGCATTAAGCAGTTTTGCTAATCATCAAGCATGGAAGCCACTTACAACTGAAGGAAATGCCATATTCCATCTTTCGTTTGGTGCTATCTTAGGTTTCGCAGCACATGGTCGATCACGTGAAAAAATCGCAAGAGCAGAAAATTATTAAAAACGCTTGACAACCCGTCAAAATCGTGTTATATTATGTTCGAAAGGAATAATATATGACCGAAGTCACCTTAAAAAAAATTATTAAAGATCTGAAAAGCGTGCCTTTATATAAACGTAACGAACTCTGCTTTCTTTTAATCACTGGAAACTTCACACGAAAATTGAATTTAGAATTATGGCTTACTTTAAAGGTAGTATCCTTTTTTCTATCAAAAGAAAAAGTCGAAGAATTAATTAATCCGTTCTCAGAAGAATTGATTGAAACGATAATCACGAAACTAGAAGAAGAAATTTTTTCAGCTCGTTGCTTAGAGGATCTGATTGAAGCCATGCTTCAGATAGGATGGATTCCAGAATAATTTTGACTTTCTTCTAAAAACTCTGTATAAATAAGGATAGACAGTAATTTTTCTGTCTAAACTCGATGGCAGATAAGACCTTGAAAGACGTCAAGGCAGACAAGACCATCAAAGGAGAAAAATGACTAAACACTTCAAAGTGAATCAATCTGATTCAACAAAATCCAAGAAAAATCTCAAGACTCATGTTCATATCGTTTTAGATCGATCTGGATCGATGACAACTTGCAGACAATCTACCATTGATGGGTTCAATGAATACATCAATACGCTCCGATCAGATACAGACGGTAAGTATTTTGTCACCTTGACACAATTCGACACCGATATAAAAGGGCCACGCCTCGAAGACACCTTCACTGATATTCAATTGGAAAAGGTACCAACGCTCACCCAGAAAGATTTTGAACCGAGTGGAATGACTCCTCTGCACGATGCAACCGGCATTAGCTTGAACGAAAGCAAGCGACGCCTTTCGGCGAAGAAAGGAACCAACACTGCAGTCGTAGTCATTATGACCGATGGTGGTGAAAATGCAAGTAAGGAGTACCGCGCCGAAACAATCAAAAAGATGATTGATGAATGCGAAGCCGATGGTTGGACTGTAACCTATATGGGTGCAAATCAAAACGCTGAAGCAATTGGTGGCAGTCTTGGATTTAAGGTCGGAAAAATGAGAACATACGACACCGGTAATATGGCCGCAGCTTTCAGTAGGTTGGCTGGTTCCACTGTTCAACGTCGAACAGCATATACTAAAACCTTAGATACCATGGACTACAACGCAACGGTCGAAGATGTAACCAGAGCATTCGCCGATACTTCCTCAGAAGTTTTTTTCAAAGAAGATGATAATGAAGACAGTTAATTCAGAAATCACAATCCTTGTTCGTGGAAATAGTATCCAAGAATTTAAGCACGAAGGCCTTACCTTCATTGAAGGAAGACACGGTTCTAATTTTGAGATCTCCATCAAGAATAGATCAAATAAACGAAGGCTATGTATTACTTCGGTGGATGGCCTTTCAACCATCGACGGTGAGCTTGCAGGCGATAGCTCCAAAGGTTTTATTATCGATGCGTTTGAATCGATCTCTATTCCTGGTTGGCTTCAGAATGAGCAGACTGCTGCGAAATTCTACTTCAGTCTTTCGAAGAAAGAGGAAAGCTATGCACAGAAGATGGGTCATGGTGATAAAAATAACGGTGTGATTGGGGTTAGAATCTTTGATGAAAAGCAACCGATCATAATCCCAAAGATCCCAAAGGTTCCTGATTACCCAGTACCTTGGAATTTTCCTCCATTGCCATTTGATGATGTGCCGTTGTGGAGGAAAAGTCCATTTCATTGGGAAAGTGGTTCGGATAGTGGAACTTTTTCGAGCTTTGTACTTACTCCAGCGGATAATTTTTCAATGGCCGATACACGACAACAACCAAAAGAGCTCGGAACTGGTTGGGGAAAGGACACTAACTTTTCCACGGTTCGAGAAGAGTTTGAAAAGGGAGATCATGTCGAAGACGTTGTAATATACTACGACACCTTGAAAGGTCTGAAGGCCCGCGGTGTTGATGTTTTTCTCAAAAAACAGCGGAGATCAATACAGGGTGCGGAAGCGTTCCCAAGTGATTACTGTACACGTCCGAAGTAAGTTATTGACTTAAATGAAATTCCGTGTTATGAAAATAACACGGAATTTCTATGTGTAAATAATAGGCAACTATAAAGAGACCAAACATGAAAGACGATGATATCAAGAAGTTATCTGACTATCAGCACGCAAGGTTGAGAACAGAAACTTATTTTGGGTCCAGATCAAACCACGCACAGACTGTTTTAATGTTCGAAGGTGGAAAGGCAGTGGTAAAAGAGATGATTTGGGTACCTGCTCTTTTGACAGCAGTCAGAGAAATCATCGATAATGCATTGGATGAATTGATTGGAAAAAAACACGGTGATCGCCTTGACGTAACCTACGATCAAGAAAAAATGGACTTCAGTGTTCGAGACAACGGTCGTGGTATACCAATCGAAAAAGATAAGACCCATAAAGAGTACCTCGCGACGATGGTCCTTTCTGAAGCGAGGGCAGGCAGAAACTTTGATGATAGCATGAGAGTCGGCGCCGGAATGAATGGTGTGGGTGCTTCTATTGCAAATTATTGCTCAGAGTTTTTTGAGGTCGAAATTATCAGAGATGGAAAAAAATTCACACAGCGTTTCACACAGGGAAACGCGGTAGATGATGCCCTTCAGATTTTCAAACCAAAAATTTCAAAGAACAGTAGTCCAAGAACAGGGACGTTCATCCACTTCCGACCATCGGAAGAAGTGTTCAAAAACCTCACCTTGCCAATCGAGTTTTTAGAATCCCGTCTCCTTGAAATTGCAGCAGCAAACCCGAAGCTGAAGATTTATTTTAATGGAAAGAAGGTACAAGCAAAAGCAAGCTTAGAGAAGACACTTTTTGGAACACAGAAGCCGATCATCTTTACTATCGAGCAAGAAGATTTCAAATCTGTTTTTTATGTTCTTCCGAACGTGACGGAACAAGGCGATCATGTTCATAGCTTGGTAAACAACGTGCCAACCTTTGATGGTGGCGAGCACGTTGATGAGTTCAAGCGAATTTTTACCTATCAGATGCTTAAAGCCTTGGAGAAACCTGCTCGGAGACAAAAACTGGTCCCAAATCGTTCTGATTTACTCGAGGGTCTTTTGATTTTTAGTGTAACGCAGATGAAGGCTCCTTATTTTGGGAATCAGGCGAAAACGAAATTGATCAATGAAGAAGTGAAGAAACCAATCAGAGCTCAACTTGATCAAGAGGAATTGTTTAAGCAGGTAATTTCACAGAACAAAAAATGGGTGGAAGAAATCCTTGAACGTACCGCGGTTCGTACACAAAAGAAAGATCAAGCGGATGTAACGAGAGAAGCGAAGAGAAACCTTAGAAATAAGATACCTAGTCTTATGGATGCCACGAGTCGTATCAGAACTGATTGCATCTTGATGCTAGCAGAAGGCGATTCAGCTATCTCAGGTTTTTCAAACGTTCGAAACCCTAAACTTCACGGTGGACTTCCTCTTAGAGGAAAGGTCATGAACGTTCACGGAGAAAATCCCAAGAAAGTCCTCGAGTCCAAGGCCCTAGCAGATATAATGAATAGCTTGGGACTTGTCATTGGACAACCAGCAAATAGACAAGGTCTACGATACGGTAAGGTCTACATCGCATGTGACATGGATCAAGATGGTGCAAACATCACTGCTCTTTTGACCAACTTCTTCTATCGATTTTGGCCTGAACTTTTTGATGAAAAAAATCCATTCTTTTATATTTTCTTGACACCATTTATCATCGTTGAAAAAGGAAAAGAAAGACATTATTGGTATAGCAACGATTATGAACAGTTCAAGTCTAGTGATTGGAAAGGAGCCACGGTTAGACGTGCAAAAGGATTAGGGACGTTGAGAAAGGAAAATTGGAAGCACGCGATTGATAATCCCCGCTTGATTTTATTAACAGATGATGGCAAGCTAGAGGAAACGCTAAACTTGATTTTCGACGGTAAGAGAGCAGATGATAGAAAAGCTTGGATGGCCATATGACAAAAGCAACAATCAATCTTAGGAATTTTCATGAGTGAAATTTTAATACCAATAAATTCAACTGATCACATTAACGACTCCAGCAAAGAATACAGCCTCTACGTTGGCGAGCAAAGGGCCATACCAAAAGCAATGGATGGATTGAAGTCGGCTCAGCGAAAAGCTTTGTTCCTAATGCAGACGAAATCAAACGAAATCAAGACGGTTTCGTTGTCAGGTGAAACAATCTCTAAGGGACTTTATGTTCACGGAGATGGATCAATGTCTGATACAATAAGTCTTCTGGCGGCACCTTATTCGAACAACCTTCCTTGGTTACACGGAATTGGAACCTTTGGTACGAAAGTAAATCCAAAAGCTTTTGCTGCCCCAAGATATACTTATGTTAAGCGCTCAAAAGCGGCAGAGGAGATTTTATATGCGGATAGAGATATCATACCAATGCAAGAAAATTATGATGGAAGTACGGAAGAGCCTCTTCATTTTCTTCCTATCATTCCTACTGTCTTACTTAATGGGGTATCCGGAATTGCGGTTGGCTGGTCAACAGAAATTCTTCCTAGAGCATTGGATGATCTTATCAGAGCCACCTCGGCTGCGATTGAAGGAAAAAGATTCAATTTCTTAGCACCTAATTATGAATATATAGATTGTGATGTGACTAAGATTGATTCTAATGTCTGGGAATTCAAAGGTAAAGTAAAGATAGACAATTCCACTACGGTTACTGTCAAAGAATTACCACCTGACCTATCACTAGAGAGATTCAAAGACAAGCTCATACAACTTGAAGACCAAAAGATTATCCAATCTTTTACTGACAACAGCACTGATCATATCGATCTAGAGGTTAAATTTCGGAGAGGTGATCTCCAGAAGAAGACTGTAGATGATATAATAAAGATTTTAAAATTGACAAGTCGAAAAACAGAACGTATAGTAACGGTAGACTGGGATAATAAATCTATCAGACAATTTGATTCGGCTGAACAGCTGATTAAAGAATTCGTCGAGGAAAGGTTTGGTTTTTATGTTAGACGTTTTGAGAAATTATTGGAAGAAGATGAATACGAGCTTCGTTATTGGAAAGCTCTTAAGATTTGTTTCGATAATGGACTTCCATCTGATATACTTAAAGCTAAAGATAAAGCTGCGGTTATTAAAAGGATTCAAAGCCTTACTAAGGTCTATAAGCTGGACGATTCGCAACTTAATCGTATTGCAAGCCTTCCTACGTTTAATTGGGCGAAGGATCGTTACAAAATTGTCCAGGAAAAAATCAAAGAGTTGGAGCTTGCTATCAAACGATACAAACGACTCCTAGGTAATCATACTGAAATTAGAGAAATTTTCAAACAAGAAGTACTCGGTCTTAAGAAGATCAAATTTGAAGTAGAAAGGTAATACCAATGATAACTTATCAAGACGGAAATGTACTCGATGCGAAAGAAAAAATCATCGTTCATGGATGTAATGCAAAAGGAGTTATGGGCTCAGGAGTAGCAAAAGCTATTAGAGAAAGATGGCCCGGTGCTTATGAAGCTTATCGAAAACAATTTGAAGAAAAAGGCCTGGAACTTGGTGAAACCATATTCTATCTTACCAAAGAAAACAAAATCATTGTTAATGCGATCACACAGAAAGATTTTGGTAGCACTGGAAAACGCTTTGTTGATTACGAAGCTATTAAAGTTGCATTAAAAGAAGTCGATGATATGGCAAAGGCTTTGAATTACGAAATAGCTATGCCTCAGATTGGTGCCGGGCTCGGAGGCGGAGATTGGAAGAAAATTGAAACTATTATCGAAGAAACTTGTTCTCAACCAGTAACTGTTTATCTTTTTAAATGAGCAGATCAAAAACAAATAGGATAGGGTTTCTATTCAAATTGACAAACAGAATTTAGATTACATCAAATTTGACATTGTCTCGAAATCTCGTTATACTAAAACTTCAATTAAATTAAATTAAATTAAATCAAATGAAAGGAAAATAAATGACCAATGTTTTTAGTCACCGAGTTCTAACTGCTGTCGAACAGGCACTTTTGAAACAGACAATTGAAGATGGAGTGAAATACCTTGAAACGATCCATCTTGAGCGAGAGTCCTTGAAGGATGTGGTAGAAAGTGCTGTTCAAAAACTCAATGACTCCATTGACGATCCGGATCAGAAGATTAAATCAAGCATCGTCAATAAGATGATGAGAGCAGTTCACAAAAGAAATCTTCAAGATGACAAAGATAGGGTTGCAGAAGTGGAAGATGGATTGGCTGCAATTGGAAAAAGTATTTAGTGAAGCTTCTGCGTGATTGTAAAAATTTCTATGTTGGCGATTGGAAGAACAATCGCCTACTTTTCTTTCTTGAAAACACAGGGACTCTTTTGTCTTTGATCTCAGCTAGCTTGATAGCTTTGATGAATCAGGATGCACCATTTTTGCTTGTATTTTCTATTTTTTTATTAGCAAACATTCTGCTGATACTCGCCGGATACTTGAGGAACTCATCTCCATTAATTTTTTTAAATATCGGCTTTACATTAATTAACATAATTGGACTAGTTGGAATCATAGGAGTAAGATGACATATATCGATGCACACTGGGACAGGAATACCGACGTCGTCCTGGTAACTGAAAGAATTAATGGAAGAAGAATAGTTAGAGAACTCCCTCCTATCTATCAATTTTACTATGAAGATGAAAATGGCTCTCATAAGGCCACCACCGGTGCGAGAGTCCGAGAAGTAACTAGTCGAAGGTATCGAGATTTTAAACGAGACCTTCGATCGATGCAAGGCCGTAAAACATTCGAAGCAGATCATAACGTTTTATTCAAGACGCTCAAACAGAATTTCCCCACTCCAAATCCAGCAAACCTACACGTAGCATTTTTTGATATCGAAGTGGATTTCGATCCCATCAAAGGTTATTCCACCCCTGAAGATCCTTTCAATCCGGTGACAGCCGTCTCGGTTTATTGCAACTGGCTCGATGAATTATTTACGCTGGTCGTCCGCCCCGAAACACTGACAGACGATGAAGCACAAAAAATAGTAGATGATTTCCCGAACACTGTTCTTTGTTCTGAGAAAGAACTCTTGATGATGTTTCAAGATCTGATCGAAGATGCGGATGTCATCTCAGGTTGGAACAGTGAAACATACGATGTTCCATATATGGTCAATAGAACCATTAAAGTTTTGAATAAACAAGCGACATCTGGTTGGTGTCTATGGGGTTTTCAACCGATCAGAGGAATCAGTAAAGATAACTTTGGACGAGAAAACCTTAGCTTTACAATCAAAGGTCGACTTCACATTGATTATCTGGATCTGTACAAGAAGCATACTCCAAAACAGATGCCAACGTATAAATTGGATTATGTGGGTGAGGTTGAAATAGGTGAACGAAAAGTTCAATACGAAGGAACATTATATAATCTATATAGAAAAGATTTTAAACTTTTCATTGAGTACAACAGACAAGACACGGTTCTCCTGGATAAACTTGACAAGAAGCTACGCTATCTAGATTTAGCCAATCAGATCGCCACGGCGAATTATGTTTTGATGTCATCTACAATGGGAACGGTTGCGTGGGTTGATCAATCAATCATCAATGAAGCTCATAATCGTGGAATGGTGGTTCCCACTAAAGAAAAAGAAGAAGAATTCGATGCTAAAGCCGCAGGTGCATGGGTCGCCGATCCAAAGCAAGGACTCCAGGATTGGGTAGGTGCAGTTGACATCAATTCACTTTATCCATCATGTATCCGGTTATTAAATATGAGCCCGGAAACGATCGTTGGTCAGATTCGACCAGATGATACGATGACTGCACTTGAAGAACGAATTGAAAAAGAAAACTTGATAAAATCTGTCAAAGGTGTTAGGGTTCCAGATTGGGCAGCAGCTTGGGCCGGTCATTTTGGAACCCTAGAATACAATTATGTCATTGATAAAACAGACAATGAAATCACCGTTGATTTTAATGATGACACAATTCAACAACTGACAGGCGCAGAATTATATGAAATTATTTTCCAAGAAGATTCGAATTTAAATATCAGCGCCAACGGAACTTTATTTAGAACTGATATTGATGGTCTCATTCCTAGTCTTTTGAAAAGATGGTATACTGAACGAAAGATTATGCAGAAGACTGCTTCAATATGGGAAACATTGACCGAGAGTGGAATTTCAGAAGATAATCACTTATATGATTCTATGCTGAAAGAAATTCCAGAAGAAACTCGTCAGAACAGAGCAGGAACATGGTTTCCTGTTGATATTAAACAAGCAAAAGAGAACTTCATCTTCTGGAATATGCGCCAACAGGTTCGTAAAATTCAGCTTAATAGTTTATATGGATGTTTGTTGAATGCATCATCAAAATTCCATGACAGAAGAATGGGACAATCAGTGACATTGACTGGCCGTTGTATCACGCGACATATGACATCAAAAATCAACGAGATAATCACAGGTGAATATGATTATACTGGAGACGCGATAATTTATGGTGATACCGACTCTGCGTATTTCAGCGTGTGGAATTATTTCCAAAAAGAAAACATCGAATTCACTTGGGAAAAAGATGATGTAACTGAACTCTATGATCAGATTGCAGCTATGACTAATGAAACCTTTCCAGAAAAAATGCATGATTTATTTCATTCGGGTGTTGAACGTGGTGGAATAATTCAGGCCGGTAGAGAACTAATTGGAACTAGAGGGCTATTTGTCGCAAAGAAAAGATATGCCATTCTGATTTACGATGATAAGGGGATTAGACGAGATCGAGACGGTAAGTCTGGTAAGCTAAAGGTTATGGGAATGGACATTAAACGAGCCGATAGTTCTAAAGTGATTCAGGAATTTCTACAAGATTGTGCGATGTATGTGTTAGATGGAGGAAACGAAGATGGACTTAAAGAAAAAATCCGAAACTTCCGAGTAATCTTCAAATCTCTTAATTCTTGGGAGAAAGGTTCACCTAAATCAGCCAACAAAATCACCGAATATACAGAAGAAGTAGAAAAGAAAGGATCGAAGAATGTCCGAGTTCCAGGCCATATCACTGCTAGTATTAATTGGAATAAATTATGTGCTGCATATGGCGACAGGCAATCTCTTAGAGTTACGGATGGTGGACGGATTGTGGTCTGTAAATTGAAACCACAAAATCCAATGAATATGACCAGCGTCGCCTTTCCAGCAGATGAACTAAATCTTCCTTCATGGTTCAAAAAACTTCCATTCGACGATGATGCAATGGAAACAGGAATGGTTGAGCAGAAACTGAATAATATTTTTGAGATTTTAGACTGGGACCTTCATATAGGCGAAGCCGCCCATTCAGAAGTAGTCAATTCAATGTTTTCGTTTTAGGAGAGAAAGATGGTAGATAAATTTAAATTTGTTCACGACCCGACTAATGAAAATCAAACTGAGATACTCATCATACTACTAGAGGAAGCTGCGGAAGTTCAACAGATAGCAACGAAGACCTTGCGTTTTGGTCCGGAAGAAAGCCAACCCGAGCAAGATCTGAACAACGTCCAACGACTTTCTTTGGAAATAGGTGATCTATTAGAAATGATCAGGCACGCAAAAAACGCAGGATTGATTTCAGAAGATCACATCGAACAAGGAATGAAAAATAAAAATCTCCAGCTTTCAAAATATATGAAGACATTCGAACAGTCAAACTAATATTGACAGAATCCCAATAATCGTTTAATATTATAAAAATCACGAAAAGGAGTATCTATGAAAAAGAATTTACAAGACATTGTGCGCAGCACTTCAGGAATCGAGTTTAGTGTGGTGCGTGTCGAAGGCACAGATAAAGAAACGAAATACCAGTCGACCAGTGATGACCGAACAGTTATCATGAACGCCACAACCAGTGATCCGGTTGAAGATTTTAAAGGAATTTTTGGTCTTTCAAATCTTGGTCTGTTGTCTGGTCTCGCTGGATCGAAATCATTCAAAGGCGATGATGGAACTGTAACAATGAAGCGCGAAAAAAGAGACAATAAAGAAGTTCCAATCTCTATTGTGTTTGACAACGACGCGGGAATGCACGCGACTTATCGATTGATGTCAGAGACAGCTATTCCAGCTCAACCAAAATTCGCTGGGACGACCTATGTTATTGAGATAGATGAGCCACCCCGTCAGAAGATCAACGAGTTTAGTGAAATGGCCGGTTTGTATTCAGCACAAGAAACGAAGTTTACGCCAAAAGTTATTGATAATCATTTGATTTTTGCAATCGGTGAAGAAAACAGTGCAAGCCATTCAGCTTCTGTTCTTTTCTCAAAGGACGTGGGTAAAGGTTATGACGGTGGTTTTGCTTGGCCAATTGATCAAGTATTGACTGTCTTAAAGCTAGCTGACTCGGGAAAAACTAATATAGCTTTGTCTAACGATGGCATTTTGAAGATCGACATCGACACTGGCATCGCTAATTATGAATTCTTGTTCCCTGGTCATACCTAAGACTGGCCCTAGTGCCTTTTCGTTGTCTTTATCAGACTTTTTTACTGGAATTTCAATAGTTTACTGAAGAAATTCATGGAGTACTATGCCTACAGACACAAAATCGAATTACAGACAGCGACGACCCCTTAACGAATCTTTAATTGAAGATACTCGTGATTACTGGGTTACTCATCGAGACCAAGAATTACCATTCGATGATCCACAGGGTCAATATGCAGTGTATCTGCCAGCAACAAGTTCCAATTATGTATCTTATAATTCACGAAACAGAATTAGTGAATTTGGTTTGAAAACAAATGGTTATCAACCAGGACAGAGGATTCCATCTGGTTTTCGAGAACAAGGCGATGAACTGAATTATTATCAAAAAGATTGCGGCGGTTTCTATTATGGCGCAGGCCTCTATTCTTCTGGTCATGCCACGTTGGATCCAATAAAAACATTAGACCGAGAATTTTTTGTTCATGAACGAGATCCAGATGTAACCTTGATTGGTGACTCGGGTGGATTTCAGTGGGCAACTGGGACATGGAAAACAGATTGGACTGATCTGAATGGCATTGATAAAGTTCGTGCTACGGTCTTGAAATGGCTTGAACTCACAGCTGATTATAGCATGGTTTTGGATTTTCCAGCAAATGGAATAGTTTTAAATCCAGATTTTGATTCCTTCTACAATATGGTCTTGAAAACGCATCCAACAGTTGACAAATTCAATGCGTGTCTAGAGTTTACGTTAGAAAATATCGACTATTTTCTAAAGCATAGAACACCAGGAGCAACAAAATTTCTGAATGTTGTTCAAGGTGCGAATCCAGAGCAAGCAGATTATTGGTATGATCGAGTTAAGGATCTTCCTTTAGAAGGCTGGGCTCTAGCAGGTAACATCACTTTGGATTATAGTTCCTCACTTCAGTTGCTAATTAAGATGAGGGACGAGCAGAAGATCAATAAAGATCAGGCTTGGATTCATTTACTTGGTTTATCAAGAGTTTCCAATGCTCCGATTCTAACAAAAATTCAACGAATCCTTAGACAGCAGATTGACCCAAGTGTAACGATAAGTTTTGACTCAAGCTCGCCGTTCCTTTCTGCCTCTAAGGCGTTGATTTATGCACAGACTAAGATGACAGCCAAACGATTTAGCACTAGTGCAGTTGCTGGTCCCGATGATAAAAAGTTCGTTGGTTCATCTACTCTTTTAGGAGATTGGCTCAAAGAAGAACATGGAGTAAAAGATAAAGATTTATCAGGGATTAGCACAAAGCTAACTTTAGGTGATTTTTGTGTTAAGGGATTTGATATTGATTCTAACTCATCCTGGGATACCATTACCTATATGTTTCTTATGAATCATAACACTGAAATAATGATCCGAGGAATTCAAGAAGCCAATAAAATCTGCGACGGAACGTACAAGCACGGATTAGAATGGCATGAAGAGGGTGGAGAATGTCCGTTGGAATTATTTCAGATGCTTAACCAAATTATTCCAGAGATCTTCGAAAGTGAAAATCCAATGGATAAGATAGAATTATATAAGAAGCAGCTAAAAGAATTTAACACCCCGAGGTTTGTAACTGATACAGTTAATTATGATAATCCATCTTTGGAAGGATTGAAAGAATTTATGCCACCGGAAAAAATCAAAATTAAGAAACCAAAAGAGAAACCAAAAGCAAGACATAATTTATTTGATTTTTGACAATAGCACATAAATAAATGGTACGGTAAACAACAGACCATATGGTTCATTACTACCGGACAAAGGGTGATAACCTTACCACCAACCATTTGATGGACTTGTTTCTAATAATTCAAGTTTTCGAAAGAAAGTCAAGTGTTAATAACAAAACTGAAGGAGTTTAGAATGAAAAAAGAGAAAATCCGCGTAGGAATTATCGGTGTTGGTAATTGTGCAAAATCCCTTGTTGAAGGTGTTCAATATTATCGAACAAATCCAGAAGATAAAGTCGGATTGATGTATCATGACATTGGTGGATACACTGTAGATGAAATTGAGTTCGTCGTTGGTTTTGATGTTGATCGACGCAAAGTTAATCGGCCACTTGTAGAAGCATTGCGGTCACGGCCAAATTGTGCGATGAATCACGTCGAAGAAATTCTAGAAATCAATCATAATAGTCCAGGATGTGTAGAAGCTGGAGCAATGGTTTATTCTGGACCAGAGCTCGACGGGGTTGCTCCATATATGCTAGATTTTCCGGAAGAAGTTAGTTTCCGAACTGGAGCTAAACGAGCAGAATCTTTCGAAGACATCGTTGATATCATTAAGAAAACTAGAGTAGACGTCTTGATTAATTACCTACCGGTCGGATCTGAGAAAGCAAGTCGATTTTATATCGACATTGCCTTGGAAGCAAATGTTCACTTTGTAAATTGCATCCCGACCTTGATCAGCACTAAAGACACTCAGGAAGTAGAACAACGATTTATTGATAAAAAATTGACGATCGTTGGGTCGGATATGAGGTCCGCCTGGGGAGCATCTCGTATGAGCGAAGTGCTTCAAGGCGCCATGCTTGATTCAGGCTTAATGGTTACTCAACATATCCAAATGAACATGGCGGCAGGTTCTACGCAGGGGCAAGAAACGATCAGAAGCGGTCGAACAGCGAACACCGACTTCCTAAATATGGCCGAACCAAGTCGTCTTAAAGGTAAACACATAAGCAAAGAGAATGTTCTTAACGGACAGAACGTCGTCCGAGATCAAAGTATCGCCGGTCACACTTTTTACGCAGGTCCATCGTTGACTGTTGTTCAGAAGCCAGGTGGTGAGTATGTTGGAAGCGACAACAAGATAGCTAACTTCGATATCATAGCTTATGGATTTGGCGGGGCTAGATACGAACTGTCTGCAAGGCTTTCGGTCCAGGATTCACCAAACAGTGGCGGGGTCGTCATCAGTGCCATTCGCTTCTGTAAAGTAGCGGCAGAAATGGGAGTCGTTGGTTTTCTAAGAGGACCATCGGCATGGACACAAAAGACGCCTCCACTGCAGCTTAGAACAGAAGACGCCAAATTTGAATGTGACGCGTTGTCTCGTCGAGAAATAACGAATCTTACCAAACCACAACTGATTGAAAATTTTCCAAAAGCTAAAGACCTACAGTACACCTTCCAGACAGATAGGAATGATTACGAATAATGGCCGAAACAATAGCAATGGTTAGTGATGAGCATAAATGTGTCTATATTGCTACCGAGCGTGGAAATAAGTTTTTTGACGCTAGGTTGAACGTGGCAAAAATTGGCATTGCGTGCAAATCGAAAAAAGATGATATATTCTACCAAAGAAATCGTGCGCTGAATCAAGGGAATCCAGCTGGATTAAAATTCGAACAGTTGTCACCTTTCTATGAAAAATCCATAACGAAGAGATTAGAGGATCGGATCTCTGAGAAATTAAAGCAGAAAGGGTTTCAGAATCTTCATCAAGAAACAACTCAAACCGGTCATGGGGAATGGTGGATAGGTAGCATAGTAGATATTGAAAAGATTGCAAAAGAAGTAATTAATGAAGATCCTTTTTTGAAAATGTTTAATGGTTCATGGGAGCTTGGATGACTGTACGATTACGACGACTAGTTAAGGAACAGAGCGTTCCACAATCGAAAAAAGAAATTAATAATCGCAGGCAGAAAAGGTTAGCACAAAATTCAGATAATCCATTAGAAATCAGTGGGTTTGATATTGATGGAGTGATCACTGCAGGAATTTTTCCTGGTCCGAAAGATGTTATAATCACTGGACGAAGTTTTCAAATGGCTAATGAAACTAACGAAATGCTCAGAAAAAAGAAAATTAATAATCCTGTATATTTCAATCCAGAATTGCGTAAAGATAACACTAGAGCTTCCAGTGGGAAATGGAAAGCAAAAATGATCAAATCTATTCCGAAGATAAAAAAATTCTTTGAAGATGATCCTATCCAAGCAGAAATCATTGAACATGAAACTGATGTGGAACTGATCTACGTGATTTCAAAGCAAGAGAAATAATGATTCCAAATCAAATCATAGATTTAGCTGTAAAAACTGCTAACCTTGGGCCCTGTCAAAAATCCAAAAGAGGAGTTGTTATTTGGAACAATGCAGCTTCTTTTTGTGGATTTAATTCTCCTCCTTCTCCATTTGAATGTGGCTCTTTCAAAAACAAGGATGGAAATATTATAGTGCAGAAGATTTTCATAAAGAAACATTAAGAAACAAAGGATTTAATCCAAGAAAAGAGGAAATAAAATGAATAAAGCAAAGAAGATAGTTATTCTTTACAGTGGAGGACTTGATTCCTTCTTGATGTACCATTATGCTAAAATCAAATACCCCGAAGCAGAAGTGAAATGCCTGTTCTTTGCACACGGTCAGGCAGCTGAAAAAGAAGAGCTAGATAGTTTACCAGAATTCGTCATTGTTCGAAAGGTGGATTGGTTGAATGATACAATCAAACCAATTGCAAAGAAAGATGATCCGTATGCCGGAGCAATTTATATTCCTGGCCGGAATCTTGTCTTTGGTGTTTTAGCAGCATCGCAAGAATTAGCCAATGAAGTTTGGATGGGAACGGTGTGGGATGAAGACAATCCAAAAGGAACCGACAAAAATGAAAAGTTTCGAAATATGACAAGTGAACTCTTGTCGTATGTTTTAAGTCCATTCCTAGATGATTGTAAATTAGTATTTCCTTTTGTCGAAGAAGAGTGGACAAAGGAAAAATGTGTGAAATGGGCTCTTACTAATGGATTAACAGCCAAAGAAATTCGTGATTCGAGCATAAGTTGCTGGCATCCAAAAGATGGAAAACCTTGCGGTGAATGTAAACAGTGCACTAAGAGATTTTTGTCATTTGGATTGAATGGCTTTACAGAAGATTATGTGATTCATCCAACAGATTCAGAGATCCAACAGAAAAATATGATCAATTATCTTATTGACTTTCTTTATTCAGAAGACGCATCCAATAGAGATGAATTGAATATGGTAGATATGATGATTCGTTTCTTTAAGGATAATGATCCGTTCTCAGAGCAATTTGGTATTTTAATTGATCAAGCAAGAAACAAATTGAACAATCAATAGAAAAGTCTTATAATTAAAAATTAAACAAGGAGAAAAAATGACTGTTGAAAACATAAAGAAACTCATCAGCGAATCAGATGCAGATGAATTGAAAGAGATAAAAAATCAGATGTCTTATGCCATTGACATAATAGAAAATCTCAAAATATCAAATGTGATCAAAGAAAGGATTATTGATAATAATAAGAATGGTTCTGATAAAGTTACTTTTAGATGCAATGATAATATAAGTGAATTTATCAATGAAGGTGAAATTGATGCTCTGATCGATGAAGTTGCTGAGAAAATGCAAGGCGTGCTTGAATCATTGATAATTGACACCGCTAATGATCACAACACCATAGACACGGCAAATCGTGTAGCCAAGATGATGGTGCTAGAAATTTTCGGAGGGCGTTACTCACCTCCTCCGGAAATAACAGCTTTTCCAAACATGGGGTATGATGGTCTCTATACCGCCGGGCCGATTTCAATCCACAGCACCTGTGCCCACCACTTTCAAAACATCGTCGGGAAGGCTTGGGTCGGCGTAGTCCCCGGTGATTGTGTGATCGGCTTATCAAAGTTCAATAGGATAGTTCATCACATCGCTTATCGTCCACAAATCCAAGAAGAGATGACTACCCAGATCGCCAGTGCATTGAAAGAATTCGCACAAACAGAAGATATCGCGGTGATCGTGAAAGCAGAGCATCATTGCATGACTTCAAGAGGTGTACGGGAGCATAGCAGTGATATGTGTACTACCTATCTAGGTGGTAAATTCAAAGAGATTGATGCTATTCGTGCCGAGTTCTATAGTCTAATCCAATCAAGTAAAAGTTTTTCAGAGTGAGAAAGGAATGATAGATGAAATGAGACCTTTATTTGAGATGGAAAACGCATGATTCATTATTCACAAGAACAATTCGAAGGTGATATGATTGAAATTGCTCGACAGATGACTTTCAAAAAATTCCATCCGAATCATATCTTTGGAATAAGTCGCGGTGGTCTTATTCCAGCTGTTTTTCTTGCGCAATGGTTTGATTGTCCAGTAGACATCATTCATTGTTCTTTGCGAGATCACAAAAAACTGAAAATAGATTCATTATTAGACATGACAAAAGAAGACTACGTGCTAGTCTTCGATGATATTATAGATTCTGGTTCCACATTTGAAAAAATCGAAAGTCAGTTCAAAAAAGAAAAAGGAACTATGATTAGAGAGTCGATGAATTATAGAGTTGCTAGTCTTTGGTACAATACCGCACAGAAAATAAATCCTGATTTCTATGCTAGAGAAATTAATCGAAAAGATGAAGACCGATGGATATGTTTTCCGTGGGAAAATTTCTGGGTAAAATCATAATTTCTGCTTGACTCACCTTAATTATCATGTTATGTTAATAACATGACCGATGAACCAACAATGACTGAATATCTAGATGGAACCAAAAAATGGCGTCTGAATGGAGAACGCCATCGTGAAGATGGTCCGGCAATTATACGGTCAAATGGAACTAAAGAATGGTATCTGAATGGAAAACGTCATAGAGTATATTACCCTGCATATGAAGGTCAAGTTGGGTCCAAAGAGTGGTATCTGAATGGAGAACGGCATCGTGAACAAGGTCCGGCTATTATTTGGCCCGATGGATATGAAGCATGGTTCTTAAATGGAAAACGTCATAGAGTAGATGGTCCTGCGATTTATTCCAAATATGGAAATAAATATTGGTATGAATACAATGAACTCATCTATTCAACTGATATAGGCGAAGAGAATCCAATATTGAAGAATGCCTGGGAATCAGGTGATCGAGAAGAATTCAATATGGTGAAAGCTTTGATCTCATGACAAATGAACCAAGAATGAGTGAACTTGAAGATGGATCTAAAGAATGGTGTCTGAATGGAGAACGGCATCGTGAACAAGGCCCAGCTGTTGAAAGGCCAAATGGAACCAAAAAATGGTGTCTGAATGGAGAACTCCATCGTGAAGATGGTCCGGCTATTATTTGGCCCGATGGATCCAAAGAATGGTTCTTAAATGGAAAACTCCATCGTGAAGATGGTCCGGCTATTATTTGGCCCGATGGAACTGAAGCATGGTTCTTAAATGGAAAACTCCATCGTGAACAAGGTCCGGCTGTTATATCACCAGGTGGAACTAAAGAATGGTTCTTAAATGGAAAACTCCATCGTGAACAAGGTCCGGCAATTTTACGATCAAATGGATCCAAAGAATGGTGGTTAGATGGAGAACGGCATCGTGAACAAGGTCCGGCTGTTATAGATTCAGATGGAACTAAAGAATGGTGGGAACACAATGAACTCATCTATTCAACTGATATAGGTGACGAGAATCCAATATTAAAAAAAGCTTGGGAATCAGGTAATCGAGAAGAATTCAATATGGTGAAAGCTTTGATCTCATGACAAATGAACCAAGATGAGTGAACTTGAAGATGGATCTAAAGAATGGCGTCTGAATGGAAAACTCCATCGAGAACAAGCCCCGGCTGTTATTTGCCCAGATGGATCTAAAGAATGGCGTCTGAATGGACAACTCCATCGAGAACAAGCCCCGGCTGTTATTTGCCCAGATGGATATGAAGAATGGTGGTTAGATGGAGAACGGCATCGTGAACAAGGTCCGGCAATTTTACGATCAAATGGATCCAAAGAATGGTTCTTAAATGGAAAACTCCATCGTGAACAAGGCCCTGCTGTTATATCACCAGATGGAGCTGAAGCATGGTGGTTAGATGGAGAACGGCATCGTGAAGATGGCCCTGCTGTTATATGGCCAGATGGATATAAAGCATGGTGGTTAGATGGAGAACGGCATCGTGAAGATGGCCCTGCTGTTATATGGCCAGATGGATATAAAACATGGTGGTTAGATGGACAACTCCATCGTGAACAAGGTCCGGCAATTTTACGATCAAATGGATCCAAAGAATGGTTCTTAAATGGAAAACTCCATCGTGAACAAGGCCCTGCTGTTATATCACCAGATGGATATAAAGCATGGTATCTGAATGGAGAACGGCATCGTGAACAAGGCCCAGCTGTTATACGATCAAATGGATCCAATGAATGGTGGTTAAATGGACAACTCCACCGTGAACAAGGACCCGCAATTGAACACTCAGATGGATCCAAAGAATGGTGGGAATACAATGAACTCATCTATTCAACTGAAATGGGTGAAGAGAATCCAATTTTGAAGAAAGCTTGGGAATCTGGTTCAAGAGAAGAATTCAATATAGTGAAAGCTTTGATATCATGATCGATGAATCAAGAATGAGTGAACTTGAAGATGGATCTAAAGAATGGCATCTGAATGGAAAACTCCATCGTGAACAAGGCCCTGCTGTTATATCACCAGATGGAACTAAAGAATGGTGGAAAGATGGAGAACGCCATAATGAAGATGGTCCGGCAATTATAGACTCAGATGGATATAAAGCATGGTATCTGAATGGAAAACTCCATCGTGAACAAGGTCCGGCTGTTATATGGCCAGATGGATATAAAACATGGTGGTTAGATGGACAACTCCATCGTGAACAAGGTCCGGCTGTTATATGGCCAGATGGAGCTGAAGAATGGTATCTGAATGGAGAACGGCATCGTGAACAAGGACCCGCAATTGAACACTCAGATGGATCCAAAGAATGGTGGGAATACAATAAACTCATCTATTCAACTGAAATGGGTGAAGAGAATCTCACGTTGAAAAAAGCTTGGGAATCAGATAATCGAGAAGAATTCAATTTGGTGAAAGCTTTGATATCATGATCGATGAATCAAGAATGAGTGAATGCGAAGATGGATCTAAAGAATGGCGTCTGAATGGACAACTCCATCGAGAACAAGCCCCGGCTGTTATTTGCCCAGATGGATATGAAGAATGGTGGTTAGATGGAGAACGGCATCGTGAACAGGGTCCGGCTGTTATTTCACCAGATGGATTCAACGCATGGTATCTGAATGGACAACTCCATCGTGAAGATGGCCCTGCGGCTTATTCCAAATATGGAAATAAATATTGGTATGTGAATGGAAAACGTCATCGTGAACAGGGTCCGGCTGTTGAATATTATGTAAATGGGTCCAAAGAATGGTGGTTAGATGGAGAACGGCATCGTGAAGATGGTCCTGCTATTGAATATGTAAATGGAGCTGAAGAATGGTGGGAATACAATGAACTCATCTATTCAACTGCTATGGGTGAAGAGAATCCAACGTTGAAAATAGCCTGGGAATCAGGCGGACGAAAAGAACTAGAGTTAGTGAAAGCATTAATCACTTGACTTTTTCTCGTGATGTGTTATAATATAATTACATATTGAGAAAGGGACTACCACATGACGAAGATTCTGGTAAAATGGAAAAATGAAACTGGTTATGTTTTTGAAGACAAAGGATATCGTGGTCGTAAAGAAGTTGGGATGGTCGATAAAATCGAGGGCGGCCTTTTATGTGCATTAATGCATGACGGTACTTCGTTCGTAGCGGAAACAATGACTAGCTTGAAGAAGCAGATTATGGATCATTTGTTCGAAGAATCTCAAAAGCTCGTAACGGTCAAAAATTTGATGAATGATAAGTCGGTGCAGATTCGGGCTGAACTGATCGGTGGTATTTGTGATCCTAGCACGGAACGGTATTGGAGCGCATAATATGCAAGGTTTTGGATTGACTTCGATAAAGGCTCCTTATCTTGGCAACTCGGGGAAATACGCTATTAATCAGCAACCTGCTCCTCGAAGAAAAACAGCATCATCTATAATACAAGCAAATATCACCAAAGCAAAGAACAGTAGGACTCCAATCAATTCTAAGAAGGTAATTCCTTCAAAGAAAGATATCAGAGAGTATTGCATGCAAGACGAAGAATTTGCAAGAGCCTTCGAAATCCATCGTTTGGCAGGAAAGGGGTCTTCGGCTGCTATTCGAACGTGCACAAATCGTCGGATCGAATTGTTGCGGACTCTGCCATTTGGACCAGTTCTGAAAGACTAGATTAAATGATTCTGGAGAAGTCAATTGATGGAAAAAGAATTCGGTGTTGACAAAATTAGGGTTGAAATCAATAACCTATAAAAATTGATAGACGAGATGTGTAACAAAGATTATCTTTCGGAACAAGAGGTCGTCTATTACAGAGAATTGATAAACGTATCAAAATCTCTTAATTGGATTAAAGAAGATTATGAAAGTTGGTTCTGGGATGATTCTCTAGAAAAAAATGGAAAATACGCTCGCAGGATGAAAGCGAAGGCGCTGACCGCCGAAAAATTTGGCAGGATTCAAAATGAACGAGTTAGTGAAATAGAGGCTCAAAACGACGAACTTCTGGAAATTACTAATCGCCTTGAAAAAGAGGCTAATCTTCGGAAGAAGGATCCATCACTTCAAGCAGCATGGGATAATTATCAGGTAGTGTTAAATATGGTAGAATAATATTGACCATGCCTATCATTTGAGTGTATATTAAACAATGGAAATTTGTTCTAAATGCGGAAAAAATATGAAAGAAAAGAAATTTCGTTATTCTGAAATCTTCGGTGAAACCATCCAAGGAGAAGGACAGTATACCGGAGTTCCTACTATTTGGGTTAGATTTTGGGGTTGCAATTTTTCTTGCCAAGGCTTCGGGCAAAAAAATCCAGGAGATCCGAGTACCTGGGAAACAGAGTATGAAAATCTCGATCTAACTGACATCAAAAGTATGGAAGATGTTCCAATCTTAAAATTTGGGTGCGATTCGGCTTATAGCTGGGCGAAAAAATTCCAGCACTTGGTACACCAAGAAACCCCCAGAGAAATGGTGGATAAACTTGAAAAATTAATGATACACGAAACCAACCCAGATGGGAAGTTTATTCATCCACGCTCTAAACAATCGATTCATATGGCGTTCACTGGTGGAGAGCCGATGATGAACCAAACTGCTATCTGTGAAATTTTTCGTGAATTTGTGAAGAGATCGAATGTTCCATCATTTGTGACCGTAGAGACAAATGGAACACAACGACTGCGTCCAAACGCAGAAGAGTTGATTAATGCGTTCAAAACAGCAAGCGAATGTGGTGGATTGGTTCCTGATGAGCAAGGACCGGTTGAATGGTTTTGGTCAGTTTCACCGAAGCTATACGCATCAGGTGAATCTTGGGAAAAGGCAATAAAAGCAGCCGTGTTACGATCATACGCTGATGCGTCCGACAATGGACAATTGAAATACGTTGTAGATGGTTCAGAGAGATCATGGGACGAAGTAGAAAGAGCCACTAACACGTATCGTGATGTTGGTATTGAATGGCCAGTGTGGATCATGCCGGTAGGTTCATCCGGAGAACAACAGGAAGAAATTCAAGCTAGAATTTGTGAAGAAACTGTTCGACGAGGATACAACTTCAGTGCTCGCATTCACTCATGGATCTTCAATAACGCTATAGGAAAATAAATGTTGAAATTTTTAGGAACTGGATCCGCGTTCACTGTGCCAGAATCAGGAGATTTGAATCAATGTGATTTTCAGTCGAACATGATTGTTAGACTCAATGGAAAAAACCTCTTGATAGATTGTGGGTCTGACATACGATTTTCATTGACGAAAGCGGGTTTAACAATAGGTGATATTGATGGTATCTACATTAGTCATCAACATGCTGATCATATTGGAGGTCTGGAATATCTAGCCTTTTCGACGTTTTTTAATCCGACTATGAAGAAACCTTTTATGTTCGGAAATCATCGATTGCTTGAAGATCTCTGGGATGACTCATTGTGTGGTGGACTCGGAAGCATCGAAGGGCAAAAAGTGAAACTTGACGATTATTTTGAAGTAGTCTCAATTCCAGAGAACGGTGTAGCTAAATGGGAAGAGATTGATTTCCAACTCGTTCAGGTGGTTCATTTTATGGATGGCTTTAGCATCGTTCCAAGTTATGGTTTGATGTGGACAGGTCCTAATGGAACCAAAGCATTTCTAACTACCGATACACAATTCAATCCAAACCAAATCAAAAAATTTTACGATCAATCTGATGTAATTTTTCATGATTGTGAGACGAGTCCTTTTGCTTCTGGTGTTCATGCTCACTATGAAGAACTCAAAACTCTTCCAGAAGAAACTAAAGCTAAGATGTGGCTCTATCACTATCATCCAGGTAAAAAAGTGGATTGTAAAAAAGATGGTTTTTTAGGATGGGTGATTAGGGGACAAGAGTTCAATCTTTAAAGATTATTTCTGTAAGATTAACAAGGAGAAAAATGCGAATACCATTCGAATGGATGCCTGGATCATGGGGTCTTAAAGGAAAGACAAAAGCCAGAGCAAAAGCAGAATATGAAATGGCAGCGGGGTCATATGAATTGGCCCGAACTCTTCTTCGCATTGATTATGATGTCACCAAAGAACAAGAAGAAGGGTCAATAGAAGAAATTCCTCTTCAATTTCAAAGAGGATTATTGGAACTTGATTTGTCTTTCGATAAGATAAGCAATTCTTTTTATCAAAATGCGATAGCAACGATTGAAGGTAATCCTTTTGTCAGAGTGATAGAATCTGGGTTTGACTGGGAACAAGGGCCAGGTGGGTTCTGGATGGAATTCGATTGGAATTATGAATTTATTGAATTTTTAAAAGATCAGGGATATGAAGGAGCGGGCGACCCGCAAATATTTGATTCCTGGTTAGCTGATATATATCGATCTCAGATCCTTGAGAATGAATTGTCTGGCGAAGATCAAGCCCCGGAACCTGAAGAATTACAAATCAGAGCAAAACCCAGAGAAGATGGAAAGATAGAATATCTATGAAGAAGATAGAATGTTCTGCACGTGAATCATGTGGTGATATATTTTAGATTATAGCGAAGAGGCAGTATAGATGGAAATAGATTTGTCCGTAATGGATCAGTTGAAGAATTTAAACCTTAAAGGGACCCAACAAATGACAATTCATAAAGTAAAATCATGGCCGTATCTTTTTCAAGCTGTTCTGGATGACAGAAAAAAAGCATGACTTTTGAAATATGAACGAGCGTGATTACAAAGCAGGTGATCATCTTTTGCTACAAGAGTTTGATCAGACTGTCGGCCAATATACTGGCAGAGAGCAGCTTTGTATTATCACGTATGTTACCAATAGAAATACTCCATGTGCGATGTCTAGTGTAGCACTGGATAGGAATCATACCGTACTTAGTATTGAAAAGGTTGAGAATGACTAAATCGATTAAAGATAGAAAGACAGAAATTTGCGTTGACGGAAAATGGAAGGAAATCCATTTCAGAGATCTTAAGAAGGAAGATACATTCAGACTTTTTGATGGACGAGTCACTCCTGTCCGTTATAAGGGAAAATATGAATTCAAAGCTACATCTGATCCGTATGTCAATGGACTCGGTACATTAGAAATTGAAATAGAGGAAGCCCGATGACAATCATTGATTATAGAAGAAGAACAGAATAGAAAGAAGGGTTCTTCATTTTTTCCAAACCGCTTGAAACAATACATGCATCTGCACCTTGGTTATCAGATGAGCTAATTAATTTTAGTAGAAGTTTCTCACGATTAGAGTATCGAAAAGAGCCAGCAAGCAATGGTCAATATCGGATGCTATATCGAAGACTAGGAAGTGATTGGGATTTGTTAATCAGCCGACCAAAACCACCAGTAGCAAGTAATCAAAAAAAGGAGATCACATGGTAAATGATGAAAAACGTCCCGACTGGACGAGATATTTTATGACAATGGCTTATCTGGCCGCAAGTCGAAGCAAAGATGAATCGACTCATGCCGGCTCTATTATTGTGAGACCAGATAACACGATCGTAAGTTCAGGATATAATAGTCCAATCCGAGGTATGGAGATTGAAGAAATACCAAAGACTAGACCAGAAAAATATTTCTATATGGAACACTCTGAACGGAATGCAATCTTCGCCGCCGCCAAAAACGAAGGAGGGTTGGATGGGTGTAGACTTTATGTTAATTTTCTACCCTGTTCAGACGGTGCTAGAGCTATTGTACAGACGGGGATTACTGAGGTCATCGTTCACAAAGAAGGGCAAGCAGCATTCGATGAAGCGTCAGGAATAACTGGTGGAGAATGGGATAGCAGTCATGCAGCGGCTTTAAATTTATTCAAAACGCCTTACGCGAGATCATTGAAAGGAAAGTCTGGTACAACGGTTCCTTTTCCAGATCAAAGGCTTTCGATTCTGCGTTGGTGGAGTGGTGATCTTTGGAAACCTATCGGATTTTTTAGAGGTAAGGAATTCAATCTATGAACGTCAAATCTCTAAAAGAAAGACTCACTGATGTACCTGATGATTACGATGTACAGCTTCAAACCATGCTATGTTTCTTGGATGATGGAACTGGAGAATTAGAAGATGGGCCATTCGAATACCGTTACCATGAGCCAATTATAGGAATAGCGTGGGATGATGAGGATAAAGAAGTAGTCTTTATCCTCCGAAACCCGGATCTAACTAACGCCACATTAAAAAATTATGAAGAGATTGATTGAAAATAAGGAGAAGAGATGAGTTATCGATATATCGCGTATTTAGCAGGACCAATTACCGGACTGTCATATGGAACAGCTACTGATTGGAGAGAATATGCAAAAGAGAAATTGGATCCGAGCATCGCTGGAATGAGTCCTCTACGTGGGAAAACATATTTGAGCCAGGTTGAAAATATTCAGGACACCTATGAAGATATTGCTCTTTCTTGTGCGAAAGGTATTACCGCAAGGGACTTTAATGATTGTCGACGTGCCGATATGGTGATCGCTAATTTCGCCGGTGCACGTGCAGTCAGTATTGGAACCGTAATAGAGATAGCATGGGCAAAGGCTTTCAACGTTCCATGCGTTGCAGTCATGCAAGAAGGAAATCCACACTGGCATGCAATGGTGCGTGAGTCCGTTGGCTTTATCGTCCCGACGCTGGATGAAGCGATTCATATCACCAATGCAATGTTAATTCCTGATCCCAATATTGAAGGATTGTATTCTGCGCCTCAATAATATTTTTGAAATTCTGAGAAAAAGTATTATAATAAAAATATGAAAACATTCATCTTAATAGATCTAGCAAACCTTTATTTCCGGGCGAAACATGTCGTTCGAGGCGACACCCCAGAAGAAAAAGCGGGAATGTGCTTGCATATAAATTTGATGAGTTTGCGCAAGGTTTGGAAAAAATTCAATGCTAGCCATCTCGTCGTGTGTTTAGAAGGCCACTCGTGGAGAAAAGAAGTATATCCCGCGTACAAAGCCAATCGAGTCCATGAAGAAATAACGGACCCGAAGGAACAGGCAGAACAGGAAGCAATGTACGGCGCCTTTACTCACATGAAAGAAATGTTCGAAGAACATACAAACGTAACTGTTCTTCGTCATTCATTAGCAGAAGCAGATGATATGATCGCTCGGTGGATCGCAGTACATCCAGATGACAATCATATCATCTGTTCTAGTGACAGTGATTTTGTTCAGCTAATAAATGAAAAGGTCACGCTCTACAATGGAATTCGTGATGTGACTTTCACTCCAGCAGGTGTCTTTGATGATAAGGGCCGTTCTTTGGATTTTTCCGTGAAGAATGATGGAAAGGTTAGAGTAGGGAAGCAGATTATCAAAGAAACCGATTCGTTTCCAGAGCGCGCAGATTGGATCGAATATGCTTTATTCACGAAGATCATTCGAGGTGACAAAGGCGATAATGTTTTCACGGCGTGTGAGCCCGGAACACGACAGAAAGGTTCATCTAAAAAAGCTGGAATTATCGAATGTTTTGAAGACAGGAAAGATCAAGGATTTGAGTGGTTCAATTTTATGAATCAGCGGTGGACAGATCACAACGGAACAGAACACATCGTCCGTGATCTGTTCGAGACAAATGAGACATTGATTGATCTTAAAAAAATGCCTTTCGAAGTTAAGGAAGCATTTGATGAATATATATTGAATTACGAGAAAGAACCAGTGAAGCAACTTGGATTTCATTTCCTTCGTTTTGCTGGAAAATATGATTTAGCTGAGATTACAAAAAATCCAAATGACTTTGTGGAGATGCTGAATGCTAGGAATTTATAGCAAAGAACAAGCTTACGAAGAATATCTTAATAAAAGAGAAGAATGGATCAACATTAAAAACATTGATGAGCCATTTGTGAATACTAGATTAGCTGAAAAAAGACGAGGAGTTTGTTTAGATGGATTTACTTCAATTCAACGCCCATTAGAAGAATTGGGATTCGATTGTGCTGAATTCTCTTTTATTGGTTTCAGAGAAAAATATTTTCAGAAATCAATATTTACACCTACCAGAAAAAAAAGTGAATTCAAAGATGAATGTGAAATACAAATAAAAAAACAAAAAGAATATGCTATTATCCTTAGTAAAAGAGGTGTCGATCTAATCAATCATATAGTAAATAACGATGAAAATGTTAAAAATCAAATTGAAGAATATAACCATTTGAAAGAAGAAGAAGACAAAAGAGAAAAAGAGAAAAAGATTAGAGAAGATAATCCTAGCCTACAGACAGCATGGGAACATTACAATATTCTATTGACTTTACATAGATGAACATTAGTTCTTCATTAGACTATTGAGAATCGATTACTGAATTATTTTCTAATTTTCAAGAATCCAAAATGTCGAAGATAAAACATCAGAGTTCTAATGGAGTAAATAATGAGAAAAGGAGTGTTGATGCAAGCTAAACCGTTAACTGAATCCTCTTTTATATTGATGACCGATGCAGGAGATCGTTTCGGGTTGTTATTGAAGAAAGATCTAGGCGTAGAATTAATCACATCGGATACACAGAATGAATTTCCTAATTTAGAATCACTGGAAGATCTTCTCGGCGGTTCTATCCATTTTATTAAGCCCATAGAAAATAAAGGTCAATCAGATATCGATATTAATGGGTATCCTTGCCGTCATGTTGAAATATTTGACATTGAAAAAGGTGAGTTGATCACTTACAAAGCTAGTCCCAATTCATCAGTTAGGTGGATTGCAGGATGGTGGGGAATCAGATTTACTAGAGGATTTATTACTTTCCTCTGTCCCAAACCGGGTTCATTAGAAGGGAACGATTTTGTCGGTCCTTTTAAGACTAAGATGGAAGCAGAGGCATCAGTAAAAATCAAAAACCAACAAATTAGGGATGATGATGAATCTATTTAACACAAAGAAAATTGTTGATCTAGACCACTGTTTAAACGAACTTGAGAAATTTGGTAGAATAATTTCTACTCTGACTAAAGAGTTTGAAAGAGCTAAAGCATGAGTTCCTATCCATCTCTAGAAAATTTTATTAGTAGGGTTCAGAGAGCTCGTGGTACTAAATCAAAGGAATTTAGATTAACGACCGAAGAAGCAACGTCTATCGCAATTGAAATCAGCAAGTTGATAGTGCTAAAGACTATCGAAGTAGAAAAGGTTGATCCTTCAAATCGAATAGATGGAGGAGCATTTACGAAGAGTTAAGTAGATTAGAAAATCCCCATCGGTGGAATATTTTGTTCTTCTGCAACTTCCCGTAAGTCACTACTTTTCGATTCATCATACCACATGACTTGATCAAGCATCCGAATTATCAGAATCACTGCCATAACCAAATCATCATGTTCTCCAAGCTTAGCTTTGAATCCTGTTCCTGCGGCAACAAAGAAGTTGAATTGACGAGCTAATTCCTTTGAATTGATTTTCATTGCTCTTTTCTCTAAGAGCGTCTTCAATCGAGAACAAGCACCGACTTTTGTTCTATTTGTCGTGTTGAAACCTTTCCGGATCCGCTTGCCTCTTGTCTTTCTTGGTTCAGTCAAAAAAGAACCGTCAAAATTATCCTCTCCGATTTCGTCGATGATTACCAACGCAGCTTCGCCTATCGTATTGTTCTCTACAGACCAATAAATCTCAGGATTAGTGTCACCGTCTTTTCTCATTTCTTGATCAATGATCGTTAGGATCTGTCTCATGACGCGCACCTGGTCAGGAATCCCCAAAATTCTGGACTGCCATTCAGCTACTTGTTCCATACCGGGAAGCTCAAAAATCTGAATGGCGGCGAAATCACCACCAGTCCCGAGAGAAGGATCATATCCAATAATGTAAGTATTTCCTCCTTTGGGTTTCTTCCACCAAGTGACCTCGCCCATAGCTTCAAGAGGACGAACCTGATCAACCTCTTCCATGATCGTTTTCAGGATCATCCCGTCAATCAAGGTTTCAGAATATCCAACGAATTCACATAGCTGCTCTCGTTCGAATTTCTGGTCATCATTCATTTTAGCACGTTGTCGACGTTCCCATTCTTTATCTCTAAATGGATGAGCTTTCCAGGTCGCCTTAATCGATTTGAATTCGTTGTAGCCAGGTCCCTTTGGATCCAACGGTTTTCCGTCCTCGTCAGTATATCGTGTAGATCCCCGCCAAAGACTAGCGAAAGTATCATATTCTGTGTACGGTGTCGAAGTTATAAACGATCGACCACCTGTTGCCAATGTCTGTGAAATCGCCGCCCAGAAATCGGCTTGCATATTTGGGTGGATGGCTGCGAACTCATCAACGTAAAGAAGAGAAATAGACAAACCACGACCAGAATGAGGTCCGGTTGCACGAGAAACAACCCGTGATCCATTAGTAAAGAGGACATGACCTTTAGCATATCCGTCGGTTCTAACGGCGGCTCGAATAAAGTCCGGGCAATTTTCATATCCAAACTGAATTCTTTCCATAATTTCAAGAGCCTGCAATTGATTATTAGCACAAATCAAGACGGTTTCATCTTTGTGGAACATAGTAAACCAGAGGATCAATCCACCTACAACAGTTGTTTTTCCCATCTGTCTAGCAAGCATGGCGATATTATCGTTGAAATTGAGAAAATTCGCAATCATCTCAATCTGATATGAAAATGGTTGGAAAAGTTCACGGGAAGATTTGCCTTGCTTTCCAACCATGGTCTGAATGTAATAATAGTTCCGAAGGAAATACTCAGGATCGCTTTTGCATTTCTTGAGTTCTATTTTCATCGCATCATTATATGTAATCCTAATTGACGATTTTTTATACGCTCCATTAGGTATCTTCAGATATTTTGAGTGAATTCCCGGTTTCTTAATTGTCATACTCTTATTTATCAATAAATAAAACAAAGAACAATGCTTGGAGCTCAAAAATGATTTCATATAACCGCCTAGCTTCTGAAATTTACGAAATATTGGCGGCCCCATCTTACGATTATACCTTGAAGATATATGACCAAGAAGGAAATTCAACAGCTACTCCAACAAGGGCCAAATGGATTTACGTTGAACCAGATGATATCATCATTCGATTGTCGGTTCGGGGCGAAGCAAAGAATGGCGTACGGAATGAAGAAATTTTCTTCTGGAAAAATCAAGATCTCGATAAAGATAAGATGATTAAGATCATCGGACGAATCAGAAAGGTCTGCAACCTTTTCGGTGTAGGTCTTACAGTAAAGGATTTCGCTCGTTCAGAAATGCAAAAAAAATTTAGTGATATGACTGCCAGAGAAATAGAGGAAGATCAAATGGATGAATCAATTGAAAGATTAGCAAAACTTTCTGGAATAGAAGAAAATAACGAAGAAGGTTTCCAGAATTGGGACGATGAAAAATCTGAAGACTATGTTCCAGAAGAAGGAGAAATTGTTCGGATTTCTCAAGCAATGATTCATGGTGGAAGACCAGCTGAAGTAACTGGGTTCCATAAAAATAGACAAGGAGAAGTTGAACAGGTATTTGTTCGTTTCGCAAATGGTCAAACTGGTAATTTTCATGCCAGTGATATTGAAGTCGATGAGGATGGTATGGCAGATAAAGAATATTATGAAGAGTTAGAAAATAGCGATAATGAAGAATACGGTCGAGAAGATTATGTCCATGAAGACAGCACTGATTCAATGTTTCAAGACGACCAAGTGAAAGCTATTCTTGATAAGCATCAAATGCAGACGATACACGATCAAGACCTTGAAAGTGATACTGAAGTATTTCAAGACCTCTACGCTTATTTTGTACACGGCGGTGATATGCCTTATGGTATCGCAAATGGTGATGATGGTGACCCAGCAGAATGGATCTTCCATCGACTCGATTCAATGGGTTTATTGACTGATGATATTGAAGAGAACGACATCGGATCACATGCTTGGGGTCCTGAATTTTTCGAAGAGGAAGATGGAATAATGGAATCGATGTCGGGAAATTCTAAGAGATCGTATTACAGCTTGGAAGAAGCTCGTCTGGTGGTTGTCCACGAGAAGATGATCGACGAAGAAAAACGAGGAGCTCGTTCTCGCAATATCAAAGAAATGTACGTTGAAGCTAGGGGAGAGAGGTTCCGTATCCCAGAAAATTATTTGATGGGCGGTAAAGCGATGTGTAGGCATCTCAACGAAGGCGGCTCTGCTATGGACAAAACCGGAAAAAGAATTATGGAAAGATGCAGAGAAGCGGGTTCTCTCCGTTCTTTCATTAAAGAATATCGATCAAATGGTCCCGCTAATCTTCTGGAAATGGCAAAAAGTCGAGTCCGTTCTTTGCGAGAAGAATGTGGTAAGATGACTGGTCCTAAAGGATATCATGCGTTCAAAGAATCATTCACCAAGCAGAAAAGAATAGGAAAAGAAAGAATCAACGAAATGTCACTTTACATCGCCGCTGATCTCGGACTAAATGAAGACGCTGATTTGCATGAAGGAATTCAATATCTTGCAAAGATGATGGTTCAAGAAAATGCTATTATGATCAAGAACGTGGCTCACGTGCTTTCGCATCTTAAGGGTGACAGAGAATCTGGAAGAAAGGAAACCGGAATCGAAGACCTTGCTAAAGCTTTGGTCCTTAAAAAAGTAGCTAATAGTTTGAGCAATGAAGATAAAAAACAAATGGCTTATATGGTCGGTATCGGTGTTCGTAAGCTTTGGAAAGAGCATCAAGGGAAGATCTCAGATCAGATCGATAGGATCGCAATGTCAATTAATGATGATTTCTTAAGTACACTGTTCAATAGAATCGTCGATAAGTTGGTCCACGATGATAAGGTAGCAAAGCATGAATTAGCTATTGCTAATATGATTAAAGATGGCGTGTTGGGTAACATCAAAGAACAGACGACGATGGAACAGGATTCTTTGTTGGAATTAGAAACTTACATTACTGAAACAGCAATGAAGCCTTTCATCTCAGAAGGGTAAATGCGAGGCCGGGTATGATAATGAATGCAATGCAAAGTGATTTTGAACGGATGATACGTTCGAATCATCGTTTAGTCCTATTGGACATCCTTTATTGGCTGCCAGATCATTCAAGCGTTTTACAAGAATTTATATGGCAGACAATGGATGATGTTCCATCTTTTCCTAGAGTATATAGATTCTTAGATTTTTGGAAAGAAAACATCGAAGCGACTATTAGTGAAATCAAAATAGCACATGCAGATCCCCTTCAAAAGACTAAATTTATTTCGGTAGATATAGTAAAATATATTTGAAAAAATCTCCTCTTTATTGTAATATGAATAGACTAATGAGAATAAAGACTAAATAATATTGTGGAAGTTAAATTTCACAATGGCATTTAGGCACATTAGGCAATTATAGGCAATTATAGGCACAAAGGAGTAACTATGGCACTAAACATGGAAAAAATGCGCGCTCTTCTCGCTCAAGAAGAGGAAAAAAATCAAAATCGTGGAAATAATTCTAACAACCAATTACCGGGTGATGGACCAGTTTATCCGCATTGGGCGATCCCAATTGATTCCAAAGCTATCCTAAGGTTTTTACCAGATGGTAACGAATCAAACCCATTCTTTTGGCAAGAACGATCAATTCGTAAACTTCCATTCACGGCAGTGAAAGGATTTGATATTGGTAATCGATCAACAGTTGAAGTTGTAGTCCCTGACTTGAACGTTTTTGATAAGAATATCGATCCGATCCAGAAAGAGATTGGTCCTTGGTGGGAAGAAAACCGATTCGAAGAATACCGAACTTACAAGAAAAGAATTTCTTATATTTATCAAGGATTAGTTAGAAAGCATCCAGGTTTTCTTGATAAGAAAGGAAATATTGCAGAGTCCACTTCACCAGAAAATCCAATTCGTCGGTTTATTATGAGTCCTGGTATTTACGAAACTATCAGAGCAATCATCATGAATCCAAAGATGAGATACTCTCCTACGGATTATGAGCATGGTAGAGACTTTGAAATCCATATGCGTAAGAAAGGCGAGCATAACAATTACGATGCTAGTCAGTGGTCGTTCGAAGAAGATGCTCTAACAGTCGAAGAGCTCGAAGCTATTGAGAAATTTGGTTTGTCTAATCTTAGTGATTTTATTCCGAATCGTCCAGATGATGCACATGTTGAAGCAATGATTGAATTGTTTCAGGCATCAGTTGCTGGCCTACCTTATGATCCTGATCGTTGGGGTGAATATTTTAAGCCAACTGGTGTTAATCTCAGCGAATCGAGTCAGCCGAACGGCGCCGACAAATCCGCTGATAAGGAACAGGAATCAGAGGCCGAAGCAGAAAATTCTAAGACTAAGGATCTGCTAAGCAAGCTCAAAAAAGAAAAGGCAGCTGACGACGATGAACCACCATTCGACGTCGATGAAAAGCCTAAAGAAGAGCCTAAAGAAGAGGTAAAGGAAGAGGTAAAGGAAGAAGTGAAGACCGAAAAACAATCGGCAAGCACTGCAGATCTTATCGCGAAATTAAAGGCTCGTCAATCATCTAAATAAAATCAGATGGCAGGGGTTAATTCCCTTGTCATCTTTTCAAAAGAAAAGATCAATGATCTTTTCTTTATCGTAATACCTGTCTGACAATAGACAGAAGGAGGTTATAATCACAAAACCAGTTGATATTTCAAAATTTCGCAAGTCAGTAACTAAGGGGATCGGTGGAATTAGTGAAGGTTTTAATGATCCAAAAACCTGGCTAGATACCGGAAGTTATGCCCTTAATTTTCTGATTTCTGGAAGATGGGATGGGGGTGTTCCTCTTGAAGGAAAGATGACAATGTTTGCCGGATCATCGGGTTCAGGAAAGTCGTATATCGTCTCAGCAAATTTGGTAAAAGATGCACAAAAGAAAGGCATCTTCCCGGTAATCATTGATAGTGAAAACGCTCTAGATGAAGAATGGCTTACAAAACTAGGAGTCGATACTAGTCCTGATAAAATCATGAAGATTAATGCTAGTTTTATCGATGATGTCGCCAAGTTCATCAATGATTTTATCAAAGAGTACAAGGGAGAATATGGCAATCTTCCACTTGAAGATCGACCAATGCTACTCTTCGTCGTTGATTCTATTGGGATGCTATTAACACCGACCGATCAGGATCAATTTCAGAAAGGTGATATGAAAGGTGATATGGGTCGAAAAGCTAAACAGCTTGGATCATTGGTAAAGAATGTCACTGCTCTTATCGGCTCGGAGAACATTGGATTGGTGGTCACAAATCATACATATGATTCACAGGACATGTTCAGACCTGATTCAGTTATCACTGGTGGGAAGATTATTGAATTTGCAAGTTCAATCATCGTTGCACTTGAAAAATTAAAGCTAAAGGAAGATGCAAATGGAAACAAGGTAACAAACGTTACTGGTATCCGCGCATCGACACAAGTTAGAAAGTCTCGTTATGCGAAACCCTTTGAGAAGATTGAAATCAGAATTCCTTGGGAAACAGGAATGGATCCATATTCGGGTTTGTTCGATTTGTTTGAGAAGAAAGGTCTGATTATCAAAGAAGGAAATCGGTATAAGTACAATAGTCCAGATGGTACTGAATTTAAAGATTTCCGCAAGAATTATGGACCTGAAATTTTTGACAAAATGATGGCTGGATATGATGAACCAGAAGTTAAACAAACAGAAGAAATCGATCCGGAAACCGGTGAAGTTTTGGAGGAATAATGCAAGAAGAATTGTTTATTGATCTTTGGCAGCTTTTTATGGCACATACTACCGATAAAGAGCTTGAAGAAGCTGCTTTTCGATTTGTTGAAATATTTGAGGATTGTGGAATTGATGTGAGTCGTTTTGAAGAAGTTCATGGACGCTGTAGCTTTCTAGATGAAGCCATAGAAGAAAAAACGAAGATAGAAGAAGATCCCGATGACGAATATGACGTGGATTATTGATGTCAGGCTGGGTTTATAAAATTCAGGAGTCTTACAATAATATTCTTCCCTTTGTGGAGTATTTTGAAAAAGAATATCAAGATGCAACCAAGGAAGTAAAACTTGAAGGACGTATTGAAGATAATTCAGCTAGATTGCCAGGTGAATTTGAATACCGCTATCGTCAATTACAAGAGATCGAAGCTGTTCTCGAATTCTTAAACATTGATCTCAGAAGAGAAAGATCTTCTCTTTATAAGAAATATTTAGAGAATTATAAAAGACAATTGACGTCTAGAGATATTGACAAATATATCGACGGCGAAGCAGAAATTGTCGAACTTCAGATATTACTAAATGAGGTAGCTTTGATCCGAAATAAATTCTTGGCTCTTACCAAAGGATTTGAAGCTAAAGGTTTCCAATTGAATAATATTATTCGTCTTCGCTCGGCTGGGATCGAAGATGCTTCCATATAAATAGAGTAGAAATAGGAATAAAAATAGGAAGAAAAATGGAAATTAGATTTTTAGATCCAGACGCAAAAAAGAAAAATAAGTATCTAAATCATCTGGGAGCTATCGAAAAGAGGAAAAACAGAGAAGGTTTATTAACAAGTGAAATAATCATAATTGCTAAGTTTTTCGAAAGAAAGAAATTGAATAATGCATTAACTTTAAATGTTAATCGTACAGATCTTTTGAACGTGACAGGATGGGTTAGAACATTATTTAAACTTCAACCATACGAACAAGCGATGAATGATCTTAAAACGATAGGGATTATTCTACCGATAAGTCAAATTGACGAGAGAAAAATTAGGAACGAATACAATAGAAGAAACAGAAAGAAACCTCAAATCTCACGAAAACCAAGAGGCCCAGTTGAGGTCCAAATAATCAAAAGGAGATAACATGACAACCACGACACAACTAGCAGAACAAGTTGAACTCTTTCTAGCAGAAAACGAGAAATTTGAAGACAAAAAGAACAGCGCTGCTGGAACACGTGCACGAAAAGCTTTGATGGAAATTAAGAAGCTAGCAGACGTTCGTCGTAAAGAAATTCAAGCAGCAAAGAATGAAAAGAAGTAACTACAACCCGTGGTGGGATATTGATATGAAGATCACCTGTGTGTTGCTGATGCTCGCTGTTTCGCCTGTCATTTTTATATTGTTGTATTAACTGGAATTAATCATGAATGAAAAATATATCCAATGCGAATCCCAGATAGAGTGGACTGAAAAAGTATTGTGTAAGGTGCGAACTTTTACTCGATCGATTAGAGAACTGTCACACTATTGAAGATTTGAAAGAGTTCATCTTGGAAAATCTTCTATGATAAAACGTTTTCGACAAAACATCGACGGCCGAGATTTCGTCGTCGGGGATATCCATGGTGAACTTGATTTATTCAACGAAAAATTACAAGAGATTTCGTTTGATTCAAGCGTCGACAGAATGTTTTCTGTTGGTGATTTAGTCGATCGGGGTCCAAAATCTTTTGAATGTTTGTTATTATTAGAAAATGAATGGTTTCATTCGGTGATGGGGAATCATGAATTAATGATGATGGACGCTATTATTGATGAGACTGCATATGGACAAAAAATCCAGCATCATGTTCATAATGGTGGAGAATGGATGCTTAATATTGATCAAGAAAAAATACGAAGATGTTTTGAATATGCTAAGAATTTGCCATTAGTTTTTGAGGTCGAGACCTTATCTGGTTTAATAGGAATTACGCATGCAGATCCCGCAGTAGATGATTGGTCAAAATTGCATGAAGAACCATTTGCCTATGAACATGATGTTCTATGGTCGCGTTCAAAAATTAGTCACAATGACAGCTTTATCATCAAGAATATCTTCATGACGTATCATGGACATACCCCGCTACAGTCAACCAAACAACTTGGTAATTCTAGATTTATTGATACTGGTGCTGTATTTGGAAATCGCTTGACCATAGAAGAATTAGGTATCGTTAGTTAACGAGGAAAAATAATGAAGATTAAGGAATTATTGATTATGGAAACAGAACAACCGGGAACTTTCGTCGGAATCCATCTTGCAGAAGAAACATTGGATCATATCAAAGAATATATGGATAAAAATAAGATTCAGAATGCACTAACTTCAGAGAAGCTACACATCACTCTTCTTTATTCTAAGAAGCCGTGCCCAAACTATAAAGCTGCACGGGATATATATCCGATCACTGCTAAATCCGATAGGTTTGACATCTGGACTAGTACTCATATCGAAGGAAATCCAAATTGTCTTGTTTTGAAAATTGATTGCCCAGAAATCAAAGAAAGAAATCAAACACTTATGACTGAGCATGAAGCGACTTCTGATTTTCCAGATTACAAGCCTCATCTTACTTTCAGTTATGATGCCGGAGACATTAAGGTGGACGATCTTCCAGAGTTTAACAATGAGATAATATTAATTCGAGAGTACAAAGAAGATCTTAGAGCCGAATATAAAAAAGACGACTAATTTTCTTCTTGATTTCTAAGATGTTCGTGTTATTACAATAAAACATCGAGAAGGATTTGTGATATGGGCGATACACTAGACACTAGACACTAGACACTAGACACTAGATTCGAAGAAGCTTATAGAAAGGAAACACCCAAGATGAAAAAAATATGGGAAGATCTCAAATGTTTTTTTGGTATTCATCCATACGATGAAGATGATAATTATACAAACGGATATCGTTGGAGATTTTGTAGAAGTTGTGCACACAGACAGCGCCGCGCACCTCAAGGTCTTAATCCAACTGATTGGCATGATTTTTAATTATAACGAAAATAATTGATTTTCTTCTAATCAAGTGTTACTATCTATTATAGAAAGTGAGAAAGTGAGAAAATATGACTGATGAAACAGTAATAGATAAGAAGACTAAAACAAAATCGAAGGTTCAAAAACCAAAGAATTATCATGTTATTCTTTTAAATGATGACTATACCACTATGGCATTTGTGATTGGTCTGTTATCATTTGTTTTCCATAAAACCGATTCAGAGGCGTTCAACATCACACGAGAAATTCACGAGAAAGGTAAAGGCATTGCCGGAACTTTTTCACTGGAAATTGCCGAAACAAAAGCAGCAGAAACGATCATGTTAGCTCGGCAAAGTGAATTTCCTTTGACGGCACAAGTTGTAGAAGAATGAAAATAATTGAAGACTATCCTCCAAATTTTGATGAATTGATAAAGGTTTTTCCGATTACTAAAACTGTTATCTTCGCATGGGGAGACAAAATTTATAATCCGAATAGGATTCATATTCCCGCCGAGCTCATCTCCCATGAAGAAATTCATGGTGCCCGACAAAAACCCGACGTAGAAGGTTGGTGGGCACGATACATCGAAGATCCGGTCTTCAGAATCCAGGAAGAAATTCCAGCTCATCAAGCGGAATATAAATGGCTTATGGAAAATGGAAACAGGCACGAACGAAAATCTGCCTTGAAGATTGTTTCGAAGAAGCTTTCAGCTCCTCTTTATGGTCAGCTTATCAAACCAAAACAAGCAAGAGAAATAATTAAAGGAGTGTTGAATAATGACTGAAAAAATAACGATTGGATTACAATATGATGGATGGGAAATCATACTTCCAAATGAGAAAAGATTTTCGTGGAATCATAATGAAGAAGACAATGGGACCTTAGCGTTGCAAGCTCTTCTTGAAGAGCTTGGTTTTGAAACTGAAATCGAGGAGCAGTGTTGAATGTTTTTCTTTTGGGTGGTCGTTCTTTCTAGCCTAATATTGTTTTTAATTTGGTTTTTATATTGCAATGAAAAAACTTACAAAGAAAGAATAGCGATGATAAATAGAAAAGAAATAGGCGGAATCTGGTCTGTATCTTTTCAAGAACATCTTTGGACTCTTGTGTTTTTTAGAAATATTGAAACATTATATACAAAAAGACGTGATAAAATAAGGAGTCGACGATGCGACCTATCCTGGTAGTAGACACCGAAACGACCGGTCTTAACGTGAAGACAGCTGAGATTATTGAGATCGCCGTTTGTGATGTAGAGACAGAGACAATGGAATCGTTTCTTCTTCGCCCGGTTGAAGGTATTCCAGAAAACGTACAGAAATTGACAGGTATTGATGAGGAAATGGTTAAAGATCAACCTACTTTCTTTGAAAAAATCGAAGATGTGATTAAGCTTCTCCGTCCAGGAGATAACCCAATATACGTCGCTCATCACGCACCGTACGACATGCCAGTTATTCGAAACAACCTTGATTTCGCCGGCCTAACCGAAAAAGACACCGAATGGCTTTCTAGAGAAAATTGGCTCTGTACCAATCGACTGTTGCGACGGGCTCACGGACACAAACCTCGCCTAAAATACACGAATCTTCCAGCGGCTATTGAGTTTTTCAATCTGGATGTTCCAGAAGCAGATACAGTCCACCGCGCAGAAGCTGATGTATGGATGGCTTTGCGATTATTCAATCAACTTCGTAAGAATGACTACGAAGATTTATCTGATGAAGAATTGATTGATCTCTGTTGGCAGCGATATGTATTCGCCCGATTTCCTTTTGGAAAACATAAAGGAAAACTGTTGAAAGACATTCCGACCGGTTATTTCGTCTGGATGTGTGATAATATGGATTCATTAAATCCAAAAGATGAAAGATTCGACCCGGATCTTTATTCTACAATAGAAAAAGAAATTGAGCGTCGGGTCGCTGACTTAGGCGACTAAATAGAAATGAATTAATTTAAAGACCGAATGGAGAAAAGATGACCAATATCTTTCAAGATTTCAAGAGTCACTATGATACTAAGAAGCAAGAAGAACTTACAATACAGGAATATTTAAAGCTGTGCAAAGAAGACCCATCAACCTACGCAACAGCAGCAGAAAGAATGTTGAAAGCTATTGGTGAACCAGAAATGGTAGACACCAGCGACGACGCTCGATTTAGTCGCGTCTTTAATAATCGGACCATTAAGGTTTATCCTTCCTTCAAAGATTTCTACGGGATGGAAGACACTGTTGAACAGATCGTCGGTTATTTCAAGCACGCAGCACAAGGACTCGAAGAAAAGAAGCAGATCCTCTATCTCCTAGGGCCAGTCGGTGGAGGAAAATCAAGCCTCGCAGAAAGAATCAAATCTTTGGCTGAAAGTTTTCCAATTTATGCTCTGGCGACAGACGACTCCACTAGTCCCATTTTCGAAAGTCCGCTAGGGCTATTCGATCCTGAACAATGGACCGATCGACTCGAGAAAGAATATAATATTCCAAGTCGATACCTAAATGGACTAATGAGTCCATGGGCGAACAAGAGGCTTCGTGAAGATTTTGATGGTGATATCAGCAAGTTCAAGGTGGTTCGTTTGAATCCATCTAAGCTTAATCAGATTGCAATCTCAAAGACTGAACCAGGTGATGAGAATAACCAGGATATCAGTGCCTTGGTTGGTAAGGTTGATATCAGAAAATTGAACAAATTCGCACAGAATGACCCGGATTGCTATTCTTATGATGGTGGGCTATGCCGGGCAAACCAAGGGGTATTGGAATTCGTGGAAATGTTCAAAGCCCCGATCAAGGTATTGCATCCGTTACTCACGGCGACACAAGAAGGGAATTATATCGGAACTGAAAACATTGGTGCTATTCCTTTTCATGGTGTGATCCTGGCCCACTCGAATGAATCAGAATGGACGACGTTTAGAAACAACAAAAACAATGAAGCCTTTCTCGACCGTATTTACATCGTCAAGGTTCCCTATTGCTTGCGGACAACTGAAGAGCAGGAGATCTACGAAAAGCTGTTGGCAAGCTCTTCTCTGGCGAACGCTCCCTGCACGCCAAAGACATTAGAGATGATGGCACAGATGGCCATTTTATCCCGCCTCAAGATTCCAGAAAATAGCAGTTTATTTTCGAAGATGAGAATTTATGATGGTGAAAATTTGAAAGACGTTGATCCTCGAGCTAAGTCAATCTCAGAATACCGAGACGTAGGTGGTGTTGATGAAGGTATGTCAGGATTGTCAACTCGCTTTGCGTTCAAAATTTTGTCAAAGGTGTTCAATTATGATCCAGAAGAGATTGGTGCTAATCCAGTACATCTTTTGCGAGTTTTAGAAGAAAGTATAATCAAGGAACAATTCTCGACGGAAACCGAAGAACAATACATCGGCTTCCTTAACGAATATCTCAAAGACAAATATGCAGAATATATCGGTAAAGAAATTCAAATTGCTTATCTCGAAAGCTATTCAGAATACGGACAGAATTTGTTTGATCGTTACATTGATTATGCTGATCACTGGATTGATGATAAAGATTATAAGGATCATGATACCGGTGAAATGTTTGAACGTTCTGCATTAAATGACGAACTAGAGAAAATTGAAAAATCTGCTGGAATCGCTAATCCAAAAGACTTTCGTGGCGAAGTGGTTAATTTCGCTCTACGGTTCCGCGCCAAAAACAAAGGCAAGAATCCAAAATGGACGTCATATGAAAAGCTTCGCGAAGTAATTGAGAAGAAGATGTTTAGTTCAACTGAAAACATTCTTCCAGTGATTAGCTTTGGTTCGAAGTCAAGCGAAGACGATGAAAAGAAGCACAAAGATTTTGTTGAACGAATGAAGGAAAAGGGTTATACAGAGAGACAGACTCGTCTCTTAGTCGAATGGTATATGCGCGTGAAAAAATCGACATAAGGAGCTAACGTGTCATCAATTATAATCGATCGACGTAAAAACGGCAAGAACAAAAGTTCTTCCAACCGACAACGCTTTATCAAACGTTCCAAAGCTGTAATCAAAGAAAGAGTCGATCAGATCGTTTCTGAACGAAGCATCAAAGATATCGGTTCGGGTGATAAAATCAAGATCCCTTCTAAAGGAATTAAAGAGCCTAGCTTCCAAAACGGTAAGGGAGGAAAGAAAGATCACGTCCTCCCCGGAAACAAAAAACACATTGTCGGAGATGAAATCCAACGTCCACCATGTGGTGGTGCAGGTGGAAGAGAAGGATCATCCGATGGAGAAGGTGAAGATGATTTTGTCTTCAACATCAGTAGAGAAGAATTCTTAGAATTCTTCTTCGAAGATCTTGAGTTACCCGATCTAATAAAAACTCAACTTAAAGACATTGAAGTCCAGAAACTAAAGAGATCAGGTTTTACTCCAGTAGGAAATCCATCTAATCTGAATGTTTTGAGATCAATGAAGCAAGCGCTAGCTCGCAAGATCGCTTTACAAGCAGCGTTCGATGATGAAATTGAAAAAATCGAGTTGTTGATTAAAAAAGATCCTTCTTCTAAAGAACTTAAAAAGAAATTAGAAGAACTCAAAGATCTAAGAGAAAAGGTACCGTTCATAGATGATGTTGATTTACGTTTCAATTCTTTTGAAAATAAACCAGATCCAACTACAAAAGCTGCGATGTTTTGTATCATGGACGTCAGTGCCTCAATGGGAGAATATGAAAAAGATCTCGCCAAGAGATTCTTTATTCTTCTATACCTTTTCTTACAGCGAAAATACGAAAAGATCGAAATTGTCTTCATTCGCCACACTCATAGTGCTAAAGAAGTAGATGAACAGGAGTTTTTCCATTCGAAAGAATCAGGCGGTACCGTCGCCAGTACAGCATTGAAATTAGCTCATGAAATTATTCAAAAACGTTACCCGTCATCAGATTGGAATTTGTATTTTGCTCAAGCATCGGATGGAGATAACTGGATAAACGATTCGGCTCAATGTGAAGAGTTACTATCTGAAACTATTATGCCTCTTGTCCAATATTATGCTTATATCCAATTAGAACAAGATGATGACTCATTTATGTTTGGTACCTTTGGAGAAAAAGAGCTCTGGCAAAGCTTTGAAAAGATGATGGGAAGATTTAAAAATTTCAAGATGAAAAAAATTAACGGACCGAATGAAATCTATCCGGTTTTCAGAGAACTATTTTCTTGAACTTAATTTCTTATGCAGTCACAAAAGGTAAAAAATGAAACAGAGCAAAAAACTTTGGGACGATAATGATTGGAATTTTGATCGGCTAAATGAAGTGACGACCATCATCGAAAAAATAGCAGTCGAAAAATTTGGACTTGACTGCTATCCAAATCAGTTGGAGGTTATTTCCTCTGAACAGATGATGGATGCTTATACTAGTCATGGAATGCCAGTGTTCTATTTCCATTGGTCTTTTGGTAAAAATTTCACCCAGACAGAAAATAATTACCGTCGTGGTAGGATGGGCCTCGCCTATGAGATAGTGATTAACTCAAGCCCGTGCATCAGTTATCTGATGGAAGAGAATACGATGGTGATGCAGACTTTGGTTATTGCCCATGCAGCTTTCGGACACAATAGCTTCTTCAAGGGAAATTATCTATTCAAAGAGTGGACAGACGCAGAGGCCATTATCGACTACCTGATTTTTGCTAAAAAATATATCACAAAATGCGAAGAGAAGTATGGTTTAGAAGCAGTAGAAAAGGTTCTTGATTCTTGCCATGCTTTGCAATTCTTTGGAGTAGATCGCTATCATAAGCCAAAAAGACAATCCAAAGAGAAAGAGCTCGAACGTCTTCACGAAAGAGAAGAGTACAGACAACGATCAGTTGATGATCTTTGGAAGACATTGCCGCAATCGAAGAACAAAGACCCAAACGGAAAGGTTTATAAACCCTTCCTCGAAGAGAAACAAGAAAATATCCTCTATTTTCTAGAAAAGAATGCTCCTCTTTTGAAGAATTGGCAGCGAGAAATTATCCGAATAGTCCGCAAGACAAGTCAATATTTTTATCCTCAAATGCAGACAAAAGTGATGAACGAAGGATGGGCGAGTTTCTGGCATTATACTTTGATGAATGAATTATGGGAACAAGGTTTTCTTGATGATGGACATATGCTTGAATTTATGCATAGTCATACGTCGGTTCTATTCCAGCCAGATTTTGATGATCAACGTTATTCTGGATTAAATCCATATTACCTGGGATTTTCGATCTTTATGGACATCAAGAGGATGTGTGATAACCCAACAGACGAAGATAAAAAATGGTTCCCTGATATCACCGGTGGAGATTGGCTTACAGAAATAAAATACGCAATGGAAAACTTCAAAGATTCTAGCTTCGTCCTACAATATCTAAGTCCCAAAGTCATCAGAGATTTGAAACTTTTCGTCTTAAAAGATGAAGAAGATGAAAATTATCTGGTAACCAATATCCAAGATCAAGACGGCTACATTAAAATCCGTAAGAATCTTTCTCAACAATATGAAATCAATCGTTCCATCCCGGATATTCAGATTACTGATTTCGCCATTGATGGTGATAGGACTCTATTTCTGGAACATACTATGATTGACAAGATACCATTAGACAATGATAGTGCTCAGGAAACCATCCGTCATCTACGTAGACTCTGGGGCTTTGATATAATGCTTGAAAGCATCGATGAGGTAGGAGACGTCCGGGATATATTCGAAAGCATCCTTTCCAGTGACGATGAAAATATCTGGGAATTTAACGACATTCCTTTTTAATGCTTGACTTTTTCTTGCACCGTGTTATAATTAATTATGATAAAGAAATAAGAAGGTATGAAAATGGATAAGTTGATAGTTTACGGCGAAGAAAATGAAAAGATCGAATTCGAAATCGCAAATGGTTTCGTGGGGCGCGTGGTATCTGCGGTCGCAGAATACAACATTCCAGCTGCAGAACGGGTTGCTAAGCTTCTCAACGAAGATGCAAAGAAAAATATTGACAATCAAGAGAAGATTTAGTATAAATAAAAGGCAAGATAGACATAAAGTCATTTTGCTTTAAGTTGGATCGATTGGTCACAGCAAATGTATTTAAACCCATGAAAGTGAGGTGATACAATGAAAAATACAATCCTTAAGGTATCTCGTCAAGATACCATCGCAGAACTTTCACCGTGGTTCGATAGCCAATTGAAAAAGCTAATCGCAAGTGGTGGATTCATTCAAGAAACAGAATTAAGACTGACCTCGATCAAATTGATCGAGGATCTGGTTGATTATCGAAAACAATCAGGTATCGACGTTGCAGTTCTTGGCGTTTCTGGTGGTGTTGATTCGGCTCTGGTAGCCGCGCTGTTTAAAGAAGCAGGATGGAAAGTCAAGGGTTTATTGCTTCCAATCAATCAAGATCCGGTCGAAACCGAACGTGGTGTTGAAGTTTGTGATGCTCTTGAGATTCCATTCGAAACGATTGATTTGACCAGTGAAGCGCAGCTTTTGTCTGATCGATTGGTGCACATTAATCCAATGACTGACGACGAAAAAATTCGTACCGGGAATATTAGAGCTCGACTTCGAATGATCACACTATATAATGTAGCACATGCTGAACGGGGCCTGGTTGCATCAACTGATAATTTTAGTGAATTGGCTGCAGGTTTCTGGACTCTACACGGAGACGTTGGTGATCTCAGTCCAATCCAATCTCTTTGGAAGTCATGGGAAGTGCCAGTCATCGCAAAGATGATGGGTGTTCCAGAGTCAGTTTATACGGCTAAACCAACCGACGGTCTTGGGATTAATGACGGTGACGAAGCACAGTTCGGCTGTTCATATCTCGAATGGGATATCATGTTGATGTCGTTCATGAACAAAGATACGGCGATAAGTGATCGAAGATCAGCTGATGTTTATGATAAGGTTGAAAAAAGGATGTCTCGAACAGCCTTTAAGCGATACAATCCAGCCTATCTCGAAGCAGTCCCTGGGCGATTTGAAAGCCTGGCAAAACTTGATTCGATCTGGACCCCAAGCGTTTTGAAAGGACAGAACAATGACTGATTTTGCAGAACGAAGTTCTTTGCAAGAAACCGATTTCATCATTAGATCTCTGATGGACGTCGATTTTTATAAACTTACGATGGGTTATTACATTTTCAAAAAACATCGGGGTGTCAATGTCAAGTTTAGATTGATCAACCGTGATCAAAACGTTCCACTAGGATTTATGATTGACGAACAGGAGCTCCGAGAGCAGCTCGATCATGTTCGCACCTTGGGCTTTCGAAGAACCGACCTTTATTACCTTCGTGGAATGGACGTCTACGGTGAAAATATGTTCGACGAAGAATACATCGAGTTCCTTTCCACTGTTCGTCTGCCTGATTACCACCTTGAGATGAAAGGCCCTGAACTGAGCCTAACGTTCGAAGGACCTTGGGAGCAGGTAACTTTTTGGGAAACCATTGCCCTGGCGATCGTGTCGGAGCTTTATTACCGGAAGAAATTGCGGAAGATGACATCGATGGATCGAAAGGTCCTCTACGCGAACGCGACCAGCAAGCTGTACAACAAACTGAAATTCATCAAAGAAAACGCACCAAACGCGAAGATCACGGATTTTGGACAGCGTCGTCGTCACAGCTTCCTCTGGCAGAAATTCGCCATTGAGATGGCCAGTGATGTACTGGGCGATCAGTTCGTCGGAACTAGCAATACTTGGTTGGCTTTTAATCAGGATAAGGTTCCAATTGGTACGAACGCTCATGAGCTTCCAATGGTGGTGACTGCACTATATCCGGATGAACTGAAACCCAAAGCACAGTATGATATCGTTCGTGAATGGGGAACATTGTTTGGTAAAGGTCTTCGGATCGTTCTACCTGATACCTATGGATCTACGCAGTTCTTTAAAGGGATGCCTCGGAACCTTGCGGAAGAGATCGCCACCAACTGGAGAGGAATCAGACAGGACTCTGGAAGCCCAGAAGTTGAAGCTAATATGTTCTTCTATTGGTTGCGTGATCATGATGTTGATCCACGTGAGAAGGCTTGTATTTTCTCGGACGGTTTGGATTACGAAAATATTGTCAACCTTCAGACACAATTCGAAGGGCAGATGATCACACCGTTCGGATGGGGAACAGCTTTAACTAACGATTTCATCAACTGTGATCCATCAGGAGAAGATCGTTTTCGTTCTTTCAGTCTGGTGTGCAAGGTACTCGAAGCAGATGGAAAACCAGCAGTTAAGCTGAGCAACAACCCGAAAAAGGCTACAGGTATCCAATCTGAAATTGCAAAATACTTGAAGATTTTCGGCAATGATGGAAAAACTGAAATGGAGACAAGGGTATGATAAGCTACGAATATCCAAGACCAGCAGTCACTGCAACCGCCGTTATCATTTGTCCTTCTAATGGACGAACTACGGTTTTGACTGGTCGTCGAACTTCTAAGACAGACGCCTTCCCTGGTTATTCTTGCCTTCCTGGAGGCTTCGTTGATGAAGGTGAACAGGTAGAACAAGCTATGATCAGGGAGATCAAAGAAGAGACCGGCTTGGAAGTCCCATTGTCAAAATTGAATCTATTCGCAGTTTACAGCGATCCAATTATTGATCCTCGCTGTCATGTTGTCAATGTTTGCTATCTGGTCATACTGGTTAATCCACCATCAGTCCGGGCTGGTGACGATCTTTCATCAATTGCATGGGTGTCAACTGATCCAGTGGTGAATGAAGAGATCAAGTTGGCGTTCAATCATACCGAAATCGTCAAAGATGCCTTGTCGTTTCTTGAAGAGAAAAAGCGTAGGAGGATTTAATATGACTAGAAGGACAGCACTTGCCTGCATGCGAATCCAACCGCTGCATAAAGGACATACACAGACCATCAATCAAATGATCGAGTCATGTGAGACGGTGATCTTGGGGATTGGTTCAACCAATGTCAATAATAAGTGGAATCCTTATTCATTCGAAGATCGAAAAATGATGGTTCAAAATGTTTTTGGAGATCGTCTGAAGATTATTCAACTAGCTGATCTAGACACTCAAGACGACAATAACGATTGGATTGATTATGTCTTGGAAAAGATCTATAAGATTGGTCTTCCTGATCCAACCGATTATTTTACTGGAAGTGTAGCTGATTCTCGATGGTATACAGATCGATTTTTCTTGGAAGGAACACCAATCCAGTGGAATACGTTTATGATTCAAGAACAATGGAAGAATAGATTCAAAATCAAAGATCAAAAAAGGGAATGTCATATTATCAATCGTGATCATAACAATGTTCCTCCTGCGACAGATCTTAGAACCTTTCTTGAACTCGGTCAACCAGATTGGAAAGAATGGGTCCCGCGGGTTAATCATCAGCTGGTGCTTGATAAATTCCCAGAAATTTATAGAATAAAATGACTTGACAATTCATCAAAAAAGTGTTAAACTACAAGGACAATAAGGGAATGCCACGTTGCCCTGGGATAAACCAAAAGACGTCAAACTCATAGGAGAGTTGCAATGTTAAACGCTAGTGAAGCAAAAACGATGATGCCCGAGCATAAAATAGATCTCTGGGCTTTCACCGAAGAACTACAGTCGTTCTTGCGAGAAATTAATGCTAATAATGTTATCATCGATCAAGAAAACTTTAACGCTCGAGAATGCGCTGCGGTCAAAGCGATTCTGGATTTCATGTTCAAAACCAAGTCGTTAGAAATTAAGGTCACTCAATAAGAGGATCGAATTAAGGATCATTTTGGTCACTTGAAAAGTTCATCTATAATATTAGGAGAGTAAGATGAATAAGAAAGTTGTAATCGTAGTCGACGCACAGGTAGATTTCATCAAAGAAGGCGCAAATCTACCGGTTCCTGGAGCTGAACCATTGATCAAACCGATCAATGATTACCTCAAGAGCCTTACGAAGGAAGACACCCACCTGGTTCTTTATTCCTTCGACACTCATGTTCCTGAGGTTTACGCAGAATCAGAAGAGGGTAAAATTTTTCCTCCTCATTGTGTTAAAGGAACAGAGGGATGGGAACTAGCCGTCACAACTGACATCGAGCCTTTGGTCTATAAACTGGAGAAAGGCGTCTTTGACATGTGGCAAGAAGAGAAGGTGACCATCACCGACGCAGAAGGCCACAAATGCTCGAGAGAGTTTTTCTTCGCTCATCTCAAGCGAGACGAACTGTTTGACTTTGAGGTTGTAGGTTTTGCGGCTGATTTTTGTGTGAAATGGGCGGTCGACGGTCTTGTGAAGAATGGCTTTCGAGTGAAGGTCAAGAAGGACCTTACCAAAGGAATAGAGCGGCAGATTGAGCAAGTCTATTCTGAAGAATGGGTGAATAAGAGGGTAGTTCTAGGCTAATCTAACGAAGGGTGGTCGAAAAGATCACCCTTCGACTCTTCGAAAATAATCCAAGAAAACACTTGACAAAATCTTTTTTAAGTTTATACTATAAAGACACTAAGGAAGAAGGAGAAGCAAGTGCAGAAGATACGGATTAAAAAAGGAACATATCGGAAGACCGATGTTTCTGGTACGATTGCTGAGATGATTGAACCTGCGAAAAAAGGTTTCTACAAAGGGAAGCCGATCCTGAAGGTGACAGTCAACGGTGAAGTTTTTGGACATCCGAATAGTAATGCTCGGGTGCTGATCTCATCGGAGGATGATTACGAAAAGGTCGATTCAAAGATCGAAGTTTCTGCTCCAGTGTTCGAAGTTCCCGAAGGTGTTAAGACCAGCGCAATTGATTGGACCAAGGTAACATTGGAAGGCGATGTCGACGGTGAGACAGAAAAGAACGCCATCGAACGGATTAATGAACGATTTAGCGTTCTTGACGAATTGACGTTTGGCGTTGGTCGGGGTCACATTCGAGGTTTGGTCGTTTCGGGCGCTCCTGGCGTAGGTAAGAGCTTTGGAGTTGAAAAGTGCCTGACAGAGCTCAACGTGATGAATTATATGGCCGATAAGAAGCCGACGTTTGACATCGTCAAGGGTACGATTACTCCTATTATGCTTTTCATAAAGCTTTATGCATTCAGCAACGCAGACCAGATCTTGGTTTTTGATGATTGTGACAGTGTCTTCTTCGACGGTGATGCACTGAATATGCTGAAAGCAGCCTTGGATACTGGCAAACGACGATATCTCAGCTATAATTCTGATAGTAGATTGCTTGCTGCTGAAGGCATCCCCAATCATTTCGAATTCAAGGGCTCGGTGATCTTTATCACAAACCTTAAGCCAGAGACGACGAGATCCGAAAAAATCAAGGCGCACGTGCAGGCACTGTTTGATCGAGTCCTTTCGTTGGACCTGACCATTGACACACCGCGGGATCGTTTCCTGCGAGTGAAGAGTGTGGCGTTGGGGTCGGGGATGTTGGACGAATATGATCTCAAAACTGAAGAGCGCGAAGAGATCGTCGATTTCATCCGAAAGAACATTGGTAAATTGAAGAATGGCATCACTCTACGCACGGTGCTCAATCTTGCCGATCTCATGCGGATGAAACCAGATGACTGGCAATACTTAGCAAGAAATACACTGCTGAAGCGTATTTGAATTTTAATAGAAAGGAAAGAAGATGATGAAACGAAAAGATTATGGGATGGTGCATTGGTTCTTCCTCGGTATTATCTTTGCAGTCTGGGCCGTAGCAACGTTTAGCTGGTAACTTTTAAATCTTCATACCGTCTTCCAGAACGGAAGACGGTATCTTTTTGACTTTTTTTCGCTGTACTGTTATATTAAGATAATATTGTACTGTCTAATTTCCAAAGGAGAAAAATGCGCAGCTGCACGTTAATTTTAAAAGACGAAGTAAACGCTACATTCAAAGGATTAGACGCTGAAACACGGCGTCTTTGTTCAGCTGCTCTAAAGTTTTACGATCCCAAAGCCCGCCATACCTATGCAGTGAAGATGGGAAGATGGGATGGACGTAAAGCTTTTTTCAATGCGGTAAACGGTGAAACATTTATCAATCTTCTTGACCGCGTCCTTCCAATCATTGAGGAGCGACTCTATAACATCGAAATCGAAGATCATCGTGCTGAGTTCGAAGTAGGCTTCAAACCAATCGATGAAAATTATTTGAACGACGTCAATTGGCCCGAGGGTCACCGGCTCGAAGGTGAAGCTGTCGTCTTGGAAGAACATCAAGTAAGAATAGTCAACGCTCTTCTTGAAAATCAACACGCAATAGTCGAAGCAGCTACCGGAGCAGGGAAATGTCTAGGATACAATACTAATATCGACATATTAATTGATGAAAATACTGAATTTGGTAAGTTTCTTATGAATAAAATAGAAGGAATAACCGGTTCAGGAGAAAGTAATGGAAATATTGAAGGAGAAATTTTTGAAAAGCTGCACTCTTAAGATTGGGGATTTATTTTCGTATTATGAAGAATTTTCTAAATCTAAATTTCAAGAAAACATTGAAAAAGATATCAAATCAAGTGGAATATATATTAGATCAATTGAGTCATATGAGCCGATATTGCATCTAATTATGAAATCCACAGATGGAATTAAGATATTTTTTGAAGATAATTCAAACATTGAATGTTCGTCTGGTCATATTTTGTTTTCAAATAGAAAAGAGATAAATGCTAGAGATTTGTGCAGTGGTCAGAAAATCGACACCGTTCGAGGTTTTAAGAAGGTTAGAAAAATTGAGACATTGCCCAATCAAAAATACTTTGATGTTTCATTGCCTTCTCCTCATCTATATGTGGACAGTTCCGGCATAATTCACCATAATACAGCAATCGCCGCCGCGTTAGCAAAAAAGGTCAAGAACTACGGTAGAATGCTAATTGTGGTACCTCGAACTGACCTCGTCACTCAGACTGCAAAGGTTTTCACGGATATGGGCATCGAAACTGGGCTGTTCTATGGGAAGACGAAAGAGTTGAACAAGCAAGCTACCATCTGTACATGGCAATCCATCAATGCTTTCTATAAGAAACCAAGAGGAATGGATCAGCTAACACCGAAAGAAATAGAAGAAGTCCTAGAGGGTCAGCAGGCGATCATTTCCGACGAAGCGCACACCATGTCAGGAGCAGTGTTGAAGGATCTGTTCACCAATCAATTCAAAAATATTCCTATTCGTTGGGGGCTAACTGGCACGATCCCTAAGGAAAAGATTGAAGCTATCCAGCTGGAATTGGCTATCGGTCCCTGTGTCTTGCAAGTGGAAACCAAAGAACTACAAGACAAAGGATTCTTAGCTGATTCTGAAATCACCATCATGCAGCTGGTAGACAAGAGAGAGTTCATCGATTATCATGCAGAGCTAGACGCTATCCTCAAAGATGAAGAGAGAATAAGCTACATAGCAAAATTCACGAAAGAGATAACAGAAACAACCGGAAACACCTTGATACTCATCGATAGGGTTGATCCCGGAAAAGCGCTAACCGAAGAACTTAAAGCGCTAGGATTAGACGCAGAGTTCGTCCGAGGTGCAATGAAAAGTAAAGATCGTCAAGATCGATATGCTGAAGTACAGGCCGGAAATCATACTGTCACTGTTGCTACATATGGTGTTGCCTCTACAGGCATTGATATTCAGCGGATTCATAATTTAGTGATGATTGAATCGGGACGAGCCTTCACGAGAGTGATACAGTCTCTTGGTCGTGGACTTAGAAAAGGATCTGATAAGGAAGACGTTCAGGTGTTTGATATCTGCTCATCAACCAAATACTCGAACAGGCACAAGAATGAACGCTGTAAATATTATCGTGAAAAAATCCAAAAACACACGGTTTATAAGATTGCTGATTGGAGGCTTCATGCTTAGAATTTCATAAAATCAGTAAATATTTTTATGTTTAATGATCTATATCCAATATCAGAAATACCTAATTCTAATAGAAAAGTCATTGTGCTTTCAATTCAAGAAAAATCAATTTTTAATCCTATAACATGGATGAGTTCTGACAGATCAGAAAAACACGTTGCTTGGATTGGGTTAGGATCATATAATAGAAGAATAAACAAATGGGTCGGAGGACGATTACTCAGAAATCCAACACATTGGATGGAACTCCCAAACCTAATAGACAATCAAAGAATCAAGTAAAGTCCAAAGGAGAAAAAATGACCAGCAATAATCCATCAACTGAGACTGATTTCGATCCAATTCGAGATAATGGATATTATCTTTTTATGGATAATTTCAATTATCAATCTTGTGAGAAAGCAATCAGATGGATCATAACTGAAAATCTTCGAAAAACAGATCGTAAAGAATTTCTAACTTTAGTGATTTGTTCTCCAGGTGGATTGGTATCGACTTGCTTTGCATTGGTAGACACAATGAAAGGAAGCGCAATCCCCATCCGAACAGTCGCTATAGGTCAAATTGCTAGCTGTGGTTTTATTGCATTCATCGCTGGTGAGAAAGGACATCGGATCCTAACGCCGAATACCAGTATTTTGTCTCATCAATATTCTGCTGGAAGCAGTGGGAAAGAACATGACCTTTACGCTTCACAGAAAGGTTTTGAACTGACAAGTGAGCGTATCTTAAAGCATTATATGAAATGCATCGATGGGATGACAGAAAAGAAAATCAGAGAGTATCTGTTACCTGCACACGATGTCTGGTTGTCAGCTAAACAAGCAAAGAAATTGAAATGCTGTGACGAAGTCAAAGAAGTCTATTGATTTATTGACATTGACACTCTTCTTTGTTATTATCGTTATTATTTGTGTTTAGTTAGAGGAGATCACTATCCGAATTTTAACACCAGAAAATACCGTTTTTGATATCACTCAAATAGTTGACGGGATAAGTAAGCAGAAATGTGCAATTTTGGATGCATCCAATCCGGATGATATTGACTATTATTTTGTTAACCTGACGATGTTCAACGAATATGAATATCCTGCTGTTCAACTTTCGATTGGAAAGTATCAACTCGAAGTACCGATGAACTGGAGGATTTTGACAGGTGATGCTATTCAGGGTGAATTGGAACTAGTCGACATCGAAGAATTACCAAACTTTGATTATGAAGCATATGTTCTCAATCCGTTCAAGAGCTATGTTCCAAAATTTCAGCCTGTACAGATTTCAAATAGCTATACTAGCGTCACCAGTTGGTTTACTCCTAGACTCCAGAAGAAGCAGCTTCTTGCCGTTCCATTAGGGAACCCGTCAGAATGGGTTAGCAGGAAAGATATGATAACCGGAAAAGAAACTAGCTATCCCGAATGCGTTTATTTCGTCGATGATTCAGACAAGATGAACGATGTTCTGGATATTATGGATGTTTTTTAAACTTTTCGCTTGACAATTTCCTTTTCTGTGTTATTATTATGAGTAATAAAGAAAAGGAAGATACGGTGTCCGAGAAAATTTCAGTTGAAGAATTTAGGAAGCGCGTTATGTCGTTTCGTGAAAAGATGGGTAATGTCTTTTGGAGCGAAGAACAGCGCCAGAAGCTAGAGTAATCCAGACTAACCTTTCGGAGAAAAAGGTCAATATCCGTTATGGCCTTCATGATATCACAATAGAGACTGGAAATCGAAGGTTTTCTGAAAATATTCGGCCGCATCCATTGGGAATGTGTCAAGTTTTTAAAGTTGAAGGAGAAGAAGTTTTTTTCAGCAACCTCAAAGACGCAGAGATGGAAGCTCGTTTACAGCTTGCAACCCAAATAGAAAAAGCAAAGAAAGCTATTATCGTTTACTCTTAAGATATTTAATATCTGCTTTTGAAAAAAGGAGAGGATTTAATCCTCTCCTTTTATTTCGATCAATTTAGTCATCAATCATATTAGTCTTGATCAAATACTGCTTCACCCGGATAACTGTAAATTGTTCCATCCGTGGTCTTCACAATATTATCGTGAAGTTTCGTAGCAAATCTCGTTCCAGCAACTGCTGTAGCAATTCTAGGAATGCTAGTGTAGCCGGTTCCGATAGTATCAACTGCAACCGAAGTGATCACGTCACTTGTTAATGTAGCAGAAACTGCACCCGATGAACCGTTACCAATAACTTGAAGAGTTGGTGCAGTACTCCAATCATCTCCACCTTGATCAACTGCTACACTTTCAATGCCGTATGTCAAATTGAATGTTGCGTCATCATTTCCAGTACCACCGGTCACAGAAACCGGATTAGTTGGAAGGACAGTATAATCCTGTCCGTCAGCTATACTAATTACAGTAATTACTCCAGTGCTAACCGTATCAACTGTCAATGTCGCGGCTGTTCCAGCCGTTCCACCAACAACAGTTAAGGTATCGGTTCCGGCATATCCGGTTCCACCATCAACGATTGTTGCACCCACTACTAGCATTGTGGCGGTAAACAATGCACCACCACCGTCGTCAATTGCAACCGGTAGAACTTTGATGTAACCTTCGTTTAGAGCTGGTTCATCATTGCCAACAAGATAAATTGTACCGGTTCTTGTCGGCGTTGCACCACCAGCTACTGAACTGACATTGAAACGAGTTGATCCCGTTTGTTTGTTAATCCAGCAAGGTTCTGGACCAATTACAGCATCAAGATGTGCCATAACACGAAGTTGATTTCCACTTCCTGTGACGTTCCCGCCTAATTTTGAATGTAAAGGGCGTCCCATCGTCTTTCTCCTATTAGAGTTTATAACTAAAGGCATCGAAGCCTTATTCTTATTTAGTCTATCAAAAGATAATTGACAAACAACCTAGAATAATTTATATTAACATCATGGCAGTTAAATTAGATATATTCAGAACATTAGACAATATTGATCATAGAAACTACGATTTCTATGCCGAATTAAATGATGATGAAAAGAAGGCTTTTGCTTCTTTCGTAATTATGAGATGGATGAGTGGAGCACCAGATCAAGGAGGCCTGCATTCGTTCTATCTTCAGACGACGAATGAGTTAGTAAACAAAAACCTTTGGGATCTAAAAGATCATGATGAACTGATCTGGGGTTTGATGGCTTCTTGTGGTGTTGGTAAGAGACAACAACATAAATGGATCAAAGGACCTTCTCGTGGAGTGAAATCAAAGATTGACGCTGTCTTGAAAGAATATTTTCAAGGAGTGAATGAAACTGAACTTCGGATCATTAAGAAGAATATGACACCTGATCAATTTAGAAGGATGTTGATTGATTACGCCATGCCAGAAAAAGAAGAGAAAGAATTGGTTAAACAATACAAGAAGGAAACCAAATGAGGTGTGATAGGTGTAAAGGAGAAAGAACGGTAGGTCCATATCCTAACGGTTCATGCGCAACTATTAGAGATTGTCCAAAATGTGATGAGACGGGAAAAATAACATCTTTTAATCTTCCCAAAGTAATGCGGATGCCGGCAGATTGATATGAAGTGTGATTTCTGCAAGAAAGAATACAAAAGAGAAGAAGCATTCGAAAAGCATATATGTGAGCCGAAAAGAAGATGGAATCAACGACACGACCAGATAGGAATGATGGCCTTTGAATTGTTCTCAGAATTCAAAAAATTCCATCGAATAAGAAGCAAAAAAGACCTTCAGACCGTGTTTCTTGAATCAAAACAATATAGAGCATACGAGACACTAGCGAAGTTTTTTATGACTATTAATCCATTGAATATAAACGAATATTTTTCTTATTTGATGCGTTCGGGCGCTCCGTTTAGGAAATGGACAAGCGAGAATCATTATTTCAAATGGGCTCATGAAAAAATAATGACAGAGGACTCTGATATTGCGGTAAGTAGATCTATAGAGACCTTACAAGAATATTCTATAGAGCACGAACTAGAACTTCAAGAGGTATGTTTAAATCTAACCGGACATCGATTATGCCTTTGGCTTAGAACAGGAAGAATTTCACCTTGGTTTGTAATTTTGTGCTCACAAACTGAAAACCTTCTAGGAAAATTAGATCAAGAAGAATTGGATTCAATTAAAGAACTTATCAATCCATTATATTGGAGAATGAGAGTCAAATCCGACCCGAAAGTACCGCATTTGAAAAAAGAATTAAGAGAGGCTGGCATATAACATTAAGCAGCTTAAATAAGGTAAACAGAGGATAGAAATATGAACGAAGGCTTAGCAATTAAGAAGAAGATTAAAGAAGAAGATTTGTCGATGTACTCTACTTCTCGTAAGAAGCCTAGAAAAAAAACAGAATCTATCCCTAAAGTTGAGGTTCAATCTCCGAACAAAAAGACGGTCGCAATCAACGTAGATGGAAAAACAATTAACGTTCCATCAGTTGAACATGTTAATGCACTCGAAAAAGAAAATCAAGAAATGCGTCGACGAATTGAACGCTTACATTCAGTGTTTTCTCGATTATCAATCGAACTAGAAAAATTGAAAAGGTATCAACAGCAAATCATGATTAATAATGCGTGATATTCCTGACGTAGATATTGATTTAAAAAACAGAGAAGAGGTTCTTTCTAAGCTTCCTCATGTACCGGCGTCAATACACAGATTACCCAATATAGAAAAGCACAAGTCAGGAGTATATTTCCAGAAGGTTCCAAAAGATCATATCACTGGATGGTGCTCACTCGACTATAAAAGATCAGAACAGCTTGGTTACGTCAAGGTTGACTTGCTTCATAACGGTGTTTACAAGGCCGTCCGAGATCCCGATCACCTACGTAGTCTAACCAAAACGGATCCTGATTGGAGTCTATTGGATCATAAAGAAGTAGTTGAGACCTTGTTTCAATTACATGATCATTATGAAGTGGTGAAGCAGATGAAACCTTGTTCTCTTAGCGAATTGGCGATGACTATCGCGATAATTCGTCCAGCGAAGAAACACTTGATCGGTGAATCTTGGGAGAAGATCCGTGCAGAAATTTGGCAAAAGGATGTTGGCGAAGAACGGTATCAGTTTAAAATGAGTCATAGTTTTGGGTACGCATTGGTTATTATCGTCCAGCTGAATCTTTTGATGGAAGAATTAAATGGCTAGCATCGACACTCTTTCTGAAGATGGATTAAAAGATGTAATTCGAAAAGTGATGTCTTCTGAAATAACAATAGAAATTATAAATATTCAGTCGATGAATAATGTGGTGGGATCGATTTTTACCTTAACCACAATACTCTCATATGACACTGGAAGAATATGAGAAAAATCTTGAGGAAAATTATCCAGCTTATAAAGCCACAAAAGAACAGGGAAACGAAGAAGAAATAAAGACGATCAGAGCGATGATCTCTTAGATTCTTTTCTTCCTGTTCTTTGCTTCAAGGTTTATCGTTCTTCGTTTGATTCTCTTCTGTACTACATTCTGTAAACTGGTGACAGGCCCTTGAAGAATTTTGAAATCCTTATTTGCAAAATTCCTTAAAACATATCTAAACGGTTTGAATTCTTGTTTTAGGAAAATAGAGATTGGAAGCATTCGATTTGATTCCCACCACCATATTTCACCAAGTTCCAAGAAATGCTTTTTCTCAGCAGTAGTTTTCAAATCTTCTAAGAGATACATACCAATGAACTGTCGGGTCTGATTTAAGACGATACCGACATGATAGTCGGTGGTCTTAAAAACTCCTAAAGAGAGGAACGGAAATCGATCATGTAATTTGTTAAATTCGTTTGTCATCTTTCTTTCTTTCTAATAAATATTAAGTACAAAGTTATTTAATGCTGAAAAAACGGGTACAAATGAAGATTGATTTTTATTCATATAGACAAAACTTGGAACTATTGTATTCGACGGCAGGACTGTTGGAGAACCTACCAATGACACAACGAAAATTTAAGATCTATCAAGGTGTGGCTTCTAGAATCTATGTCACGATAAAGAACAGTGACAAAAAAGTTATTCCCGCCGCCGGAAAAGTTTTCACTGCTTACTTGGTTTCAAACGAAACCGAAGAATTGGTTCTTCAAAGAGAGCTCGATGAAATAGATGCAGCTAAAGGACAATGGGAACTCACCATGCTAGAAGGTGAAACTGCAGAGTGGAGACCAGGAACCTACAGAATGGTTGTAACGATCCTCGATGAAAACCAAGATGAATACAATCTTTATGGTGACACCGATTACAGTGCTATCGCAGAAGTTTGGTTGTTGGATAATGCAATGCCTTCCTTTAAAGCCGCAACAATCAGTGACGCAACAGTTTGGAGTTTGAGCAGTGGAGTTTATTACTCTAGTGCTTATCCAGGAGACGCACAAGAAGGTCGTCATGATGGATTGCATAGCTTAGTAGCTTATTTGACGAATTTCACTGGTCGATTTTGGGTTCAAGCCTCACTGGATAACACTGCACCTGCCGCAAACTCTGAGTGGTTTAACGTTAATGTCGGTGGAGCCACTGATTTTATCGATTACGTCTCTGAGTCAGACATTCAAAATCTTGACTTCAATGTCAACGCTCAATGGGTTAGATTCGCCTATGATCCTGATGTCGCAAACTTAGGTACATTCGATCAAGTTCTTTATCGAGTTTAATCATTCAGACTTATGTGAAAATCACATAGGTGACATGTAAAAATAATATACAAATTTTAGTCCTTAAGATGTTAAATATATGTGGCACCGCAACATAGAAAGGTGTTGAAATGCTAATCGTAGGTTTCAATTATTTTTACTGAAAGAAGGACTAGGACATGAACACAATCGAAAAAAGATTAATCGCCGCAAAGGCAAATCGAACTGCAACAATCAAACAGATGATAATTAATCTGTTTAATAGAATAATGTCACCAATTAAAGCACACAATGAACTAAATAGAGCTCGTAATAGCTTAAATAGCATGACTGATTATGAATTGAAGGACATCGGGATCACTCGAAACGAAATTGAATCAAAAATCAAACCAAAAAAAGAAAAGATCAAGCATACGGTTTTCATCTTTGAACGTTTTATTGATGATTTTTATGATTCGATCACAAGAGCTTATTCATTACGATAAAACGCTTGACTTATCTCCTTCCTATGTTATACTGTAAGGGTAATTAGGAAGGAGATTTTCAATGAAGACAGTAGTAACAAAAGAATCATTAGATAAATTGGTGAATCGTGGTGATGTGGTTGCAAGCACAGCAATTGGCCGACAAACTCCGTCGGGAACATAGCTTCGCGTAAATTTTGCATTTCTCTTTCGAAAATGTTAAGATAAAAGGTATTTAAAAAAGAGGATGATCCTTTGCGAAAAATTCTGACAGTAGTTTTTGTTCTGCTAGCATGCCCTGCAATAGCTAGTTCCGACGTCGATCAAACAGTAATGGATCGAATATGGTCCGAGACTGATATGATCAGTCCCCTAACGAAGGCACCGGAAGATGTCAGAAAGGACTTGGCATGCCTGGCGTTGAACGTCTATCACGAATCTCGTGGATCTGTTCTTATCGATAAGGTTGGAACAGCTTTTGTTGCGATGAATAGATTGACCAAAGCTTATCGAGGCGCCAAAACCATCTGTGATGTGATTTGGCAATCAAGTCAATTTAGCTGGACGAATGATGGCCGTTCGGATTTTCCGAAAGATGACCAAGCGTGGATTGAAGCCCAATTTGTTGCTTTGATGGTTTTCTGGGCCGATAGGTTCGACCTTGACGATCCAACCAATGGTGCTACTCATTATGTTCGACATGACATTTTCAATGATGTTCCTTGGACAAAGAGAGCAGTCTGGACAAATCGTCTTGGTGATCATATCTATATGGTGATTAAATAAGAACATGAAACATTTAACGTATTCTCCTAACTTAATCACGCCGGTGGTGCCGGTACTTTTAGGAGAAGAAAATGAAAAGAGCATTAAGACGTCATCATCGGCAAAGGCGAATTAAAGCAGAATATAAGAAATGGATCCGGCTTTGTAATTTTGATGAAGAGCAGACGACTAGAACTGCTCTAAGATTGCATAGCAGAAGAACACCTTGTTCGTGTTGTGGTTGTGGGAATCCAAGGAAGCATTTCGGCATACAGACACTATCAGAAACTAGAACAGAAATCTCAACAAAAGAACAATTTGCTGAGCAAAATTTGTCATTTAAAAATAGATTTGGACGGAAGTAAGAACATGCGACAATCAATATTTTCATTATCATTATCATCACTATCAAAAGATGATTTAGTAAGTTCAAGAATGAAAATGGAGAAAAAGCATGGACACTCGATTGATTCACGATCGGCATTTCATGAAAATGATTACTGATCTTGCAAAAGATCATGTACCCGGCAACGGAATAAAAAAGAAGGCAAAGCTTTGCGCGATAATTACAATCCGCAATAAACTGGTTTCGATCGGTTTTAATTCTGACAAGACTCATCCTTTTTGTGCACGGTTCGCAAAACATAAAGAAGCTATCTATTCTCATGCGGAAACTCAATGTATTCATCGAGCATTGAAAGGAATTAACCCAGAAGATCTGAAAAAAGCCACAATTTATATTGGTAGGGTGAAAGGTAAGAAAGATGATTGGGGTCTTGCGAAACCTTGTGCTGGTTGCATGGGTGCTATTAAGCACTATAAATTGAAAAGAATAGTCTATTCGCTGGATATTAATGGTGGATTTGAAGAGATGCTTCTTGTTTGATTGGAAACTAATAAATAAAACAAAGGGAAATCCACTATAGGAGAATAACATGTCTTTTGACAGAATCTTTTTCAGAGTTAGCATTGTTGATACAGGTTTTTCAACCACGGCACCGGCTGACGGCTTTATTGATAACACTCACGTCTGGGAAGAATCAGGTTTTGCTCCTGAAGGAACGCCAGGCACAGCAGTACCAACTAATGATGTAGCAGGCAAAAGAAAAGGTCGTGGCGCATATCGTTGGAAGCTTCTGCAGAACCATCTTCAAGATGGACAGGTCGTGGCTTATTTTGGCAACGTTGACGATAGTCAGTCAACAAATGGAACGATTGATAATCCGCCAGATCGTATTGATTTCACCGTTGGTTATGATAAAGAATTGACCGATATCCACACTGATGATGAGCTTAATCCTGGAGATCAATTGACTGGGGTCAATGCGGTGAGACGAATGGCTGCTAGAGTCTTCTGCTACAATTACAATACCAATCTTTATTGGTATGATCCAACCAAATCTAATGCTAGAGACGCCGGACAGGTTATCACAGAGGAAGATGTCGACGCAGATGCTGTAGGTGGAACGCTGACATTAAGAATCACAGACGCAGAAACTAACGTCACGGTTACCCAAGTCGTCAACGTAGGTTAACGTCTAAATAAAATATGAATTTGATATCGAAATGACAGCTAAGAACCTTTAAATGCGCGAAACGTTTTTCTTTGCATTTCTGACATTGATTACGGCATTGCTTTTGAGCACCGTCGCCATTTATTATTCTGTGTCGGGAATCGTTGCTATTTTTGCCGCCGCACCAATCGCCGCTATTATCATGGGTGGCATCATTGAATTTTCAAAGCTAACCGCCGTTTTATGGCTTCATCATTTCTGGGGAAAAGCTTCTAAACCGATCAAGATATGGTTGGTTTCGAGCGTAGTAATCTTGATGATTATTACATCGACTGGAATCTTTGGTTTCTTGTCCAAGGCACACACGGATCAGAAAGCAGCAGGAACTGAAAGCATCGCTCAAATTGAAAGAGTGATTTCGGAGATCGCTAGACAAGAATCAATCATCCAACGAGCAACACAACGAATAGAGCAAACTCAGACTGTTGGTTCTGGTGCCGATGTCAACATTCAATCACAAATTGATAAAGAACAGAATAGAATAGACGTTTCTCTACAAAGATTGAAGGACGCAGAGCAATCTCAGAATGCTCGTATCGAACCTTTCCAGCAAGAACTAAACGAAATCGAATCTATTTTGGGTCAATTGCAATCCTCTATTAATTCTCAGAACATAAAACAATCACAACAGATAGTAGGAACAAATCCGGATGGTCAATATGGTCCAGCTACTGCCGCGGCAATAAAATCATTTAGAGCGCAGAAACAAGAAAGAAGACAGGAACTCCAAGAACAAATCGATAAAATTCGAACAGGTAACCTGGCAATTACTTTGGCGAAGACTCAAATCGAAGACTCTAATGAATTGATCAATCGTCTTCGTGCTAAACTGGGACACAGTGAAACAGATGATCTTGATAAAATTATTGACAGTCAACAAGAAAAAATACGAAAAGCCAATGTCGATCTTGATTCGTTGACACAGGAAAAATTTCAGCTGGAGTCGGTCAATAGAGAGCTAGAAGCTAAAGTGGGGCCGATAAAATTCATCGCAGAAGCGATTTATGGAGAATCGGATTCCAATTTACTTGAAAGAGCAGTCACTTGGTTTATCGTAATGATCGTTGTTGTCTTCGATCCGTTGGCAGTGGTATTATTGATCGCGAGCCAATACACTTTCAATTGGTATAAGGACGAGAAAGAAGAATCCAAAGAAAAACTTCTTAACCTAGAAGATGGAAGAAAAGATTCTTTTGTGGAAGAAAGTTTAACGGTCGAGCCCGAGCCTGAACCCGAGCCTGTATTGAAAGATGACGAATTGATAGAGCAGATTGTCAATAATCCAAAAATGTTAGACAATCTCGAAATTCAGCATGTTCTAGATCAAGACGGTGATTTGAGATCTCGTCTAGATGAATACCTCGATAAAAAAGATGTAATCAAACCCCAAGAAGATATTAATCCCAAAAAACCTAAAAAAGGAAGTTGGCTTGCTACTTAAAGGACTCAAAAATTGCAGATAATAATAAATGATCAAATCAGATTCGAAAAAGTACGAATAAGTAATCATGGAATTCTTTCAATCAACGAAGCTAAAAATTTAGCAGCTAGAGAAGGATTGGATTTAATTTTAATCACAGAAAAAGCAGATCCACCAGTCTGTAGATTAGCTGATATTGGAAAATACAAATACGAACTTCAGAAAAAAGAGAAAGAGAGCAAGAAGAAACAAGCGGAATCTCGGATTGAAACCAAAGAAATCAGACTCAGGCCAGTAACCGACAAACATGATCTTCAAATCAAAGCTAAGCGTATTTCTGAATTTCTAAAAAAAGGAAACCAAGTTAAGATCACAATGCGCTTTCGTGGAAGAGAATTGGCAAACAAACCACAAGGAGAAGAAACATTCAAGAAACTTATTGATATGATTGATGGTTTACGTTATATTAAAAATAAGACGTTCGAAGGTCGAGCGTTGAGTGCCACCATTGCCAAGGGAGAATAATTCAAAATGGGCAACAAGCACAAGGGAATGGGCGATTTTTCCACCACCGTAAAAGTCTTTAACAACGAAGTAGATAAGGGCCTTTCTCGTCTCCGACGACTCTTAGTTCAAGAACGTTGGATTACTGATATCCGCTCTAAAGAAGCGTTTATTGGAAAAGGTGAGAAGACGAGAAAAGCAACGGCTGCTGCCCGACGACGGCAACAGAAGATGCTACGCGAAGAAGAGCAAGAACTGGATCATGATACAATCCATCATCTTTCAGCCCTTAAGAGGGGACGAACCCGAAAGGCTCGCCGCGAACGGGATCGTAAGATTCAAGTGAGTCATATGGCCGAAAAGAGGGGAGAATTGATCCCCAATCGGGAAACACATTACCTGGGGGATTATAACCAGGTAAATTACTAAAATAATCGAAAATAGAGGGGAAATTTCCCCTCTATTTTTTCAAAAAAACCTTGACAAAACCCTTTCGAATTACTATATGTAATAGTGAACGCCAAAAGGGTTCATTTACCGGTCGCTCTATGTCGAGGACCAAAACATTACCTTGCTAAACTTAGGAGGTCAATTATGACAAACAGACAATTATCATCACTTCTTCCCGGACTAAATCGCATGACAGTAGGCTTTGACGATCTTTGGGATCGCGCAGCTTCCGCGAGAGTAAACAGTTATCCACCGTATAATATCGCAAAGCTTAACGATGAAAATTTTGAAATCACTCTAGCAGTGGCAGGATTTTCCAAAGATGAATTGACGGTGACTGCACAACCAGGGAAGCTTACAATTAAAGGTCACAAAGAAGAAGTAAATGATCCCACTAATTTTGTATATTTCGGTATCGCCACTCGTGATTTCGACCGCGAATTCAAACTTGATCTTTTAGTTGAAGTAACTGGTGTTTCTCTTGAAAATGGTCTATTGACTGTCTTCCTTGAGAAGAAAATCCCGGAAGAAAAGAAACCAAAGATCCTACAAATCAAGTAAACTTTTCGAAAAAAGATAAATAGAAGTGTCGGGAAACTGACACTTCTATTTTCGAGAGAGGGCGAACATGAAATTATATCAAGTTATTTTAGAAAATCATGACAATCTATCGGCTGATTATGTCACTGCTATTCTTGTGAATGCCTTCCATAAAGAAATAAAGGAAGCTGAATTGATGTCAATTCAGCTAAAACAGAACGGATTCTCAGTGCTGGATACCCTTCCTTTTCAATTTGCTGAACAAAAAGTAGCCGAGCTTATATATCTTGCTCAGTTCGACAGCGTCCATTTACAATGCTATTTTGAAGAATTGGAAGCTTAGTCTTTCTTTTTGCGAGTAGGTTTTTTTCTAGCAGGAGGAGACGCCTTCTTCTGATCTGGGGTTACCGGCCAAGTACCATCAAATTTTATGTCTCGAAGTTCTTTTCTGTACTTCTTCCACGCGTCCTGATCTTTCTTTAATAGTGGAGAATCTGGTAACTGAGTCCAGTCGCATTCCAATAGACGACGGTTTCTTTCCGCTTTCTTCTGTGCCAGTGTTTCAACAGGGCGAAGTCTTGTAACTGCCATGGTTGTTCTCCTCAAGTTCTTTTGTATATTTAGTTATCAACCCCATTGCATAGAAGCCGATAAAATTGCTTGTCCTTTATTATTCAACGTTTCGACCAGATAACGAACAGAAGTACCGATTGGAAGGTTACTGAAATCGACGTACGCCGAGAGAATTTTCAAATCATCGTAAACGTTGTTTGCTTCCTCTAAGGTTCCTTGCTCGAACTGAACCACTTCATGTGTCCCGGTCCCATCTCCGGTCAGCGTGATTGTCGCACCGCCCGATGTCAAGCTAAGTTCAAAATCGTTTGCAGCGGTGTTGACGATATAGTAGAGGGTCGTTGCGGACGACCCAGCAGGAAGGTTCCCGGTGCTGGTTAAGATGACCCTATCACCAGCAACGAAAGGATGAGAAGACAGTGAAAATTTACTGTTCACAGCGAAATTGGTAGTCACCGTCTGTCCATCGTCTCTTGTCATCCAAGCTTTGACGTCGGTGTTGACAATCACTGAATCAATCGCTTCATGTTCAATAACCATCCACCCTTTGTTTGGTTGGCTCGACGCTGTCTGAGCCATCGAAATCAACGTCATTTCACTTCCAGACTCGATCAAATGTCTATCTTTCTGTTCAGCAAAATCAGCCATTGCTAGATAGATATAATCACCACCAGTAGCATTTATCTGAGCGTCAACTGCTCTGATTTTGAAACCAGTTCCAAGGAAATCTAATTCTTCACTTCCAGTGGTCTCAGCAGTGTTGATTTCAGCTAAAAGCTGATCATCTATTTCGTTGAAAATACTCCTAGCTGTATCATACATGAACCAAGAACCAGCGACGTCTGTTCGCTTGATTAATATAAAGCGTGGCTTAAATCCAAGATGAACAAATGGCCCGTCAACAGCACCATTACCAGTATAGCTTCCTACTTTACAAACTCCATCAACAGATCGGAAGCAATAGAAAACATAATCAGAACTAGAATTATTGGTATCATTACTACTTCCAACCGGAAACACGGTGCTGTTAATACCGCTTCCGCTGTTCCAGGTAGTAGCAGATGTCGTTGTTAATGCATTAGTGTCAAGATAGAGTGTATCTCCCGCGATAAGATATTCCGAATAGACTGGCCAAGATTGTGTTGCAGAACTAGTCCTCTTACCTATAATCAATTCGGGTGTACCACCAAGACCATGACCCAGAGTTGCGTTCGCTCCTGTAGCATCAGCCGAAAGCATTCTTACAATACTAAAATGTCCTGGTTTTGCAACACTTATTGTCGTATTGATTGTGCCATCTGTATTTGCTTCGCTGGTTTCACCAGCTTTCCAACACCAAGCTACATAATTTTCACTTACTGTATTGTGAGCAACATCGGTTCCAACGGTGAATCCAGAAACATCAAAACTGGTTAATCCTTGTGCAACCGTTGTTTCTATAGCATCAACATCAGAACTTAAAGATTGTTGAGATCCTCTGATAAAATCATAAATTTGATGACTATCTGTTGTACCGGTCTCTCGATTTTTTATCCAAACCAATGCAGGTTCAAATCCTACATCAGAGTTTGCAAGTGAAGCCCCGGTTCCAGTATAGGTTACTGTATTGAACCAACCAAATCCTTGGTTTTCTGGAGATGAAGTCGCATGTTTTGTATCAATTGGTAAAGTTCCACTAGGCGATGCCTGGGTCCATTCAACAACATCAAAGTAGAACGTTCCAGCAAGAGTATTAGCTGAATCATCCCAAAGAACAATGAACCATTTTCCAGTCAATCCAGTGACAGCATTTCCTTGTCCGGCACCATTCTTCTCGAACACCAATGTACCACCTGAAACATGAATACCGATAACATCAGTTGCTATCCAACTATTACCATAAGCACTAGTACTGTTATTGTTGCGAAGTGTTCCGTCAGTATTATAACCATAAGCATTAGCTGATACGGCAGGCAGATCGCCAATGTTGTACGCATCGACCGAAATGATGCCAACTCCCATGTTAGCGCTTGAACCGCTCATAGTTGAACAATCAAATTCACAATAGAAATTTCTTTCAACATCGAACGGGATAGTCGTTACTGCAAATCCTCCAGTTCCCGACGAGGTAATTGTGCGAATTTTATCTGCATAAGCAAAACCTGAATCAGTAGGATGAATAATATTAAAAATCGACAGAGTATTTGACGGTGAATTATCTGATCCATTGGTTGCGTGATCCATACTTCCACCAGCAGCAGTGAAATTATTAGCATTGGTACTGGCGTCAGTTCCATCTCCAATTGCTGACGTCATGCAGACTGAATTACCACCGGCAGCAGTCGCCACAGCGACGACACTGGCGTCTGTTTTCGGAACCCATTCTATCGTTTTGCTTCCGACGATGATTGATTCTCCGAAATCAGTAGTAGAATAATCACCTGCTTGTAAAGATACTCCATCCATTATACTGAATTGAGAAATAAACCCAGCAAAAGTTTCTGTAGAATTTCCACCTAGATGATGTATTGCAGTACCTAGAATCTTTCCGGTATCGGCATCACCTATTACTCCAGTTGAAGTGTCAAAAGCTGTAATAGCTTCATTATTAACATAAATTTCTAGCTTGGCGTCTCCTACGTAGGCGGCGTCTGTATCCCAAGAGATTAAAACGTGAAGCCATTCGGTGTCTCGAAACACTCGAGAAGAAACACGAAGTCTGTCCGCCGCGCCTGTATGGTTATTAAAATGCAACCTGTTGCTGCTGTCAAAACCAATAATAGAACGGCTAGTAGTGTCTGCAGTTAAAAAATAAGAATCTATACTAAATTCAGTTCGTTGAATCCATGCACTCATGATCCATTTCGTCTGATCACCAGCACCACCGTAAGTTTTCGTTCGATTATCAGCCGTACCGTCTAACCAAGCCGACTGGCTTACTCTATCATAATCAGAGGAAACCCAATTCTCTAAATTTACAACACCATCTGAGAAGGTGTATGAATCTGTAATGCCATCTACAGTTTGATGGACAGCGAAACCGGCGTTCTCGGCTATCATCTTGCTGTTCAAGAAAATTTCTTTTCTATCGTTTGGATCAGCTAATTCTTCTTCAGGTCGCGATGTTGCTACACCATTAACATACCTAATGACGTTGCCAGCTGTCCCTGACGCTAATTTATCGAGTGTTATTCCTTTCTTAAAATCACCATCGGAGATAACATCTGAACTGACATCAATTCCAAAACCCTTCCCTCGATATTTTACATAGATAGGAGCACCATCTGCTGGTGCTTCAGTGAAGGTAAGCATGGTCCCGTTGGTATAATAAGCATCGTAAGACTGGAAGACGTTACCCACCCAGACGTCAATTGCTCCATCAGCTCCAGGGCTTTCTGGAAGCGTAAAATCGACTAAGATCCCATTACCCGTCGCCGAGAATGTTAGCTGACCAAAATCCAAGCCTGCTGTCTTTGAGTTTCCGACGTAAGTCATCTATGTTATCTCCATTGTAGACCAACACCGTGAATCTCTTGATCTACTGTGGTGGTTGTAATTCTGTAAAGCATTGACGTTCCGGCTGGTTGGCCACTAATATCAACAGTGGCTGAAAAAATCTTGTGAGTCCCGTCGGATTCTTCAGTGCTTAGCGTTCCGTCATCTACTAGCGTAGCGTTTGTGAAAGTCACTCCATTGTCCCTTGAAACAGCCACTATGATGTCAGTATTTATGGTGGTCGCAGCCAAAGCCTTATGTTGAACGACGACGTAAGCTTCGTCTGGTTGTACAGAAGCAGTGAACACTTCAGATAGTAAGACCATTGCAAGAGAGGTGTTTGTAATCCCTGAACCAAAAAAAGTCTCATTAGTCGAGCCAGCGGCATCATACCCAGTAGCGTCGTTGAAAACATCCGATATACCGTCTTTCATTCCATAGATGGCTTGCCCGCTGTTCTCTGCAATCCGCATAGAATTTATCATGATTCGTCGTTGATCTTCTCTAGATTCTGCAATTGGGTCAACGCCGGTTGGATTTCCACCAACAAACTGAACAACGAAACCTGCCGTGCCATCTGCCAAATTGGAAAGATCAAAAGCGCCATCCTGTATCATTGAAGTAGAAACCATACCAACGTTCGGTACAGCAGTCCCTTGACGACCTTCTCTGGTCTTGATAACTATCGACATACCAGTAGGAACAGCTTCAGACATTGTCAAGTTGGTACCAGTCACACTATAAGCCGCTGGCGATTGCCATGCTCCACCAACCCAAACATCAAACGATTCATCTGATCCTGTTTTTGGTGTGGTAAAAGGCCCGGTACTGCCAGAACCAGTTACCACCGTGACACCATGGTCTAATTTTTTCCTGATTGGTTGTCTTCCCATTAAAGGCATATATTATCTCCACTGAAGGCTGACGCCGTGAAATTTCTGTTCGACGCTATTCGCCGTCTTTATCCGGTACTTCATGTAAGTTCCGACTGGTTGAGATGAGAGATCGATAAAACTAGACAGTGTTTTTATCCCAGTCCCATCAACATCAAGCGAAGTATCGGTTAAAATTGCCGTTGTCCAAGTTGTTCCATTGTCTCTAGAAGCTTCAATGACAAAGTCAGAATTGATGTTTCCTGAATCAATAAATTCATGTGAGACGACAACATAAGCTTCTTCGGGTTGATTATTTGCCGTAAAGAGGATTGAAGCTAGATTCATAACAATACCAGAAGAGTTGATGTAATAACCAGTCACGAAAGTTTCGTTGGTTGATGTTGTAGTGTCAATGCCGGTTTCATCATTGAATTCATCTGCGATACCGTCGATCATTCCTTGAACCGTCAGTCCGTTGTTTCTGATGGTACGAAATTTATTCAATGCTATATTTGTTTTGTTCTGGTCCGTAGTTCCTGGAAGATTAATCAATGCGGCCGTTCCATCAGCTCCCCAACCCAACAGACCATCGCTCGTTTGATTCTTCATCTTTACGAGTGTCAGTGCATCGTCGGCAATCGAATCGTCACTTACTGATCTTTTGGCGACAGAGCCTTCAGCTAATTTTACAAATCGATGTTTGACAACAATATCGAGCCCAAACGATGGTACGTTATCAAAAGTTAGGCTCAATCCGTCAATGGAATAACCGTCAGATGCTTGAAAAGCACCGCCAACCCAAACATCGACCCCATCTTCTTTCGTGGTAGAATTGAAATCACCTAAAGGGACGAATTCTGATAGGACGTAGGGTCCAATTGTTCCATCTGAAGTGAAGCGATCGATGACCATATTACTGGTCCGATCTCTGCCAAAATCAGTTCTTCCAAGATGTAAAGATGATTCTTTTGCTATCCCAATATAAGACATAGTGTCCCCTATTATTTGATTCTAACTGTATTTATTGTATCGACTAAATAAGGTTAGAAGGTTTCAAAACAGAATGAAACCACATGAACTATTAATACGAATGGTGTCTAACTCCAAGAGGGAAGAAAATGCTAGAAAGAATCCACAATTCAATGGTTGATGTCCAAGTCGATCACTTTAATACGAATGTTTCTGATTTAGGAGAGGCTACTCTTACGGGATCAAACGCTGATGTTTATACCACACCAGCTTCTACTCGTACTCTTGTTTATAGTATCCAGGTCACGAACACTGACACTATTTCCAGGACTTTTACGGTAACCCTTTCTGACAATAGTGCTGGACCGGTTGAATACAAACTAGCACATGAAATGCCACTTGCTGCAGGAGAAACGATTGAGCTTTTGGTAAAACCAAAGGTTCTAGAAACCAGTGATAAAATCAGAGCACTAGGTTCTGTTACAAGCGTCATTGATATTTCTGTTTCAGGTATTGAATTGGCGGCAGACACTGAACATTTTAATGCCAGCTTAAGCCTGGCGAACACCACCTTGACCACTTTATTCACTGGAACTGGGACCGGTCAGATGTTAGAATCATTGATATTGGTGAACGATTCTGGTTCTGATACGACCGGAACGGTTACATGGACAACCAACTCTGCCGCAACTTTAATCGATTGGGTCAAAACTCTGATCATCCCTGCAAACAGCTCTATTGAAATCCTAGAAAAGCCGAAGGCAATTCTGTCAGGAGATACTGTTCAGGTTCAAGCAGGCGACGCAAACAGATTAGACGCAATCCTTTCCGGCCGAAATAAGTAAGGAAGAAAATGACACAAAAGACAGTATTGACAGCTTCTCAGGCTAAAGAACTCCAGGATCAAGTTAGTGGAAATTTCGCAAGACCTTGGGGTTTGTCCAGGGTTCAGCAATATCAAGAAGCTGGAGTATGGAATACGTTAAACCAGGGTGAGATTAATCAATCGGCCTGGTTTAACGGAACTGATGAGATGTTAGAGCAGACTAGTCTTTTTGGCGTCGATGAAGAAAGCGTCAGATTTATCCTTTCATTTTGGGTAAAAAGAACAGAAATTTCGGCTGCAGGAACTTCTCCAATTATCTGCACTGATGTCAGTGGCAATGAAGAAATTATTAGATTTGATGCCGATGATAAGCTACGAGTCAATCTAAATAATAATGCCCATGTCAGTGATCAAGTCTTTAGAGATACTGGTTGGTATCATTTCGTTGTAAGTGTAGAACAAGGTGGATCTCCTGATCTTTCTGTTTATGTTAATGGTTTAGAAATAACTTGGGGAACAGACGTAGCGATTACAGCGAACCCATCTTGGTTCAATACAGTCAATAAAATCCGCATCGGAAAAGATAGTGCTTCAGCTTTTGGAGCGATATACATCTCTCAGGTTTTAGGATTACCGCAGGTGTCAATTCAGAATAGTGATCACGCTGTGACTGATTTCGGAATTTTTAGAACAGTAGGCTCCGGAAGACAAGAATGGACTCCACGGTCAGATGAAGAAATAACGGCCTTAGCTACTTCTTTAGGTGGCAATGCGTTCTGTTTGACAGATGGAATAGGTGACGGAACTGATGCAAGTGGAAATGGGAATGGATTTACTCCAACCATAATGGATCATGCTACTAATGGAACAGACGACACTCCGTCAAATCAAAAAACAGTTCTCAATATATTGACTAATGACGGTACGATTTCGGACGGTGCATTGCGATGGCGCAGTTCACGGCAAGGATGTGCTCAAGCTTCAATTTTTGCTCCTCCAAATTCTGGAAGTTATTATGCCGAAGTAACAATGACGACTAATGTATCTGGAGCAATGGTTGGAATCGTTGGAGAAGGTTTCTATTATAGAAGCACCATCACTCGTTATCCAGGAGATGCAGCGACAGGTTTAGTTTCTATCGGATATTCCTTAAATGGAAAAAAATATATTAATGGGACTGGTACAACATATGGTGAAAGCTATGGAACACTTACTCTTATCGGTATTAAAATAGATACTGATAATGGTGAAGTGACCTTCTGGAAGAATGGCAGTAGCCAGGGACCTATTAGCTTTGATAATACGGTGGCGGTAACCTTTGCAAGTGGATATGCTGATGGTAGTGGATCTTCAATTCAAGATTGGGATTTTGGTGCAACTGCTCCAAGTAATGAGAAAATTTTAAAAATCTCAAGTATTCCGAAAGCAGCATATCTTGCTAATGATTATTTTCAAGCTAGCACTTATGAAGGAAACGGTTCAACAAAAAGCATCACTGGTTTGGGTTTTCAACCCGATTTGATTTGGATCAAAAATCGCACAGCCGCCGACAGTCATGTTCTAACCGATTCTATAAGAGGAGCCGGAGAAATAATCAGTATCGATACCACGATAGCCGAAGCAACAGACGCTGATACGATCACGTCATTTGACAGTGATGGTTTTTCTTTAGGTGCCGATGTCAAAGTAAACACTAATTTAGAAGATTATGTTTCTTGGAATTGGTTAGCAGGTGGCGGAACAGGAGTTACCAACTCTTCGGGCTCTATCACTAGCACCGTTAGCGTAGCTGAACCTGGTCATTTCAGTATTATCAGTTATACGGGTAATGGAACAGGCGGTGCGACTATAGGTCATGGTCTTCAGGGTGTACCACAATTTATGATGTTCAAGAATTTAAGTGATGTAGAAGATTGGACTGCACAAGAAACCTTGATTTATGGCGGAACTAATTATTTGACTCCTACCACTAGCGCCATTACGAATGTAAGTTCACAGCTTTTCAATGATATTGATGCAGATGCCAGTGTTATCACCTTAGGAACCCATAATAGATCCAACGGGTCACCGGATCCTATAATCTGCTATGCTTTTCGATCAGTTGATGGAGTTTGCAAAGTAGGAAGCTATACTGGTAATGGTTTGGTCGACGGCGCTTACGCTCATACGGGTTTCAAATCAAGATTTGTTCTTATCAAAAGATTGGATGTGATTGGATCTTGGTTCATGTATGATACATCTAGAAGTACATTTAACGAGATGGACGATCAGCTACTAGCTGAAATCAACACCGCTGAGACTACTGGAAGTGAAGAAATAGATTTTCTCTTCAATGGTTTCAAAATTAGAACAGCTGATGATCAGATAAACCGCAATGGTGGTGATTATATCTTCTTGGCGATGGCCGATATTGCATTAAAAACTGAATCAGATGTAACGGTAAGCCAGAACAACCACAATGATTTACCTATTCTTAGCAGAGTCTCTGCTTTAGCAAAATAACCAAACGAGGATACAATGGAAAATATTCGCCTATCTTCTAATTTTACTCTAGCCGAAATGGTTAAGTCAAGCACCGCTGATCGTCACGGAATTGACAACTGGCCAACTGATAAACTCATCATCCAAAAACTCAAATTAATTGCTATTAATATTCTTCAGCCATGTCGGGATCATTTTGGGATTCCATTCTCGCCTAATTCTGGTTTCCGTTGTTTAGAACTTAACAGAAAAATTGGTTCAAAAGATACTAGTCAACACGCCAAGGGTGAGGCAGTAGATTTTGAAATCCCAGGGATTTCAAATTTTGATCTTGCTAGTTTTATAGAAAACTATTTAGACTTCGATCAGCTCATCCTTGAATTTGCGCAACGAGGAGTCCCAACCGCAGGATGGGTTCATTGCTCTTATGTCTCTCCCAAAATCAACAGAAAAGAATCTATCTCGTTAGTTAAAGGTGAAGGCTATTTGATGGGGCTTGTTCAATAATATTGACAATCTCCTTGTTCTACTTTATATTATAAGTTAAGGAGAATAGAAATGGCAGAAAATCAGAGCTATTATAAAACGATTCAAGCGATGCGCCTGCTAAAAAAGCGAGGATGGGATCCACTCGAAATCATCGAAAAATGGTCACTTGAAGTTGATGACGATGGCGTCGAAGACACTCTTCAGATGAAACTAGCAATTATGAACTTTGAGAAAGAAGAAATAGGAACATGAAAGTCAGAATAGGCCCGTTTTTAAAATATTGGGGACCTTATCAAATAGCTGATCTGCTCTGTTTTTGGGTACCATTGCAGAAAGATGAGCTCGGAATTTTGGAAAAGCCAGATTGGGTCCATGCTTTCGGTGAAAAACTTGCTGATAGTCGGCTAGGTGATTGGTGCAATTGGATTCACGAAAGACGAGAACGAAAAATCAAAATCCGAATTGATCCATATGACATCTGGTCAATGGACCACACACTTTCCATTATCATCCTCCCACTGCTTAAGCAGTTGAAAGAAAGGAAGGTCGGTGCTCCATTCGTCAACGATGAAGACGTTCCTGAAGAGCTTCGTTCAACTAATACTTCAGCATTAAAAAACAAATGGGATACAGATGATAATTTTTTCAAACGATGGGAATGGATTTTGGACGAAATGATCTGGGCCTTCGAACAGAACACTATTGACTGGGAAGATCAATTCTGGGAAAAATACCCAGAATTAGACGACAAGAAGTATCCTGAAGATGAAGGCAAAAAATCTAAACCTGTTCGTTGGATTGAAGAAGGTAAACACGACGAAAAAGGAATCAGAGCTCATCAAGAACGGATGGCCAATGGTTTCCTTTTGTTCGGGAAATACTTCCATTCACTTTGGACATAAAATGATATTTTGATATCTATCTTGTTCTGTGTTAACCTTTAAAAGAAAATATAGTTAAACATCAGATGGAGAAATGATGTCAAACCAAATTGCAGCTTCAGCCGAAAGATGTGAATATAAAGAAACTATTTCGTCAAAAATTCAACGGATGTTATTTGACATTCGGGACGGTATGGTACATAACATGCGCAATGCATGCGAACGTCTAAAATGGATTGGTTATAAACCTGGTAATTCAGAGATTTATGCTCGTGAAGAGCTGCAACGCGCGGGCTGGTTTGATGATGATGCAATGTACGGAGATATGATGCCCAATGCAGTTTTATCGATGATACGTCAATTTAGTGATGAAGGTCATTCAGGTATGAGCGCTGGTATCGCAGTAAACTTATTCAAAGATTTGGCCATGTTCGAACCATTAACTCCACTTACCGGTGGTGATGACGAATGGATTGAGTGCGGCGAAGGCATTTTCCAAAATAAAAGATGCAGTCACGTATTCAAAGAAAACGATCAAGCATATGACATTGATGGAAGAGTATTCCGTGAACCAGACGGTATGTGTTTCACCAATCGAGATAGTCGAGTAAACATTGCTTTTCCATATATTCCGAAAAGAGAATATGTCGACGTGCCGGAATCAAAACAAGATTAATATTCATTACCAACTGATTCATTAACTTGGAAACTGAGGAGAAGATATTTTATGACGATGTTCAATAAAGAAGAATTGATAAAAGCATTGGATATTGATGTCGATGAACTTCATCGACAGGGTTTTGTAATTGTTCCGCTTGAACCGACTGAGGAGATGTTGCAAAATGGCATCGAGGCAGGAGTAGAATCTCAACGTACAAAATTAGGGTGTGATCTTTTCAATAAACCCAAAACCATAAATAATATCTATCGCAGAATGATTGAAGATTGTTCAAACGAATGTAATCATAATTGGGTGGATGCAACAAAATAGTACGGTTTCAGGTGGAGAATTATGCTTGAAATGTTTCAAGATTAGATGTAATTAAAACAAAAGAAAGAAAGTTTATGCCTAATTTGGCAAAGAAGACACCAGAAGAAAAAGCTAGATTTGTGAGTAATCTAGCCCGCATCGCAATTGTTCATGACACTATGCTAACAGTTGAAGATATGATTGTTGATTTACTTAGACAATCTTTTGAAGAAGGGAAAAGAGTCGCCCTAGCAGAGCAACCGAAAAAATGACTAATCCAAATAAGGAAAAGAAATGATCAGTAATTCACAAGAGCAGATTAACATTGCGGAAAAAGCTCTCCGCAAGATCGAAGTCGAACAGATAGCTCCTCTAATCGAAGTGATTGAATATCATAATAAGAATCTTCGTCAAGAAATTGCGTCCAATCTCGGCATGCATGAAAATCATAAAAGATTAATGATTGGTCATTGGAAGTGTGAAGAAAGTCCAAGTGGAACATGCGTATATGATTATATTCAAGATCCACTTAATGATGAATGTCTGATCTGTGGTGAGCCAGAAGAACGAAAATAATCGAAAATAATCGAAAATAACGCTTGACAAATCTCCTGGTTGTGTTACTATAATGAATAAGATGAAGGAGAAAGTCAATGACCAATTTAATCGAAGCAATGTACGAAGACTTTGGCAAGGCACTTACTGTCTGTTGCGAAGACGATGACGATTATCGGTTTGTAACCCTTGATTTGAGAATCCAGATTTAATTCCAAAGTTTGATTTCAAACATATGATTGCAGCGAGAAAAGATTAAAATGGCAAGCGTACTAGCCAAACTGTCTAACAAGAATTTGATCAACGCTCCGGCTTGGTTGCCTAACAACACGATGTTTGAAGGTTGGACCGGGAGTGTTGCTTATGGTGCAAGCACTGATAACAGTGATGTTGATATCGTTGGTTTTTGTATGCCGCCTAAGGGCCTAGTTTTCCCCCATCTTGCGGGTGAAATTCCAGGCTTTGGTCGACAGATCAAACGATTTTATCAATATCAGCAGCATCATATTAAGGTTCCTGAAGAACGGAAAGAATACGATCTGACGATTTTCAGCATCGTTAAGTTCTTTAATCTTGTAATGGAAAACAACCCAAACATGGTGGACAACCTGTTCCTGCCTCGACGCTGTGTGCTTCATAGTACGGAAATCTATGAACGGATTCGTGAAAAGAGGAAGATGTTCCTTCACAAAGGGGCGTATCATAAATTTCGAGGATATAGCTTTTCACAGATGAGCAAGATCAATAAGGGCAGCAACAGAGCTAACCCTAAACGCCAGGCAAGCATTGACGAGCATGGCTGGGATCTGAAATTCGGATACCATGTCGTACGGCTGCTGCTAGAAGCAGAGCAGATCCTGAGCACTGGTGATTTGGTTCTCGACCGTGATGGTGAAGTTTATCGAGCTATTCGGAGAGGCGAATGGAGTCTCGAAAAACTCAATACGTGGGCAGATGAGAAGGAAAAGAGCTTGGAGACTTTGTTCGCCAATAGCACTCTGCCGATCAAACCTGACGAAGAGAAGATTAAAACCTTGCTATTGGAATGTTTGGAAATTCATTACGGAAGTCTGAGTGCCGCGGTTAGCGAAGAAGATAAGCACGGCCGATTGGTTCGAGAACTTGAAGAAATTATCAAATGTCACAGGTGAAGATTATGGAAAAGACAAAAAAGAAGACGATTAAAGAAATTTCAACCCAACAGCTTTTAGATCTTCGGTCCTATTTCTTTCGTATGGAATGGAATCAAGAAATGGGAGAATGGGATTTTCCCAAAACTTGGAGTAAGAATAATAATGAAGAAATCACTCAAAGCCAATTATACGAAGAACTTGCACTGCGACCGCATATTCTGAACACACTAGAACGAAAGAAAGAGCGAATGATAAAAGCTAAACAACGAAAGAATAGTGATAGGGATCGGTGCAACCGGAACGGATAATATCTGAGAAAGCATCGTTCGTGAATTTGAGGAATAGAAAAAATGAAAAATTTATTTGTTTTAGTAGCCGATGGCGGTGATGGTTCTTATTTTACTAGGTACACGTTCAACGCTGAATGGATCAAATCTCAAACAGAAAAACACGATAACGATCAACTTGATTATGAATTCGCGCTTGGTGTTGATGGAGATGGATTCCATTATGAAATTCTAACGGTTCCTAATGAATGTACTTTAGAGTCATTAGGAATCCGTTCAGATTGTGCTAAATAAATATTTCTGAACAAGAAATAGAACAGGACAAGAAAAGATGTTTGGTAAGAAGAAAGAAGAACAAAAAGTGGAACATTTATTGACTCCTTCTGAAGAATTAGCTTCCGTGAAGAAATTAAGTTCACAAAGAGCAAAAGAATTGATTGAAGCAAATAATGAAATGCTTGAAGATCTTCGAAAATGGAAAGGAAAGTTTCGAGAATTATTGATTGAACTCAAGATTGTTAAAGCCGGTGCCGTTAGCCACACCGAGTTGCTAGAAGAAGAGCTCGAAAAGGCTAAGAAGAAGACAGAAAGATTAGAAAGAGAAGTGAAGGAACTTCAAATCAAATTAACAGACAAGGAAGAAACAAATGACTGACAAAGAAAAAGTAGCAGAATTGAGTGCACTGGTAAAAGCAGCATCCACCGCCCTGAAAAAGGCTGAAAATTTCGCCGATGAAAATGGGCTCGAATTCTCATTTTATCCGGCTTATGGAATGGGTGGCTATTATATTGGCGCCAATCATCCAGAACGTGACGAAATATTCGATGAAGACTATACAGATGCCGAAGACGGCCAAGGTTTCTGGAATCCTTCTTCACAGGGTTGTTAAGTCTTGAAGAATTAGTGGAATATAAATGATTCTATAGGAAGAAATTTTGACTGCTTTTCAATAAAAGCACGGAATATCTTGTTACGTCGAATAAAACCAAAAAGAACTTGACTTCTGTCTAAATAGGTGTTAAAATAAAGGATAATAAAGGAAAGGATTTGTTATGTCGAGCGGTTATGTAGAAGTCGAAGATGACAACGCTTTTTGGGAAGGTCGTACTGCTTTCTGTGAGGGACTCAACAAAGATTACTGTCCTTACCCAGAAGATCACCCACAATTCTATCCTTGGATCGAAGGATGGAACGCCGCAGAATTAGAACTTTAAGGTGATATTGATCATCATACTAAGAATGATTTATAGAGAAAGAATTAGAAATGGCATCGCGTGAAGATTTGGCAAAGATTGAAGAACTTTCAAGGATTGCCACGGAAGCATTGAACAAAGCGACAAAACTCGCCCAAGAAGAAAACATTCCATTTATCTTTGAAGTGCCTAAAAGCTTCAAAGAAAGTAGAACAGCTAGAGTTAACAATTGGAATGATTCGGTTTGTTCGATCGATGAAGACGATGATGAAGAAGCAGACTGGGAAACCAGTGACTGGGACGATTCAGGCTGTACTTCCTAAGAAAGGAATAAATCGTGCTTATTGTCGGATCTGATGCACTTCGAAATTACTGCGATATTAATCGTACTCCTCGTGATATTGATATCATGGGGACTTACGATGAATGCATGGATTTCATCAAATCGTCTCCTGGAGAGTTGTATAAATGCTATCCCATTAATGAAGGTAAGAAGATCGTTGCTTTCAAAGGGACAACTATTTTCGAGGCTGAAATAGCTTGGGAAGGTTCGACAGCCGAGGAGTTCATACAACTTGAAAAAAGAAATTTTGGAAACAGTAAATACGCAAGTCTCAATGGTCTCTATGCTCTAAAGATGAGTCATCGTTTTTTGAGAAACAGCCCAGCTTTTCTTAAAACGATGAAAGATATTCATCTAATGCGCTCATTAGGTATAACCATCCATACTGAATATCAAGCATGGTATCAACGACGCAAGAAAGAAACGTATTACTACGAACATCCTAATCTGAAGAAATCCAAGAAGGATTTCTTCACGGACACCATAGAATATGTATATGATCATGATAGCATTCATGAAGCAATGAAGGTCTTTGATAAACCAGCCTATCATTATTATATGAAACCTGGTGCTGAAGTTCAAAGCAGTGAAGAACTCTTTTTTGATCTTTCAAACTACATGAGGCTCCGTGGAGTTCTTGAAGAGTCGTACGTTCTAGCCCTTGAACGATCTCAGATTCCATATGGAGAAAAGATTCCTCCGAAAAAGAGCTTTGAGATTGCATTGAAAAAGGTCTGCACTAGCATCACATCGGGATGGTTTCGGAATTTCGCCTGGGAAAATTACGATGAAATATTATTCATGTATGAAGACGATTTTGTTGAAAAGTTTTGGTCAGCTGTTGATCAAAAAATTGTAAAGAAGATGTGAAAATGAAGAACGTTATTTTGACCGGTACTCTCGCAGGAATGATTGCAGTAATCGGAAGATTGGATTTAGTTTAAGCGGAGATTTGGACATAGCTCTCTTGAATGTTCGCCAGGTAAAGGAAAAGTTTGGATCACTTAGATTCTATGTTCATCATCCCGAACCGCTAACTGACGAGGGTTTTATGAATAAAGGAAAACTCGGCGAATACATCACTGTTATTGGAGATCTATCAAGGAGAACATGTGAAATCTGTGGTGATCACGGTAAGATCTACGCAAAAAATGGATTCTATCAAGCCTTATGTACAAAACATCAGAAAGAAAAATCATGATGAAATTTAAAACAGAACTAAACGATGAAGTCAAAAATTTGATCCCTTCGGTTGTTTTTCTAGAAGCTGGAAAGACTTAATGATTTTTCTTGACATGTGATAGTAAGCGTGTTAAAGTAATTAAGAATTAAGAAGATTGGATTTTGAGATGGACATTCTTGAAAAAGAGATCAAAGAGTTTAACGAAAAAGGAGGCGGATGGCTGAGTCCCAAAGGGCAGCTAATCTCGTGTGAAATTTACGAACATTGTGATACAGTGTCAGAATTTCTGGATGGCGTTGGCGATCTTCTAAGTGAGATTGATAGGGTTGACTATGAGTACGATCATTGGAATGAAGATACGCCAGACGAACATCCAGCGTGGCACATTTTTGAAATCTATCATGAGCCGGCAAGAGATGAAGCACGCCGAGGAATCACACTGAAAGCTTATGAACAAGGATGGCTCAGGCTTGGAATGTGGGTTGATGGGATAGAAGCTGAAGGTTATGAGTTCAATCATTCCAATATGAAAAAGCTGAAAGACTTAGCTGAAATGATTGGAAAAGAACTGACTGTTCGAAATTTGAAAGAAGAAAAATAATGGTTGATCGCGACGTGACAAAAAAAGGACAATTCTGGGCAAAGAAATGGAATTGGTTTGATGACTACACTCATTTTCTAGCAACCGAAACTGGATTCTTTTTGAGAGATTCTACTTCGGGAAGCATTTCTTTTTGCCCATGCAATGATCCATCAGGTTTTTTGACAAAAGCAATCCAAATCAATGAAATGAGGGATAAAGAAAATGGCTGAATTTGAAGTTAATGTGGTTCGGATCGATGATGTCGTTGAACATCCCGATGCAGATCGCTTGACCATTGTCAAGATTGGTGGGTATAATTGTATCGCCAATAAGAAAGAAGATGGATCATGGCGCTATCAGAAAGATGATCTGGTCGTTTATATTCCAGAACAGGCTCTAGTACCTGAATGGCTCTTGAAAAAAATGGGTTTCTGGGACGAAGAAAAAGGCAAAGGTGGTCTCGCTGGATCCAGAGGTGATCGGGTAAAGGCCATCAAATTAAGGGGAATATTTTCACAGGGAATTTTGATGCCTGTAATCATTGAAACAGAAGATGATTATCATTTTGTTACGGTTCAGGGATCTGATCAGAGATATATTATTGCTGAGGGGAAAAATGCCTTTGAAGAAGCAATTGGAGTTGATGTTTCTGACTTGCTTGGTGTCACCAAATATGAGCCTCCAATCCCTGCCTCAATGTCTGGGAAGGTTTGGAATGCATCTGGAAAGACGTTGAAATATGACATTGAAAACATTCAACGTTATCCCAATGTCTTCAAAGAAGATGAATGTGTCAGTGTAACAGAAAAGCTTCACGGAACCTGGTGCTGTTATGGTTTCTATCCGAACGAAGATTCAAGTGCAGTCAAGGTGGTTTCCAGTAAAGGACTATCGGCTCGCGGTTTAGCGTTCGAAATGGATGAAGAAAACATGACAAAGAATCTTTACCTTCAGGTTCTTGAACGTTCAAGAGATGAACAAGGTTTCGATCTTCTTGAACGTCTGATTAACCTTTCAGATCGAGCGGAGCCGATCTATCTGCTCGGAGAAGTTTTCGGTAGAGGTGTTCAGGATTTAGTTTACGGAACCTCAATGCCTGAATTTAGATTGTTTGATGTTTATGTTGGAAAGCCGGGCCAAGGACGTTATCTAGATCCAATTGATTTACATTTCCTTGCTAATAGCTTGAAAATTGAGACAGTTCCTATTCTGTATAGCGGACCATTTTCTATGGAGAAGATGACAGAAATCCGAGATGGAAAAGATTTTAGTGGTTCGAACATTCGTGAAGGTATCGTCATCCGCCCTAAAGAAGAGCGTCAAGATGACACTATCGGCCGAGTTCAATTGAAATTCGTCAGTCCGAAATATTTGTTGAGAAAAGGAGGGACGGAGCTCGCCTAATGACACAAGCCGATTATAATTTTTTGCGGACACGAGAACACAAACCTCGGTTCCATGGTGTTGGTTTCGTTCAGCTCTATCTTACCAAGAACCTTCGACTCAATGTTTGGCACCCGGATTTGCCGCCGACAGTAAAAAACGCGGTCTTTCATGACCACAAGTTTGATCTGTTCAGTGTCGAGCAGAACTCAAACGATGGAAAAGCTTCCACAACAATAAACGGGATGAAGCACCAAGGACAAAGAATAAAAGTAACAGACGATGGTGTCTGGGTTGATGGAGAAAGAAAAGATGTTTGAAGAACTAAAGAAAAGAAGTATCCAAGCAAGGAAGAACAAGAGTAGAGAAGCAATTCTTCTTAGCACCTTGCTTTCTGAAGTCAAGACCAAAGCAAAAGACGACAATAACCGAGAAGCGACAGATGAAGACGTCCATAAGCTCGCAGAAAAGTTCATGAAAGGAGCTCTTGGAAACCGTGATCTCTTGGATCAGGCCGGTCGGTCGACAGATGAGCCTGATTTTGAAATCAGCGTTCTCGAGGGTTTCCTGCCAAAGCAGATGGATGAGAAAGAAACCTTTAAGATAGTAGAGCAAGCTATCAAAGCGACCAACCCCTCATCTATTAAAGATATGGGCAAGGTGATGGGCTATTTAAAGAAAGAGCATGGCTCTTCCATCGACATGAAGCTCGCTGGAACATTTGTTAAGGAAAAGATGAATGGTTGAATATTCAAACGATTGGACGACTAACCTTGATGTTTTAATCGATGACGTCACATTTACATTGACACATGCTGAATATTCAAAATTAGTTCATTCTTTTGCACTTGATCTTGAATGTAGAAATGAAAAAAGACCAGAATGGTTATGGGCTCATATTAAGAAACTCGGACACGCCAAGGGAAAGTATCCTTGCTGCGCGAATGAAAAACGAAACATGAGCGGATGGTGCGAAAACTGTGGCGATCCGTGTTTTTAAGAGGAAAACAATGAAGAAATTAATACACATCAATAAGAACGTGATTCAATATAATTCGAAAAATGGTACGAAGTTGCCAGTATGTAGAGTACAAGAAGGATCCAAAGTTTGATATGGTAATTCGATCGACATCAAAGGTCCAAGTAGAATGATTTATGATTCTGACAATCCATTAAGCTGTGGTGCGAAGCTTTGGATTGAAACAGAAGAAGAGATTGAGATTCACGGAGAGTGTACTTTCGGTCAAATCCAAAAAATGAAAAAGGAGTTATTATAATGCGACACGTCATGATTGATTTGGAGACGTTTGACACTGGTCCTCGCGCAGCCATTATTTCTATCGGTGCGTGTTTCTTTGATCCAGAAACAGGTGAAATCGGAGACAAATTCCATATCGGTATAGATTGGAATGATGCCATTAAACGCGGAACGGTTTCGGGTGATACATTGCGATGGTGGTTTGCGCAAGAACCATCAGCCATTGAACGACTTCTCAATTTACCGACGGTTCCAGTCGAGACTGCCTTGAGGGATCTTTCAAATTTTTGTGGATGGGCTAATCCATACGTGTGGGGAAATGGTTCAACATTTGATATCACAATCTTGGAAAATGCTTATGGTCGAGATCAAGCACCATGGAAATTTTGGAATACACGTGATGTTCGTACCGTAGTTCATATGGCTCGAGGGATTCTAGAAAAAGACCAAATTTCTTTTGAAGGTGTTCAACATGATGCTCTTGATGATGCGATTTATCAAGCAAAATACGTTTCGGAAATGTGGCAGGTATTAAGATGATAAATTTAGATCGAATTGGAATTCTGGATGAATATTTTAAAAATAAAGCACCGCTGCCGGTTGCCTGGTCGTGGATCTTAGGTGATTCAGTCACTGTTTTTGAAATGCCTTTTTCTTTCGCCTTTAACGCAGCGATGCAAGGTGGGTTCTTTGAAGAAAGAGACGGAAAAATTTGGAAATGGGAAAAGAATGGTTCAGGATCTGAAGCTGTTAATTCCTGGATCAACGATCTTCGAAACAAAAAAATGTTCCCTGCCCTCGATGAAAAGGTTTTCGAAACCATGGAAGGCCAGCCTTACCTGGAAAAAAGGAAAGCTATTATCAAGGAATTCATGGATCCTGTGAAGAAAAGAAAATTATATAATACCATCATAGGTGAGGGTCTGATTACTAAAAGTTTCTTCTTCGGAAGAACAGAGCTTGATAAATTGATTGAAATTTATCCAGAATCGTTTGGTGAAGATCCCTTAAAGAAGAAGGCTCTGTTGGTTTTATTGTTCGCTTCTGAATGGTTGTCTTATATGGGTCATCGGGTTAAAAATCCGCTTCCGATTCCCTCAGATTATCAGATGCCGAGAATCTTTGAGTATTTTGGCTTGATAGAGATCGATGATGATTTCAAAGCCAAGCTGATCAACAAAAAGCTGCTAGATCCATCGTCTGCTGAAGTCACTGCTTTCCGTTCAGCTGCTATTGACATTGCCGACGAGCTTGCGAAGAGGAATAATATCTTTCCTTATCAGGTAGATAGTGCTCTGTTTCCTATTGTCCGAAAAGACAAGAAGTTTATAGAAGAAAGCTTACCGCCAATGCAGATCAACACGATGTGGTTTTAAAATTATTGAAAAGATCTATAGATCTTGTTATTATTGTATTTTACAACAATAGGAGTTCAAAATGAGTGTAAGAGTAAAACTTCCGAACGGTAAAATTTCCCGTGCTAATTTAGGCAAAGTTACCCGAGAAGGTTTTCGGACTGCATCTGTTCAAATCACAGATGACGACGGATCTCACCTTCGAGTAGCTGGTCGAGTAACTGCTCGTCACGGTTTTAAAGATGGACGTGTTCTTCCTTTCGAAGTCAAGATTAACAGTGAAAATTCAGCCTCTTTTCTTAGAGGAATAGATCTATATTTTAATTCCTTCTAAAAGGAGTTTTTATTGCGATGAAATATGATGGCTTTTGTCGATTACCGTTCAAGACTGGAACAACAACCGAATCAGTCGTCATATTTCCTCTGCCACTTTGGAGATTAATTGGACCTTGCCAAGTTTCTCCTTGCTCAAGTGTCGTCCAAAAGTCTTCAGGAAGTGATTTATTTCCTTTCCAGAAATTCTTTCCGATGATGTCTTTGTAATCTTTTCCAATTTCTTTACAGAAGGCTCTATTCGTAAAAAGAATATCGCCTTCAGAATTAGCGATAAGAAGAGAATCCGATAGATTATTAAGAGTCTCTTGGAGGATATGAATTTCTTTCTTTCGACCTTTTCGTTCTAACGCAGAACCTAAAATATCTGCCAAAGTTCCAATTGAATGAATCACCTGACTAAACCATTCTTTTCGTTCTTTTGTAAAGTGAACAGTGAAATATCCCCACAATTTTTCATTTGAAATGATTGGAACAATTAGCAGAGATTTGTGCTTTGTCCCTTTGAGTATTTTTGCATCGTCTTGATTTTCAATATCTAGAGTTATGATTTGCTTTTTAAACAGCTTCTTATTTAAAGATTTAGTGTTGATTTTTTCGACATCTTTGAATTCTTCTAAGTCTAAATCATTGTCTTCTGATTTCCAAATATTTTGGAGTTTACAGATTTCTCCTTTAATCTCATAAACGCCGACAGCACATGCATCAATAGCTAAACCTAATTTCTCTAATCCCAAATCGATTGAATCTCTCCAATCATTTACTGTCCAAAGTTTTGAGCATTCGGCAACAACAATCAGAACTTTGTTCGTAGTTTCAATTTCTAATTGATATTGGATCTGTTTGGTCACGTCTCGAAAAACGATAAAATCATAAGGTTCATCATTTAGTGTAAGTTTTGAAACAGTAAATTCAATATTGATCTTGTTTCCATCTTTTCGAATAGCGTAACCATTTTTCATACTGATCTTCGGATCAGTAATATTTTTTAGTAATTGATTGAATGTTTCTAAAAGATCTTTTTCCAAGAAAAGATCAATTTTCTTCCCTAATGCTTCTTCTTTGGAATAGCCAAAGATTTTGACACTCGGTGGACTAAAATCTGTGATAATCCCATCTTTGTTTAGTATCACTAGACCATCTTGAACGACAGCTGCAAGCTCAAAAAATTGTCTTTTAATGTCTCTATTCTTATTTTTGAGATTAGATACTAAATCATCAGACATATCTCTTGTCTTTAGTGCCAATCTTTCTAAATTCTGATTGCTATCTTCTAGTCTTCGTAATAAATCTTGATTTTGATTTATCATTGGGAATTTTGTAACAGCTTTTGATAACATTTTATCTTATCTTTCCTTTAATTTCTGCCAAAACGAGTTGGACATTTTTCAAAGCATCAGCAGTAATTTCTTGCTGCCTAAGATATTCTTTAACCATGTTATCTAACCGTTCGACATATTCAGATGTAAGTTGAAGAGCATGAGTTTCATAAAATTTATTCTTGTCCCAGAGTTTTTTTATTGCAAAAATTAATCCCGAAATAACTAGGAATAAAATACCGATAAGAGTGATGGTAGGATTTCCATCTATTATAACTAAAAAGAATTTTAAAATAGTTTCCATCTTTTCCTCATCGTTAAGGTAATGGGTCTTAACGGTTGTATTTAATAGAAAAGCTTTACATAGAGACTTTATGTGTTACAATAAATAACAATGGAGAGAAAGATGAAGATTAAAGAAATTTTCAATCTACTGGAAAATGCAGAAGCATCGTTTGTTAACGATGATCTTCGTCTTATTTTCAAAAAATTTAAGACCAATGGCCATGATATCAAGCTTGCCGGTGGAGCGGTGCGTGATCTAGTTTTAAAAAAGAAACCAAAAGACATTGATCTTGCAACAACTGCCACGCCCAGCGAGATGAAAAAAATCCTCAAAGGCTTCAGAACTATTGATACTGGTCTGCAGCATGGAACGATCACCGTTCTAGGTCCCAAGACAAAAGAAGAATATGAAATCACTACTCTTCGTATCGACAAAAACCATGATGGACGCCACGCAGAAGTCGAATGGACCAAAGATTTCAAGAAGGATGCTTCTCGAAGAGACCTTACTTACAATTCAATGTTTATGGATTTGGACGGTACTATTCATGATTTCTTCGGCGGAATGGATGATCTCAAGAACAACATTACCCGAGCAGTAGGTGACCCAAATCAACGCTTTGAAGAAGACTATCTGCGAATTTTGCGAATGTTCCGTTTCGCGGCTCGATACAATCATAATCTGGCCGAAGATGAACTCAATGCAATTACAAGACATGCACCGGGCCTCAAGAATATCAGTGGTGAACGGGTATGGACGGAAATGAAGAAAATCCTTTCTACTCCGAATGCAGAGAAAGCATTGGAACCTATGATTCATACCGGAGTTGATCAATTGATTGGTTTGGATATTGATAATTTCGATGGATTGAAGTTTTCGAAGGAAGGTGATGCTATTTTGACTCTGGCTGCAATTGTAAATAAAGATCAGCCATCTGTTCTCAATAAGAAATGGAAACTAAGCACTGACGAACACGAACGTCTGCAAAATCTGACTACACTCAAAAGTGACTCTTGGGATCTTTCAAAGATGAAAGAAGAGATTGTCAAGCACAAGAGACCAGAATGGATCAAGGAGTTGTTCGCCGATGTTTTGAGGATTCAGGAGAAGAATCCAGATGAAATTGAAAACTGGGTGATTCCTATTTTCCCTGTAACTGGCCAAGATCTACTTGATAGAGGTATGAAACCAGGTAAAGAACTAGGTATGACTCTGCGGGACCTCAAGGCGAAATGGATCGCTTCTGACTTCAAATCAAAAAAAGAAGACCTTCTTTAATTTGACTTCTCACCTAAAAGATGTTAAATTACGAAAATATTGAAAGAAATGTAAAGAAAGGTAATTCAATGCAAAATTCGTTAACTGATGAAGGTTACTCCAATCTTCTTGAAATCTTCGATGAATACGCTTTGATCAAAGCAACTAAAAAATTCATTGATCAGAATTACGAAGCATTATCTGCTGGTTTTCCACTTGCGGATGATCCTGCCTATCAGAAAGGTTTCTCAGAAACGCCAAAAAACGAAGAATGGTGGACTTTCGAAAACGAAGTAAACGGCGGTGGTATTTTTGACAGCAGTCCTCGTGATTTGCTCCTGAGTAATTTCGCTAAATTACTCACTGGTCAAGATTGGCCAATCTATGCAGATGGCCGCGACGTAATGGACAATTTCCTAGAAGAGTTTCGAAAAAGCGTCTATCGCCATCCTGAACTCGAAATGCTTGCAAATTCTCCTTGACAAAAGCCAAAATAGAGTGTATTATAAAGGTACATTGTAGGAAAGGACGTTGAGATGCAAAATTGTAATTGGCTCGTACAGCACGTAATTAAGCGGAGAAAGATGCTTTCAGAAGTTGGCGTCGACACTTCTCAATTGAATCTCAAACAAATGGAAGACAAATGCAAGGAACTTGGTTTGAAACTGAAACCCAGTAACAATCATGGTTGTCCTTAACTCATAAGACAAAGAAATTAAGAGGAAGCAAAGATGGAAGAATTTCCGGTACTATATATATTGATGAGAACTGATCTGCCAAGCATGAATCCAGGCAAGGCGATGGCACAGGCAAGTCACGCATCGAATGCTTTCGTGCATATGATGGACACAGGAGATAAAGAATATCTCGGAGAAAAGTTGAGTAAAAGCGACGAGTTGTTCAACAAATGGACGAATGAAACTAGCCAAGGTTTTGGTACGGTTCTGGTTCTGGGTGTAACTGAGGCACAGATGCGTACAGCGAATTTGGTTGCAGATAAACTAGGTTTCGTTGCTGATATTGTAACTGATCCGACTTATCCTGCGTTTCTAGACAAGGAAGCAGTGAACATCGACGATGTTCGTTGGACTAGTCCTTGTATCCCGGCTGGAGATAAGACAGTGACGTTCCGGATGGAAGATACCTGCGGGTTTATCTTTGGGGACAAGAACGATCCAATGCTTTCGGCAGTGGTTGGAAATTTCAAGCTTCACCCTTAAATAGGAGAAAGATCATGGATTTCGATGGTTTTTGCCGCAAAGTTTATTTTAATGTCCTAGAATTTTTAGGCAGACTAGATTGGTGGGAGTACTTTTTCGTCGCTGCCCTTGTTATTCTGTTCGTCTTGGACATGCAAAATGGTTAAGGTCTTTTCGGGAAACATAAAGGATATTGTACGATGAGCAATGTTGAAATTGGTTTTAAAATTCGTCAAAAGAGTGATGGACTTTTCAGTACTGGCACAAGTGATCCTAAATTCAATTCCCAAGGCAAGGTTTGGTGGAAGAAAGGTGGTCTTACTTCCCATTTGAATAATTTTGATTATGAAAAGCAGGCTGCGCGTGGCCGGGAATGTAAAAATCACGGGGTTTTACGATGAGTGTGAAATTGTTGTCTATGAATTTCATAAAGAAGAAAAAGAAAAAATCCAATTCGAAGACTTCAACAAAGGCAAATCATGAACAAGATTAACAAGCAGCTAGAAGATGTCCTTTGGATGGTTGAGAACCAACGGAAAGCTACGCAGTCACTTGCCGAAGATCAAGGCTTAGTTTTTACTGACAACCAAGGTAAAGCTCATTACCTTAGCCCGACGATGGTTCGGGAGAAAGACCTTTCTCCCGAAACCATCCAGAAAATTAAAGACCTGCATTGTTTACTCGGTGATTTCTTCGAAGAGGTTAAGAAGATCGATCTTGGTGCTGACAAAATAAAGACACGAAATCTCATGGATCTGATTGAAGACACGGAGTTCGAGCTCCAGGAGGCTTGGGGATTCCCGAAGGACGCCAGGTTTCACACGCACTGGCTGAGGATCCCGGGATGCTCCTGTGCGAAGATGGACAACCTTGATATCGCCTATCGAGGGCGGGGCAAGATTATCAATGGGGGATGCCCAATTCATGGAGACTCTAAGATTGGTGATGACTTCGATCAAGGCGATTCGAAATAGGTATGATGTTTATAGGACCACTGGAACCATCAATACCAAACTCATCGGTTGATTGGTATTCGATAGAAGAAGCTAAATTAAAACCGCTCGAAAGCTAGAAACGAAATGAAGAAATCAGACAAAAAGACAATCCGATTAGATCTGATTTACATGAAAACGAAGGAAGAAAAAATTAGTAGAGCAATAGAAAATTCTCTGTTCATGCACTTAACAATTGATGATTTATTTGTTCCTCTAGATCCGAAAAAAGGCGGTTTTTATCCGAAATGACATTAGGTAGCCGTGAGCCAAAAATCAATTTGGTTCCTATTGATTTGATTACACTTTTTTTCTAAAAAGGTGTCAGAAACCTGTTGATTTATCATCAAAAGATGTTATTATAATAAGGTAAACAAAGAGGAAACACATTATGAAATACAAGATTTTTCAGATTCACTTGACAGATGAAGAAGTTGACAAGATTAATCAGTTTGAATCTCATCTTGTGGTTGCAAAACAGGTTGTTCGAATGAAGCTGCTGTCTGTGGATAAGGTTGCTGAAAAGGCAAAAGAAGCTTTGGCTGAAAACTTTTATGACCACGTTGCTAATATTGAAGCTGAAGGTTTAGAAAGTGTTTTCGAAATTGGAAATGTTGGTCCAGAAGAAAACATTGAACGCTTTGGTCCAATGTCTAGCATTAGCGTCGGTGATGTTATCGAAGACGAAGAAGAAAATAAATTCGCCGTTGCTATGTTTGGTTTTGAACAGCTTTAAGAAAGGAAGAAGAATGTCTCGTAAAGAATTAATCGTAGAATGGATAGGCGGGATCCTTTTTCTCGTGATGCTTTTTGGCGTTGGTTGGTTGATGTTGGTCGTTGGTGGATGAAACACGAGATCGAAATTTCGGATGCTCATCGAGCTCAAGCAAGGAAGATGAAATGCCCTTGTCAAGGAGCAGGTTCGATCGTCACCTTTTCCAATGGTAAACCTTTTTGGTGGGATTGTTCTGGTTGCGGTAAGGATCGAAGTGTTACAGCTTTCGGTCCGCCTACCATCAGGATCCATTCATTAGGAAGCAAAGCCTCGGTTCAGGGTCATTCGTTCAAGTTGGATGATTTCCCAGAGAACGCATTGATGGCTCACGTGATGGCGAAGGCTAATATTTTTCCAAGCGTTGGTCAGGCGAGAAAGAACGGTTGGGATCGACCAATCGAAGAAGGAGTGTTTACGGTAACGAAGAAGAAGATCAGAATAGAGGTCACGAAATAAGATGACAGACCATCTAAATTTGACCTAAAGGTTAAATAAGAATATGAAAAAAGATTTGGATTTTGATGACGTCTATGGTCTCTTCAAGAGACAAGAAAAGAAAAACAAAGAACAGCGGGCAACTGGTCTAATAGAACAGCTTTCGGCTGAGTTTGAAGACTTCATCTTCGAAGCACCCGAACCACTTCGAAGAACAACCTTGGGTTTCCAGATAGATGAATTGGATCCGGTTTCTTCAGAAGAAACAGTCGATCTACATTACAACAAGCTTTATAAGAATTATGTCGAAAAATTCAATCAAACCGGTGACGAGTTCCAACGAGCTGGTGCTTTCCTTCATCAGAAGTTCTTTGAGCAGCTTACTGTTCCGCACGATGGTTCTTTGAAAAATATGCAGTCGCTGGCTTTCATCAAGAAAAACTTCGACTCCTTTTCGAAGTTTAAAAAAGAGTTCAAGGATAAAGCTACCTCTATTCAAGGAGATGGATGGACCGCCCTTACCCGTTCAGGGACAATCACACAGATATCAAATCATAAAGTGGTGTCTAATCTGGTGCTAGTGATTGATATGTGGGAACACGCTTATCTTTTTGATTACAAAGAAGATAAGAACAAATGGGTGGATGAGTTCTGGAAAATAGTGGACTGGGAAATAGTTGGTGCACGCATTTAAGAAGATGCCTACAAAGCTTCCCGATCTTCCGTCACCCTGCGTTGGCGTCTGTACGTTGGACCCGTCATCCGGCCTTTGTGTCGGGTGTATGCGCACGCCGATGGAAATAACGGTTTGGCCGGGCGTGACGAACGAAAAGCGCTACGAGATATTGCAGAAACTGAAACAACGGCGCAGAGAAGGTAGACTCGACGTAGTTTCTTCACGAAGAAGATCTAAACGAAAATCAAATAAACCTTAAAAGGAAGAAACAATGGACATTAGGATCCCTGAAGATTTTAAACCTGAGAAGAGAAAAAAAGATTATCAGGAATTATGCTTGGAGAAGCTAGTCTTGTTGGCCGGTTTTATCTATTAAGGATGAACCCAGCCTTTTCTTTTTGCTCTTTCTAGTTTTTTCTGTTCGACATCAAGTCTATCATTAAGGTGCTGGAGGAATTTCTTCAAGAATCTCTTATAGACCATCTGATGCTCGTGACTATCTTTGTTCTTTCTGAATAATTGAAAGAAGCTGTTGAAAGTAGATGATTGATTTGCAAGAAGATAATGGATCTCTTTCTCATTTATCCTATCTGCTATTTTTGAAAGACTGAAGTCTTTGTGTATTAGCTCTTGAACAGCATTCGCTGCAAATGGGCTGATCTCGTGCTTATCCGAAAGATAAACGGCTTTATCATCGTTCTCATAATCTCTTTTTCCAAGAAATCCTGTTCTATTCGCCATCTTTCCTTTGGACATCACCCATTGATTAGAATGCATTAATTCATGCACTGCGATTTGTTGAATATCTTCAACCAAGTCTTCCCAAAGATCGAATGAATTTTTTTCATCTTTGACTGCTTTCCATTGTGAACGTGGAATATTTAGAGTGAACATCGCCCTTTTATAATCATGATTGTAGATCATGGAACCAGTCATATTTTCTTTTGTTGAAAGATTTATCTCAATTAAGGTATCTGTCTTTTTGATACCTAACTCTCTGAGATAATTTTTGACGATATCACCAAGACCTTTACGAAGTTCTCCGGTCATTGATCCTGGAGTTTCCCATGATTTTCTTCGGCTAAGAAGTCTACGAACAATTGGCTTCACGATGTTTTCAATTTCAATCGCATTTATATCTTCATCTAATTTTTCATTTTTATGCATTCTGAAAGTAATCTTGTATCCGTTATTTTGTTTTTCGAAAGAATATCCAAGATCTTTAGCGAAACGATTCAAAAAACTGTTATAAAGATCAATGCGACTATTAGTGCGACCTTTTGGCTTTGGATCCTTTTCGGCAACGAACATGACTTCTTTTGGTTGTATCTCCAACACAAACTCTTTAATCATTGCAATTACAGTTGCGAAGATTCTAAATTGATCTCCATCTCCTGTCTTTGACATCGAGTTATCAGTATCAAAATTGACAATCCATGTTCCAGATGCATACTCATATATCGAAATACTAACAGCAACTTTCTTGCCAGATTGTGTTTTAAAGTCACCGAACCAATCTGAAGCGTCTTGCGTGTTCCATTCATACGAATACGCTTTTTCAAGTGATTCATCTAAATCTTCTGGCATCAGCTTTTTGACACGACCTTTAAAGATTTGTTGCGGGCCTTTGTCTGTCTTGGCTATCGGCTGTCCTGTCTTCTTCTCGGTATCAAAACCTTTGATTGTTGCTTTTCTATTCTTGAATTTGCCTACCATCAATTCATCACCGACGTTTAGCTTTGGAAGCTGAAGGCTATCTTCTTTTTCTTCATCAATCATTTTTTCTTTATCGATAATCTGGATTTGATCATCGGAGAAAGCGACGAAGGTTGTTTGAGGACCGTCAGGTAAGGCGAGCCCATCATAACCTTGACCAATCAGTTCTTCAATTCCATATCGATCGTACTCATCCCATCCAGCAGGATTTTTGATATCGAGCAGTACCGTGTAGATGAAGCCTTTTGTACCAGCGCCAACTTCACCTTGCTTTATTAGGTCCTTTTGGTCAGTAAACCAATGTAAGGTTCCAAAAGCGAACTCATTGTCAAAGGAATCAAAATCCGCACTTGAACCGTGATAAGCTCTAAGATTCATTTCCTCTGTTATTTCTTTGATTCTCATCTATCACTCTTTGGATAATCATATTCTTTTAACGCGTCGAATAGTTTTGCTACTTACTTTCAAAGTATTTATTATATCTATTTGCTTTTTCTCTCATCAAGCATTGTGAAAATTGCAAGATAGACCTCTTGCACCTTAAGAATTCAAGTTATTTTATGATCTTAAATTCTGGATTTTTCTTCCTTGACTTCATCGTATTCGTTAAAAAGTTTATTAAACTTTATTGTTCAGGTACCCAGTTACATATTTCAGTAGCTTCTTTATTACTTTGTCATCTTTTGTAAAACCAGCCTTCATGAATTTTTGCCAGGTAGGAAGGTTTGCTTTGTATTTATCTATTTCTCGCAATGCCGCCAATGGATCGTCAGCTTGATTAATCTCATTATACAAATCACGAGCGTGAGCCATGATCTCCTGAGGATCAGAAAGATAAATCTTCATAGCTTTCTTAGGGTTTTCTTTAAAATGTGGTGCCGCCTTTTGAAACCCGGTGAAACGATTAGCGTAGGTTCCAGCTCCCATCTTATCCCGCTGAGCCATGTGGACTGCTTCATGTTCTACAAACCGTAAGAGAATCATCTTGAAATCATCAAAGTTTAATCCATCTTCCATGTGAGGAGAATAGAGGTTAAAGCTTACAGTGCCGTCATCGTTAGCGTGTCCCGAATGTAGATAGAGACTCACTGGTTTTGAGCCCTGGTCTTCTCCAGCTAAAGACCAGCGGAACGGAGCTTCCATTCGATTGGTTTCGAATTGAATTGCATTGAACCAAAGATCTACGTCAAATTCGCTTGAATCATAGTCGGGCTCTTCTTCGGCTTCTTGTTTTTGAACTTTTCTGTAGGTAGTTCGAGCTCTTTCTAAGACTTCAGCTAATTGAGTCAGGTATTCATTCTTTGGAAGAAGAGCACCTTCAAATAGCTCATTTATTTTCATCGGTAACACCGGCTTCAATCTGATCCCACTCTTCAGGATCAATTTTTTTCTCTGGATCGATCTTCTTGCTTTTATTTCGTTCGTAAACTTCTAGCTGATCGAATGAAATTGTTCCCTCATACGCAAAACTACCTTCTTCTAGTTTCTTAAAGGCTCTTAATTTTATGAATTTCTCGATAGGTTTCCAGGATTCTGGCATTTCATCTCCGTTATCCATCCGGTGCCTTACGTTCCAAAGAATTGCAGAGTATCCTCCATCATTTCCTTCTTGCTCTGCTACCTTCCCAGCATATCTTACAATAGCTTTATCGGTTTTTCTTTCCGAATTGAGAATTTGCGTAATCTGGGATTTTATCGAATCTTCATCAAATCTTATCTTTGAAAGATCCTTCAACGCGACCTTAAAAATAACATATTGCTTTCCGTTTGCTGCTCTAATTGCAAATCGTCTAGCAACATCGGGATCCAGAGTAAAATATATCATTTGTTCACTGTGACCAGCAATTTTATCAGAATATTCAGGACCAAGACCAGGAATCATTCTTCCCTTTGCTTTGATTTTTTTAGCAATAGACTCCGATGTTCCGTGATAAGCGATGATTGAATCCGAAGATTGTTGTAAAATTTTATGAATACTTTTTGCCTGGGAATCTATTGTTTCTTTCTCTTTTACGTGATATTTTGGAAACTTCTTTAAAAGATCCTTAATTAATTTTTGATATTGTCTGCGATCAATTGAGAATGCTCCTCTAGGCAATAAGTATTGAATAGTCTGTTTATAATTTTGCATGCTTGAATCAGATGATCGGCTTTTATCTTCTCTTTCTATTGTCTTGTTTTTATGATCTACAATGACATATTGATTAAGAGATATACCATGTAATCGTAATCGTTTATCTAGAATCTGTTCTGCCTGATCAGGTGACTTGATTTGTGCCCGATACGACACGGTGGAATCTATAACTGAAACAAATTTATCTGCATCTTGGTTCTGAAGTTTCTTCATAATAAATTCTGCAATCGGTCCGGTTAAATCCTCATTTCCTCCGCCAACATAAAAAGCTGTAAGGTTGCTATTTTCTAGAAAAAGTTTTTTGAGTTTTTCTTTGTCGGGAAGAATAGCATTAGCAAAACTCTTATATTCAGCAGTAAACTCTAGTCCACTAATATATTTTGCTAGTTTCTTTTTGAAAAGCTCATTTGCCACTAGATCGACCGATGATAAATTTTGAGGGAAAAAGAAAGCATAACCGATTTCATTTTCAGTTCCTAAGAAGACATAAGATTTGTCTTCTGAACCAACCTTCCCAATAATTCGAACCTCATTTAAAGAGAAAGATTCAACTAGTTCAGTTATTCTCGGTGCGGTGATCCGGTGATTGTTGGTTTTGAAATTCGGCTTGCGCATAATTGTCTTAGCAATCATGTCTAATTCTTCACGATTAGTACTCTTACCTGGTCTTCGTCGACCTTTGAATAAAACTGGGACATTGAGATCTGAACCTTTGTCTGTGAGGACGACTTCATCACCTGATTTCATTTGATCAAAGTCATCTTCATTTTGATCTAGAGTTTTAAGGAAGACATCCTTGATTTCGCCAGCAGAAATTTCTGGTCTATTTCTTCTATCGTTTGCTCTTTGAACAAAATGATTTCCGCCGAGATCCACGTCAATATCAACGTTATCGAATTCGGGGTCAACGTCCTGTTCAATCTTTCTGATGTCGGGTCTGGTTAGCTCTTCATCTATCTCATCTTCCATGTCCTCTAGACGATCATAATAATCAGGTGTTTCTGCTAAATGATCAAGAGCTATCTCCCTTGCCATGGTTTCATCTTCTGTGTGCTCTTTTTCCGCTGCTACACCTTTCTCAAGCTGGGAAAGAATCTTCTCCAATGGGACGCGGTGCTTCTTAGCGACTTCCTTGGCGGAAGGAGTAGTCACTCCAAAACTTTCACCGCTGAATAATTCATTGAGTTTCATGGTTTTCTCCAAAATCTTACCGGGTATTTAGTTCAAAATAAATACTAGGTAGAATTTTGGAGTAAATTATGACATCACCAGTTTGGGTAACACCATCAGGAAGAATAGCAGAGGTCTTAGAAGGCGATACTCTTCTGACGTCTTTTGAGTTCACAAGTGACGTAACCGCCACAGTAGAGATTATTTCTGGTGAAATTCCAGATGGAACAGTAATCAATCAAATATCAAATACCTCTTATCAAGTCACTGGAACTGTTGCGGCAATTCCAACTGAAAAAGAATATTTTTTCACCGTCAGAGTTACCAATGTCGATGGACAGATTGAACGAGGCTTCGGAATTCTAGTTTCGCAAGTTGCTCCTCTTTGGTTGACTAATACCAGGCTAGCTACCATCGTCGAACTCGATACGGTAGAGCATCAGTTTCAATTAGCTGATCCAGGTGGAATCTCTACCTTCACCAAAATTGCAGGGACTCTTCCTCCAGGTGTATCTATCAACGCCACCGGTCTCCTTAAAGGAAGAGTAGGCGAAATCGATGTAGATACTCTTTATTCTTTCACAATGCGCGCTGAATCAAGTGAAGGAACGACCATTGATAAAGATTTTGAGATCCTCGTGCAGAACGCCACAGGAAACCGATCCCCGATTTGGTTGACTTCATCCGGCATTGCTGGATTGATAAACAACGGCGAAACATCGAGCATCGTCTTGAACGCCTTCGATCCTGACGGGGATGCGTTGACCTTCACGTTGACGGCGGGTTCTCTTCCTGATGGATTGACGCTAAATACTAGTACGGGTGCAATCGAAGGCGTTTGCTCGACGGTCGTCCAAGGTTCGTGGCCTTTCACCGTACTAGTCTCTGATGGTTCTAATATCAGAATAAGAAATTTTTCTATCACTACAAATGAAAACTTCGACGCTTCAATCACCTGGGTGACAGAAGCTGGAAACATTGGAACGTTGAAGGTAGGTGAAAATAGTCTTCTTTCTCTTGACGCAGACAGTAATTATCCTATCCGATTTTCTATCTCTTTAGGTTCTCTTCCTCAGGGTCTTCAGCTTCATCCATCAGAAGCAACAATATATGATGACGTTCAGTTTCAATCTTCTGGGACTTACACCTTCACAGTCTTGGCCGAGAATGATTTTGTCCAAGCTAGCAGGCAATTCAATATTGAAATTGAAGCCGGATATGAAGAAAGAGCAATTAGAGCTTATTTTCAGATCCCCTACCAATTTATTGATGAGTATCGAGAAATAATCGAAGGAGAAACAATAGACAGGGAAAAGTTATTCCGGCCTTATGATGAACGGTTTGGAGTACAAGAGTTCCCTCGTATTCTTGTTCAAGAAAATCTCAAGACAGCAGGGCCAGCAGAATTCAAAAGCAGATATGAAAAGCTAATGATTCCCATGGAAATTATTGTAGGTGACCTGAAACTAGCTTACGCTAGAGATACGGACGGTTTCGTTCTTTACGAGGTTCTTTACAGAGAGATTGTAGAGCTCGTCACCGATCCATTGACTAGCTTCGTTACTCCACAGACGCAGAAGACGATCTATCCATCTTCTTTAAACACCTTCCGCGATCTGTTCACAAATACCTTTCCGGGAATTTCAGGAGGGACTGATACCCTTCCTCTATGGATGACCAGCGAACAGATACAAAACGATAGCACCAGCGTACTTGACTTCTTGCCCGCTATTACCATTGTTTTCATGCAGCCGGGCGAGGGAGAACAGCTTTACGCTGATCTCTTAGCCGATGAAGTTTTCGGAAGTAATGTCAAGGGTGAGCGAATAAAATTTACGTCCATCAATTTTGAGACAAGTGTCGATGACGATCTTCCTCAAGATTTCTCGGTTCATTTCCATTCATTGTTAGAGACACAGGAGGATCAAGAAGAGCTGGCTTCCAATGCACCGATTTGGATGACTTTACCTGGTTTGTTAGATAGTTTTGATGACACTGATGTTGTGAGTATCGCAGTCCAGGCAAATGATCCAAATGATTTACCTAGAGACTATAGCTTGTCAAGTGGAACCTTACCTACGGGCTTGCTACTTGCTTCTAACGGTATCATCGCTGGAGTGATTGATACTGACGAAGAAAAATATTGGAGCTTCATTATCTCAGCTAACAGTTCTTCAGGATTTTCTCGAAGCAGGTCTTTTATTATTGGAACCAATATTGACTCTTAATCTTTTCTTTGTTATATTAACAATATGATCGAACAAGAGACGAAAATAGTTTTGATTCCAAATTCGGTTCAGGTCCTAACTGAATTTTCTCAGAAGATGGGTTGGTGGTCATCAAGAATAGAACAATTCTATTTAGATGGAAGAACTAGAATTCGATCTAGGGAGAGCATGATTGATGGAAGTTTCAAATTCACTTTCACTTATAAGATTCCACACGGAAAAAACAGCGCAATTGAATTTGAAAGAGAAATAACAAAAGAAGAATTTGGAAGATTAATGCAATATAGTATCCAGAGTCTTTCAAAGACAAGATATACTAATCAACAAACGACTGGAATCATTTGGGATTTGGATATTTTCCAATACGGCGAAACGGAATTTGTCATGCTCGAAGTTGAATACGAAGAAGAAATTCCGGATATAAGCTGGATTCCAAAAGAACTGATACTTAAGAAAGTGGAGAAGAACAGTGAGTTTTCGAGTAGAAAACTCTGCGATGAAGAATATGCCCAAAAAAAATTAGTGGAGTTAAAATGGAAAAAGAAGTAGATGAATATTTTGGACAGTATCAAGGTTTCGTAGACCAGGTCACCAGTCCAGATAGCACCGATAGCGAATCTTTCATAAAGCGTATTCGCGAAATTGAAAAGATTGGTCTAAATTTCGCAGCAACAGATACAGCAATCACCGGTCTTGCTGGTGAAGCAGGAGAAATCGCAGATCTTTGGAAGAAGATTAAATTCCACGGTAAGCAATGGGATGTTAATTCTATCAGAGCAATGAAGGACGAATGCGGTGACGTTTTGTGGTATCTTTCAAAGTTGATGAAGCAACTAGATCATCCTTTAACGAAAGTCATCGAAGATAACATCCATAAGCTGGAGTCACGCTATCCAGGTGGAAAATTTTCTATCGAACGTTCGGAAGTGCGAGATCGAGAATCGGATCCGAACTATGAAGGCAAAAACATTTACCTCGAGGTGTAAAATGAATGCTTTGTTTGATCCAGTCACTCTATCTGATCAAGAATTAGATCAAAAATTAGAAGACATTAATAAGAAAATTATTATTGTAAATCATTCTCCAGGTAATGTAATGTTAATAAACCAGATGAAATCGATTAGGGATTCAATCTACTTGGAGATGCAAGAGCGTATGCTCAAAGAAGAAGCTCAAAAAAATCGAGGAACAGTCCTGGAATCAGGCGGATACGAAAAGGAAAAAAGAAATGGGTAAGAAAGCAGGAAAGTCTTCAGGATTGGTTTCTAAGGGAGAACGACCAAACGTTTCACGGAAAATCCGTAACGCTATGCGTCGAGATCGCCGTGAAAATCCTAGTAATGCTAGTCTTAATCAGCGGGCCATGCACCGGGCTAATGCTCGTGGAAAGCTAGCTGAACAATATGCCAAGGAAGATTCAATCTTCAATACAGCACAGGGATTATTCAGTCGGTATTCTTCAGTTGCAACCTGGTCCGCATGTGTTCAGGCTGTTAAGACTGATTATGTTTCAGAGTTCCATAATCGATATGGATCTTTGATGAGAAATGATTGAACTTGAAAACAGAACGATTGATGATCAAGGTTTAGTTCATTATTCTGAACAAGGTCTGATTGATTTTCTGTACGCTGGTGGAAATCCAAATGACCAAGCCGATTTCGGCGAACATGATGATGTCTTGTTGTTCAATCACTGGGCAGAGTATTTCAAAGAAAAGAAATTGAAATCCAATTTAGATATTAATCACGAAGAAAATCAATCTAATTGGGAAATGCCAGAAAAATACAAAGAATTAAATTTAGAGGAATTCTTTGCATCCAGATGTGAGACAGACGAAGAACTCGAAAGAGTAGCACAAGAATTAATAATGTTTAAAGAACGCGACATGGAAGTATTTTTGCGTTTTTTGATTTATCTGGTTGACTTTATGGAAGAAAATAAGATCGTGTATGGTGTAGGTCGAGGATCTTCTGTTGCTAGCTTTTGTTTATTTTTGATCGGTATCCATCAAATAAATAGTAATGCGTACGGAATACCGATAAGCGAGTTTTTAAGATAGGAGATCCAAAATGGAATCAAAATCATATAGAGGAAAGAGTATAGACATGAATGCATTATTGATGCGTCATGAAAAGGACGTTGCTATAGGAAACGCTAATATGAACGCGCGAGGTGATAAAATAGGCCATGGCGGAAAAGTAGTCCGTAGACGCGAAGACCTTATTCGTGAATATCACGAGAACGATCCTAAAGCAGTAGCTAAAGTTTCGATTCATTCTAATCCAACAGAAGATAAGAAAGCAGAACAAGAGTTCATTGAGCTTTCTAAGTCCGTGGTAAAAGAAAAAAAGTCGACTAATACTTCTAAAGCAAAAGCTACTAAAGAAGTCCAAGAAGAAGTCCAAGAAGAAGTCCAAGAAGAAGTCCAAGAAGATGTATTAGAAGACAAAATCAATTTCAACTAAGGAGTAGCAATGTTTCGACCCTTAAAAGGAAACCTTTTAATTAAACCTAAAGACTTACCGGACCGGACAGCGTCTGGTATTTTGCTTGTCAATTTCAATCCAAACCAAGCCGTGGAAGGTGACGTTGTTGCGAGTGGTAATATGGAAGAATTGACGGTATCAGAAACCGATAGTATTCTTTATCAATTTGCTGCAGGTGAAGAAGTCACTATCAACGATGAAAAATACCATGTGGTAAAAGAAGAGCATGTTCTTGGTGTTCGTCCAGAAAAATCCGAAGGTTTCTTTAAGGTGCCAGATACTGGTCTTTATGTTACTAATCTTGAAAAGGGTGAGTATAAAACCCGCAATGGTATTATCATCACTGATGATCACATGAAAGAACGTGGAATTCGTCCACGTTGGGCTCAGATTTGGCAGGTTGGTAAAATGTGGGAAGATGAATTGAGTCCTGGTCAATGGGTGTTATTGGAACATGGGAACTGGAGCCATATCATCACACTAACAACGAAGTATGGAAGCACAGCTGATATGCAAATTATCGAAGAGAAAAGTGTTCGGAGAGGAGTGCTTGGCGTCTTAGAAGAAAAACCCGATCACTTGAAAAGATATGGCTCCAATTCTTTTAATTAATGCTCTTAAAACAGTTCATCGCTGATGGTTCTTCTCATTATTTCAGTTTGGGAGAAAAATTAATTCCTATAGATCATCCGGAAATTACATTTGACGGTCAGATTTGAGTAAAAGGAAAAGATTTTATGAAATCGCAAACTGGGAATGTGAATTTTAATGACGCACCAAAGAAACGTTATTAATGAGATAGGGATCGAAGAAGCCAACGACATTTTGACTTATCACCCGAAAGATGTTACTCTTAGATAAAATAATCCATCATTGGAGGAAGCATGACAGCATTACCAAATCATCAAAAGTATTGTCCAATGATCAAAGTATGTCTGAATGCTATTTTTCAGACATTAGGATTGGATTTACACGGAGTTGAATCTATTTCTGCTCCGCTAGAAAAAGAAATTTATTTCAAATTCACCGGTGCTGTGAAGCTTTCAAGCGAAGAGAAACAAGCAATATTAATTGGTGATGCTTCAAAATTTAGAGTTATTGCAGAAATAGCAAGGTCAATAGGAGAAGATGAAGAGCTCCGGAAAGAAAATCCAAGTCTTCAACGCGCCTGGGATGATTATCAGCGAATAAAAGGCTTGTGTTTATGAAAAGTTTAAAAGCAGCATATAATTATATGCAAGAAAACCCGACAATCAAGCAGGCTTTTCATGTTTATATGTCTGAATTGAATAAAGCTGAAAATTCTGAAAAAACTTCATTGGAAGAAGATTATGCAGACGCGTATCAATTCGATGAAGATTATTTGCTTGATCGATATCCTGTCTTACGTGAAAAATTAACAACCCTCTTAGCATTGAAGGATTTATGTAGATGAAAAAAGAAGAATTCCTCTGGACAGAAAAATATCGCCCAGCTAATATGCAAGACTATGTCTTCAAAGATCAACGCCAACGCAAGACAATTGAAGGATGGATAGCTGAAAAAAATATTCCCCATATTCTGTTCCACGGTCCGGCCGGTACAGGGAAAAGTTCAATTGTCAACGTTCTGATGAACGAACTTGAGGTTGAGAAAGGTGACATCCTCTATGTCAATGCATCAGAAGATCGCAATGTAGACATGATTCGAACCAAGGTTTTGAATTTTGTGCAGACGATTGGCTTTGGTGATTTCAAAGTCGTATTGTTGGAAGAAGCAGAACAAATCAACGCAACAGCTCAACCAATGCTCAAACGAATTATGGAAGATTATGCTAATGCCGCTCGTTTTGTGTTGACGAGCAACAATCCAAATAAGATCATCGCTCCAATCCGTTCAAGGCTTACTGAAGTGCATTGTGATCGACTGGACACTGAAGAGTTTCAACTTCGAGCAGCACAAATCCTTGTTGACGAACAGATTGATTTTGAGATTGAAGACTTGGACAGCTACATCCGAGCGGCTTATCCCGATTTGAGGAAGATGATAAATTTCTTGCAAGAAAACAGCCAAGGCGGAAAGCTGCTGTCTGCTTCAGGTGAAGAGTCTAATAGTGATTATATGCTTGAGGCAATTGAATTGTTTAAAGACGGCCGAATTTTGAAAGGTCGCGAATTGATTTGTTCTCATATTCAAGATTCCGAGTTTGAAGAGTTTTTTAGATTTATGTATCGAAATCTTGATCTTTGGGCAGAGGAAGAAATGGGAAAGGTTAAGGCTACAATAATAATCCGAGATGGGTTATTAAATCATGCAATAATAGCAGATCCAGAGATCAATCTTGCAGCGACGCTTGATTCTCTCGCAATGTTAAAAGGTGAATTGTAATGAAAAATCAAGCAGAAAAATCACAGAAGAAGAGATGCTATATCTCTATCACACATTTTCGTAAGCTTGAAAACGGAACATGGAATACCGTGGAAGAAGTTGAAGTTACTAAAAACCTTCGAAAAAAACATAAGGAAAATGCTTCAGTAATAATTAACGTGATGGAACAGCAGTTTGAGAAAAATAGATTCCAAGCTGAATCAAAACTTTCTGCTGCTCATCACATGGCTTATCTAGCCAAATATATCCAGCAATATAAAGATCAAATTCAGATGATTTTAGCAAAGAGTTCTTGACAATCTACAAGTTTCTTACTATAATAACATACTAAGTCAGAAACAAAAAGGAAATTTAATATGCCAAAATATGTCAAAGGTGATTTTAGTCATTTTGCAAACGCCGAACGAATGGTTGCGATGCAAACGTATGTGACAAAGTTAGAACAGCTTTATTTTTCCGACACTGTGCCTTTTGATCAAAGGCACAAAGTCAATAGCGAGATTGAAGATCTTCTCGTGAAATTAACCAGGGGGAAGTCAGCAGTAGGTTTCGACCCTGAAAAGTTTTTCGAATTGTTGCGAAAGCGTAATTCGAATCTGGAATACAAACAAGAGATGGATGATAAGATCGCCGGGGCGTGGGTTGATCCTGCGAAGAAGGCTCAAGAAGAAGAAAACGCTCAGAAGAAGGCAGATAAGGAAAAAGAAGAATGAAGCTGTTCCTAGACGATGAACGCTATCCTCCTGAAGAAGAGGGATGGTTAGTAGCTAGAGGAATCGGTGATTTCGCCGTCTTGGCTCGAGCTAACTGTAATAGCATCGAACTTATTAGCTTTGATCATGATCTCGGTTCTGGACCCAACGGTGCATTAAAAGACGGTTTTGATTGTGCAAAAGTTCTAATTGAACTAATGGATTCGGGCTGTGAATTTAATAAGCTCGAAGAAATTAGGGTTCATTCAATGAATCCAATAGGTGCTGAACAGATTTCTTCTTTTCTAGAATCAGCTCAAAGGCATGGAGTTTTTCCAAACGACATCGTTATAAAAGGTTTTGGACGCTGAATTTGATATAAATTTCAAATTAATCAAAATGAAATGTATTTTCTCTTTGACAATTTGTTACTATTAAAAATAGGAGAAAATGATGAAAATACATGCAACCAGTGATCTTCATATTGAATTCATAAATGGGAATCTGCCTTATAAGACACCCAAAGGAACGGACGTGGTCGTCTTGGCAGGTGATATCGGCGTAGGTCGACAGGGAGTCCAATGGGCTCTTCGAACCTTTGATGTGCCGGTTGTTATTATCGCCGGCAATCATGAAGCCTACGGGAACAAATGGAAGATTCCAAAATTGTACGACACGCTTCGTGCCGAAACAGAAGGAACTCATGTTCATTTTCTGCAGAACGATTCAGTGAAGATTGACGACGTCCTTTTCGTTGGGACTACGCTGTGGACCGATTATGATCTTTACGGTAAAGCTCCACTTGCGCAGATTCAGGCCCTATCCAGTATGAATGATTATCGGAGAATCAACTATGGAAAGTCGGGAGAACGTCCTGGAAAGCTAAAACCGGCGGATCTGGTGAGCGAAAACCTAATGGCGAAGTTTTTCTTGAAGGAAGCTTTGGATGGAAAGCAGGATGAAAAGACGGTAGTGGTGACTCATCACGCTCCAAGCGAAGAGAGTGTACCTGATATCTATGCAGGTGAAGAGTTGAATTCGTGCTACGCGAGTAGATACGAATACTTTGCAATGGATCTAAATCCTAATCTTTGGTTTCATGGGCATATTCATCACTCAAGTGATTATAACCTAGGTGACGTTCGGGTTGTTGCTAATCCACGTGGTTATCCGGCTTGTCCGGATCTACCAGCCGGAGAAATCAATCCCGGGTTTGATCCTAACCTTTTGGTGGAGATTTAAAATGTTTAACGAATATTTTGACTTGCAGACTAAGATACATGAACATTTTGATTATGTGGAAGATTGGTCGGTGATTCCCTTAGTTGATCACCGTGAATTTTATTGGCAGCTTCATCAAGATGAAAATGGATCAGGTGTGGTAATTTATTCAGAAGATCCACTAACGGAAGAGCTGTTAGAAAGTCTGAAATATTATGAGGCAGAAATCTATAAACAAAGACACCCTCCGAAATGGGTGTACCGAACCGATAAAAAACACAATGATCTGCATGGACACTCACTGTGACGGGAATAAATTCCTAGGTATTTTTGATAACTCAATGGAACAAAAAGATGGTTGAAGATCGATGGTTAACGATTTTAGAGGCACTTGAATTTCTAGGCGAAAGCTGGCACTTTACTCTTAAAGGACCACCAGGATCATGTGGAAGCATCGTAAACACAAATGGAACAAAGATGGTTCGAGTTTTCGGTGGGAAAGAACATCCACAAGCTCAAAGGCTTAAGGTTCTCAAGCATTCTCTCGAAAGGATGAAGGAATCAAAAAATGGATGATATTATAAAATTTGGACATGAAGATTTCAAAGATTTTAGATTCATGTCTAATTTCTTTCCATCTGAGATTAAAGTCGATGGTGTCATGTGGCCGACCGTGGAGCATTTCTATCAGGCTATGAAAACCATCGATCTTTCAGATCAAGAGAAGATAAGAAAGGCCGAAACTCCTGGGAAATCAAAAAGACTTGGAAGAAGAATGAAAATCAGACATGATTGGGAAGAAATCAAAGAAGACGTGATGCTTCGTGCTTTACACTTTAAATTCGAAGCTGGTTCGAATTTTGCAAAAATGTTGCTTTTGACCGAAGATTCTATCTTGGCAGAGTGGGCGCCGTGGGACGAATATTGGGGACTTGGAAAGAATGGAAATGGGCGAAATCGTCTAGGTGTTCTTCTGATGCATGTCCGAGAAGAATTGAAGAATGATAATTGATGCATTAGGGAATGAACTTAAAATCGGCGATGTGGTATTACATTTTACATTGTCCGGTTCGTATATTGGGAAAGATCACGCAATCATCCAGAATTTTGAAGATGATACGGTTATCATCAAAAAGGATTCTAATGTTCGTCAATCACGGGTGAAAAATCATAATAATCTCCTTCTGATCAGTGAAATTGATCGGCATAGGCACAAAGGAAACCCTAGTCTAGCAGAAGCATGGAAAAATTATTGCCTGATTAGAGACTTTTCTTCGAATTAATGCTTGGCATTTTCCGAAATTCTATTATACTACTGACATAAAGGAGAGCAATGAAATACGAATTTCCAGAGATTACAAATATACAGCAGGTTCGCGATGCTATCGATTGGCATGCTTCTTTGAATGACGGTAAGACCGAATTCATTGAAGCTCAGCGCGACGGCTTTATTGTGTTCAATTATCTGGTGAATATGCCTACTACGTTCCCGGATACGGGCTTAGTGGTTTTTGATATCGAAGGAGTTGATTCAGAAACCGGTAATGCGATGATTCAATCGTGTGAAGCAAATTTTTCTGAGATATTACGTGAACTTCGCGGTTTGACCTTTTATCCAGACGGTACGGTCGCTGCTCGAAAGTTCCACAAATTTTTTAATCTTGGCGAACGTCGGGAGACGGAGTTCAAGAAGATTGACTGGGACAAAAATCACGTGATCCTCGAAAAGCTCGACGGCAGCATGATCACTCCTTTCCTACGGAATGGTGAAATTGAGTGGCACACCAAAATGGGTGCAACTGATGTAGCTAGTTTAGTCTATAGTTTTGTTGAAAAGCAAGACGAAGAAGACGGTTACAATGGTTACGAAGAATTTTGTAAGCTAATTATTGCAATTGCGAAGACTCCAATCTTTGAGTTTTGTTCACGCAAGAATCGAATAGTAGTTGACCATCCAAAGGATCGTTTGGTCCTATTAGCAATCCGCGACAATCAGACTGGTGAATACGAGCCCCACGAAACTCTTTTGCGTGTCGGTGAAGCATTAGATGTAGAAGTAGTTCGACAATACGCTGGCACGATAGAAACCATGGAAAAATTTATCGAGGAAGCTCGAGAAGATAAAGAAATCGAAGGTTATGTGATTCGATTTGAAGATGGTCACATGCTGAAGGTGAAGGCTGACATCTATCTTTCATTGCATAAGGCTGTTTCGCACCTTCAGCAGGAGAAAGATGTTTGGCGCATTGTTCTTGAAGACAAGGCCGATGACCTGAAGGCGATTTTAATGGAAGATCAACGAGATCGACTCGACACGTTCCAGAAAGAATTGAACGAAGCGTGCTTCGATTTAGGTCGTAAGTTGATGAGCGAATATAATCGTGCAGATTTTGCTTTAGACGAACAGAACTTTGAAATGTTCGAAAATGGTGAACACGAACGCAAGAAGATGTTTGCTCTGGATTTCGTTAAGAACAACGATGCATTAGAACCAGAAATCCAGAATCTGATGTTTGCTTTGTACGATGGTAAGGATGCATTTGAAGTTGTTCGAAATTATCTGATCAAGCAAACCACGACTGGATCCAAGATTGATCGTGTTCGTAAATTGATGAACGATGTCCGTTGGGAGGTTTCCGAAAAATGAATGCTTTATTTTATATCGCAAAGATTTGGTTTTGTGTTGTCTGGACTTATCAACAGATCATACTGTATCCATATATTTCGGCAAATTTTGATGAATCCAATGGATTCGTCTTAATCTTCTTCTTGTTTTTCTTGGTATTCGGATGGTTCGTAATATTTCTTCCTAAGGAGTTCTTAAAAAAATGATTGAAATAGGAAAGTTCTTAGATTTACTTGTATCATCTCCAATGCTTGGTTTTCTCGCCTTCATTCTGATTTGCGCAATATTTTATACTATCAAGATGGCGCTTTACTTATTGCCTAAGATGATAATCAGAGGAATGAATATCCGTTCGCATGGATGGCCTCCTCCGTATCTTGACGCGGATGGTGATTTCAAACCTGATGAAAAGAGCGCTTACCTTGAAGAACCAGAAGATCCAGAAGATCCAGAAGATCCACATAGATAATCCGAGTAAATACTTTTATGAAAAATCTTGAGCAACAAATTGAAAAGCTTCAATCTTCACTCCAAAAATTCTTGGATTCTGGTGAATATGCGACCTATAGATTCGAAGCACAAACCGAACACGAAGAAAAGATTGAACAATTGAAGCAAAAATTGGAAGAATTGAAATGAAGTATCTTCTTCTAGTAATTTGCATCTCTTTGTTTCCAGCTTTGGCTTCTGCTGATGAACGGTGTGCACCTACAGAACGTGCGTATCAGATTATGGTATTTGAAGGAATGGAAAGGATCGATGCTGGTGTTTCAGGTGGTACATTAGTAGAACTTTTCGCTGACAAGGAAGGCCATTGGTTTCTTCTTCAGACCGGCGGAGAAGAAACCACAACTTGCGTAGTCTTCGAAGGAGAAGCATGGGGTCAATTTTCTCTGCCAGAACTCGTTGATCCTGCAGAAAAAGATTCTTGATTTTCTTCTTGACAAAAGAGAAAAATGCAAGTATTATAAAACTATAGAGAAAAATGAAAGTATTATAAATGATGATGAACGAACTTAAAGATCCAGTAATCTTCCAGGACCTCGACGGGTGTCTGGCAGATTTCGAACGCGGTGTTAAAGAGGTCACGGGCAAGTTTCCACACGAACAGAAGATGAAGGATATGTGGTCAGCATTGGCAAGAACCGATGAATTCTATGCCAATCTAGATTGGATGTCAGATGGAAAAAATCTCTGGGACTTTGTCAAGAAGTTTAATCCCACTATCCTGACTGGCGTTCCAATGGGGCGATGGGCTTCTGGCCAAAAGAGGAATTGGTGCGGGCGAGAGCTCGGCTGGGATGTTCCAGTGATTACTGGTTGGGCAAAAGAGAAACACATTGATGCAATGAATCTTCGCGGTACCGATAATCTAAATGGTGCCATCTTGATTGATGACCGGGAAAAGACCAAAGCTGCTTGGGAACAATCTGGCGGTGTTTTCCTTCTGCATACTAGCACTGCTAGTACTCTAGCCCTTTTGAAGAAGATGGGCATTTAACAGAAAATCAAAATCTCTCTTTCGAGGAACGAATGAGATGCTACAAGGACCATCTAGATATCCTAAAACTCCGCATTGGCCTTGGTCAGAAACGGTGCATCGAGATGATTCCTATCATCAAGATCCAGAATTCTTCTTAGATAAAGAAGTCGTAGTAACCGAAAAAATCGACGGTGGGAACACTGCTCTTTATCGCGGAGAGGTTTATGCTCGCTCTACGTTGAGGCCTAGTCACGATGGTTGGATGGCAATGGTCCGAAAGAATCACGCATGGAAGGTTGATCGTGACACTGAATGGTTGACTCTTTTCGGAGAGGACATTGCAGCACGCCATAGTATTTCTTACACCATTCCTATGGATGAAACTTTTTATTTATTCGCAGCTAGAATTTCGGTTGAACAAGTAGATGATATTTTTTGTTCCTGGGATGGTGTTGAATCGTACGCAAAACACTACGATCTTCCTACGGTTCCAGTGATATTCAAGGGCTCGTTTTCAAAAATTAAGGACATAACTGAGTTCTTTATTGAAGAGAGAAAGAAACATTCAGCATTTGGACCAGAAAAAGAAGGTTTTGTAATGCGAACAGCCGATTCTTTTCCAGCTAACGACTTCTCACAGAATGTTGCCAAATTTGTCCGAGCCAAGCATGTCCAAACCGACGAACATTGGACTCGAAACTGGCAATGGAATATTCTTACGTCTCCTACTTCACAACAAGATTAAATCCTTTTTCTAAGATTTTTGATCTTTAGCACATGATGCTTCATATATCTCTCCAAAAGTGACTCCTTTTATTGGATGAATTTTATCTTTATCGAACACTCTGGGATTTCCATGCCAGAAATCTCCGTGGAATTCTTGTCTTTTATAGACAGTTTTCTGATATTGATATTGATTCCCATTGTCGAACACGAGCTAATTCGATAAATTCTTCAGTTGTTTTCTGCTTTCCCATTTTTTATTCTATAAATATCTTCACCAAATATCTCTTGACTTCTTACAAAAAGATGTTATAATATAGAATAAATTGGCAAATAAACCTGAAATGTTTTGATGGTGTGTTATTATAAAATAACAAAGTAAAATAAGGAAGAATAATGGAACAGCCTACAGTCTATATTCTTATCGGCCTTCCTGCTTCAGGCAAAAGTACCTGGCGAGAAGCCTTCATTAAGAAGAACCCAAATTTCTATGCATTGTCGTCTGATGACATCATTGACAGAAAATGCGAAGAAGCTGGATTGACATACAATGAAGGTTTCAAGCGGTTTGTGGTTGCGGCTACTAATGCGTTCAAACAGAATGTAAAGAAAGCTTTTGATAACCGTGACGATTTCATTATTGATCGGACGAACATGACGGAGAAAAATCGGCGTGATTACATTCGTTCCGCAGATGAAAAAGGTTATCGGAAGGTAGCGGTGAACTTCATTGTCCCTGCCGCAGTTCTGAAGAAAAGGATGAAAGACAGGTTCGACGCCACAGGAAAGTCGGTACCTGATTTCGTGGTTGATTCTATGGCTCGTGGTTACGTTCCACCATCAAAATCAGAGGGTTTTGATGAAATTCAAAACGAAAGGAATTAGATCTGATATTAGATACTCTAGAAAAACGAACAGGATTCATTTGCTATTGTTTGATGTGTGTATTTTGGTTGCCAGCAGCAGCGTTGAGTGGATTCGTACTATCGCAACTTTGGGAGTGGTTCATTGTTTTAACCTTTAATCTACCACTCTTAACGGTAGCTCAAGCAATTGGTGTCAGTCTTGTGTTTCGTGCTTTAACCGGATCGGTTACTTTGAAGCAAGAAGATGTCAAAGAACTCTTAACCTATAAAAAACAACCCACGCCATCCTGCAAAGTTTCGTTGGACCATTGATAATGTTAGGTTTTGGTTGGCTTTATATGGTTGTATTCTTCTAAGGGGGAAAGAAATGAAAACGATATTAATAGACTGTGACGACGTCCTTCTACAATGGTCAGAAGGATTTCGTCTATTTTTCGAGCATCGCCATCAGACTACTTTAGATCCCAGAGGAAACGCTGATTGGGATCTAAAGGAGTGGTTAGGCTTAGATGTTTACGATGTTAGTCGAGAAATAAACGAATTCAATCTTTATTCGTGGGAGTTTGGTTGTCTTCCTCCTATTGCCGGTGCCATCGAAGCAATAAAGAAGCTTAATGATCTTCATAAGTTTGAATTTGTTGTTATCTCATCGTGCTCGACAAATCTTCAAACAATAGCGCTCCGAAGAACGAATTTATTCCATATCTTTGGTGACGTTTTTAAAGAGGTACATTGTGTTGAGTTAGGTGAATCAAAAAGCACTCTTCTAGCAGATTATTTTCCTACCTTCTGGATTGAAGATAATGTCAAGAATGCCCTGCTTGGTTTGGAATATGGACATACTCCGATAGTCATCGAAAATCTACGAAATGTAAGATTTAAGAATGAAACTAAGGATAGAGTGACTTGGTGTAAGGATTGGGAAGAGATTGAATCAACGATAACAATGAGAAAATAATGCTAGATTGGCTACGAAAAAAGAAAATCGAACTCACGAATAAGAGGTTCAGTAAAGAAGAAATGGCTCAGATGAAAAAAGACCTTTCAAATATGAACAAGTCTTTACTGTCTTATCCTAAAGCTGTTGATTTCTTTAAGTGGGCATCGAAAAGACAAAAGAGATGACAATGGAAGAGAGCCTTTTGAAACTACTCAATGGTGAGTTTTCTAGTCTTTCTTTATCTTTTAATGAAGAAATCGGTCCTGATTATACTAATGTTCTAGACGTTGTTACCAATCCTAGAGGATATGATTTCGACATTGATTGGGTGAGTGAAGAAGAGAAAAACAAGGCATGCGAACTCAAAAGAATTTGGACGTTGCATTGATATCCTGACACGCCAATTGGTTTTATTAGAAAATCGGCTTCATCAATAGAAGCATTGTTGAAATATATTGAGGAGAGATTTTGACATCTCTCCTCAATAATTTTACTGCATGAAACATTTAGTGATTTCTTCTATCACTGGATTTCTTACTGATTCAATCAGTTCTACTTTCCCAAAAGAACGAATATGATCACACTCTCTAATTATTTTTTCTAGACCATTAGAACCTTTTCGATCGGTTTGATCGGTATCACCCATGATGATCATTTTGCTATTTTCACCTAGTCGAGTAAGCAAGCTTAACATTGCTTTTGATGAAAGATTCTGTGTTTCGTCTGCTATAACAAAGATGTCTTTGAAAGATCGCCCACGAAGAAAAGCCACTGGAACAATCTCAATGATGTCATTCTTTATCATCTTCTCGAGTTCCGTCTTGGTGTATCCTTGTTCGATCAAAGCATCGATAAGAGGTGCAATCCATGGCCTCATCTTTTCTAGAAGATCACCAGGAAGAGAACCAATCGATTCACCTTCAATTGAAATATTTGGCCGAACGAAAACAATTTTCTTGACTTGTTTCGTCAATAATTGATTAGCGGCGAATCCACAACCAATATATGTTTTTCCTGAACCGGCAATACCATATGCTACGACATAATCTAATTTTTCATCTTCGAGTTTGGCTAAGAGTTCCTCTTGCTCTAGATTTTTGGGAAGAATTTGGATTTGTTTTTTTCTTTGGTAGGCGGGAAAGTCAATAACTTCAGATGATTTATCGTGGAATTTTCTTTGTTTTCTGGATGCTCGTGACATTTAATGTCCTCCCTATTCACAGACGTGAGTTAGATATTAAACCCTCAAAACTTAATCTTTGAGAGTAAAGGAAGACGGCCGGCCGTCATGATTATTTAGTCAAATCCGAAAAAATTGAGTCATGAAAACACCGGCATAAATAAGAATAAGAATAATAGAATAGTAAAAGGAAAAAATGATGGCTGGATCAGAATTAAACTCTATTGAAACAATTGAGAAATTGTTCAAGCATCAATCTTTGCTTGATTCATTGGTCGAGTTTGAAAGATTTCTTGACAATTTTCATCTGTATTCATATCAGGGATGGTATGAAGGTGAAGTGGTTGCTGGCCCTAAAGTCGAGCGTTTTTGGATTAGAGTTGTTTTGATGTTCCATCAATTACCTGATCCAATGGCAGGCATGGCTCTTATCAAACATGGATGTAAGGTAAAATTTAAGCAAGGACATTCAATTGATGCTATTAAGGTGCGCACACCGGATGATTATCGAGAAGATGGCTCTAAGAAGCCTAAGATGAAGAAGGATCCAGTTTGGTTCATTGAGATTAGTGTCCCACGTCGTTTCATTGATGAAGTTGACATTGAAGACATGACTATGTTTGATGATAAGATTGAAACAAGGGACGTCGGAGAAGCAGAAGATCAAAACCTTGAATCAGAAGGTTTCTCAGACGACGCACCGGTAGACATTGGAGAAGATGATGATTTTGAAATCTAATCAAAAAGAAAAGACTTTAACGGAAGGTCTCTTTCAAGGTGATCTTCTGGATGTCATTTCGGATGAAATCAGCATCGATGAATATAAGAGTAAGATACTAGATGATGATGAATCGATCGTAGTTGTCTTTCGTACCGAGAACAGGGATGCGGCATATGATCTTTCAAGTTTCATTGAGCGAGGTCCATTTGCAGTACTTGATACTGAGGTTTCCGATAGACTTGCAGATGATGGTATGTTTCTGCTTTTCCTAGAGATGAAGAGAGACAAAAAATTCATCAAAAACTTCTTACTTCTTATGAAGAAGATCAATAATCTTGCTAAAAGAAAGATGAAAGATTGGAAATTTTTGGCCTATAAGATGGCAGGTTCTCGAACCTTATCAGGAAGAGAACTAAAAAGCAACATTCGTATTAAGAAATTTAATCAACTCCCAGAAATCCCCGAAGAACCTTCATTGCTAGAACGCTCTGATGAGATAGTAATCAGACGAATCAATTATTGATTCCTTCTTCAAAAAACTATACATTAGTTATATAACTGAGGCCTAGACGTTCGCTCATCCCTCACTAAAGACTCTGCGCGA
>Ga0222634_1000025_pt1 | contig 137336 bp, 188 predicted proteins | sample AntAcemetageno50_FD_179807 | JGI IMG/M metagenome (GOLD analysis project Ga0222634, IMG submission 179807) | Saline water microbial communities from Ace Lake, Antarctica - #50 | ecosystem: Environmental > Aquatic > Non-marine Saline and Alkaline > Saline | place: Antarctica: Ace Lake... | reverse complement strand
CTGCTAGCGTGAAGAACCAAACCTTATCACCGCGCATCCAAGTCATTCTAGTCTCGTCTGTTAATCTGTTAATGCTGTACCTCCTCATTCCGTCACCTCAATTAGTTTCCTTATGAGTGCTTCCTGATAATTGCGCTCAGCATACCTAGCAACACTAGCATCCCTAGCATTAGCAGCAACCCAAGCAGCATTAGCAGCACCTGCACCTGCCCAAGCATCCCTAGCACCAGCAGCAACCCAAGCAGCATTAGCATCAGCCCTAGCAGCTTTAGCAGCAGCAGCAGCAGCATCCCAAGCAGCATCAGCAGCAGCCCAAGCATCCCTAGAAGCAGCCCAAGCAGCATTAGCAGCCTTAGCAGCCTTAGCAGCATTAGCAGCCTTAGCAGCATCCCTAGAAGCAGCCCAAGCAGCAGCCTTAGCAGCCTTAGCAGCAGCCCTAGCAGCCCAAGCAGCAACAGTCATTTCCTCACTAGTTGCTTCGCATCCTGCGTATCTTCGTGCCACTTCTATACATTTGCGAACAGTTGGGTCATCTGGGCATTGTGCTTCGTAGATGGGCAGAACGTGTTCTGCACAGTCACAAGCGAAGAGCCTAATTTCTTTATCCCTACCATCAACGGCCCGAAGTGCCCATATGGCATCCTCCAATCCGAGTAAGTCAAGAATTACGGATAGATGAAGAGCCTCATCGTCAGCCTCCGTCTTGCCCAAGTGATTCAGCAATCTAACCCAAGACCCATTGCAAGGGTTGTATTTCCTAATTTTATTTAGTGTGGTTTTCATCGGGAGCCTCGGTTTAGTCGCAATATGAACGGTTACAATGTGGGCAATAGGTTACGTGAGTTGATCCTGCTGTCTCCACGCTAAACCCAGTTGTTCGCCCGTTATTTGTGATTTGGTGGTAAATGTTTTTCCTGCAATTAAAGCAACCACCGCTAGTTGGCGCAAAGTGGGGAAACTGTTTTTTATTCAGATATTTCCTCTGTGCTTTAATAGCCTCGGAAATGTCAAAAGTCTGTTTGGTAGTTTCCATTTTCTTATTCCTCTCTTCCCGTACTAGGGGTGGTTAAATTGGTGTTACCCGACCTTTCGATATGTTTTCATTATGCGCCTTCTGCCGAACCAGTTAGGCGTTTTCATCCAAAGACGGTGTAGCCTTTCTCGGTGCATCATGTGGATCAGTATTGGGCGAACTGATTCTTGGTATTCATTTCTTCTCCGATACGCCTCGGCGACTGATAGAGTCTTCATCCCTCTCCCTCCTGTTTGGTTGTGGGGAGCGAATCAAATTTTTCAATTAGATCTGCAAACATTTTAATTAGCGGATCTCGTGCCATTCCACCTTGTGGCTTCTCGTTCCCCCGACCCTTCTTAGAGCCTTTTGGCAATCCGCGAAACTCAACTCGGTAACAAGGATGCGGGAAGTCTCCTAGTTCAAATAGTTCATTGACTAAATGCTTCGCCATTCCCTCCCCCTCCACACTAGGAAGGGAGGCGAGGATCTCTTGAGTAAGCTTGTCTCGACCAATTATATCTCCGTGCATACCTTGTCGGTACGCTTTGTCCAGTACATTCTCAATCCTTTCCCGTAGTTCATCCATTTCGTTTTCCCGTTTTAGTCGCTCTGATTCGGCAGCATTGCATACGTCGCAACTATCACCGACTAACTGTTGTGATAGTGTTGTGCATTTACAAGCGCTCATCGTCTCTGTCCGTTTCATTTATGTCTTCCATTTTCTTATTCCTCTCTTCCCGTACTAGGGGTGGTTAAAATTTGATCGCTCATTGTCTCTTTCGTTATTTAGTACAGGTAAGTTAAGCTGTTTCCACATCATAACTGTCTGTTTCCAATATCCAAACCAAAGCGTTCCATCGTCGCATAAAGCGTAGATAGATTCATTTTCGAGGTCTGAAGTTGCTGAGATTTGTATTATTTTTCTAATGTTCTTACAGCTCATTGCATCCTCTACAAAAGCCTCGTTGTGTAATTCGTTATTACTCATCCCTTCACCTCGAATATCGTTTTATCTGTTCTCATTGTCTCCCTCGGTTAATCGTTACTAATTATCATCGCCCACATAGCAAGGCACGATGCCACTATCACACCGATCACAAATCCAACAAGGAACCATATTAAAAAACTCATTCCGTCACCTCGAATATTGATTTAACTAGCGTTTCGTCGTATATACTTTTTTGAAGAACACTCGTGCTGAAGAGAATACGGTTTATCGTGCTCATATACGGGTCCTCAGTGGGTATGTGTCAATGTATTCCTTAGAAACTTTAAGAGAGTAGCCTGTATAGTCCCTATAGACTTTGATCGCATTGATCTTGCGGCTGTTAGAGAGCTCTGCTTCTATTCGTACTCGAATGTCCATAGGAACATCTTCTTTGGTGATTTCCAAAAATAGCTCTGGAGATGTGAGGGCGACTTTAAAAACGAACTGTTCCTTTTCAGTAGGTGGCATCTCGCAAAGCGTCTTCGCTATCATAATTGATTGAATCGTAGTCATCGTGTGTGTTGATCCCTATTTTTTTACATGCTGCTCATTTAATGGTATCTGTTTCATCTGTGGTTAGTCCATTTACCCCTCGGTAAATATTTATAGCGGTCAACATGGCTAAAATATAACCCCCTAGTATGAAGTCAATCATGCCCATATATAGCCAAGCTATCATTGCTCCTGTTGTCATCAACAAGATTATGTCTAAAAGTTTTAACATGTCTCAATCTAATCTAAAGTTTTTGAAAAGTAAACAGGTACATTTCACTTTTATGTTCTATAGTGTGCATCAATTGATCGTCTTCGTTCAATTAATAGTTCATTTTGAGTTGGTTGATTTTCACATAAGTGAATAATGGATTCAATATTCATTTGTTCCAATACTCCACTATATCCTTTAAAATCTTTCAAGGCACGTAAAAGCCATTTTGCCTGTTCGGGTTCCAATTGAACTCCATTAAGTGTGATTGTTGTTGTTGTTAACTTTTCTTCTGTGCCATAGTTGGTCATAAGATGATCTACTAGTTTGCTCTGTTTCTGCTCCATGGCGCTCTATTGTTGTTTTGGTGTGAAAAAGTTTTTTGGGTAAAAAATTTGGTCTCCGATATTTAGACTGGTACGCGCCATGACCCCCTAATTCGCTCCGCTCGCGGTTACCTCTATCGGGTAGCCCGTGCAGTGCCCGTGCAGTGCCCGCAGATAGTGTGGGACGGATGGGTAGGGTATGGCTGTTTTAAGGCTTCATTATCTCTTAATATGTTATAATGTTTTAAGGTAATCACTATAACTAAAGTCTTCTGCTATAGTACCATCTTTTGCAAGCTCGTAAATTTCAGCACAAGATTCATCATAGAATTTCATACCATTTTTACTATTAGCTAATGACAGGTAGATATATAGATTATTTAAAAAATTGGTGAATCCATAGATTAATACCCCAACTATGAGGATAGTCTGTACTATATGAATATGAATTGCTAGTGCCATAGTTGGATCTGAAGGTACCCATATTGGGTTGGTAAATTTTAGTGCTGCTACTAACATGGTTAAGGATATAGCCATGCTTAGTGTTAACCTGTTCTTAATAAATGTGGTTGTTTTACTTTTTGGTACAAGCGTTGTCTTAGGCTTATCTTCCCTTAGATGATGGCCTCTAGGTGTACGCAATGTTTGTATTTTTGACTCTCGTCCTATACTAGGTTCTGTGCTCATAATATTGCGACTATGAAAACTGTGTTACCCATCAGCTTTCGTGGTTTGAGTGATCTTGGGAGTAGGCTGCCCACACTGGGCATTCCACTTACCTTAATGCCTTTCTAAGTTGATGAGGTGTAAATGTTTTACCATCGATGATAATTCCATCTGATGTAACACAAACGTTAAAACGTTCTACATATTTGTTAATATCTTTTGTGCGAATACGAACTGTAAGTTCTTCGTCACCGTTTTCTATTGAAACCGTAGAAGGTTCATTATTATCTTGTGTTAACGAAAATTCAATTGATGCATATGTATCACGAATATCACGTTTTGTCATTTCAGTGACAGTTGTGTGATCATCAGATCTAAATATCTTTTTCATCTTAATTTGATGGTGTTGGGTAAAGGATTGGAAGTTCTCCTTCAACTGTTGTTTTAAAAATAGCTGCTCCGGATTCAGTAAGCCAACATGTCCATTCGCTTCGTCTTCCATATTGATCTGAGCATGCTAGTCCTTTTTTGACTAATGAAGCCATAACTCCACCAAACGATGGATTGTTTGACCATCCTGGGATGTTATCTGACCAAATTGAACTTGTGATGTCTTCAGCCATTTCGTTTGTGGCTATAGCTATAATTAGTTCAAGTTCTTTTGCTGTAGTAGTTTTCATCTTGAAATTTTTGGAGTGGTTAACCCTAAAAAGGACTCACTAGCAATATAACTAATGAATCCTTTAAAGTAAACAGGGACCTAGAATTACTTATCGCCAACCCTGTTAAGTTTTCAGCTTTGCTACTTATTTTGTAAGTGCATCTACCACTGTAGTAAATACTGAAAGTGGTATTCCAGTAGGATCACTTGAACCCGTGCCTGTTTGTGATTCAGTAAGTACTCTTACCTCTTCTCTAAGCAACACCAATTCTTGTTTTACAGATACAACCAACTGATACAATCCAGGTTGATCTGATGGGTGTTTCGCTTCAACTGTCCTAGTAAATGGTATAGGTGCATCCAAACTGGCAACCATCAATGCTGGTCCTGAATTAATACGTGCTTGGTGACGTTCTATAAATGTACGTAGACTAGATATTTGTGTGCGCGTAGAGGTATTAACTCCACTGCCGTCCCGCTGCTTCCTAAGAAATCGCAATAGAGCTGAGTCTATAATGAGTCTAGAGTTTGGGCCATGAATCATGCCCTTATTCTTAGCTGTGTGAAATCGCCATGACGGGATTCCAAATTGTTTACTTAACTGAGACGTAGTTGTCTGAGTTATCAAGGGTTCTTTTGTTACCGAGTTCATAATTTGTTTGTCCTAAAATTAGTTACTATATGACATCTCAACATATAAAAAGTTTCACAATAAAGAAACTATTTATGAGACTGAAGCAACATATTTCCAAAATCGAGCATTCAATTTCTTAGGAGTTTCTGTTATGCTAGTTTTAAAGCTAAATCCTTCCATTGGAATGCCATCGTCACTAGCTGTATTTGTGATCGCACCAACTTCTGTGCAATATCCACATACACGTGTTTCCCAATTGGTCCATTCTGATGGGCGGGATCTTTTACCACATTCACAAGTGAAGAGCTTTCCTCCGGTAGGCATGTGGCCTGATGCGTAATGAGACATTGTGTTGTTCCGTTTATTGGTTGGTAACGGGTACAATATAATCCACACTTGGCTAATAAGACAGTAAACTATTTTCGGCCACCTGTTTCTTATTAGCTGGGCATTTATTATATTGTCAGTGTACCCTTTATTATGGGCAAGATAAACTGTGCCCTTTCGGGTTTTCGGAAGTTTCTGGCGGTTGGCGGTGGCTTTGTTAATTTTCTGTTAATCTCATAATCTGCTGTGTCTTGTTATCTGGTTTTTGTTTACTTTTATAATAGAACGTCGAGCCTGTGAGTCGGGTTCCTCAAGCCCACAAGTTTGATCCCCTACTTACATAAGAGAGGTCGTGACCCGCCAATATAATATAAGCCCAAACCCCCTAACAGTACACAGCCCATATCCCTATTAACCCAATATTAACAAAGTCTTAACAGAAAATTAATACCCATAGTCCCTATCACCTTTGGGCCTAGTGATCTCCTAAGGGCCTGCTGTCGAGCATAGACTTTATGTCCTTAATACCCGAAATCATTTTATCTTAAAATGTTTCAACGTAGTGTTAAGGTTTAATACACATTCCATTCAGCACCAAAACTGCTCATTTCTCCTTATTTTGCAATATTTCTGTGAATTACCTACCATCTTCCACGCGTGACCCTGGTAACCCAAACCCCAAGGAGCCTTAAGGTTGTACAACGGAGTGTAAGCCTAGTGTCGGAGTGCAACTTACGGAGCTGAGAAGTGATGGGTTCCGTCCCGTGTGATGGCTTTTTTGTGAATTTTGGGTTAATTTTCAGTCTAGGAGTAGGTAGGCGCCGGGTCGTACATCCCCCTGTAACACGTTACCAATTAGTAACATATAGGTATTACGGTATAAATGGTAAGCAGCCAATATGACAGGGCACCCTATGTGCGTCTATACTTATAACAATTAAGAGTGTACTTAATACATAACACCAATTTTATATACTCTTGGGCTATTCATACCATATTTTTATACACAAACCAATAGATTACCATATGCCCATATTAAGTGCATCCCGTGTAGACCTTATTGATTTTAGTGTATATCCCCAATAGAACTTGGAAGAGTGGGTCCAAACCAATTTAAGGTGCTCTTACCCATCTGTCAAAAATTTTGGTATATAGCGCCAAAGGTTTACCCTAAGGATTATCAAAAAGATAGGGGGTCGAAGGAGGGGGAGGGAGTGTGTGTGGTGTGTGCGCCGCCGCCGTTTCAAGGGTATTAGCTTTTTCACATTTTAGAAAATAGAAAATATTTGGGTGTTAGTCTATATGTGCTTACTAGAAGATTCTGAATGTGTATGTGTTGTCTTCTTATACTGTTTTATCTCTTAATATGATTATTTCTATTAAGGTTGTTAGTCTTTTTATTATAGATACAAGCGGTGATATCGGATTGTTCAAAATGGAGGGGGTCGCCATCTCTTTGTAATGTATACTTACCATTGGGAGTGGTAAGGGAAAATGTATGTTACAAAATAAAGGGGTTATAATATGTACGTCTATGAAAGATCTAGATTAGTGGAAGAATTCTGTGAAATGTATCCCATAACAGATGAGCAATTCGATGACTATGGAAATATTTGTAAAGTCACGAATTCTATAGGGAATGGATACGATACGAATATGATGAAAGCGGTAGGCTCTGTCGTACGGAAGATTCTCATGGTTGCGTAACCATACAGACTTATGACGAGGTACATTTACCTAAGATGGAAGAATTGCCATTATATGTTCAAATAGTGGATGATGCTTCCTTTTGGCATTGTGACGAGAGAATGAAGATCATTATGGATGGGTCACATGAAGAATATGATAAGAGTCGAGCTAAATATTGGAAATGGAGAGATTGGTTTCAGACCTACAAAAACATCATTCAATAAATTTCTATATTTTCTTTGCTAGCTTTTTATGAAGAGGTGCCAATCTAATAACGAACTTCTTTCTGTTTTTTGGTGTCAAATTATCAAGCCACGTTGAGTACCATATTCTATTCGATGTACTCTTATTAAAAATGGCTTTGATAAAATCTTGATATGAACTTGGAATATGTCGTCTTACTATATTTGCATAATCAGGATCTCTGATGGCATCCTTAATCATTTGCTCCATTATATCTGCACCTTGCTGATAATATGCATTCATCTCTTCAGAACTATTATAATATTCCTTAGTACCAGCTTTAAATGCAGCTTTATCACCTTGGTTATTTTGTCGCTTATTAATGCTCAAATAATGTTGGAGTTCATGCACGATAACGTCACGGTTATCTTGAATAGCTTTGGCAACTACAGATGATTTGTCCTTTGGGTTAGCAATCAAATATGTCATTAATTTTTTAGATATAATACGTAGATCTATTATATCACTTCCACCACCAATTTGAGGAAACACATTTCTTGAATATGAACCGCCTCGATAACTGCCAATTTCATGAATCATAAAAACTAGATCATTAAATCTAGTATCAATTTCTTCCATTATAATGGCAAATACAAATCCTGATGATGCATCTCCTATTGTTAGGAATGCTCCTTTACCACGCCACGCTGATTTTTTCTTTGCTTCCTTTAACAAATCTTTAAATCCTTGAACTGCTGCCATTCTATACACTTTATCTCGTGTTTGATTAGCTTCTAATATATTCTTAGTTTTTATTGCCATACTATTTTTACAGATGGATATTTTGCGAATACCTTTGTAACTGCATTTACAAATATTGATTATGAATAATTTCTTGAAAATTTGAGTAAATCTGAAAGTAATTTGATCAATTTATCTGCCGGTGCTGATTTAACTCTAAAGATCGATTTACCGTCTATTGATACGTATATGTTTTCTCCGTTGGATCCAAACTCAAACCTTACGTCTGTGCTATGAATAACAGCAGTCATGGCACTAGTGAGCCCAATTTGTTTGTATTTAAATTTAGCCTTTTGTAATGCTTTGGCATATTCTGCTGCTTGACCAGATTGCGCTTCATTCATATTACCTTCATTCATCATTTCTTGAACTGTCATATTTTTGTATTTAGGATCCATTTTTATTTCTCTATTTTATTTTAATTTTACGATAAAGCTTAAGTATTCTTTCTCTTGTGGTATTATTTTTGCAGATGACATTACAAATACATGCTTAAATTTTGATGATTTCAGAAATGTTTTCCACATCTTTAACGCAAGCTTTTCATCACCACGATCTAATTCTTTCCAATCATAATCACCATCATCTACTTTACCATATGGTACTGACCAATTTCCCCAATATCTTGTAGAAAAATCAATGGTACCAAATCTTGTTTGATCTACTCTATCATTATTACTGTATCCACCACCACCCCTATTTGCTCTCTTTAATGTTGGTGCAAACGAGTTTAGAAGTTCTGCTTTAAATCCATCAACATCTTGTGCTGATGATTTAATTTCGCTAAGTAATGATGTTAATTTTATATGAGCCATTTTTGGTTCCTTATTAGATCGGATGACGTACTTATCTTATACCCATAAATATAGTCAAAAAGAATTTTAGGTGTTCTATTTACTTTGCGATGGGTTGTAGTTATTATGTGCTTACTACTTGAGCTGATCCAGTTCTTGTACTAGCAGTTCTCATAGGCTGCAACCTCCGAGGAATTGGGTGAATCGACGAAATACGTTGGTTGCCCTTTTTCTCTGTCTTTAGGAAACATTTTCAAATTTTACGTGTATTCAACATTATGAATAAAATTGAATATCATCTTAGAGAAACTTCTCAGCATATGTGGGTAGTTGAACTGATTGAAACTAAAGTGAAATGGCTTGGGTTATTTAAAACTATATACACAAGATATTTGTGGTATCATAGATATGAATTTTCTAACGATTTAGATTATTTCTGGACGTACAGTATTCCAACCTCAACAAAATTTACAACTAGAACTGATGCCGATAATGCTCTTACTGATATTAGTACATTTAACACACTAAAACCTAGCACATATGAATGATCGTTTAACACTAAAATTACTAAGACGATTAAGTCTATTTTTAGTAATATGTCTAGTTGCCATTCTATTTTCAGGATGTACAACGAGGGAAGAACTAGTTGAAAAACTTCCAACTTCTGTTTTTACTGTTACACATGAAGGGCATAAATATGTCGTTTATAGAGAAGAAATGGGATATGCAGGTGCAGGTGGAATTACTCACTCTGCCTCATGTTCTGCAAATCACAACAATTAAAAATATGGATTCTCAGCAATTTAACACAAGACGAATTACAGATGCATTGCCTCAGGCATTAAAAGGTAAACAATACCTTGTTACATATTCTATAATGAAATCCAGTAGAATGAATAGTTCATTTCCTGCAACTGAATACAAAATTATTTCTCAATATCAAATACGAAACTATATTGATAAGGAAAATGTTCAATTTTATGAAATATTTCCAATTCAAGTATCAGTAGACACTTATATAACAAGAAAACCAGAATAATGGAACAATACGCAACACTACGAGTTTTCGTAGTAATGATGATTATAGTAATTTTACTTTTGACAATAGGAATACTATTATCATCAGATAAGGATAGAGAGTTAATTCCAATGATGATAACTACCACTGAAGGTGCGAATGGCCCTTCAATTAAAGAAATTACTCATAAAGGTCACACATATCTATGGGCACATGAGTACAGTATGTTTCGTGAAGTAGGATATGCAGGTCTTGCACATTCGGCAACATATGAAGCAGATCACGACTAATAAACACATGTCAAAAATAATTTACAATAGTGCTACAAACATCTCAGTTCAAAGCTCTACTAAAGTTAAATTTAAAAATATGTATGAGTTTGTAAAGGATGGAAAGGTCATTGCTACAATTGATGGAGAATATGATTTCAAAAATTGCCCGCCTGAATATACATCAATGATATTAAACACTATCAAACGAAATGGAATGAAGGTGTATATGCAATCAGGTAAACCAATCTTTCCTAAGAACAGAATGGTTAAGGAAGGTGGAGACTCAATCTTTAAAAAATTGTTTAAGAGAGTTAAATGAATAGATTCAAAATTGTCAAAGTAAATGCGTTTGACGTTAAAAATTCAACAAATTCTGAAAAGGCTGCGTATTTTAAAGATGCAGGAGATTTGTACTCAATACCGTGGGTTCTTCAAATGGTATATTCAACAGATCCTAGACAAATTTTGTGTATTATGCCACATGATGAATATGATACTGAGAAGGTATCAGTATTATGGCTTTTAGGAATAGGTGGAACTACTCATGGTGGATTTAGAGTTGGATATATCACATATGAACCACAATCATTCATCCTTGCTGTCAGAGATTCAATCTCTAATTTTTTTCAATGGGTATCTTCACTATTTGATAATGAGACGTTTGAAGCGTTTGATGAAATTAATAATGTTTTAAAGAAACTCATGGAACATGCAGCTCGTATATCTCAAGAATATGAAGATGTGTATATTTAAAATGGGTTTGGTAAAGAAATAGGGAGTTCTATTTCTTAGTGTCTAGGTATCGATTGGCACCTATATGGTATTTTCCACAAAAGATACATCTATAGTTACTAAAGTATCTTCCTCTTTTCTTTCCCAAGGCTGCTGCAGACTTTGTAGCAGTCTTTTTTGTGTTGTAACCCACTTTAGGATTACCCTTCATTGTGAGATGACTTCGTTTGGAGAATAATCCAAACATTTTCCTGTTTAAAATGTTAGTAATAAATCTAACAGGAGGTCCTTGGTCTATCATGGCCAATATGAAAAATTTAATGTATTTCATATTGTCTATCATTTTCCATATTTCCAATGTATGGCCCATGTGCCATGGCCAATGAAATATGAGTTAGGGCATACATTATGTGATAGCTCTGTAATCTTATCTGAATCATTTGGATTTAGATCTAGATACCCATTTACCATTCTTTGAATTTTACCTTGCTGATTACTTCCATTTCTATATGTCATTCCAGCACCAACTGTATAAAAATAATCAAGACGATTCATTTCGAGTTCAATATCTTCTAGGGATACTGAAGTTACTGAAGTTACTGTAACTTGTTCAGACATTTTAAGATAACCTATTAAGTTCTGTCGTGTGGATTCTTACTTCACGTTCTTCTTTCAGTAAATCTATAAGTTTAATATGTGCCATTATTTCTTTCTCAATTTATTTGCTATTTTTTCTACATCTTTGTGTAGCTTTTTGATATTCTTTGCACCTAATGACAACTTAGAGTTTAAAGCATCTAACACCTTTTTGTTTATTGGTGCCAATCCATCAAATAGTTCATCATCAATCTCTGATACTTCTGTTTCGATATCATCTATTAGCGAACGTAGTGAATCTAGTGTGTCGTAAACTGGATGTAATGCCATCTTTTATTCGTTTGAGTGTTTTTCTAATTTCTTCATTGACGCAACTATCATAGATGCCATCTTGCTCTCAGAAGATACTTGTACAAACATACTAGTATCAGATTCAGGAAGACTTCCAAATTCTACTGATGAAAATATTTTACCAGTTTTCAACGTAATTTCTGATGTTACAGGAAATGTTGCCCTTGATCTGAGAGTGAACGTAATGGTAGTTTTTGTCTTTACAATTTTACCATATCTCTTTAACTCATCAGCTAAATTGTAGAAATAATCTACGTCATCTGCTGGTGATTCTGTGATTCGATTAAGGCCTCTAGCCACATCTTCGAATAGATTTTTCTTTGAATACATAATGCTTTAAATTTGTTTATTCCAATATACACATATAAATACGAATATGAAACAGTTTCAAACATTTTTTATCTATATATTTATGATCATATGAAAGTTACATTACGCAATATCAATAAAGAAGCCAAACGATACAACATTGAATTGGTTAAAGGTTCTGGTTATTTTTATTGGTACGGACTAGATGATAAATCATATCAACAAGTAGATTCTTCTGGAATTTCATCTGTGATGACATATCGTCTTACAAATCTTACATGGAATCAGTGGATGATGGAATTGGCTGACATCATAAAGGGTGCTAAATTGAAAAAAATGAATGAGTCTGCAATGTATGACCGTGATGAAATGCCTCAAATCAAATCAAAAAATCTTAATAAGGCTATTAGAGTTTTGAGAGCAAGACATGTTAATGTCAAAGAACATTCAATGATTGTTGACGATTTGAAACCATCACAGAAGGATATTGATACTGATCGTGTATTAAAAATTAAGAGTGAATTCAATGGAGAACAAGATACCTTGGACTCTATCAAACCACTCATAATTTCTAGTGATAATCATATTGTTGATGGCCATCATAGATGGCTAGCAGTTAGATCTGCATTTCCTGGGGCTTCAATTCCAGTTATTCAAATCTTTCTACCTAGACATCAAGCAATATCTATCTACAATAAGGTTTCAGAACTTATTTAAAGGGTTTTACATATTCTGAGTTCTTCATATACACTAACTTTCCCTTTTGTTTGTACTCGATGTAAAGATATAATCCGTATGAAACGAATCCACCAATCACAGTAGTAGTTACATGAATAAGTGTATGCCATCCTCCATAGGGTGGACCTACTGCCTTTACTGTCCAAATGTACGACATCATTCCGATTAGAAGCCATAGTACGAATATAAATCCATATAGAACTGTCATCGATTATGCCTCAGGGGTTAATGGTGCAGATCCAACTTCGTAATCGCTGGTTGCTGAGGAAATTACATTCAATTCACCTTGTACCAAATTTCTAGCTTTAATTTCTGCTAATGCGTTGGCTTGAGCTTCTGCCCTTCTTGCATCCCTATTAGTAAGAAATGCGTCATGTAATGCAGCTTTACGTTTTTCTTGAAGTATAACTCCACTTGAAAAATCTATAGGAGTTGTTGATAACTCTGATTTACGTTTTGCTTCACGTGCACTTAATCTTACACCATAATATCCAGATTTGTATTTTGCTTGATATTCTAAACCGCTGGTATAATTATCCGATAGCATAATAGAATCTATCAATGTGCCACCCAATATAGATGCCAATAAAATTACTATCAGCGGAATTGAAGCAAGTACTGGAATAATTTGTGCCAATAGTACAAGCATAACAGATGCTATAATTCCAATTTTGTACGTTTTAACAAAATCTACAAAATTATCCTTGATGTCAACAAAGAATTTTCCAATCCTTTTACCAACAGATGGGCCATTGGCTACTTTAATTGCCATTACTACTTCCTCTACTTGTTCTTTCGTCACCTCGTTAACAGTAGAAATATTGTCAATTACCTCAGTAGCGTTTTTAACAGAGTGTTGTATTTGCTCTGATGTTACACTTAGTGTCTCATCAGTATTAGTATTTTCAGTCGTCATTTTATCTTTTTGTTTGTGTTAAGTCTCAGTATTACTTATATCGAGAGTTTGATTATTTGTTTCAATTTATCCAAAGTGGATTGCATTGATTGTATTTTTTTAGAGATTCCATGATATATTATCGAATTTATTATTACGCTTAGGTAACAATATACAAAAAATTTAGTATAATGTACATTAGCGATCACACATAATCCAATTTAAACATTATGAAAAACTTAGTAGAAACTCTTGTCTATATAGATATTCCAAACGAAGAACGTGTAGAATATCCTGCTCTTGTAGATCTCAATGATTTATGTAACGGATTTGCCCAACCTAGAGTATCTATTCGGGCTGCAATTGAGATTAAAGAAAAATTCAGCGATGGTGTTAGTGAGGTTATGATTTTCATTGGTGATAAAATACGAGTATCTTCTCCATCAAATGGATTCAAATCATTCAATATCATACCAGATAGTTTAGGTCTTTATAATTTTGGAGGCATGGGTTGGGTATGGGAATGTAAAGAATTATTTGAATAATTGTACTTATTAGCCAAATAGTAATATATTGTACTTGTCATTCATCAACCAACACACATACGATAATGAATCAAAATACAATCAAATCAATCGCATCTCAGATTGAAGCTGCAGTTCAAGAAATTGCAAAGGCAAACAATGTTCAAATCAAACGTGGAAACGCAAGATACGATGGCACATCTGCTACCCTTAAATTGGACATTACTGATATTATTGATGGAAAGGTAATCTCTAAAGATGTTACCGCATTTGAAGAAAAAGCGTCATATTTGGGTATGAAACCAGAATGGCTTGACAAAGAAGTTATCCTAAGCGGTACCAAATTTAAAATCGTTGGATTAAACACTAGGGCTTACAAAAAACCAGTGAATATTGTACGAATCAGTGATGGTGGAAAATTCAAAACATCGTCTCAGGATATCATCTCTGCAATGAGCTAATCAAAATGAAAATCTTTATTGTTTTAATCATTGACAGTTATTGTGGTTGCGAAGATGGCGATTGTTGTGGATATACTTCTACTTCAATTGCTCATATTTTAGACAAAATGGCACATTCACATACTGATAGAAAGGAAATCAGAAAGGCAAAGACTCATTTGAAAAAGCACAATAAAGTTGATTTCAACTATTCCGGATCTTTAAAAATTGAAGAGGTTGAATGTAAGTAATGAAGGTTCGCATCAATACACTCGAAGGTAAGTTTTATCCAGAAGTGAAACGAGCATTTAGATCATGGAAGGTAGTTCGTCTTACATCTTCACGATACAGTTCTGAAGATGGTAAATGGACATTCGAATCATTTCCAAAGGCAGTATCTAATGATCATGGAACTAACAACCTATCAATTGCGTTAGATCTTCTAGAATCGTATGTCGGCGCAGGTGTACGCACAATTGAACAAACTGCCAATGATGAATGGTGGGCAGGATATTTGGATAAAGAAGATCAAAATGGAATACGGACTCACAGTATTATAGAGTGTGAAATAATAAAATGACAACAATACGAATTATTGGAGATGTGCACGGTAAGTTCAAGCAATATCGCAAGCTTACTAGGGGTATAGAGGCATCACTGCAAGTTGGTGATTTTGGATTTCGTGGTGAACATATGCGTCATCTTAAATATCGTAATTCTGAACGTCATAAAATTCTTTTTGGAAATCACGATGATTATGCATTTCTTAACCATCCACACTCTCTAGGAAATCATGGAATGTGGAATGGTATTTTTACTATTCGTGGTGCTTACTCTATTGACCAATGGCATCGAACTGAAGGTTTGAGTTGGTGGAGAGAAGAACAACTCACATATGCAGAAATGCTAAAAGCTCTGGACGATTACATTGAAGCGAAACCTAAGATTGTAGTTACGCATGATTGTCCAGAATTTCTTTACCCATTCATGGGATATCTTCCAGAAAAAAGGAATCATACTTCTCAGTTTCTTTCAAATGTTCATGAAGCCCATCAACCGGATTTGTGGGTTTATGGACATCACCATAAAAGTGACACTAAATTTTTCAAAGGAACAAAGTTCGTTTGTCTTGCAGAATTAGAGTATTTGGACATTGAAGTGTAATCAACTGTTTACTATTAGTTGGGTCATTTGTATATTGTATCAACACACTAACAAATAGTCCAATATTGTAATGACAACTCAAGAAGAAATCGAAGTATATGGTGAGTCACTTGAAACTGCAGAACGTATGTTCAACATACTCAATGATCCAAATTCTGATTATGATAGAATGTTTTATGCATTCGTTATTCTTTCTGATGCACAAATGATGATTGAACGTGGTGAAGGAGAATTTGCTCGTCAATTCATTAACAAAGCTAAACATTTCATGATGACTCCAATGCAAAACGCAAGATCTCGTGAAAATACTCCTGGAACTCTTCATATAATTAACGGATAACATGACAAAAAAAATTACACGTAGTGAATTAATACGGCGCCTAACGGAAACAGATTCCTCTTCATCATTTATTTCTATTGATGCAGAAACTGTTCCTAGCATGCGTAAAACTGGAAATCCGTTTCATGGATCTGTAATGAAACGTTCTACCACAAGTGGAATCATTAACTTTCATTACAGTAATGCAGTTAATAATCAGCGAGAACGCGAGGGCAATGAAGAAGTTTTCGTTTCAAAGCCCAGAACGTGGGGAACTAGAATTGAAAAGTCTCCATTAGTTGAACACAAAGGAAGCTTCTATATTGAAATGAAAGTTGAAGATGTTTCTACTTCTGAATTCTTCAACACTGAGACTGGCGATTCTGTTGCTAAGGATCAATTGTTGGAATGGTTACCAAAGTCACGAACTGGAGTTTCAGAAAATCAAGGAACTGACAAAGCCATTTTCATTCGAGATTACAAAGTAAATTCAATTACTGGAATTCGAATGTATGGTGAAGACTTTGAGGTTATTGATGGATAATACACCAAAATTTGAACTGTTCACTCATGCGCTTAGTAGGGAATTGTATGTCCGCAATCCTAATGTTGAAGAACTAGTTCCAGTTCAATATGATATTCTTACTACTACTGGACAAATCATAGAAAAATGTTCATTTGCTAGATATCTCTTTCAGCACCTAATGGGTGGAAAAATCTACGTTTATATGAATGATGAAGTATTAGGAGTTCGTAAAACTAAGGTTATTGATTACTCTACGATTATTTAAGAATAGTCCAAACAATCCTAAGAAAGGTGCAGCATTTTATCAATGTTGCACCTTTCTTAGTGTATTGGGTCTTTTAGTTGAAATTCCTATTCATGGGTCTATATGTAAGGCAACATCTCAATGATTCCAATTGGTTATATAGGATTATTTTAATATGTCTTCTAATATGGTAGACATTTTAGAATATGATTCATTTTGCTTATTCCAATATGCATCTCGCTTTTTCTTAGCGTCATCTCTATCCTTTAAAAATGCCTTTACATCTTTATCTGATCCTGATACCTTAGATCCAAACTCAGTTGGTGTTATTTTAATATTAAATTGCTTTTCTGCTTCGTCTTTTGCAGAATTTGGTAATTGAAACGGGTGTTCTTTTCCATCTGCATCATTTCCGTTTTTATCATCACCATCATTAGAAGATTTATCTAATAGTTCTGGATATAAATCTTCAATATCTCTATCATCCATGCGATAATCGTCGCTTGCCATATATCGCAAAATATCTGCTTTACTTCCTATTAAATCAGCATCTCCGTGAGTTGAATTTTGATCTATTTTAACTACTACATTATATTTTTTCTTAGCAACCTTAATTGCTGCTTTTTCTTCCTTTTCACTATCAGCAACCCAACCTGCATAAATTTTTGCATTACCCGTACCTGCCTTTAATTTCGTATTTGTATCATTATTTGGATTTACGTCAGACGTATTAGAAACGTCATTGCCTGGATTTGCATCAGAATTTTTGTTAGATGAATCACTATCACCTGATTTGGTATCATCACTGGCGCCATCACTATCTTGTTGCAATTCAGGAAATAATTCTTCTATATCAATTGGATCCATGCCATATGCATCACTTGAAAGATATCGTAATATGTCTGTTTTACTTCCAGATAAATCTGCTTCATGACCCTGTCTAATATTAACTGTAACATTATAATCGTTTTTTGCAGTTTCAATAGCACCTTTATCCCCAACAAAATCAAAATCAATTTTAGCATTTCCCTTACCTGGCATAATTCCTGCAACTTTCGTATTTGATTCTGGTGATGCATTTCCATCGTCCTGTGCAGCTTGCTTAGCCTCTGGGCTATTAGGATCTACCGTATCGTGCTTCTCAGCATTTGCTTTTTGAACATAATAAATATTACCAGTTTTCTTGTTCTTTACCAATACTCTATTCTTAGAAGATTCCTTCTTCATTACTTTATAACTTTCGTTAAATCTAGTAAATTGAGTACCAGCTGCTATTTGTTCTGAAAGGGTAGTTATTGACGGTTTTTTCATAATATTTTTTTTGATTATTACTCATAAATATAACACTAAACAAATTAGTGTATATGTATTTGTATGAGAATACTTCCTTTATTCATATTAGCTATGTTCATATATACAACATCGGCAAGTGCACAAGAAGTAGAACAACATCCAGCTCATATTGTATTCAGTTCAGAAATCGTTCAATTTGGAGAAGTTGAAATGTGGAATCTTCAAACAATTTATGAAGATATTTTTAACCAAAAAAATCCAATCACTCAAACTAATGTACTATTCTATCGACATCCTGTTGATGAAGGAACAAACGCATTAATTGTAAGAATTGGATATGAATATAGATTCACCAATGTACTCGACGATGGAATTTGTACCATCATTCAAGCTGGAAAGGAAGCTAGAGAAACTGGATATGCGTTAGTTCCAATATTTTCTTCTGATGCCAGTTGTCATGAATATGATGCTACCGTACAAGCAATTCAAGCAAAAATTCAAAGAATGAAAAATGCTGCTAGGAGCATTCCATTAGAAAGCAATAATTAAGACAGAAGCAATTTCCAAATCAAAAGAAAGATTCCACCCCAAAATAGTATAATTAGTGAAATCCATCCTATAATTCCTGAAAACATACACCCATGTGCTGCTTTTAGTTTTGTGCTATCTTTCATAAGTTTATTGGGTATTCAAATTCTCCAGTATTTCTATTCAATTTACCATATCCGCATGTTGGGTTTCCATATAAATCTGTCGCTTTTCTATATTTAATTCCCATACTATGCCATATTAGTGCTAATAATTTTTTCATTTTCTAGAATCGTTTATTAACACTTCTCTCTTTCAATTTCCAACCTGCAAATATTGATATTGCTACTATAGTAAAAAATGTAAACATAATGTTATCCTCATTTTATTTGGCTAATGACTGCTGTGACAATATTTTAGGTTCGTCTTTGTCCACATCACTAAGATCGTCTAGTGAATCGTCAACAATATCCATAAATTGTGCATCAGCAACATGTGTTATAAACAAAAAGCCCTGAGAATGTTTCACCACATACTCAGAATTATATTGATGCTTAAAAGGTAATGCTTGATCTATATTTTCAAATCTATGAAGTGGAACTATGCCATTAATGGCAAATAATTCATTATTATGATCTAAGAATTTCATCTATTGGTGTTCAATGAGTGTAATATAGAATTAAGTAGTCCGTCAGTTAAATGTTGTTTTCTTACTCCTTCCTCTTGAATATGAAAAGCTCCATAAAATTCACATCTCTCACAATCAATTTCTATTGTTACTGTTCCTTTAACTGATACAATACTTTTGTTGTCTCCCTTTTCTGAGTAATCTAATTCTTCCTTAACTACTCTAACATCTGTAACCTTCATTATTTTCTCAATCCATGTGGTGTTGCTTCAATTTGCCCTGCTTGTGTTATTCTATCAAACGATGCTTTTTTTCTAAATTCTTCAATTGTGTTTGTTCCACTATATGATAGGGCACTTCTCAATCCATCATTTGCATCTTGAATGACATACCTTACTCCACCTTTATCTCTAACCAATGTTGCCACTCCTTCTACGTTTCTAGTAGATTGACCATGGGCTTGCTTAGTTTCTACGGATGCAGATCCTCTATATAATTTCCAAAGTCCTTCTCCTTGATCTCTTCTATCAATATAATTTGTTGGAGTTTCCTTAGTTCCAGATATTAGAGATGCTATCATTACTGAACTTGCACCAACTGCTATAGCCTTTGCTATGTTTCCACTAGTATTCAGATTGCCATCTGCTATGATTGGAATTTCATATTGATCTGCTATCCTAGCACTTTCAAATATCGACGTAATTGAAGGTACTCCATGGCCAGTTTTAATACGAGTTGTGCACATAGATCCATTTCCAATTCCAACCCTAACTGCGTCTGCTCCCCATTCACATAAATCTCGTGTAGCTTGTCCTGTTGCTACGCTACCTGCTATGATGTCTACTCCATATTCTTCTTTGGCATCCTTTAATCTTTCCAATGTGTGCTTTACATTTATGTGATGGCCATGGGCAACATCAATAAGTAAAACGTTAACTCCAGCTTCCATTAGAGCCATTGCCCTTGCAATTGCATCTACGTTTGCACCTATTGCAGCTACTACTGGTAATGCTGTCCGATTTACTGTCAATTCACCAACCATATTACATTGAAGATCAATACTCATAAATCTATGAATACAACCAACTGCTCCTAGCTCCATTAGAGCCTGAGCCATTCCAGTTTCACAAATAGTATCCATACATGATGCCATATATGGAAGATCTATTGTGTAATTTCTTGTAAATCTAGTCTTTAGAGATATATCGCTACGAGATGCTATTTCTGAGTATTGCGGACGTAATTGTATATCATCGTACGTTAGCGCAAGATTGGTATTTACCATATAACCATGTTTCTTGTTAGAAGTGAATTAGTTTAACTTAGGAATTCAGATTTTGTTTCAATTATTACTATGATCTTTACCTGTAATGTGCTTAGCTAAATCATCTGATACTGATTTTGCCTTTCTATCTATTCTTCCATCAACATATTCTTTATCTGCGTCGTGCTCGTCTCTCAATACATCTATATCTTCTTCAAATGCTGTTTTCAATTCTTTGATATCGTCTTCATGTTCCTTTCTAATAGACGCAATATCTTTATCATACTCATCTTCAAGGGTTTCTTTAGCACCTTCCATTGATTCAATTTTTAGATCAAAATCTGATCTTAATTTATTTAGATCCTTTTGGGTTAGATCTGAATTCCAATACCATGTAGTTCCTACAAATACTATAGAAATCGCTATGCACAACATCCAATACATAAATCCATATGATACTCTTGCCTTTTCGCTAAATTCTGTTGGTGTTGATGCCATTTTCTTCTCATTAGAAATTACTTAGCGTTTAATCGATTTAAAATTTTAACCGAAGCTACTATAATTGTTTTTCTTTGGGTGTTATCTAATTCACCTAAAAATCCATCACATAATTTTGAAATTGTTTCTCTATCTCGCTCATTTACCATCTTTGGAAAATCAACTTCCTGTTTCATTAACTCTTTGACGAATGCCTTAGTAACTGCCTTCATATCTACTTCGTTAACTTTATCTTCAAAATCTTCGATTTCATTTATCATATCTTATTTTATTTTTGCAAACAGTTTAGTAATTTTATCCATCATATCAATTAACTTCATAGCCTGCTTAGGTTGTCTCATTGCCCATTCATCTGCATTTTTCTTCTTTTTAATTACGTCGCACATTTCAAACGCAGCTTCTTCAAATGCCATAGCAACTTCTTCATCAGTCCAACTGGAATTTTCGTTAACATCTTCATCTTTACTATATGTCGCATCTACCCAATCATTAACTTCACCCTCAGTTTCTTTAACAGCATTAGATTTGCCACCCTTAGCCTGATGTGCTGTCATTACATCCTTTAGTGTTGGAAGAGATCCATCCTCGTTTCTGTCCCATGCATTTGTTTCATGCAATAGTCTTTTTAGACTCATATTAGGTTTACTCATTCTCATTCTCAATTGTTGTTTTATGCGTCATTGCGTATATAAATATGATTTTGTTTTGCTTTTATCTTCAAATATCCAAAGAATACAAAAAAAGCTAGATTTGGTGTAATCTAGCTCTTTAGGTAAGTCTATGTTGAACTTTAACAAGGTACTCCTTCATGAACGTCATCACCAGTTAAATTTTCAAACTCCTTTTGAAACTGACTATTAGAAGAACTAGGATCTGCCCATTTTTCTTTAATATGTGTAGTATGCTTTTCTACAGTTTCTGTATGCATACGCTCAGTAACTAATCCTTTAAATATTACCATGTATCCAATAATATCATTAATGGCGTCATATACACTTTCATCGTCTACCTTTAGAGTTCCTCGTTTTAGAAATGTTCTAATTCTTTGAAACTTATCTTGAACTCTGATTAATAGCCCAGTTTCTGGTGTTGCTCCTTCTAGCTCTGCTAGTCTAAAATTTGCAAATGGATCTGAATTTGCTCCAGTATAATCATGATTCTTTTTCTGTAATGTAATCAACAGATCACTAAATGTGGTTTCTGCCAATGTTAAAAATTCGTTGTTTGTCATATTAAATACCGTATTTATTTCCTGAGAATGTAATGATTACATTCCTAATTCTTCTAGTTACATACTCATTTACAAATTCTTTGAAATTGCTAGATGTACCTAATCCTTTAATTACTCTTATTCCTTTATCGTTAGTGTATCCTACATTGAATATTTTACATTCTTCTAAAATATCCATTTTGTTGAGATAAAGATGTGTGACTCCTGTTCTACTAACTGCTTCTACTAATCTGTCAAGATTCAAATATCCAATTTCTCTTGGTCGTCCTGTAGTTTCACCATATTCTTGCCCTGCTTCTCTAAGTCTAGTAACATGGTTTGGCGTAGCATATACCATATCAGATTTGTTTCCTACATATGTTTCATATACCTTACCTACTCCATATATTGTTCCCAACATACGCATTGGAAGGCCAAACGAACTAAACGCATGCGCAGGATGCATGTGACCAGAGGTGACGTAAGGATAGAATCCATGGTCTATATCTAACCACCACCCTTGACTACCTTCCATTAAGACCCTTTTGTAATCATTAATAAACTTTTTGTCAAAGTCTAAAACAAAATCCTTTAATTCCTTAACATCCCCTGCTCTAATGCCTGTACGTCTGTATTTGTCTGACATACATGGACCAATTCCACGCTTAGTCGTACCAATTTTACTTTCTGATTCTTCCTGTTTAATATGATCATCAGTAACAATATGGGCATTAGGATGAATGAATGTTCTATCCTTAACGTTAAATTCTTTAAACCCTTTAATTTCTTGAGTAAACGATGATGCGTTTACACTGCACCCTCTACCAATTAAAATATCACATTTTGGATCATATATGCCACTAGTAAGATTATGAGCAGTTAATTTTCTGTCACCAATCCATATTGCATGTCCTGCATTTTCCCACCGTTAAATTTACAAATTGCATCATAACCATATAACTCATTCAGCGCTTTGCTAATCTTACCCTTTCCACAGTCACCCAACATCACATCCACTAACACATCTACCACACACATAATGTTTTACAATTTTTAAAATGATATCTCTTCATAGCCCTAACTCCACCAGTTATATTGCAATGTGGACACTTAACTATTTCTTGCTTTATTCCAATTAATGTTTTACTTATTCTATTCTTCAGTGTAGAATCATTAATTTAAAAACCATCAAATTCTGGAAGTGATTTATATTTTGTTTCATCCATTTCTATTACTTCTGCAATAACTTTATTACCAACTGCACCATCATCTACCATATTCTGTATTTCTTCAAATACATCTGAGATTCTAGATTCATCAACAATAAAGGATGCTCCGCGTTCATCAGGTGCAGTTATTTTAAGATATTTTTTTATGCACATAATCTATTTGTGTTAAATTTTACTTTTGTATCATTTCCAGAACCAAACATTATCATAGCAGTATTTGAATCTGGTGTCAATATGCTAATACCTCTACCATTTTCAATTACTAAATCGTCTGTATTTGTCCAATACATTCCAGTATTAGGATCATCATTGAATGAATACGCTGGAGATGCTGTACCAATTCCAATCGTTCCGTTTGTGCCAATTCGCACTGCCTCAGTTGAAGCTATAATTTTTGGTTTAGCCAATGCCTTTACTACAGGAACTGCTACGATAGGGGCGAATCCAATGAGTTTAAGAGCAGATCGTCTATTCATCATTATCTCCAAAACTTCCCAAATCTACACGAATGTCGTCACCTTTATCAAAATTCATTTCACCCTTAAAATCAATTTCGTAAAATGTTCTCATACATAAGACAAACAATTCAAGATCATTGTGTTCATTAACTATACGAATGTCACATTCATCTACTTTGTCTTGCATTTCTAACTCAGTATCTTCTCTCAATTCCTGACATAATAATTCAATATCGTGTTCAGTTGGAGGTTCAGAATAATATACACTATGCCATACACTTAATCCATTTTCCTCCTCATCAGGAGTCGTAAACAAAACAATATGCTTAGGAACAAATCCTTCAATTTTATCTATCAAATCTTCCATATTATAAACCTAACGCTTTTTGTACTTGAGTGTTTAACATATGTAGATAGATCTTAGGAATTGCCCTACTAATGGAGCCCTTATCAGGATTACCCTTTTCAAACGCTACACCATCATTTTCTTCTCTTTCAATATCTGCAATTACTTCTCGAACAATATATCTCATATCTGCCATTTCGTTTTTAATGGCACCTGGGTCTCGCTCTTCAATTGCCTGAATTGCATGTTCAATCCTTGCAGTTGTTACAAAGTCTACAAACGGAGAATCATATTTGACTTTAGGAGTTCTGTCCTTTGGCTTACTCATCTCTGAAAAGCTATCTGATTTATGTTTGATGATAAATCTTGTATCAAACTTCCAAATTTGATTCAACGCGTCCAAATCATTTGGCTTTACTACTACACCTTCGATATTGTCGTTATTGGTCAATAGTGATGGAGTAATATTAACATTCAAGGTTAGAGCTTCTCTAACCGTCATAGATTCGTGATAAATTGGAACTTGTGGAATTTCATGATCATTGAACCATTCACTTGCTCTTATTGGATTTACGTAAGTATCACCTTCTCTAACATCAAAATAAACGACCATTAGGCCATCCCATGGATATACAAATCCACTTTGCATGCCATTTCCACATAACTCACCGTAAAACGTAATAGGAAGATTTCTTACTTCATAAAATGATTTTGCAATATTAATGAGCTTAATCACAGTTTCCTGTGCATCACCATTCATTCTATTCCAATTTACATGGGTAGTATGATCGTAAAATGTGCCATTACGCTGACCGATAAATGTCTTACCGCCCTCATCTATACCAACTCTAAAATTTTCACCATGAATTTTCTCAGAAACTTGAGCTTCAAGATCTAAAATTTTAAGTGTTATTTCTGGACCAACTTTACTCAATGATCTGTTTAGACCATTAAAATTCATAATTGAATTGTACTTCATACTATATCACAGCTCTTAGCTGTCGTTTATTACATTTTCTACAACGACGTTCTTGACCTAATCCTAGATAGTTTCCAGAATCCCTTTCTTCAAATGTTTTATCTATCCATGCGTGCCATGTATGAAATCCAATATGACATTTAAATGAAATAATATATGACATTAACCTATGAATATGAGACTCATCCATAATGGAATCCAAAATAGAATTCTCCTTCTTCACTATATACAGTAGTCTCATATAAATTTCTTCTTCTATATGATGCTGCTTGATCAAAATACTGATTTAATTCTTCTCCTTCAAATTTCTTAGCTATTCTAAGATTAAATGGATTTGGATAATTTTCCTTATCCAAATAAAAATGTCTAACGTGCCATGCCAACGAATGAAGTGAACTTTTAGAATAATCTCTATGTGCACATTTCTTTCTTACAATAAATTTTGCTGTTATGAAGGGACTTTTATTACTTGCCATATTATTCATCATCCTCAAATTCTGATTTAATAGTGTCTAGAATTCGTTCTCTAACTAGTGTACGAAATACCTGTGATGCCAAATTTCCTTGTGAATCTTTAAATGAATCTAACACTTTATCCAACAGTTGAGCTAAGTACCACTCATCGTCTTCATATGTGTATTCTTCATCTAAGTAGTCTTCATCATTCTGGTGTGTCATTTTTTTCTAACCTTTGAGTTGGATTATACAATAATAAATCTACTTCTCTAAACACCATGTACTTCACCTGATTAATAACTACCTCTTCAGAATGTGCGTTTACTGGAAGTTTTATTGAGTCTCCGACTTCTAATACAGTAGGAACAGTATTTCCAGTTCTAGAATCATATACTCCAGGTCCTATAGCTACTACTTTACCTGTATCATCTTGAAAGCTGTCTGGAATAAAGAGCCCACTATCTGTAGTTTCTTTCTTATTTGACAGAATCAGTACTCTGTCTACTAATGGAATCCAATCCATATATTTGTAACCTTTTATTTGTTTTTGGAAATGGAGCGAGCAAAGAGATTCGAACTCTCATCGCCAGGGTGGAAGCCTAGCATACTACCGTTGTACGATACTCGCTTATTTGTAGCGCCAGTTGGATTTGAACCAACGATCTCTTGGATATGAACCAAGTGGGTTACCAGACTTCCCCATAGCGCCGTATGATACCTATTAAATTAATTAAGAACTTTAGGGTCTTTAGTTAATTTGCCCTATAGGTATCATATAGTATCGTTTCCTGCAGGGTAACACCATCACCCTACGAAATTATCAATAAGTAAAAGATAATTGCAGTACATCCTAAGAACGTGATTCATAAGATATGCTCCCTCCACGTAAGAAAGACTTAAACGACATATACGCTTGTATGGGCATATATCATTTCGTGCAACAAACAGGGATCGAACCTGCGACTTCTACATTGGCAATGTAGCACTCTACCTACTGAGCTATTGTTGCATTTTTTTTCTGTAACTCTTTATATTCGTAGTAGCGGGTACATGATTCGAACATGTGATCTCCGGGATATGAACCCGGTGAGATAGGCCAGACTTCTCTAACCCGCAATGTAATGAATAAATATATACGACTCTACAAAAAACCTTTTGCTTGTCTAATATATCTAGTCTTTATTTCCCTAAGAGTCAATATTTGAGATTTACTAAGATCGTCTATACCATTTCGTAGTACATATAACTTTAAAACGGATACAGATCCAAAATCTGACATGGGTGAGGTTATTGCTTTACCGTCAATCTTTTTGATCAACTTTAAAACTGAATTTATTTCCTCTAACCTACGCTTTTTCAACTCACTTCCCCTTATCAATAAATAATACCAACTCCTTTGCTGATTCTGTTAGTAAATACGTTTCTTCGAATGATTTGTTCCCGGAGGTCCTAATATAGTTGATCAATTTGTGAATAAATTCGGATTGTCGTTCATATCCATTATTTTGAAAAAACATAAAGTATTCATCAAATATTTGGGCGTCTCCAATACTGAGCTCATCTAAATAATCAAGACTCTGATGTATTACTGATTGTAATATCATTCTGAGACTATAATTAAATTCCTTAAGGATAATAAGATCTTTCTTGTGCTTCATCGTAAAGTAGTTGTTTTACCTTTGTTTGGTAATCATAAATACTTAACTCGTTGGCTTCTAATACTTTTAAATCAGATGGATGAAAGGTTAATGTGTTAAATGAGTCTACTAATCCTAGTTCTAACATTCCCCTTTGCCTTCCGCATGGATGATCTAATATTTCACACGACGACCATATCTTATCTCTATCTACAAACTTATAATGAGATCCAGGATGGACGTAATTTTCTACCCATCTAATAAAATCACAACAGATATCCTCAGCATTATATGGCATAGAATTACAGTCTTTTTGAATTTTCATCATGACTTCATCTAAAAAATCATCCTTCTTCATTTTTGTAGTAGGAGTTGCTAAATATGAAATACATTCTCTTGCGTTAGATCCATAAAAGAACATAGATGATCTATTCACGTATTGCGGAAACCAATCTGCTATATCTGCAAGAAATGCTGCATATTGGAAATGATATGCGCTTAGCCCGTTTTTAGTGTTCCAATCCTGCATCCATTTACCCATCTCTCTGAAATCTCTCTTAGATCCTTGTTGCAACCACTCTGCCATTTCCCTTGCAAGCCTTGGTGCATATTCAGATAAATAGTAATCACCACCACGTCTATGGTGTGAACCTTCAGGGCGCTTAGGAAATCTAGGAAATTGATAACCAACTGATGTGTAAAATGGCTTAGGATAGACTGCAATCATTTCTACCATTTCTTCAATAGTATCACAAGACCACATTTCAACTAAAATTGTGTTATGATATCCTGATGGAATTGTTGCATAGTTAATTGCAGATCCAGTAATTCTATGGAGTAAAAACAAATACAACCATTCAGGAAGATCATATATATCTTGCTTTCCATTCCAATGCATTGCACAGTGATATCTCTGATGTGGATAAAATCCTGCTTGCATCTTATCCCAGTATGGATGCTCAGATGTCCATCCATAAAAAATGTCATGAACTATTTGGGAAAATCCTGCATATCTTCGTTCAACAACGTCATATAGTTGAACATTTTGCATTAGGGGATCATAGGTTGAGTCCGCATACGGTACCCAACCTAGATTTGTTTTTGCTTGTTGGTCCTTAGCTAACTCGAAGTACCTAAGAAACTCATCGTAATACTCTGTTGTCTCAATCATCCAATCCCCAATTCTTTCGTCTATAATATGGTGGTGCAATATGAAATGAGGATCCTAACTCCATATATGTCTTTGCATATTCTTCAGGATCCATACTGTACCATTCTTTTGGAAACCCAACTATGCGATCTGGAACTTGTATCTCTAATTCATCAACAAATTGCATCGTTATGTTATGACGTTGCTCCTGTGATCCAAAAAATGGTTGTTTTTTGTAATACCCTGTTTTTGGTATTCTTCTACCTTCAAATTCAATTGGAACTGGATTACAAAATAAAACTTCACAATCATAATCTCTTTCTAATGCTAATCCTTCCTTTACATACTCACCTATGAATGATGGCATATCAACCCTTCGTCTAAGCAAATGGTGACGAATATCAATTGAACCAAAGCATAATGTGATTCTACCTTCAATTGGACATTCTCCAAACATAGAAACAAAAGTTTCCTTCAATGCACCATGTAATGTTTTGCCATCATTCCTAAGAACAATATCGTTTGGGCCAGAAAATGCTAACGCATGTGAATCACCCAGAGTGACCCCATCCATATCAACCAACATGTGCTGATCCATACGCTCTATTCCAGATAGTGCTTCTGAGACCATATCACACCATTCAGGGGTAATACCTTCATATGTTGTCTTAGATCCAATTCGTCCCTTCAGTTGAGCACCTAAATCTGGCATATCATGATCTAAAGATATAACGTTTTCACATTTGATGAACATAGAAAGTTTATCAAAAATATCCTTATTAGCACCTCCAAATAAATTTAGAGAACCACCATAATTTACTCCGTGATCTACATAAACGATGTCGTAATCTAATATGCCTGATGTGCATTTATGATTTATATCAGCGCTTAGCTGATCTTGCCACAATTGTGCCCATCCCAAAACATGCGATTTTTTTGAGATGGGCACATTGCCAACTGGGTTAGTTATTACTGCCCGCATAAAAATGTTCCTTATAGATATTTTACCACTTCTTCTGAAGTAGTATCTTCGTTGAAAACAACATCTGCTTCAGATTCGTCACTTACAACGTATTCTGAAAGAAGATTTAGAATATGACCTTGATTTAGTCTTGACCAATCAATATCGCCAACTGAATTTTCATCGTATGTAATAAATTTATCAAGATAAATTCTCATTTTTAGAGCATCTGCTGCTCCTGAAACTCTAGAACTTCCCATACTTACATCCAAATAGACAAGTTGTCTAGTTGGAACGTGAATTGCAAGTAAGTATGCAGTTTTAGATTTAGTATCTAAACGAGTTGCATGAGAAATTGTTTCAGGCAACCAATGATCGTTTGCGTATGGCTCTTCTCTAGTCATCCATCCTGCATGAACTGTCCCGTTGTATGCTGCAAAGTTTGCAGGTCCACGATAGATTCTAGCTTCAGTAATAATCCATTCAACATTGTTTGGAATAGTACTAGTATCAACATCAATATACTCTGCGTTCTTTGCAGAATGTCCAGTGTTATCACCAGAATAAATGATGCTTTCGTTCGTGTGATGCAGTGAATTCCATCCAATCTTAGTTACTACATTTTCATCTGTGATAACCAATGCTGAAAGATCAATATCACTTCTTCCTTCCCAATGCACATACAATCTAATTGTTCTGGCATCTGGAAGCAATTCAACAGTTCCATTTCCAACATTGCTAAGCGTCATAGACGATGCTCTGTTGTTTGATGCCATTGGTTTGTAATACAAAGATGGATCAATAAATATAGATTTGGTTCCAATGTTAGATTGCTTGATATCCTTTAGAGTTGCCAATATTTCATCTTTAATGAATGTAACAAGCTTAGTTGGTAGTGGTTCTAAAGCACCAAACGTAGTAACTTCAGATTGGCTTTGAGAAGCTAGAACAACTCCTCTACCTTCTTGTTTTTGATCTCTATTAGTAAAGTGATTATATGCGTTAATCAAATTCAAAGCATTTGGTTTTTGATTTAACCAAACAGTAAACGCCTTAACTCCAAACAATCTAACCATATGATCTAATCGTCTAGTGTAAACTCCTAATCGAGTTTTTAGAATATCTAATACTGCAATATCTTCATTAGTAATCAATTCCTCAAGACGAGAATTAAATGTTCTCAATTCCTTTGGTTCGTTTCTCAATGATTGAGCAAACGCTGCCGCAACAGGATATCGTTTACGATTTGATGCAGTTTGTGGATGAAGTGGATGAAGAAGTCTTAACCATTTTTCTCTGTGAGATTTAAATGATTCTTCCAAATTATATGCGCTGTCCAATGTTGCTAACAAAACTCTCTTTTGTCTGTTAGATGGATTTGCAAATCTAGTATTTTCCTTAAGTCCTTCATCTCCACCAGAATATGCACTCCAAATTCTAAGTACGTTAGTAGCATCATTAGTTGGAAGAACTTCTACTTCGTTAGAATCTAATAATCTCTTACCAACAAACGCTGCAATTTCCTTAAATTTGATTTTACCAAAGTCAAATGTTGCTCCATTATCAATAAACCAATTAACAACATCCTTGTCAAATGCTGATATTGAATTGGTAGAATAGATAATGTCCGTGAAGATTGAATTGAATTCTGCTGGTTCCAAAAGACGAATAGTTTTGTAATCTACAGATTCTACTGCAAATTCTCTATTCAAGTATCCTTCATCTTCTGGACGCCATGTTCCAAATGACCAATAATGCGTAATAGCATTTATGGCAAATTCAGTATAAGACATTTCTAATACTGATTGTGGAAAGTTTCGATAGATTGGTTCGTAACCACCTCCACCTGTTACTGAACGAATTCCACCGAGTACATCTTCGTATACTACTTGTAATTCAGTTTTTGATAGAGTTTCTAATCTGTCAAACAGATCTCGTGAAACTACGTATCCATATTTCATCAATTCGTGATTGAATTGGTGTGCAAGGTTTGTTCCTGTAGAATTACCTGGCGTAAGAAAGAGACCCTTTCTTTTTTGAAATGCAATAAAATTTCTCATCGTGTTGCGAGTATAAAGTAATAAAGTAATCGAATTAGGTAGTTGTTTCGAGACCGTTGCTCTATCCAGCTGAGCTACCATGCTAGGCACAGGCAAGATTCGAACTTGCGACCTACGGTTTATTTAGTAACCTAATCCATGGCTTTAAAATGTCGATATGAAAAATTAAAAAAAGATAAAGTAATCAGTATGAGTATTTTTTTGTTAAGCGTAAAGTAACTCAGACTATGGCTTTAAAATTTCAGTGTCAATATTTTAAAGAGCGTAATATAGAAGTCAAGATAGGTAGTTGTTTTTCAATAAAAGTAGTAACCTGCCTTATGGCTATATATGCAGAGGAAGAAGGAGGGTACGATCCCCAAGCCCAATAAAGGGCTCCACTAGTTTTCAAGACTAGGGCACTACCACTTAGTGCGTCATCTTCCAGTTGGTCAGTGATCAGCCGACCTTTAGGCCTTCCCGTCTAGTTTCCGGGCTGTCATGGACAGTTAACGACTTTCCTTCGCCAGAGACTTTCATTATTTTGCAACTTGAGTATGCGAGGTATATTATCTCTGTATTCATCATGGTTACCTACACCATAATAAGTTTTGTGGAGTCACTCACAATTGAAGTGAGATCAACTGGGTGCAAGCCAATTATTTTGCCGCTTAAACTATGACCCCATAAAAAATCAATCCTTGCCCGTTACTCACAAATGTTCACGAATCCTCGGATTTTAACCGTCATAGCGAGCCGCAATGGCCGCTATTGTTCATACAACTTATTCGCGATTGATTTTGTACTCGGGACCGGATTCGAACCGGCGTCTGCAGAGTGAAAGTCTGCGATCCTAGGCCAAACTAGACGACCCGAGCATGTGTTTTGTTTTCTCTTATACTTAGCTAACTTGTAAAAGTTTCAACTACAAATAAAATAAACAATGTGGTTATAACTATACATTAGGCATAAAAAAAGTCCAGTAAAGGAATCAGCTAGCCAACCAATAACATATCACACACAAACTAGCTGATTCCTTTTACGTTGGACAGATCTAATATAACTTCTTATTTCATTAAAGTAAACAGCTCAAACAAAGGAAATATGATCTTTTGTGATAATATCCATTGCCTTCTTATCATCTGCATAAAATAGCTCTGGATATGGTTCATTTTTGCTACTATGAAATTGATTAACAAATGCCTGTCCCAATCTCTGAGTACCGTTTTCACCTGCATAATAATCCTTAATAAAAATTACATATGCTACCATTGATATTCTAAATTGTGCCATTATGCATATACCCACTGTTCTCTAACTCTTCCTGATTCGTTGAAATGTTCTTGTCCCTTTACATCACCAGTCTCCTTACAATGGCCCTTAGTGATTGGATATGTAACTGATACATTTCCATTTGCATAAAGATTCACACTCTCCACTTCAACGTAATGGACATCCCAATACGTCACTTCCATTCCAAAAATCATATATGTTGGCATACCAAATATGTATTTCATTATTGGAATGTACCCATGGACCGGATCCCATATCTTTGGTTGTCCATAAGGTTCTCTAAGATTTACTTTCTTAATACCCATACAGCTTAGGTGATGTAAGGTTGACCATATATCAGATTTGGATCCACCTGCAACTGTTTCTGGGCATAATACGACATTTGCCTTTACTGGCATATCCTTAAGACCTAGAATCATTTTCATATCTGGAGGTAATCCTGTTCCCATAGTTTTAACATATAACTCTTTGTCAAATGTTGTTACTGATATACTACCCTTATCAAATAATCTCCATAAATCTGGTCTATTCTTACAAAGAACTCCGTTTGAGCGTATTCCTAATGTAACTCCTGGAATGTTTTCTCTAAAGAAGTCTATTAATTTTGGAAGGTGCTTGCAGAGAAGAGGATCAGTATTTGAACCGGTGAAGTTTATCTCACCAATCCTCTTCTCTAAACATTCAGATAAAAACTCATTCATCCCTTTTAGTGGGTATTGATCTAGATTGTTCAACGGATCTAGTGCCATCATATGCTGTCCTATACAGAAATAGCATGACCGGTTACATGGGCCAGAAAAGTGAACATTTCCAAACCAGTGAGAAAAGTTTTCGTCTGAATTCAAACATCCCATTTGTTTATACCTTATCTATATCGTTAGCAATACGTGCTTTGATTTGTTCCCAAGAGTTATTTGCGTGTCCAACATAATCACCTAAGTAAAATACAACTTCTAGAAGATCTCTGTCTCCAGCTTCCTTCCTAGTAACTGTTTCCATGCTACCATCATCATGTCGAATCAGTGCTAATTGTCCTGCTCTTGACTTTTTAAATGAACGAACGTAATTGCCATCCTTATCATATTCCATTGGATTCTTAAGAACATCTACTTCGGTACCATCATTCAACTTCATATATGAACATTTAATGGCATTCTTAAAAGTATCTCTATCGAATTTTTGAAGTAGTCCTCCACCAGATCCATATGCGTTAACATCAATTGAAAATCCATGTTTAATCAGATTTAGAATAATATCTTCTGTCATATCAAGATCTATACCATCGCCTTGGATGAATTTGACCTGTGGGATATAAGTCATATATCCCTTAGAATTTGTAGTTCCACCAAACGTTCTCCATAATGCCTGAGCAACTTTTAACGTTGACATAACAGGATCTCCAGAATCTGGTCTACAGATCCAAGGTGAATCTTCTGATCTACTGAGAATCATTTCCTTTAATTCTGGACTTCCTGCGACATTCTCAATGAAGTTTATAATATCATTTGAATCTGCAACAGTTGCAACCGGACCTGTTGGAAATTTTATCAACATATTTTTTAGATATGCCATTTCTCCCTTCATATCCAATCCAAATGGAGTTGCAGTTGAATGTTCAGATGCAGGTATTGTCATTGATGGAATTGTAACAGCATCGTATAATGTACATGCAAATATATCACCAACTGTTGTATCTGATCCATTAAATGATGTTAGATGGGCCATTCCTGCAAGTCCTGCAATATTTTCATCACCAACTCCACGAAAACCAAAATCATGAACTTGCCAATCTACTGCTGCAATTGGCTGATCTGATGTCAATTTGTGGTATTTCAACAATATTTGTTTAATTTTAGCAGAGTTTGTTGCAACTGCGTTTGTTAACCAACCATGAGATAGTGTGGTTTCCAAATATCCAGGTAACCATGCAGTTCGTTCTCCGCCAATATTTTTCATTGCCCACATAACATTTCCAGTTGGAACAAATGTTCCTTCAGGAACTGCTCTTAATTCAAGTGGAAGTTTACCACCGTAATGGTCTACAATATGTAACCAATCTTCTAAATTGAATACTGGATTTGGAAATCTAGCATTTACAAATTTTTCTGCCTGTAAAACGTCTTCTCTTGTGAGTTTGACATTACATAGACGCATTAGGAGTTTAGCTCTAAGTCCAAACAAATATGATCCATTATATTTTGGAGTTTTACCATCTTTACCCGTAATTGTACCACGTGATGAAAAATAATATTCCATAGTATGGACTCCGTATGGTCTCTGGAGGTGATGTGAAAATTTGTATCCATCAGTCAATAGTGCAAAATTGCTAAGCATATTTGCTACTGTAAATCCGTATTCATTTTTAAGTAATTGTGTCATTTTTTTATACCTCTATGGTATGTTTGTTGTTTGTTTTCGACTTCTCTAATAAAGTCTTTTTTAATAGTCAGATATTAGGCTGAATAGAATGTCATAATGATCCTCAAAGAAAAATTCTTCTAATTGGAGTGCGTCATAAATGGGTATCCAATGTGCTTCGTTTGCATCATCACCACCCTTTGGATCTATTGATGGCAATTCACCACTTCCACCCAAATTTCCTCGATATACGTGAGTTATTATTCTACCACGCAAACTTCGCTGTGGATGATCAAATACCCGTGCATCATCTTTATACAGTGCAGATTTTAAAACTGCATCTGGAAGCATGATTTTGGTTTCTTCACGTAATTCCTTTAAAGCAGTACGCTTAATTGTATGCATTGCCTTTACATATCCACCAGGTAATGCCCATAATCCTTTGCCTGGATGTTTAGCTCGCTTAATCAATAATACACATCCACTTTTAATCATCAAGCTATCTGCTGTAACGAATATTGGCGGATATTCTAATTGTGCGTAATCTTTCCATAATTTTACATGGAAATCATAACTATCTTGAATATATGCACCAGCATCAGTGTTGATCCAATTTTCAAGATATTTTATCGTTGATGGCATCAGATATTCTTCAAACTTATGTGAAACACTACTATGTTTGAATAAATCATATCTAATATCAATTGATGATAATCTATTGTACATCATACTAATTGCTTCAAAGTCCCAGTATGGAAATGAATTCAAATAATATGAAGAATCATCTTTATATCCACCAAGCAAAATAGATTCTCTTATGCCCCTTTGAGCACCCTCAGATGTTGCCTTTGCGTATACCTCTGAAACCCATTTATCATCATTGTATAGATAATCTCTAAGTGGTAGAATTGTGATTCGTGACATGATGGATTCAAATGGATAATCTGACCATGATGGGCTTAGATCTTCTCCAAAAAATTCCCGAATTGCCTGTGTCAATATTTCGACACGTTCATTAAATGACCACGGATTTCTAATATCAGGCGGTCGTTTTGCAGATCCAACGAAGATTATCAAATGGTCTGCTTTTTCTAATCCAATCTTAAACGATGTAAGATGTGCTAAGTGTACTGGCTCAAATCTGCCAATAAAGAATGCGTGTTTATGCATTGTATTTAACCTCTGTGGTTATTGTGTAGTTATTTTTATCAGATTACTCTGTGCAATCTGTATATAAGTATATTGTTAGTTAATTAAAGTTCAATGATGTCATCGAAAACAAATCCATCTTGTCCATTAATTCCATAATCAATTAATGCTTCAAAAGCATCATTTCTTGTAGAGAACGAACATTTATGTAGCTCTCCAATTTCGTATACATAATCATAATTCATCCATCTGCCAGATGATTTACTGAGAAGATAATAAGTGTTACCTTCAATACCATTTCTGTATGATTTGATAATAAACCAATTTGAATCAATTTGACCTATTTTGATTCCCTTCAGTTTAAGATTATGTATGCTATCCAATATTCGATTAGAATATTCTCTGTCGGTCAATTCGTCATCGTTGATATCATCATCTACAATATCTGCAGATAGAGTACATTCAGCTGTAGACGATCGTAAGACTATCTCTGCGCATGGATTTTCTGAAGATTTAAATTGTATGTTAGAAGCCCTACCAATGCGCATAAATCCTACTTCAGAAACCAGTGCAGTATCTAATTGTTTCTGTATATCCTCTAATCTATGTGATATCAATTTAGATTCTAACCAATTTAATGTTTCTAAAAATCTAAGAACAATGTATCTAAAAATTGACATTGTCTTTAACCCATAGTTCAAATTGGAATTTCAGAGTAGGTAGTACTTCACTAATAAGAGCAGGCTTTGAAAACAATGTAGTCATATCATCTGCTGCATTAAAAATTTCCATAGCTGGCCAATATTCATGCTCAGTCATTTGAAGTCTTTTTGTTTCCTTCATTCTATGAACGTATTTGGCACGCATATGATTAAGAACTAACCAATGTACCATGTCATAGTTAACGTCGCTTGGAATATCATCCTTAAATTTTTCAACGTATCTAGCACTAACCCTATCATGGTCATATGAAGTAATATGACCAGTTTTTGGGTTTACTTTACTAGTTTCTAGTTTGCCAAGATCATGGAACAATCCAGTCCATTGGAGCTCTTTACTTTCACCTAGAAGTTGACCAGTAACATATGCTATATGTTCATATACCCAAATTTCTGGGTGAAAATCTGGCCGTTGTGGTGAATTTCTAAGCTTATTAAGACATTCAATCACTGAATCTTGCAGATTTGTGTGAATGCCAACGTTTGGAGTTAGATGAACGGTAAATCGATCTTCCATTCGCTTAATGTGCTCTGCGGGTACTCCATGGACATTTTCAGATCCGTGACGATTTTCTATAATCACAGTACGAATCTTATACCCATATGAACTTGCAAGCTCAAAATATGATTCCATTTCCCAGTCAGTAGTAAATGTGTTATGAACAATTACAACTTGCATTCCCGTTTGCATATGCTCTTCTGTCTGAGCTCTACATTTGGCATGGTTTTCCTTTAAAATTGATCTATCAAAATCATATTTACCAGATTTATCTACCATCCAATCATCTTCAGAAACCAATTCTACTTTACCAGTTTTGCTAACATCCTTAATTGTGTTAGCAAGCTCAGTTTTACCTGCTCCTGGTAATGCTCTAAATAGTATAAGCTCGTTCATATGAGTTCTAATTCATGGTTTAGGAATTGGTTTCCATTCATTGTAACAAAAATTGCAGTTGATGATGCTACTATTATCTTAGTTGCGTCTTCTCTAGTCTCTTTATGAGCCAATTGCTTTACAATTATTGATTTTCTACCAATATAATCTATTCTGGAATGAATTGTTACAATATCTCCAACAAAGCATGGCTTTACAAACTCTACTTCAAATTTGTGAGTTACTGCCTTATCACATATTTCAGAAAATCTAACTGCCCTAGTAACTACAGTTGCAGCCGCTATATCTAATTTTGCCATAAAGAATCCACCAAAAATGATATCCATGTAATTGGTATCAGGAGGCATTACTACAAAATTAGTAGTATCTTCTATTTCTAAAACTTTATTCATGCTTCTGTGGCTGTCTTGTTAATTTCATATTAGCAACCCTTATTGCCCTATCTAATGAATTATATTCTCCTATTCCAAATCCAGGAATCCAAAGACCTTCAAATTTTACCTTAACTCCAACCATATATCTTTTATCAACCTTCGGTAAAACATGTTTGAATTCTGGTCTCATTAAATCTATAACATTTGATTTCAATATTCTATTACCATCAGAATATTCTTCAGTTGTATATATTGCCATAACACACTATCCTTTTGCTTTAAATGTAAAACATAAGCAATATTTGCATCCTGCAGGTTCCATATCGTCATATGTGTCAAAATGCCTGTAATATGCATGTCCACATTCACATAACGCGTCTTGATCATACTTAGGATTCCATGCCATACTAATTTCTGTCTTTTCTATATATGGGTTTTGAACGGATTTTGAAAAGTCGTGTTCACGATTTTCTAGTTCTTGAACTTCTCCAACTTCAACCAATGTATTCACTCCATAAAAATCTGTTAATGATTTGATTTCATAATCTAACCACCATTCTACACTTGCCTTAAATCCACATATTCCACACATTTGCCAATTTAGTTCAGTATCTCCAACAGTTTCACTTATGTGCAATGCTACTATTCTACCTAAAGCTTCATTTTTTTCTTTACAACATTCCAATCCACACCATAACCCATCTTTGGTTTTGTGTTTTGGACAAGCCCACCCAGGATATCTGCTATAAAACGGATTCTTCATTATTTTCTATTAATTGTAACATTTCACCAAGAGATGCAAATGTTGGTTTTTCTCTATCAGTTTTATCTATCCACTCATCTCTAACTATAAACGATCCATACATTCTATCATGGTTTGTCATTGCTAGCGTAAGTGAATCTGATTGAATCATATTAATTTTCTCATCAGTATTTTTTCCCTGAAGTGTCTTATGAGAAAACTGAGATCTTGCTAAATCATTTATTGAGTTTCTAAAACAATCTCTGCTTCTGCTTAAGAAATAATTTGTAGCTTCTATTCCTGTTGGAAGAGAAAATGTACGTCCGTCAAAATATGCAGGTTCTCTTGGAAGAAACTCCTGTATTGCCTGTAAATTGAACCAAACTGAGAACATTGATGCAATTACAGATGATATTTTTTGAACCTTTCCACCAAAATATGGTTGACTCTCATCTCTTTCAAATCCTTTAAGCAAAAACGATGCTTCATCAGAGTGTGTTTCTGCTACAAGAATTGCCCTAGTTTCATCACATACTCGTTCCATTGCATATTTCATACAAAACGACAATCTTTCGTCAAACGGTCGTATAACTCCAAGTCGCTTAGTTATTCTGCTAAAGTTCTTTCCATCGACCCTAACAATGATTGGCATAGAGTGATCAATTGTATGACCAAACGAACCCTCATAGAGTTTCATTCTATCTGATAACGAACATGTAAAAATATTAGTTTCCATTTGCTTCTTCTGGATGATTTAGTATCCAATTTACACATGATTTGATTTGTGTTTCAAACAACAATCTATCATAATACATGTTAACTTGGTTTGCCATGTGTTTCCAACGAGGTTGAAATCGTAAAACTAAATTATTAGATCCGTCATTGTACCGTACCTTTTCATATGGATCTATACCTCGCACAGTACATAATTTAATTGCCACATCCTTTAATTGTCCTTCTGAGAGTTGTGCCATTTTCTTGTTCGTATTGGTATACCGTTGTTTCTAACCGTCGGTACTAAGATCTCCCACAGTTGCAGTTTCAGTTTCATTTTTGTTTTGTTCCGTAGCAGCATTGACATGAAATTCTGGAAGTGTATCAATAACCTTTTCAACCAACGCATCTACGTCGATACCTTCTCCCCTGTTGTTTATTGCAATGTCCAAATCATCTGTCTTTAGCAATCCAAGTTGAATTGAGCGTAACATTGCAACCGTTTTACCAAGATCTTTGCCACATACATCCTTAAACAGCATCCAAATTCTTGATCCATAAATGCCGTTTCTATCCAATGAAAATATTGCACCAAATGGACCCATAAAATCCATTGGATCAATTTTATTTCCATTCTCGTATAGTGCCAGTAAAACCTGTAGAGCTCCTGGATTTCCTTCAGACATTGTAACAAAAACGTCCATAGGAGACATTGTAAGAGTAAGTTTTGTTGTATTGTAATTGTCCATATCAGTTTAATATTTCTAAGTTAGAATGATCTATTTTCATTAACACTTTTGTACGTTTTCCCTTTTCCACTAACATAAGTTGACGTGTTCCAAAGGATTCAGTAAGAGGAGTTCCCTTTCCTACTAAAAATAAATTTAAAAAGAACAATAAAACAGAATTGAGTTTTACTCCATTTTGCTTTATTGTTCTTTTTAAATCTGATTTGCTACTAAATGCTCCAGATGCCATAAGAACAGATTCAATTGTCATATCAGGAATTTCAAATTTCATAAGTTAAACAGTTTAAAAGATTAATATGTTATTCCAATAATAAACCATTTAAGCAATACAAGATACAGCTTTATTGAATTGTTTTGAATTCTGGACGTATTGATTTCCAAATAATGTCAGATGGATCCTTTCCATCTAATATTGCAAACCTAGCAGCATATGGCTCTGAACCAAATCGTTGGTAATTCAGTGCAGTCACCTTTCTATCATCTAGGTCAGTATACGAATTGTAATCTGAATACGCCTGATACATTTCTGAGTGAAACTTCTCAAGTAATTTAGATGCAGTTTCTTTAATCCATGGTTGAAATTCTTCTGGCACAGACGACAATAAATTTTCGTATGTATTTTCTTGAAGAACTGTCCATATAGATAATGTAGATAGCCCGAATATTATTCTATGAAGTTGAACATATTCTTCTAGTTTTACCTTTACTCTGAATCCACCGTCAAACTTCACTACAAATCCTTCAAAATTTGATTCATCATGGAGATGAAGCTCGTCAAATTTCAAATCGTATTTCTTTGGAATTGGAAATAGCGGATTTGGTCCTATCTCTACACCAGTTTTTGTGTGAATTGAACCTAGTGAAACTAATCTATCATTTCCACCATAATCTACCACTATTCTATTTTCTACATGAATAATTTCAAATAGGTGGGTATATGATGTATCTAAATCATCATATGAGTAACCCTCATTTGCAAACATTTCTTTTGCAAATCCTACTTGATCTGACGTGAACGAACCACGTGTTGCCCATATCCATTCTCCTTCGTAATTGAAGAGAATGCCTAATGAACCATCCATTTTTTCATAAACAGTATAGCCCTCATCAGATGGAATTTCACCTTCTTGATGTTCACCAACATTAAAGAATTTTTCAAATGGTCTTGCTAAGATTTCTCCAGAATGACCATGTACTACTAATCCTCTAGCGGCCTTTGTGAAATCGTTCCATAGGCGTCCATACTGGACATCTTGGGTATAATTCAAAATTAGAAGATTTGGATCATCTGGGTGATTTTGAACCCTTATCATCTTATCTTCTATTTGAACGTCTAACTCAGATAGATCTATTCGTTCTATCATTGTCTATATAACCGTTTAAGTTTTACATTTTGTCGATAACAAAAACTACGTCACGAGCTGCTTCTGCTAAAACTTTTTGTGTTTTCGCGTCTCCAGCTGTTTCAATTTTTTCTGCAAAAAGATTTTTTACTCTTTCTTTTACTCTATCAATTACTTGTTGCTCAGTAGCCATAATATAACTCGTTTAATTGTTGTTTGAAACCGATATTCGATTTTTTTTCCTGATTTGTGATATCACCAAAATGTTTTCTAGGATTACCACATCCGTTACAAGAGCACATTTTCAAATGATTTGCAAATACTGTTGCATTATATAATGTAGTTTCTCTATCACTATATCTACCATCGTTCATTATGTTAAATGCACGATTTTTCATTCTTCGCAAATTATGTCGTCTTTGCGCTCTCATGAGGGAATGACAGGATTCGAACCCGCGTGGTCTTCATTACAAGTGAAGTGCATATGCCATCTCTGCCACATTCCCAGTGTACCAATAAATATGACAGTTAGTTAAAATTTTATAAAATCAGGCTAAAGTGTCTTTCATATACATGTAAAGATCCTGTTTGCCAAATTAGATCTCCTACTTCTACATCCAATTCATCAGCCATCTTATTCAACACATGTATTTGCCATGCCCTATCGTTTTTATACCCAAATACTGCATCGTTGCTTCGCATATTCACTATTGCATGAAGTTTACCGTCACGTATTAGATATTGAACAGTGTTTGTACATATAAAATCATTGCACTGAAACTTATTCCATTCTACTTGAATGTTTGGACGGGTATAAATCATTATTGCCCGTCTTGAATCTGAATTCCATTTCAATTCTCTTACTGCATGAAAATATTGATTGAAATTGTCTAGGCTATAAATACAATGTCCATAATTACTATTTACATATCCGTTTTCACCTGCTACTGCCTTCCATATTTGTGGAGGATCTTCTAACGCGCTAATTGATGGGATACTTGTATTGTACCAATCAATTTCTCGCTTTACATAATCTTCATTAACAGTTCCAAATATTGCATCTTCATCTGCAATAAATGTGGCTCCTATAATTTCAACCACATTCACCCCAGATTTATCTGGAACTAATTGGTTATTACTTATTGCATCTTTAAATTGGCGTCGTATATCACTCGTCCTGTCCATCCAAATCTCCATCTATAAATGATACTCCAAACGAAGCATAGTTAATCAAGTCTATTAGTGTATCTCTAACACTTTCATACTCAGGAGTATTGCCTGTATCTACTAAGCTTCTCAGTCTGAGTGTTTTGCCAATTATCATTTGTGATATGGACATCATTCCATATGGATAATAATCTATGTGCTTCACAGGACCATTATTGTAATCCTTACTTTTTTTCTTTTGGAGCTCCATAGCTTCCTTTAAAACTTCATGTGGCTTCATACACAAGTGCCTCTTTAATTGTACCTAGATTTTTCTCATGAGATGGTGATTTCCAACCTGAAGGTTTTGTTAGATCTGGAAGATTATATGGGTTATCTCTTCCTTCTTTAATACCAACTCTCTTCGTCATATTTGCTGAGTGAACTTCTTCCCATGCTTCTTCAGTATTCACTCCGAATAATTCAAGAGTTCCTAACGCAAATACCATTGTATCTATAATTGCGTCAACAACTCCATCTGCATCCCTTTCTTCAAATGCCTCTAATGCTTCTTTAACTTCTTCATCCAAGCAATTGAGTCTAAATTTTAGAAATTCATATTTTAGTTTTGGATCGTCTATCCACTTTGCATATTCTAAAAGACCATAGAAATGCGTGTGCATATCCCTTATATCATTTATCATTTAGTTTTGTTTCTGTAACGTTCTATTTCATTCTTAGAAATCCAATGAAGGACTTCTCTTAATTCCTTTTCAGATAATACTGTGTCTATTACCCTAGGAATTGCATACTCATCTAAAAATACTGCCCTCTCTGTACCATCCCTGTATTTGCCAAGTATTACCTTATGTTTCATAATTTATGATTCTTCCAAAATTCCTTTGGAGTCATTGATACCCCATTTACATTATATGAACGTGTTATTGGAATATATGGGCAATAAATGAATCCTGCTTCTAATGTTGTAATTCCTTTATATCCAGTTTGACTCCATGGAATAAAATCGGTTCCTAGCTTCTTTACGAAATTAATTGGAGCTACTACTAATGCTGTTGTTCCCAATCCTAATGCTTTAAAAAATCTTCTACGATTCATCATGTTATTTTGCTACTACTTCCCAAACATCTACTATTTTAATTAGATGTGTCTAATGTATCCCTGGCGGGAGTCGAACCCGCACGACCTTTCGGTCAATGGTGTTTAAGACCATTGCGTCTACCAGTTCCGCCACAGGGACATTTAATTTTAATCTAATACTTCCATTTCGTCAACTACAAATCCATACATTGTTTCCCTAAGATCTAAATACCATTCTGGATCTTCTTCAAAATTTGATGTATATACGTCATACGTCTTTTTTGTTTCTAAATCAAATTTTATCATTTCAGCTTGCGTTGCACTATTAGCTCCAATTTCCGTGTAATGTATAGATTTGATCATTGACCATTCAGGTTCATAATATCTAACTGCAAAAAACTGTCATATTTTTTATCTGTTAATCACACTCACATAAACATAAATCTTTCAAATCTTCCTTTGTGATTTTGTTTTGTGATTTCATTTCTTTAACAAGTCTGAGTATCAGTTGTTTCCGTATTTCTTCTTTTCTGTGTAGCATGGTATGTATGTAATTAAAAAATGTACGGAAGGAGGGGATCGAACCCTCAAATTCTCTTGGGCTTAAACCAAGCGACTTTACCAATTTGCCCACTCCCGCATATGTATCCCTGGTGGGACTCGAACCCACAAATTCTCTTGTGTTTGAAACAAGCGACTTTACCAATTTGCCCACAGAGACATAAAAACTCAGAGTTGGAATACCGATTCGTCACCAACGCCCAACTGATCGATCTATAGTTATTCGATCGTTATTAGATTAACTAACCATTTGGGTAAGATATTTTATTTATCGTCTATTACTTATCTAAGTTTTGTACCGAGAGTGGGACTCGAACCCACACGCCATTGCTGACACTAGCTCCTAAGGCTAGCGTGTCTACCAATTCCACCATCCCGGCATGAACAATACAAACTAATGGGATTCGAACCCATAAGATATTATTTCTAATATCCGCACTCATGTGCCAGTCTACCAAATTCCTCCATAGTCCTATTGCTTGTACACTCGGTGGGGGTCGAACCCACAAATTCTCTAGTTTCTAAAACTAGCGACTTTACCAATTTGCCCACGAGTGCATTTCCGCAAGCCAGAGTTTCACTGACTCTAATCGTTTCAAAGATTAGCATTAGCATATATGTAGATGAATAGTCTAACCATGCTTGCGCTGTACCCGATATAGGATTCGAACCTGTGATTGTCTGCATGTAAAACAGATGCCTTAGTCCTATTCTTGGCTAATCGGGCATAAATAATAAATTTTGCCAATGTTTGTATGCGCATACTTGCATTGGACTTATCCGTAAGGTCGCAACCTTATGGGTTTCTGAAAGCCTTTTGTTTCCGCGTATCTGGAGCTATTCAGTAGTGTTTTTGTTTCTTCGTTATACTAATAGTATATCGAAGTACAAAATAGTCTATGGGGTACACATGGCAGGATTTGAACCTGCGACCAACGCCGTATCAGAGCGCTACACTACCAGACCGTGCTACATGTGCATAAATTAACTTTCCTTTCTCTTAAATATAACTAACGGATGTTTTGTTTCCACCTTTGCTAAATATTTTTTAAGGTCAGTATTATTCATATTTTCAAAAAACGCGTAATTCACATAATGTCTTACAGTTCCAAATTCAGGATCCGTTAATGATCTAATATGCTTATTTGAAACATTTGGTAAATCCTTAAGATCTTTGATCATACCAGATGCTTCTATTATGATTAAAGTTTTAAGAGTCTTCCCCCTGTGAGGAAGATCCTTTGGATTTATTGTTGGTTTCATTTTTCTTACTACCATAATCGGTAGAATAGAATCCACTACCATTAAAGATTAATCCAGCACCACCACTAATTATCCGCTTTACGGATTGACCAGTAGTTGGACATAGTTTAAGTGAAGCATCAGTAATTCTCTGAGTTATTTCAAAAATAGAACCATCTTCTCTCTTATAATCATATGTAGGCATTTATTATTCTGCTTTTATGTGGAGGAAGTGAAGGGAATCGAACCCCCGACACCCGCTAAGGTGTTACTTGTTTAGCAAACAAGATCCTCGTCCATCCGGACCACTTCCATGAGTTTTACTTACTCAGAGCTGGTGTAGTGACTATGAGGAGTAGCGTATCTTCTATTGATAACCCACCATGGGGTATCAATGGTTGTATTGGACCGAATGAATCTCCAGTGCCGATAATAACTTCATCAGTTTCTAAGTTCTGAACGAATATGGAACATTCACCATCTAGAACATGAAAGAATTCTGCCCATGTGTGATAGTGTTTTGGAAATATAATGTTTTTTGGCCACTTAACTAACATAACTGTATGACTATCGTCAAATTCTTTAAACGTTTCAGTTAGTTTCATTAATACACCTTCACCAACATCTTGCCACTCCGTTGTAAGTATAAGTAATGGCATATCACCGTTACCGCTCAATGCTGTTTGATGGAAACCTTTAACAGTTGAATCAGCCATAGTAACATACGTATAATTTCTAGTAGTAATTTTACTAGTTAGCTCACGAATTTGTCTAATTTCAGGTTCAAACGTCCGTTCTATATACATTTTATTTGCTATTTATTAATGTTTCTAATGAATGTATAGATTGAAGTATAATTTCCTTAGAAGATCGTATGGATTCAGGTATTTCTCTATCCATAGCTTCTATATTCTTATCTAGCGTAGTCAATACTTCAACATTACTTCTTAGTAGTTCTTCTAGAACGGCATCTTTTTCTTTCAAAATGCTATTTTTCTGTTCTAACATCTTATTTAAAAACTTTTCACGTTCATTGTCTCGAACCCAAAGCTTACGTACTGCAATTAGTAATCCACTAATCACCAATAACGCACCAAAGAGTACCGCTCCTTCTCCGGTAAGAAGTTTTTCAAAAATTTTAAATATGTCAAATGCCATATAGATCATCACGAATCTCAGTTATTTACTACTAATAAATAGCTTATATACCTTGAAAATGATCTATATCACATTAAAAATATGCCATCTATATATAACTATAACTATATAACATTTTAACGCTAAGCGATTTGGCATCTACACACTGTCATTTTGTAAATTTATCCTTTGTGTATACGTAAATGAACGCAAGAGGAAGCAATACTGAGATTGTCATGACATAATACCAAACTAGCTCTAAGAACATTCTAGGATTGCCCATTATGAATACCAACGTCTTGCATCTGTTCCGTCTGTGATATTTAAAGTAAATTCTTCTCCGTCATCCTGGACAATCTTGTTGGTTGGTTCTGCACCACTTCCCAAAAGAATCGTCCACATTTCGACCCACATTGCATCTTCTAACTTATCTGTTAGGTTTGCATATTCTTTGAGCTGTTCAGGTGTTGCTGTATTTCTAAATATCGTATAATCAATTCCTTTATCTTCATCAATTAACTCCATACCATTTTCATAGTTCTTAGAAAGCCAAATGAATCTATCAATCTGTTTAACCTTTGGATCTAGGTATTCCTGATATATAATATCATTTCTAACGCCATCTCTAGTATATTCTAAAGATTTTGCCAATATATCTATATTGTACCCAATTGCCCAATCTCTGAATTTCCAAATTACCCCTTTGAATCTCCAGAAATTTCGTAAGCTTCTACCTGTTTCTTTAAAAAAGGTAATTGCTGATGAAAATTTATATGTAATTTCATACCACATGCTATCATACCAAGATTGATTTTTCCAATCCCGTTCCATTGCATCAAAAAATTCTTCCGGTGTATCAAATTTTTCCATATCTAACGTTAATTCTTTAAGTTCTCTACTAAGTTTGGACATCGTATTTTATTATTTCTACTCCTGCCTCGTCTAACATTTCCTTAGAAATTCTAAGCTGTTCTGCCCACTTTTCAGGGTCTAGAATTTGTTTCGAGTTACAGTAAATTGTTTTAATACCTGCATTTATAATAGCTCGAGCACAATCGACACATGGTCCATCAGCACTTAGATATAAACTGCATCCTTTAGTTTGTACTCCAACCCTAGCAGCATTATAAATTGCATTTCGTTCTGCATGCTCAAACCAATAATATTTTACAGGTCGATCATACCGTTCTAGTTTTGAATCATCTACCCCTCTAGGTAGTGAGTTATAACCAGTTGAAACCAATTCATTATCTTCACCTACTATCAATGCACCGCACTTAGTTGAAGTATCTTTAGATTTCAGTTTTACTACGTTTACTATACGTACAAAGTATTCTATCCAATCCAAAATTGTTTGTGATTAAAATTTAGTGATGAGTGAAAATTTCCTTATCCTTAAGAGTGTCCACAACCTCATCTATGTGAACTGGATAATAATCATGTACATCTACTCCAACATCCATTGATCGTCCTCCTCTACCGAGTGTGCTACCATGGACATGTCCAAAGCAGTGGTACGATCCTCTATGCATTTTATTCCATTCAAACATTGGATAATGGAACAGAATAAACTTTTCTCGATTGTAATTGATTTCATGATAATACCGTGTCCAAGCAAAAAAGTTTCTTAAATTGGCATCATTTCTGAGTCTATGATCATGATTACCCCAAATCATATGAATTCTTCCATTTAATTGAAGTAGTATTTCATGCATTCTCCCTTCATCTGAAAATGAAAAATCACCTAAGTGATATATGTCATCGTTTGGTCTAACTTTTGAATTCCATCTGTGGATCAACTCTTGATCCATTTCTTTAACTGTTTCAAATGGCCTTTTGGCAAATTTGATTATATTTTTGTGCCCAAAATGTGTATCTGCGGTCAGATATATGCTCATTTTATTTTTCCTCAACTATACAAGCTATATTGTTTTTTGTTGTTAAGTGATTACGGAATTGTAATCATTTTGTATCCTCAGAGAGATTCGAACTCTCATCTACGGTTTCGAAGACCGTTATGCTTCCAATTGCACCACAAGGATGTGTAGTAGACTTACTAGGATTCGAACCTAGACCTTGACTTTCGTAGAGTCATATGCATCCATTACAAACATAAGTCCATACTATAAATACTCAACGGACAAAAGAAGAGGTACTTATTGCTAAGTACCTCTTCCAGTCCAACAACAACTAATGTAACTTAGTTATTATTTATTGTTTGATGATGTAGACTTATTCATACCTTGGCTAATTTGCATAAAGGTCTGCAAGCCAACAGCATCAAATGGATTGAGTGGTCCACCACCGTCTCCGCCACCAAAGATCATAACATCTGGAAGATTAATCTTAGCCATTGCTTCAGCAACGCCGATTGCAGTATCTCTATCAAATTCTGCTTGTTCACGTGGAGATAATCCAGCGTTTACAAGTGCCCTTTGAATTGCAGCTTCAGCTTCACCTTCTGCTCTAACTTTCTTAGCAGTTTCTAATGCAGTAAGAGCAGCCAAAGCTTCAGTTTCAAACGACTGTTCTGCGTTTAGAACTGCAACTTCTTTCTCTTTTTCAGCAATAGTAACTTGTTTGATTTTTTCAATTTCTTGAGTTGCTCGTTCTGCTGCAACAAGAGCTTCACCTTGTGCAGTTGCTGTTAGAGCGTCCTGCTGAGATAGCTGAGCATCTTTTCGTGCATCAATAAGCTGTTCAAGTTTATCGTCAAAATCCATATCCTTTACATTAAACTGTGTGAATGTAATTCCATACTGAGTAAGTGTTGGTTCTTTATTAATTACAGGAGTTCCATCTTCATTAGTTCTGAACGTAAATCGCTTTTCGTCTCTAGTAGATCCGTCTGCATTTTGAATTTCTACTGTACTAACTAAAGGTACGTAAAGTCCATATCGTACTTGCTCTTCTGCTAGACGAATAAAATCAGATCGTTTATCTGCATACGCATCGCCAGAATTAAAAAGTGATCCTGTATTCTTAAATGCTTCAATTACTTGCTGACGAATCATTCGTTTTACTGCTTCATTTGAAGAATATTTTTCTTGTAGAGTAAGTTGATCTTCTAATGCATGCGAAAGTTCGTATTGGCCTACAAATGATACATCTGCATATCCATCTGGAAATTGTACTCTAATTGCTTGAGTAGCTTCGTGATTTCCACCATCTAGTGAAGACGTAGATAGTGCAATTGAATCAGAGAATTTGTACGTATACAAATCTCCAAAGTTTTGACCATAAAATCCAGGTGAAGTTCTAACTGTGATGTCACCTTTAGGAAACGACTGCTTTACTTGGTAATAGCCAAATTGATTATTCTCAACGATTTTACCGCTTTGAACAAGAAGAAAGAGAAGGCAGATTGCGCTAATCGCATATACTACAATCTTTCGTGGTGTTAAATTATTCATTTTGTTTTTTATAACTGTTTATTAGTCTTGTGTTTGTTGAACTGTTTCAGAAAGATTTTCTAACATCTCTCTAGCGTTTTCTAACTCTAGTGGATCGATTCCACTGTTTTCTACAAGATTTGCTGCAGATATTGTATCGTGATATTCATCAAGTTGCTCAGAAACATCTGCACTTCTAAATGCAGCCCTTGCGACTTTAAAAATTACCCATCCACATAATATTACTGCTACTGCTCGTAAAAAATAAATTAAAATTATCATTGCTGTTGTTGCTGTTGTCTAATTCATATACGTTATATTCATAAACAAACATTTTGTTTCATGAATAGTGTGCCGCCGGTAGGGTTCGAACCTACGACCCCCTGGTTAAGAGCCAGGTGCTCTACCAACTGAGCTACGAGGGCATAAAAAATAAATGAGGTGGGATTTGATACCCACAGTGTGAATCTCTCAATGACTTACAATAGATTACGTACGATAGCCTATTAGCATTCCCTCCAGCATTTCAACTGACGAATTTACTTCTTCCACTCATTTATTATCAGTGAACAAGATAGGAGTCGAACCTACTAGCAATTATTCTTAGATGTAATTTTATTCCTTTTCTAAAAATCGTTTGGGTTTGGATCCGCTTAATGATCCCATCTGATGTTTCTTTTGATACTATTGATTCTCAAAAGACGCTACTCCTGTAGCTAAATTCTTGTTCATTTCAAAGAACTATTTCTAGTTGTTGAGTACTAATATACAAATTAGTTTTAACAAAAGAAACAGGTATCTCAAATTTTTTGATATTACCTATGAGTTCAATGTCAGAATCGAACTGACGTCTCAACGTTACGAAGGTTGTGTTCTACCCCTGAACTAATCGAACCTATAATGGATATTTAGCTGATATTTGCTAAATGGACCAGTTTTTACTACATGTTTTCTTCTATTACTAATACGTGACTGAGGATTTTCGTATCCTAACTTACTTTGATTTTTATTCGATGGTGCTGTCCATACTCTTGGCCAATACCAATTGCTAGTCTCCATATTCACCACGTGCTGCACTAAATACTTCCATAACTATGTCTATAGCATCTTCTTCTTTAAGATTAAAAGTATTCACTAATTTATTTACAGATTCAACTAGTGTTTCTCCAGTATCTGACCGCCACCATTCATCATTGTATGATCTTTCTAGTAGTGTAGCATCTAGTTTCGTATCTTCTGGTGTCATAGTTTTTAACCTGTTGAACTTGATGGATCTCCACCATATGTGCGTTCACCATCTTTTGAAAATCCACCACTCTTGTTATGAATGCGAAGTGAAATTGGATATCCGTTTTGGTTATGTTCTTCTTTTAACATGTCTGCTGCGTGCTGAATTGCTTCATTCTTTGTAAGATTTGAGCCATCTTCATTTACCCAAAATGCAACAGCTTCACTTTTTTCTGGACTTACTTCCCAACGATTTTCTTCATCGTTATGTGTTAGATGATACGTTTTCATGTTTATTTACCTTTGTCTATGATGAGCCAACGTCGGGGATCGAACCCGAGATCTTCACTGTACCATAGTGATGTTTTATACCTTCAAAACTACGTCGGCTTATACTATACTCTTAATGAGTCAGGATGAATACCAAATAAATCTGCTATTGGTTCTTGTAAAGCCTTCTTCAAGTTATTAACCGTATTTGTCAATTCTCTGATTTGAATATCCTTTGGATCTTCAGTAGGATTTTCTACCATAGAATCACATGCAGCACAATTAATTGGAGATACGTAAGATAGTCCACCCCATCCTGATACTGAGTATCCGATCAATTGACCAAGTTGTTCCCAATCTTCTCTAGGAAAATCCATAATTGCCAAATCATTAAGATCTATACCTTGCTTTACTTTACCACTTATGAGATAATCTACTATCTTATTTCGTTTAAATCTAACTGTTCCGTATTTATCCATATAAATTGGTTGGTGAGGATGAACGGTTTCTTCTAACTTTTTAAAATCCCTTACGTCACTCATTATCTCTTAGTTTTAAGTTTTGCACTGGTCGTGGGAATCGAACCCACTCATTTGCACCGGTCTGAGGAATCGAACCTCAACCCGTGGGTTTGGAATCCACGATACTGCCATTATACTAGACCGGCAAGTAATTTCTTAGGATTGTTTTTTATTTCTGATAAATTCAATCCCATATCTCTATATCTCTTATCATCTGAATACACAATAATTAAATTTAAATTAGGATTTAGTAATTGAGCATTATCCATTTTATGTTTCATATCAGAAGTTACATATCCCTTATATTCTACATAGCAATCAAAAGTTTCTATATAAAAATCTGGATAGTAATTTCTAGTTATTCCAAATTTAGTAACATATTCAAATCCATTCCAATTTCTTATCCATGTAATTCCTAATTGATCTAATACCTTTGCAACTTCAGCTTCATCTGCGTTTAGTTTCATATGCTCTCCACTATGAGATATATATTCAATCAATTTAGAATAACCTCCACCATCTCTAAGTCCTCCAGATTTTGAATAATCAATACGATCACTTTTCAATTCATCTGACATATAACATTTCCATGAACAATAAATTGTATTACTGCTAGGTTTTAAATAAAATGCGTCCCTACATATTGGACAATTTACATTTTTTCCAGAACGAACATATGATCTAATTTTTCTACCAATTAGCGCATTTGAAATTTTAGCACTTATTTCAGCCCTATTTAACCTAGTTGAAAATGAAGATGCGCAAGATTGATTACAAAATCTTCCAGATCCAAATGTTCCAGTATGAGGGTTATTACATGTTTCACAGTTCATACATATAAGTATAATCGAACCTATTAAAAAGGTTTTGATTGTCTATGAAGTTCCGGTAGGATTCGAACCTACAAGCCTTTCGGCATCACATTCAAAGTGTGATGTGTTTGCCAATTCCACCACGGAACCTTATAAGTTGTCCACCCAGGATTCGAACCTGGAACCTTCGCATTCAAAGTGCGATGATCTACCAATTGATCTAGTGGACAATTTAATTTCTTCTATTATTCAATTCAAGCTGTTTATGTAGCTCCCTGGACGGAGTTGAACCGTCATCTTATGGTCAACAGCCATACGTTCTACCGCTATACTACAGAGGAGTGTATCTGTTTAGTGATCTATCTTATATTTTAGCTTCCAATTTGTTCCATATCTTTCTGATTCATAGAGACCCTGTCTAATACCAGTAGTAGCATGTACAAATAGAATTTGAAGTACTGTTTTCATTTCCTCGTGAATCTTTCTCATATGAGTTTGTTGTTCGTCAGAAAAAGTTGTATACTCTTCTTCTTCGTCATACGTACCTTCAATATTAAGTATTTCTCCTATATCAGTAAATACGTCGCTATTGCCGTATGGTCTTTTGCAATCCATACTTGGTGCTCCAAACTCACATCCATTCCATCCAACATATGCACGTTCTAGAAGTGCAAGATGTTCCCATTTTACTTCAAATTTTTGTGTTCCTAGCATATTTTTACCCTTCGTAATCTCTTATTATAATGCCAACTGGAAATCTAAGGCTTCCACCATCGGTATATCCAAAGTGACGAACTGTTAACTCTTTACCAATAATTGAATCTCGATCATCAAACCACTGCTGCTTCATAGCAATTGTTCCCTTTGGAGTTGCATCAAATTCTACTTTATCTTTTGTCTCACAAATCCATGTAACACATCCAGCATATTTGCCAACTCCATCCTTTGCACCAATGATGATAAATTCTTCATCAAAAAATACTTTAAACTTTTGAAGATTTGAAGATCTATTTCCTAACTTATATTCTCCTAATCTATTACGAACCATGGCACCTTCATAACTATCTGCAACAAATGTGTCATGGAACTCCTGAATATGCTCTTTGGCCTCTAGTTCGAATGTAGGTACTAAGATAATATATGGGTTATTAAGTGCTTCCACAATATCCTTAAGCACTCCATATCGATCAGTGAAATCCATATCAGGATATGTAGTATCTACCAAATCATATACATAATATCTAAGTTGATCACTAGTTCCTTTCTTGAATTTCTTAATAGCTGAGATAGTTTCCTGAAATGTGAATTCGTTTTGATCCAGCATCAATTCTCCATCTAATACGATTCCGTTGGGGAGCTCACAATTTAGATGAACAAGCACATCAGGAATATAGTCAATATTCTTTCTAGTCCAACCGACTTCTCCATTAAACAACATTCTAGTTCCATCTAGCTTTGGTTGAATTAATGCAGGATATGAAATATTATGACTTCGTTTTGCAAAACTTAGAGCAGTCATTGCTTGAGGTCTTAATGGAACTAAGGGTTCTCCTTCTTTTACATATCCACTATGTGTTTTATTTAAAAGAGTAGATTTGATTTCTAATATTGCTTGTTCTCTAGGAGCTACTTCATTTGCTCTACCAACATTTTTTGCTTTTGCAAGTTTTGGTGCAGATACAATATGTTTAGATTCTGAGCCATCTGCTTTTTCTTGCCAAGATTCTGACCTTGAATAGAAATTGTCATATCCATCTGTTACAGCAAATCCTTGCCAAAATTTCTTAAATCCCTTTGAAGTTAGAGACAAATGAAGATCAGTCTCAAAATAATTTTGCATTTACACGTTTTTGTTTAAGTGTTTATTCCAGTTTTCTAACAACATTCTAATGTTTTTAGCACCTACTGGGTTATAGCTATGTACTCTAATATCTATGTTTCTAAGATCATGTTCTTTGCTTATTAGCCATTTTGCACAATCATAACCAGTTTTTTCTTTGTATGTATCGTATGGAACTGGATTTCCATCTCTCCAAATTGCTGGATCGTAATGTTCTTCTGCAAGATCATGATCAAACGAAAGAATCTTAGGTAAACCTGTTCCTTCTATAATTTTCACAAACTCTGAATACGATCTAATAACTACCCATCCAACAGGATCTTCAGGATAAATAGTTCTTGGTATTCGCTCGTCATCTAAAAATAATTTATACATAGTCTATTACGATTGTGTGTGTGAATGCAGTGGGAATCGAACCCACAACCCCCGGATTAAAAGTCCGGTGCTACTTCCTATTGAGCTTTGCATCCATAAATTATTTTATCCAAACCAAAATTTTGCTCTTTCTTCGTCATCCATATCTTGGTATTCTTGTGTTCCAGTATACCATACGATCCCTACTATTCCTAATATCAAGTATAACAATACCCAACATAAAACTTCAAAATATATCATATCAATTTCCATGCTATTTTTTATTTAGAAAATGGGGTGACCGACGGGACTTGAACCCGTATGTACTAGAGCCACAATCTAGCGCTTTACCAATTAAGCTACGGCCACAGCGGTGCACACGGGGTTCGAACCCGCAACTTCCTGATAGACAATCAGGTGAACTGCCATTTGTTCTTCTGCACCAAATGGGTGAATGACGAGAATCGAACTCGCAAAAGGATTTCTCCTACTAGGGTCACAGCCTAGCGCAGCTAACCAATAATCTGCCTCAATCACCATAAAATGGATTTCGTAGATGGGTTTGAACCATCATGGGTGTATACGCCACATCGTTCTTATACTATACGAAATGCGATCCTAGAGGGATTCGAACCCTCGATCTCCACCGTGACAGGGTGGCGTCCACGGCCTCTGGACTGTAGGACCAAAATTATTCTTTTCCTATTGAATATGCTTCTATTCAAATTTCTTCATTGTATCTGGGTCTATCCCAGAGTTTTCCCAATATTTTCTATAATACTCAATCTGTTCCAAAAGGTTTCTATCCAATCCATGTTGTTTTATCTTTATATCAGTATTTCGTCTACTGTGTTTTCAAAAATTCTTCTGAGTTGAGGACTCATATTGAATCGTTCAGTATTAAGTTCAATACTTTTACGAATGTTACCATCATTGTGTCTCTCACTTGCAGCTTTCCAATCACAAATCATTTCAATCAAATCTAGAAGAGTCATATCTTCTACACCATTTTTCCAATGTTCTGGATGGTGTCTGTTATTTGCATAGTGATGATCTAATGCAGGTTTCAATCCACTTAAAAACGATTTGTATTCTTCAGATCCGTATGTAACATCCCTTAGCTTATCAGTATATTCAGTAAAAAGTTGTACTTCAGGTTCTGCCAATTTAGATTGATCATGAATATGTAATCTCTTTTGTAAATTAGCTACTACGTTTAACAGATAATATTGAACTCTATGAATATGTCTCCATGTTTCATGATTCGTTGCCTGCTCTTCTAATGTTAATCCTTCTATCATTTACTATACCATCATTTTTGTTTTGTAGAACCCCTGGGAATCGAACCCAAACCATGAGCTTTTCAGACTCACATGCTCACCAGTTTACACTAGAGTTCCATGTTGTGTGCAGTGAAGGATTCGAACCTCTACGAAGATTTACAAGTATTAACCATACTATGTGTATTATACCTAAACTTCTCAGGACGTATGTCCCTAGCGTCTACCCGTTCCGCCACCTGCACATTTGATTACCCGATAGGATTTGAACCTATGTAAACCTTATAAGGGCCTCGACGTTAACGGCGTCGCGCTCTGACCAGACTGAGCTACGGATAAATGTAAACTTTAGTTTCCTAAAGCCTTGTCCAGATGGAAGGATTCGAACCTACACGGCGATTAAGCGTCTGATTTACAGTCAGGTGGACCATCCAATTGTCCAACATCTAGATAAAACCAGATTTAAATCTTTCGGCTCTGGTAATGGCCTGCAAGTTAGTACCGTCTTTATTTATCCTAAGATAATGTAAGTGGCATCCTTTTGTTACGATGAAGGCGATGTACTATTTCCCTCGTCACTACGATTTCGAACTCATTGGGAACTATAATCGCATCGCTGTGAATTTTTTGTGGGCCTGGAGTGGATTGAACACTCAACCGTCCCGTTATGAGCGGGGTGCTCTACCTTTGAGCTACAGGCCCAGTGTATACCATACAGGATTTGAACCTGTGACCAACTGCATATAAGACAGCTGCACTACCAGACCGTGCTAATGGCATATGTTGTACTCCTGATAGGATTCGAACCCACGTGGTACGGCTTAGAAAACCGTTGCATATCCTCTCTGCCACAGAAGCATCTTAGTCGAGAATGTGGGACTCGAACCCACGACCCCTCCGCTCCAGACGGAGTACGCTACCAGCTGCGCCAATTCTCGATTAAACTTAGGGAAAGGGAGGTCTTTCACTCTCCTTGACTCAGTTAGGTTGCGACCCCTTCCTCAAACATCATGCTAGTCACTTCAATGCTCCTTCCCTATTGTCTGGATAGAGGGATTTGAACCCCCGTGTCCTTGATCCCAAATCAAGTGCGACGACCGAACTGCGCTATATCCAGATATAATGGTGAGACTTATCTCTTCGATAATCTACTTACAACCCCGTGTATAAGGTTACCACTCTTTTGTGCAGGAGGTAGGATTCGAATCTACAACTACGTTAAGTATGCTTTACAAATTAAGCTACTCCCACATTTGGTAATATCAATAAGTCAAAAAACAATTGCTCATTTTTTCTAGTTTCCTAGATGAGCTAGTACTAAATATATTTCAAAAAGTTTCATAAAGAAACAGCAAAACAAAAAAAAGAGAGATAAGATTCTAAAATCCTATCTCTCCAAAACCTAATGGTTTTATATCCATATATGAACGTTACAATTCCGTATCCAGGATTGAACATATAGATTGGTGAGATAGCGGATCCCTATTCGGGTTCGTATCTATATACCAAAATCGTTTTATATGTTGTCTTTGCTTCGTCATTATGTTTAAATATACTCTAACTGTTTCTTTTTGTTTCAATGTTCCTAAAAATTCTTTTTTTTTAATCTTTAGTTACAATGTATCTTGGATTTTTTGGGTTAACTGGAGTCCTTAACCCATTTAATCTAACAGTATTAAAGAAAAATGTAAAATTTTCAGCAGCTGAATCAGTTACGTCATATTTCATTCTTACTAAAGTTCCATCATCATAAATTGTACTTAGAGATGATGCAAAACCAGACACTCTGATCTTTTGTAAGTTATCATTTCTAAACGCTCGCCAAGTCCATCCACTAATTACCTTTGCCTCATCAAATGTTCCATCATTTGCTGGAGTATTATCAAAATAAGTTCCTTCTGCAATAGTATCTACAAAATTAGTACCATTGATAAATGGCACATCAAATTGAAAGTTTGCAAATCCTTCGTATTCATCTACATTATCAAGTTTCAAATTCAAAATAAATGTGTTTTCATCTATCCATTCATGATCAACTGAGAAATTAATACCATCTACATTTTCTTCAACATATACATCAGCAATAGGTTCTACTACAACTTCTACCGGTTCAGCTTTAACACCACCTTCTAGAGATGATACTCGTTTTTCTAGAGCAATAAGCATATCTACCGGTTCAGCTTTAACACCACCTTCTAGAGATGATACTCGTTTTTCTAGAGCAATAAGCATATCTTCCACTTCAGATAATTCTTTAGATTGCAGTTCTACTACTTCATCTACTTGTGGAAGATCTAACGTTCCTTTAATAGTAATTGGCAATTCTGCCTTTGGTGTTTCAAACAATTTAGCATACTCGACCATTTCTTCAGCCGTATATGAAATTGCCCAATAGTCGTTACCACTCCAACCATCCTCAGATGTAAAATTTGGATCTAAGAGCCTGTATGCATTTACAAATTGTCCTGCTGGTGTCTTAGATGCATACTTAAATGCAGCCATATAAATCTTTTCAGGCTTATCTTGAAAATCATTCCTAGCATATAATGGAACTCTCATCTTAATGCCACCAGTAATAGATTCCTTAACAGAACCACCTACTGCAATCCACTGTTCAGTTCTAAACCCAACGTTATATAGTTCTGGCGTTGTATTGCCACCATGTGAAGACAGTACTTCAATTTCTAAGTATAGTGGTTTAAGTTTGGTTTTTACCAATGGTACTACTGGAATTTTGAATGGATCTTTTTTGGTGCCAGTACCTTCACCATCAAATTTAATATTTACAGACATAACATTTATCCTATTTTAAGTGTACAGATAAATATCACATCCTATAATAATTTCAAATTTTCCGTAAAGTTATTTATTCTATCTGAATACCATGGACCTATTGCCATACAGGTAAATGTTGGCTTTCCACCAAATTCTGTAAGACCGCTATCTAATATTAACTTGCAAGGTACTAATGTATTTGTTACTAAACAAAATAAACCCATTAGTTCTTCTTCTGAATCTACACTAACTACAATTTTAGTAAATGAACCATTCAGCCATTCGGTGACTGATGTCATGTCTTCATATTGGGTAGCCCAACAGTCTTCTTTTGAGTATACTATTCTACCGTTTGCAACCAAATCTAAAATAACTCCCATAGATGCGTGAGCAACTTGGGCAGCTATCTTTCCTTTTCGCATATTTAGATCCTTTCTAACTACTATTACTTGCTTACTTTCCATTCCAAATGCTCGGCTGATGATTATATGAATGAAGTTCCCATTCGTCATCATGATTAATTCCTGCTCCTCTCATAAACAACGTTTCTCCACCATGGCTATGTAACTCATTCGGAAATTTGCTAGTACCAGCGCAAGAAGCAGCAATACATAATCTATCCATAACAAACGCTTCTTTAAAGAAAAATAATCTCCAATGATGAAAGTGACCAATAAAATAGGCCATAATCTCATTATGAATATATTTGTCACTGATTTGTGGACCGCATATACATATTCGGTGAGTGTGTACTATTGCAGTTCCAACACTACTATGATCACACCTACCTAATCCACCATTTTCTATAAAATCTGCAAATTCAGTTTCACATATATTCCATATCATTTCTGATACATCACGCTTCTTTTCTCTATCATACAAAAATGTTTCTATCATTTTACTTTCCAAATATATGGTCAATGAGCTGAAGGATGATTTTATGTCCTAATTTCGAATCAACAGATTCAATATAACATTCAGGATCATCATCTTCGAATTTACCATCAATAATTCCATCTTTAATTAGAGGAATATACATATCATATTCCCATGAACTATTTCCAAATGGTCTTTTACCTGAGAATCCATCTTGTTCTACCCAAACTTCCCTTAGTAACTTATGCAAATAATCTCTAATTGTAGTTGCGTCACAATCATTGCCTTGCATTTCTAAATCCAATAACCTATCTAAATCTAACATATGTAACCTTTATTTTTTGAGAGCCAAGAGAGATTCGAACTCACATACCGAGGTTTGCAACCCCGTGCCTAACCGTTCGGCCATTGACCCATTTAAACTTCAGGAACCCAAACTACTGTAATTGGATTTCCAATTGCAGCAGGTGCATACCATTCAATTTTCTTTTCACGCTTTCCATATACACCAAATTCCCTACGGAAGATAGTCTTTCCTTTATCTGGAGATTCATAAATATAAACTTTTTTCATAATTTTACATAAATAGATATGGTTCCCAATCATTAGGAACGTTTTTAACGAATGAATTCATAAGAATTAAGTAATGGGGATGCTGTGGATTTGGATCTTTCCATCCCATTTCTGCAGGAGTCTTATTATCCTTTTTATTATTACAACTAAAGCAACATGTCACTTCGTTGGTCCAAGAACTTTTACCACCTCTGGACTTTGGAAGCACATGATCGATTGTAAGATGCTTTTTATTGCCATCACCACAATACACACATTCGTATTTATCTCTTTTGAAGACATTTTCTTTAGTGCGTGTTGCCTTTTTGAATGGTAGCTTTACAAATCTCTTAGATCTAATAACTGAAGGAACTCCAAATGATTCATTGGTTGATCTAAAGAATTCTCCAGTGTAATTGCTAACAAGGTACACTGCGTCAGTATATACGTTTTTAAACGCCCGCCTAGAATCCATAATCATAATAGGAATTCCAGTACTGTTTAAAACCAATGTATGCTTTCTAGCGATATTCATTTTGTTTGTTGTATGTATATAAGTTGAATTAACAATATATACAATACTTATCTACAATGTTAAATTATTCTTAAGAAAAACCGTTTAATACAATATTTTCCTCAGTAGCGTATCTTGATAAAACATCCTTTACAATTTTAGATCTAATAACATCATGCGGTGTAAATTCCATATAGCCTACACCTTCTACGCCCTTTAATCTTTTCCAAACATCAAAGAAGCCAGATTGTTTCCAATCCTTAAATTTATCACATTGTCCCAGATCTCCTTGGATAATAAGCTTAGTATCATCATTAATTCTAGTCATCAGTGTCTTAAGTTGCTTACTAGATACATTCTGAGCTTCATCTAATAGAACTACCATATCCTCTAAATTTACTCCCCTTAAAAAGTTCAATACTCTAAATTGAATCTTTTCCTTTTTTATTAATTCATCTAATTTACTTTTAGTCATTAACTTAGCAAGAACATAATACGCGCTTTCATTATAATTTTCTATTTTCTGTCCAAGAGATCCCGGAAGAAATCCAAGAGCATTTTCATTCCCAACGTCGACAGTAGGATTAATAATAATAAGCTTCTTCTGAGGTCTATCTTTTTTGAAAATATGTTCAAGTGCACTATATAGCGTTATATGCGTTTTTCCCACACCTGCTACAGCATGGCACATTATTATTTTATTTGTCGGGTTTGATATTTCATCATACCATTTTCCTTGATTTTCTGTCGCAAATGTCAGAGGTTTTACAAACTGAGGCATTCCTGCCCTTTTTAATTCTTCAAATTCACCACTGAACTCTCTTGTGTTGTCGATCGTTGAATCGTCCATATACACATTCCTCGTTAATAATTTAAATGAACAAATGTAACCATTTAAAATAAATATGAGGTACACCGTATAAAAGGCAAAACCCTTGCTAGATTAATTCTAGCAAGGGCAGCTTTTTGAAAATCGAGTATGTATTGTCACATACTATTGACCAACTTCAAACACTCGAACAATTGAAGATTCTTTTACCAACTTCACATTGAATTCAACTCCAGATGTGGATTCTTCTTCTCCGAATACTTTAGTAACTCTAACTTCTGCATCCGTAACAGATACAGCAAATACAAGATACCTTTCAGTAAACTTTTTAACTTTATCTCCGTTTTCATCACGCCATTCTACGTGAACTTCATAATATTTCATATTCTAATGTCCTGTTTGTTTTATTAGGTCTTTTGTTAAATCTTCATACGTAAGTTCTACACAATCCCATTCTTTGCAGTTTGGGCATTTTGTGTCTGTGCTCGTATAATCACAGTAGTCATTATAATCGTCTTCTAATGCAGTATGTAAAAAGCTTACATCACACATATAACACTGTACTGTTACTGGAAGATATTCATATAGATATTGTGGTGGATTACAACATTCAACGTCTAGTACATTTGCTGTAATTTCAACTTTCCGTGGTCGCTGATTGTGCGGTAGATTCAATAATTCTTTTTGAAGTTCAATTGGATTTCCAATTCCATGTGCACCTAATTCTACCATTTCATCATCAAATCCTGCAGTGGCAATATCTACTACTTCAAATTTATCCTTTAATGATTTTGGGATTTCATTTGTAAATATTGCATATAGACTAGACCTTCCTCTAAATGGAATTCTAGTTTTTCCATAATTTGGGTTTCTTTTAATAGACGATCTGTCTATTGTAATCAAATATTGGTATGGCATTAAAGTATACCTAGTTCCTTAAATACTGTTAAATCTGAATTGTATGGTACATCAGGAACAAATCCGTCGGTTATTACTGACCATGTTTTGTCTGAGAATGAGATGTATCTAATTGACCCTTTGTTAAACGAAGTACGAATAGATTTGCCAATACAATAGTCCCAATGTACATACGAATTTAGTATGATTTTGATTTTATGAGTTCTAAGCATTCTTTGATAAAATTATTTTCATTGCAGTCTTTCTACAATCTCTCAGGGTAATTGTTCCACCGTTTTCAAATTCTATCCAGGCTGGCCATCCACTCCATCGCGTTAGACGGCCTCTACGGTTATATCTTGGTTTTCTTCCAGTGAGCTTTATGATTTGGCCCTTAGCAATATAGCCTCCAGTCCAAAAGATTACCTCGTCACCTAATTTCATTTCATGACCTGATTGGTCAATTGGGTATTCCAATTCATCTACCACTGATTCCATATTTACCTCATTTTGCAAAGAGCGCATTCAATCTATTGTAATATTTTGAATACTCTTCTTCTACACTTTGAACCGTAACGTCTCCGTATGGTTCCAATCCTCTATTAAATGCTCGAAGAAGATCTCTACATGCCTTCATTGATTTACGAAGGCTTTCCATTTCCAATTCTCTAGAAAGTGGAGCAGGATTATCTTGATATTTTTTCATTATTTTTTGAGTTTAATAACTGGGAATGACCATCCTCGTGATGGGTTTTCATTCCAACCAATTGCATGGCCAGTTTCAAGTTCCCACCATACAAAAACATTTTTATGTGATCCTGGCCATGGTTTTACGTGCTTTGACATAAATCCGTCCCAACTATTCCACTCAGTAACAACATCTTTATCAAAGAATTTGGTTACTCGATCTCTACCATCTGTGAGTTCATTGAGAGCGTCCTGCGGCATATGTTCTAAAAAAGTGTCATTTTTAGTATACCAAATCTGGACCATCAGGAAGATGGTCGAATGTGTTGTGTGCCGATCTTGTGCAGCCCGAAGCTACAGCACGTGGAAATGCTTCCTGCGCTTCCTCTACTGTGTCGAAACCGTCTAGGTATTGTTTTTTCGTCTGCCCTGCTAGAACGCTTGAGCGAGGATATCTGCCAAATTCGTAGACTGAAACGCCTTCGCCGTATTTGGCAGGCTCGATTGTTTGATCTTTAATAGCCATGATAAATCGTCGGTTGGTTTGTGTGTGTGTGACGACAAGTACATAATAACAAAATCCAGACTAATAGTACACAGTCACCCTAATTTTTTGACAAAAGAAAAGGGATTCATGTTAAATCCCTAATCTTCCAAGAATCGTGCTTACAGGCACTAAATCCTCTTTACCTTATTTAGTTGTAAAAGCATGATCATCACCATACTAAGTTCGCGATTGCAAATGCGAGATATAATAATAACTACTAAATCTCGTAAAGTACACAGCCAAATTAATCCATTCTAGATCCTACATATACTCTTTCCAATCCATTATCTGATAACACCTTGGCAAATGCTCTGGCATATTTGATCTTTCGTTCCATAGATTGATTGAACTCAGATACCCATACTGTTACCCCACCATAATATGAATCTTTAGTTGCATGGTCATTAGCCTTTAGCCAATTTGCAAATTGACTATTTCCAGGTTTAATATTTATCCATGCAAATCCACAAAGACCTTCTTCTATGATATATTCTTGACCAATGTCATCCACAACTATCATTGGGGTTGGTTCAAAATATTCTCCAGATTGAAGTCCTGTAATTCTTGCTAATTGGTAAACATCATTAAATGCCTTTTCTCGGTCAGCCTTATTCAGTTTCTTTGTATTTTTAAGCATATTCTAATATACAACAAAATTTTAATGTTTAAAATCTTCTTCCCAATTTATTTCCGATGTTGCCCATGGAGATGTAGGGCCGTTATTTGCATGAGCTCCGCTTGGCATTTGAAAAAATGATGGCTTCTTAGTTTGAGCTAATCTAGATACTCCAAATTCAAATCCAAATCTATCATGTACTGAATACGTTGTCATCATATTTTCTCTAACAATACTTATATGAATCTCAGTATTATATGGAACAGTACATAGTGGTCTAGATAATACAACCTCTGCTGGATGTGGAGTTTTCGTAGCAGGACCATATCCATCTCTATATGCATAAGTAGTAAGTACCACACCATCTTCAGAATATCTAGCAATGACCCTATCTGAATATTCGTGTGACATAGATAATCTTTGATTCCTAGCATCATTCATATCGCTAGTTCGTTCAAATCTGGTCTTTACTCTGTTACACTTAAAGGTAATATCGTGAAGACCTGTCAATTTTAAATGTGGCCAAGCATCGTTATATTGAATGAATGGACGTTTGAAAATAAATATCTTTTTCAATGTAGATCGCTGTCTCTTCAAAAATCTAAAGTTTTGCCACAACAAATTTCTAAACGCCCAAAAGGATCTCCTCCATATATTGCGCCTATCATATGGATATTGATATCCCTTTTTTATTTTTCTGTTGCTATGAGGATGCAAAGACATATACTTCTCTATTGGTTATCTATCACCATATAGATTAAATCGCTTAGGTTCTTCTTTAGGTACGTCTTCTTTTCCGTCTTCAACTATACCATAAATCATACCATCTGTAAGAGATAATCTAAATTCTGTGTATCCATACTTATCATTTGCAAATCCAAAAGCATCATAGATAGTTTCAAATACTTCACTATCGCTATTATCGCATTCTACCCAACTATCCCATTCTTGTGGAACTCGTGTCATTACTGGTGTTAATTTTTCCATATCAGTATAAAAAATCCTTTTTCTTTCCTGTTAAATTGCCCACTTGTAGGAAATAACAATTGTAACACAGCAATTCTAGATTATCAAATAAATGATTTTTAGAATTACCATCTTTGAAATTCATCTTTAATGGTACTCTATCATCGGTAAGTCGTTTTTCGTCAAATCCACAACATCTACAATTTTCTTGAAGATATCCAGCCTTTATGAGCCTAGACATCAATTTATTTTTAGAATATTCTGGATGCTTTCCTTCTATAATATCTTTGAGAGGATATTTCCCACCAGTGCTAGAATAACCTTTACTGATACCATGCCCTTCTTGATTTACAAAATCATTGTGGAGTCCATACATCCTAGCATATTTCTTATATGTGTTGTATGACACATCTAGATGTCGAGCGGCACCAGCGGCTGACAGGGATTTAGATTGAGCCTCTTTGATCTCTGAAGCCAATAGTGGTCTTGCACCCATTCCTCTCTTCATAAAATTAGACCTCTAACGTTAATGCATCGGCAATTACAGGAAATTCTTCAATAAATATTGCTTTAGCTTCTCTGGCAATAATTTGAGCTTCCAATTGGGCATGACCATCATCTCTTAGTTGAATAAGATGAATCCAACTTCTAATACTTCCTGTCATGTAAATCTTAGTCCTAGTTGCTACTGGAAGAACGAATCTAGCACATTCTCTTGCAACGGTTGCCTTTAGTAATAAATTATATGCAGTCTTACACACGTCTAACGTATCGCTAACTACCTTAGATGCTAATCTACCATCTTCACATACTGGATCAAATACTTCTGTAGATGATTGTCTGTTGTCTGTTGCTTGAGCTCTCAATTCAATAGGCTCAAACATTTCTCCTAAAACTCCAACATCTTGGTATCTCTGGCTAAACTCTTGAAACGTAAATGATCTATGACGTAAATACTGAATGCCAATTGATTTTGATGTTTCAATTTCAAGTGTCATATAACCATGTTCAAACGGAGACCAATGCTTGTTGGTGATTAGGTATCTCAGTAACCCAGCACTATTTGCCTTTTTATCTTTTCTGCTAGATGATACTCTAGCGATTTTTACAATATTTTCTTCTGCATCTGGAGTGACACAAACCAATTCAACCTTCATTCTTATAACCTTTTATTTATTAGTCGCAGATCGTTACCATTAGAGCCCTAGCAACTTCATATGGATCTGCGTTTGCTGCTGGCCTTCTATCTTCTAAATATCCGTACTGTTGACTTGCTACATGTCTAGGAATTCGTATAGATGCTCCTCTATCTGCAACTCCTGATTTAAATTCGTCAATTCCACACGTTTCATGGTTTCCAGTTAATCTTTCATGATTATCTGCTCCATATACTTCTACTATGGTAGTGTGATTATGTTCTAATTTTTTAATTGCGTTTTCAATATGTTCATACCCACCCTGCCTTCTCATACCATTAGTAGAAAAATTGGTATGCATTCCTGCACCATTCCAATCTCCCTTTATTGGTTTAGGATGTAATGTAACACTAATATCATACGCTTCACCAATTCTATAAAGTAACCATCTGGCGTAAATTAAATCATCACACATTTTTAACCCAAGACCTGCACCAATTTGAAATTCCCACTGTCCTGGCATTACTTCAGCATTTATACCTTCAATAGATAGTTCTGCAATAATACATGCATCCAAGTGAGATTCTATCAATTCTCTGCCGTACACATTATCTGCACCAACTCCACAATAGAATTGACCCTGAGCCGGTGGATATCCATTCTTTGGCCAACCATATGGTCTTCCGCCTTTCATTAGCGTATATTCTTGTTCAAATCCAAACCAGCATTCATAGTCTTTGAATTGATCTTGAACTATTCTAAGTTTAGCTCGCTTATTTGATTTGTGTGGAGTTTCATCAGAATTTAAAACTTCACATAACACTAAAAACCCGTCATCGTTTAGCGGATTAATTCTAAATGATACTGGATTTAGTATGCAATCACTATCGTTTCCAACTGCTTGATTTGTACTGCTACCGTCAAACCCCCACTTCGGAAAGTTTGGAACTGTGCCTTCAGTTCCAATAAGTATTTTAGTTTTGCTTCTAACTAGTGCGGTAGGTTCTATACCGTCAATCCAAATGTATTCTGCCTTTATTCTTGCCATGGAACATATTTCGTTTTTGTTACGTATTTTCCCTTCTTAGCATTCCATTTTTGATAATGAACTGCGCTCTTTACTTCTTGTCTGTTTATGCCACTTAGTCGCAATCCTACATGAATCCATGCCGGATTATTGCTGTCTCCATATTCCCATATCAATTGATGGAACACAAAATTTTCCTTAATAAAGTGAAATATTTCACTGTTGGTAAGTTTACCATACATGTCAGCATCCATATCTATTGCTTCACCTACTGAATGCTGGGATGTTGACGATCCTCCAATTGCCTTATTCAAGGCAGGACTTCTATAAAACGAACTGATTCCAATTGGAACTCCAAAGTGTTCTCTTACTGGATCAAATATTTTGGTTGCTATATTTTTCATAGCAACTAGATGTGTATCTTTAGATGGGCTGTTATCTATATTTTTTCTAACGGCAGTTTGAGATTTTATAGACTCGCTAAAACTAATATATTTGGATATTCGGTTTGACATATATTGTACTATTGTTGGTTATTACAAATTAGAAAGATTGCACTAATAAATTTTGTTAATTTATCGAATCACCTCTTTAAGTAGTTTAGTTTATACGTATGTGCAAAATTTATTGAGTGCTATCTTCCTAATTGGTAATAACAAACATGATTTACAATAAAATATAAATTGAACCGCTATTAGCAGTTACTGCTCTAGGATAGCATGGGTAAACTTCACCTACTATCATATCTGCAACTTGAATTGATCCTGAATTGTCAAAATCAATTGATCCACCGGTAGCAGTTCCAACCATTACTCCCCACGCCTTAGTAAGTTTAGGATTTGCTAATGATCCTGTGCCAGAATCGTTTCCGCCACATTGAACTGTAACTGTTCCATCACCTGTAGGAGCAACAGTGAATACTCCGCCTATTTTAAAAAATGACATATTATTGTCCCTCGAACATTTCTGGATTTTCTACCGCTCCAACTCCCACCTTAGTGGTTGATGAGCGATCTATATTTTGAGTATCACCCGATTTTCCAGGTGATAAGTGTTCTAATGCGCTAAAGCCTAGACCACCTGCTACTACATATAACATACCTTCATAAATGAATTCCTCCATAGGAATTTCAAATGCAAGGTTTAGTAAAAATGCAAGACACATAAGACTAAATGCAATAAAAGTAATTGTTCTTTTACTACTAGGTTTTCCTGACGTGTCTTTGAGCAGCTTTGAAACTGCGTCTTTGAATTTGTTTGGCATTGATATCTCTGTATTTCATTGTAATCTTATATAAATATCAGAATGCTGAGATAAGTACCAATTTTTAAACTATTTTCCTTGTCCTTTATACCGCTTTAGATAGTTTTTAGATTGCTTCAGTTTAGAAGCCTTTCTTTTTGAGTGTACTCCTGGTCGTTTGGTGCTATTTCCACCGCTGTAAGTTCCGTTAGTGTTTCCTTTTGCCATCTTAGTTAAATTCTATTCCCCTGATTGTAGTATTACTTGGTCTATGAGTATTGTTTTTTCCTCTGAATGCATCAAAGCCCCATTTATATCTGAATGTTTCAAATGCATCCTGTTCACTCTTCTTAAATTTATCTGATTCACCATCAGATCTATTTTTTGTTGCAATAGATCCAAAGTGGTAAAACGAAAGTAAATCTGTTCTTCTAAAAACTATTCCTGCCATTTCTAACTTAAGAAAGAAATCCCAGTCGCATATGAACGGTGATTGATATAATGTATCAAAACCACCAACCATCATATAATCTCTCTTGCTTACTAAGAATGGAAAAATTCCTCCATCCTCAGTCCAACTTCCATTTCTATTTTTAGATTCCCAATTAGAATACTCTTCTAAATCAAATGTTTCAGGATTTCCAAAATCTTTAATTGTAAAATTGAATATCGATGGACCTAAAGGTTCAATTTGATTTGGAGTTATAACTCTATTATTGACACTTGTGATTGCAAATCCGTCTAATGTAGAATTCCATCCATATGGAAAAACATTATCATCGTTTACTATAAGAATTTTTTCATATGATGCATTATAGACTCCCATATTTAATGCATGCTGCATACCAAAGTTTTGACCTAGATCTAAAACTTGTATTTCATTAGAATGTTTATTTAAAACGCCTTGACTCTCTTCAATAAATCCGTCTACTACTACAATAATTTCATAATTTTTGTCATCATGTGCATTATTAATTGCAGAAGTCAAGCACCAATCTAAACATCTTGGGTTTTTATATGTTGGAATTACTACACTAATCATATTGATGATGCCGCAGATGATATGAAATTTAATTGATCTCTAACTTCCATAAGAACAAATCCTAAAAGATTTTCTCCTTTCCAATTTGTAGGATCTCCGATTTCTAAATTATCCTTATCAAACGCCATTCCAATTCCCCAAACTGTATCATACGGACTTGCTTCAACTAATACAGATTTTCCAGTATTTTTAAGATATTCACCAAGATGTGGATTTTGAGTAAATTTTGCTATGCATCCCTTTACTGTTGAATCAAAACAATATTTTCTCCAAACATCATTATCAAAGTTTGCAACCTTTCGTCCCAACTTTTTAACTTTCCATGGAGATTCAGCTTCTAACATTAGTGCTAACGAATCATCATCCTCAAATAATCTAGCCTTTTCAGTCATCATCCAATGTTCTGAGGTAGGATAAACTATTCCATCTAATTCGAACGGTGCAGGATACCAATTGCTAAGGCATCCTTCATTCACACGTTCTGGGTCAGTATCAGAATGACCCCAAAAGAACACGTATGATGCTCCTTTGTATTTTGACATGGTTCGCAACTCTTTAATTGTGCGAACCTCATGTATTTGTGATATTTGTCTCATATTGATATTCCGTGATTAATTCTGTGAAGTGAAGTCATATTCGTATCCGCGCAGATTTGTTTCCAATTTTTAAAAGGACTTAGCCATGTGGTTTCCCCATGTGTTGCGTATCCTGGTACTGGAGTTACTAGTGATCTTCCCTTTTCTCTAAGTGCTAAAAACATATCAAAATCTTTAGGATATGTCCCACTAGTATGGCCTCTTAAAATATCTTCATCTTCTTTAAGAGTTTTCAATTTTGCAGCAAACGTCATTGTTGTAGAGTTTGTGAGTTTCCAATGACATGAATCTGACTTCATCAATCTAGTTACCTCTCCACCACCCTCAACGTATGGATTACCACCCAGTTGCGGATTCAAATATTTATCTGGATGATCATACAAACTTACATAATCTGCACCTATTTCAAATCCTTCTTTAAGAATTTTACCCCATCCGTATTCATGGATATAATCATCCTCTACAAAATAGATTATGTCATCATCAGATCCATGCTTTATTGCATAGTCTAATACTTTATTGAATGACTGTGCACCTGACCCCAATTTAGATCCTCGTATTTCACAAATTCCAGCATATTCCTTAAAAATATGATCATATGTTTCCTGAGATACATTGTCCATTAGGATTCTCATTTTCCAATCCCTATTAACTAATTCACATGAAGCTACAAAATTCGATAAACAATTGTCATTTGTGACATATGCAGGTTTTGTCTTTTTATATCCATGATCTGACAATCTATAAAATACTCTAATCATACTTCTACTGTTACTAACTCGTGAAATCTTCTAAGAAACATCTTCTCTGCCATTTTTGCACTCACTGGAACTATCTTTTGTGGAAGACACGTTAGATCATGCAATCCACCCCATGGAATTGGAGCGTCTGCCATTAAATCTCTACGCTCAGTAACAAGTGCTCTGTTATCTATTACCTTAACTTGATCTGGAATTGTTGTTCCGTTTAACCCAAATGCTTGAGCAATAACTGACATTAAATTATCTTCAATTACTTTAAAATTTGGAAGAACTTGCTTTAATGGTCTAGTTACGTCTGGCAAATATGCTTCTGTCATATCATGAGCTAAACCCCATAATGGATCATCACAATATTGAGATACAATTACTGAGTGTTGAGCAACTGAATAGAATTCATTGCAATGTCCATTAAATCTGCACATATTAGCCAACGCATGAGCAATATCTACAACATCTATATCATCTTGAATAGTATCCAAAAGATAAAATTGTTTGCCTGTATATGTCTGAATCCGGCAGTCTTTATTAATCATTTTATTATTTACGTTTAAAGCGTTCTTCAGTTAACTCTGAAAGTCTAATAATCGCCTCAGTATCAGTAGCAGGTCGCTCTTCGTTTAAGTATGCAATTGGCTTTACAGTTCCATATGGAGCTCCAATATCCCAATGGTATTCATCAAATAAGAATATTGACCCGAATTTACATCGTCTAAGAGTAAATGATTCACTACTGCTATTCCAATATCCAAATACTCCGTTTCTAGCTTCTATACTATACAACCCACCATCTACACATTTATTAATTTTAATGTAATCTTTAGTGCTTATCATCCTTCTCTAATTATTCTGTATTTTATTGGTTGAACTACTATATTAGTATCTGTATCTAACATTCTCTGAAATACTACAGTTTCTCCAACAATACCATATACTTCTTCATTGATCTCAAATAGATCTTCATATGTAGTCATATATTTTTTCATAGCTGTATGCTGTCCGTATGCAAACTGATCGTTGAATGATAATTTATGTGGTCCATCATCTGGAGCGTAAATTGTGTTTGGAAATACATCTCCTAATGGAAGACTATAAATCTCCCAATCAAATCTAAGTCTGAACACTAAATCATATTCAGTCATTTCATCATTTGCATGATAATCTTCCATCAATTTCCATGCACGATACATTCCATAAAACATAGACCAATGTGCATAGAGACGTACGTTAGGAAACATCTTTTCATGATGAGCATCACTCATTGGAAAATTTGGAGTAATGTGTTCAAATGTTATAGATTTAGGATTGTATAGTTCCACTATCCTATTCATATAATCTGATTCTAAATCCTTGGTAACTTTGTTTCCACCTTCATTAAAAAATGAAGTACCTACTAATTCAGGATTTACCCATGTGTGAATGAAGATGTCTACTTCATCAAATGGTTCTATTAGGTATTTAAGATGCGAAGGAAAACCTTGCTCATAATTGCGAGGCATTCCTGAAATAAGAATTGCTACTTTCATCGTCTTGACATTAATCCAATGTACGCCTGAGTTCCAAGTTCATCCATGCTTTCAAAAAATTCATTGGTTAAATCTTGAGAATCCTTTGTAATTTGAACTGGAGCTAAAAATTTACCAAGATTTAGTTTGCTAGGAACATTCAATATAGTATCGAATTGCTCATGTGCATGCTTATTAATTAGTATTTTATTCCAAACTCTACTGCCGATAGTTGGAATAGTTCCATATTTGAATCCATCCCTAACTCCTCTAACTGTTCGCATACTTCCAGTAATTACTTTAGTATTTCCTAGGTCACATGCATTTAAGTATGATAGATGTTTATTTGATTGGATCTTACGTTCATCCATTCGTCCTGGTATGATAGATGCATAATCTACTCCATATGAAGAGGCTCTAAGGACGCTTGCATAATCAGCACATCCAGTAACATTAACCTTAACTCCTTCAGATTGCAAATATGCAGATACAGAAGCTAACTGATATGGTGAAATCTTAATACATAATTGAAACTCACCTTCAGTTAAATTGTCTTGTAAATAACCCACAAATTTTGCAACATCGCTATCAGATATAAATCGTGTATTTGGAAGTTGAACATGTAATTCTGGAATTTTAGGTATTCCGTGAGTCCACTTATTCAATAATTTACATATCTTACGGAGTTGAGATGTCCACTGAGACAATGTATGGGCATTTACCTTTGACATTGCATTTGGATTAGTAGTAATTCCTCTAAAATGGCTAACAGTTTGTCCGTCACCCTGATTTGACAACCTAGACAGAACTAAATCTATATAATGGGTGTCAGCTGTATCTATATAAAATTCTCTAAATTCTTCGTTCATATTCCTAAATCCTCTTTGAGTAATGCTACTGTTCTAAATTCTACTGCCTTATCATCTATGTAAAAATCTGCCAATGGTTTTCCTACAATCACTTCATCAAACGGAATTTTCCACGTTCTCAGCCATTCTATTATAATTGGAACTTGATATGCAGTGATCTTACCCATATTACCTTGATATGTTTCCATATTTCTGGCAGTATATATGATTATGTAATGGCCATCTTCATCGATTTTTTGCAATAATTCAGGCATTCCATCTATTGGTTTTACCTGACGGTATGATTGATCCATTTTCTTAGTATGGCAAATAGTGCCATCTAAATCAAAACAAAATCTATATTTTTTATTCATTTGGAATTTCTTCTATTTCAAGATGATATTCAGTATTTAAATCCAATCCTGCTTCTTTTGCGTCTTGATGTTTAATTTTATTAATAAGTTCCATCATATCTTTGGCTTCTATTTCATGATATGTTCTTGAACTGTACGCATGAACAAACGTAGAAATCCCGTATCTAGGTCCTCCACGTTCTCGTATTGGTGTTCCAAATCCTACTCTATATTTTTTCATATTACAAACCCGTTTTCATACATTACTTCGTTTAGAATTTTTATTCCTTGAAGGTACATTGCCACTTGTCTATCTTCGCTGTCATAGTGCCTAGAACACATTCCTATAAAAATTAATCCCTGAAGTAATTTTATGATTTTTGCATCATATTTTGAAAATAACAATTCATCAAAATGCTGTTGAACTACTTTGTTTTCAGGAATGATCAACTCCCAGTGTTGATTGGAATCTTCTAGCTGCGTTACTGTAAATCTATCATGTATAATAAATTCATATCCACCATGAGTAGAATGCATCAACTTAGCAAGATCATAATATACATCTCCCTCATGAATTGCATTTCCAAATTTTCCCCTAGGATCAATAAATTTTACAGTAGATTTTGGGTTTATTGAATTTTCATTATATCCAAATAGTATGTTTGAAAGGCAAAAATCTCCATGAATAAACGCTGGATATATTTCTTTAACGTGAAAATCCACCATTTTAAAAATCCATTCTTGCATTTGTTCAAAATTATGGTAGCTTTTACCGTTTATGAACAATCTAGGATATGATGCAATTTCTTTAAATAACTCAAAATCTGTAATTAATTCGTAATAATACAGCTTAGTCTTATCTACATACATCGATCTTGAGTCTATTCTAGTTTGCTCTTTTGTTGTATTACGTATGTGTGCATTATTATGTAATCTAGCACTACCTAAAAATTTATCAATGTGATTGATAAACTTTTGGATTTTAGTTGGAGATGGATTTTTTAGTTCAAACAACAGTTTAGACGCATCGTCATATGAATAATACTCCATTATCATCCATGAATTTGGACTATTATTTTCACATATTGAATATTCAAATACTCTTGGAAAATAATGAGCAAACCATTTAGGAACGGTCATATAATACTCAATTTCATTTGCTAACCTAGTAGTATCACTAGATTTTTTTATAAGCAAATTATCAATTATTCTGAAGTCATTATATGCTCTACTTACTAGGGAGTCCGTATCTTGCTTCATAAATTTCTTCTACTGAGATCATGTTTAAATCATAAATATGGGCGTATGAAACCAAATCCATTCCCCTTAACATTTGGCCGTTGTCATCCATAATTTCTATAATGACTGCGACATCAGGTTCACCTGATAATCTCATCAATTCAATTGCAGATTCGGTATGTCCTCTTCTCTCCTTAAGAAGTCCCTTTCTTGCCCTTAGTGGAAACATATGTCCAGGTTGAGTAACATCACCTGGAACTGCCAATGGATTCAATAGTGTCTGGATTGTTTTCAATCTGTCATCTACTGACATTCCAGTAGTTGTTCCGTAGGTTGCATCTATAGAATTTGCAAATGGAGTATCATATTGATCTAATGAGTTGCTATGCATCATTGCAATATCCAACTTATCTAACGTATTTTGCATGCATGGAATACACATTAATCCCTTTGCATGTCTCATAGAAAATGTCAAATTATATATGTCTGCTTGTTTTGCTGATATAATTAGATCTGCTTCATTTTCTCTAGTATAATCATCTACTACCATAACAGGCTTTCCCCGTCTGATATCTTTAATAATGCGCTGTGCTAATTCTGTCATATTAATTTGTGTTTGTTTTTATATATGTAAATATCAGGTATCAACTAAAGTTCAACCATATAGTTATACTTTTTGTTTAAAAAGCAGATATCAATTTGGTTAAGTGCGCCGTTTAAATAATGTAATTCAAATATATCAAATATCATGAAATCATGTGCACTCATATATTGTATTACTTCATTTATTAATGGTGCACCTTTATTATATCTCATAACTGCAAGTTCTAAAGTTACGAATGTGGCGTGTTGAAGGGTATTAAGGCCACCCTGTAACACATCCAGTTCAGCTCCTTGAACATCTATTTTGATAAGATCAAATTTCATATTCAGTTTATCCAATGTACCCATTGTTAACGGAATCACAGTTGGAGTAGAATAATAATGTGTTTGTTCTAAATAAATAGAAGCTCCTGTGCACTTATCATCATCTTCATTAACGAAAAATTCAACTACTTTATTATTAGAATCGCCAAGTAGCAATTGTTTTGAATTTGGATTTATTTTAACCAATTCATCAAAAGATGGTGGATTTGGTTCAATGCTTAGAATATCTGCGTTTGGAAATACATCATTGGCAATTGCGTACCATTGACCTATGTTTGCGCCAATATCAATTATAGATTTTGGGTTAAATCCTCTATCCTTAAGATGAACTAATCTTTCTAGTTGTTTATTCATTAACTTCAGCTTCTAGTTCACGCATAACATCAGCTTCTAGTTCACGTATAACATCAGTAAGCTCTAACTGCTATGCATCATAATTTTGATTTGCTACATTTCTAATTATCTCAGTATCAGATTCTAATTTATCATGCAGTGATTGAACATACGATGGTTCTAATTCTTCTACCGTTACGTATGACGTAATGTTTCCTACATTATCTGTACTCAATATTCCTGCCTTTTGGGTAGAAGGTCCACGACCTGGATGATTAATCAGTTTAGTAAATCGGTCCCTAACTGCAGCAATGCTAGCTTCTGCATCTCCAATTACTACTGAAAGATCTTCAGTATTTCCTCGCTTACCTGTTACGTCAAATGTACTAGAAATTTTCTTTCCATCAATGACTATACTAACTTCCTTTGCTCTTCGTAGTCCTTTATCAAATCCCAAAGCAAAACCAATGACAAGTGCCATTACTAACGCAGTTATTACATATATCAACATAATCTTATCTCTTTATTATTTCCAAAAGGAATATATTCCCTTCTCTAATTCATATTCAGGCCAAATAAATTGATCACGGTTTGGTTGAGTTTGTGCCCATTCCCACATCAATTTTAATCCTTCTCTAAAATCTGTATTATGTTCAAATTCTAAAATATCTACAGATTTTTTCCAAGTAGGATATGCATTTTTAACTTCGTGTCTTGCTTCTCTATAAACGATTTCTCCACCGCCTATCACTTCTTTAAGTGTATGTGCTGCATCATTAATAGAAATGTGATGAATGCCACCCAAATTTATAATTTGCTTTGACGCTTCTTCTTTAACAGCTGATTTCCAAAAAGGTTCCAAACAATCATCAATATAACTGAATGCTCTAGTTTGTTCTCCATCACCAAATATTGTCATAGGCTGACCATTGAGATGCTGATACATCCAAATGCCAAGAACGTTTCGATATCTATCCCAAATATTTTGATTTACACCATACACATTATGAGGTCGTATAATGCACCAATCTAATCCATGTTGATCTCCAGCGATTTTAATGTCTTGCTCTGCAGCAAATTTTGCCACTCCATATGGATCAATTGGGTTAGGCTGAACATCTTCATTAAATGGTGGAGCTGCATTTCCATAAACCGCCATAGAACTTGTAAATACTAATCTCTTCACATCATATTTGATGCACATGTTTACAATATTTGCAGTTGCTACTAAATTATTTTCGTAATTGAAACATCTAATAAACGGACTCAATCCTTCTGCTGCGTACGCTGCAAAATGAAATACATAATCTGGTTTATATGTTTTAAACATTTTATTCAAATTAGTGAAATTAAATCCTTCTGCTATTGATAAATCTATTTTATGAAAATGAACACCTTCTGGGACGTTTTCACAATACCCACCTGAGAGATCATCAACACCTACTACATAGTAATTTGTATTTTCAAAAATCCATGTAGCTAGCCTAGAACCTAATAGTCCTGCTACTCCTGTTATTAAAACTGATTTTTTTAATCTATCCATCAAATTTACACTCCATTTCCATTGCGTATTGTGGTTGTCCAACTTGTTGTGGCGTCATTGCGTTACTATGTTGCATATTGAATACAAATGCAGGAACTTGAAAAAACGTCCATTCACTATCCCACCTAGAACTCATTCTTTGCAAATATGTAAGATATGGATGAGCAAACGATGAATAAAGAACTATAGTATCATCAGCTGATCCTGCAGTATATCGTTTTAAATCTTGAACTGCGTCTTCTAAATTTTTACAGAAACTAGCTTCATCAAAAAATACATAATCTAGTTTTCCATATCCCCTTAATCCAATTTCTATATTATTACTTGGCACTATGAGAAATCCATTAGTTGGCCAATCTAATCCCATACGAACTAAATCCTGCTTTATTAACTTAATTCCTGAATGATTTGGTACTATCATAGCTACTAACCTATCATGCTTAACAACTAGCCAATATGCAAGCAGTGTATATAAAAATGAAAATCCTGCAAGTCGCCTACATTTATATTGAATACATCTATTACTATTCATAACATGGTTATACAGCATCACTTGTGCAGGATTTAGTGTTATTCCAATAGATTCTGTCCAACCTATAAAGTCTTTACTATCTAATGTGCCACATATGCACGATGCGCATTTACAATTTTTACTCATATTTTTTTTTTAATTATTTTTAATGATGCCCACTATGTTCTGAAATAATTCTTCATCAGTTACATATGGATCTATTACCCAATGTTTATCAGCACCAAACATGTTTGCAGGTCCTAACATTGGTGGATCACATTGCTTTATTATTCCCTTAGGACCATATAAGTGATGTACCCAATCCCAATTTATTATCGTTTTTGTACCAACTCCACCTGCTATATTGCATAATCCACTTTCTGGACCAACATACCAATCTGCATACTTTATAATAGACGCTTCCAACGCCAAACTCTTTTGAAGACTTTCAACTCCAATTTGTGAATTACCGTAAGGAAGACCACCAAAAACTACGTAATGATATTGAGATAGACTATCTACTATTTTATCAATACTTCTAGTTTGAATTTCTGCATCCCTAGGTCTTTGATATCTACCTGCTTCGTATTCATCTTCAGTATATCTAAAAGCCTTTGCATCCCAATTGTATGGTATATAAATTATTTTTTGAGAAGGATCTAACTTTTCTCGAATTAACGCAAATTCTGCTTGGACTAACTCATCGTTAGCTTTAGTAGTATACACTTCAAAATTCTTTCTAGGATTGACAATACCAATCAACCTTTGAAATTCTTCAGGAGGTGGAAGACTAAATGATAGTTGACCTAATTGATACATCCTATCATATTGTGATTCATCTAATATTGAATTATGTGGCATTGGATTAGGATGATCAGATACCCATACTCTATCAATATATGGATTATTTGACATTAATTCATGAAGTTGTGGAAATCCAATAAGAAAATCTACATGAGTTACCCCATATTGAGTATGGGTCTTAAGAGATTTAGCAATTGATGATGCAAAAAGAATATCTCCAAAGTATCCATATGTTTTGATTAATACTCTCACTCTTCATCCCCGCCTGAGTAGTTACACTTCATATCTTTGAATCCTTCACCGTAATGGTCAACGATTTCTCCCTTGATACCAACTCTAACTCGATTCTCATCTCGAATAGCAATTGCTCGTTCACCAATCCACGCAAACCCTTTATCTTCAAGTGCGCCTCGTCTAATCTCAGTCTCTAGGTCCCAGATTTTGCCGTTGCTCTCGAACAGTCTTTCCAAAAACGGATTCAATTCTTCGTATTTATCAAGCTCTTCGAAATAAATATCCATTTCTGCTGAAAATCTGAAACGTTCGTTTGATTGAATTCGTTCAAATTTCAATCGGGCAATCGTATATCGATCTGCCATTTCTGCTACTGGGTAATTAATTGCCATACTTATACCACCACTTCTTTAGTTAAATCACTTATCAGGTTTAAATTGGTAGCAGATTCCGAAAATCTGAAATCCAATACCCGTAAAATTCTCTTTAAATCATCAAATGTGATGACAAGATCCCAATCAATTTCATATATTTTTTCAACTGCCATTTTTACGTCTCTCTTGTTTTATGTATTGTTCACATATATAAATAGTCATTTCTGCTTCTTCGTCTAATTTTGAGTAGTGGTTAAACTTAGGTTTCCATTTCCTAACCTCAAGATTTATAAATTTACAAAAATCAATAATGTCAAATTCTTCGTATCCGTTACTACCATATACTCGTCGAACTGCCGGTAATACAACTCCTGCAGCCTGTTCAGATATTGTTCTAGTTCCTGATATTCTTATTAAATATTTAGAAGACTCTTCTAACAGTTTAGATATAACTTCTTTACGTTCTGTACTAGCAATGCCCTCCAACAAGCCAGTAACTTTCCACTTTTCAACTAAATCAATCATCTTATTTACTATATTTTTCGTTTATTTTCTCTACTAGGTCTGGAACTCTATCATATTGATGTAAAATTACAAACGGAGTATCTCCATTGTAAACAATACTATCCTTTTCATGTATGCCATCAATAGATTCTACTTGAAGTTGTGCAAATTGCGGATTTAACATTGTTCCACATTGACATCCCCAATGTGAACTTGGTCCCAAATTTGCAGTATAATTTGAATATGCAGTAGCAATCAACAAATTAAATCCAGTTTGATCCCCAACGGCTGGAAGAACTCCTGGATGAAATGATAATGATAAGTAATAATTGTTTATTGACATATCCATAAAAACTTTATGTCTTGCAGCAAATGTACCTACATTAAATACTGGACGTTTAGATAACACATCATTGAATACGTATCCACCAAAATGTTTTGTTGCCATTCCGCTAAACCATGGCTCGTTGCCTGCTAACACATTCTCACTAGATGCTAAAATTGTATATTCACCATCATCAAATGAATCTAGATATTCTGACGGATTTGTTTGAAATACGACATCCCTAACATCAGTAGTAATAATGTATCTATACATTTCATCACCATATTTCAAATATTGCCAATAGTGAAAAAATCGTTGCTGATGTACCAATGTGTAGTTATTCGTAGAATCTCCTTCACCAGTATGGGTTTGAAATTTTTCAACATCATTACCAAACATATCCGAATGCGGAATTACGACTTTAAAATTTTTGTTCCTAAAAAAATCGGGAATGGCGTCGGTCGCCTTAAAGTTGTAGCAGAATACTACTACATCTCCTTTAAATCCTGACTTAATAATAGACTCACTCCAATTGACTACATCACTAACTTCATAATTTGAAGACACTGCTCCTACTATGAGATCCTTTTTGTATTTCATATTCCAACCGTTTTAATGTTTGTAACCTTTAACCATCTTACGCTTTTATCATTACCAACCGAAAATTCAGTAAAGTCATACGTCATATTTTTGTGACCAATGTGAAGATACGTTTGCATATCATTCAGTATTTGGTGGTTTTTTACGAAGTCAGTATCAGTATGTGAAGGACAATTGTCTTCATGATATAGTCCGTAAAATGTGCCAACCTGTCTTCTAATTGGGTGATATCCTGCTAACAGTAGTCTTTGGTGCCTATCATTATCCTCTTTACCCCAACCGGAATACATTGGATTAAAACCACCAATACCTTCAAACATTTTTTTGGTAAGAATAAACACTCCACCCCAGTGTCCGTCTGCTGACTTTGAAAACTTACGATATCCTGCAGGAACATCCCACATTGGACGTAATGATTCTCCATCTTCTGACAGAAATAATACTTTTTGAATTGGATATACTGGGCTATCAGTTATTTCATATGATACGTCATCACTTGGATAATGATCTACATCATGAAATACTAAGTTGGTACCTTTAGAATTTAACGCACCAACGTTAAATAGCTGAGCCAATTTAAAGCTTTCAGTATCATCCTGTTCTATTATTAAAATTTCGTAATCCGTTCCATCAAACTTCTCATGGAGTCTAGGAAGCAGTTTGGTTAGATGATTTAATCTATCTCTATATGGAAGTATTATTGAGTACATATTATCCTGTAAAGTTATCAAGGTCTGGTATTATATCTGCAATATCTCTAGCGTCATTCATATTAAATTCTCTTTGCTGCTCTCCTGTTAATATCTCCCGTATTGCTCTTACGTTGTTTGAACATATTGCGTATATGTTTCTATACATTGTTTCTTCAGCACCTTCTGGATCAAAATAAACAGCATCAGATTTCATATCGTCAAACAGTTTGGTAGAATCATTTAACCACATTATATTCCTGTTAGTAAGGACTATTGGATCATTACCATTCATGAAGCAATGAATATCTTTCTCATTCATCATAGAATCAAGTGCTTCTCGTGTCATGGCCCTACACCATATTCCCTTTGTAGATAAAAAGTGAGTAGGTATTGCATATCTAGGATTGTCATGACCTAACCAATACTCACCATCTTTAATCCATACATCTACCATTGCATCATATCCATATTGTAAAGCGATATCAACATACTCTGGTTTATTAAGAAAGTATGGCTTATTGCCTTGAATATTTCCACGATATGCTATTAGCCTCTGATTCAATCCTGTATTGTATCGTAAAATGCGTTTTGTCTTCTTTGTCTATCAATTCCTTTAGGATGATACAATGCATATTGTTCTTCATCTGGAAGTGCAGACCAAACTTTATATCCACTAAGCTGTTCGTGAACAGGTTTTTTCCATTTAATTTCTGGCTTATTTCTGTAGAGTCGCAATTGCGCGTCAGGCCAATTAATCCAACCATTTTCAGTTACATGCCATCTCCAACGAGCAGTATCTTCGTTTGTTAATCCTTCTACTGTATTAACTCTAGGAACCCATATAACTTCTACATCTTCATTGATGTCTAATATTTCATTTATGTTTTCCAATAGATGATCATGAGGATACTCATCTGCATCTAACTGAAAAATCCATTTGCCTGAGCATAATGAATTTAGAGTGTTTTTAAATGTAGCAAAATCTTTATTTAGATCTGCAAATTCTACCTTAGTAATTGATCTAGTTGCATAGCCTTGGCCATATCCATGAAGTTGCCACTCACTTAAACTTTTTACAAATTCAACTACCTCTTCTGTTGTATTACTTTTATCCACTAATACAACAACTTCACTAGTTAGTTGATTCTCCCAAGCTTCTCTAGCTAAAGTTAACTTATGGATAAGTCTCTTTAATTCTTCAATTTCAGTAGAGACAGTTATTGCATATGAAACTTTTATTTTGTTGTCTTCCATATATCCTCTGCCGTTGGAGATTGTTTATTCTTTCTTGGAATTAATCCTAGATATTCTAAATCTGGTAACATTACAGTAGCTGCAGACATATCAGGCATATGATACGATCTATACACCGGATTCTTTTTTATGTATGCGTTGTTTTTAAAATTGTTTGCATAAAAACTTTGTAACTGACCATATGGAACAGATTCAAATGGAAGTCTAAATTTATTTACTATAATTGATTCGATTAAAACATTACGCTTGTTTGCCTTCTTATAAATGTTACGAAGTTTATGATCTATCATATTCTTCATAAGTAATCTAAAATGATTAAGTGGAAGGGCATTAAGTCTAATGCAATGTAGCATCTTTGTGCTAGGAATATATCCCAATGATAATCCAATGCGCCTTGGTCCAGGAGTCTTATAATCGAATGCTATAAGCTGCATAGGAAGTATCCCTGTAGGGCTTACTGCATGCTCTGAGATAGCTGCCTGTTTGTATATTGCTGAATAATTTGCCATAATTTATAATTGTTTTAGCGTAGGCAACCCACCTGTTGGTAACTTAAGTGGAACCTGTGTTTGTGCTGTAACGTATTTTTCTATTAGCTTTTCAAATTCTACATCCATAGAATCTAAAGAAAATTTATAAGATCTAGATTCTACTAATCCACTAGTGTGCTTAATCTTCTCATCATAACTTTTAAACATTTCCATTAGAGCCTTACCTGCATTACTATAATTCAATGTATACCAACTTGCATGTTCTAATATCATATTATTTGCTGCAGTTGGATGCACGGGTGTCAGTTCACCATCTATTAAATCTGCATATCCTGTGAGGAAATCAATATGACCTGACCAATTTGATGATATAATTGGCTTTCCACTGAACATAAATTCTTGAAGTGGTCTTCCATATCCTTCACCCTTAGTAAATGATACCATTGCTTTAACCTTATCATGATTAAATAATGAATTTAATTGAGGTTGTGTCATATCTCCATGCAACAAATAGATATTAGGTAATTTTCCAGTTATGCTTCCCTTAATATCTCTAATATTAGTTGCAATTCGTTCTCTATCTAATACACTAAATGTAGCTTGAGAAGTTTTTAAAATTAATCCAGGTGCATCCTTCTTATTTTTGAAAACACTTAGGAATGTTTTTATCATCATGCCAACATCTTTGCGATCTTGTCCTAATTCTCCAGGAAGCCAGTGGCCTACAAATAAGAAATTGAAATCGTCCTTTACATTTAATAACTCACTTTCTACATGTTCGTCAGAAATGTATTCGCTGTTAAATACATTTGTATCTGTTCCTTCAAATAGAACTTCAACAGGAACATTGACCTTATGAACATTAACAACTTCACTAGTTTGGTTGTTTTGTTCTTTGTATTGGGTGCCTTCTAAGCAAACCTTAGCATGATTTGATGGAACAATAACCATATCCATTCTGTTGCATCCATGTATCCAATCTAGAGATACAGCGGTAGTTTCTATTCCGGCAGTGATACCAATATTGAATCTTCCGTTCTTTTGAAATTCGTGAGGTACTGTAACTTGAACCCATATGTCAACAGGTCTATCTGGATTTTGGGTTAGGATTCTATTTTGTATCCTTTGATGATCTTCATTACTAGTAGAGAGTGCATTCATAGGAGTGCTACCCCATCTAGTAGATGCTATTTTAATATCAAATTTATCCATTTTAATAAGGGATAAAACTAGATCTCTAGCATGATCACCGTATCCTGATCGTGTTTCTACTGGTCCACTAAATATTAATAATGGTTTAATCATTTAATTCTTCCCACTCTTCTTTTGTAAATTCAAACGTCGCATCCACTGCCAGTTGTATCTCACGTACCACTTCAATATTAATATGTGGTATATCGAGTAGTGTATCCAACCCCTCAGCATCAACTATTGGCGTACTATCAGTTGGTTCACATGTGTATGTCAATCTACCTCGTGGTACTATTGCATATACATCTGGTCCTGCTATAAATGCATTCGTTTTGACGATGTGGTATCGGTTGCAATACGTCCCATCATAGAACCCGTCCATTCTTTCAATTTCAGTATATACCCGTGGTGACACGTATAAAACTTCGGGTCCACCACACATGGTTTGTCTATGAAGTTGGTCAGATACTTTATGTATACCACGCTGTATTGCTTCTTGCAATTTTGTCATTTATAATCTACCCTTTACTTCGTTAACCAATTCTTCGATTGAATTAACTTGTTTAATTCCGTACCATCTACATGTAACATCCACATTTCCTTTTCTGTAAAATCCTTCTGGGCAACATACAACAATTGATTGTGGATGTGTTGCTCCAAATAAGCCAAGTTCTAACAGTGTAATTGGAGATGTAGTGTTAGGATCAAAATACATTATGATCAAATCACAATATGTCTGAGCTAATAATTCCCATTCTACTTGTTTTGTAAATTCATTATCACCATCCGTTTGTTCCCATGATGAGTCCCAATCATCACGTCTTGGATTTAAGACAATTACGTCATCTTCTTCCAATAATTTAACTACCTTATCTTGCCACTTTTCTGCCTTTCCCATTTCAATACTCCCAGCAAGGAATACTGAAAATCTGTTTTGAATGTCTAGGAAAAAGTCACTTGCTGCTTTAATTTCTATCATATTTTATTTACAGTAAATCGTTTAAGAGGTTTCCAATTTTTTAATGTATCGTTTATTCCGTCTGCCATGGCATCACACATGTAATTATGGTTTAATTTACCATCTAATAGCCATTGCCTTCCTGCTAATCCTGCAGCCTTTCTTTCATCTGCTGGAGTATTGTACCATTCCATAATCTTATCTGATACTTCTTCGTAATCTACTCTGTCATCGAAAATATATGGGGTAGGTGGTGAACCATTAAGACTTCTAACTCTAGACCAAATTGGTTTCACCCATACTCCGTGATCTACTTTGCCTTCCCATGTTTTCCAATTATGTAGTGATCCATGCTTTACATAATCTTCTTCATCTAATTCTACTCCATCAACTGAAAATCCACATTGATCCTGTAATCCACCTGTGACATTTACAATAATTGGATTTCCAGCCATCATTGATTCACATGTTGTAAGACCAAAGCCCTCATTGTTGGCAATATTAATTGTAACATCTGCCATATTATGTAACCAATTCATTCTAGTAGTATCTAATCCACCACCTGAGAAGATCACATCATAATCTGGACATAATTCTTTCTTTACTGCAATTAGATCTGTACCATTATCATCAATTGGAGAAGTGTGCATTAACAATAAGCATTTTTTAGATTTTGCCTTAGGTAATTTATCACAAAATTCTTTATACGCTAAGATGAGATCTCCAGGCTGTTTACGTCTAATATTTCTGTTAATCCATAACAAAACAAAATCCTTTTTACCACATTGAGTTTTTACCTGTTCCGTAAATGTCTCCATTTCAACTAGCTCAGCCTCATCTGTAACAGGATAATACCAATCTGAACTGATTCCATGGGGAACGTATTTTACTTGCCACTTTTTTGGCTGATTCCAAGTAGATTCCCTTTTACTTCCCCAAACTCTCCTAACGATTCCATATGTTTGCTTAGAAATACATGAAATCCAATCACATGATTCAAAATAATTTCTATTATACATTGGATCTGGGAGATCATCCCAAATGTGATAGAATAAAATTGGAAGTTTTTCTCTAAATTCGTGTGCAGATTCATATAACCATATCCAATATCTAGGATCGGTAAAGTGGAGAATTGCATCGGGCTGTTCTCTAGCTATAATTTCCCTTAGCTTATTTGGATCTCCGTAGCCTGAGCAAGGATAAACCTTTACGCTAGCATCTTTACACCCAGTTTCTTCTTGAATTGCTTGAGAGAGATCAAATATTTTTCCTTCATCAGGATGAGTTATTGCAGCGCCCATTTGAACCCAGTCAAATTTGTCTGCAGTACCTGTAACTATTTGCCTGCTAATTGTTGCTATTCCTGAGTGCATTCGTAAATCATCAGACAACAATAAAATCTTTTTTTTCCGTTTTGCCATATAACCTGCTCAATTCTTAAAAGTTTGATCCACTAATTTCTAATTCAGTTACTTCATCAACTCTATCCCTAAACTCTCTGTCTGTTAGATATAAGAATATCGATCTGTTTACAACTCTCTGAAGAGATGTGTCGTGTTGAATGCCCAATATCTTGAATGATTGGTATATATTCGATAATAATTTAACACTAGTTAATTGTATGTCTACTTTTTTCTTATCCATAAAAACTCTTATTTTGGTTCCTATAAATAAGTATATATCACTTTGAGTTTATATCACAGGGTGAGCCGTTAAAATCACACCAATCACACAATTTACTAGGCTTTGTAGGATAATCGTCATCTAATATTGAAATAAATGATCCATCTTCTTTGAAAACCATATCTACGAAAGCGTCAAAAGCCTTAATAGCCTTGTTCATGCTAACCCTTCCATGTGCAGGTGCAAATCTTGACATTCTAGGAATTGGAAATTCAGAATCCTTTGGTAGTTTTCGTCTTACTATTTGAAACTCAACACTAATACTATCAATTGGTACATCATACTGCTGAGAATACCATTTTTTGTAAAGTAATATTTGCTGCTTTTTGAGATCAGATCCCTTTTGCCACTTACTCCATCCATTTGTAGATGTTTTAATGTCTATGATTGTAATCTTACCAGATCTAACATTCTGAATGATTACGTCAATAAACCCAACTACTATAATGCCGTCTCGTATTTTAAGATTTAGTGATAATTCAATACCTAGAAGTTTCCATCCACGTTTTTGATAAAATCTTGCTAAATTCTTTGACTTTTTAAACCATCTAATAATCTCTAACCCGTCTCTATAGAATTCATTTAGATCTCTAGGTCCACATATTTTAGTAAGGTCAGTTTCACCAGATTCTAATAATTTGGTTTTTTCTTTTAAGAATTCAGCCTTCATGCTATCCATCAAAAGCCTATTAAGGTCTATCTCATTTGCCTTAGCCTTTGTTTCAGTATACATAGTCAACAAATAATGCTGAAGAGTTTCATGCATAGCAGTTCCAAACAGAGTATGAATGCTACCCATTCTACCTCCTATTCGGTCAACATATTTGTATTTGTACTGTCTAGGACACTGTGACCACGTAGAAAACTGACTATAGCTTAATCTTCTTGGTTCTGATTCTGTTGTCATAATTTTAATTTCTCTACAATTTTTGGATCTGTACCGTACTTAGTACAAATAGAATATAGGGTATCTACTCCGTTTTCTAAAGATCGTAAAATGTTTATGTATGATATTGCACGTTCAGTTTTACATTCAAACTCTTTCTTAACTAGATCTACTAGCCACGGTTCGTATTTTGGAGTTTTAAAGTCAGGTTTTACATATTTTAAAAACACTCTACTCTTAGGAATAATGCCAATGAGCAATTCATACACAATTGGTGGATCTAATCTTTCTACAAAGGGTTGTAATTCATTAACAGTTGTAATCCACTCAGGCTGCATAGATAGAAACCGCATAATCATGTATGTAGACCATGATTTTTTATCTGTATCTGTCAATGTTGACCAATAATCTGGGTTTTGAGTTGCAGTTATTTGGCGTATATGATCAAATAATGTTTTCGGTTTATCTATTTTCTTTGCCATATTATTTATCGATGTTGTCTAACAATTCAGTTATTGCGTTAGTTCCATTATCATTAATTGCTCTAGTACCAATTCCTGCAAATTCCGTAGTTAACTCTGGAATGTAATCTATGTATTTAAATTTGTCATCTTCGTTAGTTCGCAAATACCATTTATTGTTTTTTTGATCGAAAAAATATACATTCTTTCCCTCATCAACTCCCATTTGAACTGCCCAACCAGTTCCACCGTTTACCAATTGATTTGTTGAATTGACAAATGTTCCTATTGCAAATATGGATTCTGCGTGTTTAATCTGAAACCAATTTCTACATATAAGTTTTTTAATATATGGAGCATCGTCCAATCTTGCTAAACCCCTGTTTAGAGTTTCATCTGCAATCTTGACATGTTCAAATCCCTCTTCTAATTCTGTGTTTGACATAACATATGGGTATCTAGAATCATGAGTATGACCCTTAAACGAATATGCCACTGTGCTTGCACCTCTTAAAAAACCTTCAACTTCCCAAGTCATATCAGAACCTGGGCAACCACCACTGTGATTTGTGTATCCATTTAAAAATGTTTGTATGGTCATATTGATGTTATGATTGGAGTAGTAGTTGTAGATCCGTTGTCTATTGCAGATTTTTCTATTCCGTCTTCTGCGTCCTTTATTTCTTTAAGCAATAGTGCTTGAATTTGTGGATGTAATGTTTCTAATAACATTTTTCCACATTTGACGCAATTTAAAACCTCAACATGCTGATAGCTATCTGAAGCATCTCCTGTTAAAATTCTGCTAACCTTCCTAAGCATAACAGTTTCCATAAACTGATCACCTTCGCAGTGTGGACATAGAACTGCTGTTGTGTCTGCAAGTGTTATTTGCTTTGGTGGCAAATTAGTAAAGTCTGTCGTTTTTGACATAAGTGTAACCCTATTTTTTAAGTTCTGATAATAATTCTATAATGCATGCCATAAAGTTTATTTCTGAATCTATGACTAACGCATCCTTATATAAATAATCTGCTATTATTAAAATACATGCAGTTTCTTTTCCTTTTGCAAATTCATGCAGCTTATCAAATAACAATCTATATACATCATCAAATTTAGAAACATGATTGTTTGCTATCAATTGACGTATATCATTGAAGATAGATTTTGCGCTTCTACTTTCTCCCAATAGACCAAGTATTTTCAATCTAAAATCCCCATCTAATTGAGATTTCTTATCTAATACAAGAGTATCGTCGTCAATTTGCCTCTGGCACTCATTGATTATTTGCCTCATATCTGGATAATGGCGATTGACGATTGTTACCAAATCTGATGTTTCGTATTCGATACCTTCCTTCTTAAGAATTTTAGATATGTGTTTAGCTACACTCTTTTTGTTTGGAGGAACAACATTAAATATCTGACATCTGCTTTTGATTGGCTCGATAACTCGTTCTATAAAATTGCAGGTAAGAATAAATCTACAATTATTTGAAAACTTTTCCATAAGATGCCTAAGCATTGCCTGAGCACTTATAGACATGTAGTCAAATTCATCTAATATGATTATTTTACCATCTCTGAAGCTTCTAGTTGTTGCAAATCCTTTAACCTTAGTTCTAACAACGTCTACTCCAGTTTCGTCAGACGCATTGATTATAAGGTAATCACAATCTAACGATTTTGCTAGTATTCTAGCCAATGTAGATTTGCCAGTTCCTGCAGATCCATAAAACATTAGATGTGGAATATTTCCAGTTTCTATATGTTTAGCTACTGCTGACTTTATTGCATCATTGCCAATAAATTCGTCTAACCTAGTAGGTCTATATTTTTCAGGAAATAGAGAATGGTTTAATTGCTTATCATCTGTTATATTTCCAAAAAACTTATCTAGATTTTTACTCATCTTCATCTACTTCTATTAAATAATAATCTGACTTGTAATCTAAAATGTCAAAAGAAATATTTGCAACTCCTTCACTGCTAACACTTAGTGTCATTTCATCTGCTTCCTTATTTGCATTCAAAATTTCCTTTAAATGTTTAGCTGAGAACAATTTGGTTGGAAGCGGGTTTCCAGTGTACTCTGATTCAACATCAATGCTGACATGAGTAGTATTAACTGTGGAATATCCAACAACCACACGTGCAATCCCATGAGCTTTGTCATATGTTATTGCAAAATTCTTTGATCCAATAGCGTTTACTGCCTTTACAAACTTTTCAGCAAAGTCATCATTCAATTTAAAGTATGCTACCCAATCTGAAGGAACATCATCTGCATCTGGAGCCTTTGGAATAACGCTAAGTTCTGACAATGCAAAACTAACATTGAATCCATCGTCCTTAAATTCTAACGCAATAGGATCATCTTGTCCTGCATTTTTAATAGATATATCAATCATGCTTCCTAACATATTAATAACTCTACTTAAATTTGCAGTTCCATAAATTCCAAATTCAGAGTTTGGAAGATCTACGTTTTCCATAGAAACAAAGCCTAATACTGATTTATCTTCTGCAATAAATCTAGTACTCAGTACATTGTTTTTTATTTTCCATTTTACTGAATCTGCTGCTCCACCCAAATGATATTTTTGGATGAAGTTTTTTAAGCTGGCTTTAACCATTTTTTTTATAACCTTTTGTTGTTTACGATAATGTGAAGAATTTATTTACTAATGCCGAATTTGTAGTAGGCTTAGTCCATCGCAGAGCTTCATATATTCTTCCTAATTTGTTATCAAGCTCCGTATCATATATTTTATTTACGTTCATGTATTCTGTTACATATTCCATGATTTCAACAGGATCATCTTCCCCTTTAAATGCCAATTGATCTAGCTTCAGTGGGTTATCCTTTAGATATACCCATTTAACTTTACTATTGTTTACTATTGGAGGGAAATCGTATGAACATTCAAAATATTTAAGAAGATCATTGTATGCCATTGCAGCCTTAACTTGAATTGGAGTTCCTTTCTTAAATACTCCAACTTTGCCACTGTTTGATGTTGGCAATTTATATTTTTTTAGTGTGTTAACTGAAGATACTCTTGCCATATCAAGCGGAGTCAGCGTTTTCATAACCTTCTTGAAATCTAAGATAATTGAATCTACTTTTTCTTGTTCTAAATTTTCCAAAACAATTCCATTAAGAACATCTGTCATTACCTTTTTAAATGCAGGTGGAAATGATGATCTAACTGTTGCCAATCCTGTAACCTTTAATTCATTTACAGGAACTCCGTCATCAATAATAATCCACTGGGCATATGCCTTTTTAGCTGCAACCCATAATGCTCGTCTAGCTACAGATTCTTTTTTAATTTCAAGTCTATGTATTTTAAGATTAAACATTCTATATGCCAATACATCATAGAATGAATTGGTAAAATTTTGAACTTCTTCTGCTATATCATATGTTGCCTTTGCAACTTTATCATCATCCCAATCTTCTAAATCTTCAAATCTAGCATCCAACAGCGGCTTAGCACTAAAATAAACTGAATCTGTATCAATGTATATGTTGTAATCTTTATTTCCGCTTTCTAATTCTTTATTGTATTTGTGATTAATTGCTTTAGCCGTATTTTTAATCACATTCTGACCAACACTTGTAACTGCTAATGCGTTATCTAAATCATAAAATCTAAATACTGAAAGACCTAATACCCCATATAGCGAATTAAGAAGAATCTTCTGAACCAATTGACGTTGCTTATAGAATTTGTATTTTTTATCATCTCCTTCATTTCCATATTTTTGCATTAACTTTTTGAATTTGACTCTCTTATCAAACCATTTACTAAGTACGTTTGGAATACAACCTTGAATATCTGTCCTATAAATTATTCCGTTAGACGAAATAGATACTCCACCTTCTTTAAAAAACTTCTTGAGTTGCTTATGCGATACTATATCACCATCTAATACCCATTTCTTTCTAGTTTCATTTCTAAAATCATCAGCATTCCAATTTTCAACCTTTCCAACTTTGGTTTCTGGTGATATATTCAAAGACATTATGATTGATGGATATAGAGATGTTAAATCTAAATCATATACCCAGTCATATAATCCACCTTGGGGAATTTTTACATATGCTCCAGTAAAACTTGCCTTAGATGAATTGCTTTCATCTATTTGAAAATCTCGTTTTGGCTTATTTATAGAAACAACGTTATTCTGTTTTAAATATGTAAGAAGGGCGCCTTCTAGGTACTTAGACGAATGAATGAAATCTTCGTAACATACTCTACCTGCATGCGCGATACCTCTAGCCAAATCTATTAATTGTAATTTTGCGTCTAGCGATAAAACTAATTCAACATCTGTTATATTGTATTCAATAAATTTATTAATGTCATCCTTTAGTAATTCATTGAGATTTCCAGAATATTTTATTTTTCCGCGTTTCAATTCTTGTTGAGAAATGGCTTCTAGTGAATATGATGCAGATTTTGTATACGTGAATTTTTTATAGAGTTGCATATAATCTAATAGACTCACTCCTGCAATTCTCCACACATTACCATATTCTGAGAACTTCACAATTCCAATTGGAGATAATCTCTTTACATGATCTTCTCCTAAGATTTTTCCAACCCTATTTATGACATATGGATTATCAAATCCTGATGTATTCCATCCTGTTACAATTGTTGGAGAAATATCTACCCAATAATTAACAAACGCCATAAGTAAACTTTCTTCATCCTCAAATGGCTCAACAATTCTAGTAGGAGTTACTGTGCGCTTTACTCTACCTTCTGGATCTAAAATGAATACGACATATGTTTGAGATACATTGTCGTGTGCCGCAATTGATGTTACAGTATTTTCTGCCTTATTCGCATGAGGAAATCCAACGGTAGTTTCAACTTCAATATCATATGTTAATATTGTATGATTTATTGAAGGAGTATCGTCATCAGTATATAAATCTACTAATGTTCTAGTTGTTGGATTTACATCGCTTTCAAATAGATCGTCTGGATTTTCATCCTTCCAATTAAAGGTCTTTCTACAAGAATCCCCAAACATAGTTGTGAATTCTCCATCTTCGTCCTTAACATAACAATATCTTTTATACGGAAATGTTTGAAGTCCTAATATATCGTCCCATACATACGCTTGTCTATTGTACGAATCTACATAACAATTTTGATACATATACTATTTTATTTTACACTAACTAATTTTCCAAAGATATTTGATTTCAGTATCCAACCATTCATTTTACCGTGGTTGTTTCCAATTTGGTATCTATCCTTATGAATTCCTCTGATGATGTGAAGATATTGCTTTTTTCCAACCATGCATAACACAATATCACCCTTCTTAATTGGATGCGTGAAATTTACAAAGTCGTATGGTTTAACTCTACATAATTGACCCGATTCTATTATCGGTGTCATAGAGTTTCCAACGGGTCTAAACGATACAGATATTCCCGCTTTTAACGTTTCAATATAATCATCTGCCCAACCCATTCTTATACCTCACATCCGCCAGCGACACACGCCAACTCACCAGCTAAATCCGTATTGTCTTCTACTTCTAATATGTTGGTAAGTTCCACATTGGATAGGGTTTTTAATCTAGTTTGATATTCTGCTTTTGTACATTCCTGAAACGGAGCTTGCACATACGTGTGTTCATTATCATCAAATGGAAGACAACTAAGTCCGTTAAATTTGGTTTTATTTGACCACATCCATTCTGCTACCATTGCCCAATCCCCATTCTTAATGGATATTGTAGCAGATACATTATGACTGTTTGCACCGCTTCTATGTCCTCCTCTAACCCATTCTTCGTTCCATTTGGAAATTCGTGTTAAAAAGTCTATAGTAGATTCAGATCTTAGCAATCCACCTCTATGTGCTTTTTGTGGAATTCCTATAATAGCCTGGAGATGTGGTTTGAAAAAATCATCTTCTATTAATGATGGATGATTCTCTGCTAGATATGCGTAAATTGCTTCATTCTTACCAACTCGAATATTTCTAATATAATGGCGTGAATGCCATGCGTGAATCCCAGATGCACATCCCAAAACTAATGAAGATGTTCCTGAAGGTTTCACAGTTGTTGTTCTTGCAGCCTTATTGATACCGATCAATCTGGCAACTCTTGCGTTCTCCTTAAGCACAATTTTAGATGCTCCTACTAAATCTAAGTTTTCTAATTTTCTGTTTGCAATACCAGTCATGCCTACACCAATTAGTGCATCCTTTTCAGTTGTCTTTTTCCATACATCCCTAAGATAATGAAAATCGGTATACCCCGCTTGGAGGGTACCGATAAATGCAGCAGCCTTTACTCTTGCATTTAAATCTTCTTGATTTTCTACTGTAGCTGCATTCACTTCAGTTAAATTGCAAAATTGATTTGCTCTCAAAGCTATTTCTGCACAAGGATTTGTTCCAAAGTCTTTGTCGTGAGAAAAATAAACTCCGGGTTCTCCTGATCTACTTTTCTTCACCCTATCCCAAAATTCTAAAAATTCGTCCTTCTTAACTCTATGTCTTAAAATTACTGCAGAGTTATTAGATCTTGCCCTCTGTGGATTCAATTCGGACCAATTTCCATATTTGCAAGTTGCCATATCTTCATCATCAAACGAGAATAATGCAATCAGTGCAGCTCTTCTAATTCCACCAGATAAAACTGAGTCCGCAATAAAGCAAACAATATCATGAACTTCTAGCGACGTTAATTTTTCTCCGTTTGTTTTAGTATCTAGAATTTTAGTAATATCATGAACGCAATCCTTAAGTGGCTGTGGACCTGGTGCTTTACCTCCACTAGTTACCAATGCTGCACCCTTTGGTCTAATATCTGAATAATCAAATAATATTGTAGACGTTCCTTCAAAATACGATTTCATAAGAACTTTAATCGTATCTGCCCATCCTTCAATTGAATCGCTTATTAAGAATCGTTTTGTTCTGTTTGGATTTGGCTTTCTAATTTCTGGAAGAGTTTCTATATGATGGTATTGAACTGAATATCCAACTCCTGTACCACCTAATAATAAAAACATTGTTTCTCCAAACGCTCTCCAATCATCTATCGGCAAATATGCACAATTAAAAACTCTATTAGGGCTGATTTCTATTGATTTTCCAGCAAATTGCATGCTCCTCATAGATGGAAGAACTTTTTTGGTATATACAAAATCGTAAACTTCATATATCTCACTTGTCAATTGTGGATACTTTTTAATATGCATTTCCATATTCCTAGTAACTAATTCTTCCCAAGTTTCTCTTCTCTGCAACTCACTTTGATATTTCGCATACTTCATATAAACTGTAATATCAGACAGTATTCCACTAGCTAACTCCATTCACTTCTCCGGTCTTTAAGTTTTTCAGGTAAGTTTAAGTATCATATATACCTAAAGATTTCTGCGCGTTATTTTAATAAACATCAACTTTATTCTTCATCAATTCCCTTATTAGATCCCTTCATAGATTTATATCTTTTAAAAATCATTTCCTTATCAGTTTCTTCATCATTTTTCATATTATTTCTAACCTTAACCCCGTCGCTAGAATTAACGTCATAAATTTCTATATATCCAATTGATAGATCCATTTTGGCAGGGAATGTCATTCCGTCTGAGCCGAATCTATTTTTAACAATATGAATTCTTGCTTTATCATTCACTTTATCATTGTTCGTTCTAGATACTGACATAATAAAGTCTGCGATCATTGCCTTTGCAAAACTATCTGCCATTGAATCTGCTTGAATGACCTGCTTATCTACTGCACTTCTATTTGTTTGAGATGCTGTCCATATAGGAAGTTGCAGTTCCCCTGCCATTCCCCTTAGCTCGTCATATATCCCACCCATTTCATCGTATTTGCTATCAGATGATTTGTTAGATTGCTTAAGGAGATCACCATAATCAATTATAATCAAATTTGGGTTCTTACCTAAAGCTATTAGCTTTTCAATATGAGATTTTATTGTTCTAGTAGTAACCGTTTTCTGAGGATAGAATTTAATGACTAAATTTCCAGGATCTTTAATGTTCCTTAGAATTCTAGTAATTTTTTTCTTCTTAGATAGGATGTTCTGAGATGGAATTCCGCTGAAAATACTGTCATATCTTCTTCCCATATATTTTTCAGAAAGTTCTAGTGTATAGTGAATTACGTTTTTACCATCCAGTATTGCTTGTTGTGCAATTTTAGATAACATCCATGATTTTCCACCACCTGTTGGTGCTAACACAACTCCTAATTCCCCAGGTCCTAATCCTCCATCTAGTGCAGAATTGATAATATCCCAAGGAGTGTGAACAGTCAATCTAGCTTCTTCAGATAATCTAGCTTTAATATCGTCAAAATACTCATGACCAATATCAAATTCTTCTCCCACTCTCTGGGCGTCTTTTATCTCCTCAGCAATAGCATCCCAATTTTTAGCCTGCATATAATCTACTGACTTCAGTAATGCAGACTTCATTCTTTGGTTTTTACAAAATTCAGAAAATTGATCCTTTACAAATTGGATATCCTTTGCTTCTAAATTCTTATAGATATTCCTAAGTTGATCTATAATGACAGCTTTAAATATGTCATCATCAACAGTAGTTTTTATCAGAATCTTAAATACTTCCAATGTAGGAGGTATTGAATATTCATCATAATAATCTAATATGCGTTCTGAAACCCATGTGTTTGCATCACTTTCAAAGAATTCAGGATGAATGATGTCTCGAATTCTTTCTAAGAATCCCCTATCTGTGAGTAACGCAGCAAGAACTTTTGTTTGAAATGATTGCCCGAATGTAGATAAATTATCCGTTTGACTCATGCGCGTATCTATCTAGTGTTTTAAATGTTGACTGAATCCATGTTGGAAGACTTGGCATTGCATCTATCATACCTTCCTTTATTAGTTTCTTTTGCAATTCTAATCGATTTAATTCTGGTATATGTGAATTGAAATTATCTACTATTTTCAGTTTCAATGCTCCACTAATTAACGTCTTTTCAAGATTCATTAGTTTCTTATTTCTCTTCAAAATATCTGCAGATTCCAATAGAGTAGAGTAAACCTTTATTTTGCTTCCACCATCTACTTGTTCTTGGGCGTATTCCAATAAATCCGTCATAGATATTTTTCCACCAGTAATGATTGGAAAACGTTTTATCAGTGTTTTTAGTGCTATTCCCTTTATTCCACCAATATTATCAGAAGCGTCTCCGTCTATCATTCTAAACAACAAAAAGTTTTCATTAGGAATTCCATATTCTTCGTATAAAGATTCCTTTGTGTAAAGCTTTTTCTTAGTAGGTGACCATACTGTAGTTTCATCATCAACCAATTGAAGAAAATCTTTATCGGACGACATTATAATTGATCGTTCCTTACATAACTTTCTAGACACATATCCAATAACATCATCTGCTTCAACCCTTGGGTATAACATGAGACTTACTGGAAGTCTAGATAGTATTTTAGCAGTTATCTGCAGTTGACGCTTCATCTGGCGTCTTTCTTCGTTATCTGACAATTGGCCATATACTCTGTTCACTCTAGATAATCGATTTTTACCTCGATTTGCCTTGTATTCAGAATATATTTTTTTTCTGCTAGCAGATCCGTCTTTGCCATCAAACGCAATTATTACCCTTGTGGGTTTAAATTGTCTAATAGCGTATCCTACTGATGTTAAAAATCCAGTGGTTCCACCTATATGGTCACCATGTTCATTTTGAGTTGGAATTGCACACCACGTTCTAATAAACGTATTTAGGCCGTCAACAATTAAAACATTTGAATTTGCAGTTAGTTTAGAATGATCTGGGCGCTCACTCTTCAGTTTATTAAAGAGCTCATAGTATCTTTGATTTTCGTTTACCACGGATCATGCCAACTCTAATTCTGATGCTTCACCTTCTGCATCACCTTCGTCATATTTCATAATCATCTCATCACAGATTTCATTATATATTGCATCTCTGATTATTGGATCTGATTTCATTCTTGCCTTAAAATCATCAGTTTGAAATTGCCATGATTCTAATACCTCTCCGGTATCTTTATCTATATGATCATATACTGAATATGATCCTTTCTTTTTGACAATTTTGTAATCTTTAATTACCTTAAGCCAAGAAGCATATTCATCAATGCCGCTATTGAAGTTAATTTCAAAGTCACAGAATCCTTCAGGAGGTCCTAATCTGTTTTTAACTACTACAGCTTGAACCTTAATTCCAGATACAACATCATTTCCTTTGATTTTTGTTTTTAGCTTAGCTTTCTTTTTTAGCCTAAGTCTTACTGATGAATGAAACTGTAAACCCTTTCCACCTGATGTAGTGTATGGATCTGCAAATGCTGGTGCATTCATTTTCATTCTAAGTTGATTAGTGAAGACTAGAGTAATTCTTTGCCTTCCAATCATATTAGTAATTTTTCTTAATGCCTTACTTATGATAATTGCTTTGCCTGTTGCATAACCATCTTTACCATAATCTGAAGCTAATTCCTGTTCGGTTGAAGCTGCAGCAACAGAATCTACAACGATAGTTACAAATCTAGAATTATCTACCGTGCTACGTATCTGTTCAATTGTATTTTCTATGTATGAGAAGATTTCTTCAACAGTATCTGCATTTACTAGAATTAAATTCTTAGTGTCTACACCTATTGCTCTAAAAAATTCCCTACTAACTGCCATCTCAGTATCAATGAGAACAGCTACTCCACCTTTCTTTTGAGTATTTGCCAATAAATGCGCAGATACTAATGATTTGCCACTTTGCTCTAATCCTGTAATTTCAGTTATTCTTCCAACAGGCACTCCACCGTATCGACGATTGGATATCTTGATGTCCAATATTGAATCACCAGTAGATATCCAATCGGATACGTGGGTTGGCGCATCTAACTCATCTAGAGTATACGCCACTTTTTGACCTTCGAATAACGAATTAAGACTATCGGCAAGTGTTTCTTCTAAGCTCCCGTCAATAGGTTTGCTAGATTTCTTCTTTGCCATATATACTTACTCGGTTTCAAATACTTCTGAGAATTCTTTTGTGAATTCGTCGTCGTCTAGGTTTTCGTCATCGTCGTCATCATCGTCATCTTCCTCTTTCCAAGGAGCATCACTTTTCTTAGATTTCTTAGACTTCTTACCTTTTTTGTCCTTTTTAGACTTCTTAGACTTCTTAGGTTTTGTTTCTTCATCACCATCATCGTCACCATCATCGTCATCACCATCATCGTCATCATCATCGTCGTTATTCTTTTTAGAATTTTTAGGATTAACCCAATTTTCTAAAATTTCTTCCAACTCATCATATGATAGTTCAGTAAACATTTCTTCTAAGTTTTTCTGATCTTTTAGCCATTTTTTAACTAACTTAGGATCGTCGCTTAGTTTAGAAGCCTTTCTAGCAGGTCTCACAGAAGTTTTTGGATACATTTGTCCAGCATCTTCTGGTGACTCATACTCTACCTTCAAATCAGTCCCTTCCAATACACTTGAAATATCACCATATTCTGGGTCTGCAACAATTGCTAACAGTTCCAATAATACAGTTTTTCCAAATGACCAAAAACGAACTCCTTTGTCTTCTTCTCCCCTTACAATTACAGGAACGTATGTTCTCAATTTAGGAAGAAATGGTTTTGCCTTTTTCCATCCGTCTTTGCCTTCATTTCGCAAAGCTTCTCCAAATTCAGCTATCGGATCTGGTCTCCCATAAGTCTGTGGAGATAAATAGGTTTTCTTTTGGATGTTGTAATGAAATTGCAACTCTGTAAATGGATCATCAGAATTAAATTTGTAAGGAACAATCCTTACTGTTTGTGATCCATATTCTAATTTGAATACGTCGTTATTACCAGTTTTTTTAAGATTGGTTAACTTCTTTTTTAATGCATCAATATTCATATTGGTGTCTTTCCTCGTTGTTTACGTGTTTAAGTGTTTAGCGTTTAATAGTACAGATAAATATTAAGTACCATAGTCTTTTGCCATCATTTGCTAAAATAAACTTAGAAATTGCGAGCGTCATTTAGATATAATTATCGCAAAATTTTCTATGTTTTTTTAGATTAATCGATATTGATAATTTCAAATACCTTAGTTGATACCTTGCGTAGACCATTGCTATCCAATAACAGCACACTATTTCTGTGCTCTTCCCATGGGACAACATGACTGCGACTTACTCTTCCAGTCTCCATCCTAACCAACTCATTCAGGGCGTTGATCGTATATAACGTATTAGTTTGTCTCTTTCGATGAACTAGAATCGTATTTAGATCAGGATGTCGATAATTTGTATCGTTATGTACATTGTATGTGCAAAAAAGTTCCTCCTCATTTAACTTATTTTGAAGAATAAACAAATGGCTAAATATTAGGTCGTACGAATATTGAATCTCTGATAATACTGTTTCTAGTAAATTTCTTGAAGTGAAGGTGCATAACAATTGCGATTTCAATTACGTCTCCACTTACAATTATCAAAATGCCATCTTTTTATAGCATTATGACTTTCAATGTAGTGTCTTTCTAATTCATTGGCATATACTTCATCAGTAGTTTCATCTAAAATTTCTTTTGTAAATGAAGATTTACCGTATTTCCGTATTGCCTTTTCTATTAATCTACCTGATCCAAAATAATTTTTATTACCTTGTGCAGATAGTCCTATATATTGTTTACCATTAACTACATTTGTAGTTTTGTAAATTTGAAACTGGCTTTTGATCGTAGTCTCCTAAATTTGTTGTGTACATATAAATACACAACAACATCTCGAAAGGAGTTATAAACCTTCTTTGTCTTCTGCTTCTAGTTTTTCACGTTCTTTTGTATCTTCAACGTACTTAACTGCTAGCTCAGCTGCAACTGATCCATATGCAGCTGCTCGTTTTGCTTCTTTACTATTTCCAGGGCGTGGTGTTGCTACAATATTTGGGGGTTGCTCTTCACCTTCTCCGTCTTCGCCTGTAGAAACATTATCGGTAGAAGGTGTAGAATCGTTGGGTGTAGAATCTTGTTTAACTGGAGCACTATCCTTACCATCTTCACCACGATCATTTGCAATTTTTTCATATTCTGAATCGTTGGATTGTACAAACTTATCACCATCACGCTTAAATTCAACTGGTTGTTTTCCAGATTTAGAATAAAAACCATATGCAATGTGCTTAAGTCCTAATTTATCTCGTTGTGCTCTAGCACTACCGCTTCCCTTATCTTCATCTTCGTATAGCAGATCTAATACGTTTTGAATCAATTCGTATATTACATCATCAGGAGTACCAATTTCTTTGAGAGATTCCTTAAGAGCGTCTCTATGGATACTCTTAGATAAATCTACTGGCTCAAACCCTACTTTAGCCAAAAATGTAGTAGTTGATAAAGCAGCGCTAAAATATGCGTCGTATTTCATAATTTTCCTTATCTATTGTACTATAACTATCTTTCTAGTTCTATTTGTTTTAATTTTCCATACGATTTTCCCTTGTATCCTCTAACTGGAAATAGTCCAGATGGATTTAATTCTTGTACAATTAGATCTAACAATTGCCCATTTTCATTTTCTGATTTGTTTATATCAAATAGGAACGAATCATATGTATATAAAACCAATTTACTTGATTTACCAGATAATATCGAATTCAATCTATTCATTACCAGGATGTTCATTTCAGTTTCATATAACTGAAGTAAATAATTAAGAAGCTTTTGCTTAGTTATATCATTAATCAAATCTAAATGAATTTTTCTCTTAGATACTGGAGATGAAATGTATCCCTTGACATTTCCGTATTCCCACAGTGTATCAGTAAACTCTATGATTTTTGCACAATATGGAATAGATGATGTACTCTTATCAAATCCACCATAGAAATACTGAAATGTCTTTATTTTTGCTTCTTCAATTTCATCGTCAGTTAATTCAGATTTATCAAAATATTGTTTACCTAGCCATTCATATACATTGCCTTCTGGCAGTTTGTATTGAATTAACTTTGCTAATAAATGCGGATGATATGCAGAAAAATCAAACAATACCATTTCTCCGTTATCTTCAAATCTACTAACATATGCGTCTCTAGATTTATCTCTCTTAGAAAGACCAGAAAAATTAACTCCGCCAAATCTATTAGAAGGTCGACCTGTGGAGGTAAATGGATTGTACTCGGTATGTACCAATCCTTGTTTTGAAATATGCTTATCTGATCCTGTGAATTTATTAGGATTTACAAATAATCCATTTCGCTCTATAATAGATAGAGTATTCAAAAAGCTTATGTTGTAAAACGAATTTACCTTTATATCTTTAAGGTATGGATAAATTTCTTCGTATACGGATTCAAACCATTCTACCCACTTTAAAACAGGTATTGCCCTATTTAAGTTTTTATACTTATATTGAGTAGAGTATATGTGAGTATGGGACTTTGTATAATGGAGATCATATTCTGTTGTGGATCCATCCATTATATATCTACTTAAGGAAACATCAATTACATTTCCCCTTAGTGAAAACGCATGGTTAATTTTCTTTTTTTCTAAAACGTATTTTGCAGTGTTAGAACTTCTGAGCATTAATAACAAATCTATGTTTACGTTATTTGCTTCATTATGATTTATTGGAAGTACAAACGTATCCCCGTCATCTATAAATTTAATTAAAATCAAAGATATAGAATTATTTCTAGGATGTAGTTCGCTATCAGATAATACAAAATCTACAAAACATTCATCGTTTTGCCATCTACGTAAAAAACTACCAAAGGTTTCGTTAGTTATAGTTGTTATCATTTATCAAATATTTGCAATGGTGATACTTGGGTTGTGGATGGAGTAAGTACTCCTGTGCTCACATACTCCCCAGATCTATGATATTCTAATAAGTTTGGTAGCAATACATCTAAATCGTTTATAGTTCTCAGTCCCATGCGTATTTGGTTTAAATTCAACTCTCTTGCCTCATTATTGACTATATTCCATTTAAGAATAACTCCAATCCAAAACGGATTATCAATAAATTGAAAATACGTTTTCTTGGATACTTCTCTTACTAAATCCTTTCCATTTGAATTGGACATAAAGTATCTATGAAACCATCCTTTTAATACATCCTTGTCAGTAGAAAAGTTTCTTTCTGACTTAGGAATTCTTGCATAGAGTGAACTATCTATACGTGTAAGCTTATTATATTCTGATATTGACATTATCTAGATACCGATTTTAATCTATAGTTTCCAATTATTGTTGTTACCCAATCTCCTGCTACTATAGACTGATTTATTGATGTGACAAAGAAAAATCCTTGTTCATTATAAATTGCAGGTATGTAATCTATGTTAAATGCATCCCAATATCTGATTCCACTAATTCCATCTAACGTTATACTAACTGATAGATTCGGTATGGTAGTTCCTGAGTTAATTGGTTCACTATTAACATCTAGACCGTAAATATGTTTCACTATGGTTTCTTTGTCAGGATATACATAATTAGCCCATCCCGATTCGTGGTTAATCCAAAAATTACCAAAATGTCCATCGCCTGGCTTGCTATCTAGCTTATCTGTATTATTCTGAACGGTATCAGATTCATCGCTTTCAATTAAATCTTGTGCAAATAGATCTAAGTTATCCTTACCCTTGGAGACAATTGGGGTGATGCTAGATTCGAAAGGACCATATATGTTGTTATCTTTATCACTATGCATTCCGTAAATCGCTTGCATTTGCGTTTGTGTAGTGTGACTTATATCGGAATCAATATTTCTAATAAAAGATGTGGCTTGATTGAATTTAAATCTATATCGCTCAGTAGAGCTATCGTATTTAGAATACGCAACATCTACAACACTTGCAGTAGATCCTCTCTGATCTATTCTAAATTCATAGTTGTCTATTAGTGCTCCGCTAATATAATCTAAGAGTTCCCTTAATGCATCCTTCATTGTTTCTGTTTTTCCAAATACAGATTTAATCAAATCCGTACTAACAAATATTGAATACAACCAAGCTTCATCTTCTTCTAGTTTTCCAGATGTGTCGTTTCCTACGTCTCTATGTGAAATTCCATTTATAGATAAATCGTATCTAGACCCATCTACTAATATTCCCTTATCAAATCTTGGTGCGTTTTTATTTGGAAGTATACACACATCACCATCAGTTGAAATTAAATTTTCATGAAATCTGATTTTTGTTGTGCTTGAATCTAATTTTAAAAATTTAGAAGTTTTAGAAACAAACTGAGCGTTTAGCAGTTCTTCTAATAATCCCCAAGTAATGAAGGAATATGAATGGCGTTCTAGTTTTTTGTCTCTAGATAACAGAGAAAATGTGCTATCGTTTCCAATATCTACGTTAGGTGCATCTATTGTTCCTAGATGATGTTGAATTGCTGCAAATCTTGCTAATGTTATTTCAGTTTCTCTATCAGATCCAATTCCTTTTCCTTTACCACCTCGTAAATCTAATCTAGGAGATCTATAATCAGTAAACGGGTTAAATACATCCCTAACTGCATTGAACGCAAAATCTGTTCCAAACTGAATGCCATTATCTAAGTATGCGCGTCCAGATGAGTTTTCACTTAAATGAACTTTAATGTAATTGTATACCTTTTCAATTATAGATCCCCTATTGCCAACTGTATTGTATGTTGGATCTCCAAAATTAATATCGTATTCTAACTTTCCTTTATCTTGTGGCTCATCTATCGCACCTGGAATAAATGGTGGTATTTTACTCATACCTAGATACTGCCTATGCTGCCGTTCTAATACATATCTAATTTGATCCATTAATGGATCCAGCCATTTATATGGATCTATTTCTGGATAATCAAAATGTAATATGGGTGCAGGGTATCGTCTAGAAAATACTTCTAGCAATTTACCAGTTATGCTTACTCCTGATAATTCTGCTATTTTTTGAATAAATATCCTAATATCTTGCCAATTTCTTTCATCAAAGGAATTATCTATTTCCTTAGCAAAGGTAGACATTGCTTCACCTGTTGCTGCTCCAATTCCACCACCTATGAGAACTCCACCTGGGCCTCCAGCAATTCCACCCAATACTGCTCCAAAGATAAGTCCAATGGTAACTCCATCTGGGTTTACAACATCAGGCTCCACTTGCTTCCAATTCTTTAATAATTTTCCACCCCTAATCAATGCGCGTTTCAATTCTAAATCAGTTACATATTGTAAATCTGTAATAAATTCTGGGGTGTATAAGTGCCACCTATGATCTTCTAATCCTGTAGAACGAAATCTGTTTTCTGGCTGCAATTCAAAAACTGCCCTAGACTTGTTATAGAAAATATGACCTTCTGGATTTCTCATTATTTTCCAAAAATCTTCTATCTTTGATAAATCAGTTTGAGTTATTTCTTCTTGAACAGTAGCATCTGAATTGCTAGAAAACGTCGGTGAAATTAAACTAGATGGTTTATACCAAACTCTAGGATCCTTATTTAATCTAAGGTGATCTATATCTGTATTAAACCTAGTTTCAAAATAGTTATTAATTGAATTTCTAGAAGAAATAACTGCAGGAGACATAGAAACCAATTTTGTAGTAACAACGTACGCACCATCTTCTATTTGAACGACAAAGTTTTTTATGATTCCAATAAACACATCGTAATCTGCTCCTCTTCGCTCCTGTTCTATTTCGTATGGAGTAAGTGATTCAAAATCTAAATCATTGTTATTTTGAGATGCAGTTCCTAGCTGCCTAGATGATTCAATAAATTGTTTTTCAGATTCATAAAAATTTTCATTATCCTTTTTAACTAAGGCCATAATTTGGTTAGACTGAAGGTATTTCACCTTTTCTATATCGCTTAGATCTAGTGTAGGCTTCCTGTGTGAAGACCAACCATACTCCACAACTACTGTTTTTTGAACATTACATAAAAAATGAGAAAGCGTTTCAAACTGTTCTTGGCTAAATGCTCTCCATGTAACGTCTGCTTCTTTAATCATTCCCCAAGATCCTTGGTGATTTATAGAAATTGATTCTAAAACTGGACCAGGCTGTCCTCTATCTGAGAATATTTGAAGATTGTTGTTGCTGTTTAGCAGATTTGATGTAGAATCTTTATTAAATAAAACCTTTGCAATAGATCTGAATCCAGGATATGGGTTAATTCCATACATGTCTTCTGCTTTATAATTGGTTTCTAATACTATTCCGTTTATTTCATTTTCTTTTGGATCTCCATCAATTCTAGTAGATATTGTTTTTATTCCACCCAAACTGTCAATAGAACTCTTTTCTAGAGATTCCCTGTTATTGGAATCGTCTCGTCTATAACCAATTACTCCTGAAGACACTCTAGACCATACAGTACGACCTCCAGTACCATTCCATTTGTTATCTTGCTCATCATTTATTGGTGAAGCCAGTGTAGCCTGGGAGGTACTAGATTGTTTAGAGACTCCAAAATCGTTTTCTCTTCTCTTAAATTCATGTGCTACATTATTTGAAAATGTTTTATGTCTGTTAAGTGACATTGTTTAACCGATTAAATTCTTGAATAATTGCGTCAGTTTCCTTTGGAATTCTAAGTTGAAGCCCTTCTGTTATGTGTAATGATGCCTTACCTACATTGTTTGCAGAAGCAATAATCCACCAATAATCTACTCTTCCGTAAAACTGGTGAGCTAGAATATCTAAACGATCGCCGTCTGTTGCTACTACATATACGTCAGAAATTCTATTTGGAATTTTTGGATATCTAGTAGTAGTTAGAGTTCTCTTTCCATTGATGGTTTTCTTAATAGGTTGTGTTGAATATCGTGCCATAATTATTTGGTGCCCGGATTAGGTATTGCGTACGTAGGATCAAAACCATATAATTTATGATTAGGACCGTATGGACTCTTTAATTCGTTTTCAATTATATTTATTGTCAAATTTATATCTGCCATTTGTGGAAGCTTCAACCTGTCCGATCTGACTTCCCAAGGAACTTCAGGTGCAATTGAGTTATTATAACTAGATATGAATCCAATTTGCTTTTTAAATAAATCACCTATTGTAAATTCAATATACGGTGGAATCATAAATCCACCCTGTGTATATCCTGCTGGATGAATTAATCCTGCTAGGTAATTTATTTTACTCCATATTATTGGCACCTCTCGTTCATTACTAGCATACGCCTTAAAATCAAATGTCACTGATCTAGTGACTCCTTTATAAACATATACAGGATATGGCCTTCCAATATAATCTATTTGATTCCAAGAAGGTTGTCCAGATTCAGTCAAATTAGATACAGTACATCTAAACTGAATTGTTTTATTATTTATGACGTCTTTGATTTTGAAATTAACAGTGTCATCTATTGAAATAGATAACGGATCGTCTGTAAATACTGAATCGTTTATTGGATCAGATGCTGGACCTGGAAGTGCAACAGATACTGTCCTAGATCTTGGATTTAATGGATCTAATGGAGTAGTAGGTAATTGCGTAGTTCCTCTAGGATTCAATTTGGTTAAACCATCTATTGACTTTTTATCCTTTCTAGGTATTTGCGTTGGAATTATTGATTGTGGCAAAATGTTCTCGTTATGATGCGAATTCTCCCATACCTGCCATATGTGAATTCATTTTTCTTCCATCTATATTGACACCCAGCGGTTTACCTAACATAGCCACTAATTCGTTTATTGCTTTGGTATTTGCGTCCCTAGATGCATTATCTAATGATGCAGTTTGGCTAGTTATTTGAGTAGGCATTCCTGTCTTAGATAATATATTTGCGTTTGCAGTAGATTTAACACTAGGGGTCTGTGAAGACTTAGTCATGCTAGAAACACTAGGGGTCTGTGAAGACTTAATCATGCTAGAAACACTAGAATTAGATCTCCCACCACCGAACATATTCATTACCCAATCTACAACTCCTATAGCTCCTGCAATTATAGTTTCTACTACAGATGCAATTTTTTGCAAATTTTCAGGCTTAAACAATTTATCTAATAATTGAGTTACTGAATATGATATTTTCTGAAATGATTCAACTAATCCCCTTCGTGTATCGGGATCATTAAACGCATCTCCCCATGCAGAAGTCAGTTGTTGAACATGTTTTAAAACCGTAGCAATTGCAGGTTGTGCAGTCTTTACGATATTTCCAATTATTGCACCAAACGAATTTTTAAGTCTATCCATAGTGTTTTGCATGTCACCTATGTTTTTAACTCTGTCAATATCTAATGATGTTATTTTTTGTTGTCCCTCTAATTCTGCCTTTTGAGCCTTAGATAATTGAGCAAATTTTGCTTTATCACCATCGGTCAGTTTGGATAATTTCTCCTCCAATACTAACATATTTCTCATTTCCATAACAGACAATCCTAATGCATCTGAAATTGCCTTCTTTTGGAACATATTCATTTTATCAAAATCACCAGCGCTTTTAGTAATTCTTAGCATTTCTTCCTGAAGACCAACAAGATCTCCTTCAAATGCTAATCGCCTAGCAACATCCAAATTAATTTGACGACCCAATAGAACAGATGCGTTCAATTCACTAGCAATAGAACTTTCAAAATCTAGTAATTGTGATGCAAACCCGGTCACACTGGAAATAGATAATCCTAATTGTCTTGCCTTGATTACAGCTTGAGATAATTCTGCATCTGTACCTCTAAAGAATAGCAGAATTTGCTCACTATTATCTTTTATGTCCTCAAATACCTCAGCGTTTGCAACCCTTCCTGCCTCTGATAACGCTAGTGTAGAGAGCAACATATTAGCGTCAGATTGTCTTGTTTCCTTTCCTATAAGGTTAAACAACTTAAGAACTCCAGCAGTTGTGGATGCAGTTATCCCCAATCTTGCGTTCAATTGGTTGATTAGACTCAATTCAGTAGAAGTTATATCTCTAATAAATCCAAATTCCTTTTGAGCTTCATTTATATTTCCTGCTAGAACTTCGGAACTTATTCCCAATGCTAAAAACTTTTCTCTATTTGCATTAATGTATCCTGTAAATTCCTTAGCAGCGTTTGCTGAGAGTCCAAATTCCTTTCTAATTGAAATTGATGCGTCTTCTATTTCTAATAATCTGTCTAACGCTTTAGTAAAAATTCCTGTAACTATTTTAAATGCACCAACAATTGCACCTGCAAATAGTGCAATTGGTGCCATAATTAAACCCATTTTTTTAAGTTTCCCAATGAACTCTCCACCATTGGTTACCCAATTTGCAATATCTCCACCAATTTGTCCTGTATAATCCCGTAAGAATCCAAGTCCCATTGTGCTCTTCAATCCAAACGCTTCTACACCGTCAGTAAGTCCCTTAATTGCCTTAATTCTATCTAATATGTCATTTTTTACTGCAGGGTTAATTGAATCAAACGACGCTTTAGAAAATCCATTAATTCTGTTTGTCAGATCATCTGCCATATCAGACTGAACACTAAACAATTTAACAATCTTTTTACCCAAAGAACCCAAGCTATCCAATGAATCCTTATACTCACTAGCTGCCTCTGAAACATGCTTCTTCATGTCTACACTTTTACGAGCTGCCCCATCTAGAGCATCTTCAAATTCACCAATCTTATCTATAAACTTATCAAAATCTCCAAGATTTCTAGGATCTATAAATGATTCAATATCCTTATAGCGAGGTGTTCTTCCAACAGGTTTTTTTCTTTTTGCCATATCTTACAAATTAAGCGTCTAAGTATTTGTCTAACATTCCATGAATTGCATCAAATGTTGGATCTTCCTTTCTGCGTTTTGCTGCAGCCTTTTTAATTATTGCAGCATCTTTGCCCATTTTCTTAAAGTGGGCCTTCATATCAGGATCTGCGTTGATTTTCTTTATAATTTGCCTGACACTAAGCCCAGATTTATCTAACGGCTTTAGTATCGTTATTAATTGCTTAAGAAAATTTTCAGTTATAAATTCCATTTTTGACTCAGTTACTTGTGGATAAATATCTAGAAACTAAAAAAGTCCAGAGAAATTATCTTCCTGGACTTATATTAGTGTTTGTAGTTGATGTTGGTGCAGATTGTGTGGGTTTTTCTTTTTCTTTTGCTTCTATCAATTTTCCGTGATAAAATATTCTATATCTAACTGGTAAACTCCATACATCTGAATGTGTGAATCCGTTACCGTAATAAGTCAACTCCCAAATGTGACTTAGTAGAATGGATTTATAGTTAGATGGAAGGCCAAAAAAAGTCTATACCGAAAGGTATTTTAAGCCTTTCAGTGTAGTCGCACCTCTGACAACCAAAATCAAATGTTTGATCTATTCCTGGAGACATATCAAATATGTGCTCCTTTAACGCAGAAGAATCTTGCATAGTAAATCCATTTCTAACAAATTCCTTAATGTATGCTTTACTAGTATTTCCACCAACAGATGTAATCATGAATTTATATCTAATACTCATTTCTGCTCTGACTTCATTACCTAGTTTTTCCCATGTGTCAATTTCGTTTTGAATCTTTCGAATATCACCATGAGTTAGAATTTTAAAAGTAATTTCTACTCCAGATTGTGGAAGTTTAAACCCAAATGAATTTCCGTTCCCATCTAATAGCTCAACATCTTTGTTTTCTAATACAGATAAGTCTACAGATACTTCATTGACTGTGTTGCAACTAGGACATGTTATTCTAGAATCGTAATCTGGTCCGTATGCCAATATTCTAGATGCAAGTAAAATTGCGTTTTTATCACCTACAACTAAATCATCTACATCTACATCTGTAACGATTACAGATTCTAATAACTTATCTAGAACTATTCCTTTGTTAATTAGATTTTGGGAAGTAAGAATATCCTCCTCTCTAGCAGTCATATATTTTATTTCAATATTACCACTAGATAATGCATGGCCTTCTGGATATAATCTGCCTAAACTAGGAAGATCAATTACTTCAGTTGGAAATGCGTATGTTGCCTTTTCTGCTTTAGGAGTCTTAACCCCCGCTCTTGTAACCTTTTCCATTTTTTATTGTTAAATGTCTATTTGTTAAAATAGAAGTTCTGCATAATCGTATGCCAGAGTCAATTCGATAGTAAGTTTTTCATTACTTGCGAAATCTAAATCACCATAGTTAGTTCCAATAATGAATGCACCATTAAGAATCCATGTTTCCACGGGTTCTAGATCTGGTCCAATTGCGTCCAATTGAAGTTCCCTTTTGTAATCTTCTGCATAACCGTCTACACCAGTAACAGGATCGTGATGGGCCAATACCCAATCATGTACCGATGCTGCTGCAATTGGATCTATTACGTCGTTTAAGGTAAGAGTTATATCTTGCCATTCCATTTTGCCCTTAAATTTACGTTGAACATTTAAATGGTCAACTATAATTGGACTCATAGTAAACGATGGCTTATTAGTTGCCACGCATAGATGACTTGGTACGCCACCTGGTTCTAAATAAAACCAGAACCTGTTTTGTGTTTTTGGTTCCACTGGTCGCCAAACTAATTCTTCTCTTGCCATAATGATCTCGTGTTTGTATATTACTAATAAATATTAAGATATACTAGTTTTAGTTTTATTTTCCCAAACAATTTCAACATCGTATCCATTTTCCTTAAATAACTTCTCTCTGTCAAAATCACTATAATTGGTTTTGCGCATAAAAAAATCTTATACTTATTGGTGTAACAACTAATAGATATAAGATTTTCTTATTTTTTATTGTAATTGATTTTAACTTACATATTATATGGCAAATTGGGCCCCCGTCGGTAATACGTTAAAGTCTATTACTAAGAATTCTGCAGTTCGTGTAGGTTGAATAAATACTTGACCTTGAAGCATATTGCGATCAATAATCTCTGGTCCATTATTACTTTCATCCATAACAATTCTAAACGCTGTTAGTCCTTGACGAGCCTGAATTTCATTCAAGTAAGGATTAACTGTGCTTAGGAATCTTCTTCTAGTAGCAGTAGTGTTCTGTTCGAATACTAAGAACTTAGATGTCGATGCCACAAATTTCTTAAGTGCAATTAACAATCTACGAACATTAATTCTATCTAGAGCCGATGCTTTACTTTGTAGAGTTTTTTGTCCCCATGCTACTACTCCCTTACCTGGGAATCTCACAATAGGATTAACTTTTCCTTCGTATAGAACATCCCTAGAAGTGTGTTTAAGCTTTTTAACTGCAGATACAACTCCAGGTAGTCCACCTCTATTGAATCCTGCTGGAGCCCACCATTCACCACCTAACCTATCGTTAGCTGCATATACTCCAGGCATTACTACCGACGGAGGTACAGTTACTAATTGGTTTGTATTAGAATCTTTAAGTTTCACCCATGGGTAATATGTAGCAGCATAACTAGTATTAACTAATTCTGCTTGAGCCAACACATCATCATCAGTGGCGTCAGATCCAACTAAATCTGCAATATAGAAACAATCTGCTCTATCTTCGCAAACATCAATTGCCTTGGTAGTTACAGAAGAATGTAAGCTTCTTATAATTCCAGGTGTTACTAGTAAATTAATATCAAATTCATCTTGATTTGAAATTGCGTTTAATGCCCTAGCGTATGCAACTGATCCACTAGATGCTGAAGTTGAACAATCAAGTCCAAATGTATTTGCAGCTGAAATATTGCTACCAACAGATGCACTAATTGATGGACTCAATCCATCAAATCCACCCTGAAATCCAACTATAAATCTACGTTGCTTCAAATCAGCAGAAGTTTGTGTAGAACCTGTGAGTTCTAATCCTAATCCGCTTATTCCAAGTGTTTCGTCTAGAGAGAATGAAACGTTATTTCCATATGCAGCAGTTTCTGGTGTTGGATTTACATAGTTTAAATTATCTGATCTGTTAAAATCAAATCCGCTATAATTCGTATATGGATCTGTAAGAGATGCAGTTGTATATGTTACAACTGGAAGTGTTGACTCATTTACAGGTAGTGCCAATGCTTCAAATCCAGCAGGAATAGCAGTAACAGGATAAGTTCCTTCACCCTTAACTTCTACTCTTATGTATTTAGATCTATTTTCCCAATCGCCCGTTTCAGATAAATCACCATTTGAATCTACAGTAACATTTCTGTCACCAATAACTGCGCCAATATAATTGGATGTATCTTCTTTGTTAAGACTTACGCCTTGGAACGATTCTAAAACAATAGGTCGTGCATCAGTATCACCATACTCTCTAACAGTAACATTAAACGTACCGTAATCTGAATTTAGAACCGAACCTGCAACTCTAACCGAATCTATAGCAATTTTAACTTGGCGATTTGCATTTGTGCCACTTCCCAATGTATGGAATTTAAATAGTTGGTATCTAGCACTTGAAATTTTCTGTGATAGAAACCAAGGAGTAGTTGCAACTGACATATCATAAGAAAAATCTACAGTAGAAATTACAGATATAGATGCAGTTATTCCAGGTGCAGCAGATCCTGTATAATTTGATAATTTTTCATCAAACATAAGGTAATTGTATCCTCCCTTAAGACCCAGCGGACTTTGACCAAAAACATTCTTAATATAATCTGGAGATTTAGGATCTAACGATACAGAATAATCTGTTCCAGTTACTCCAGATCCAGATAAATTTAATACTCCAGTTTCTGTGCTAGAGTAACTTGCAGATCCTGCCGAAGTATCATGAAGGAATGTTGAAGTAGTAAATCCAGTTAATCCACTATCCTGTGAGGTTGACATCAAAATGGCTACAGTACTAACTGAACCACTTAATGTTACCTTAAGAGCTAGTGCATCTGTTTGAGTATATCCACCCAAACCACCGACTCTAACTACTGTTACCTTTCCACCTTGTCGTAAATAGTCTTCTGCTACATATTGACCATAATGTTTGCCATCAGGTACTCCAAACATAGCCTGTAAATCTCCTTGCGTTTCTACCGTAGTAGGAACAAATGCTGGTCCTTTTGGATATACACCAACAATAGCTGCACCTATTTCGGCAACACCTTGCTGTATGAAAGTTAAATCTCTTTCTCGTGTGAATACTCCTGGACTGACAATCTTTTCTGCCATCTAAATTCTCCTATTGTTTAAAAATCGCTACAATTCTTCTATAAGTATAATTCAATAAGTTGAAACGTTATTTTTTGAAAAATTATTCTGCAGGAGTAAACGTTCCAGTTTCTAGATTTAACTCTCCTTGACCATATTTTTCACTTATGGAACTGAATGTATCTTGCTCTTGCTGAACCAATCTACCATATTCTTCTATCAACTCTGTTTCTGAGTTATTTACCTGTGCTAGTCTAGATTGAACTCTAATTTGTTCTAATCTAAGCTGTCCTAATTTTAGTGTAATCTCAGTGCTTCTATTTCTAATATTTCTAACTGCACCAATTTCATCTTCTGTGAGTTGTCCGTTATTTACAACTGCGTCTTCTACTACGTTCTGTGACAGATCCAATACTCCGTCTTTGTTCTTTGTCTTAGACATGGGTTTTCCTCTATTTAGGGATTAAGTTTTAAAGTCATGCTAGTATATACTAGCGTCATACAGATAAGTATATATATTCTACTATTTTGAATACCAATGAATCCATCCAAGTGCACGCACTGCTAAATATGATATATTTGCCTTAAAATTGGATACTCCTTCGCGTTTCATCAAAATTTTAAAAAGCTTATCTGTTTCTAGTCTAGTATATTTGACATTTTCTACTATGCCGTCAGTTCTGTAAATGTAATCGTGTATAAGAGGAGCCAGGATTGATAGTTCAAATGGAGGTATAATGATCCATAGGAATCTAGGTACTGATGCCAAATTGAATTCAAACTCCTTTGGAACTCTAATGAGATATAAACCATCTGCAAAGTAAAAATCCTGAGTTAGAATCCAAGATTTTTTACGGACGCTATACGTAATATTTGGAGTATCCATGTGTATTCAATTATGGCCAATTTGGGTGATTAGAAATATCAACAGATTCTAATTGAGCTCCTGTCATAGATTCCATAGATACCTTAATTGTAGCCGATGCAATCCGTATAGAACGTATTGCGGCTTTTACATTGCGTAGATGAACCATAGAAGATCGTTCACCTGGAGTCCAAGCTCTAGAGTTTTTAATATCCAATAAATCAATTGCAATCATCATAGACATGAGCTTATCTGTTGAATTACCTGCAATTAAATCTACACGACGATTTGCTTCTTTAGTAACTTTATGTTTGAATCCACTTATTACAGAATCAATTTGATCTAACTCTAATGCAATAGATGTCCAACCTAATATCCAATTTCCAGAAATTAATGTAGGAAATTGGTTTCTCACAATTCTATGAGTGGCTACATCAATTTCAGGTTTATTATCAATCGTGACAATAAACGCGCTAAAATCATTCAACACTCCAATTGGAATCTGTCGTGGAAAACTTACTGATGGGTTATCTCTACGTAACTCTCTTTCAGAGTACGGAAATTGTGCAATTGTATTATCGTTATTTATTTTTACTAACATGATTATAAATATTATGTTAAGTCATATTCGTACATGACTTGATCATCAAATGAATTTATGTAAACTTTAGCACCACTATTTCCAAATCGTATGTTCGTTGGGGTACCTGCACCACCGTCCATTACATTTATTGTTTTAGCATATTGATAATCCAACGTAGTTAAATCATATGCAGATGACAGTGAATATTGTTGTACCATATCGTACGGACCATATCCAGCTACGATTAATGTCGTTCCGTCGGTGTTAAAGTCAATCCCCCAAATACCATATGAAGCTCCAGAGTGATTTGCCATGTGCGATAATGACCCCGCTTCGTCGTGAGTTGCAGAAGCCAACGTCCACGCCTGTGATAATGTATATCTATCTAGTGAATTATTACTAGTACCACCAAACGTTCCAGCTACAATCATAGTAGTTCCATCTGAACTGAGGTGTACATCTGTAGGTAATCCTTGTTTAGCCGTGACACTTAAAGAGCCACTGCTAGACATAGATCCAATGTCCCATGACGATGACAGTGAGTATTGGTACACCGAATCGTTTTGACTACCAACCATATACACTTCAGTACCATCTGATTTAAAAAATAGTCCATCAGGTACAGTATCTTGTGCACTGACATCAAATGTTTTATCCTCCGTTAACCCAGATGAATCCCAAGCTGGTGACACTGAGTATTGTACAACTTCGTTTGCAGTGTTATCTGTTACATATACCTTTGTACCGTCGGGTTTCCAACATAATCCTCTAATGCTTTTACCACCATCATAACTATGTGAGTTTGCTGTTTGTGCTGTATATTCTAAATCATATGCAGTTTGCGGTGCACTATATGTACCATTATAATCGTATCTAATCCATGGACGACCTTCAGATCCAGTTGGTAATCCACTCCACTCATGTACTACACAATACATACCATCGTGTGAAAAATTTGGTTCAAATGGACCTATTGGTGCACCAGTATCTGTTTGAAAGTCAATAGATCTACTCTGAAATACTGCTGTATCTATATCCCATGGGGTTGATAATTCCCATTCCCCAAATAAACCGTTCTGTTCTGCATAATATAAATGAGTACCGTCTGGTACCATGTGAAACATCAGTGGTTGATCATCCCCAAGTAAACTTGGTGAAATATATAAGCTTTTTGAAGTAAATATTGCAGTAGTTAAATCCCATGCTACTGACATTGTAGCTTCATATAATGTATCAGTATAGATTGAATTACATAATAAAACTGTACCAGCATCATTAATTGATACCCCGTATCCACCTGTGAACCAACTTCCACGATCTGCATCGTAAAACGCAGTAGGGTCAAATATATTGGCAGTTACTGTTGCCGTTGCCATACTCCATGCAGTAGACAGGCTAAATTCATAAATAAAATTGTCGCTACCAATAGTATTGTCAGCTACGTTCACATACGCCTTTGTGCCGTCTGGTTTAAAGTGAATGTCACGGGGCCAGTCAGTTGTCGTTGCCAATTCAAATACATATTGCCCGCTATTTTCAATAGTTGAAATATCCCATTTGACTGCTACATCAAATTCAATAATTGCACCATTGCTACCACTTAATTGGGCACTATAATATTTTCTACCGCTTGGATGCCAAAACCCACCAATACCAGCAGAATTGGATGCATTTGAACCTGTACCGGCATCACCTGCATATTCATAATAATCTAAATTCCACCTAGTGTCACCATTGGTGGGATTTGGTTGTAATCCTTGAAGTAAAAATAAACTCATATATTAAAACCTATTATTTAGAATCTAGTTGTGATGCTACACTACGCCAAGTTGTACCTGCGTCAAATGAAACAAATGTGAGTACGTCAACTCCCGCTGCTGTTAATGTTGGTGCAGTTCCAGAAGGCCACTTAACTGATGTGGGCCATGTTACTGTCTGTGATCCGCCGTTTGTTAGCTCAAGGATGAATCCACCACCAGATCCTGTTGTTGGTGCATTAGTGAATGTCATTACTACTGAGCCTGTTACGGTTGCTTGAACAAAGTCACCAGCGTTTGTGTCTATACTTGCTGAATAACCAACATCACCAAGAACTTGTACTAATCCTCTAGCAGATCCAGAAATGTTTATGGATCCTGATAAGTGGATTTCTCCAGTAGTATCAATTCTTAAACGTTCTGCTGATGCGTCTACATCATATATGATGAAATTATTTGCAGACCCATATGTAGTTCCAGTAGATCCAATATTATATGTTTTTCCGTTAGATGATTTTAGTGAAATTTCACCAGTTGCACCCGATGCACCATAAACATTGACAGATCCAGAAATGGTAGATCCAGTTGAAGTCCATTGTTGTACTTCAACTGCGTCAACTACAGCCCCCATCTTACCCACACCTTCCCACCAAAACCCAGTGTTACTATCGCTTGAATGATATATGGCAGGTTGTGATAGTGAACCCGGTATTGCTATTCGCAATCTATCACCTACATAAACATTTCCAGTTAGTTTAATGTTACCAGTAACATGAAGTGCTTCAGTTGGTTCAATTCCAATCCCAACATTCCCAGTAGTCGTAAGAGATCCAGTTACTTGAACGCCAGTAGATGCTATGTCTACAATTTTTGTACCACCAGTTGCTAATCCTATATTATCTGCACCAATTGGGTATAGACCAGTATCTGTATCACCTTGCATCCTAAATGCAGGAGCCGCTACAGATCCATCCGCAGTTACTCTATCTGTGAAGTGTGCGGATGATCCAGTTATTGCCCCGTTAAACGTAGATATATTTGATCCATAATCAAATTCTACAACTGGTGATGTGTCCAATGAACCACCGCCACCAATTTCAAGTGTATCTCCAATTACATTCAATTGAACAATGCTTGCAACACTATTGCTTCGCAACCAAAGACCACCAACCCTAGCACCAGAACTACCGTACCCCGTAACGTTAAGTGCGCCTAACATTGCCCCATCCAATGATGGTCCAGTGAAAATACTACCAGAATTTGAAGTGTAAATTGATCCTGTTACTTGAACAGATCCAGTAATATTAGTTAAACCCTTAAGATCAATACTAGCACTAACACCGCTCGTACCGTTTATTCGAATACCCTCTACACCACCTGCAACTAATGATAATAAATCACCACCAGCACGACCTATTCCAGTATTTAAATCAGATTGATTTGGTATTAGGGATGGGACTGTGGCTGTAGATGCTATATTTACAAGTGCCGCCGAACTTGCCGCAGACCCAGCAAAATACGTAGCTGTAAATTGATATGAATTTGTACCAGCAATTGCAACTCGTAAACTGTCGTCGGCACCTTCGTAAAATCCAGTGTCACCGTCACCGAACGCGATTGTCGGATTTGCGGCATCATTTATAGTTGGTACAACTACTCTTGACGATGAAACATATGTAAATGATCCTGTACCATTCACATCCAATTCAGATGTGGCGTTTGGTTTATTGATACCAATGTTGCCAGATGAAGATACATTGAAGATTGGAACTCCAGATGAATCATTTACACTCATTAGAGTTCCTTCAAATGTATCAACTACTTCGAATAGAGAACCACTAGTTCCTTCTACTTTAAATACACTAGCTCCACCAACGGAAGAACTTACGTAAAGGCCACCGTCAATATCTACCCTGTATCCAGCAACTCCACGGTGTGCTACTTCTGAATTAAACGATGCAGAATTTGATGAATGTAATATGAAGCTTTGCCCACCAGAACCACCCATCCATAAATCACCTTGGTTTGGTGATGATCGCATTTGAATTCCAAACTTAGCGTTTACAATACCATTGGCGTTAAATTGCATAGTCTGAACGTTTCCAGATGAGTTTCCATAATCAATTGTAACACCATCACCAGATGTATAACTACCGACGTGTATTCTACTAGTAGGGTTTGTCGTTCCAACACCTAATTTATTACTAGCTAGTACAGTAGCCAGCGAACCCGTTGTGGTTGATGAACCAGAAATGTTTCCTGCAAATGTTGCGTCTTGAGAAGAATCTAGGGTAAGGGCTGTAACCTGTAACCCTGAGTGTATTGTAACAACTCCACCAGAGACTACAGTACCTAAGTTCATTGCCCCTGTACTATTCTTTGCTTGTATTAACGCATTATTATCACTTGATGGGCTTCCAAAATATAAATTACCCCACGACGCATCTGGCGTTAAAATTGATATACCACCTGCTGCACTATTTTCAACTATGAGGTTATCTGCGTTGGCATCTGCAGTTACACTCCCAGCAGTTTCAGTGAATACATGTAGAGTTCCGTCTGGTACCGTTGTTCCAATACCAACGTTACCATTGGATTTAATGCGAAGCTTTTCAGAATTTGTACCACCTACGTCGCTTGTTCCAAGTGCCAAGTACCCGCGCAGTGTTGCCGATGCGTCCTCAGCACGTCCAGCAATAGTTCCAAAATTAGCAGTATTCCCAGCAGAACCAGAACCACCAAGTGTTATTTGACCACCATAATCTATACTATGTGCGTCGCTGGATCTAACTATGAGGTTTCCCCTACTGTTTGTTAGTGTGTTTGCCGACTCAATATCAACTGTAGTTAGTGGACTTGTTGTTCCAATACCGACACTTCCAGAAGAAGTACCAGTAAGGAATGCTGAAGCTCCTGCTCGTGCCGTAATTGATCGGGTTGAATGATCATATGCAAAACCACCTTCTAATGTATTATGTGGGCTTGCAAATACCATTCTACCAACTGCTGTTGCCGTCGATAGAACGCTTATTCCACCATCTATATCATCTTCAAATACAGCAGTTTTGGCATTGGTGTGTGCAGTTTGACCAGATGCGCCATCAAATACATGAAGTGATCCAGATGGTGTTGCAGTACCAATACCAACCTTTTTAGCATTATTGACAACAAACATAGCGTTATCACTAGCATCTGAAATGTACAGGGCATTTGAACTAGCAGTAACACCGCCACCCTTTACTGTCAATCGTGCTTGCGATGTAGTACCTGCGATTCCTACAATTGTATTGCCTGCATATATCTGTAACCCAACAACGTCAGTAGCGAAGTCATCACTGGTGAATCCAAAAGTCAAATACCCACCGTCGGAATTTATGAATGCGTTTTTGTTAGCACTTGCCGCGTTAGAGTCAGATAGATATATCCGCGTATCAGCTGTTGAGGATATATGAAGTAATGCAGATGGTGTTGATGTACCAATGCCAACCCTTCCTGCTATGTGAGCTACTGCAAAGCTACCAGTTGTAGTTGAAGATCCTGAAACATTTCCTGAAATAGTAGCGTTGCCCGTCACTACTATTCCTGATGGAATAATGTTTAGTATTGAAGCTGCTGCCGTTGCTGTGCCAAGATGAAAGCCGATACCATCAGTACCTAGACTTGCCGTTCCCCTGAAGTAACTGAATCCGTATGCGTCTGCATCACCAACGCGCCAAATCGGTGTTCTGTCATTTGCCGTAGTGGTTGCACTTTTGAACCCACCAGAAGCCGTAGTTATTACGGTACTCGCAAACGTGGAAACTTGTGTCGCGTCTATCGTTAGTGCAAGTGTGGGGTTTTGGTTACCGCTTTGAGTTGTGTAAAACTTGAGAGAAGCGGGCATATCGTTTACGCCCGCCGTGCCAGACACAACACCAACTATCGAAGCCCCAACGCTCCGGTAATCTGCACCGTCTGCCCCTGCAAAGTTAATTGCTCCTAATACATCACCATTATTGACGAGTCCGTTTGTTGAACCATTTGACCTTGCCAGTGTTACTTGTCCACCCCTAGCCGCCGTTGTACTGTCTGTCTTAACGAGTATTGCGCCACTATATGCACCGTCAAAAACCATTAACTGTGGTAAGATTGTACTCGAAGTTACACCTGAATACACTTGAACGACTGCACCTGTACCGTGTGTAGCGACGCCCGTTCCTACCGCCCCCGTAGTGGTTATTGTGCCTGATCCAAGTGCCAACGCTCCCGACATAGTGAGGGAGGTTATCCCTGTTACGGCTCCAACTAATGCGGTCGTGCCGACTACGTGGAGTCTACTTGTAGGCGCTGTCGTCCCTATACCAACCCTGTTATTGGTCGAATTAGCAAAGAATGTATTCGTATCTACGGTTAAGTCACCCGTAACAGTAGCACTTGCAAGCGTAGCCAACCCACTCGTTTCAAGCGTTGTTATCCCTGAGAGTGCGCCAGCGAATACTGCTTGAGTCGTTCCAGTTGGAATACGTAGAACCTGAGTTCCTGCACTATTTAATAGTCGTAAATCATTAGTTGATCCACTACCGTGAAGTTGTACACCATTCACTGCATCTGAATACATTGCACCTTGACCAGCAGTTGTTGCATCATAACCACCAACATCGACAATAAATGATCGTCCTGTGGTTACTGTGTTGGTAAATGTCGCGTCGCCTGTTGAGTGGTCTAAACTGAAATATGGCGTACTGGCATCAAGTCCCGTTGCCTTTCCAATCGTGTAAGTATTTCCTGCTGTGTGACCGTCGTTTCCAACCAACCACTTAATAGACTCATTAGAATTATAGGCTATCCAAGCATTGCTTGCGTCAGGAGCGTTAACCGATACGTAGGCAGATCCAGAGGCGGAATTTGAATGGATTTGATACGTACCGTGAACCGCTGCCGTACCTGCTGAGAAGTGAGAACTCACCCCAAGTGTGCCCGACATCTCAGTGTTGCCAGAGCCATCTATTGTGAAATAATTACTATTTCCTAAATCGCTAGACTTACTGATCTTGAACGAATCACCATCACTATTATCAATACCAGCACTCCAATTAACTGCACCTGTCAATAGAAAGTTTATACTAGCATCACCAGTACCGTCTTGCTCTACTAATATGGCAGGAGTTGTGGTTGTTGTGTCATTAATGTAAATATCCAATGGAAACGACGGTGCGCCACCAATTCCAACGTTACCCGCAAAGGTCGCGTTTTGAGAAGTGTCAATTGTAATAGCCGCAGTGTCATTTGTATCTATATACAAATAATGCGATGTGGTCGTGCCTATATGGGCGTTGGTATCTTGAGAGTATGCTTTAAACGTGACAGTATTTGTAGTATCTGTAAGGGTTATAGTCGGAGTTGATGCATCTTCCATGCTTAGATTGTTTGCCGATACCGAACCAGCAACATTCATTCCTTTACTAAAGTCAAAAACATCTGTGGTATCGTTAAAACTCATTGAAACGTTTACGTCACTTCCACGATCTACTTCAATACCTGCACCATCTGCAGCGGCACCGTTTGTGCTACCACTTGCTACTGTGATTATTTTGTCTTCTATGTAGAGTTCTGTTATCTGGGCTTCTATTGTCTCACCAAGAACTACTAAAGAACCACTAATAGTTAGCGAACCGCTTACAACTTGATCTCCGTTAAGTGTTATAGATGTACCATTTAGTTTTAGTGGATATGCACCACTACCAACTACAACTATATCAGATGAATTGACTTTAAGTAAATCAATGTTACCACCACCAGATGCTTCACCTAAGATGCCTTTATTATTTGTGTCAAAGTATAAATCACCAGAATTCAACGCTAAATTACCAGCGTAATCTAATGACATCTTCTCAGTAATAGATCCCGCGTTTCTTGTCCAAAATTCAACGTTTGATTTTTCTGCGCCATCAGTTACATCGGTAAATGTATAATTCAAGTAACCCATTGTGGATGTAGTTCCACCATCATCCTCAGATTGAAATGATAATCTAGTTCCTATACCGTTTGCCGCCGTTCCAGATGTGAGGTGAGTGAATGTTCCAACTGGAGTAACTGCATTCGTCGTTGCGTCTGTTACTGTTTGAGATAATACACCATCATTAATAGTAATATCACCAGATGTAATTTCAACATCCCTAGTACCAGTTGGAATTTGTAGAACCGCTTGATTTAAATCATTTTGAATCGTAATATCATATGACGACCCTTGACCAGCCATTACAAGTCCTTGCGTAGTATTCCACCCAAATTGTGCGTTACTGGACGGTGTACCAATTGCTCCGATGGATGTCACCTTACCAGAAAATGCAGTTTCAAGTGTATCAAGATTTGAATTCCATACAACTTGACCGCCAGCCGCTCTTCTAAGTTGTATACTATCGGTACCTGTACCGAAATATGCATGAGTATATGTACTTCCGCTTGTAGTTGCTATATAAAGTTCCTGACCATCTATTGTAATATCACCACCTACCGAAACGTCACCTACAAATGTTGCATTTTGAGATGCGTCTAATGTGAGCGCAATCGTGTCATTCGTTATGATATTCAAATCATGGTTTGAAATCATACCCAAATATCCAGTAGACGTTGATTGGTATGCACCCATTTGGCTAGTGCTTCTAATACCCCGCCAAATATTACCACCAGCTAATGACGAATCTGTATCGAATCTGAATGATGTGGGTGTCACCGCTACCCCAATGTTGCCAACAAACGATGCGGATTGATTTGCGTCTAACGTTAGTGCTGTTGTATTATCAACACTAAAAATAATGTTTGAACTAGCTACCGCATCTGCCCTATCTGCAAAAAATCCTAGTGAAGTGTTTGATGAAAGTATTTCAGATATGTTGCCACTTGAATCATCTACAATAGCAATTTGGTATCCTTCATCATGTATGTTAAGCGAACCAGTTATGGTAAAATCACCTTCAATTACTTGATTTGATGCTGAAACAAATGTGATTCCGTCCGTTGAATCTGGGCCGATTTGTAACAGATTTGAGCCATCAGCACCAATAACATCGAGTCTACCGTCAGCTTGTGCTACAAAATTGACACTTGCACTTGCAGATCCTGTGAACTGAAGTGAAGCATTCGCTGGTGTGATTAATACATTGTTAGCCATTTAGATCTCTATGTTATTCTTTCTCTTCTATAAATATACCTTGCTAGTGAAACCTATTGTTTTATTTGTATCTTGACTTTTGTGCGTTGTAATTTGTTTAGAAGTACTTGCCTTTGGTGTTGGTATAGTTCTCCAGAATTTCAGATGCTGTGAGTTGTCGGTTGTACATTTTAACAGAACCGAAATGTCCTGCGAAATTATTTATATCATCAAGATCACGCATTAAATAATGGTAGGTATTACCTGTATTTGTTGCCCAAGATCCTACTGCGAATGGTGAACTAGTCAATACACCATCTTCATAATATGAACCAGATGCCACACCATTGGCTTCACACGTCATGGCGTAGTGTCGCCACCCACCCAGTAAGAATGTTCCAACTGCTGATGCTTGTGATCCATAAAAGCGAATAGCATTTGATGGTGGACTACTTCCGTATCCTAAATTAATTTGCATTTGTGCGCCGTTACCTGTTGCATTATCATTCTCCGAAAATGTAGATCCACATTGCTGTGCCCCGTCTGTTGGGGTTGCCGTACCCATTGCCCAAAATTCTAAAGTAAAGTCGCCATGAATGTTTAAATACGCCACAGAACCCGTTATCGTACCATCACTTATATTGGTGGATCTAATATATGCAGAATCTACTGAGACAGATTCACTATGAATAAGTGAGATTGCCCCAGATGCTTCCGTCAGAGTCCATCCCATCATCTCATAATTGGTACCATTACCACTTAGATCTAGCATACTGCCAGATGAATAACATCTATCAGAACTCACATCTAAAGCAAGAATCAGCCCGTCTGTAATTATTTTTCCACCGCCTTTAACTGCCATTAGTCAAACCTCCCTTTAAGTACATTATAATTTTGAGTAATTTCGGCTTGGGTTAATACTCGGTCATAAATCATAAAATTTGCCATATTACCTCGTACAACTTCATCAGCAACACCTTCTCTAGCCCCAATTAAAAACGTGCCTGTACTTGGAGCAAATGTTTGATGTACCTGTGAACTCATAACACTTCCAGATGTGTTTATATATAATGATGCAGTCGTATCAGTTCTAGTAAGTGTGATCATATTCCAATTAGATTCCAATTGAGCTACTACATTTTCTGATGTTGCCGTTAACCAACTTTGAGATACACTGCTTTGACATAAAATATCCTCCCCAGCACCACCCCCAGTTCTTAATTGATATACTGAATATGTTGTTGATTCTTGAAGAGCGAAGAACTTTTTGTTTTCTAAAAGTCCATTACCGTAAAACCAAAACGAAACAGAGAAATCACCAGTAATAAAATCTACATTGTTACCAACTGCTAACGATATTTCTGTACCATCTACTCCATCTAGTGCCATAGTATTAATGCTAGAACTAACAGTACCTATTGATTCTGCACTTAGTGTTCCGTCGTACCCATTCCCAGAAATATCTGTCCAAGTCGTACCGCCAACGTCGCCATCATATGATCTAGGTGATGACGCGTCCAGTGCGAGCATTAATCCGTCTGTTACTATTTGCCCACCATTTTTAAAAGCCATTATAGGAACCTCCCTTTAGTTGCGTTGTAGTTTTGTAAGACTTCTGTAGATGTCAATTCCTTACTGTACATGTGAGTCATGGCTATATTTCCGTGAAAAAATCTATCTGGGCCAGTCATGGCACCAATATTTAATGCTGAGCTAAAATCATCCATGGCCACATATGTCCCACTAGTAGTGTCCGTATCATCTACCTGAACACCGTTTAGGTAAATTTTAATTCCACTTTCCGAACTACCACCATCATATGTTCCAGTTATGTTGTACCATGTATCAGTAGATAATGCTGTTGAATAATATCTACCAATAGAACCATTATTAGTCTGATCGTACATTAAAAATTCTACTTCACCGTTTTGTGTATCAAGTCTCCACTCAGATGTACCACTGCCGTATTTTGATACTACGTAATTGTCTTCAGTTAAAGTTTTTACGTAAACCCATGCGTTGACTGAAAATGGTGAATCCGTTACGCCATCACCAAATGTAAATACAGGTGAATCACCCATTGTTATATAATCTGAGCTTGCAGATTCAAATGCCATGGCATTTAAACTAGAACTGACAGTACCGACTACTTCTGCGCTTAATGTCCCATCATTTCCATTCCCGCTCAGATCTGTCCAAGTAGTGCCACTTCCTGCGTACGATCTGTCTGAACTTGCGTCTAAAGCTAAAACTAGCGAATCCGTTATTATTCCACCACCGTATAAATTTCCCATTATTGATTTACCTCTAATTTTGGAACGTCTTTTCGTTCAGCATGTATTAAATAGAAACAGTTAATAATTCCTGTTTCTGAATCTATGTACACTTTATTATTTTTTACCTTTACAAACCAATGTAGGACAGGTCCGTTAGCTGAAGTCAATTGGACCGTTATGGAGTCCTCGTGCGTTAGCCAAGCCCACTCTTCTGGAAGTTCTATAATATCAGTTGTAGCTTTGCCTCGATAGCTTACAGAGTGTTCCCCTGCCTCTACAGAACCATATACAAGACTTCCGCCCTTAACAGGATCTTTGATTTTGAATGATTTTGTGAGACCTGAAATTGCTCCTGTAACATCTAGTGATCCAGTTACACCCACTGCCCCATTTGTAATATCTACAACTTCACCACCAGCCGATAGCGTCATTTGATTCGTTCTAAATCTAACGTTGGTGTCAGTATCGCTCGTATGATATAAGAATTCTTCAATCCGAACATCTGTAGCGAGATTAACTTGACCAGTTGCAGTTAAATCATTAGCGAATGTTGCATTCTGAGAACTGTCCAGAGTGAGTGCTAGTGTAAGTGCACCAGAAGCAGGTCGAGTCATGAACTCTATAGATCCTTCGTTAGTCGCAGAATCATCATGTACAATTGCTATTCTAGCAGATGTACCACCTGATGAGTTCGTACCATCAAACTTACTAAATACTCCAGCAGTAGAAGTCATATTTCGAACTGTTAGTCCAATTGAATTAGCAGTTGCAATATGATTAGTTTGAGACCCAGAACTTTGTAATGAGAATTGAGATCCGTATGATTTAACACCACCATTAAAATATGCTTGATCTGATTGATCGTAATAGAACGTAGTCTGAGATGGAACTCCAGCAGTGACTGCACCAAATCCAAATGCCATGATATTATCGGTAGTACCTGATGCATTGGTGCTTGATATTGCGCCACGTCCCGAACCTACGTTTTGGAATGCAGTTACAACCCCATTCGTTGTACCAGCTTGTACCGTTACTGAGGCTTGGATTCCAGAAGGTTGTTCAACGGTTAGAGATCCAGAAACATCAAGAGATCCAGTTACTTGAGCACCAGATGTATTTACGTTTACTATTTGAGTACCACCAGCTATAAGAGAAAGTTCATTTGCTCCAGAGTGCCCGATACCTGTATCTGCATCACCAGCGACAACAAATACAGGATTTGTACTGGATGCTACTTCGTTCAACATTAATGGGTATCCAGCGTCATTCCTTCCAAAAAGACTTGTACCAAATTCCCACCGCGCATTGCCCCCTATAGAAACTTCTAAAACGTCATCTGCTGATTCGTAAAATCCTGTGTCACCATCGCCAAATGCAATTGTAGGTGCCGCTGAAGTTCCGCTTCCAGAAACTGTTAGTGATCCAGTAATTTGAGTATCATCTAAGATCTGAATTGTTGGATTCGTAGTAGTGTTACCAAGAACAACTTGCTCAGAACTATTTGTTGTGTGAACTGCGATGTACTCATTTGATCCTTGTTTTACAACAAACATATCATGTTGATTATCAACACCACTTACAGATAGTGCAGATCCTGCTGAACTGTTTATGTCAACTGATCCAGTTACATTCACACCAGAAGAATTAATTTCCATTCTCTGGGTATCAGATATTGTTGTATGGAATGTTATACTGTTATTAGCGTGTTGCATAATCCTAAGATTATTGTTTACAACTGTTTGCCCTATAAAAATACCTTGACCAGCACCCTGATCTGTTTTTCTCATATGGATATAATTCTCACCACCAGCAACGGTTGCACCTTCAATTTGTAGTGATGCAGTTGGAAGTGAAGTACCGATACCAACATTCCCACCAAATTCAGTCGTTCCACCATTTGTTTGGATTTTCAAGTTCCTAGCTACTGGGTTGTGATCATCGACATTCATCGAAATAAATCTACTTCCAGTAGTATTGTTAGATACCCCAGCAGATACTACCAACTTTGTGTGGGTAGTTGGCGTTGCTGAATCACCTCTAAATGTTGCTATAGATCCTGTAGTGTCTGCTGTTATACTAGTTACCCTAGTTATTAAGGATCCTGTTACTGTAGTGTCACCACCAATATTAATGGTCCCATCCGTATTCAGAACGAGTTGTTCAACCCTTGTTGATGAACCTGCCCACATATATACGTTTCCAGCGTTCGCGGCTGTAAATGAATCAACAGTGAGGTCAGTATAATTTTGACGAATTGAAAAATAATCAGATCCTACACCGTCACCATTTGAACCATCTACAAGTAGTGCCGCATCTCCTGTGCCTGTTTGCCCAACACGCATTGTGGAAATATCGGTGCTATCACGTGTGGCAACAAGGGTTCCTGTGGCTGTAATGATTCCAGATGTGCCATTATCTTGAATTCTAAAGAATTCCTGTGCATTTGATGCTTGGAATATATGATCTTCACCATTATTGGCTTTATAAACTACATCGTTAGAAGAAGACACAAACATAGTTGTTCGATTCGTACCACCAACGTCTTTCCACTGTAATACTTGGGCATTGTCAAGACCAATTTCACCAGTAGCTTTTAAAGATCCAGTTACCTGAACGTTTCCGTTAGGAATAAACACATCCCCGTTACCTTTCACTTTAAATACAAGTGTGTCATACAATTCAGATGACATGTAACTTCCGTTACCAGAAATAACAGAGAATGAATCACTACTGTCGTTATCACGAATACCAACGACAATACTACCATTATTTCCACCTTCTATGATCGAACCAAAATCGCTTGAAGCATTTACGCTTGCAGTAATATCAGTATCGGCTGAGTTGTACCCACGGATACGCATAGATTCATTTGCAGATCCACCATCCTTAGATACACTAAGAGATCCAGATACTTGAACATCATCTTTAAATGCTATGATATTCGTGTCACGAGCAACGTGCATAATATCAGTAGTACCTTCCCGTAGATAGAAATCATTAGATTCCATCTCCAAATACCAATTGTAACTATTGTCACTAAATTGTACTTGGGGATTGTTACCACCACCAATACCAGATGAATCGTTTATGCGAAGTTTTGTAGATTCAATAGTAACGTCACCACCAAATGTTCCAGTAGTTGTTACACTAAGACTACCGCTCAAGTCAGTAGATCCGCTAACCGTTAATTCAGCAGTTGGAGTAGATGTTCTAATTCCAACAAAATCTGAACTATTGTCATAAATTAGATTTGTTGCACCATCCGTAGTACCTGCATTGTTATATTGCATTTGAGTATTACTACCAGCACCTGCTGCAACACCAACTGATGCAGTTACGTTTGTCAATCCAGATCCGTCACCAACAAATGTTCCAAAGGATGCAGTTGAAGATGATGAGCCTGACAGTAAGCCGTCTGGGGTTAATCGCATTAATTCAACCCACACTGCGTTAGCGTCAGCAACTTCAGATGTAGCAGATGACCAAACCATACCTTCACTATCTGCGTTGATATATGTTGAGAATGATGGACCAGTGCCTTTATGCTTCCATGCACCATCGTAATATGCATTCGAAAGAATATAGATTGAATCATTTGCAGTTCCTGCCATAATAGCAGATTCGAAGAACTCAATAGCACCAAACGATGTAGACCAATTTTCAATATCAGTAGTTCCGATCCCGATAGCGTATGAATCAGATGCAATTCGCATTCGCTCCGTATCGCTCGTTGCGAAGTTTATATACGATGCTTCACTGTTCCAAATTTGACCTGCCTCATCATCATTCATACCAAACAATACACCATCTGTAGCTGTTGTTCCTGTTGTGGTATTTGTGAATTGTATTCGCCCACCACTGGTACTTGATCTATGTATGTTTACAATCCTTGCAGTATCTGCATTAACTCTAAGTACTTCATCCGCGTGACTCGTTGCGGATGTAGTTCCAATAAGGAAATTACCGCTACTGTCAAATCTTGCAACTTCATCTGATGTAGCAATACCTGCGTTGTAGAATATAATAGGATTTGCTACTTCATTTCCAATGGCTATACCATTCGTTCCACTTTGAGCGTCTAAAAACGCGCGGTTTTCTAATATATTTGCACTACCCGAACCACCAATTCCAAATACTGCACCAGATCCGTCTGAATTTTCAGCTTCTAAAAATGTGTTGACAGTATTATCTGTAGTTTCTTGTAATCGAAGTCTGTGAGTGGCACCAGTTCCAACTATATCTAATGTGAATGCAGGGGATGTTGTTCCTATACCTATATTACCAGATGCACTTATGTAAAGAGAATTTGCTTCTGCTTCAGCCGCAACTGTTATAATATTTAAACTATCTGATTGATTTCGTAATTTGAATACTCCTGTAGTATCAGTAAGCATTCTCCACTGCTTTTGATCTGCACTTTGAATTGATATTGCAGTGTCACCACTACCAGAAACGTGCATTAGATCAGTTGGTGAAGAAGTTCCAATACCAACTTTACCGTCACCCTTCATTGTTAATATATCACCACCACCTAAGTCGGTTGTGAACTTGAGTTTGTTTTCTCCACCTGCACCTGCGAAATCACCTCGGAGTTCGAATTCATCAAAATTGACACCTTCAGCAAATCCAATAAGTACAACATCATCATCCGAGCCTACGTTGGTAAATTGTAATTTACCAGCATCTATATTTAGTCTACCTTCGGGTGCAGATGTACCAATACCAACGTTACCAGTAGTGTGCACTGCACCAAACGATCCAGTGTCACTTGTTATATCATCTAAATTTATGTCACCAATTACAGATAGGTTGCCAGAGACATATAGATCTCCTGTAAAGCTACCAGTTCCGTTTACATCAAGTTCATATTGTGCATTTGGTTTATTGATACCAATGTCGCCAGATGAAGATACGTTGAAGATTGGAACTCCAGATGAATCGTTGACTGACATTAATGTGCCTTCGAAAGTATCAACTACTTCAAATAAACTTCCAGATGTTCCTTCTACTTTGAATACTGAAGCTCCGCCGACTGAAGATGATACGTAAAGTCCACCATCAACGTTAACTGTGTACCCTGCTTCTGATGTTGATGTGCCGAACGATGCCGAATCAGCAGTAATACCCGCCGTAAATGTTGCAAGATTGGTACTGTCATCTATGTTGAGAATTGATGTTGTTTCATTATACAGATCGAAATTTCCAAACGAATCAACACCCATTTGCCAATATTCACCACCACCCCCCGCATTCTCAAGAATTTGAATAGCGTAACCCGATCCATCACTAAATGCACGTATAAGACTGTTGGAATTTATATTTCCGTCAAACGTAGCAGTATTAGTGGTGGTAAGTGATCCAGTTATTTGAACGTGTGTGGCAGATGTATCAATAACAATAATGTCAGATGCTGTATCACCTATAGTAATATCTATATTACCATCTGATTGAATTGTAAGTTTACCAGCGACATTCGTAATTTCACCAATATATGTATCTGACGCACCACCGACCCTAAATCCACTTCCATTGTCAATTGTAATATCAGCAGATGCCGTAACGGGTCCTGTTAGTGCTGTACTACCAGCAAAAATTGCGTGTTCTGCACCAGATGCTCCAGACAATGTTAAATTCGTAATATCATTGTCACCCTTCAGAGCCGTTACCGCTCCAACCTTATTTGAACCAACTTCAAACACTGAGTTATTGTACACCCATCGCAGTTGTGCGCCAGTATTATCAGTGGGGGAACCAAATGCAATAGAAGATGCGTTTGAGTCTGGAGTTAGTATTGTTATACCCCCACTTGAACTATGCTCTATCACTAAATCGTCTGCACCAGTATTTGCAGTAGTTGCTCCAGCATCACCAGTTCTGAAATATCCAGATCCACTTACTATTGTATTTTGGTTTAAATTAATTGTGGTACTTGCATCAAGTTCCATGATGCCCGTAGCTTGATTACCCTTTATACCTTCAGTCCCACTAACCCAATGTAGTTGTCTAGCATTATCAAGTTTAATATCGCCAGAGGTTACTGTTAAATCACTTGATATTGTAGTTGCACCACCAATGGCAACTCCAGCAGTGAATGTTGCTAATTGGGATGAATCGATTGTAAGTGCAAGTGTTCCAGTGGTTGTTGTTGTTGTTACGGCTGTGTAAAATTCAAGGGCTGTTGCCGTATTTACTTCAGCGCGTCCGCCACCAATTAAAATTCTGTTACTACCAGCGTCGATTCGTCCAGCAATTAATCCAACTGGTTGTTCTGCATTCGTATAATGTTGTGCCGCAATTCTAGTATCTTTAAGGGTGGCATCCGTTGCAGTGGATGTTACAATTATTTGTGCACCACGGGAGACTGCTGATTCTGTAACTAGAACTCCAGCGTCTAACGATGTGATTCCACTTACTGTTAGATTTTGTGAAAACGTTGCTTCGCCATTTGCTATAAAACTCAACGCAGTTCCAGTGTCGTCTGTACCAATGGTTAACGTTTCTCCGCGTAAAAATAATGGTTTATACGCAGATGTATCCCTACTATACGCAGTAATGTAATTATTTGCTCCACCTTGAAATTCCAACCCTTGCCCATTGGCTGGTGTGAATGCACCTCGAATTGCTAATCCATCACCAATAGTTGAATCTCCAGTCACATCAAGTGATCCAGTTATTTGAACATCGCCAGTAATATCTGTTGCGCCAGTAATTGATGTGACTAATAACGTTGTTGGTCCACTTGAAACTGTGATGCCGTTTGAGGATGTAAATCCCTGTGATGACATGTGCTTATATACGTCTACACCTTCTGATCCATTAGTCGTAACAAATCTCATATATGGATTTGCGCCTTCTTTGATTTCAAGGGCAGCTCCGCTATTATCTATCATTAAAATATCTTTAGCAGAACCAAATTCTAAATCGGCTTCAAGCGTAACCTTTCCATTATTAACATATAATTCAGTTCCACTGGTATTGTATCCGATTAGAACACCTTCATCACCAGTATCACCATAAATGTCTGGATTCGTTGTACCAGTACTAGAACGTCTAAGTGCTATTGAATATAATCCAGATTGTGAACTACCATTCGTTGACATTCCCTTTGCAGTAATAGTTTGTGTTACATTTAATGCACCACTTATAAATGTGCTACCAGATATAGTTAAACCTTTGTTTAAATTGAACCTGTCTTCTGGATTATCCCAAGTAAGAGCTACTGTAGAATCTGAACCTCTATCTATTTCAATACCTGCACCATCGGATGCTGATCCATTTACTGAACCACTTGCTACTGTAATTAATTTATCTTCTATATAAAGTTCGGTTATCTGGGCTTCTATTGTTTCACCAAGAACTACCAGTGATCCACTGATTGTAAGAGATCCACTGATTACTTGTGCTTGGGTTGTTACAGTGCCAGCAAACGTAGTATTTTGAGAACTGTCGAAATGGACAGCCTCTGTTACAGATGCACCAGTGCCAATTTTTACTCCACCAGCCGATGTGCCCCAAACCCCACCTCTAAATGTCCCTGTGACTGTTCCATCGTTTGTCCATAGGAGTGTTCTACTTTCTCGCAAGGAGTGATTTGCAGTTGAAGTGGTAGCTTGTATAGAACCACCAAAGGTAGCTACACCAGTAGATGATAACGTTCCTATAACCTCAACACCCGTAGTATCAATATCTAAAACGGAAGTGGCAAATCCATTAACACCGAACTTGAATTTACCTGAATCTGAGTAATCTGCCCCAATAAACCAATCGGTTGCCAACCCGACATCAAATGATATTCTTGCATCTGATGTCCCAGTTCCGACTAATTGTAATCCAGTTCCAGACGCAGTAGTAATCGTAGTTGCACCACCAATGGTGACTGTACCAGATTGAAAATCGTGCTCACCTGCCCCACCTATTTGGTATCTAAGGGTAGTATCGGTGAAAAAGTCTAGTTGAGAAGATGCACCAGTATCGTTCCAGATGTAAGCAAAAGAAGCATCATCATCAGCATAGAAATACGCCTTACCCCTATTTCTAACAAAGAGACTACCGTTTACGGTAGTAGATCCAAACGTACCCGTTCCCGTAGATTCAATTGATCCAGTTACAACTAGATTCTGAGATAAATCAACATTACCAGATGTATCCATTACAAACCAATTGGCAGTTTCGCCAACGTTGGTTATTTTAAGGGCAGTTGAGTTTGCAACGTATCCAAGTTTGTGAACAGCAGTTCCTGCTGTTGCAAATTGAATCATACCAGCCCTAGAAGATGCACCACGATCTAATTTGATTGTTGCGTGGACTGCGGCATCAATATGTAAGATTGGTGAATCCCCAGTTAGTGTGACATTGCCATTTAATGCAGAATTTCCGTTAACTCCAAATGAGCCTGTGATTTCAGTTGCACCACCAATGGTAACTGTACCAGATTGGAAATCGTGATTTTGGCTTGCGTCTATTACATATGCCAATACCGAAGCATCTGTCAAAAATTCAATTACACCACCAGAATCAGAAGTACCGAATTGCGTTTTAGAGTCATCATATTTCCAATTCCAAAAAGCACCAATATTATCAGATGGACTACCAAGCACATATCTACCATAACTTGCATCTGGTGATAGGATTGAAATTCCCGTGTCACCAGATCCTTCAGCTACAACGTCATCAGCAACTACGTGTGGCGTTGCAAGTGAATTTCCAGTGTGTTGGAGAATTGAACCAGAAAAAGTACCAGTTCCACCAAAAAGCGCACTTGAGCCAATGTCAATACTTCCAAATCCAGATGTAATAGAACCTGTGTTAACAGTTCCAACTTCTACAATAGTAGATTGAATATAGTGTTCTCCAGCAACATAGTTCGTAGTTAAATCGTGGTCAGTTTGAGCAGAACCAGAAGTAGTTCCACTTGGAAGTATGGCATCAACATTACCGCTAGTAATCGTACCTAATGTTATAATTGAAGATTGACCTACATACGTATCAAACGTAGCAGTACCACCGACGTCAAGGCTACCATCTGAAATGTATTGGCTTCCACTTATTGTTAGACTACCAGATATATT